>Ga0210040_10000063_pt1 | contig 239779 bp, 234 predicted proteins | sample CryGeyCG12114_NA_FD_185462 | JGI IMG/M metagenome (GOLD analysis project Ga0210040, IMG submission 185462) | Groundwater microbial communities from aquifer - Crystal Geyser CG19_WC_8/21/14_NA (SPAdes) (version 2) | ecosystem: Environmental > Aquatic > Deep subsurface > Groundwater | place...
AATAGTTATTATTAAGTCTATTACTTGCTTAGTTTTCAATGATCTCAAACATTATTTAGATGCCTTCAACTCGAAGTATCTCTTAACCTTTTTCAAGGTCTCTTTGTTTGTGGATGGGAATTATAGGGGATTCAATCTTAAATGTCAATAGTTTGTTGGAGGAATTTAAAAAGTTTTTATATTTCAAAATAAAAATGCCCCACAGTACACACAATTTACTTTTTACACTCTACTTTTTCTTCAATTCCATGCACCTTTTTATATAGAGGATGTATCTACTCTATTCTCTAAAGCAACACTATTTTGTCTTGAATAATTATGTATTAAGTTTATCATCTCTATACAATCTATTTAGCTTCGATAAGTGCTTTGGTAATATTGAACATAGAAGTCTATTATAGGTAAAAGAGTGGGTTTTAGGTTATAAAAGAGGTTTGTAGATAATTCTTATAATTTCAATAGAATGTAGACTTTAAAAGAGTGTTATGTCTAGTTGTAAATGAGATTTTTAAATGGAAAGTTTACTATTTTGAGAAGAAGAGAGGAAGAGACTTAGAAGATTATTTTCTTCTAAGTTCTTTAATACGAGCTTTTTTACCTGCAAGTTCACGAAGATAAAATAGTTTCGCACGACGAACACGACCGCGACGAATTACTTTAATTTCATCTATTGAATCACTGAACATTGGAAAGATTCTTTCGATTCCTATGCCATTAGCTCCAATTTTACGTACAGTAATAGTTTTGCCAGTGCCTTGACCTCTTTTTGATATACATACACCTTCATATGCTTGCACACGAGTTTTTTCGCCTTCTTTAATTGTTACCGCTAAACGAAGGGTATCACCAGCACGAAAGTCTGGAATGCTCTTCTCAGATATTTGCGCTTTTTCAAAGTTTTCAATATACTTATTTCTCATAAGATTTCCTTGTTCTATGCTTTAAAAGCTGCTCTGGCCGGAAGAACTTCGTCTTGCATTCGGACAGCGCTAATTTTAGTGAGCGAATCTTACTATGATTTCCCTTTAAGTATTCTGATGGAACACTATTTTCTTCATAGTTCTTTGGTTTTGAAAAAGATGGTGCTTCCAAAAGCGAGGTTTCAAAACTCTCTACACTTAAAGAATCACTATTTCCAAGTACACCTTCAATATTTCGACTAATGGCATCACATAGAACTAAAGAGGCTAACTCGCCGCCAGTTAATATGTAATCACCAATACTGAAAACTTCATCGGCGAACTCTTCAATAACTCTTTCATCTATCCCCTCATATCTTCCGCTCACGAAAGCAATATGAGTTTTTTTTGCTAATCTTTTTGCATCATTTTGTCGAAAAGGTTTTGCTACAGGTGTTAAAAACACTATATGAACATCTTTGTCACGTTTTTTTAAATCACGCAATGAGTCATAAAGTGGCTGTGGATTCATAACCATCCCAGCTCCACCACCAACTGCAGTGTCATCCACTTTACTGTGTTTGTTATCACTAAAATCTCTAGGATTCAAGTAATCCACAAAAAATAGATTTTTCTCTATTGCACGTTTAAGTATAGAGTCTTCAAAATAACCCTCAACAAGGTTGGCAAAAAGTGTTACAAATGTAAATTTCATCAAGAAGCTTCTAAAATATCCATAGCACCGCTTACGGTAATTATTTTCTTCTCTATGTCTGTAGATAAAATAAACGGTTTATGATAAGGAATTAAAAAACTTTTTGGTTTCTCTAGTTTTACTAAAGATTCATCTGTTTTTACACTCAAATAATCATTGATGCTTATTCGCTCTACTTCTTGAACTTTACCCAACAATTTACCATCTTCAAATACTTCACAATTCATAATATCGAACCAAAAGAACTCTCCATCTTCTAAATGGCAGTTCTCTTTCGTCGCTTCATAAGTTGTAAAGAGTTTAACATTGGTATATTTTTTAGCATCTTCAACTGAATGAACACCTTCAATTTTCAAAATACCTCTGTCGTGATTCACTTCACTAAGAGTAATCTTCTCTTTTTTATTTATAAAAAAAGTAGCATTATTTTTAAATTGTTCTGGAAAATCACATTTGATATAAAATTTCATATCACCTTTAATACCGACAGTTTTGCCGATTGTGGCGATATGAAGAAGTTGTTCGTTAAACTGCTTCGACATTGATACGGTAACTCACACCATCTTTAGCTTTACAGCCTGAAATGAGAGTTTTAATTGCACCAATCATTTTCCCCTCTTTACCAATAAGCTTTCCGATGTCCGCTTGATTAGCATAGAGAACTATTTCTGTGATTTCATCGCTCTCTTGCATCTCGACTCTAATATCATCAGGATACGAAGCGATTAATCTTGCAAATTGTGCGACAAAATCAGCTATCATAATTAACGACCAGTTATCTTTTTAACGCGGTCACTCATTGTAGCACCAACGCTTAACCAATAATCTAATCTCTCTGTGTCAACTACCATAGTTTTTTCTTCAACCATAGGATTGTAGTGACCAATTAGTTCGATCCAACCACCATCTCTACGTTTACGACTATCTGTTACCGCGATACGGTAAAAAGGTTGCTTTTTTCTTCCCATTCTAGTGAGGCGAATTACTGTTGCCATGTTTTGTCCTTCTCTGCGCTAATCTTATTTCAATTAGCTGTATATGTTAAATTTTACACCTAAGTGCAAATATATAAACTTCTAAAAGTTCATATATTTGCATTTATCTTTGGCATGTGGAAATTTCACCCTTAAGCAAGGAGGATTTCCACATGCCAAAAAGTTACCTTGGAATTGCTCCAGCTCCACCCATCTGCCCCATCATAGCTTGAAGATCTTTCATTCCTTTTGGTCCAGAGAATTTTTTAGCCATTTTCCCAGCATTTTTAAACTGTTTAATCATTCTGTTGATTTCAACCTGAGTAAGGCCACAACCCGCAGCGATTCTCTGTTTTCTTGAGTTATTTAAAAGTTCTGGATTTTCTCTCTCTTTTAGCGTCATGGAAGAGACCATTGCTTTTATATTTTTAAGCTCGCTAGAGTTTTCAAAATCAAAGTCTTTAATGGCTTTAGACATGTTCCCCATTCCTGGAATCATTCCCATAAGAGAGCTCATGCTACCCATTTTTTTCATACTTTCCATCTGTTCTAAAAAGTCATTATAGTTAAACTTACCTTTTTGAATCTTTTTTGTAAGTTTTTTAGCTTGTGCTTCATCTATTGCAGAAGAAGTTTTCTCTGCAAGACCTTCGATATCTCCAAAGCCCATAAGACGATTTACTATTCGTTCTGGTATAAAAACTTCTAAGTCTTGCATCTTTTCACCGCTACCGATAAAACGAAGTGGCACTTGAACTTGGCTGGAAAGACCTAAAGCGATTCCACCCTTAGAGTCACCGTCATATTTACTTAATATAACGCCATCAATACCTATTTTCTCTTTAAAGCTTGTTGCTGTTTTTATCGCATCCTGACCAGTTAAAGAGTCTGCAACATAAAAAATCTCACTTGGATTTGCTGCTTTTTTGACAGCTTCAAGTTCATTCATTAACGCATCATCAATAGCTAAACGGCCAGCTGTATCAATTAAAACAACATCATAGATACCATTTCTTGCTTTTTTAAGTGCTGCATTTACTACTTCAACAGGGTTCTTAGAAGTTTCATCTTCATAGAGCTCTACTTCTATTTGAGCTGAAATTTGGCGAAGTTGTTCGACTCCAGCTAAACGCTGTAAATCGGCAGCAACAATCATCACTTTTTTCTGTTTATTTTTTAAATAGTTTGCTAACTTACCTGTTGTTGTAGTTTTACCAGAACCTTGAAGTCCTGTCATTAAGATAACAGTTGGAGGGTTCGGAGCAAATATAAAACCTTTACTTCCACCAATCTCTAGTAACTCATACAAAGCTTTTCGAAGTGCATCTAAAAACTGGTCTTTCCCAATTCCATTTGCTTTCGTGTCGTATTGAACTTTTTCTATTAACTCTTTTACAACTTTGTGGTTTACATCTGCTTTTAAGAGATTTTTCTTTAATTCAAGGAGAGCTTTCGAGAGCGCTTTATCATCATCATGAAAACGAATTTTCTTAATTGCTGATGTAAATGACTCTGTTAATGTATTAAACATACTCTCTCCTGCTATATATTTTTTAAATGTAAAAAGTTGCGAATTATATCGAACCCTTACTTTAAGTTTTCTTTAAACTATTCGAAGTTAATAAAAGTTTTTGGTTCTGCTGCGATAAATTCCATGCCTAGAAGTTTCACTTTATATGCATGAAGCATCACTCGCTTCGCTCTTCTTCCACCGTATTGTTCATCTCCAACAATCGGGTGATCAATATAACGAAGATGTGTTCTAATCTGATGTGTTCTTCCATGATGGATGATACACTTGAGTTTTGTTTTGTTTGCACTCACAAGATCAGGAAAGAACTCTGTTCTTGCAGGTTTTCCTTTTGCGGAAACATTTGAATATGCTTTATTGTTTTTCTTTTGAGTGAGAATTGGTTTATCCACTTCTATAGGTTCACTCATGATTCCTTCAACCCATGCAATATACTCTTTATAAACTCTATCTTGCTTGAACTCTTTTATAGCTTTTTCACGAAACTCTTCATTTTTGACCAACATCAAAACACCACTTGTTTCACGGTCTAATCTATGAAGAAGAACCGCTGGCTTAAACTGTCTTTCCACTTCATCGGAATTTAAAAATGCTGGTTTATCGACAACGATGATGTCATCGTTTTCAAAAATCGGTTTAATTCTCTCTACTTTTTCAACTCTGAAGATAGTTTTTGCATCTAAATCTCCACGAGCAATCATCACTTTTTTATTTCCTACATAGACTAAACCTCTGTCTATCATTGACTTAGCTGAAGAGTTTGAAATACCCTCTTGCATTGCTAAAATTTTATATGCTTTTTCTGTAGCCATAATTTTAATCCTTAATTTATTTTATAAATGAAGGAGACCTCCATCTAGTTTATTACGGTGTTGGAACTGATTCCGCCACCTACACTTAGACCGCTAAGGTCACTGAAACTTGCCTCTAACAAGGCAGATTCTATTTTTCTAATATTTTTTCTATAACAGGTTGTAAATCTATTTTCTCTTCAACCATCGACGGCGGTAAACTTCCACATGCCATAAGTGCTTTATGAATTTCATCCGGCTCAACATACTGTACATGATGTACATATTTAAAGAGCTCTTTTTGATGGAAGAAATGTTTACCAGTGATAATTTTACAGCCAAAATAGGCTGGTTCGAGTGGATTGTGTCCACCAACATCCTCTTTAAATGCACCACCGAGTATCGCTATATCACTGATTGCATAGATGTTATTGAGTTCACCCATCACATCTACTAAAACTAAATCACTCTTCAACTCTGCACCCTCTGAGAACTTTGAGAGTGTCAAAGCGTTTCTCTTTGCGTACTCTTGCATCAACGCATAAACACTCTCAAATCGCTCTGGATGTCTTGGCACAACTATAAGGATTGAGTCACCCTGTTTTTTATACTCTACAAAAGCTTTTAAGATCGACTCTTCTTCGCCTGCATGGGTGCTTCCTGCAACGATGCACTCTCTCTCTGGTTTTTCATAGCTTTTTGTTTTAACTATTTCACCTGCAAGCTTTATATTACCGATGACTTCGACATGTTTTGCCCCGAGAGCTAAAAAACGATTTTTATCAGCTTCACTTTGTGCGTATATCATTTCCACATGCCATAAAAGTTTTTTATAAAACCAGGCAAATTGTAAATATTTATCCACGCTTTTTTCAGAGATACGCGCATTGAGTAAAATAACTCTTCCACCTTTAGCTCTGACAACACTCATAAGCATATACCAAAGTTCCGCTTCTAAAACAACAACAACTCTCTGCTTTTTAATCCAAAAAGGTAAAAACATTTCATAAGGTAAATAGCGAACATCCGCGCTGTATTTTTTAGCTTCTGCATAGCCTGTATGGGTTATGGTTGTAATGCTTATCTCATTTCCCGATAGTAGAGTCAGAATGGGTTTAAGGGCTCGTGCTTCTCCAAGAGAGCAGACATGGAACCATATACCATTTTCAATTTTAAATCTTGGATTGTTAAAAAGAAAAAAACGAGAGGGGATAGAGTGTCTATACTTTTTTTTAAATGATAAATATATTAAAAGTGGCACTGCTACAAAGTAGAGCAGAACACTTAAAATATAATAGAGCAGAGTAAATGGCTTCAAGCCCTATTCTTCAGCTTTTTCCACATAAAGAATACGACCACAGTGTGGACATGTAGCAATCTCTTCAGCTTTTATAATATCAGCATAAATTTTATCTCCAATGAGCATATGACATCCCATACAAGCTTGGTCTTCAACTACTACTACAGTAGTGTTTTTAGCCCAACGACGGATTTTTTGGTAAAATGCCAAACCTTTTTGATTTACTGTTCCAAGGAGTTTCTCTTTTTTTAGAAAAACCTCTTGTCTTGCTTTTGTGATTACTTTTAGCTTTTCATCCACATCCGCTTTAACAACCTCTAAATTTGATTCTATCTCTTCTAAAGCAGTTTTTGCAGACGCAACTTGCTCTTTTTTTGAATCCATAATCTTATCAAGTCTAGCAATCTCTTCATTTGCAAAAGTTACTTGTTCTTTAGCAATCTCTTCTTCAAGTTGTAAAGATTTCATCTCTCTTTCTGTCTTGATTTCAGAGCTTTTTTTAGAATTATTTTCTAATTTTTGTGAAAGCTCAGCTAAATGAAGTTCATTTTTATGTTTTTTAACTTCTTCATCTTTTATTTCATTCGTCAAATTTTCAATATCTGAATCAATACTTTGCTTTTTTGCAATTGCTACTTCATATTTATAATTTGCTTCTTCAATTTGTGGTTCGAATGCATCGATCTCTTTATCAACTTTTGAAAGGTCAATTAATTGTTTAAGGTGCTGGTTCATTGGTCTCCTTTTGGATTGCTAGTTCATCCATTTTATTCTATAAAAATTACTAAATATAGGTGAATGGATTTTCTGATGATGAAATTATAACTTCTAAACCTAAATTTTTCAAATGCTTCTCTAAAATTTGTGAAAAAAAGTGTTCACTTTCATAATGTCCGATATCAATAAGTGACAATTTTATACTTTTTGCTTCCATCGCATCATGGTACTTTACATCGCCTGTTAAAAAGCAATCTGCTTCAATAGAACGAAGAAGTGAACAGCCTGAGCCTGTTGTCAAAGCAACCCTTTTAACTCTCTCGCTACATTTTACACATTTGGCATGTGGAAGTCCAAAAGCTAAAGCAACTTTTTTAGAAAAAGTATCAAAATTTTCATCAATATCAAAATATGCAACAAATCCATCTTTTTGCACTATTTTATATCCTAAAATTTCACTCACCACATAATCATTAAGATGTGTTTGGTCAAAATTCGTATGCATTGCAATATTGGAGATATTTTTCTGAATCATTTTTTGGATTAAATTTGCAGGATATTTACTAAATTCCAACTGCTTTAATCCACCAAAAATAATTGGATGATGTGTTATTAAAAGTGTATGGTTATCAAGTGAATCGATTAACTTTTCATCTACGTCTATACTTAAAACTACTTTTTTTACATCTCCTGAAAAATCTCCTATCAACAAGCCTGAGTTATCCCAACTCTCTTGAAGTTCAAAAGGAGAAAGCGTATCAAGGAAATTGTATATATCTAAAATTTTCATTTATTACTCTTTTTCGAGCTTATCTAATTCTATTTTAGCTTCTTGCAAGTCAGGGTCTAACTCCAACGCTTTTTTATACATTGCTATTGCCTCTTCATTGTGTTGCATATCCACTAAAAGATTCCCATAGTTAAAACAAGTAATTGGATTGTTAGCATCTATATCAAGAGAAGCTTTAAGATGTATTTTTGCAGAAGTAAACTCGCCGTTGGCTCTATAAATACTTGCCATAGAGTTATGAATAAATTCATTCTCTTTATCTAGTTCTAATGCTTGCTTGTAATGTTTCATCGCTTCTTCATTATTACCACTCTTTTGAAGAATGTATGCTATTTTAAACACTGTTTCGGGGTTATTTGGCCCTTTCACATTTGCTTCATTTAAAAATGCTAATGCTTTTTGAAAATCATCCTCTTCATACGCTTTATCAGCTTTTTCTATGAGAGCCTCAGGTGAAAATATAGAAAATGCATCTCGGCTTTTCTCCTCACTATCACGATGAGAGCTTCCGCCCTCCTCCGTCTCTTTTAATGTTTGTATATGTTCATAGATTTTAAATGCAAAAAAAGCGGAAGCTCCTAGCATTAGTAATTGAAAAACTGTCATATTGTTCCTTGATTTTATTTGAGTAATTTAGTATTCATAAGTGAAATAAGTTGCATTGGGTCTACTTGTACACCATTTACTCTAGCCGAAAAGTGTAAATGGGGACCTGTAACTCGGCCACTTTTGCCCGATAAACCGATTATTTGAGCTTTTTTTATCTTCTCTCCAGCTTTTACATTCATCTGGCTCATGTGAAAATAACATGTATAAATTCCTTGCCCATGATCTAAAATAATAGAGCCTCCTGAATAGAATCTATCCTTGGCTAAGACAACAACACCATCATTAGAAGCTTTTATAGGTGTTTTTACTTTTGCACGGAAGTCTGTACCGCTATGGTAACCTTTTAATGTTTCATTGTAAACTCTAGCTCTACCAAAGGCACTTGTTATTTTACTGCTCATTGGAAAAATAAACTCTGATTTGATATAGCTTTTTTTATTGATTGTATTATAGATTTTAAGAGTCTCTTTGGTCTCTAATGCTGCTCTTTTTTTATCTTTGGCATTTAAATCCACTTTTGCATTATCTACTTTTAAAGTCTCTTTCTCATAGTTTCCATCTTCGATATTAAAGAGCAATGTTTTAACTGCTGGTGTACCATTTTCTCTATAGGTGAGGGTTACATTTATATCTCTTGGTTTTGCATAATAACTTATAGGAAGGAGCGCATACATCTTCTTATCATTCGTTGGATGGTTAAAAATTTTATATTTTTTATCATCCAAGCTAAGCTCAATAAACGCTATATTTTTCTCTTTTTCAAACTCAACCAGTGTGGTTTTTCCATTCTGAACCGTTGTATTTACAATCTCTATGTTAAATGCGTTGAGTCCTGATACAAACAGAAGTGAAAACAGAATAGATTTTATCATTGCTCTTTCATCGCTCTGTCTATATCTCTTTTTTGATCCTTCTCTTTGAGATCATGTCTTTTGTCGTGAAGTTGTTTCCCTTTGGCGATAGCAATCTGAATCTTCACAATGTTTCTATCATTAAAATAGAGTTGTAAAGGAACTATTGTATATCCGTCTCTTGTTACAGCTTTGAACATAGTTTGCAACTGTTTTTTATGAAGGAGTAGTTTACGACTCCCTCTCTCTTCATGCGTATAAAAATGATGTGTCGTCTCAAGTCGTCCAATATGAGCATTAAACAAAAAAGCTTCTCCGCTTACAAAACGGATAAAACTATCTTTTAGATTTACGCGTTTTGCTCGGATACCCTTTACTTCACTTCCTGCTAATACCAAACCTGCTTCAAACTTCTCTTCTAAATAGTAATCAAAATAGGCTTTTTTATTTTTGGCTATCGTTTCGCCCATTAACTCTTTTTCCTCATCTACTTATATTTTTCATCATCATATCATAAAGTTTTAAATGCTTTTTTACAAAGAGAGTTGTGACTATTTTTCTTTTACCCTAAAAAAGCTACTTCCACTTCCACTAAAATGCCACCCATGTTGATAGTGTTTTTTCAAATCTTTATACGCTTGCAGAGCAGGTTTAAAAAGATCATTTGCTTCATCTGCACGCATCGACTTTAAAATCTCTTTTGAACTCATCTTTTTAAGTTTATCTGTTTTAAAACCATCAATAGGTGCATAAAAATCATCTCTATAAATTTGATAAACTTTTGGGGTACTTATCTGAATATCTGGTGTAAAAACTTCAAAATCTAAACTCTCTTCATCAAACTCTTCTACAATTTCACCTATGCCGCTGACATTGGCACTTTTATAGCCGTAGATAAAGAAGGGAACATCTGCTCCAACTTTGAGTCCAATCCTTGCAAGGTCATTGAGACTCAGTCCAAGATGTAAAACCTCATTACACATTTTCAAATAGGTTGCAGCATCACTGCTTCCTCCGCCTAAACCTGCAAATGCGGGTATAGACTTCTTCACATCTACCCCATGGCTTCTCATCAACTTTTCAAGTGACTCGGAACCTGTTGCTTGCTTGAGGGCAAAGTAGGCTTTATATATAGTGTTTTGATTGGTTTGACAAGAGAAATTCCCATAAATCTTAAACTCACTCTCCTCTTTAGGAACAAAAGAGAGTTCATCATAGAGAGAATCCACTCTCATAAATCTTGAGATAATTTCATGGTAGTTATCTCTCATCCCTGTAACTTTCAAAAAAACATTTACTTTAGCATAAGCCTTGTAGAGTTTCATCGTATCTCTTACTTCTTTAAAATCTTACTTAGAAGACTTAAGCTTTCAGAAGAGACCTCTTTTGAGGCAGCAATATTTAAATCTTTCACATCTTCTAGTAGCTCATTGCGTACGATTGAAACATCTTTAGGAGCTTCAATACCAAGCTTGACCACCCCTTTTTCAATCGATATAACTTTGATAATTATATCTTCTCCCACTACAATAGACTCTCCAAGTTTACGGGCTAATACTAACATGTGTATATCCTGCCTAATTCATATTTTACGTGTTTGTCCTCTATAGTGATGATAGAGATATTATCTCCATTATCTAGCCAGTAACAACCATCTTTTTGTATTTCTAAATCTTCTAAAGCAAGAACTCTTCCATATTTGACATTCTCAGAATCTCCAAGGTAGCTATTCTTAGGAATATTCAAAGATTTTTTAATATCTAGAACTTCTTCATTATTATATGTAAAGGCTCCCTCAGAGAGTCTCTCTAAAGCGCTCAGACTTCCATGTTCAACACCAAGCCTCTTCGCTACAATCCGACCTAAAGAGCGAATATATGTCCCCTCTGAGACAGTTGCTTCAAACGTCACAAAAGGGTGCGAGTAGTTGAGAAGTTTGGCTTGCGTTATCGTCGAAGTGATTTTATTGAGATGCACCTCTTTTCCTGCTCTTGCTAAATCGTAAGCACGCTGACCATTTATCTTCTTAGCACTAAATATTGGAGGTTCGTATTCAAGAGTTCCTTCTAAGGATTTGATAGCATTTTCTATTTCCACATGCCCAAATTCTTGAATTATTTCCACATGCTCAATCATCTCAGTATCGAGACTATCACTTTTTGCGCCAAGCCAAAGTGTTGCTCTATATGTTTTTGGACTCTTATCCAAAAAACGAAAAAGCTTCGTGTGTGTACCAAACCCGATAAGTAGCACTCCTTTTGCAAAAGGGTCAAGTGTTCCAGAAAAACCACATTTTTTATTGTTATATTTTCTTTTTAATTTAGATAAAAATAGATTTGAGCCTATGCCCGCAGGCTTGTAAGATACAAAGAGTCGATTCATAGTCTCTCTACGAAAGAGGCTAAAATATCTCTTTTGGTTCCAGCAAAATTGATACTTAGTTTGAACTCTCTACCAGATTTACTCACACCGTTGACTCTTCCTGTTCCAAAAATCTTATGACGAACCAAATCCCCTTTCTTAAAAGAAGTATTTTTTTCTACTATAAGGGAGCCTTCACAAAGTCCAGACTCATTAAAAAATCTACTTTTTTGTAAGTCACTCCTTCGCCCTTTATAAAATCTACTTCCTGCATGTGAAAGATTGAGACTCTCTTTTGCTCTGGTAAAAGAGACATAGCCCAAACGGCGCTCCTCCTCTAAATCACTGCCATCGCCAACAAGTGGTAAAAAGCCCTCTTCAAGTCCAATAATAAAGACATGGTCAAACTCCAGCCCTTTTGAAGCATGGATACTCATCATGTAGATACTTTCGCCTTCAACTTGATCCTGTTCACTCTGAAGTGTCAGTTCATTTAAGAACTCATCTAAACTAGACTCTGGAGAGTTTTTCACAAAATCGCGGAAGAGTCCATAAAACTCATCCATATTGAGGACTCTTTCATCTTCGTCTTGCATCCCTTTGTATATATCTTTTAGATGAAACGTATCTTCCAAAACATCTATAAATTCGTACGTTGACTCCTCCGCCACTTTGGCAATATGCTCGATGTCAGCAATAAAATCTTTTAAAGTTTTACTGTTCTTCTTTTTTACAAGAGCTTCTAACTCCTCTAAGGGAACATTTTTTAGATACTCAAAAATGGATGTTTCATTGGCATGGGCTGCTAACTCTAACTTGTCGATACTCGCTTTTCCTAAACCTCTTTTTGGCTTGTTTGCTATACGTTTAAATGAAAAGTCATCATGAAAATTTGTAATCACGCGTAGATAACTGATAAGGTCTTTAATCTCTGCTCTATCATAAAAACGAAGTCCACCCACAAGTTTGTAAGCAATTCCTGCACGGTTAAGCCCCTCTTCGATAGAACGACTTAAAACATTTACTCTATATAAAACTGCAATATCTTTTGCATTGACACCAGATTCTAAAAGCTTCGCTATTTTTTGAGCAATTTTTCTTGCTTCTTCGTTTTCATCATTTGAATTGAGAATCGTCACCTCATCGCCTGTTCCACGCGTTGAAATGAGTTGTTTTCCAAGTCGTGAACGATTATGTTCAATCAAAGCATTTGCAACTTTAAGAATCGGTTCACGAGAACGGTAGTTCTCTTCGAGCTTGAAAGTCACAGCCCCGCTAAAATCTTGGTCAAACTCCATAATATTTCTTATGTTTGCCCCGCGCCAGCCATAAATACTTTGATCATCATCCCCAACAACACAGAGATTTGTATGTGCACAACAGAGCTTTTGAAGAAGTTTGAGTTGAAGCTCATTTGTATCTTGATATTCATCTATCATAATGTACTGATATTTTTGAGAAGTTTTAAGTGCCAACTCTGGATATTCTAGGAGAAGTTTATAGGTAATCGAGATTAAATCATCAAAATCGACAAGATTATTTTCTAAAAGATACGCTTCATACTCCTCATATACTTTTGCAATTTGTTGATAGTTAAAAAACTCAGCTTGCTTGTATGCTTCATCTGGGCTCATGAGCGAGTTTTTATATCTTGAAATCTCACTTGCTATTAGAGGAGTTGGAAGTTCTGAGTTGATTTTTTTGATGATTCTTTTTTTATCATCTGTATCTATGACGACAAAGTTATTTTCTCTATTGATAAGGTGAATGTTAAATTTTAAAAAGAGCAATCCGAATTTGTGAAAAGTACATAAAAGAGGCGGATAAGCATTTTGTGAAATCATATTCAAAGCTCGGTCACGCATCTCTTTTGCAGCTTTATTCGTAAATGTTAAGGTAAGTGTATTTGAAGCTGGTATCCCTAGAACTTCTATCAGATAAGCAAGTCGAGAGACGATCGTAGTCGTTTTTCCACTCCCTGCTCCAGCTAAAATCAATACAGGACCTTCCGTCTGTTTTACCGCTTCAGTTTGTGCTTGATTTAATTTTTTAAATATTTTTTCCATGACCTTCACTGTATGTATATTTACGATGCTTTAGTATTATTTTTATTATAACTAAAAAGTTATGAATTTTTATAGTTCTATTGCAATAATTATAATTTTGGGTTATAATTTTTGTATTACAAATACTTATAGGAATTATTATGTTAAAAGATTTCGCAAAACTACAAACCTTTCTTATGGTGGTTAAAGAAAAAAGTTTTTCTAAAGCATCAGCTAAACTTGGGATATCACAACCTGCGGTTACGCAACAAATTAAATTTATTGAGGATTACCTTGATACTAAGATAGTTGACAGAAAGAAAAATGGTATTTTACTCACCAAAGAGGGTGAAGATTTATTTAGAATTGCGCAAAAACTTGAAAAGGCCATAGCAAACAGTGAAAAAGAGTTACTTAAAATCATAAACAAAGAGTTCACTTTTGTTATGGGCTCTTCCAACGCCATCGGCAACTATGTTTTACCTAACTATTTAGGTGAAATTAAAAAAAGAATCGGAAATGAAGTCTATATGTTAGTTGCAACATCCGATGAAGTCATCGACCAACTTGAAGATAAAAAAATCGATGTTGCACTTATTGAGTCTCCTGTATTTAGAGAAGGAATAATCTACAGAGAGTGGGTGACGGATGAGTTGGTTGTATTCTCTAACCAAATACTCATTAAGCAACTCAAAACTGAAGATTTACAAGAGTTTGATTGGATTTGTCGTAACGAAGATTCCTATACAAGAAAACTTACATCAGAGGCATTTGAAGAGCTTGGAGTGCAGTGCGGAAGCTTTCATGTTATCGGAGTTTTAAGTAGCCCAACTGCCATAAAAGAGTCTATCTTACATGCAGATAAAAATGCATCCAGACCGTTGGTTTCAGTGATGTCTCGCCACGTAATCCAGGCTGAGATTGAAGAGGGAAAACTCTTTGAAGCTAGACTTAAAAACTATAAGATAGAGAGAAAATTTTATATAGCGTACTTAAAAGAGAGAAAACACGATGCTTTTGTTGACAATGTAGTCAACTTTTTACTCTCTCTTAGTAAAGTATAAACTACTTCTTTTTTACAAACTTTGAGTTTTCAGGGTTTGATAAAAAAGATGCCATAGAGTTTTCAACGCCTTTTTTATCCTCTGATTCAACTCTCATTTTTGCTCTCTTAGTAGTCGATAAATTGATAAAGATTGGTGTCTCATCAACAATTATCTGCATAATGCTTAGAAGTGGAACACGCACTAAACTCCCATGGTTTTCAATCCCAAAACCAGCTTCAAAAATCAACATATCTTCAGAGATTTGTGCAGTTTCAAATGTATATCCAGCTAAAAAGAAGAGCGTTAATGCACGAAATTCAGAGTTGATTGAGGCAGGAAGAGGTGGCTCAAAAGAGACATCTTCTATCTTGCACAAAATTCCAAAATTCTGTTCTTGATTGAAAAAATGAATGACCAACTCTTGTATATGGTTTTGCATGATTGAGGCAAATTTACTATCTGTTATTACATTTTCTAACAAATGAGATTCCTTGTAATTATTTACTGCAATTATAGCAAAAATTCACATTTGTCGAGTATCTCAAAATCTATCATAGCGTTTAGCAGAGCCACTTGTGAAAAAGTTCTGAGTTCATTTGCGTTAATATCAGCTTCAATAAGCTTTCCCTCATCCAGCAATCTCGCTCTTGTAGTCCCTTTTAAAAGTGGACTCTTTGGAGTAATCCACATGCCCAAACGATAAAAAGCGATGTTTGCAATCGTCGTGTCACACACTAATAAATTTTTTATGATCAGCACATCATCTGCTTCATCTCTCTGTGCATATAAGGCATCTAAAGCATCTCTGTCAGTAGATTTTAAAGCGTACTCAATCTCGTTGTTAAAAAGAAGTTTTAAAGAGCGAACCTCTCTCTTTTTGTAGGGATGATACGTTACCTTGATTTCATTCTCGTTATAGACCACACGGCATCTGTATAAGCCCCACTCAGGAGGCTTTATATACTCTTGAAGATTTTTAATATCCGATATGCCTAGCGTTTTTAACGCAGCCTCATAGCGTTGTTGATGGTATGGCATGTGGAAAAGTTTTCCATCCACCGCTTTAATGGTTTCAAAATAGCTTTTATTCATCACTAAAGAGTGCTGTACTTAGGTAACGTTCCCCTGTGTCACAAAGAATTGTCAACAAAGTTTTACCTTGAAACTCTTTGCGTGATGCGATTTGCATCGTCGCCCAAACATTCGCTCCTGCGGATATACCAACTAACAATCCCTCTTCACGCGCTAACATTTTTGCTGTTTTTATAGCGTCTTCATTGCTTACTTTTATAACTTCTCCATAGATTTGGGTATCTAAAATATCTGGTACAAAACCTGCCCCAATCCCTTGAATCATATGGCCTCCAGGAGCACCGCCAGATAAAACTGACGAGTTCTCTGGTTCAACTGCGAAAATAGCAATGTTGTGAATCTCCTCTTTTAAAACTCTTCCAGTTCCCGTTAATGTTCCACCTGTTCCAACAGCTGCGATAAAGGCATCAAGCTCTTTATCTGTATCTCTTAATATCTCTTGTGCAGTAGTTAGCATGTGGATTTCAGGATTTGATTTGTTCTGAAACTGTTGTAAAATCAGGCTATTTGGAGTCTCTTGTTGTATCTCTACAGCTTTGTCTATTGCACCACTCATTCCCTTTTCTGCAGGAGTTAGGACAAGCTGTGCACCTAAAGCTTTCAATAGATTTCGTCTCTCTATACTCATAGACTCTGGCATCGTTAAGATAAGTTTTAACTTCAATGCGGCGCAGTTTGCCGCAAGTGCTATTCCTGTATTGCCACTTGTTGGTTCTATAACAGTTGTTCCTTCTCTAATTTCGCCCGCTTCCATAGCGCGTCGAATCATGTTAAACCCAATTCTATCTTTGACCGAACTTGTTGGATTCATAAACTCACATTTCCCCAGTATAGTTGCACCTGTTAATTTTGATGGTGTATTTAATCTAATAAGTGGCGTATTGCCAATGATTTCTGTAATATTTTGCGCTATTTTCACAATCGTTCCTTTCTATTTTAAAAAATTATTCTACACTTATCAATTATATATCTTACTTAAAAGATTGTTCTATCAAATAATCTTCATTCATTCTTCATCGCGCTTCTATTTTTGGCATGTGGAATTCTCCCAGAATTTGTTATTTAAACAGCTTTTAACTATAATATCCTTTCTAAATCAAACATGGAATTAGTATGAAAAACAAAAAATTTATTACTCTTGGTTTTATCACAGTCACTTTAGCTACAACGCTCCTTTTCTCTACAAATCTTTTTGCTGCACCTGTAGATAAAAAAGAGTCAAAAGAGTCATCAAGACTCGAATCTTTAGCAAAATTTACAAAAGTCATATCTATTGTTGAGAGATACAATGTTGACAATGTAACGATTGAAGAGTTGATGGATAAAGCACTGAATGGAATGATGACAAATCTTGATGCACACTCAAACTACTTGACACAAAAAGATTATAAAAAATTAAAAGTTCAAACAAATGGTGAGTTTGGAGGACTTGGTATCACGGTTGGTATAAAAGATGGAGCCTTAACAGTTATCGCCCCAATCGAAGGGACTCCTGCAGATAAAGCTGGACTAGAATCTGGAGATATCATCCTTAAAATCAACAAAGAGTCCACGCTCAACATGACGATTGATGAAGCTGTATCAATCATGAGAGGTAAAGTTGGTGAGCCGATAGATTTAACAATTGTACGAGAGGGAGAGGCAAAACCCCTTGCGATTCATATCGTAAGAGGTATTATTACAATTGAATCCGTCTATGCAAAAACAATAGGTGACAACATCCTCTACATTCGAGTCACAAGTTTTGACAAAAAAGTTGCAACTGATGTCTCAAAAGAGATTAAGAAGAGAGAAGCAACAACGAAGGGAATAATTCTTGATTTAAGAAACAATCCTGGAGGTCTGCTTGACCAAGCCGTGGATTTAGTTGATATTTTTGTGGATAGCGGAAATATCGTTTCTCAAAAAGGGAGAGATGAAGCAGACGAAAAAACGTACTCTGCTTCAAAAAGTAAAACTATTACAAAAGTCCCGATGGTTGTTCTCATTAACGGAGGAAGTGCAAGTGCATCTGAAATCGTAAGTGGTGCGCTTCAAGATCACAAACGAGCCGTTTTAGTTGGTCAAAACACTTTTGGAAAAGGGAGCGTACAAGTTGTACTTCCTATTTCAGAGAGTGAAGCGATAAAACTAACGATTGCACGCTACTATCTTCCAAGTGGAAGAACAATACAGGCAGTTGGAGTAAAACCAGATATAGAAGTTTTCCCAGGCAGTGTCAATAGCAAAAAGAATGATTTTTCTATCAAAGAGGCTGACTTAAAGAAGCATCTTCAAGAAGAGCTTGTAAAAGTGGATGGAAATCTCTCAGTAAAAGAAGAAAATGAAGCACTCAAAGAGGCTAAAAAAGATATAATCACGCCAGAAATGATGGACAAAGATATTCAGCTAAAAGAGAGTGTCGATATCATCAAAGCATTAATCATTGTAAAAGGATAACAAACATGGAAAAAAAAGAACTGCTTTACGAAGGAAAAGCTAAAAAGCTTTTTTCAACAAATGATGAAAATTTAGTAATTTCAGAATTTAAAGATGATTTGACAGCATTTAATGGCGAGAAAAAATCAAGTGAAGCTGGAAAAGGTGCACTGAACAATAAAATCTCTACAGAACTTTTTAAACTCTTAGAAGCAAATGGGATAAAGACTCACTTTGTAAAAATGTTAGATGACAACCATATGTTACATACAAAAGTGGATGTAATCCTCATAGAAGTTATCGTTCGCAACGTTGCAACTGGAAGTCTTAGTAAAAATCTTGGCATAAAAGATGGTACAGTACTCCCTTTTACTTTAGTAGAATTTGATTACAAAAATGATGCGCTTGGTGACCCAAAACTTAACGACCAACATGCACTTATTTTAGGTCTTGTAGAGTATCAAGATGAACTTGACAAACTTCGTCGTATGGCAAGAGAAGTCAATGACATCTTAAAACCTTACTTTGCAGAAAAAGGTCTTAACTTAATCGATTTCAAACTTGAGTTTGGTAAAGACAAAAGCGGAAACATTATCCTAATCGATGAGATTAGCCCTGACAATTGCCGTTTTTGGGATATGGAGAGTGGTGAGAAGATGGATAAAGATAGATTTCGTCAAGGTCTTGGCGGATTGAAAGTCGCTTATGAGCAAGTATTAAATAGAATTTTAGGAAAATAGTAATGAAAGTAATAGTAAATGTATCTTTAAAAGCAGGTGTTTTAGATTCACAAGGTAAAGCAGTGCACCATGCACTCAACTCACTGAACTTCAGTGGAGTAAGTGATGTTCGTGTTGGAAAACAAATCGTTTTAAACTTGGATGAAACAGATGAAGCAAAAGCGAGAGAAGAAGTAACACGTATGTGTGAAGACCTTTTGGCAAATACAGTTATTGAAGATTATGAAATAGAGTTGATAAAATGAAAGTAAGCATTCTTCAGTTTCCAGGCACAAACTGTGAATATGATACAGAGCATGCTTTTAAATCTCTTGGTGCACAAACAGAGATAGTCTGGCACAAATCAGAGACGATTCCAAGCGATACAAACCTTCTAGTTGTCGCTGGTGGCTTTTCCTATGGTGATTACCTCAGAAGTGGAGCTATCGCAAAATATAGCCCAGTGATGAAAGCTGTTAAAGAGTATGCAGCCAAAGGTGGAAAAGTTTTAGGCATCTGTAACGGTTTTCAAGTCCTTACTGAAGCTGGCTTACTTCCAGGTGCTCTAAAAAGAAATGAGCATTTACACTTCATCTCAAGACATCACCACTTGAAAGTCATCAACAATGACAATATTTTTCTTCAAGAACTAAAAAAAGGCTCTGTTATAAATATTCCCATTGCACATCATGATGGCAACTACTATATTGATGCAGATGGACTCAAAGATTTATATCTCAATAATCAAATCCTTTTAACTTACACAGATAAAGAGGGTGCGATAAATAACCCAAATGGCAGTATTGACTCTATTGCAGGTGTTTGCAATAAAGAAAAAAATGTCTTTGGTCTTATGCCCCATCCAGAACGTGCAATGGAGTTACTCCTTGGTTCGGATGATGGAGTGAAAATGTTGCAAGGGTTCCTCTCAGCGTGATTCGATTACTCCTGCTAAGTTTTTTCTTTTTCCTAACTCTCAGAGCAGACTTTTGGTCTGTTGCTGATTCCAACGAAACAAACAACACTATTGTAGAACTACCAAAAGTTCTCTACCTAAATTTTACAAAGATGCCAGAGAGAATCGTACGAGGTGAAATATTTTCTGTTACGATTAAAACATTGTCAACCGTACAAGAAATAGAAGATGTAGAGTACGAACTCTCAAATTTTGAGGGAGTTGAGCCACTTAACTATTCCCTACCTTACAGAGAGATATATCCTAAATATTATGATGACACTTTCTATTTTTTGGCAACCAAATCCAAAGTAAAACTTCCCGACTTTACAGCCACACTTATTGATGGACGTGAAAATCAATACAAAAAAACAACACTGAGTGGGAATACTATCAATGTTATCACCCTCAACCCCAAGAAAGACTATGCGAACATCATTGCCAACTCTTTTGAACTTGCAGAATATAGAACAACGAGTTATGACAAAACACATAACATCGTTGTTTTTGTAGCAAATGCCCAAAATTGCAATATCAAATCTTTTCAATTAAACAATGTATATAAACAAGGTATAGAATCCTCTACAGAATCTATTTTCGATTCAAAAATTACTTATTATGCAGTCATTGATAAAAAAATCCAAAACTTCTCTTTCTCCTACTTTAACCTTATAAAAAATAAGTTTGTAAAAATAGATATCCCTATTATTGTCGATGATGACAGCGTTACAACCCAAACGGACTTAAAGCCAAAAGACCAATCCAGAGAGATGCTCAAGATGAGTATAGCGGCATCTGTTGCCTTTATTGCATTGCTCTTTGTTCTCTATAGAAAAAAATATATTTATGCGGTTTTTATACTGATACCTCTTCTCTACATTAGCTACACTCTTGTACCGACAAAAGATATATGTATCAAGTCAGGTTCAAATATCCGCCTGCTTCCTGTTGAAAACGGAACTATCTTTGAGACAACGCAGAGTGTCATTCGTTTAGAAAAAGAGGGAAGTGTCAAAGAGTTTATTAAAGTCAAACTTCAAAATCAAAAAATAGGTTGGGTAAAGAATGAAGATATTTGCTCAAATTAGTTGGCTTTTTGCAACGATACTTATCTTTGTTTCATTAGCTTTAATGATACTCATCTATCCAATCGTTCCTCGCCCTTATGCTAGAAAAATCACCTCTTGGCTCTTAAGATTGAGTCTCTTTTACTCACTTGATGTCCAAGGAGAAGAGGATCCTGAGGCGCAAATATTTCTCGTAAATCACCAGAGTGATTTGGATATTGGCATTATGGAGACACTCACAAGTAAAGATTTAGCTTGGGTTGCAAAAAAAGAGCTTTTTGATGTGCCATTTTTTGGTCTTGCACTTAAACTTCCCCAAGATATAGCTGTGGAGAGAGAGAGCAAGACAGCGCTCATAAAACTGCTAAGAGCTGCAAAAGATAGACTTGAAAAAGGGAGAGTTATCACCATGTTCCCTGAGGGAACACGCTCAACTACAGGAAAAATGTTACCTTTTAAAGCAGGTGCAAAAGTGATAGCTGACAAATATAAGCTTCGTGTTCAGCCTATTGTTTTAATGCAAACTTCAAAGTATTACAATATTAAAAAATTCTACTATAAACCTGGGCGTATAAAAGTCATCTATATGGACTCTTTTATTGCAGATAAAGAGAGTGAGAGTTGGCTTAGTGATTTAAGAATAAAAATGCAAGGGGTGTACGATGATGAGTTGGCAAACAATCCTAGCCATAGGTAGTGGTGGCTTTATTGGTGCTGTTTTAAGAGCTTACCTCAATGGTCTTATCTCGCATAAATTTCCACATGAATTGCCATACGGAACGCTTGGAGTGAATCTTATTGGAAGTTTTATCATGGGTGTTCTTGTCGCATATTTTATGTACACAAGCTTCTTTTCACTTCATACAAAATCATTTCTCTCTACAGGAGTTTTAGGTGCATTGACGACCTATTCAACTTTTGCTATAGAGAGTTTTTTACTGCTAGAGGGTGGTCATATTTTACTCGCACTTACAAACATATCACTCAATGCAATTGGAACTATTTTTATGGCGGCAGGTGGGTTTTATATCGCGAAATACTTCACAAATAGTTAAAGTATTATAATATCATCTGCACACCACTTCGCCAACTCAAGGTCATGAGTGATTAAAAGCATTCCCATCGTGTCCAAATTTTTTATCAAACTTCGCATTACCTCTAGTTGAATCACATTATCCAAAGCGGAGGTAGGTTCATCTAAGAGAAGTAGTTCTGGTTTCATCAGCATCGCTCTGATGATGGAAGCACGTTGAAGCTGACCACCTGAGAGTTCATGTGGAAGTTTTAAAAGAAGTTCATACCCTAAGTTTAAATCATTTAAATAGCCATCTAAGCCATCTAAACTCGCTACATCTTGAATCTGATTGAGAAGGGAATAGCTTGGATGAAAAGAGCTGTAAGGGTCTTGAAATACCTGAGATGTTCTCGAAGCAGTTATCTCTCCGCTAAAAGCTTTGAGGTTTTTTAAAATGAGTTCAAAAAGTGTACTTTTACCGACACCGCTTGCCCCGACAACTGCTTTTATCTCCCCTCTTTTTAAACTGATAGAGAAATCTTCAAAGAGCAGAGACTCTTTTGTATAACCAAAAGATAGATTTTTAACTTCTAAGACACTTCTCAAATATTAGTTCTTCTTGAGTGCCAAATAAAATTTACTTAGCTCTTTATAGAGTGTAGTAGGTGTAATGTCACTATAGTTTTCCCAGATACGCTTCATGATAACATTATCCTCTGTACCATCCCAAATCTTCATATAAGATCCCTCTTTGTAACCATGGTCTTGGCGGAACTGATTAAGAACATTCTTTCCAACATAGAGTTTGTAGAGTGTTTGTAAATCTAAGCCACTCATTACAACTAAGTCAAAAAACTCACTTATCAAATCTTCTAATTCAAACGCATCTTGTGTAAGAGAGAGACGCATAATATTTTCAACTTTTGCTATAACTTCATCTTTGGTTGCAAAGGTACTACTCTCACAATCAACCGTTTGAAAGCTTGGGAGAGTTGAGATGTTGAGTGCTAAATCATCCACTCCACCTTTCATATTGACTATATAATTTTCTATTGCAAGACTCATAATAAAATGCCACACATCCACAACTTCTATCTGCATGTTCTCCCAATCCGCTTCTTTATCTATACTCTTCCAATGTTTCCATGAAAAGCTCTCTATCATCTCAGCAGCTTCCATATAGATACATCTTTTCCAGTTGATTACTTTACCGTTTTTAGTGACACCCTTTGTCCATTTATCACCGTTAGTTGCATCATTAAGCTGCGTTTGAAGTTGTAACATCAATAAAATCTTATCCATTCTCTTCCTTTTGTGTAACCTAATAGTTCCAGGTTTGCCAAAGCATAAAAACTCATAGAGCAAGTTTTGCTTAAATTGAAAATTAGTTGTTGTATTTTATCTAATATGTTAAAATTCTCTTCTTAAACTTCAAAACTAAAGATTATAAACGAAAATGAAAAAAATCAATTGTAGAAGATGTGAATACTATTTTGTGACCTGGGAAGCTTCACAGCCTCATGGTTGCAGGGCGTACGGATTTAAAGCACCACAAATACCTTCAATTGTAGTGCGTCAAAGCAGTGGGACGGATTGCAGTCTCTTTAAAGAAAAGGTTTTTTCCAAATAATCTTTTTTCCAAAGCCCAGAGTGTTATCTGTCATCTTGAAGGAGTTCACTTGGATTTGCCACAGTTTTGGGTTCATAATTCTGGCATGTGGAAACTTTTGAAAATAGAGCGCTTTGAGTCGCTCCTCTTGCAGAGCTGAGAATGTACCTCTAAACTGAACACCCTCTATTTTGCCTATGTTTTTTGTCTCTAAAAGTATATTTCCAGCTACATTTTGATTGTGTTTGATATGTTGTATGTGGGTTGTGTCTTCACTGCTTGCAACGATAAATGAGGTTGTCTCTAAATGGAAGGTATAAAAAAGACTACAAACACTCAGCTCATCTGCATGCGTCGTAGCCAAACTCATTACATGATGTTCTTCTAAAAAGGAGTTTATTTTTTCTAGCTCTTTACTCATCGCACGATTTTAAAAAGATAGGACTCCAAATCTTCAGCTTCTGCAATAGATCTTTTCTCTAACATCATTAAAGAGAGATCATCATTATGCAAGGTCTCAAAAATATCTATAGGGCTTGTCATATTGTAATAACTCTTTAAAAATTCCAACAGTGCATCAAAATTATCCCCATCCCCATGTCTATGTTTTTTAAACTCTTTAAACTCATTCCAATTGATTGTTATCATCCAAGTTCCCTCTGTTTTGTTAAAGCATTTTCGAGTTGCTTTATAAGTTGTGACATTTTAGCAGAGCTTATGGCAAAATTCAAGCGCATAAAGCCACTTCCTTCCCTACCAAAGCTAATTCCAGGGTTGAGTCCTAGTTTTGCCTCTTCTACAAAGAACTCTCGTAAGGCTTTATCTCTAAGTCCCATACCCCTGCAATCAAGCCAAGCCAAATAGGTTGCCTCAACAGGCGTTATCTTTATGGCATGTGGAAACTTTTCACAAAGCACTTGAAGCATCTCAAAATTTGCTCTGAGATGGAGTTTCAAATCCTCTAACCACGCTTTACCATTGAGATAAGCTGCCTCAAAAGCGACATGCGAAAGCAGACTTCCGTTTGCAAAATGAATCCGCTCGTACACCTCTGCAAACCTCTTTTTCAGACCCTCATTTGGTATCGCCACACTACTCATCGCAAAGCCTGCCATATTAAATGTTTTTCCTACGCCAATTGCTGTGAGCGTAATTTCTCTCGCCTCAGGAGAGAGCGAAGCAAAGGGGATATGTTTGTTAGGCGCATAAACCAAATCGGAGTGAATCTCATCGGAAAAAACTACGATATTGTGTTCTAAACAGAGTGCAAGAATCGCTTCAAGTTCCTCTCTTCTCCAGACTCTTCCTACTGGATTGTGTGGAGAGCAGAGCAGAAGAAGTTTTGTCTTCTCATCTATTTTAGATTTTAAATCCTCTATATCAAAAGTGTAATTTCCACATGCCAAAAGCTTTAGGGGATTTTTGAGGAGTTCTCGCTTAGAGTGTGCAACACTATGAAAGAAAGGTGGATAGACGGGTGTTTGTACAATCACCTTATCGCCCACTTTACTAAAAGCTTCAATCGCCGCACTCATACTCGCTACTACGGAGTGTGAGTAGAAGATATCTTGGAGTTCAAACGCTACGCCATGCTCCCGCTTCATCCACTCTATCTGCGCTAAAAATGTGCTCTCAGGTATCTCTTCATAGCCAATCACAGGATGTTTGAGTCTCTCTTTGACTGCATCAAGCACAAAATCAGGAGTATCTATATCCATATCTGCAACCCAAACAGGCATAACATCCTCGGTTCCAAAGAGGCTCTCTCTTAAAGTATATTTCTCGGCATTTGTCTTTTCTCGGCATGTGGAAGTTTTGAAATCGTAACTCATTTTTTTCTCCACACACTTACTTCAGAGAGCGTGTGCTGGTATTTTCTAGCTGTCTCTTTGATTACAAACTCTAAATCTTGCAGATGTACGAGTTCAAATTTATCTGCTAAAATTGTTTTGAGCGCATCGATTGTTTTAATTTCTTTGCCATTTTCATCGCTGTATCCTCCAAGCCAGAACTCTTTATTTGTGGAGCTCTCTTGCCATGTGTAGGGAGAGGTGATGACTAGGACTCCATTCTCATTTAAGCGTTCGTGAATGCTCTCTAAAAAGAGTTTTGGTTGATAGAGTCTATCGATGAGATTTGTTGCCATAACCAAATCGTACGCTTTAAAATTTGGCTTGAGGTTACAGGCATCGCCCTGCCAAAAAGAGACTCTCTCTTTGAGGTTTTCAAACCCGAGTTCTTCAATTGTCACTTTTTTATGAGAGAGCAGTTCGCCCTCCTCTTTAGATGTATAAGCGACATAGCCCTCCTCTTTCAACTTAGAACCTACCTGAACAAATCGAACTGAGAAATCCACTCCCTCGACCTCAGCAAACTCTTTTGCCAATTCATACGTTGCCCGACCTGTCGCACATCCTAAATCAAGCGCTTTGTTTTTGTTTAAAGCGTATTTAGAGGCAATTTTTGCACAGGCAACCGCAAAGTTTTCAACTCCAAAATACTCTTTGCCATACTGAAATTCACAATACTGTGAAACGAGCGCATCACTCTCATAAATATCCCTCTCGCTCTCATCCTTCGCGTTAGAAATCACATAGCGAAAACCTGCATTTTGATAAAAATGTTTTCTAAAAGCGTAGCGTGAGTGCTTCATGATGAGATTTCCACTGCTTGCCCAAGAAGCACCTAAAATTAAGGCATGCTTCTCATCAAAAGTTGGAGTTGAAAAATCATCATACGCCGCATGCACTTCAAAGCCATTAAAGGGTCTCATAGGTGTTCTGCTCCACTGCCAAACATTTCCAGTCACATCATAGATACCATGAAAAGAGAACTTATCCACTGGGCAGGAACTAAAATAGTTTGAGAAATTCAGATTTGCATTTGTTGTATTAAACGCAGGGATATCTTCTAAACCTACTTGTTCACAAATCGCACGGTACTCCGCTTCGCTTGGCAAAGAGTACGTAATACCCTCTTTTTCACTCTTGTATCTACAAAAGGCTTCCGCTTCAAGTGCATTCACATCTACTGGCCAGTTTTGGGGCATCTCGATAAGCGAACTAAGTGCTCTGTATTTGTAAACACCCTCTTCAAGTTGCCAAAAAGTTGGATGTTTTGCGCCTGTAATCTCTAAAAATTCTCTCCCCTCTTCATCCCAGTACGCTTCATTTTCATAGCCCTCTGCTTGAACAAACTCCATAAATTCACCATTGCTGACTAAATACTTTGAAGCCTCAAATGCGGCGACACTCTCTTCATGGATGCCATATTCGTTATCCCATCCATAAAGGTTGTGTGCGTTATCTTTGCCAAGTTTTACATGTGTAGACCCAATTGGAACCATACTGTTTTGTGGCGCATCGCCTACTTCTTTACAAAGGGGAAACTCCGCTACCTCTTTTATAAATTCTAAGGGCATTTGTCTGTGAAGTACCAAAGAGGTCTCCACATGGATACGCTCATGCTCGATTCCCATCAGAATAATCCACATGCCAGAATCTTTGGAAATAGGAAGGGTAAGAGGAAGTTGCATTATCAACGCATCCACTAAGAGACGCACCCTATTTCTATACTCCCTAATCGCATCAACGCTCGGCCATTCATAACTTGTTTTTGTTATATCATCCCAAGCCATCTCATCTACACCAACAGCAAATATGGACTCGAAATTTGGATTGATTCGATTTTGGATTATCTTCATTGTGATTAATTTATTGATGTAAAAAGTTGCAGTGTGACCGAAGTAAAAAATCATAGGGTGACGGGTTATCTCTGATTTTTTATAAAAAACTTCATCCCCATTTAAAAGTTTAAATACCCTCTCAAACAGATCAAAAGTTTTATGAAAATATTCTCTTATCTCTTTACGTTTTATCTCTACACTCTCGCCATCAAGTGTGACGGGATATATATTAAAATCACTCAAACTCTACCCTTTATTTTGTTATAATCATTATATGAAATTTTATCATAGTAAACAATTAAACTCTGTGCCTAATGTCACACACGCCTTTACAACAAGGGATAGCGGCAATCTCGCTTTTCATGTCAATGACAATTCTCGGCATGTGGAAATAAACCACGAAAAGCTTGCAAAAGAGCTCTCTTATAAAAAAGAAACGCTTGTTCATATGAAGCAGATTCACTCTGTAGATGTCCATCTTGTTACATCTGAGGACTCCTTTGAGATGCCTCCTACCTGTGATGCACTCATTACAGATAAAAAAAATATTCCGCTTATGGTTATGGTAGCTGACTGCTCCGCACTCCTCTTTTTTGAACAAGACAAAAATGTCATCGCAGTTGCACATGCAGGACGTGCGGGTGCATTTGGAAATATTGTTAAAAATGTACTCGAGAGTTTTCAGACACACTTTGAGAGTCGTGCTGAAAATATCCTCGTCTCTATCGGTGCGAGTATCCATGTTTGCTGTTATGAGGTTGGAGCTGAAATCTATAAAGAGGCACAAAAGTTAGGCTTAGAGAATGCGATAGAAATAAGAGAAAATCGCTACTATCTCGATGTAAATACAATCATAAAGTCTCAGCTTTTGGCATGTGGAATCCAAGAGGAGCATATTGAGATTTCTAAGGAGTGCACCTCCTGTAAAAGAGAGAGATACTTCTCTTATAGAGCAGAAAAGAACACAGGAAGATTTGCTGGCGTGATTATGCTAAAGTGACTCTTGAACTCTTTTTGCCAACTGCTCTGGCAGTACTCCTAAAGACTCTTCCACTAGCAGAGTGTTTCCGTGTGTAATAAAACTATCTTCATACTCGAAACTTTGAAGATGCACATCGAGTATCTTCTCCTGCGCCAAAAACTCCAAAATCGCCGAACCAACTCCACCCATCTTCGCACTATCTGAAAAAACAAACCATTTTTTATGTTTGAGCGCTAAGCGGCGAAGCATCTCTTTATCTAAAGGCTTTACAAATCGAAGGTCTAAAATGCTCACTTTTTCAGCTAAATATTTTGAGGTCTCATAAGCACGACCCACACCATTTCCGTATCCTATAAAGAGGATGTCACTCTCGTTTGAGCTAAGAAGCTGTGACTTTGCCAACTCAAAAGGGAGCGAATCCGCTAAATCTGTTTTTGTAAAAGAGCCTCTTGGATAACGTAGAGAACAGGTATGCTGGTACTCTGCGGCAAATGCCATAGCCTGATGGAAGGAGCTCTCATCTCTTGGAGCAAAGAGAGTCATGTTGGGTATCGCTCTTAGAAATGAGATATCAAAAACCCCCTGATGTGTTTCTCCATCTTCACCAACAATTCCTGCGCGGTCAAGAGCAAAAACAACAGGTAAATCCATCAAACATGTGTCGTGAATCACTTGGTCGTATCCGCGTTGTAAAAAGGTTGAATAGATTGTACAAAAAGGTTTAAAACCCTCTTTTGCCAAGGCTGCCATTGAAGTGACTGCATGTTGTTCTGCAATTGCAACATCCCAAAATCTTGTTGGATACATCTCTATAAGTTCACTCAAACCTGTTCCACTTGGCATTGCAGCCGTTGCCCCGACTATCTTCTCATTTTTTTGAGCTAAATGCATTAAGGCTTCTGAGTAAATCTGCGTTGCACTCTTTCCAGAACTTTTTTTTGCAGAGGCTCCGCTGTCTAGGTCAAATGGGCCAACTCCATGCCACTTTTCCTCTTTCCCCTCAGCAATCTCATACCCCTTACCTTTGGTTGTTTGGGCATGAATAATCACAGGTTTATTCATCTTTTTTGCAGTTTGAAAAATCTCTATAAGTTGTGCTAAGTTATGCCCATCGACGGGCCCGATGTAGTTAATTCCCATCTCTTCAAACATAATGCCTGGAGTAATGAGCTTGAGAAAATCCTCCATTCTTTTAGCGATATAGTGCGCACCTTCACCAAAATTATCTACAAAACTCTCTGTTCGTTTTTTAAAACTTTGATAAAAGGGAGATGCCATCGCAGAGCTGAGTATTCTACTCATCGCACCAATAGGTTTTGCAATACTCATCTCGTTATCATTTAAAATAATAATCATTGGGTATTTTCTCTCACCAAGCTCATTGAGTGCTTCATAGACCATTCCTGCGGTCATTGAGCCATCGCCTATCATAACAACTGGGATTCTCTCGTTTTGCTCACCTTTAAGTGCGATGGCTTTGGCAGCACCAACACCTAAAGAGATTGAGGTAGAACTATGCCCTGCTACAAAATAGTCATGCTCAGATTCCGATGGTTTTGTATATCCTGAGAGCCCGCCAAATTCTCTAAGTGTATCAAACTCTTCCCATCTTTGTGTTAAGAGTTTATGGGCATAAGATTGGTGTGAAACATCAAAGATAAAGGGGTCTTTTTTAGAGTCAAAAACTTTATGCATGGCAACAATAAGCTCCGTCGCTCCAAGTGTTGAACTAAGATGTCCACCATTTTTACTTACGACTCTTAAAATCTCACTTCGAATATCTTCACATAAATCTTCTAACTGTTTTACGCTGTATGACTGAATGTTCATCTCTTTCCTATTCACCTAAAGCGGCTTTTTTTACTCTCTCAAATCTCTTGGAAATCTGTGCATCAATATTTCCTGCATCGCTCATAACAATTACGCCACCTTCGCTTACAGCACTGTCAGAGAGAACTTCTACATGTTTGAGAGAACCAACGCTCTCGGAGATAGCTCCATGATCTTTTGGATTTACTTTAAGCGTTATTTTTGAAGCACTTTGCAAATCTTTGATAAGTTGATGTGAGAGTGCTTTTGCGACTTCATGCGATGAGCTCTTCAACTCAACCTTGATAACCTCTTTTGCTATATCTAATGCTGCTAGAACGAGAGAGTTCTTTATCTCCTCAAGAGCTTTTTCAAACTCTGTGGCACTTTTTTCTAACGAAGTAACTGAGAGTGAAAATTGCGAAATACTTTTTGAATAGGTCGTTTGCGTCTCTTCTAAACCCTTCACTTTTCCAGCTTCAAGCCCTTCATTAAAAGAGATTTCTTTCGCTTGTTCTAATGCTGCTTTATACTCTTCTTCTTTAGATTCAAGTTTCATCTGAAGTTTAATAAAATTAGAGGACATCTCATCTGTTTTATTCATAAGAGATTCTATTAAAGCATCTTTGGAACTTTGACTGATAGCACTAGAGTCTATCTCTTTGTCAACTTTTGTTGGAGGGTTTTCTTTGCTTTTAGTATCTATCTCTTGATGGGTTGTCTCAAGTGGAGCTGCACCCATAGATAAAACTTTATAGTTATACTTGTTTACAGCGTGCATTTCAACACTATCTTTATTGATGATTGTTGCCAAAACTAGTTTACCATCTCTTCACTAGCTGCACCAATTTGGATAGTGCCTGCCTCAGCGAGTCCATTAACAACTTCAACAATTTTTCTTTGAGCTGCCTCAACGTCTTTCATTTTAACAGCACCAAGGAATTGCATCTCTTCATCAAATGCCTCTTTAGCTCTTTCAGACATAGATGCATAAAACTTCTCTTTAAGTTCTTCAGGTGAACTTTTAAGAGCAAGCATAAGGTCTTTTTTATCCACAGCCTTAAGTGTCTCAGTAATCGCTGTTTTATCAAGAGAGACCATATCTTCAAACGTAAACATCATCTCTTTAATGAGTGTTGCCAACTCTTCATCAACCTGCTCAATTTGAGAAAGCGTTGCTTTAGAAGATTTCGCACCAAGTCTATTAAATACATCTGCTACAGCTCTTGGTCCACCCACCTCGACCTTGTACGAAGCAAGAGATTCAAGTTTTGATTCAAGTACTGCGGAGACTCTTTTAATAACAGAAGGAGAGATGTCTCCTAGTTTTGCCATTCTCATTGTCACTTCACTTCTTGAATCATCAGGAAAGAACTGAAGCGTATCTGCCGCTTCACCTGGGTCCATATGTGCCAAGATAAGTGCTATTGTTTGAGGATGTTCATTCACAATAAAGTCAGATAACTGTTGTGGTTTAATCTTCGAAAGATAAGCAAAATTTTGTGTATTTTGCATACTTTTAGATAACTTATCCAGAACTTTTTTCGCCTCTTCAGGTCCAAGTGCTCTGTAGAGAAGCTCTCTTGCATACTCCAAACCACCAGATGTAATGTACTGACCAGATTGAAAAATTGCATGGAACTCTTCAAGAATTGCCGTAGCGATAGCTTTATCTATCGTTCTGCCACCCGCTATGTATTTAGAAATTTGGGTAATTCCATCTACATTAAGACTTGCAAAGATAGATGCTGTAATCTCCTCCCCTAACTGAAGTAAAAGAATAGCTATTTTTTCTGCTGTAGGCATCTCATCAAAAGTTGCTTGCTGTGCTGGGGATAGATTCATGTTTTATCCTTTTGTTCTAGAAGTCATTCCAGTGACTTCAGCTTCTTCTGCTAAAAGCGCTTGGAGAAGTGCAGCTATCGCTTCTGGTGCATCTTCAGCCATATTTTTTACTTTTTCAAGAAGTACATCATGTTTGAGTTCATCTTCATTAAATCCTTCACCCACACCAAGTTGACTTTCAACTTTCTTTCTCATTGCTTGAACTTTTTCTACTAAATCCTCTTCAGCATCATCTTCTATATCAAGTACAGGTTTTGCTAAGTCATCCTCTTCTTTTGATATTTCAAGCATTCTCTCTGCAAATGGAGAGATAACTTTTTTATAGAGAATCAGTAAAAGGAGAAGAACAAAAATATACTTAAAGAGTCCAGAGAATGGTGCTAAATATGTTTCACTAAATTGTAAAGCTTGAGAAACGCCATCTGGTCCAACGACTTCATTTTTTCTCTTAAATTGAAGATTTTTAACTGAAATCTGATCGCCTCTTCCCTCATCGATACCAATGGAGTTTCCAACCAAAGAGCTAATTGCTTGTAAATCTGTATCATCGAGGGCAAGATACTCCACTTGATCTGTTGAGGCACCATTCTCATCTAACTTCGCTTTATATTTTCCATCCACAATGACAGCGGCAGTGATTCGCTTAATTCTTGCAAATTGAGATTTTGTGGTTGAGACAGTTTTACCAATTTCATAGTTTGTTGTTCCTGTATTTTTCTCATATTTCTCAGTTGTTTGATTACTTTTCAACCCTTGAACCGGACCAATATTACTTACAGTACCTGGAACTCCTCCTACTTCTGCAGGAGTACCTCCTTCGCGTTTCTCTTCGCTTATCTGTTCACTTCTTACAATGTTTTCAGGATCAAAAGTCTCAGAGGTAGAATTTTTAATTGAAAAGTCAAACTCAATCGTCACCTGTGCGACTACCTTTTCACTCCCACCTACAAATGGAGATAAAACTTGAATAATCTTTTTCTGTCTCTTTTTTTCCTCTTTCTCTTTATATTTTTGCTGTGCAAAAGAGAGTTCACTCATTTGAGCCATCTCATCTTCGTCCCCTAAAGTCTCACCGTCACTATTGACTAACATAACATTTGCAGGAGAGAGTTTTGTGACAGAAGATGCCACTAGGTTTTTGATTCCTCTAATTTGCTTAGAGGAGAGAGATCTGCCTTCAACTAAAGTTATCATGACAGAGGCAGTTGGAAGAACCGCTTTTTCAACAAAAAGAGACTCTTTGGGTATAGCTAAACTCACGCTTGCCGATTCTATTGGGGCAAGGGCATTGATGGTGCGAGAGAGTTCCCCTTCAAGAGCACGCATATATTTAATATTTTGATCAAAACTCGTTGCACCAAACTCTTGCTTGTCAAAAAGCTCAAACCCGACACCGCTATCTTTTGGAATTCCTTGCGCTGCAATTGCAATTCTCTGCTTATAAACCACATCTTTAGGAACTTTAATGATATTGTTATCTTCGAGTTCATACTTGATACCATCTTTTTCTAACTGTTCCACTACTTTAGCAGCATCCGCAGAACTAAGAGAGTCAAAAAGAACCTCATACTTATTTTTAGATGTACTTTTTGCTGTATACACAACCATGAAAATCAAAAACGCTACAATTCCCATAATGGCAGTAGCAATAATGATTCTTTGCTGTTTTGTTAGCTTTGCATACAATACAACTAACTGTGAAAAAAGTACTTTAAAATCCATTAAATTCCCATTTTGTAATTATATTATCTCTTTTAATAGTTCAAAAAAACGACTATTTTGCTCTACTGTACCGACCGTTACACGTATTGCGTTCATCTTATAACTGCTTAAATCTCTTACTATCATTCCCTTTTGTAAAAGCTTGTTAGCGATGGATGAAGAGTTTTGAGTTTCATTGAGACATAAGGTAACAAAATTTGTATAGCTCTCAATTATATCTATTTTTTGCTCTTTTGCAAACTCTTCATATCGTTTCATCTCTTCGAAATTGCTAATTATACATTTCTTTACAAATTCTTCATCACTTAGAGCCACACTCGCAGCTTCAAGTGAAAGAGTAGTGATATTAAACGGTGCTCTTAATTTATAAAGTTCATGGATTATTTGTTCACTTGCAATACCATATCCCACTCTCATTCCACCAAGTCCATACGCTTTTGAGAAAGTTCCAAGATATAAAACATTGTTAAATTTTTCTATAAGCTCTTTAGGTTCTACTTTTTTATCACTATCTCTATACATGCCATACTCCATGTATGCCCCATCAATAATGACTAGAGTATCTTCATCTATTTTAGCTAAAAAATCAAATAGATCTTTGGCATCAATAGCATCCCCTGTTGGGTTATTTGGCGTGCAAAGAAATATAATCTCAGGCTTATGTTCTAGATACAGTGCATAGAACTCATCTAAATTATGCTCTTGTGAAGCAGTTCGTATCACTGTTGCACCCACATGCTTTGCATAAATTTCATACATTGCAAAGGTGATGCTGTTCATTAAAACTTTAGATGTACTAGAGGCTTTTGCATGGATAGCAAACTCTATAACCTGATCGCTTCCTGAACCAATAACAATCTTCTCTTTTGCAACATCAAATCTTTGACTGAGTGCATCTTTTAACTTTATCATAGAGTCATCAGGATAAAGAGACATTTTAGAGACTATCGCACTCACAGCCTCTTTTACTTTTGGTGAGCATCCAAATGGATTCTCATTTGAAGCAAGTTTTATTATATCCTTTGGTTCAATCCCAAACTCACGGACAACTAACTCTATTGGCTTGCCCGCCTCATAGGTTGTAATATTTTCTAATGTACTATTAAATTTCACGATTCGCCTTTTGCATAGCTTCCCAGCCATGTCACTTCATCTTTATGTTTATCTATTGCTTTTTGTACTTTTTCTTCATCGATATGACCATAAAAGTCCATAAAGAACCAATAGCCAAATCCGCTTTTATCTTTTGAAGGTCGAGACTCTATTTTTGAAAGGTTTATTTTCTCATCATTAAAATCTCCCAAGAAACGCAGCAATGACCCTGCTTCTACACCATCTTTAAGACGTACTAAAATTGACGTTTTATCATCATGAGAGATTGCATTTTTAAAATTGCTTAGGATGACAAACCTTGTTTTATTGTCAATCTCATCTTCTATATTGTCAAAAAGAGTTGGCACTCCATAAAGTTTTGCCGCGATGTGAGAGCATATTGCCGCTGAGTTTGGTTCTTTTGCTGCTAAAATAGCAGCCGTTGCTGTCGATTCGACCGGTATTTTTTCCACATTCATAAAACCATGTTCAAGTAGAAAATCTCTACATTGCCCAAACCCTTTATCTTTAGAATATATTTTTGTAATATCCTCTAACTTATTTGCTTTTGTTACAAAAGACATATGAATCGGCATATACAACTCTGCAACAATCTTCACAGAACTCTTTGCAAGAAGGTCGAGTGTCTCTCCAACGATTCCATCTCTTGAGTTTTCAATAGGAACAACACCAAACTTTGCACGTCCAGCTTCTAGTGTTTTAAAGACAGAGTGAATGGAGCCTAAAGAGAGATAATCACTCATCCCGCCAAAACGGCTCTCAGCCGCTTGGTGCGTAAAGCTTCCCTCTGGCCCTAAAAACGCTATACGTTCAGGGAGTTCAAGGTTTCTTGCTACTGCAAATATTTCGAGATAGATAGCTTCAATCGCACCTTTTTTTAAAGCACCATTTTCCGCTTGACTTCGCTCATCCAGTCTTTGGATGATAGCTTTTTCACGCTCTGGTCTATAGACTGCAGTTCCATTATCATGCTTTATCTCACCGACTCTTGCTACTACTTTCATTCTTTGATTTAAAAGTTTGAGTATCTCATTATCTATAGTATCAATGGCTTCTCTGCACTCTTCTAAAGTTTTCATAAGGTCTCCAATATATCTTGCATATCACCATAGATGAAATCTGGTTTTAATGCATCTTCTAAAAATGGAACAATCTCTTGAGCTGATTTATACTTTCCGCTCGTCACAAAGATTGTTTCCATCCCAAGCTCTTTTGCCCCGCCTAAGTCACCTTTGACATCATCACTAATAATAGTTATGTCACTATATTTGGCATGTGGAACTTGTTTTTGTATCATCTCTAAAGAGGCATCGTAAAAGGTTCTACTAGGCTTTCCAACAACGATGTAGGGAGTTGAAGTAGCAAACTCTAAAAGCTTTAAAATAGCTCCAACACCTGGGTATCTTTTTGAGTTTTTCGCATATATAGAGGTCTCATGCATACCAAACAGAGATGCACCCGCTAAAAGAAAATCTATAATCTGCGCATACTCATCACTCGTATAATCTGCTTTTATAGAGATTAACACACTCTTTGGATGTTTATAGTCAAGAAGATAACCCATATTGACGAGTTCAGCTAAAAACTCCTCTGTTCCATACGCCGCAACTTTCTCTTTATCTACACTCTTTTGAAGGAGCATCAAGGGGTCTAGATAAGAGGAGAATTCAAAATTAAACCCTATACTTTGTAAATAGTTATAAAAATCTTTCGATGCTTTTTTCGTGTTATTTGTGATAATCATATAGGGTATCTTTTGCTCATTGAGCCTATCAATAAACTCTATACTCCCCCGTATTGGAGTTCTGTCTGCATCACTTATTAGGGTACCTTGAACATCAATGAAGTACATTTTAATCTTCCAAAAACTCTAATTCAAGAGCGACTAAATCTTCAAAACTCTCTCGTCTTCGAATGAGTTTTACTTCGCCATTTTGCACTGCAACTTCAGCACTTCTGCCTCTGGTGTTGTAGTTGCTCCCCATTCCAAAGCCGTAAGAACCTGCACTGTGAATCACTAACAAATCATTGTGCTGTAACTCTGGAAGAAGATAATTTTTGGCAAAGAAATCTCCACTCTCACACACTGGACCAACAACATCAACAGCTCTAGGTTCCGAGGTACTCTCTGTGATTGCTTCTATTTTGTGGTATGCTCCATAAAGAGCAGGACGGAGCAGGTCATTCATAGCACCATCGACAACGACAAACTTCTTATCACCATTTTGTTTTTCATATAAAACTTTTGTCAAAAAATAACCCGCATTTGCAGTTAAAAATCTTCCTGGCTCACAAATAACAGTCAAGTCAAGCGCAGTAAGTGTCCCTAAAATTGCTTGTGCATAGTCGTAAGGCTTAATGGTTGTTTCATCATCATACTTCACACCTATCCCGCCACCTATATCAAAGAACTTTAACTCTATATTGATTTTTTGAAGTGAACGCACCAAGTCTGCGACTATTTCTGCTGATTCACGAATCGGCTGAAGCTGTGTAAGCTGTGAACCAATATGAAAGTGGATTCCAACTGGGTCTAGATGCTCAGAGTTATTTGCAAAAATATACATTCTTTTTGCACTATTTAAATCTACTCCAAATTTATTGTCATGCAGACCTGTTGAGATATAAGGGTGTGTTTTTGGGTCAATATTTGGATTGACGCGTATGCTTATTCGGCATGTGGAATCTAGCTCTTTTGCTATCAAGTTTACTCTTGCTAACTCTGCTTCACTCTCAACATTGATATATAAAATATCTTTTTGAATCGCTTCTCGTATCTCATCATCACTCTTGCCGACTCCTGAAAAAATAATCTTATACTTTGGGATACCTGCTAAAAATGCACGGCGTACTTCACCGATAGAGACACAGTCAGCACCTGCTCCTAAAGTTGCGAAATGCTTCACAACACTTAGGTTTGAGTTTGCTTTGACTGCATACGCCAAAATCGATTTCTTTGCCTTAAATGCCTCTTTGAGTTTCTGATACTGAGCGCTCATATAGTCTAGGTCATATACATATAATGGGGTTTTATATTCGCTTGCGAGTTCTTTAAAATTTATCATAAAAATCCTAAATAATTTTTAAGTGATTCTATCTAAAAAGTACTTATATTTATGTAATTTTTAGATAATATCTATACTGTCGTAGCGCAATAATGAATAAAATAACAACAGGAGCGACGACACCAACCTCACTAGGAATTGTTTTATTGTTCGATAATTCTATAAGCATAAAGAGGACTCCCCACACCAAAAGTGTTGCCAAGATTGCACCAAAACTAAAAAGAGACACATTTAAAAAGCGAGGACTTATAGGCACAAAAAAGAAGATAATAACTACTAAACATGGAACAAAAAAGGGATAGATAAATATCTTATAAAGCGCTCCTTTGATACTACTTGTATTTATATTTTGATTTTTAAGAAGTAAGATTGCATCTACAGCATCCATAATAGTAAAGTTTACTTTTCCTTCATAGACCTGATCTAGTATCTTTGGTCTAAAACCTTCTAATATTTCTAAATCCTTGGAGTGCGTGAGTGTTATACCCAAAGAATCAAAATCCAGATTCTCAGGTTTTGTAATCATATCTGCATAATTTATGTGCCAGCTATCGTCTCTGTAGAGTGCTTCTTTGGCAATGAGCACCTCTTTTAAGGAGTTGCTCTCCATCGTAAAAACACGTATACCTTCTGCCTTTTCTTGAAGCGGAAGCATTCTTGAAAAATAGACATATTGCTTTTTGTAGGTGAAGAAAAGATCGCGTGTCGGACTTAAATACTCAGCGTTTTTTCGTATATTGTTTGAAAATTCATCTGCTCTTGAGAAACTTGGCAAAGCATGTAAAGAGATAAAGATAACGATTATAGTGCTTGAGACCACAACAAATGGTCTGAGCACCTCCACTCTAGAGTACCCAAGAGAGTAAAAAGAGACAAGTGCGTTGGAGCGTATTAAAAATATTTTTGTAGATATCATAGCAAATATAAGGGAGAGAGGCAGAAGCATATCGACAGCAAAAAATGCTTTATAAACGAGATAAATCAGCAATAAGTTCGCAGAAGATGCAAGATCGCTTGCATTTTCCATATAATCAAATCCAACTAAAAAAAGTACGAGGGCGAGTAAGATAATGAAGAAATATTTTATATAATGTAAAGCGATATATTTAAAAGCCAGCATACAAATCCGTTAAGAAAATTAACTGCTATTTTAGCTGAAATTTTTTAATTGTAAATTGGCTACTTGTATCTTCTAAAGAATTTTGTAGTAAATACTCAACTGCATCACAAACATGAGAAATCCACATGCCAAGATGCTTCTCTTCTGGGGCATTAAAGTCACTTAAAACATAAGATGCAACTTCCCCTTTATGCTCTGGTTTTCCTATGCCCATACGGATGCGTATATACTCTTGAGAAATCTTCTCATCTGCAGACTTTAAGCCGTTATGACCGCCATGACCGCCACCATGTTTAAATCGAAGTGTTCCAAAAGGCAAATCTAAATCATCATGGATGACAACAACTTGTTCAATTTTATAAAAATTTTTAACAGCTTGGATAGATTCACCAGAGAGGTTCATATATGTAAGTGGTTTTAAAAGAAAATTTTGAGAAAATTTAAAAAGTTCACCTTTAAACGATGAGGAGGAGAGTTTTTGAGCACCAAATCTTTTTATAAGTGCATCAATCACCATAAAACCTATGTTATGGCGGTTGTGTTCATAAGTCGTTCCAGGATTTCCTAGTCCGACTATGAGCATTTTTATTTAGCTTTAATAATACTTACTACAGCTACACGCTCTGAATCTGTAAATGTTACATTTTCGATTTTAGCTATATCACGAATAAGTCTAGAGTCACCAACATCCATTGGTGTTACATCAACAACTATGCTGTTTGGAACATTTTCAATCGCTGCTTTTACTCTTAAACGAGGTTTTGAGATATTTACTAAACCTTTGTTTTTAAGACCAAAGGCGATACCACTTGTTACAACAGGAACGTGATAGTGTGCTACAACACCTGGTTGTGCTACCATTAAATCAACGTGTAACAAAATACCCGTAACTGGGTGTGACTCATATGATTGAACAACAACATTCATCTCTTTACCACCAACGCTAACTGGGAATGATAAAGTTTCTTTGTTGCGAACAGTACGGATATACTCATTTGACTTGAATGCTGCATGAATATTTTCAAGACCTTTTCCGTAAATGTTTGCAATCAGATAACCATCACGGCGAAGTGCCTTTGTGCCCTTCTTACCAATACTCTCTCTAACTATGCCTTCTAACATATTAAATCCTTGTAATTTTAAAATAGGCGCAATTGTATCTAAACAAGCTTTAATATCAATTAAATAGTTCTTATAAGCCCCTATTTCAAATCAAAAATATCATCCCTAGACTCTAATCTTATCGCTCCATTTTTTGTATCACCGTTTTGCTCAGAGAGTTTTCCAGCTGTTAAACCACTCATTCTAAGTTCTAAGTCAGCAGCACTAGTAGCATGTTCTAAAGCCATCTCTTTTGAGATAACTCCCTCATTATAAAGATCTAAGATGGATTGGTCAAAACTTTGGGACTTATAGTGTTCTCTCCCTTTTTCGATAACATCACGAATTTCATAATCACGATTTTCCATGATAAGTTTTTCAATCGTCGGTGTACGAACGAGAACTTCAACAGCAGCTCTACGTTTTGAGTCCACAGTTGGGATGAGACGCTGAGATACCACACCTTGGATTACTCCTGCTAAGGAGAGTCGAATACGATTTTGTTCTTCTGTAGAGAATGTTGCAATAATACGGTTAATTGTCTCTTTTGCATCTATGGTATGAAGTGTTGAGAAAACCAAGTGTCCTGTATCTGCGGCATGAAGTGCCAAGTTGATTGTCTCACGATCTCGCATCTCTCCAACTAAGATAATATCTGGGTCTTCACGAAGAGCAGCTCGAAGCGCTGTTCCAAAGGAGAGCGTATCTTGTCCTACTGAACGCTGGTTAATGATACATCCTCTATCTTTATGAACAAATTCGATTGGATCTTCAATGGTAATAATATGTTTCTTTTTTGTAAGATTTATCTCATTAATCATCGAAGCCAAAGTTGTAGATTTACCACTTCCTGTAACTCCCGTAACCAAAACTAAACCACGTTCGAGTTGTGTAAACTTTTGAATAATATCAGGAAGATGTAACTCGCTCATTGCTGGAATTTTAACAGGAATTGTACGAAAAACCGCAGAGATTCCATCCATTTGAAAAAATATATTGACACGAAAACGGCTTGTGTCGCTAAAAGGATAGACAAAATCTATCTCTTTTTTCTCAACAAATTCAGCATATCTTCCTTTTAATATCTCTTTTACAAAAGTGAGTGCATCCTCTTTTGCAAATATGCCACCACCGAACTGGACAATATTTCCATTGATTCTAGCACGAACAACAGCATTCGCTTTGATATGAAGGTCACTTCCACCTACTTCTATCATCTTTTGTAAATATTTTCCAACTTTTTTGAGTTGTTCATAGGTCAGTTTTGTCGCATCTACATAATTTTTCTCTTCACTACTCATAATGCCTCCAATATATCTTTAAATGCATCTTTAAATGCTAGCAATCCATCTGCAATTTGAGCATCTAAAACTGCTTCAAAATCTATGCCAGCCTCTTTTATTTTAAGAAAATGTTTTTGAATTAGCTCATCTGAGAGTGGTAAAACTCTCTCTTTCGTACCATTTTCATGAAAAGCTTTGATGGTCTTCACTGGTGCTGTATTTACACTGTTATATGCCAAAAGCCCGCTTACGTAATAGTAAGGAGGAAGTGAGTCATCTTTCACACCAGTACTTGCAAAAAGTGTCCTGCAACCAGGTACTTTCATCTCCTCAATAGCTGCATAAATATCCGCACTGTTATAGATACCACTCAAAGCGACCTCTATCCCATGCGCTTGGAGCAACGCATCCAATGCTCTATCTACTCTGCTTACGAAAATACTTATGACTGTATCTACATTTTTACCATAGATTTCGATGCCCTCTTGAAAAGCTTTGGCACATAAAAGAGCCTGTTCTTTTTTGAAGATGAGCGTTGCATTCACTGGAATTCCACATGCGGTAAGTTCACGCATCGCTTCATAGCCTGCAGGAGTTGCAGGAACTTTAATCATTACATTTTCTTTATCTATTCTTTTAAAAAGTCTCTTCCCTTCAGCAATTGTGGCAAGAGCATCATCGCAAAGGCTAGGGTCCACTTCAATACTTACATAGCCATCATCTCCAGCATCATAAAGCGGTTTTAATATATCAGCCGCTTTGGTAATATCATGGATGGCAAGCGCCTCATATTTCTCTTTGGAATCAAAAGCACTGAGAAGTGTGAGTTGCTCTTTGTAAGCAGGAGAGTTTAAGATAGCATTTTTAAAAATAGCTGGGTTAGACGTTGCTCCGTTTATTACACCCTTGTTTATCAAATCTTTGAACTCATTATCAAGATAATCCCGTTCAATAAAATCTGCCCATAACGAGAACTTCAAATCTTCTATATACATACAAAAATCCTAAATAATTTTTCTTTATTATATCCCAATAAGTATCATTTTTTTTTAAACTCTATAAAAAAGAGAAGAGATGAATGCAGGATGGTTAAAGCAAAAACGACAACTGGTGAGGCATCATTTTGCACATCTACTATATCCAGCCAGACATATAAACTATATCTAAACGCCTCAGAAATATTCCACATAAAAAGAAGGAGTAAGAAGAAGATTCCACATGCCAAAACGTCTCCTTTTCTTATCCCTAAATCCACCCTATAGAGGAGATAGGAGAGAAGAAAAAGATTTATAAAATAGAGAAAAACAAACTCAGATATAAAAAGCTGAAGCAGAGAGTGATGCACAAAAGTAAGATACAAAAGAGAGAAGAGAACGTTTACTCTTTTGTTCTCATAACGTACAATGAAAAGAAGATAAGCAAATTGAAAGAGTAAAAACTCTGTATATTGCATGCATAAAACAAGAGATAAAGAGAGAGAAAAGTGAACAAATGTAGAGGCGAAAAGAGTCTCTTTTGCTTTAAAATAAAGCATAGAACTCTTACGCATAAAAAAAATAAGCGTCACTGAAAAAAGGTAAAAAAGCAGTAAAAGTCCAAGAGGAGTTAGAGTATATGTAAAAAAGGAAAACTCTTGTGCCTCATAAAACGAGTGATAAAAAATATTCAAAAAAAGGAAGAAGCCAACACCAAAATATAAAAAGAGTAGCTTCTTCATCAGGAGATATTTTTAGGAATCGTTACCATAAAAGTAGAGCCCTTAGGCGATGTTTCTACTTTTATCTCTCCTTTGAACTGTTTTTCAATTATCATTTGACTCATATAGAGTCCTAAGCCTGTTCCATTTTTGCCTTTTGTACTAAAATAGGGTTCAAAGATATGTGGTAAATCCTCTTTCTTTATTCCACTCGCATTATCTTGCACGCTAATCTCTAAAGTATCGTTCCTATCTTTTACACTTATTCTTATCATAGCCTCTGCTCTCTTCTCTTGAGCAAGAATATCTATAGCATTATTGAGCAGATTTAAGATAACTTGTATCATCTCATTGGCATAGGTATTGATCTCTATCTCTTCATGTGTAAACTCTATTTGCGCCTTTATATGTGTCTCGGTTAATCTCACTTGGCTAAAGTTTAGTGCCCGAGTGAGGAGCTTAAATATCTTCACTTGTTCTACTTTTCTGTCAGGATGAAAATAAGTTTTAAAATCATCAATAGTCTCTGAGAGGTAAATAATAGTGTTGCTTATCTCTTCAAGTATTCTATAAAGTTCTTCTTCTTCAACTTTTTTTCCTAATAGTTTTTGAATCTGTAAGTTTGATATTTGAAGGGTTATCATAGAGAGGGGTTGTCTCCACTGATGTGCAATCATGCTAATCATCTCACCCATTACAGCTTGTTTGGATTGAGTTGTTAAAAGTTTTTCTGTTTTTATGAGTTCCTTGATTTTCTCTTCAACTTTCAACTCAAGCGATTCGTTTAGCTCCTCTAGGTTTTTAACTTTCTCTTCGAGCTGTTTTTCAAGGTTCACGTTATAGCCGCGCAATCTTGCCTGCTGTTCTAAAATAATATCTTTGGCCTCATTCATTTTCACTTGAAAAAAGTAGACCATAATAGTCACAATAATTAAAACAAAGGCTATATAAGTTACTTGAAACAAACTATATTGAACTTCCACAAAACCCTGTAAAGGTGCGATAATTAAAGCTAAAATCGTAAAAACAACCCAGTAAATCCCATTTTTGTTTTTTTGAAAATAGAGTAACACTATTGGGTAGGTAAAAAGCCATACATGTTTTAAGGCATTCGGTTCATTCGTATAAACAAGAAACAAAAATAAAAATGTAAACTGCGCTGTAATAATCTTTACCACATACTCAAAAGAATTTTTATAAGTTCTGAGTGTATACCAGAGTATGCCGTTGACAAACAACAAGAAGAGTTCAATAGGTATGAGTCCGGATATATCTCTAAAATAATTTCCTATAATCCCATAACACAAACCTGCACTCGAGAGTATTAATGCAATATTTGTCATTTGATATCTGCTTTGTAAATCAGATGTCAACTCATGTCCACTTGTAAAAAAATTATGCATTGCTTTCATTTTATTTTTCTCTTTTTCTTTATGGCAAATAGATTTTATCTTGGAGTTCATTATACTCTAAAATCGCATCGCTATCTAAAGTTATACCGCCACCGCTTTTATAAATAAAACCATCCTCAGTTTTTTCTATAAATCTAATCATAACACCACTGTCGAGCTTTTCTCCATCGTAGAGGCCAAAAACACCACTAAAGTATCCTCTCTCGTACCCTTCAACTTCTTCTATAATCTCTAATGTGCTTTTTTTTGGTGCGCCACTTATACTTCCAGCGGGCAAAAGTGCTTTGAGGATATTCCCAATTTCCACATGCCAATTGGCTCCGACATAACCACTAATATGTGAGCTTACTTGTAGAAGTTTTTTTTCACCAGAGTCGATAGTTTGAACATATCGAAAGACTTCAACTTTCACATCCTCTGCCACAATCGATAAATCATTTCGAAGTAAATCCACAACCATAACATGTTCTGCCATCTCTTTTTTGTTATTGAGTATCTGCTCTTTGGCATGTGGAAGTGAAGCGTCGATTGTCCCTTTCATCGGGTAGGTATGGATTCTTTCCCCTGAGAGTTGTATAAATTTTTCAGGAGAGAAGCATACAAACTTATCTTTATATCTCAGTTTATAATGAGCATTTGCCAGAGCATATATCTCTTTTAGGGTCAGTGGAGTCTCTATTTTTGTAGGTTGTGTTAGGTTGAGTAAGTAGGTCTCGCCAGATTTGATTTTTTCTATCACAAAATCAAATTTTTTTTTATACTCTGCAAAAGGGTTTGGAGTTTTTTTAAATCTATGTTCATGCACTTTTTGGAGATAGTTCTCATCAATACAGAACTCTATATCGCTCTCTTTTAAATCTTTTAAAAGAGTATATTCAAGATTCTGCGCTTTAAAATCACAGAGAAAGAAAAATGGCTCTCTCGCCGCACCAAGCGCATTTAAATCTTCAAAGTTCATAGAGGTATCAATCAGCGATTAACTTTTTGAGTATCGCCATCCGAATATTTACTCCGTTACTTACCTGTTCTAAAACCTTACATCTTTTATCTGCAAGCAGTGTGTCATCAATGTCTATGTTTCTGTGCACAGGGCCAGGGTGGAGCAAGATAATATCTCTCTCCCCTAAAAGCTCTGAAGTGATGCAAAAATCACTCGCATAATCTTTAAGAGAGGCGTAGTTTTGTGAAGAGTGTCTCTCCGTCTGTGTTCTCAAGCTCATAATTGCATCCACTTCATCTATAATTTCAGCTAAAAAATGGGTTGTTCGCAGCGTAGTTTTTGGTAAGAACTGCGGAGGAGCAACGAGAATAACCTCTAAACCAAAGCGTGTTAAGAGTTCTATATTTGAGTTTGCCACACGTGAGTTTTTTATATCCCCGACAATCGCAATTTTTTTACCCTTAAGCTCGCCAAAGTGCTCTTTTAAAGTGTATAAATCCAGAAGTGCCTGCGTTGGATGTGCATGTGCGCCATCCCCAGCGTTAATAATACACGCTTTTGTATGGTCGGAGAGAATTTTAGGAACACCTGCATTTTCATGTCTTACAATGATTGCATGTGGACCCATCGCATCGAGATTCATTGCAGTGTCGACTAAGGTTTCACCTTTTTTTGTAGAGCTTTTTGAAACATCAAGATGAACCATCTCAGCCCCAAGTCTTTTAGCGGCAATTTCAAAAGAGCTTCTTGTTCGAGTTGAATTTTCAAAAAAAAGCGTAATAATTATCTTATCTTTTAAAATTCTATCAAATCGACCATCACTAAAGAGTTTAGCATCCGCTAAAATCTCATTTATCTCTTCAACTGTAAAATCATCTGTGCGAAGTAAATGTTGCATGTATCTCTTTTATGAAAAATTTACAGATTATACAAGACATCGCATAGGGTGTCAATATTTTCATCAACTTTTAACACTTCAAAACCTGTTTGCTTAAAATAAGGTTCACTCAGTGTTAAAAAGCTCTCATCCTCACTTTTACAATTAAAAGCTACAGCATGTGGAATTTTTCTCTCTCGAAGTGCTTTTTGACTGAGCAGAGTATCGTTAATACACCCTAAGGAGCAGTGCGTAACCAAAAGAGCAACTGCATTGAGTGCTGTAATTAAATCAATCATTTTATAGTTATCATCTATAGGAACATAGAGTCCACCTGCTCCCTCTATAATAACAAGGTCGCAGGAGGCTTCTAACTCTTCAAGTTTTAAAAGTATTTTTTTTAAATCCAATGGTGTATTGTTTGAAGCAACAAAAGGTGCTGCGGCCAGCTCGTACGTAATGGGTACAATATCATCAATATCTAAAGACCAGAGTTTAGGGTTGAGTTGCTTTACACACTCCAAAAGCGCTTCCCCATCTTTGGCTATCCCATCTATCACACCTGTTTCAATAGGTTTAAGAACTCCAACTAAAATTCCACGCGAAGCAAACTCTTTGAGAAGTAGTTTTGTGGTGTAGGTTTTACCAATGTCTGTATTTGTTGCAGTGACAAAAATTCTTTTTTTCATTTAAAAAACCCATATAAATTAAGTGTTTGGAGTATATCATTATATTGTTTATCAAGGATTGAAAAAAGAGTACTTTTTGGTACTTTTATTGCTTAAATAGAACGAATATAAAGTATATACAAGGTAGGCAATGGCTGAAGAACTAGAAGATATAATTATTATCGAAGATAGCGATGCAGCTGGTTTTAAGGACATTCATGCAGAAGAGGAGATACTCTCTGAGGAAGATCCAAAGAAACAAAAAAATATAATTTTTGCAGCTTTAGCAATTGCTGTTCTTATCCTTATTGCCATTGTTACTATTATTATTTTTAAATCCTCTCCTCCCTCAGAGGTAATACCGCTGGACTTTCCTGATGAAAAATTCACAAAAGAGACAAAACAAATTATAGAACCTAGTAAACTTGAAAACATGATAGCAAAAGCGAACTACTTATACTCTTCAGGTTCAAAAGAAGAAGCACTTTTCCTCTATGAAAAAATCGCTTCCTTTAGTGAAGCTATCTCCGAATATAACTTAGGTGTGGCACAGCTAAAAAATGAGCAGTATGATGTCGCACTTGAGACATTTAAGAGAGCTATTTTAAATGATGAAAAAAGATGTGTAAGTGCTATAAATGCGGCAGTATGTTCTCTGCATTTAGAAGATGAAGCGAGCTTTAACTACTATATTGACTTAGCCTATGCCTATCTTTCAAAAGAGATAGACTCTCCTATTTACTCCTATTATTATGCACTTATAAACTACTATAAAGGGAACTATCTTGAAGCTCTGAGTGCGCTTAAAAATCCAACCTCCAAAGAGTATCCAGAGATTCAAAAACATCTGAGTGCAAAAATAAATGCACTTTTTGGTAATGAATATGATGCCATAGAAGTGATGGAAGATAATTTTGACAAAAAAGACTCTTTCAATATAGGACTTTTATATGCAAATGTGGGAGATTTAACCCTTGCAAAAAAACATTTAGAGTATGCGGTGCAAAACAATATCGAACCAGTAAAAGCTGGCTTAGCCCTGGGACTCATCAATTTAAAAGCAGGTCAAATAACTAGAGGTAGCAATGATATAAAAAATATTACTGATATGTTCCCAGAAGAGGTATATAAAATTTATCCAATAAAAGTAACATTAAAAGAGTCTCTGTTTGAACCACTCCAAGCACAGAGCCAATATAGAAAACTCATAGCTACAAGTAATCTTATTAATTACCAAAAAATCTTCTATTTTTCACCCTACAAAATTTTCAATGCGGATCAGACGATTAGCTATATCAGAAAAGGAAATGCTAATATCCTTATTGATGATGTTGATACAGCAGAAGAGTATCTTAAAAAAAGTTCTTCTTCCTCAAGTGTAAATAAAGGTATCATTTTAGCGATCAAGAAAGCCCTCTCTTTTAAAATCAGAGAAGCTAATGAAGAGTTTCAAAAAGTCGTAAAAATCCAACCAAAGCACTCTATACTTCAGTACAACTTAGCATTAACCTATGCTCAGATGGGGAATATGATTGATGCACATAAGCATTTTGTTCTCTCCTATCATTTAGATGCAAAAAACTATCTCTCAGGTGTTTATGCACTTATGACAAGTCAGCTTATACAAAAAGAGAATCCTAAGCTAAACTCTATACTCAAAGATGCGCTTATGGAAGAAAATGACAGTGAGGAGCTTACTCTTTATAAAACGCTTATCAATATTAGTGAAAACAATCTGCTTGCATCTACTGACTGGCTCAACAACGACTTTAAGCAAAGACCATTATACTTGGCACTAGATATTATCATCGCTCTTGAAGTAAACAAACTAGACCTTGCAAAAAAATCAGCTCAGAAGTTAACCTTTCTACTACCAAATGACATTTTACCTCACTTAATGTATATAGATTCTGCCTTCTCTCAACTTCAACCTACTGCCTATGCTTCGGAGGTTTTAAACTACCTAAAAGTGCAGAAATTTCATTTTAATGATCTCTATTTTGGTCCCTACATTACTCGCTATTTATATATTCAAGAGAGCCTTATTACAGGGAAACTCTACTATTTACGAGAACAACTTAAAGCAGTTTTAGAAAGCACCAAAGAGTCAGTGCATGAACTAACAAGTGCTTTGGCATTAGCATCTTTGTATGATAAGGCCTTCGAAGAATCCTTCACACTCTATAATCAACTTATAGATGATTTAAGAGTAAGGGATGCACATACACTTTTTCTTGGTGCCGTAGCATCTACCGCTGCTAATCATCATGCAAATGCTATTGCACTCCTTGAATTGTCTAAAATGAAAAATCCTCTTTTCTTAGAGAGTAGATATGCCTTAGGTTTATTGTATATGGAAGTGAAGAATAACCAAGGAGCAGCAATTCAGCTCTCCAAAGTTGGGAACAATGGATTTAATTCCGAATATTTCAACTTCGAGATAGACAGAGACCTCTTAATGTTTGATAAACAACATCCTAAAAAATAGAAAAGTTATTCGCTATTTTTTACTGAAGCGTTTGCCAATTAAAACGAGTGCTCTTGCTGGTCCATACAACAAATATAAAACAAACAAGAGCGAGAATCCTTCTATAGGAAACATAAAAATAGTTAACGCAACAACCAGTATACTTACAAAAAATCGCATAGCATGTTTAGGGTTATAGTCAACTTTTTTAAAGCTAGGATAGCGTATATTACTTACCATTAGCAGTGAAACAACTATAGAAAAAATCACAATAACTAGCCCATAATCTTGACCCAGAGAGTATTTATTAAAGAGAAGCACTAAAAGAGAGATAAAGACTGCCGCTGTTGGAATAGGTACGCCTATAAATACAGAGGGTTCAATTTTTGTAGTCATCACATTAAATCTAGCTAATCTAATTGCTCCAAAAATAACAAAGAGCGCAGCCACTGAAATACCTAAACGTCCAAATTCGTGCCCAATAAATAAATACATTAAAAGAGCTGGTGCAACACCAAATGAGACCATGTCTGCTAAGGAATCAAACTCGACACCAAATCTTGAACATGTGTTTGTTAGTCTCGCTATTCGACCATCTAAGCCATCAAATATCAGGGCTAACATAATCAGCCACGCAGCTTGAACAAAGTCACTGTTTATAGAGCTGATTATACTAATAATACTGGAGAAAATAGAGGCCGCAGTAAAAATATTAGGAATAATATAAGCTAAATTAGCCGGATTTGTTCTCATATTAAGAAAAGTATCCGACCAATGTTTCTGAAGCTTTTACTTGATTTCCTACATTCACATTTAACCTGAAATTGAGTGGAAGGTAAAGCGTTGTTACACCATTGAGCATCACTCCATATCTTCCGCCTTGCAATCTTGTTTGATTAACGAAGGCATCAATATGGATAGAATCAAAACTCTGCTTAAGTCTATGCACAACTTTTATTTTATTAGAGTTTTTATCTTCAAAAGTCAGTGCACAATACTCATTTATTTTTTCAAAAAGAGGATTTGAAGAAGAGAGTCGTGCCCCTTTTTTTAGTTCAATACTTCTTATAGAAGATTTCAATGGGACTCTTAAAACAGAGACATCTAAATAGTTACTCTCTATTTTTACTTTATAGGAATACTCTTTATCTTGTAACTCTTCTATTGAAACAACCAAGCCATCAACTGGGCTTACAACACTAAACTCCTCAAATAAAGGAGCTTCTCTCTCTGGATTGCGAAACACAACTATAAAAAAGAGGAGTGAGCCAAGAGATAAAAATTGAAAAAAATCAATATCAAATATTGAAAATAGAATAAATGCTAAAGCAGCATAAGCAATATATTTCCAACCCTCATGCGAGACAGGATAAAGATTAGTTCTCATCGCTCTTCTTGTCCTCGTCCTCAGTGACTTTTAGAGTTTTAGGTGAATTTTTTGCCATTTTAGCATCTTCTTTTAACTCTTCAGTGATAGAATCTGTTACCTCAGAAAGCTTAGATTCTATACCATTCTCTTTTTCAAAATTAACAATAATATCTCTAACTTCTTCACCTGTAATATTTTCTTTCTTGTATAAGAGAGCAACCATATCTTCAATTGCACCTCTATACTCTTCAAGTCTTGCAATAACCGTTTCATAGTGTTGCGAGAGAGATGTCTTGATAAATTCATCCATGTTCTCTGCCATCTTATCACTATATTCACGAGTCGCTTGCTGTCCTCCACCTAAGAAGGATTGTCTGCTTTTTTCTAAAACCATTAGACCAGCAACATCACTCATTCCGTAAGTTTGAACCATAGATTTAATAATATCCGTTGCACGTTCTAAATCGTTTCCTGCACCAGTAGAAATTTCACCAATGAAAACCTGTTCAGCCGCACGACCTCCAAGGAGTACATCTACTTCAGCCCACATCTCATGCATTTGCATCATAAATTTATTCTCTTCAGGCTTGTTGAGTGTATATCCAAGAGCTGCCAATCCACGAGGGACGATAGAAACTTTAGATACTTTCTTCGCTCCAACAGTAGTCTCAGCTAAAAGTGCATGTCCACTCTCATGGTACGCAACAATCTTCTTCTCTTTAGGATTAATACGGCGAGATTTTTTAGCAAGTCCAGCGATAGCTCTCTCAACTGATTCAAAAAGATCTTTTTGAGTTACAGTTTTTTGACTTTTTCTACCCGCTAAAAGTGCTGCTTCATTGATAACATTCGCTAAATCTGCACCTGCGAGTCCTGCTGTAAGCCTTGCAATCTCTTCAATCTCTACATCATCATCCATCTTAACATCACGCATATGCACTTTTAAGATTTTAATACGCCCCTCAAAGTCTGGTTTGTCTACAAGAACTTGTCTATCAAAACGACCTGGGCGAAGAAGTGCCTGATCAAGAACTTCAGGTCTATTTGTAGCAGCGAGAATAATAATAGGAGTATCTGTGCCAAATCCATCCATTTCTGCTAGAAGTTGGTTCAGTGTTTGTTCTCGCTCATCATTTCCACCCATCATACCACCAGCGGCACGACTTTTACCTATAGCATCTATCTCATCAATAAAGATAATACTTGGAGCATCTTTTTTCGCTTGTTCAAACAGATCACGAACACGTGCAGCACCAACCCCAACAAACATCTCTATAAAACTAGAACCGCTAACAGAGAAAAATGGTACTTCTGCTTCACCTGCAACAGCTTTAGCTAGTAATGTTTTACCAGTACCAGGAGAACCCACAAGAAGAACTCCTTTAGGAATTTTTGCACCTATTTCTACATAACGGGCAGGATATTTTAAGAAGTCCACTATCTCTTGAACCTCCTCTTTTGCTTCTTCAACCCCAGCTACATCATCAAACTTTGTTTTAGGTTTTTCAGAGTTTACCATTTTTTTAGAATTACCCATGCCAAGGATTCCGCCACCCATGCTCTTTTGCATTCTACCTGCAAAAAACATCCAGATTCCGATAATGATTAAAAATGGGAAGAGCCAGCCAAACATCTCAGTGAACCAATTCGTCTCACTAAAACCATTATATTGTATCCCTTGCTTATCCAAATCTTCGACTAACTTTGAGTCACCTTTTACAATTCTAGTCGTATAGACTTTTCCGTCTGTACCGATAGCTTTGATATACGTCTGACCTATCTCAACTTTTGTTAAACTTTTAGAAGCAACTAAAGACTTTAACTCAGAGTAGTTGACTTGTTGGACTCTACTGTTTCCAGTCACAGTTCCATTTAAAGGGTCTGTGTCACCTACAAAGAGTTTGAATACCATGATGATTACAACTGAAAAAATTGCAAAAGTGATGAGTGGATTTTTATTAAAAAAGTTATTATCGTTCTTATTGTTTTGGTCTTTATTTGCCATAGCTGTTCTCTTATCCTTTTTTTAAGATAAGTGTTACCCACTCATCCTGAGCTATTCGCTCTAAAAGTTCTAGCTCTTTATAAAAACTTAAAACTTTTTTCTCATGTTTATCTAAAATACCTGACAAAATCAAAACACCACTCTCTTTAAGAGCACTTTTCAAATCTTTTGCTATAAAAGTCAAAACATCTGCAACTATATTTGCTACAACGACATCGTATTGTTTCTCACTAGCAGAGCAAGAGCCTTCCCAGAGGTTTGAAAATGCAACGCCATTTAAAATGGCATTTTCTCTTGTGTTCTCTACAGAGATAATATCAGTGTCACATGCATCTACCTCTGCACCGATTTTGATAGCACCAATACCTAGTATTCCACTACCACACCCGACATCAAGCAGTTTAGCACCTGAGACAACATATTTTCCAATCGCTTTTAAAGAGGATGCAGTTGTTGGATGATGTCCTGTTCCAAATGCAAGCGCTGGATTTATAGCTATGTTAATCAACTCTGGATTTTCTTCACTCCAAGTAGGGTGAATATAAAAATTATCTATTTGTAAAGGTGAAATACTTTGTTGATAACTCTCAACCCAGTCACTGTTTTTCTGTTTTGTTTGGATACACTCAAGTTCTATGTTTTTACCTAAAGCTTTTTGTAGAGCTTCTGTAAACTGTTCTAGTCCCCAGACAATTGTGTCAAGTTCATCTTCACTTCGTATGATAAAGCCATCATCAATCTCTTCAAAACCTACTGGCAGAGTATCATTTAAAAAGTCAGAGAAGAGCGCATGACAAGATGATACTTTAACAACTAACTCAAAATAGCTCTCCTGCATTACTCCGCAACACCCATTACAGCACCAAGTTTTTCTTTTAAGACTTGTGGTGTGAATGGCTTCACTATATAGTTATTAACACCAGCTTTTAAAGCTGTAATTACTTCCGCTTTACCACCTTCAGTGGTTACCATAATAATTGGTAAATCTTTAAAACGCTCATCTGCACGAACTTTTTTAACAAGTTCAAGTCCATTCATTTCAGGCATATTCCAATCAGTAATCAGCATCTCTACATCAGGGTTTGCATCTATCGCAGCCCAGCCCTCAAGACCATCAGCACCCTCAAGAATATCCTGATAACCAAGGCGAGCCAAAGTATTTTTTATAATACGACGCATCGTAGAGCTGTCATCAACAACAAGTAATTTCAAGTAAAATCCTTTTATATTTTTGCATATTCAATCGATAATAATATCTAAATTTTGTTAATTTGTCTCTTAATTAATGAGTTTAAACATCTTTGTAAGGTCTAGTGTACCCTCATAATACGCTTTTCCTATAATGACCCCATCTACTTCATTAGTAGCTAAAAGAGCTTCTATATCACTTGCATCTTTCACTCCGCCACTTGCGATTGTACTCACACCGCTTGCTCTTGCAATTTCTAAAGTAAACTCTACATTTACACCACTTAATGTTCCATCTTTACCGACATCTGTACAGATGATAGCTTCAACGCCTGCATTTGCAAACTCTTTAGCTAAGTCTGTCGCTTTCATATTGCTCACTTCACCCCAGCCTTCAACAGCTACATAACCATCTATAGCATCAATTCCAACCGCGATAGGATATTTAGAAGCCATATCTCGTACAAATTGAGGGTCTTTTACAGCAATAGAACCTAAAATGATTCTATCAATTCCTATCGCTAACATTTTTTTGATAGTCTCTTCATCACGGATGCCACCGCCTAGTTCTAGCTTCACATTACAGTTCTGGCGAATCTTCACTATCTGTTCCAAGTTTTTTGGTTCACCTGCAAAAGCTCCATTGAGATCAACTAAATGCACCCACTCCGCACCCATCTCTTCAAACTTTTTTACTAAACTCCATGGTTCATCTGAATATATTTTTGCGCTCTCCATAAGCCCTTTTGTAAGGCGAACCGCTTTTCCGTCTTTTAAGTCTATTGCTGGGTAAAGTGTCATGTTTGTTAAACTTCCTTCTCTCTTATAAATTGATAAAATTTTCTAAAATTGCAAGTCCATTTTTGTGACTTTTCTCTGGATGAGGCTGAATACCATAAATATTTCCACATGCCACAGCTGAAGCAAATTTATAGCCATACTCCGTAGTTCCTATAACATCTTCTTCGTTGTCGCACACAGCATGAAAAGAGTGAACAAAGTAGAGATAGTGTTCCTCATCAAGACCCTTAAACAAAGGGTGTGATTTTGTAAACATTTTATTCCACCCCATATGTGGAACTTTGAGTGGTTCTGAGAATTTTGTTGTATCAAAAGCTACTACTTTTCCTTTGATAAGACCTAGTCCTTGTGTTGCTCCAAACTCTTCACTACTATCAAAGAGAAGTTGCATACCTAAACAGATACCTAGCATAGGTTTACCACTCGCGGCATACTCTTGTATAGCATCTATCATATTTCGCTCTCTTAAATGCTCCATAGCATCTCCAAAAGCACCAACACCAGGCAAAATGAGCTTCTCATATTTTTTAAAATTCTCGGGATTACTCTCAACTACGGTCTCTTTTCCCAACTTCGCAAATGCATTCTTTACACTTGCCAAATTTCCCATGTTATAATCAACTATTGCTATCATTATGTAATTTTCACTTTTTATCTTTTATGTAAATCGAATTATATCCAAGGCTTAGTTAAACCCCTCTTTTTGTTCGCCTGTGTATTCACTCTCAATCTGCTGAGATATACTTGGTCTAAAAACTTTTTTGATAATCGACTTCAACCCTGTTTCATTCTCTTCATACTCTCGCTCAGCTTCTTGAAGAGAGACTTCCCATGCGGAAGAAAAACCTGGAGCTTTTAACATCATCTTTCTCAAAGCGACATCATAAATGTTTAAAAGTCTCAGTTCAGCACGTCCTGGCTTTTGTCCTAAACTCTTTACAGATATACGTAAATTTTCATTCTCTTTTTTATATTGCGCTAACTCTTTTTCTATATTTTTATTCCCTTCATCCGTTATCTTCATCTGACGGTTTAAATGCTCTTTATACTCTCGTAACTCTCTCTTGTAAATTCTCACTTCAAACCGAGACTTAATATAACTGAGCAAATAACCCACAGCAACACCCGCAATAATCAATAAAATATCTAAATAATTCAATTCCATAAAAATCCTTTTAACTCTTTCGTTGTTCGATTATATCAAAATTTAATAGACAGCTATCTAACACCTATTGCAAAGTCAGGTACACTGTTTGGTATTATCGTTGTTGGTTTTTGCTTACCCTTTGTCAACTCTTTGACCCTACTCGTCACATATAAATCTATCTCTTTTATGGTGATGGTGCCATCTTTGTCATAATCTGCTTTTGCTTTTTCTAGTCCATCAAGAAAACTAAGAGTAAACGCTCCATGTCCCCAATCTTTTTGCTCGTAAGAATAACCACTGCCTGTAGTCGCCGTCATAATAATACTTCCACTCCCTGAGTTTATAATAGATTTAACTGCACTTGTTATATCTCTTCTGCTCCCAGTTATATCTCCACTGTGACAAGTGTCTGCTAAAAGTATAACTTTTGATGGAAGGTTTTGAATCGTATCTTGTATCTCGCTCCACTTCACCGCACTTCTTCTTAAATTTTCAAGATTTGCGTCTGTACTTAAAAAGTAATAATTCCCTTTTTCATCATTGACTCCATGACCTGCTATAAAGATGATAGCGACATCTTTACTGGTGACCTCTTTATCTATCCAGTCAAGAGCATCCAAAATATTTCCACTTGAAGCCTTTTCATTTATCAAGGTTTTAGAGATAACATCTTTATAAATTTTGCCTTTTTGAGATTGAAACATTTTTGTCATACTTAACGCATCTTTATCCGCTACGCCAAGATTATACTCAGGATTTTCATATCGGCTCACTCCAATACTTAGGAGATAAAGTGTTGGCTTATAAATATCTTTAGGTTTTCCAATTTTTTTAATATTAACAAGTACTTCATCACTCATGGCAAATTGATTTCTCGCTTTGAGTGATACAATATTCTCTCCATCTTCCAAATCAACTACTATTGTCTGAATATTTGTCTCTGCCTTTCTTTTTAAAGCACGTGTATTTAAACTTTTTCCATTGAGTGTAATAATAATCTCTTCTACTTTTTCTTTACTCTCTACACTAAAAGAGATGGTTGTTGTATCTTGACTTGTTTTTATATTTGTATCTGATTTTAAATAAACGATAGGAGGAAGAGAAGTAACGACATCAACCTTTTGAACTTTTTTTGTTCTATTTGCAAAGGCGATTGCTTTTTTTTCACTTCCAGTCTCCCAAGCATATTTTAGGATGTCAGGGCGATAGAGCGTATCGAAGTACTTATCACTTCCAACATAAATGGCCTCTTTGTCTGCACCCTGATTTATATAATACCCCACATATTTATCTCCGCCAACACTCGATGTAAAATAGCCTGAATTTGTCCATGCAACAAACTCGTTCTCTTTTGAGATAAAAAGGCTTAAAGTTGGATGGATAATGAGGTTTTCACTCCTCGCATCCAAAGAAGACAAATCCCAAAGAATGAGCGTCTGGTCATCACTCCCACTTACTAGCCTATCCCCTTCAAGCGCCATGTGCCAGATAACTCCAGTATGACCAACCAAAGATGCCACTTCATGACCCTCTTTGTTGTATATTTTAATAAAACCACTCGCTCCACTACTGATAATAAAATCTTTGTACCAGCCATAGTACATATGTTCAAGTCCATTTCTACTGCTTTTCACAACACTCGCCTGCACAACACCATCTTTTTTTATCTCTAAAACTGCATCTCGATAGTTGTAATCTCCACCGCGTTTATGCTCTAAAGACCAAGCACCATTTCTTGTTTTTATTTTACTAAAATCTTGATTGATGACTTTATCTGAGATTGTAAAATCTTTTAAGTTGATAGATTTACTTACCTCCCAAGTAGTTTCATTATGGATATCCCTGCCTATTGTTCCCCAAGCAACAGTATCACCTCGGATGCCAACACTCCAGACACTCTCCCCAACTCCAGCTATCTCGGTTATAACCTCAGTGCTTCTTTTATCCCAGACATAAATTCCATCATAACTACAAGCACTCACTAAAGTATTGTTATCTATAAAATCAACTGCGAGTGTTGAATTAGTATGTCTCTTAAAGGATGATATCTCTGTATAAGTAGCTGTTTCATAAACATTTACATTAAATGGATAACCGCTCGTTCCTGCTACTAAACTTTTTCCATCTGGACTGTATGCCAAACCTATCGGCACTGTTTCACTCTTTATAGCTTTTTTGAAATTCAAATTTCTATCAAAAATTAAAATCTCTTTGCCAAAACCATTTACAGCTATATCCACCCCATTACTTGCTATATTTTGCACTTTATCATTTGCTGAGTTACTACTTATATAGGTTAGGGTTTTGTTCTCATATCTGTGAAGTGCAATTTTCTTGTCATATCCTGAGGAGTAGATATCATAGCCCCTCTCTCTTTTTATCATCTTCACTGCATACACAGAGTCTGTATGCACATTTATACTCTCTTGAGGCGTCCAATCAGAGGTTTGCCAGATTTTGACTGTTTTATCAACGGAGCTTGAGATAAGGTATTTGTCATCACTGCTAAAACTAAGGTCAACAACGGTGCTCGTATGTGATTTAAGAAGTCGAACTATTTTTCCTGTTTTGTAGTTGTAGATTCGGATATTTCCATATTCATAATCGCCGTTGTTATTTAAATATCCCCCAACAGCCAAATAGCTATTGTTCGCACTCAAAGCTATTGCAAAGATTTTCCCCTCACTCCCTCCACCGATATTGCCAAGTATCTTTCGCTTCTCTTTGCCCGTTACAGCGTCCCAAACTCGTATGGTTTTATCATCACTCGCACTGATAATTTCACTCTTATCTTTTGAGACAAGAACATCCCGTATCATTCCTGTATGCCCTTGCGTGTCAAGTTTTAAAATCGCTTCACTTGAAGCAAAGATAGTTGTACTTAGGAGGATGAGAAGAAGTAACTTTGGCATGTGGATATTTCCTTTTTTGTTTTTTTGGATGCAATAAACTGTTTTACTTCTTCATAGTCGTAAAACTCATAACATCTTCACTCATCTCTACTTTTTGACTCACTTTTTTCTTGAGTCCGCGAGTTTGTGAGAGTGCTTTTTCTATATCTTTTGAGATAATATGATAACCGCTTTGCTCGTCATACTCGGCATGTGGAAGTGAAGTTATTTTTTGGTTTGAGGCTATAACTTGTATGCTCTCAACTCCAAAAGGAGGCTCGATTGTAAATATCCCCAGACTTATCCATCTTGAAGCATCATCTGCATTTACGAACTTTACAAACCGACTATCACCCTCACCTTCACTGAGTTCTAAAAGGTAGGAGAGTTTTCTCTCTTTTGTCTGTGTGTAGCCAACGATGTAGAGGTAGCCCATCTTGTTAAGTTTTACAAAAAGTTCTATCTCCTCCTCATTCTTAAAGAGCAGATTTTCGCTTCCTCTGTTAGAGTTAAGAGATACTTTTAAATCACTTGAACTTATTACACCAGCATTTAAAAGTGCATCAAAATCGACCTCTTTTGACTGGGTTACTACATCTTTATAAGCATGTGGATTTATATTGATTGTTTTTGAACGCACGACTTCATTTGTTTTTGTATCTAAAAGTGCATAGTGCAAAACCATTGCATTTTTTGTGAGTATGTACTCTCCAACGAGTAAGAATGAGGCATCTTTTGGGCTTTTTGCACTTTTGAGTTTGGAGAGTAACTCTTTTTGAAAAAGTGAACCAAACTCAGCTACACTCGTGTTGTTTTGAAGCAGAGGGGGATAGACAAAGATTTTTTCTTCTGTAAAACTTTTTGCCAAGATTGTAGCTGCCATCGCTAAAGAGTCTATACTTGAGTTTAGTTTTTCTAACGCAACCTGTACTTTTGCTTTTGTGATTGGAGCTCTTTGTGCAAGCTCTGCACCCAAAATAACCGCAACACTCTCATATCTGTCATACTCATTTAAGAGTGAAAAGATAGCTTCATAGAGCTTGAGTTTCAGAGTGGATGTGGTTGCATTGTTCACCTCTTTGAGGAGTGCATTTATCTCTGTGTTTAGATTTTGAAGTTTTTGTGTGTAGAGTCTATTTACCTTTTGGGGAGTCAGTTTCACACTCGCTTCCACCTCCAAAGCGCGGTCTACAAAAGTGAAATCCGCTCCAAGTATTGGTAAGTTTGAACTTATTTTGATGTTGGACTTTGCTTTTGAACTTGTGTTAGTTGTGCTAGATTCAAAGCTACTACGCACCTCACTTTTTATAACCTGTGCCAAATCAGCAAGTGCCTCTTTTTTCGCTTCTTGGTTTGTCTGAGCGAAGCCTATTCCACTTATCTCTGCATTTATGGCATGTGGAAATAAGATTCCACATGCCAAGATAATCATTTTGATTTTAAATTTTCTCATAAACAGTCCCCAAAGATTTTCTCTCATTATGCTACAAAACAACTAAATTAGATATAATTTTGCCAATGAAAAAAGATACAAAACGTATAGCGATAGTAAGACTCTCAGCACTTGGAGATATTGTCAACACAGCCGTTGTACTCCAGTTTATTCACAAAAAATTTCCACATGCCAAAATCGAATGGATAACAGAAGAGGTTTTTGCTCCTCTTTTGACAAATCATCCCCTCATTTCTGCCGTGCATACGCTCAACCTCAAAAAACTCAAACGAGAAAAAAGCTTTTCACTTTTAAAGAAGAGTTTTTCAGCGCTTCGCTCTTTAGGTACTTTTAACCTTATCATCGACATTCAAGGACTTCTCAAATCTGCCCTCGTTGCTAGACTCATTGGAGAGAATGTACATGGCTATGACAAAGATTCTGCACGAGAGGGTTTGGCATCTTTTTTTTACAAAACCACTTCGCATGTTGCGTATGATGAGAACATTGTTACAAGAAACACTTTTTTAGTAGCAGACGCGCTTGGATTTGAGATAACCCAAGAGATGCTTTTAAACAAAGAAGCAATATTTCCACATGCCAAACTCACAGCGGAGATGGAAGCTCTTTTATCTAGTGATAAAAAAAATATTCTTCTTGTTATAGGCGCTTCATGGGAGTCTAAAAAATATCCAAAAGAGTGTGTCGCAAAACTTTGTGATGCACTTGGGCAAAACTGCATCATCCTCTGGGGAAGTGAGAAAGAGAGAGAAGATGGCATGTGGATTTGTGAGAACTCTACTTATGCAAGCTTAGCACCAAAGCTCTCTTTGACACAACTCATCGACTTGGTTTCAAAGGTTGATCTGCTTATAGGAAATGACACGGGACCAACACACATGGCATGGGCGCAAAATATTCCCTCCATCACACTTTTTGGTCCAACGACAACACGCATGATTTATGAAACAGCTTCGAACATCGGTATAAAATCTCCCTCAAAAGTAGATATTAACAAAATAGATAAAAATGATTTTTCTATCAAAGAGATAGAGGTTAAGTCAATCAAAACAAAAGCTTTGGAGTTACTAAAATAATGGGATTTAAACTATTTTTACTACTGGAAAAACTTCTAATGGCTCTGCCAAAAAAAGTGAGAAAAGGCTTTTTTACAAGCCTTGCGCTTTTAGCATACCATGCCTCTTCGAGATATAGAAAAGTCTCTTATGACAATCTCGACTTTGCCTTTGACAACACGCTCTCTCAAGAAGAGAAAAAAGAGATTACAAAATATGCTTTTAAAAATCTAGCACTCAACTTTATGTATGTGATGGAAATTAGGCACATGAGTAAAGAGGATTTGGCAAATAAGGTCACCGTACAAAATAGAGAAGCAGTTGAAAAAGTACATAAAGAAGGGAGAGCAGTTATCTATGCAACGACACACTACTCCTCTTGGGAACTTGGCGGCAGTTCTATCGGTGCCTTTATCGAGCCTATCGTTGCAGTCTATAAAAACATGAAAAACAGAACCTATCAAGAGTGGCTTTTAGAGTCTCGCGATAGATTTGGAAACATCTCTATGGAGAAGACAAATGTGGTGCGTCCACTTGTGAAGTATCTCAAAAAAGGGGTTGGTTGTGGGATTTTAATCGATACGAACATCAACCCTAAAGAGGGAGTTATGGTCAATTTTATGGGAAAAAGCATACGCCAGACTTCTACACCTGCATACCTTGCGAGAAAGTTTAATGCGGCGATTATCCCTGTGAGTATTAGAACGGATGACGAAGAGAACTATACACTTATGCTTTTTGATGAGATTCCAGTTGAAAAAACGGATGATGAAGCAAGTGATATTTTAAAAGCGACACAACTTCAAGCAGATTGGCTCACAAAACTCATACGAGAGGAGCCAAAATTTTGGTTCTGGCTCCACCGCAGATGGAAAAACGACCATCCTGAAATTTATGAATCTTGATTTACTTTAACTTCAAACTCTTTGGTTCTCGCCTCAAACAGCTTTAAAATTGTCAAGAAAAATGCTGTGATTGCAGGTCCGAGTATCATTCCCCAAAACCCAAAAGTCGCAAGTCCTGCGATAATGGCAAAGAAGATGATAAGTTCATTCATTCTTGCATCATCCTCTTTTAAAAGTCGTACATTAATCTCTTTGATAACAAGTGGTTTGATAAAAGTATCTGCGATAATTGAGATAACGATTATAGAGTAAAGCGCAATAAAAATCGCATTTGTACTGTTCCCTATTGAGAACTCATAAAGCATAAAAGGGAGCCACATAAGAATCCCACCGATAACAGGAATCAAAGAGGCAAAACCATACATCACGCCAAAAAGAAGTCCGTTGTAGCCCATAAATGAGATTGCTATACCAAAGAGAACGCCTTGAAACATTGCATTGACTAAGATAGAGTAAAAAACAACACTCATAACCGAGGATAACTCTCTTACAATAGTAGTCGTCTCATCTGCGGACATCTGAACAATTCGCTTAAGAAGTTCCACTACAAAGCTACTATTGTATTGCGCGAAAAAATAAAAGATGATAACTAAAAAGGCATTTTTCAAATAGCCTGCACTAAAAGAGCCTATCTTCCCTGTCATGCTAAAAACATAATTTGCAACCGAGTTTACACTCATATCTTTGATTGCATCGACTGCATAAGGTTTTAAGAAGAGGAGATATTCAGGTGGATTTGCTATAAAGCTTTTCACTACAGTCACAATATTTTCAAAAACTTCAGGCTCTAAAGAGTTTAGTTTTATAGTTAGTGTTGCTAAGAAATATCCAAGAGGCACAAAGAAGAGAATTGCCAGTAAAAAACTTGAACCAAGCGCCGCTAGCAACTTGGAGCCAAAGAGTTTTTCAAACAAAGTTTGTATATTTGCCGTAGAGATTGCTAAAAGTATAGAGATCGTGATACCTAGCAAAAAGGGTGCGTAGAGAAGATACATCCAGTAAAGCGAAGTTGCAAAAAGGATTGCTACAAAATATTGTGGTTTCATTAAAAAATTCCTCCCTCAGTTTCTGGAAATGGCATGTTTAAAATCTCATACGTCGCTCTTGTAGCGCGTCTTCCTTTTGCCGTTCTCTCTAAATACCCATTTGCGATTAAGTAGGGTTCTAAAACATCTTCGACGGTTCCCTCATCTTCACTCAGCGCCGCGGCGATTGTGCTTAGCCCCATCGCTCTTCCATTTGCAGAGACCAAAAGACGCAAAAGGCGTAAATCCATCTCATCAAAACCGTTAGAGTTAATACCCAACTCATTTAAAGCATATTTTGTTCTTGCATGCTGAATCTCTGGCTCATCTGCAACATCTGCAAAATCCCGAACACGGCGAAGAAGACGAAGCGCTATACGAGGCGTTCCTCTGCTTCTTTTTGCTATCTCCACACACGCTTCATTGATAATCTCTTTGTTGAGTTTGTTCGAAGCCTGAGCAATAATCTGCGCTAACTCCGCAGAGCTATAAAACTGCATTCTAAAACTCATACCAAATCTATCTCTAAGTGGATTGGAGAGCATCCCTGCACGTGTCGTCGCACCGATAAGTGTAAAACGCGGAATATCGATTTTTACAGTTTGAGCCGCAGGACCACTGCCTATAATAATATCGATTCTGAAATCTTCCATAGAGGAGTAGAGAATCTCTTCAACTGCAGGGGAGAGACGATGAATCTCATCTATAAAGAGAATGTCACCCTCCTCTAAGTTTGTGAGAATCGCAGCCAAATCACCGCTTTTTTCTATCATTGGTGCGGCTGTAACTTTAATGTTTGCATTCATCTCATTTGCGATAATGAGGGCGAGTGTTGTTTTACCGAGTCCTGGAGGTCCAAAGAAAAGAACATGATCGAGTGCCTCAGCTCTTTGTTTACTTGCTTGGATAAAAACGCCAAGATTCTTTTTAATCTGCTCTTGACCTATGTATTCACTCCAAGCATCAGGACGCAGAGAGACCTCTGCACTCTCTTCCTCTGCGTTAAAAGTCTCTAACTCTACCATTCTGTTCATTTTATGCCAATCTAATAAGTATGAATTTCTTGAGGAAATTCTCTGCTTTGTACTTCATCGGAGTAACTTTTCAAGGCTTCTCTGACTAAAGTAGCTCCATCAAGATATTTTTTTACAAATTTAGGAGTGAACTCTTCAAAAAGTCCTAACATATCGGAGAAGACAAGTACCTGTCCATCGACATTTGCACCTGCACCTATCCCAACGACAGGAATAGCCACAGAGTTTGCGACTTCACTTGCAACCTCAGCAACCACACCCTCAATCACCATACAAAAAGCACCCGCCTCTTCTACAGCTCTTGCATCTTTAATAAGTTGCAGTTGCTCCTCTTGCGTTCTCCCTTTTACTTTGTAGCCGCCTTCACTTCGTACTGATTGAGGCAAAAGACCTATATGACCACAAACAGCAATGCCATTGGAGGTAAGATGTTTAATAATCTCTGCCTTATCTTCGCCGCCTTCTATCTTGACACAATCCGCTGGACTCTCTTGAAAAACTCTTATACTATTTTTCAGTGCTGTCTCTTTATCTGCGTAGGTTCCAAAGGGCATATCACAAATAACAAAACTGTTTTGAGCGCCTCTGCAAACTGCATTTACATGGTACAACATCTGATCCATTGTTGCACTCAGAGTATCGCTTCTTCCTGCAAAACTCATGTTTAGACTGTCCCCTACTAGGATGATATCTGCGCTCTCTTGGAAGAGTCTTGCAAAAAGTGCATCATAAGCGGTTATCATCACCAAAGGTCTAACATTCTTGGTTTTTTTAATAGAAGATATACTCATTTTCTTATTCATTTATAGTGCTCACAATAGTTTGATAATGCAATTTTAACTAAATATTGCTATAATCTGAACAATATAGGAGAATAATTTTATGGGCGTAAAAAGTTATTTGGATGCTAACTTCGATTTTGAAATAGTCGATGAGTTCTTAGACCACTACTCTATGATGGTCGATAGCATGGAGATGATGATTATAGATTTATCAAAACCTGCACTTCATGAAAAAAGCATAAATGAGCTCTTTCGTGTTTTTCATAATATAAAATCAGCCTCTGGGTATCTTAAAATCATTCCTATGCAAAAGCTCTCTGCTTTTGTAGAAGATGAGCTAGAAATCCTCAGGTCAAGCGATAAACCTATAACCAATGAAACCATCAATTGGCTCCTTGCTATCAGCGATATGTTTGCCCAGTGGCTAGAAGATATTAAAAATGACAGAGAACTCAGTAAAATACAGTACGCATTATTAAAAATACCAGACTTGGATAAATAATTGAAAAAATTAGTAGCATATATAACTTCAGGGTATCCTGAGAAATCATTTACAGTAGATTTAGCACTTGCACTCGGAGAGAATGGAGTAGACACACTTGAACTTGGCGTTCCTTTTTCAGACCCAGTAGCAGATGGACCTTTAATAGAAAAAGCAAATCACGCTTCACTCTCCCTTGGTTTCAAGTTTAAACATCTTTTAGAAATCTCAAAAAGCGTTGCTCCAAAAGTAGATACACTTTGGATGGGATACTTCAACAGCTTTTATCAACAAAAGATGGATCTCTTAATTCCACATGCCAAAGAGCTTGGTGTAAGTGGGCTTATTATCCCCGATTTACCGCATGAAGAGGCTCTTGCTTATACAGATTTATTTCAAGCCAATACTCTTAGTAACATTAGCTTTGTAGCGCCTACTGATACAGAGGAACGCATCAAAGAGGTCGTTGCAGATGCACAAAAGTTTATCTATATGGTTGCATATACAGGTATCACGGGTTCAGGGGTAAGTGAAGATTTAGCCCCTTTTCTAGCTTCCATCAAAAAGTATTCTCAAACCCCAGTCTATGTAGGTTTCGGGGTCAATGCAAAAACTGCAAAAGAGAAGGTAAAAGGTGCGGATGGTGTCATCGTCGGAAGTGCTTTTGTAGAGATACTTTTAAAAGAGGAGCTCAGCTACAAACAAAAAATCGCAGAGTGTTCCCAGCTCGCTAAAATCTTAAAAAACGAGATTAATCACTAATTTCAAAAAGCACTAAAAGTGTTTTTTGATTTTTACTATCGTTATCATCACTTATCATCAAATATCTGTTTTGAGCTACTTTACTCAAACCTTCAAAGTTATCAATTCTCCACCCTTTTTTACTCTCAAGTTTCGCTAAAAGTTTAGAGTTGCAGACTCCATTGTTACACGCATCTAAAAAAACTTTTGTTAAAGCTATAAAACCTTTGAGACTTTTTTTATCATAGACTCTCTCAAGGACGAGTAGTTCATTCTCATTGATAAACTCTAAAGCAGTAATATTTCCACATGCCAAGAAGTCCCAACTTTTTTTCTCTGCGTAGAGTGTGTGATACGCTTTATCTTTTCTCTTTAAAGCAACTTCTGGTGCGGTTACAACTCCATACTTCTCACTATAAGCGACCGCTTCAAGCGCTTTGTTCTCATTTTGATAACGCTTCTTATCTCGCAAATCTTTATGTATCTTTTTCTCTTCTCTCTTCACGCCCTCTAAGGAAAAGAGTTCAACTCTTGGCTGGGTCTCAAAAGAGATAACCAAAGAGCCATCAACAAAAGCTAAACCCTCAGAGTCACGCATATCTTTTTTCAAATCTTTATGTTTTCTATTTTTTAAGTTGTAGGCTTGCTTCAAGACGAGACTCTCAATCTTCTCATTTTCTATATTTAACGCAAAATGAAACAGATTGCCTCTATCAGACAAGGCATACAAAGTACCCTCATTGTAGGCTAAAGCAGAGAGTTCTGTCACTTTGATGCCATGGAGCTTTTTAAACTTTAGCTCTTTTGAATCGAGGATATGGATTTGCATAGATTTCACCCTATTTTTCTTCTCAGGTAAAATCGAATACTCTTGCATCTGTGCATCTAAACAGAGGAGTGAAAGTAAAAAAAGAAGTGCGAGTTTTGGCATGTGGAAATGTTCCTCGTAGCTCTCTTTATTGTAAAGTAGCTCTTTTGATTTTTCAGTAAGAATGGTATCTATTTTATACTTTGATTTGTCAAAACTTCTTCCTTTAAACTTTTTTAAATAAAAGCTGACGTATAAATATAAAACTTATGCTACGATGTATTAATAGAGTGTGTCATTTAACACTATACTTTTATGGGAGGGTTCAATGAAAACGATTACTGCCTATTTCACTTCGCAAATACATCTGCAAGCGTTTATCAAACAGAATGACATTCAAGACTCTTCTCAACTTCTCATTCAAATATTTACTTCAAATAATGAGTTAGCAGCCATTACCAAACTTACCAATTTTTTTGCGAACCATTTTCCTCTGGCGCAGTTGATAGGTTCCACTACGGATGGGGAGATTAAAGATGGATATGTTTCTACAAACAAAACAGTCATCAGTTTTACTCTCTTTGAAAAAGTAAAACTCAAAACATATATCTCTGATACATTTGAGAACTATTATCAGGCAGGTCAGGAGTTGGCATCGGCTCTTGTTGAAGAAAATTCCAAAGTCATCATCTCGTTTATTGACGGGCTTGAAGGAAATGGGGAAGAGTATCTAAAAGGGATTCATAGCATTGCAAGCAAGATAATAGTGGCAGGAGGTCTCGCAGGAGATAATGCGACTTTTAAAAAAACATATATTTTTACAAAAGAGAAAGTAGTCTCCAGAGGGGTTGTCGGGGTCTCGCTCAGTTCTGAGAGCTTAAATGTTTTTACCGACTACAGTTTTAACTGGATTGCGATGGGGAAAAAACTCACGATTACAAAAGCCAAAGATAACAGAGTCTTTACCATCGATGGCAGAAGTGCGGTGGATACCTATATTTACTATCTCGGCGAAGATATAGGGGAGCAACTTCCCTATATTGGCATAGAGTTTCCTCTTATTATCCAAAGAGATGGGTTAGATATTGCCAGAGCGCCTATTGGAAGAGAAGAGGATGGCTCTCTGATTTTTGCAGGCAACCTTCATGAAGGGGATGAAGTGCGATTTGGCTATGGTGACATTGATGCCATCCTTGGACGGACGCAAACGCATGTCGATAAACTCTTCAATGTGCCTGTTGAGACTATCTTTATCTACTCCTGTATGGCAAGAAGAAGATTTATCCCAGAAGCGATAGAGTATGAAACTTTAGTTTATAATCAGATAGCTCCCACAAACGGCTTTTATACTTACGGTGAATTTTATTGTTCTCCTGAGAATAAAGAGCTCTTAAATCAAAGTATGTCCCTCTTGGCACTTAGTGAATCTTCTACACTAAGCAATAAAAAAGTAACGCTCCACAGCAACCATAAAAAGAGTTCAACAGTACACGCTCTATCACATCTTATCAGTGTTTCAACACAAGAGATAGACTCGATTCAAAAAGAGTTAAAAATTCTAGCCTCCACCGACCCGATGACAAAGCTCTACAACCGAAGATACTTTACAGATATATCCACAAATATTTTTCAAATAGCAAAAAGAGAGCAAGAGTCTTTATCTATTATCATGCTTGATATTGATAAGTTTAAAAATATCAACGACACTTTTGGTCATAGAACAGGAGATTCTGTACTTATAAAACTCTCAAAACTTTTACAAAAAGCCTTAAGAACCAGCGATGTTATCTGTAGATATGGAGGCGAAGAGTTTGTGGTTTTACTCCCCCAAACGGATTTAGATGGAAGTGCTGTAGTTGCTGAGGAGATACGAAAAAAGGTCGAGCAAACAGTTCTTAAAATAGAGAAAAATAGCATAAAGTTCACAATAAGTCTTGGCGTATCCGAAGTGAACTTTGAGAAAGAGCATAGTATAGAACAGACACTCAACCGAGCGGATGATGCGATGTATGCATCAAAAAATAGCGGTCGAAACAGAGTATCTCAAAAAGAGAGTGTCTCGAACAGCAAGGCGTAAAGACGAGATTCTCTTGGCATGTGGAAATATATTTCCACATGCCGTTATTTTAAATCTATACTCTTATGTATGCGACAATTTTTTTATCTGCGCATCGAAAAACTCTTCCAGTATCATTTTTTTTTCTTCATCTAAAACAGCATTTTCATGCATCAGAAGATACTCACCTTTTGGCATCATCTCGTTTTTTATAAGTTGTTTTGCACGCTTGAGTTGCTTTAGTTTTATTTGAGTATCTATACTTTGCCACTTTGAAAAGTTCAGTGCTTGGCGTCCGCTTTTTATATGACCTGACATCATCCATGATAGTGGAGCGACATTGTGATACCAAGGTTTTTTTGTCTCATTTGAGTGGCAGTCGTAGCATGAATTTTTCAGTACACTCATAACTTCTATATTTGTGTTGAGAGTCAATGTGTTATCCACTTTTGGATTTTTAAAATCAGGTCTGATAAACTGAATCACAATCGCGATACCGACAATCCAATAGAGTACTTTTTTCATTGTTTCACCTTATGTTTTATGCAAAAATGATTTTCTTATGTAAAAAATATATTACACTCTTCTTTTTAGTAGCAATATTAAAATGCTCAATGATAAGAAAGAAGTTCCCATCATCAGCAAAAATATAGGTGCTAGAGTTCCATTATGAAAATAGCTAGCTGAAAACCCTACAAAAGCAGAAATCATAAAACCTACCACACCATTGAGTGCCGTTGCGGTTGCACTCATATCTCCAAAATGTTCAAGCAGTAATGATATGGCATTTCCAAAAACAAAGCCCAAAGCTCCAATAAAAAGCATAAAGCCAACCACCACTATGACTAAACTTGCACTTGATGAAAAGGTAAATAAAATAACTGCGACTAGAAGTTGCAGAGTTATCCCGCTGATAAAGAGTCGCATAGATGAATATTTTTCAAGCAGTTTTATATTGAACCTGCTAAAGAGCATCAAACTGACAACATTCAAACTAAAGAAGAGACTAAAGTAACCTGTATCTAGTTTAAAGTACTCCATATAGATAAATGAAGCTTTTGTTATAAATACAAACAGCCCTGAAAAACCAAATCCGCTGGCAAGAATGAGTAACATTGCATTGAGATTTTTAAATATTTTTGTATAACTTGAGAAGAGTCCAACTGCTCTGTTTTGTGGTGAAGTCTCTGGCAGTTTTGTTATAAAAAACAACAAGATGCAAGCATAAAGAGATAAAAAGAGAAATATATATTGCCAAGAGAAAAAGTATAAGATTCCAACCCCGATAACAGGGGCTAGCATTGGTGCTATCATGATAATCATAGAGATAATGGAAAAGATTTTTGCACCCTCTTTTCCGTGATAGACATCCCTTACTATTGCGCTTGTATTGACAACCGCGAACCCGCCGCCAACAGCCTGAAAAAATCTAAAAATCCAAAGCTGTTCAACACTTTGAGAGAGACTAATCAAAAAAGAAAATAGGATGTAAAGCGTAAGCCCGCCGAAGATAAAAACTTTTCTTCCGTATCTATCAGACAAAGGTCCACCAAGAAGTTGTCCCAAAGCAAACCCTAAAAGATACAAACTCAGCGTAATCTCGATTTGGTCTATCGAGGTATATAACTGTGCTGCTATCTGTGTAAAAGAGGGTAAATAGACATCGATTGCAAGCGGAGTGATGGCTGTGAGCATTGCAAGGATAAAGATAAAACCTCTTGGTAAAATGTATTGATTCATACTATGCTTGTACCTTTTTAGATGTCTCATACACTAGTTCGTAATAGTTGTTAGAGTTATAGCTAAATTCATGGAGAACTTCAAGTCCGAGTTTTCTCGTATGCGCTTCGTAAGAGCGCGGATTTACCTTGTTGATGAAGGTCACTAAAATAGGAAATCTTTTTGACATTGCTTCTCTTGCAAAATCAAATATCGCCTCAAGCACTCCGCTTCCACGCACACTCTTATCTATACATACAGGTCCATATTGGTAGGAGTTCTCTACGCTTAGTTTTTGCCCTAGATATTCCAACTCTCCAAGATGCTCTATCATAAAGGCAAACATCGGCCAGCGTGACCAAAAGTGCCATGAAGCGGACATCACATAAGCTACGACTTCATCCTCTTTGAGTGCAATAAACAAGCCCTGCTCTTTTTCTATGAGTTCTGTGAGTTGCTCTTTTGTAAAAGCAGTTGTAACAAAACCATCTTTTTTATCTTCCTCTTTTATGGAGTCTATCTGATAGCGAAAATGGAGTTTGAGGACTTTATTTATGTCGCTAAGTTCTGCAATTTTTAGTTTCATTTTTCTTTCCTTACCCTAAACTTTTGAAGATTTTTTCATGTTGAACAACAGCACAGCGACAAATGCAAGAGCACACCCTAAAACTGTAGAGAGAGCAATCTGTTCATCATAAACTATCCAGCTTGAAATAATCGCACCGATGGGGACGATAAACATGAAAACTCCTGTTCTATGCGCTCCGATTTTTCCTGCTGAGAGAAAAAAGAGTGCGGTGCTGAAAGTTCCAGGAAGTACTCCTATAAATAGTATGGTGTACCAAAATACGCTGTCGTATGCACCAAAATCAAAGGGATGGTAAGGGAGTGCAAAAAGCATATTTGTAAAACCTGTTATACCAAAAACTACAACTGTGTAGAACATAATGTGTGCTCTTTTAGAAGCTTTTTGCGAAAGAATGGTAACTGCTGCCCACACTATAGCACACTCTAAAAAGTAGGAACTCTCCATATTTAAAAAAGCGAATCCTTCAAAGGGAACACGAAGCAGTATAAGTGCGCCAAAGAGTCCGATAGAGAATGCGAAAACTTGTCTGTTTGAGACTTTTGTACCCAAAACAGCAATAGACATTAAGTAGGTAAAGATAGGTGCAAGCGCCGTAACCATCGTACCACCATAGCCCGCTTGTCCGTGAGAAAGTCCTGCAAAAAAGAGGTAGTTAAAAAGGGAAGTAAGAAGCCCTGCTCCAAGCATATATAAAAAGCCTATCTTATCTGTTTTAAGAGGGATTTTCATATACCAAACAACAGGAATAATGGTCACAAAAGAGATAGCATAACGCCAAAAAGCAGCAACTTCGGCATTGGAGTGCTCCGCCGCCATCTTCCCTGCCGTCCAAGCGATACCCCAAAAAAGCATAGCAACAACCATCCCTATAAAATAGGGAGTCGTATTTTTTGACTCTTCCATTTAAAACCTTAGTAGCCTAAATTTAAATGGGAATTATACATCTTAATTTTGTTAGTTAATACATGAAATATTTTTATGACTATTAGTTCTCTTTTTCTATCTTAAATACATTAAAAATAGTGTCGATTGCGAGCATTCTTGCAGCGTGATTTACAGCATCTAAAATATCTTTATCGCTCCAATTCATCTCACGAAGTGTGTCTAAATCATCTACATTTACGGCATGTGGATTTTGGATAGATTTCATGGCGATTTTCAACATTGCTCTCTCTCGCTCAGACAAGTTAGCTTTATCTATATCTTGGCGCATCTCTTGGACTTGCTCGTGTGTCCAGCCTGCCATGTTAATAAGCATCGTACTATTGTAGTCAATACAAAAATCACAATCTTCGCCGCTTGAAACTAAAACACGGATAGATGCGAGCAGAGGCATGGAAAGTGTGGAGTGTTTCATATAGTATTTTATAAAATCCATCTGCTGACGTAACAGTTCAGGGCTTACACTAAAAAGCTTTGCATTGTTTCCTATGTTCCCTCGCATAGCTTTTATAATATTGTAAAGTTCTGCTAACTCACCTGTTGCTTCATCTGGTTCGTATGTTTTGATTAGTGGCATGCTATATCCTTTGTTTATATTTGACTGTTTGGTCTAGTGGCATTGTAATGGAATTAGACCAAATAGTCAAGTATATAATGCTATAATTCTTTTTATGAAAGAAACAACAAGACAAAAACTAATAGACGCAACATTTGAAGAGGTCTTCTCTCACGGCTACCAAGGGGCGGCACTCGTAGATATTTTAAGAAATGCGGGTGTCCATAAAGGTTCTATGTACCACCACTTTAGCTCTAAAAAAGAGATGGCACTCGCTGCGATACAAGAGAAAATCTCTACAAGAAACTTTGAAAAATATAGCAAGATACTTCAACTCAGTAGCGGTTATTTAGAAACACTGCTAGCAGCCTTTAAAGATACGACGCAAAGAGATTTTAAACGAGGTTGTCCCATTGCAAATATAGTTCAAGAGATGTCCAATCTTGATGAAGATTTCAACAAAACGATGAAGCTTATTTATGAAGAGCTTAGAAGGTACATCAAAGATATTCTCGACAAAGCGATTGAAGTAAAAGAGATGCGCGCATGTGATACGAAGAAACTTGCACTTTTTATTACTGCCGCACTCGAAGGAGCTATTCTCTCCGTAAAAGCGAGTGGAAATCCTCAAGAGTATGTTGATTCTGTAGAGATTCTTGAGGATTATTTAAGAGGGTTTATAAGGAATTGACAGAGTCCTTCATTGACTTACAATACAATTTCGACCAGAATTCTTTGCTTTATAGAGTCTCTCATCTGCTAGTTTCAGTAAATCATCAAGTTGTTCACCTTTACTTGTAAGTTGTGACACACCAAAACTTGCCGTAAATTGGATTTTTTCACCATCAGCCTCAATCACAATTGTAGTAAATAATACTCTTATTTTTTCAGCCACTTTCTTTGCGCCATGCAAATCAGTGTTATGAAGTAAGATTGCAAACTCTTCCCCTCCTAATCTCGCACATAAATCAGTGGGGCGCAATGATTGTTGTAGGGCAGTAGCTATTCTTTTTAACACTTCATCACCAACAGCATGCCCATAAGTATCATTTATGTTCTTAAATTTATCAACATCAAGCATAACAACTGAGAGCGTGCCACCTCCTTCTTCTGTCTGTTGAAGTGCCAAGGAACCTATTTCAAAGAAGGATCTTCTATTTGCAAGTTCAGTCAGTGAATCTGTTCGTGCTTGTTGTTCAGCCAAATATTTTGCTAGCTCTAGTTCTTTAGTACGGAGCTTAATTGTCTCCTCCATAGTAAGTGTATTTTTATGTATTTGTTCTGCCATTGAGAGCATAGCCGCACTCAGTCTGCCCATTTCATCTTTGCGAAGATTCACATCACTTAATACTGGAGAGAGATTGTATTGGGCTTCGCTTATCAATTTAGATGCCTTTTCAAATCGCTCCATAGGATGAAGCACTTTTTTCAATAACACTAGATACAACATGACGAGTTCAACAATAAGGGAGATAAAACCTAAAAAAAAGATAAACTGCGCGGTTAGTTGCGCAGGAGACGCTAACAATGTTTTTGGATATACAGTGACAAAATACCACTCAGGTCCTTCGATTGGTGCAATCGCTATAAATACATCGGATGCACTATCATTAATGATTTGAGGTTTATTTCCATACTTATCTATAGACTCTGATATATTTTGATATTGTGATACGATTTTCGTATCCTTTAGTTCAGAAATATTTAGTAATCCGTGGGCTTTTTGGATGAGTTCTACATAAGATGGGTGTGCGATTAAACGCCCATCTTTTCTTATAATAAAATTATGTGTACCTTCTAGGCGATCATCAAATACACGTTGAAATAGGTTGTTGAGAAGGATATCATGACCGACATTAATGAGGTGTTCTCCTTTTTCATCATCTATAGGAGTTTCACACGAAACCATCCACTCATCAGCCGTTTGATCATAATAAAGACCTGTCCAAACTGATTTACGTTGTGGATTGTTTTTCTTATTGGCAATATAAACCCACTCCTCTTCTGGAATATCAAGATCCGAGCTAGCACCTGCCGCCCAATTAAGATTCTCCCAATAAACAATATTAACGCCCTCAGGCAATGAAACATAGGTATTAGCAAATCGATTCGACCAACCTTGAGCGAACTGATCAACTAAATCATATGAGAGTAGAACACGATTACGAAACTCCTTGTTTGCTACAGGTGCACCTCTTCCGATAAATCCGCTTATCCAACGACTTTCGCCTTTATAGTCACTTGATGATGTATGTGAGCGCTCAAAACCTGTAAATGCGGACGTGGTTAATCGTAGTGTTCCATCATTTTGTTTATTGAATAATTGGTCAAATCGTGGATTAGCATTGGCAGTTTTACGTTTAGACCATAGTTCAAGATATGCCTGTTTAAAGGTGTTGTGATTATCTTGGGCAAGCTTAAAAATTATAGACTCTTTATCTGCTCTTTCAGTAATATATTTTTCAAGTTTATCGAGGGTTTGTTCTTCAAGAATATTAACAATATGATGATAACTTAGAAATGCCATAATCGTTACTATTATAGAGATACGAATTCCAATACTTAATAGTGTTGACTTTGCTAATGACTTGTTAATCATCTGTTTTATTTCTTTTATATATGTTTTCAAAAAGTGCTTCTTTTACAGTTGTCTAATTGTTACTAGATTTCTACCACTATTTTTTGAATGATACAGAGCTTTATCCGACAAGCTAATCATCTCTTCCAATGAATTTGGCAGACCATAAGCTATGCCAAAAGATACAGTATAGCCTATTTCAATTCCATCTGCCTTTATGACATTTTTTTCAAAATGTTCTCTTACTCTTTCAAATAACTTTTGTGTATCCTCCAATGTGATATCTTCTAACAACATACAGAACTCTTCACCACCAACTCTAGCCACTAAATCAGATTTTCGTAAACTTTGACCTAAGATATGAGGAACCTCTTGAATAGCAATATCCCCTATATGATGTCCATATACATCATTTATAGTTTTAAAATCATCAATATCCATCATTACCACTGCAATGGATGTACCTTTTCTTTGGTTGTTAAAAAATATCGGTTCGCCAGCTTCGTAAAAATAGCGTCTGTTATAGCACCCTGTCATATAATCGCGTATTGCCTGTTCATTTAATTCTATGCTTAGTTGATGTGTGCGGCTATACAATTTACCGAGATAAAAGAGAAATGCCATCATTAGAAAAAGAGGTAAGGCATAAACAAAAGATTTGAGTATAACTACGAATGCATCTTCATAGTAAATAAACTTCCAAGGAGCGTTAGTAAACTTTTGAGAGTAAACATATTTACCATCTATCAACAAAACTTCCCCTTGTGTATCTTGCATATTTAGCAATTTATCACTTAGTAAAGTATCAGCTTTAATCACATCTTTTGTATTTGGCTCGGCAATATTATTCACTGCGATAACTTCATTTTCTTTGTTTATTATGAGGCTATGGCATGCTAATATATCCAATCTTTCTAACATGGCACTTTGTGACTCAAGTGTTATATCAAGTTCTGTAACACCGAGGAACGTCTCTTTATCATACAAAGGTAATCCAATCGTTACCATAAGTCCTAAGCCGCCATTATCAACATATAGCGGAGTAAAAAAGAGCTCCTTCTTCGGATTTATCTCTGGTGTTGCATAGCGCATCAATGGTTTATTTTTATATTCTGGCAGTAAAGCAAAATCCTTAGATTCTACAAATGGGTAGAGAGTAATAAAATCTTTATTTGAGTAATAATAGACCCAAGCATAATCTCTGTTTTGCTCTTTTATGAGTTTAAAGTAGCGTATAAGATAGAAGCTCATCTCCATCTCTTGGAGTGTTGCTTTATCTTTTTTTAGTCCACCATATCCAGATATGTTAGCTTTATCCTCGTATGCGACGCTCTTATCAAAAACTTTATCTGCCGTGTAATTGCCCTTTGCATTATACTCTTCAACTAGAGGTGCAAACTTCAATCGCATATACTCTTTATTATCAAGAATAAGATGTGCTGTAGCATTCAAATATTTAACTGCTTCTATACCGCCTTGAACATTAGCCTCAAGTTCTGTTTTAATGTTGTGTCCATTCTCATAAATTGAGTTCAAGTGCGTTTTATATCTATCTAAAAATACAACGATACTAAATATAAAAAGTAAAAATAGTGCTACTCTTACGTAGGATTTGACACTCTTTATGTTACTCATACTAATTTTTTTTGATTTAATTTCATAGTTTTCTCGTTTTAAATTATTTACGTATAAACTTATACCAAAAAAATAGTCTCATAAAGGTTCCATAGTCTGCATTATCATGGAACTATCAAGGAACTTTTATGAAATTATTTCGATGCGATTCTCATCGCAAGTTTACGCGCCACTGGAAAAACAAGCAAAACAGAGGGGAATGCTATAGCATACGCGACAAGCCATGCATGCAACCAAATAGCTATAAAATTATCAACGAATCCAAGATTGATAAATGAAATCGCTCCTGACATTATAAAACTCATAAAACCTGAGAGCAAAAGTGCCTGTACCTGATGAAGATATTTTACTGAAACCATTTTTTCTCCTATGTATGACTGCTACATGCAATCGAAATATTTTTGTCATTTGCATACTTTGCACCCCATGCAGTCATCATCTCTAGAACAGGACAAAGTGCTTTTCCATGTTCTGTGAGAGAGTATTCCACTTTTGGCGGTATTTGTTCGTAGATAACGCGTGTGACTAATCCATCCTCTTCCATCTCCCGAAGTTTTTGAGTCAGCATTTTTTGCGTTATTTTAGGCATAAGTCTAAGCATTTCACCATTTCTCAACACCTTTTTATCATACAAATGCCATAAAATAAGTCCTTTCCATTTGCCTCCTATCAACTCTATAGTCAGCTCAAATGGGCAGTTAAAGGGAGATTCAATCATATATAGTTACCTTTTAGTGTGTATAGTACTTTTTAGTACGTTCTTGATTTAATAATTAGTATAATATAAAATGCCCCCTTAGAAAATAATAAAGGAGTTCTACCATGAGAAATGATTTTGAAGCGGCGATGCATTTTCGCCATGCGTGTAAACTGTTTGATGAGACAAAAGCAATGAGCCAAGAGGATTTAAACTTTATCTTAGAAGCTGGGCGTTTAAGTCCTAGTTCATTCGGAATGGAACAGTGGCATTTTTTTGTCATTCGTGATAAAGCTATGAGAGAAGAGATTAAAAAAGTTGCGTGGAATCAAGCGCAAGTTACAACTGCTTCCGAGCTTATAGCTATTGTCTACAAAAAGCAGGTTCGTAGTAGTGATGCGTACATTCAAAGTGAGTTTGATAAGTTTCACTATCCAGATGGCGTGCGTGGTATGTATAAACAGTTTATAGACCCTCGAGAGGATGCGGCTTTAGAGAGTTGGTCTGCAAAACAAGTCTATATCGCTGCAGGAAATATGATGACTGCAGGTGCGTCTATCGGAATCGATTCCTGTCCTATGGAGGGTTTTGACAAAGATAGTGTTGAAAAAATCATAGGATTAGAGACTGAAAAATATGCTCTTGCTTTACTAGTCCCATTTGGTTACCGTGTAAATGAACAACCACCGCTCCACCGCTCGGAACTCTCTGAAATAGTAAGTTACTTATAAAAAAATATCTCGAAGGCATAAATGCCCTCGGATGTCAAACTACCTTATTTCCACATGCCTACTTTATTTTTTCTGCTACACAAACTCTGTTACGTCCACTCTCTTTTGCTTTATAAAGTGCATCATCTGCTTGATTTAAAAGTTCATCAATGTCAATAGCATCTTTGTCACTAGACATGACACCAAAAGATGCTGTAAACTTCGGAGGCTCTATATCTGTTGGCATTTCTACTTTTCCTTCTGACATCGCAATACGCAAGCGTTGGGCAACATTTTTTGCCTCTTCTACATCAGTCTTTGGCAATAAGACAGCAAACTCTTCGCCACCAATACGACCAATTATGTCTATTTCACGCAAAATTGTGCGACAAATTTCAGCAATCTTTTGCAGTACTAAATCGCCTACACTATGTCCATACTGATCGTTTACCTGTTTAAAATAATCAATATCAAACATAAGTAAAGAGATAGTATCACCATAGCGATGATGACGCACCAGTTCAGCTTCTGCCTTCTCGATAAAATAACGTCGGTTGGAAAGTCCAGTCAAATAATCAGTATATGCCCGACGCTCTAGCTCTTCACGTGAGTTTCTATGTTCTATTGCAATTGCAGCAAGATTCGCGGCAAAACTAATTCGCTCAATATCCTCAGCATTTGGATGAGCAGGTACTTTATGGTATATTGCAAAAGTACCCAGAACTTGACCATCAGTAGAAAGAATTGGCTCCGACCAACACGCTCTCAAGCCTGCACTTTGTGCAAGTTGCTTATAGGGCTACCAGTATGCATGTGTCATAATATCTTCAACAATAACACGTTCCGCAAGAAAAGCAGCTGTACCACAAGAACCAACTCCCATACCGATTTCTACACCATTGATTGCATCGTTATAAAACTCAGGAAGACTAGGTGCTGCAGTAGACAACAAATGTTTTCCATCCTCATCAAGCAATAATATACTGCAGAGGGAAGAGGATTCTTCATTCTCAATCGTATGCACAATATTATGGAGTATCTCACTTAAAGCTGAACCCTTTGCAACCATTCCAAGCATTGCGTCATGCGCTTGATTTCTTTGCTCACTTTTCCAATGCGCAGTCATATCGCTAAAATTCATCAGTCGTTTCTCACCAACCCATGAAGCACGAATAAAAACATGTCGTTTACTTCCATCTTTACATGTTATAGTAGCTTCCAATTCTGGGATAGGTGTACTCTTCTCTTTTGCAGCAAGCACTTCTAGACGCCATGGATTAATAAGCACTTTTTGATACTCTGGATCTGGGTATGCTTTGTTAAACCATGTTTTAATATCAGGTAAATCCTCAAGCGTGTAGCCAAAGAGCTTCGTAAACTGATGGTTTACATATTCTATCTTGCCATCACTATTTGACCAGCCGATTCCTATAGGCGCGAAATTCAAAATATCTTCAAGTTCTATACGCTGTTCATCACTCTTATTCAAGTCACGCTCAAGCGTTATCTGGCGCAGTCTTGCCAAACCACTGGAAGCTAACATTTGAGCCATCCCAACCATGCATTCCATAAGAGATTCCATCTGTTCTTTTTCGACAATAGGTACAGCACGAATGGCTTCAATATATTTGGCTTCGTCATAATCAAACTCTTTCGCTCTTTTACGAAAAAACTCCATTTCAGGCGTTTCACTTAGAACTTGTCCCAAAAATAAAGTTGCAAGTCGATGACCTTCAATGACAATAGGTGTCGCATAATCAAGAAGTCCATTTTTACACTTGGAACAAGCTATATCATCCTCATGCAGGCTCTGCATAAGCTCAATATTACTCTCTTGACACTGCTGATTTGTTTGTGTATTGATGCGGTGAAATAGGGCACAGGCATTCGTCCAACCAATCTGAGAAAGAAGTTCACCATCTTCGGCTACAAGTCCATTTGGAATTCCAGTAGCTTTGTATAAACTTTCCATCAATCGTTCAAAGGCAGCGATATCCACTAAATTACTAAATTTAAGATTCTCTTCCCACTCTTGTGTAGTTATAACCATCTTTTTACTCTCTACCATTTCCCCACTTTCAATACTAAAAATTTATTGCTCTAATTTTATTTAAAAACATCTTTATATAACCTATACAAGTCCCATTTCCACATGCCAATAGAGTTCTTAGTAATACTAAACTTCTCTATGGTTTCAATATAAATTTTATGATAATTGCACTTAATTGTAGGATTCTTATAGTTTAGGATTTTGAAGGCTTGTAAAAAAAGGATGGTGCGACCGGGGAGATTTGAACTCCCACACCCGTAAGGCACTACCACCTCAAGGTAGCGTGTCTACCGTTCCACCACGGTCGCATTTTTAAAGAAAAGTTAAAGTTGTCAATCCTAAAAGGATTGACTTGAGGTACTTTTGGTTGATTAACCTAAGTATGGGTTAGCGTAAAGTGCGATTAACGCAATTACTAGTGCATAAATAACTTGAGCTTCGATCATTGCAAGAGCGATGAACATTGTAGTCATAAGTTTAGCACCTAAACCTGGGTTACGAGCAGTTCCAGCGATTGTTGCAGCAGCAGTATGACCCATACCGATTGCTCCACCTAATGCAGCAAGACCAAGACCAAGACCAGCAGCGATCATTGAGTATGCTTTAAGAGTTTGGTTAGCAACCTCACCATCATTAGCGAATGCAGCAGTAGCAAGAGCTACCATTAAAAATAAAACTTTTTTCATATTTATCTCCTATATTTATTACAACTACTTTCGGATAGCGTAACCCCATTTTTCAATGAAGCAACCCAAACATAAATGCTCAGATTTCCCTACTAGAAATTGATTTGCGGAGTATACATAAAAAGTAATAAATTGAAGTTTAAATGAGATAAATAGTTAGGCTCGACCTAAAGAGATTTTATTCCCTTTAAATTCTAAGATTTCAACTGAAATTTTTTCACCTTCGCTCAAGACATCTGAAACTTTTTCTACTTTATGGTCTGCTACTTTAGAGATGTGAAGAAGTCCATCTGTTCCATCTGGGAGTTCTATAAAAGCACCGAAATCAACGATTTTTTTCACAGTTCCTTCATGTTTGTCACCAACTTCATATTTTATCTTAGCAATTTTTGGACTATTTACAATCCCTTCAATATGTCCTCTTGCACCAGCCACACCTGTTTTGTTTTTACCAGTGATTTTAACTTTTCCATCTTTTTTATCAATATCAATGGCTACTTCAAATTTTTCTATCATTTCACGAATTGTTTTACCTGCTTGGCCTATGATTTCACCTATAAAACTTGGATCTATATGAAAGAAATCAACACTTGGTAAAACACCATCATTCAACTCTATCTCTTTTTCAGAGGCAATCATAATATCGATAATGTGCGTTCTTCCTGCTTTGGCTTGGTAAAGTGCCTCTTTAAGAACATCTAAACTTACTCCGCCTAGTTTAATATCCATCTGCATTGCAGTGATACCCTCTTTCGAACCAGTTACTTTAAAATCCATATCTCCATCATGATCTTCAAGACCCATAATATCTGAGAGAATAGCATATCTATCCCCATCACTTACCATCCCCATAGCGATACCAGCGACCACATCACTTGTCTCTATATCAGCGGCTTTAAGCGCCATATAACCACCACACACTGTAGCCATAGATGAAGAACCATTAGATTCTAAAATCTCTGAAACAAGACGAACTGTTTGACCGTCTAAGTTTACAATAGGCTCTAGGGCGCGTTTTGCTAAGTTTCCATGTCCTAGCTCACGTCTTTTCGTACCCATAATCGGTGAAGCTTCTCCTACAGAAAAGCCTGGAAAGTTGTAATGCACCATAAAGTTCTCATTTTGAGTTCCCTCTTCTGTGAGTGTTTCAAACATTTGTGCATCTTTTGGTCCACCCATAGTCAGAACCACTAGAGCTTGTGTTCCTCCACGTGTAAAGAGGCATGAAGAGTGTGCACTTGGGAGAACATTTGTGCTGATGGTAATAGGTCTGACTTCAGTGAGAGCTCTTCCATCTGCACGCACTCTTTCATTTAAAATTTGTGCACGAACTTCCTCTTTTTTAACCTTCTCAATCGCATCTTTTAACTCTACCTCAACCCACTCCTCTTTTTCTAAAAGGATTTTCTTTCTTAGATGTCTGAGTGCTGTTGAGCGCTCTGATTTTGCCATTTGAGTCATAGCGATTTTTATATCTTCTAAATGTATGCTTCTAACATATTCAACCATTTCATCATTGATTGTATGTGCCTTATACTCCATCTCTATTGTCTCTTTTTTAAACGATGCGAACTGCTCTTCATACTTTGCATTGGATGCAAAAAGAAGTGCCTCTGCTTTTTCAAATACATTTATTAGCTCATCTTCAGGCATTGCATTTGAGATATGTGTGGAGAGAACTCCTGTTGCCATTGTTGGGTCGAGCATAGGGTCGATAAACATATCATTTACTTCTACTTTCTCACCGCCAAAAGAGCGCATCTCTATCATAAGAAGTTCTTTGCTAGTTCCTGAGAGGTAGAGGTCAAGTGTTGAGTTTTTAAGCTCTGAGAGCGTTGGGTTTAAAACAAGTGCACCATCAACTTTCGCCGCACGAACAGCGGAAACAGAGGTATTAATATCTATGTTTGAAGTATAGAGTGCAGCAGATGCAGCATTGAGTGCCAAGACTTGTAAATCGGACTCTTTATCGGCGCTAAATACAAGAATTGTAATCTGTGTAGGATAACCAAACCCTTTAGGGAAAAGTGGACGAATAGAACGGTCAACAATACGAGACGTTAAAGTCTCAAAATCACTTGGTTTTGTCTCACGCTTAAAAAAACCACCTGGTAATTTTCCAGCCGCATATGTTTTTTCAATATATTGCACTGTAAGAGGCAAGAAATCATCTTTTACTATCTCTGTTTCATCTATAACAACTGTCGCAAGAATAACCGTATCTCCAGATTTTAACCAAGCCGCTCCATTTGCCTGTTTGGCTACACTTCCAAAAGAGTACTCTTCCACTCTGTTTTTCAACTCTACATTTACATCATATTTCATTATTTATCCTCAAGTAATTTTTCAATTGTATCTTCGTCTATCGTCTCAAACTCTTCATAGTAGAGTGATGTTTCAACATAATCATCTATTTGATGAATGTAAAAAACATCATCAGCAAACTCATCTAATTTTTCCAGCACATCACTTGGCAAAATAGGCACTGCTATATAGATAGCTTTGGGACGTTGAGCCAAAATCGTTTTAACAGCAGATATCAGCTTTAGCCCTGTTTCACTCCCCTCATCTACAAGGAGTACCACTTGACCTTTCATAGATGGAAAGTGTCTTCCTTTTCTGTACTGGTAGATATAACTCAGTATTTTCTCTTCATGTTTTCTTCGTGCTTCGCCATAAATATAATCATACTTTATCTCAAATGCAGTGACAAGTGCTTCATTTATAACTATCTCTTCGCCCTCACTCACTCTTGCTATTTCGCATTCATCATTATTTGGCGCATAGATTGCTTCTGAGAAGAGAAACTCTATAGGGTTCAAGAAACGCCCTCTTAAGAATGAAGAGAGGGAGAGCCCCCCAGAAGAGACTGCAACCAACTTCCAAGACTCATCTTTAAGCTTTTGCATCGGGATAACATCATGTAACTTTTTAGCGGCGTCTTCTCTACTTTTGAAAATATTCTTATATGTTTTCATCCTACTACAATCCTCGTAAGTTATCAGGAAGTCTAGCCGCAAAATTTGAGGACTGAGTTCCAGGTGCCATGATTGGTTTTAGAACAATCGTAAAATAAAGGTATCTATCATACACGGAAGAGGAGCTATCTTGAGCCAAGACAGGTCTATTGTTCTCAACATATCTTAGTCCAAATTCCCAACATCTTTTTTTGTACATGAAACCTATCTCTGCACTCTTTTTTAATGCATACTCCATATCATAATCAAACCTGACGTTATAAGAGTAATGTGAATCGTAAGTATAACTAGCACTTGATGTAATATAGCTTGTATAAGGTGAAGAAATATCTGTTGCTTCAAAAAATGTATCTTTGTATAAATGAGACAGAGAAATATTAAACCCATAGGCATTATAAGAAATCTGATTAAAAAATTTAGATAAAGAGTTTTCATCATAATTATAAAAAGCATTACTATAGAGATTAATATTACTCGTTATTTGATAAACAAGTTCATTTTCCAACTCGCCTAAACTGGTTTTCTCTTCATAAGCAATATTCTGAGCAACTCTATGATGTATTTTTTGTGCCCCTGCTATGTCATAAAGATATTGTGAAAAACTTAATTGCAGATATTCCTGCACGCCACTAATATTGTAAAATTCACACTGTGCGCTGCTTTTATTTACTGCTTCGGAACAAAACTCTTTATTCTCTTCATAAAACCCCGTTCTACTTTGAGAGCCATTGAGCGTATAAGTTGCACCAAAGCCCACTACATGCGTAAAATCTTCATACGCTTTAGTTAATTGTGTTGACGCTTGAAGAACATTATAATTTCTTAGAAAAATTCCATCGTTGTAAATGCCTGTCGGGGTATCTTCATCGCCACTAAAACTTGAGTGTTGTCCATAAACCTGAGCCTTATAAGAGATATTAAGGTATTCATCAAAGAGTGTTGTTTGAAGAGTAACAGGTATATTTAGATTTGTTTGAACAACTTTTTTATTTATATCTCTATGAATATTGTTCGTTTGCAAATCAAAGTTATACAAAAGATGGTTTCCAAATAAGCTATCAAGATAGTAGTGGTATTGAAATGTAGGTAGTTTTTGAAGGGTCTCTTCATTTTTTTCTAGCGTTAAATCTTTATAATATTTAAAATAGGAAGCGAAATAGTTCTTATCTGTGTTGTAAAACATGTTGACTCTTGAGAGAAGTTGCGTGGAAGTTGCATTTTGAGTTGTATCATTGCTTGCGAGATTGATATAATCAACATCATTCATATTGTTTGCATCCACATAGAGTCCTGATTGACCCTGCAGTGAACTTCCAAAGAGTTGGTTGATGAAGTCACTATTTTCATAGTTAAATTTCAATCCATAATGTGTATCATGCGCCAAATTATTTGTTTCATAATAGGATGGTTTCTCTTTAAAATATCCAGCAGTGAACTCTCCCTTGGAAATCCAACTATCAACAAATCTAAATGTAGAGTAAATACCATATCCACGACTTGTTCTTGTTTGAGGCTTAAACTCTAAATCCCACCAGTTTTGCTCTGCAATATAAAAAGGTTGTTCAAAAAAGAGACCCTCTTTATCAGAGATTCCTATTCCTGGTTGTAAAAGTCCTGTTCGTCTTGTTGTGTCTAAAGAGTAGCCAAAATAGGGCGTATAAAAAACTGGTATGTCATAGATGTAGATTCTTGTATTGTAGAGATTCAGCCATTTTGTGTCTGAATTATAAGAGGAGGATGAAAACTCCATAGTCCAAAGTGGATCGGTAGGATCACAGCCACTCATAACCCCAGACTCAATATCTATATCTTTATCATTTGTTATGCCTTCATCTCCACAAAGCCAAACATTTGAACTATTCTCAAGCATAAAAAAAGGTTTAAAACTTCTCTCTTTTTTTTCTATGTTTAATTTTGCTCTGTCGCCGAGAAGCTTATACTCTTTTCCTTGCGTTGCTCGGATATTTCCAAAGAGTTCAAGTTCACCGCTACTTTTGTCATACACTGCTTCTTTAGCACTCAAATAGTAATCTTTGTAGATGACCATCACTTCACCATGTGCTTTTACGATATCGCCTTGAGATTCCATGGAAGTTGCATAGATTTCAACTTTATCATCTGCATTTAAAAAGGAGATGCAAACCAATAAAAAAAAAGAGAGGAGTTTAAGCATCTACAACCAAGGTTTTTGCTGTTTTATCATGCCATGCTTGGCGTGAAGGATCTAACACTCCCCACAAAAATCCAAGATAAAAAAACATCTCGCTGATGACACGGAATATTGCGCGGTTTAAGGCACTAAGAACATTGGGACTTTGAAGCGTTTTTATCTCTATCACTCTAATTTTCATTGCGATTTTACCTAAAGTAGCTCCATACTGCATGACAAAAAAAGCTTGATAAATAATCTTCATTGACATATACTCCAACACAAAAGCATTCGTTAAATTGATGATTTCTTCTGTTGTTGCAGCGGATGAGAAAGCGTCCCATAAGGCAAATACAAGTAAAAATGACAATAAGAGTTCATCTATCACAAAAGCTATTGCTCTCTTTTTTGTCTCTGCTAAAACAATCCCTTCATTATAAAGTCTGTTTTGTAACTCTTCATTCATCTATTGGAGTGCCTGATACGCTATATCTGTACGAAGTTGTTTGCCTGCGAAGTGAACTTGACCACATCGCATGTAAGCTCTGTCTCTCGCTTCTTTGATACTATCGCCTAAGCCAACACAGACTAAGACTCTTCCACCATCCGCGTAGAGAACACCATCTTCCATGCTCACACCTGCATAGGAGATATGAGTAAAATTTTTCACCTCTTCATGATGCACTTCATCTACAATTATTTCAGCAGGCGTTGAGTTGGAGTATGGATAGTTTTTACTCGCCATCACGACTCCAACTGCGAACTGTTTTGAGAACTCTACTTTTATCTCATTCAATCTGTTTGTAGATGCTTTGAGAAACATATCTGAAACACTTGATGTCATAAGTGGCATAAGGATTTCACACTCAGGATCACCAAAACGCACGTTAAACTCTAAAGTAATAGGCTCGCCGTTTACAACCATGATGCCAATAAAAAGTACACCTTCAAAAGGTGCGCCCTCTTTTTGCATGCCATCGAGAGTTGGTCGGATAATTCTCTCTCGTACTTTTTGATAAAGGGCTTCATCCACAAGTGGTGTCGGAGCGTATGCACCCATCCCACCTGTGTTTGGACCCTCATCATTATCATGAAGTCTTTTGTGATCTTGTGCGGCTGGAAGTAAAATATAATCCTCTCCATCACAAACAGCGAACATAGAGAGTTCATACCCATCTAAAAACTCTTCCACGATAACTTTAAGTCCCGCATCTCCAAAACTTTTTCCACTGAGCATTTCGCTAATTGCGATTTTTGCCTCGTCATGATTTTGTGCAATAATTACACCTTTACCACCACAAAGTCCATCCGCTTTTACAACGATTGGAGCAGTTAAACTGTCCGCAAATTTAAAAGCATCTTCAATCGAATCCGTCTCAATATATCTGGCTGTCGGGATTGCATATTTTGCTAAAAAGTTTTTCATGTAAACTTTAGAGCCTTCAAGTTGCGCTGCCTCTTTGCTAGGTCCAAAAATCACCAAACCTTCTGCTTTAAAAATATCTACAACACCATCTACAAGGGGAGCTTCTGGACCTACAATTGTGAGTTCTATTTTATTCTCTTTTGCCCATGATGCTAAATCATTATAATCTTTAATATTTAGGTTTGTACCCAGTGTACCTGTTGCACCATTTCCAGGTTGAAAAAAAAGTTCATGTTCTGCATCTTCGTTTGAAATTGCACGCGCGATAGAGAACTCTCTCCCACCATTACCTAAAATTAATATTTTCATTTATGCTCCATTATAGTTTAAAAAAAAGTGATTAAATAAGATATAAAAAATAGACCTCAGTTAAAAACTCGTAGACAATAACCCAAGCGGCCGTCTCGTAATTGGCTTGGTTCTAAAAGCCGAATTTGGGCGAAGAGAGTGCTTTATAACGGCGACATTTTCATCGGCAGAGTCAACATACCTCAAGCGAAAACACCAACACACTAAAGCTCTACGTATTCGCAGTTTGAAAATGTAGAACCCTCATATACACGAAGTCTCGAACCACTCAGATTATTAGTGTCATTATACAAAAAGGATACTTGATTTTTCTTTTATAGACGTAAAGCAATATCCATACAGTTCTCAATTGTTCTCTCTTTTGAGACAATATACTCAATATCACGAGGTAAAGCTTTTGCGGTTGTTTCACCAATGACAATAATCTTAGAATCCTGATTAATAGTATGATTATCTAAAAAGCAGTTTACGCTTGAGGGTGAAGTAAAAATAAGAACTGCGTTTTGCTCTATTTCCACATGCCGTATATTTTGTGAACATTGGCTTTTATAAACAACAACAGTATCAATATTGCAACCCTCTCTTTGGCATGTGGAAATAAAATCTGAGGCTATCACTTCCGCACGTAAATAGAGCCATCTCTTGGCATGTGGAAACTTTTGAATTGTTTTAGACAAATCCTCTCCATACCCATTTCCACATGCCAAAACTTTTCCACCCAAAGCTTCATAAGCCTCTGCACTTTTTTTTGAAACACATAAGCTTGGTATATGAATGTATTCACTTTTATCATACTGTTTTAAAGCCTCACTCGCTTGCTTTGAAGTAATAATAAGATAGTCATATTTGGAAAAATCTATAGTAGGTTTAAGAAGCTCGATCTCCAAGGAAGCGACATTGATAGCCTCTGGATGTTTTGAAGTTGAAAAAAGATAAATAGGTTTTGGCATCTGTCAGCCCTTTTTGGTTGAGGGTGGAGCGAGATATTAAATCTCTACTCCCATTCGATTGTAGCAGGTGGTTTAGATGAAATATCGTATACAACTCTATTAATTCCGTCCACTTCATTAATAATACGACGAGAAATTCTCTCTAGTAAATCATGTGGAAGATGTGCAAATGTTGCTGTCATTCCATCCACTGCTTCAACGACTCTTACACAAACTGTATTGTCGTATGTACGGTTATCACCCATAACACCAACAGATTTTACATTGAGCAGGACTACAAATGCTTGCCATGTTTTAGCATAGTACCCACTTGCTTTTAACTCATCTATCAAGATAACATCCGCCTCACGAAGAAGCGTTAAATCAGGTACATTTACATCTCCCATGATTCTAATAGCGAGTCCTGGTCCAGGGAATGGATGACGGTTAATCATCGCTTCTGGTAAGCCTAACTCTAAGCCGATTTTACGAACTTCATCTTTAAAAAGTTCACGTAGAGGTTCGATAAGCTCAAAATCCATCCAATCTGGCAAACCACCAACATTGTGGTGAGATTTGATAACTTCAGATGGACCATTGACTGAAATCGACTCAATCACATCAGGGTAGAGTGTCCCTTGTGCTAAAAACTTGATACCATCATGTTTTTTAGCCTCTTTTTCAAACTCTTCTATAAAAGTATGCCCAATGATTTTTCTTTTTGTCTCTGGGTCACTTACGCCAGCTAATTTTCCTAAAAAGCTATCAACTGCATCTACAGTGATTAAAGGCACTTTAAGATTGATTCTAAAAATCTCTTCAACCTGCTCTCTTTCGCCTTTTCTTAAAAGTCCATTATCTACAAATACAGGAACAAGTTGATCACCTATCGCTTCATAAAGAAGAGCGGCAACAACAGAGCTATCCACTCCACCGCTTAAACCACAAAGAACTTTTCCAGTTCCTACTCTTTGGCGAATAGATTTGATTTGCTCTTTTAAAAAGTGTTCCATTTTCCACTTCTCAGTCACTCCGCAAATATTTTTTGCAAAGTTACGAAGCATTAAATAACCCTCTTCAGAGTGCTGTACTTCTGGATGGTACTGCATAGCATAGACACGTTTTTCTTCATTTGCTATGGCTGCATAAGGAGAGTTTTGTGATGTTGCAATCGGGATAAATCCCTCTGGAAGAACATCCACTTTATCACTATGACTCATCCAAACAATACGCCCATCATCACAATCTGCTAAAAGAGGAGAGCAACCCTCTCCAATCTGCTTGATTGTAAGCTCAGCTTTTCCATACTCATGGTGACTTGAACGGATAACACTTCCACCAAAATCGACTGCGATTCTCTGCATTCCATAGCAGATTCCAAGAATAGGAATCCCCATGTTGTAAACACCTTGGTCAACGACGTAAGCATCTTTGTTATATACAGAAGATGGACCACCGCTAAGAATAACACCTTTAGGATTTTTTGCTTTAATATCTTCTACGGAAGTATGGTAAGGAAGAATTTCACAATAAATTTTATCTTCACGGAGACGACGCGCTATAAGTTGAGTATATTGAGAACCAAAATCTAAAACTATGATACTAACATTTGTCATTGGAGGGACCTTTTAAGAGATATAATAAGTAAGTTTGAAAGGATACTATAAATAATATTAATGTTTGATTTGAGGGAGGAGAGTAGCTTCTACACACGAGAAGTGTAAAAGCTTAAAAAGAGTGTTTGTTAATGTTTTATATAAAGACCGAGTATCTCAAACTGAAGATACCAGATAGTAACCGAAGCAGCATACCCTATAAAGATAGTCCATGCATATTTCATATGAGAGCCGAAAGTATAAATTCCTGGTAGTTTACCCATTACACCAACACCTGCAGCTGAGCCAAAACTAATCAATGAACCACCAACACCAGCAGTTAAAGTTACAAGCATCCATTGGTCAAGTCCCATCACTGGATTTGCTTTTAAGATTGCTGACATTACTGGTACGTTATCTACAATAGCTGAGAGAAAACCAACTCCGATATTTGACCAAGTTGGTCCAAGAACTGAAGGGTCATATACTACAGCAGCTAAAGCTAGCCAGCCTAAGAAGTAGAGTGCTCCAACAGAAGCTAAGATACCAAAGAAAAAGAGAAGTGTGTTGTTCTCTATCTTACTCATAGACTCAAAAATATTAAGTTTTGAGTTGTATTTTCTCTTTAATCCATATTGGAAAACTTTAAGCACAGCAAGACCAAACATCATTCCCCACATAGCTGGAAGATGAAGAACTTGATGCGATAAAACAGCGGAGATAATAGTGAAAATACCAAGTCCTATAACAATATTTGCACCATGCATCATCTCTGGAGCTTTTTCTGCTGTAGCATCAAAATCTGGTTTTGTTCTAGGAACAAATCTGCTAAGCAGATAAGCTGTTATCAAATAACCTCCGATAGAAGCAGGGAACAAAAATAAGAAATCTGAAAAAGCACCCTTACCTGATGTCCAAGCCATAAGCGTTGTAATATCTCCAAAAGGACTCCAAGCACCACCTGCATTTGCCGCTACAACGATATTGATAGCACCAGGGACAAGAAAGTTTTTATTCTCACGCTCTATTGTTATTAAAACAGTTGAGAGGATAAGTGCAGTTGTGAGGTTGTCTGCAATTGGCGAGATAAAAAATGCTAAAAAACCTGTAAGCCAGAAAAGTTTTCTGTAGTTATACCCTTTTGAAACGAGGCTATATTTTAGTTTTTCAAAAACATTCATATGAATTAAAGTCTCTATATAGGTCATAGCAACAAATAAGAAGAAGAAAATTTCCGCTATTTCAAGAATAAGATGTTGTGCTTGAACATGGACTAAATCCATGTTTAAATGGTTAAGTGCATAATATCCTGCAATAAGCATAAACATGACTGTTCCTGCAAAAAGAGCAGGTTTTGCTTTATCAATATGATACTTTTCCTCTGTAGCTACAAAGTAGTAAGCGACTATAAATATCATCAAACATGTGATACCTACCCATGTAAAAGTTAAATCAGGGATTACCTCGGAAGAGGCTCCACCACTTGCATATGTCAAACTAATGCTAAGCATTAGCATTATCAATAATTTCATCATTATTGTCCTTTTTTATAAAATGTACCCCGATTGACTCGTCCCGAGCAAGGGCCGACTCTACAATCTCTTTTGCAGTCAGTAAACGAAATTTGAGAAGTTTACCTATTTTTTGATTTAAAAGAGCATTAATTTCACTTAATGCTTCATTTAAACCTCTCTTTGTTCTCACGATTGATACATTTTTCCACATAATATGACGAAGTAGATTCTTTTTCTCTTTATCATCTTTTAAACTCATTACCTCATCAGAAACTTCAAACTCGATACTCTCTTTTTTATGCGGATTATTTAAGATATCTTCTACCGCTTTTTTTGCAAACACCAAGCCTTCAACCAATGAGTTTGAAGCGAGTCTATTTGCTCCATGAACTCTCGTTGATGCAACTTCACCTATAGCGTAGAGTGATTTTACACTTGGAACACGACCACACAGGTCACTTTTGATGCCCCCGATTGCATAGTGAAAAGCAGGAGATATGGGAACTCTTTGCATAGGTACATCAAAACCTAAATCTGTTAAATTTTTATAGATATTTGGAAATCTGTTTATAAAATAGAGATACTCAAAGTTTTTCAAAGAGAGATAAACCTTCATCCCAGTTTTTTTAGAGTGCATATAGATTGCTTTACTTACAATATCACGTGAGGCAAGTTCTCCTCTCTCATCATAATCAAATAAAAATCTTCTTCCCTCTTCATCCTCAATCGTAGCACCCTCGCCTCTTAGTGCCTCCGTTAAGAGCATTTTTTGTGCATTGTTACTGTTTACAAAAACAGTAGGATGAAACTGCAACATCTCCATGCGTTCCAACTCTATACCTTTTAAAACACAAAGACCTTGCATGTCAGCACTTATACAAGGAGCATTCGTGTGATATTCAAAAAGTGAACCAACTCCACCACTTGCAATAATGACACTATCAGCATATAAGTTTCTACTCTCTCTATGGTCAAGTACGGTGACTCCGTAACATTCGCCATCTTTTATAAGCAAATCAACAACTCTAGCATCGGACATCAGAGCATGTGGATTTTGAGTCAGTAAAAAGTAGTGTAAGTACCTGCCTGTTGCATCTCCCCCTGCATGAACAATTCTCTCTTTTGAATGTGCCGCCTCTTTTGTATAGAGAAGATTTCCATCTTTATCTCTGTCAAACTCAAAGCCATGACTTATTAAATCATCGATGACTTCTCTAGAATTTTGACTCAAAACATCCACAGCTTCTTCGCTGCAAAGCCCAGAACCAGCTTCTAAAGTATCTTTGATATGCAGAGGTATATCCTCTTTATCTACAGCGAGAGCGACACCCCCTTGTGCATAAAAAGTGTTACATTTGAAAGTCTCTCTTTTGTTAATAACAAGGACTTTTTTATTTTTCGGCAGATTTATAGCTGCATAAAGCCCTGCAACTCCAGCACCTATGATGATGACATCATATTTTATATGTTTATTTAACTGTTTCATTGGCATCTTTACTTGGTTCTTTTATAATAAATTTTACATTATTATCACCACTTGGTGTCTTATCTAAATAATATGGACCTTTTTTGTACCCGCAAGCACTCAAACCTAATAAAAACATTGCTATAATTACCAGATGAAAAATGCTAGTCAAATTATAAATTCTATTCAAAATAAACCTCAATTTTCTAAGCTTTCTCGATACAAATGTATCAAGAGAATAGAATCAATATTTATACCTGCGCTACAGAAGATGATAAAGTTCTCATACATAAAAAATGATACGCTTTTTTTCGTGCTTAGTCATCCAGCAGGCAAACAAGAGTTTGATAATAATATAGAAAATATTAAAAGTGCTTTAAAGTTCCACATGCCCAAAGAGTGTGCGGATACACCCTTTAAAGATATTAAAGCTTTTGTCACACATACCCCTCTAAAAAAAGAGAGTCCAATCAAAAAAGTAGAGATGTATTATCCAGAGAGAGCCACAGGTAATTTCAGTGTAGATATTCAAGATGAGAAACTCAATTCTCTTGTCAAAAGCATACAAGAAATCATAAAAGCAAAAAAATGACACTTGAACAGACCATAAAACAGCTTCCCTCTTCTTCGGGCATCTATCAATACTTTGATAAAAATGGACACCTTCTTTATGTCGGAAAAGCCAAAAATCTCTCCAATCGAGTAAAGAGCTACTTTCATTTTACACCTGAACTACGGGCAAATTCCACGCTCTCTTCAAGAATCACAAAAATGATTAGCCAAACCGTAAGTATGAATTACATCGTTGTAAATTCTGAACACGATGCTCTGATTTTAGAAAATTCTCTCATAAAGCAGTTAGCTCCAAAGTACAACATTTTACTTCGTGATGATAAAACATATCCCTATATCTATATAGATAACGCTCAAAAGTATCCAAGATTTGATATAACAAGAAAAATTATTAAAAATGCTGATGTTACCTACTTTGGTCCTTACTCTGTAGGGGCTAGAGACATCTTAGACTCTATCTATGAAACATGTAAATTGGTTCAAAAAAAGGTCTGTTTAAAATCAAAAAAAGCCTGTCTCTATTACCAAATAGGCAAATGTCTTGCTCCATGCGAGTTAGAAGTTCCACATGCCAAATATCAAGAGGAACTAAATTTAGCTTTAGAACTGATTTTAAATAAAAAAGTGCTTATCAACAAACTGACTGAGAAGATGAGTTTTTATGCTGAGGAGATGCGCTTTGAAGAGGCAGGTGAACTTCGAGATAGAATTGAGAGGATAAACCGCTCGGAAATAAAAAGTGAAATAGACTTGGCAAGTGATGAGAACTATGATATTTTTGTTTTACATAACTCGGATACAAGAGCTGTGGTTGTACGAATATTTATGAGAAATGGGAAAATAATCTCATCCTCACACGACTTCATAAACCTCAATGAGGGGTACGACGAAGATGAACTTTATCAAAGAGTGCTTCTTGATTTTTATGCAAATGAAAAACCGCCAATTATTGCACCTATTTTAGTCATGAAAAAGTTTGCGGGGATAGATATTATAGAGGAACATTTAAGCAGAGTTTTTGAGAAAAAAGCCATAATAAAAGCACCTTTAAAAGGGGACAAAAAGCAACTCATTGATTTAGCTATTTTAAATGCTAAAGAGCTTTTAAAAAGAGATAAAAGTAGTGATTTGAGTAAACTTTTATCTGAAACTAAAGAGCTATTATCCCTCCAAAGAGTACCAAACAGAGTGGAAGTTTTTGACAACTCCCACATGGCAGGAGTTGCAACTGTTGGAGCAATGATTGTCTATGAGAATGCACAGTTTGATAAGAAAAACTACAGAACTTATCATCTAGAAGCAAAAGATGAATATGCACAAATGCGTGAAACTTTAACAAGACGAGTAAACTCTTTTGCCAAAAATTCTCCACCAGACTTATGGATTATTGATGGGGGAACAACACTTTTAAAACTTGCAATGGAAATTTTAGAATCTAGTGGTGTTTTTATCGATGTGATTGCCATCTCAAAAGAAAAAATTGATGCGAAATCGCATCGTGCAAAAGGGAAAGCGCACGACATTTTACACACAAAAGATAAGAGTTTTAAGCTAAGTCCAAACGATAAAAGACTCCAATGGGCACAGAACTTAAGGGATGAAGCCCATAGAAGTGCCATCACTTTTCATAAAAAAACAAAACTTAAACTTGATAAAGAGTCCAAACTGCTCAACTTAAATGGGATATCTCAAGCAAAAATTGTAAAGCTGTTAAATCATTTTGAAACATTTGAATCTTTGAAAGGAAAAACCCTAGAAGAAATCAGCTCAATTTTAAATATTAAAGATGCAAAAGTAATTAAAAATATTTATAAATAAGTTTTATTTTCAATCATTTATGATATATTTGTGAGAATTATAGTTATTTTTTATATAAATTGAGGTTTTTAATGCATAAAGTAACTCCCATAGATCAAGAATATATATATGAAGGGAAAGTTATTATCAGTCAAACTGATTTAAAAGGTGTTATTACATTTGCAAATCGACAGTTTTGTGCAATAGCAGGCTACACAGTTGAAGAACTTGTAGGAAGCCCACATAATATTATAAGACATCCAGATATGCCAAAAGCGGCATTTGAAAAAATGTGGGCAACTATTAAAGGTGGTCAAATTTGGAATGGTTTAGTGAAAAATCTTCGTAAAGATGGCTTATACTATTGGGTGGATACCGAAATCATGCCTATTAAAAATGAAGCTGATGAAATCACAGGTTATATGGCCGCTCGAAAAGTCGCTTCAAGAAAAGATGTAAAAGAGACTTCAGAAATCTATCAAAAAATGCTCGAAGCAGAATTATAAGGAATATCAATGCTGATATACAATTACCAAAAAGAATTTTTAGGAATCGATGAAGCAGATTTAAAAGCTCTTGGCTTCTCAAATTTATTACAACTTCGAAGCGAATCAGCTGATTTCGCAGATTTGTTTGTGAAAACTCCTGGCTATGTGCATAACTTTAAACATGTACACTGGATAGACTTTATTGCATGTGCTCAAAGTAGTGAAGATTCAAAAGTAATCATCCATGCTAAAAATAAAAATTATAGAGCGACTATTCATATTAATACAGCTTATCTTATCGACAATCCATCTCAAAAAGCATATTTCATTACTCTAGCAAATTTAAGAGAGTTGTCTTCAATAGAAAATGGGCAAATAGCACATGCTATTCAAGAGAAGCCAGCGCCAAAAACGACAACTGCAAAAACAGCACTCTTTGCCAACCAAAACCTAGAAGAACTTCCAACAAACCCTCAAGATGAAATTATTGAGATAGAGTCCTTCGGAGCTGTTGCGCAAGACCCTTATGAGTTTGAAGATAAGAGTGTTATTATCGACACCTTCGACACTTCAACAACTGAGGTTATAGAAGATGAATATGATGATGAAATTTTCCTAGAAGAAAAACCAAAGATTCAAGAGAGAGAAGTTCCCCAAGAAATAAACACTTCAACTTCTAATAACTTTGCAGATGAAGATATTAAACTTGATTTAGACATGGATGATTTAGATTTTGAAGAGACTATACCGCAAGAGAGTGCAACTAAAATTAAAGAGAGCACAGTACAAAAAGAGAGTATAGTCGAAAAAACTCCACTGCCATCTTCAAGTAGTGATGCAAACTTCGAGAACGAGTACATCTATAATCCTAAGGTCGCATCCGATGAACTTGGACTTCCAATTGATTTAATCGAAGAATTTATTGGAGACTTCATTGCTCAAGCTGCTGAATTTAAGGAAGAAATCTATACTTCTTTGACGAATGGGGATATGGAGAATGTCAAAGTTTTATCTCATAAACTCAAAGGGGTTGCAGCTAATCTAAGAGTAGAAGATGCTTTTGAAGTTTTATCTATTGTCAATACTTCAAGTAATTACGATGAAATAAAAATTAATTTAGACCGTTTCTATAAGATAATAGCCAAGTTGTCAGGTGAAAGTATAGAGAACACGCCTGTATCACCACCACAAATATCCCAAACTGAAACAAAAGAAGAGGAAGTGATTGATACAGATGACTTCGAGATTAGCTTCAAAGTAGAAGATGAACCCGTAGCAGTTGCTCCTACACTAGAAGAGTCTTATATGGATAACACTCCTTACGAGGAGCCAAAGCCTGTACAAGACGAGGAAGACTTCGAAATCAATGAGGAGTTGTTGCAGATAGATGAAGATATAGATCTATTTGAGCCTGATGAAGTGCTCAAGAGAGAAGAAGTAGAAGAAGTTGATTTTAGTGAAGAGAAAGAAGAACTTCTAGAAGCAGAGCCAGAGATAGAGATAGATTTAATGGAAGCCGACGAGGAAGAGCTTGAACTCTCATACGACAAAGATTCAGCCGCTCATGAAATTGGCATTGATAAAGAGAGTTTTGATGAGCTGTTTAAAGATTATTTAAGTGAAACCTCCCTCTTAGTAGAAGAGGTTGAAAAGTCTATTGAACAAAATAATTTTGGCATGTGGAAAGAGAGTGCTATACAAATCAAGAGCATGAGTGACAACATGAGAATCAATGACTTCAATCAAGAGCTAGAGAGCTTAATTGACACAAAAGATGCAGGCGTAGCCAAAAAAGCTATAGACAAAATCATTATCACACTAAAACAAATTTCGAATTTATAGGTTTATAAGATGCATTTAGGATTAAAAAACAGACTTAGACTTATCAGTCTTTTACCGATATTTATTCTCTTATTATTGACAAGTTATTTTGTATATGAATCGTATACAAACTTTCAATCAGCACAACTTCTTGAAGATAAATTATCAGAAAACAGACATTTAAATGAACTGGTAGGAAATATATCTAGAGAAAGAGGTATGACCGTCATGTACCTTGGTGGTTTATCTCAAAATACACTTAAATCACTTATACAACAAAGAAAGATTGTTGACACTAAATTTAAAGAGTATTTTGAACATACTACAAATAATGTTGCACTGCATGACCACTCAAATGGCAAGGAAACTTGTACCACATGCTCCAACATAGACTCTATGGCAAGTTCAATGAAAAAAATAGAAAAAATCAGACTACTTGTTGATAAACAAGAAGCTGGTTTCAATGAAGTGTATGAAACTGTTTATGGGAATGTTCAACATAAAGCCATTGTACAACTAGAGCAAATTACTAGTAATCAAACAGATCAAGATATTACTGAATTATCGTCAATATACATAACAATGGTAAGAGCAAAAGAGTACACAGCTGCTGAGAGAGACTTAATATCTTATACAATTGCTCGTTCAACAAAGGCAGAAGACGATGAACTAAATAAATGGATATCGTTTATCGGAAAAGCAGATGCTATTAACTATGATAGCTTACATAATGCGGCACTGATTGCACAGCTTAATGCTTTATTTAAAAGTGAAGACAGCATTGAGCTTTTGCAAGATATCAACAGTGAACGAACCGCTATTTTATCAGCAGCAAATAGTGGTGCATATGAAACAAGTCCAGGGATATGGTTCACTATGCTCTCTGAGAAAACGAATCTCCTATCAAAAGCAGAAGAGTTACTTCTTACTAGTATGGATACAAGAGCGCAAACAGTTCAAGAGAATGCTTTACAGCTCCTTGCTGTCACTTTGAGTGTATGGTTTATTGCAGTCATACTAGCAATTTTAGGATATCTATTATCGAATGAAATTGCAACAAACATTAAAAACCTTGAAAATGTACTCAAGAGAGTTGCTGAAGATAATGAAGATATAGATACAGACAAAACTGATATTGATTTACAAACCTCAAAGGGAACGGCAGAGGCATATGCACTACTAGAAAAAATCATTGAAAGAACAAGACAAGATAAAATATTTGCACAAGAAGCAAGTGAAGCGAAGTCTATGTTCCTTGCAAATATGTCACATGAAATTCGTACTCCACTCAATGGAATTGTTGGCTTTACTGAACTTTTAAAAGATACAGGACTAAAAGAAGAGCAACATGAATTTGTTGAGATTATTGAAAAAAGCTCAGAAAATCTATTGGAAATTATAAACAACATTCTTGACCTTTCTAAAATTGAGAGCAATAAACTTGAAATTGAAGACACAATATTCAATGCAATTGATGAGTTTGAAAGCGCTGTGGATGTTTATGCTGTACGTGCAAGTGAGAAACATATTGACTTGGGTTGTTTTATAGACCCAGAGTTAGAACATCCTCTTAAAGGTGACCCAACAAAGATAAAAGAAGTTATTATTAACCTACTCTCTAATGCTGTAAAATTCACAAGTAGTGCCGGCAGTATCAATGTTGATATCCGAAAAATCTATTCTGATGAACCGGGAAAAACGAGAATAAGATTTGAAATACAAGATAGTGGAATTGGTGTTACGAGTGAACAAAAATCAAGAATATTTGAAGCTTTTTCACAAGCCGATACTTCTATTACCCGTAAATACGGTGGTACAGGTCTTGGATTAACTATTTCAAGTAGGTTTGTCGAACTGATGGGTGGTAAACTTGACCTCCATAGTGAAGCAGGAGAAGGTACTACATTCTTCTTTACTCTAGATTTTGAAGAAGTTGAAACCTTAAACGAGAGCAAGGAAGATAGTTATTCAAACTTAAATGCTTTAGTATTAGCATCTTCACACAAGAGCAAAAGACAAGAGACATACCTTCATGAATATCTAGACTTTTTTGGTGTCAGCTACACTCTATTTAAAGATTTAGAAGAGTTAGAAACACTTCAAAGACAGGTTAGCTACGATTTATTGTTTGTTGATTATGATTATGCAACAGAAGATATGCTACTAAAGTTAGAAAAACTACCACAAGCTCTAATTCTTCTAACGAAGTCTTACTATATGAAAAAAATAGAGTCTTTAAATATAAATATATTTAAAACCATCTATGAGCCTCTAAATATTTCAAAAGTCAAACAAGCTCTTGAAAATTACAATATTGAAAATTTCAATGCTAAGAAAGCAAAAAAGACTAATCGTAAGAAAATGCATGGTATTGCATCAAAATTTAATGCCAATATTCTTATTGCTGAAGATAATGTCATTAATCAAAAACTCATCAAGCGTACTCTAGAAGATTTAGGACTAACTGTTACACTCGCCAATAATGGTCTTGATGCTTTTCAAAAAAGAAAAGATGGAAACTTTGATCTTATCTTTATGGATATTCAAATGCCAATATTAGATGGGGTTGAAGCAACAAGAGAAATCTTAGACTATGAAGAGGATTTTAGTCAGCCTCATGTACCTATCATAGCACTGACAGCAAATGCGTTAAAAGGAGACAGAGAAAGATTTTTAGAGGCAGGACTTGATGAATATACAACAAAACCTCTTGTTCGCTCAGAAATTCTCTCTTTACTCAACCATTTTCTAGCTGATTTTATTGTTGAAGAAGAGGAGGCAAAGGCTCCAGAAGATGAAAAAATTTCAGTTGTTGATGCCACTTCCCCCATCAAGGTTTCAGAGGAGATTGAGGCAGATGTTCCAGTAACTTTACCAGAGAAAGAACCTGAAGAAATTTTTATACAAGCAGCAGAGGAGAAGAAAAGTACCTTTAAAGCAGATATACTGATAGCCAAAAAAAGTTCTTTTGAATCTAAGCTTTATATTCAACTTCTTCTTGCCTTGGGGTATACTTACGAAGTAGCTGGTGACATCAAAGAGTTGGAATCATTAACTAAAGAACATTCCTATAAACTTGTCTTATTTGATAAAGAGTTAGCAGGGTTGGATATACCTGTTCTCTCTTCAATTATTAAAGAAGAGAACAAAAAGAGTGGACTAACCTCCTATCTGGTACTTATAAGTGATCAAAAAACAGCAGAAAGTCAAGATGACGCTTTGTATGTGCATGAGATTATTAGAAATGTAATCAATAAAGATTTACTACGACTTATATTCGAAAAATTTATTTAGGAAGAACCCAATGCAAAGAAAAGATTTAATCGTTTTAGCAGTAGATGATGATTTAATAAACTTAAAACTTCTCAAGTCTATGCTTACCAAAAGTGGAGCAGTAGCGGAGATAATTGAAGCGAAAAATGGTTCCGATGCTATAGGCATTTTAAAAAGCAGAAATGATATTGACTTAATTCTTTTAGATATTATTATGCCTATTATGGGTGGGATTGAAATGCTCAAAGTGGTCCGTGCAGACGATAATCTTCGTCAGCTACCAATCATTGTTTTAACAACAGATGAGACAAAGAAAAATGATGCCTTAGAGTTTGGCGCAAATGGATTTCTCATGAAACCAATCAGAAATGATGATTTAATGAAAAAAATTGCGACTGTAATTATTTAGATAAAAAGTAAATTGATTTTCAAACAGAGATTAAATTAAAATCTGTTTGAGAACTTCTTCTACGCGTGTAACGCCAACAATCTCCATTGAATCTCTAACTTCTTTTGGAATATCCTCTAAATCTCTTTCATAGTTTTTTGCAGGAATAAGAACTTTGCTCATACCTGCCTTGTGTGCTGCTATAAGCTTCTCTTTGAGTCCCCCAATAGGCAATACGTCTCCACTTAAAGAGACTTCTCCAGTCATCGCAATTTCTGAACGAATTTTTTTTGAACTTAAAATAGAAGAGATAACACTCACCATCGCTATACCAGCACTGGGACCATCTTTAGGCGTAGCACCATCTGGAACATGTATATGCAAATCATAACGTCGATACACTTCACTTGCATCTAGCTTTGTATTCTCTTCTATCTCTTTAAATGTTCTAGGTAAATTATCTTCAGAAATTTTCAATTTTTTACTGTCAATCAGAGTTTTAACAACACTCATAGCTATTCTAGCAGACTCTTTCATAACATCGCCAAGGCTTCCTGTGAGTTGTAACTCACCCTTTCCTTTAATACGGATACTCTCTATCTTTAACACATCACCACCAACTGCTGTCCATGCTAAGCCATTAACAACACCTACAACGGGTACCTTGTCTGTTTTTTCTATCTCAAAGACACTCTTCTCAAAGTAATCTTTTAGATTTTTTAGACTTACTGAGATTTTACGACCATCTGAATGCTCTAAAATGTCTTTAGCGGCTTTTCTTGACATGTCCGCAATTCTACGACGTAAATTTCTTACCCCTGCTTCACGAGTATAACTATGTATAAGTTCTACTAGTGCTGGCTTTGATATGCTTACTTCCGAGTTTTTCAATCCATGTTTTTTAAGTTCTTGTGGGATTAAATATCTTTTTGCTATTTCAAACTTCTCCTGAGGAGTATAGGAACTTACAGTAATAAATTCCATTCTATCTCGAAGAGGTGCTGGAATTTGACCGACATCATTTGCTGTTGCTATAAAGATTACATTACTCAAATCTATATTAAAGTTAAGATAATAATCTCTAAACTCTTTGTTTTGTTCTGGGTCTAAAATCTCTAAGAGTGCAGCTGTTGGGTCACCTCTTTGGGAGCGTGATACTTTATCTATTTCATCTAAAACTATAATTGGATTCATTTTTTTAGCATCAATCAGACCCTGTGTAATACGTCCTGGCATAGCGCCGACATAAGTTCTACGATGACCTCTAAGCTCATTCACATCTTCAAGTCCACCAAGAGCGATTCGAACAAGTGGACGCTTCAATGCTGTTGCAATTGAGTTAGCCAGTGAGGTTTTACCAACACCTGGAGGTCCTGAGAAACATAGAATTGCTCCTGTAGAGCCAGTACGGCTCATTCCACGCAGCTCTAAAAGTTCTTTAACAGCAAAATATTCGACGATTCTTTTTTTTGGCTTTTCAAGTGAAAAGTGGTCTAAATCAAGTTGGGTTTCAACATCTGATATCTTAAGAGATTTCTTAGCCTCCTCCCCAAATGGAACCTCTAAAACCCAGTCAAGGTAGGTTTGTGTCATGGACGCATCGGAAGAGTCTGGGTGCATTTTAGAAAATCTCTCTATCTGCTTATGGATCTCTTTATAGGCATCTTCGGCCATCTTTCCTTTTTTAGCTTCTAATTTTTTACGATACTCTTCAAGCTCTTCTTCTCTTGATGTATCTGTTCCGAGCTCTTTTTGAATCTGTTTGAGTTGCTCTTTTAAAAAATACTCTTTATTTACTTTTTCAATATGCGTATGCACTTTAGAACGAATCTCTTTTTGTAGTTTATTTGCTTCTATCTCATCTATAAGATAATCAATCAAGTCTAAAAATCTCTTCTCTGTATCTACTTCAACAAAAAGTTTATATGCCTGCTCTTTTTTTAGTTTAATACTACTGCAAATTAAATCTATAATCCTATTGTTATCATGATTTTCTTCTATCGTTCTCAATAAATCGGGTGGAAAATAGTTACTTACACTTGAGAGTGTTCTCACTTTTTCTCTAAGTATCTCTAAAATAGCATCGATTTTAAGAGAATTAACCGTTGTTGAGCTTATGATATCCACATGCGAGACCAAAGGAAGTTCATCTACTTTATGTAAAACTTTTGCACGAGCAAGTCCTTGGAAAAGAACTTTAACCCTTCCATCTGGAAGCGAGACTTTTCTCATGATGGAGCCAATCACACCTGAGTCATAAAGAGCTTCATATGTTCTCTCACCTTCATGCGAAGGCTTCGTTGAACAAACAATAACTAAAGAGTTTTCATCTATAGCTTTCGTAGCTGCCTTTATATTATTTTCATCACTTAAAAAAAGTGGTGAAATCATAAATGGGTATAAAAAAAGTTCATCTTCTGCTATAACAGGTAAGTCAGCTGGAAATTCACCATAATTACTAAGTTTCATAAATTATTATCCTTTTTTAAATTTGTAAAAATTATTTTGTGTCACTCGTATTACTATCTTCACTAATTGAGTTTCTTGAAACAACACTTCTTGTATCTGGCACAAGAAAGCCGTACCAACTCTGTGTGCCATCTCCTTCAAACCACTCTCTATACCAACTCGATTTTGCTCTATCAATCTCATCCCAGTGTATCCATGCTTGAGGCTTTAGGTTTTTATAATACTCTGCACTTTTTGGTTTATCTAGTCTCGTGTACAAGTCAATTATTGTCTCATTAAGTGATGCTTGCGCCATCATGAGATTTGTTACCATCGTATCTACAACACTATAATACATCGAGTTTGGATAACTGTTTTTAAACTTATTGCCCTCATCTATGGCTTCATGTATTAAAGCTTGGTCGCGTCTTGGATTTGGCAAAGCCATATATTTAGCTTTTATTTTTAAAAACTCTGCGAACTCTTTTTCGTTTGGGTTTGCATATCTTGTTATATACTCATTTAAAAAGTGTTCACTCAAAAGATACTCTTGATAATACATATGTGCGATAGCAAGTATCATTGTTGCCTCTGGCAAAAGTGGAGAACCAATATGCTCTCCCTGAAGTGAACTATAGTATCCATCCGCTTTATCTATATTGCCGTTAGAAATATTTACTATAATTTTAGAATACCAATAAATTGCAGGCTTATTATACTCTTCCAAATCTTTTGTACATCCACTAAAAAACAGTAGCACACTTAGTATTAGAAACGCAAAATTCATTTTAATCTTCATATATTATTTTCCCTATTTTATTTAATCTGTTATTCTATCAAAAAGAGTTATATCCCACTTTAAAGTAGGTACATTTTATGCTTAAAGGTGTTATAATCGACACAATATAAACAAAAGGTTTTTAATGAAATTTGATATAAGCGTACCTCTTTTAGGTTTTGACAACATAAAGCAGGTTGAACTACAAAAAATTGACGATATATTTATGAAAATGCAAGCTGTAGAAGATGAGCACATCTCTTTTACACTTATTAACCCTTTTGTTTTGAGAGAGTATGATTTTGAAGTTCCAAAAAACATTCAAGAATTACTCGAGATAGATAAAGACTCTAATCTACTCATCCTCAATATTCTACTTGTTCAAACCCCTATTGAAGACTCTATAGTGAACTTTATAGGACCCCTTGTCTTTAACACAGACAACAAAAAAGCTGCTCAAATCATATTACCAGAATCTACTAATCTTGGCATAGCAGAAAAAATTTCTACTTTTTTAACCAAATAGTGAACTTTTTTTTGGCATGTGGAAAGAGACGTACAACTTCAAAATAACATTATAAAGTGTCGTTGTATTTCAATAAACAACATGTTTTTAAGTATATGTAAAGCTTATTCAGTGATATAATGAACTCCTAAATTATTATAACTTGTCGTTGAGCCCTGTTCTTCACTACTACATAAGGAGATTCTATGAAAACTTTTACTATAAAAATTTCTTTGCTATTATTTTTACTCTTTTTAAACACTAGTTTATCCGCTGCATGTTCTTTAATTGATTCAACAACCAATGATGCTGCTGATTCTGCTCCAGGAACTATTATTCCTGCACTCCATAACAAATCATCAAGTATTACTACCTGCATCAGTGGTACTTCTCCAAATAGAGAAAAAGATTATTTTTACTTTACTGCAGGTGTGAAAGGCACTTTAGATATGAGTTCCTTCACTACAAATAATGGAGACTACAGATTTCAAGTTGGCTCATCTGAAAATGGAAATGAATATTATGGACAGACAAAATCAAAAACACATACACTTTCTCAAATAACATTATTGGCAGGAGAAAGTGTTTATATATATGTTGTCGATGATGATGATGATGATGATGATAATGATGTTAAATACCAAATAGATTTTAGCTTTGCAGCTACTTCTGGGTTAAGTCTTACTACTCCAACACCAGATACAGAAGGTAATAGTGGGCAAAAAACGTTTACTACTACAGTCAACTCATACCCTGTCTCTCTCTCTACTGTAACAGTAGATTATTCAACAAGTGATGGAACAGCGACAGTTTTGGATGGTGATTATAATGCTACATCTGGGACCTTAACATTCCTCCCTGGCGAGACTTCAAAAACCATAACTGTTCTTGTCAATGGGGACACAACAATAGAGAATGATGAAATCTTTTACATAAATTTATCAAATCCAGTTGGCTCCACAATTTCAACTGCACAAACAACTTTCACGATTACTGATGATGATGATAATAGCGACTATACAAGAAATAATGACAGAGTCTTTACCCTTTACCGACAAAACAATATAGTTGGTGACATGCAAATCATCGGTAACTCTGTAAAATTAGATAGTGGTGGAGTATGTGCTCCAGCTTCTACAAACAATAATAACTTAAATGTTGTCTACGCTGATTTAGATAGTGACACAAATACATTTAATTCTACATCAGCTGATTTAGTTCTTCCTCAAGGTGTTTCAGGCGCGGACATACAATATGCACTTCTTTATTGGCAAGGTAGAACAAATAATAGTAATGGCGATGTCAAAAATGGTCGAACTGTTAAAGTCAAAGCTTACGGACAGACTAACTATCAAGTTCTAAACAGTATAAACTCTAAATTTAATTGGTTAGGCTCAGACTACCAAGGTGTGGCGGATGTAACAGATATCATTAAAACAAGTGTAGATGATGTAAACTCTACTATCCTTGATGCTACTGGATACAACAAACCTCTTTGGGTAGCTGATGTATATGCACCAAAAACAAGTAATGGTTTTGGTGCATGGTCTTTAGTAATCGTCTACAAAGACAATGCCTCAGCACTTAGAAACATCTCTTCTTACGATGGCTATTTAGGTATACACAATACTACAAAAACATCTGTCTTAAGTGGATTTTTAACACCTACAAGTGGCGCAGTTGACTCAAAGTTTTTAATTTTTGCAGGAGAAGGTGATATCTCTTTAAATGACAGTGTAACTATGACTGACAACAACGGAGTAGATCAATCTCTTGGAAGCAATGTATTTAAATCAGCAGAAGATATAGCTGGAGTGAATGTCACAAATAGAAATCCTAGCTGTTCAAATACTATTGGTGTGGATATACGGACATTTAATGTTGGAACTGTTGGAACAGGTGCACTCTCTATCATAGGGAATCGACAAACAACTACAACTATAAAACTAACTGGTTCTGGAGATCAATTTTTTCCAGGTGTTTTTGCCTTCTCGACTGAACTTTATCAACCCGATGTCTGTTATGATGAAGCACTTACATTTAACGACTTAAATGTGAGTGCAACGAACACCCCAAATGTTGGAGATACTGTAGATTATGAAGTTTCTATCACCAATAGAAACTTTGAAGTAGCGAAGAAAGTATCTATTCAACAAATATTTGCTCCAGGAGATGGACTTGAATATGTCCCAGAGAGTATGAATATTGCACCAATTCCTGGCATAACCTATCCTACTACAAACAGAACAGATACCATTGGAGATGACACTGCAGAGTTTAATGTGGATTCAAATACTACACAATACTTAGTAGGAGCAGGAGCCAATAACCTCATTGGAGGTGATATTGCTTTAGGTGATGTGACAAAGTTTAAATATCAAGCTAAAATCAATGAAGTAAGTGTCAGCGAAAATGTCTATCTTGTTAGCTATCGCAATAGCCTACTTAATATTGATTTTGTTGGAATCCCTATTCGTAAATGTACAGATTTCAGTAACTCTTTTTCTGCATATGCTCCTGCAGGTAACTTTAATGTGGTTAATAGTAATTTTGCAGGTTCTACTGATCCTCTAAATAATGCAGATCCATTAAATGCCCTTTGGACTCAAGTGGTCAACAAGCCATTTAGTGTAAAAGTTTTAGCCCTTGACACTGATTTAACTTCACTTCTCAATATTACAGATGATATCAATATATCCATCATAAAAACTCCAAACTACTCGCTATGTTCAGATGATACATGCAGGGAGTCTATGTGTGCATCAGCGGTACCGCTATCCAATATGCAAACTGTTCATTTTGCAAACCAATCTTCTGCAAATATTTCTGTAACGTACTCTAAAGCTATCAAAGATGCATCCTTTAAAATGCACCTTACTCCTTCAAATGGAATTCCAACTTATCTTTGTTCTAGGGATAGCTTTTCAATTAGACCAGATAAATTTGTATTGGCATTCCCTGCTGGAGAAGATACAGAACTTCTCACTTCGGCAAAAGAGTATAACCTTACCTTAAGCGCTATAAACTATGCCACGAACACATTAAGTAGTGACTACAATATAATTACTGCCAATAACGTACTTGATCTAAATAAAACTATATACAAACCTGATTTAACCGATGGAACTGCATCATTAAATGGTGTGTTAAGTTTTCATCCTCTCTCTCCATTTACTATCATTGATGGTTATACAGCAAATGCAACGCTCTCTTTTACAGATGTAGGTAAAGTCAATATCAAAATCATCGATAAAAAGTGGGCAGAAGTAGATACTTACAATAGCGACACTGCTGAAGATTGTTCACCCACTGGAGCTTATGTATGCGGTGATATCAATGCGACCTTTATTCCAGACCACTTTGCGCTAAGTGCTGTAACACTTAACAACAGCAATGGAGGTAACTTTACCTATCTTTCCAATGATTTAAATGTTTCTGCACACCTCAGTTTAACTCTGACTGCGCAAAACAGTTTAAATGGTACTACACAAAACTTTAAGCAGGCTTCTTGGGAAAATCCTGTTAATATCAACTTAACCGTACCAACTGTAGCTACCTTAGTTCCAAATAAAGATGATATAAATGAAACAGTGAATCTCAACTTTCTAAACGGTGCGCTTACCATCCCATTGAATGAAGCAAACAATACAAAGAAAATCATGTTCAATTATCCACGCACTATCAATAATGCTAAAAATCCATTTAGAGTGCTCGGAGCGAATGTTGACTTAAATGCAAGTACTAGCTATACATCTACATCTGGAAACACAAAAGTTATCTCTGGGGTAAGTGTCGCAGATGCAAATGCGACTTTTATCTATGGACGTGCGCATGCTGCAAGACAGCGATTTGACCAACCTACTGGAACAGCAAATATCTACTATGAAGCATTCTGTTTTGGTACGGATAATGTTGCAGTAGCATGTACGAAGAGTTTATTGCCAAACGGTACGAACGCAACGAATTCAGACGACATAAGATGGTTTATAAACGAGAACCATACAGCTACTCAAGGAAATGCGGGAACAGTAGTTGAAAAAGATGCAATAGGGAAAGTGACTGTGGCAGGCTCTTCTACTGGTATTCATCCCGATAACTCAACGCTTATGACCTATGATGCAACGCAAGGCTATCCGTACAGAACTACGATGATACACAATGCCTCTCCTTGGCTCCTTTACAATCAAGATAATGCAGGAGCCAACACGAACCAATTCCCTGTTGAATTTGATATCGCCACAACAGGCTGGAGTGGCACGCATGAGACAAACACAACTACGGCTGACCCTGCTAGTCCAAAAACAAACAGGAGAAGTATGTGGTAGCAATGACGAATCATCGTAAAAGATTTGCTTTTACGATGATAGAACTTATTTTTGCGATTGTTATCATAGCTATCTCTGTTATGTCACTTCCAATGATGGCAGTTGTTACACAAAGAGGGATGGAGAACAACATTGTACAAGAGGCTATTTTTGCTGCATCTGCTGAACTTATGGGAGCAACTTCGGGTTACTGGGATGAAAACTCTATGCAAGATATCAATGTGAGTCATCTCTCTAGAGTTATAAATATAGGAAATGATTGCAACAGCACAACGAACTTAAGACTAGGACATATTAATCAGCCCTATCATAGAAGATGTTTAGACAACAATGAAACTATAGCCTTTAATCTTCAAGGAGGTGCTGTGAGTGACTTAAATGATGCGGCACATGGCTCTCAGAGTATTTTTCTTAATCCAACTCCAACTGCAAGTGGCTACAAAGATGACTATAATAGTACGCTCTCTGTATCTGTCTCTGCCGCAGATGCAAATGTGAAGGACATCAATGTAACTGTAACAAATACAGCTGGAAAAGTCGTGACAATACTCAAAGCAAAAAGTGCCAATATTGGTGAAATTGACTACTATAGAAGGACTTTCTAATGCGTCGCTTTGGTTTTACTATGCTTGAACTTGTTTTTGTGATTGTTGTTATGGGAATTATAGGAAAATTTGGAGTTGAGTTTTTAGCCCAAGCGTACAAAAGTTTCATCTACTCCAATATAAACAACAGCCTCCAAGCAGAGAGTGAAATGGCTGTTGAGTCCATCGCTTCAAGGTTGCAGTACCGTATCAAAGATTCCATCATTGCTAGACAACCAGGTGTCAAATTTGAAGCATTATCAAGTTCTACTCTCGATACAAATGCAACTGTATTAGAGTGGATTGGAACCGATATTGAAGGTTTTCGTGGCAATAAACGACCAAACTGGAGCGGTATAATTGACATATCAACCTCTTCAGCCATTCTACTGGATTCCCCAGAAACAAACACGACAGCCATCAATGATCTCATAGGGATTTTGTCACACGGTAGTGGAACTGGTATCAATAATTCAGCTATCTATTTTGTAGGTTCTAACAGTGATATTACTAAATACGGTTGGAATGGAGTAGCATTTACAGACCAGAGTAATGTTATGCATCCCATTAAAAGTGGGGCTGCCATAAATGAACTTATTCCAAGAAATGCAACGGATGGAACAACAAATAGTTTCGCTGGAGTAGATGTGTTTGAATATTATCAACTAGCTTGGAGTGCCTATGCTGTAGCACTTACTAACTATAATGCCGCAACAAAGAGTGGTGACTTAAGACTCTACTATGATTACCAGCCATGGGAAGGTGAAAGTTATACAGATGCAAATGCTTCAAGTGCTTTACTTATGCAAAATGTAAGTACTTTCAGATTTAAGGCAGTTGGCTCAGTTGTAAAGATACAAGTATGTACGAAAAGCAGCTTACTTCAAAATGAGGAGTACTCTTTATGCAAAGAAAAAACTATTTTTTAAACTTACCTTCTCAACGAAGGGGGATAGCTATGATTATGGCTATCACCATACTTTTAGTCATCTCCACGATAATGGCGCTCTCCTTGGCTTTAACAGTAACTACAGGTAAAAAAACAACAGATATCTATCTTCATGAACAAGCTGCTCTCTATGCAAAAAGTGCTGCTGAACTGGCTCTATTAGATATAGCACAAAATGGATGCATAGATAATATCATTACCTCTTTTGACAACAATCTTTATGATGTAAATGTCACTATGTTATATATTTATACTGGTACCGTAGGAACATGTACAAACTACTTCAACATTGCAACTCCAGAACAAAACGGTTCAGTGCTTATGGATATTACAGTCACTTCAACTGCAGGTACGGAACCTATCCGTTACTTTAGAAGAAGCATCCAAAAATTATAATGAAATAAATTTTTTAATGATATAATCCATAAACTAAACAATAAAGGATTATAAATGAATATTTCTCTTACGGGAAGACATTTAGAACTAACTGACGCTATCAAAGCTCATATGACTACATCGATTGAAACTTTAAGTAAATACAATATGGACATCATCTCTGTGAGTGTAGTAGCATCAGCACAAACTAAAAAAGGCAAAGACCACTCAGTTGTAGAATTTGTAATCAATCTCGCGCACAAAAACTCTATCATTATCAAACAAAATGACGATGACTTATATGCAGCTATTGATTTAGCTATTTCAAGAGCACAAAAAGCTATGCGTCGTATGCATGATAAAGATATTGACCACAGTAAAATTGGTTTAAATGAAGCAAAAAGTGAAACTGCTGATGTTAAAGAAGCGGGTGAAGCACTTGAAGATAAAATTGTACCAGTGGAACTTGAGCTTTACAAACCACGTGAAGTTGAAGATGTGTTAGAAGCGATTAAAGAGAATGGGAAACTTTTTGAAATCTTTATTGACAATGAGGGTAAAACACGTGTTCTTTATAAAAGAAACGACGGGAAATTCGGACTCTATTAATAGTTATTTCCACATGCCAAAAAAGTTCTTGGCATGTGGAAACTAAATAATCTTTAAATCTTTTTTCACCTTTTGAACAATCTCTTCATCTTCCCCAATATCAACCCACTTAAACTGATTTCCACTTTGATTGGAGCCTTTGAGTAAATCTCCACTTTTTCTAAACTTTAAATCCAGATTTGCAATATCAAAACCGCTGATTGTCTCTACAAACTGCTCCAACCTATCGGAGCTATTCTGGTTTGTGTATAAAAAGCAGTACCCTTTTAAGCCTGTTCTACTTACACGTCCACGTAACTGATGGAGTGTTGAGAGTCCTAAGCGTTCCGCACCGACAATCACAACTGTGCTTAACCTTGGAAGAGAGATACCCACTTCAACAACTGTTGTAGCAATTAAAATGCTTCCCTTTTCTCTAAACTGCAGTAAAACTTCCTCTTTCTCTTTATCTTTTCCATGCGTAACATAGACATTTTCAAAACTCTTTTCCCAATAGGAGCGTGCTTCTGTGATGCTTTGATACTCTAAAACCTCACTCTGTTCTACTAAAGGATAGACAAGTAGTACCTGATTGTTTTTATCTACTTCACTTTTTATATGTTGGAGTAAATCTTTAAAATCACTCTTGTGAATCACTCTGCTTGTTATATCTTTTTTAAATGGAGTGGAGGTTATCATACTCACATCAATGTGCGCTGTCTCTATCATCGCCTGTGTTCTTGGAATCGGCGTGGCAGAAAACTGTAAGTAGTGAGGCTTCTCTTTGCCACTACTTACAAGTTTTTCCAAAAGGTTTCTCTGTTGTGTTCCAAAGCGGTGTTGCTCATCCACCATAACCAGTTCAGCATGTGGAAGCTCTCTATAAAGAAGTGCATGTGTTCCTATAATAAAATCAAACTCACTCAAATCTATCTTTTTAGTTTTGTTAGTAACCAAAGCTATTTTGATATGCCTGCCCTCCTTGGTTGAGGGTGGAATAAATTTCAGAGCCTCTTCAAAAAGCTGATTTGCCAGTATGGTTGTTGGTGCCATAAGAATCGAGCGGTGAGGAAACATCATCACGGCAGAAGCTAAGATAACCATCGTCTTTCCGCTTCCAACATCACCAACAACCATTCGTTTAGCTGCGACATCCTTAGTTAAATCTTTTTTTATCTCTTCTATAGTATCTATCTGCTCATTGGTGAGCTTAAATGGTAAAGTTGCTGCCCACTCTGTATAGTTACCATTTCCACCCTCAACCAAGGAGGGCAGGCTTGCTAAAGCTTTGAAATAGCGTCTCGTACCTGCAAGGAGTTTCATGTGTGAAAAGAGCTCTACATATTTTAAGGCATAAACTGTTTTTGGACTTAGCTCTTTTGATTTGAGCATTGCATCTGTAGGAAAATGAAGCTTTAAAATCTCCTCTATCATCTCCTCATCAAGAGCTTCTGCTTTGAGATTTTCACGCGTTAAATTATTTTGCACAAAACGCTGCATCACATCTGTTCTTAAGGCTGTTTTGTACTTTGGCGTAATCTCTCCTACCGTTGTAACTTTTCTTGGCATAGTGATACTACACTGCCCTGCTTTGCACTCTACCATCCCATAGAAGTAGTTTCGCTCACCTACTTGAAACTGATGAAGCATATAGGGCTTTGGACGAAAGAGAACACCAGTGAGCGTATGTCCAAAGTTATGTGCATAAAAAGTTATCTGTATGGAGTTCGCAGAACGATAGAGTGATTCTACCGTTGCATCTATAAGTTGTGACGTGTGGATTTGAAGTTTATCATGAAGACGGAAATCTTCATAAGCGTGTGGAATCATCAGAGCGAGTTCACTCCAACTATTTATGGAGAGTTTTTTAAATTTATCTGCTTGCTCTTTTGTGAGATTCATTTTAACTCCTTGATACAAAAGAGTATCGCTTTTTTAAAATCTCATCTTAAAATATTTCATTTTGCAATAATTATTTTGTAACTATTGCGTATGAAAGGTCAGTTATCTCTTTATGAGATTTTATAAAGGCATTTAAATCTTTGAGTTTTAGAGCCTCTATCTTCTCTAGCTCTTTGAGAGAGTGTCCAAGTTCTTGCCCTTTATAGTACTCCATAAAAGTACGGTTGAGTCTTTGGCTCATAGTCTCAACTCTTAAAGGTTCGCTTCCAAGTAAAAACTTTTTAGTTTGCGCAAGCTCCTCTTTTGTGACACCTTTTTCTACAAACTCAGCGATGACTTCATTGACTGTTTTTTGAGCCTCTTCAAGTGATTCTAGCTTCGTTTGCAAATAACCTGTAAATGAGCTACTCGACTTTGCAATATTGATACTTGCATAGGCTGAGTACGCCAAGCCTCTTTTCACACGAATCTCTTCCATAAGTCTAGAACCAAAACCACCTGCGCCAAGGATAAAAGTAGCAACTCTCGCTTTGAAATTATCTTCTGAGTCAACCGCCAAATTGTATGGGGAACCAAAATAGATATAGGCTTGTTGCGTCTCTTTTTTTAGAATACTTTCTTGAGATTTTTCAACGACTTTATAGTTTTGCACTTCGCTCAACGCACCTTTTGGCATCGCTTCTATTACGCTTTTTATTTTCGCTTTCGCCTCTTCTAAATCAATATCTCCGCCAAGAAGAACGATGAGTTTTGAACTTACAAGGTTTGTGTTTACAAACGCTTCTACATCTGAGAGTTCTATAGTTTCAACACTCTCTAGCGTTCCCGAGGATGGAGTCGCCAAAACACTCCCTTTAAAAAGAAGCGATTTAAGTTCATTAGATGCGACATAATCAAAGTCATTCACTTTTGAACTTAAATTACCAATGGTTGTAGTTTTTATACTATTTAAAGCTTCCTCTGTGAAGTTTGGATCTTTTAAAAGAGTATCGAGATAGTGTACGCCTATCTCAAACTCCTCTTTTAAACAGCCAAGCTCAATCACAAAAGTTTCCGTTCCTGCTGAGGAAGAGATGTGAATCGCTTTAGCTTCTAAAGCATCTGCAAAAGCAGAGCTTCCAAGTGCTTTCGTCCCTTCACCCATAAGTTTTGCACTGAGTTTTGCCAAACCTGCTTTTTTCGTGTCGGTAATTGTTCCGCTATTTGTAAAAACAAACTGCATCGTTACGAGTGGAAGTCTTTTATCACTCTCAAAAATCACTGGTATTTTCAAACCATTTATCTCAATATGTTCTATAGTTGCCGCCATTATCATCTGTCCTAAAAGTAGTAAAAGTATTACTATTGATTTCATTATGCAAACTTCTCTAGAGTTTCATAAGCCGTATTTCTGACTGCTGGTATCTCGCCAATATCACGAATTAACTGTACCATCTCCTCTTTTGCCATGGAGTAAGCAGCACCCGCACTGCTTACAACATTCTCTTCCATCATGGTTGAGCCTAAATCATTTGCACCAAAACGAAGTGCCATTTGACCGATGTAAGGACCTTGCGTTACCCATGAACTTTGAATATTTGGCACATTATCAAGATAGAGTCTTGCAACTGCTAAGAGTCTTAAGTAACGGTTGGAAGATGGTTTTTCCATCTCAGGGATTAATCTTAGAAGCTCTGTATTTTTGCCTTGAAAACTCCACATGATAAATGCACGAAAACCACCTGTCTCATCTTGAAGATTGCGTATCATATCGAAGTGCTCTATAATGTCTTCATCGCTCTCCACTGTTCCGTACATCATGGTTGCCGTGGATTTTATATCTAGTTTATGCGCTTTTCTATGAATATCTACCCAAACTTCACTATCGATTTTTTTAGGAGCGATGATGTCACGCACTTTATCGGAGAGTATCTCAGCACCTGCACCAGGGATAGAAGCCAAACCTTTTGCTTTAAGACGTATGAGAACTTCTTCGACTGTAATGCGAGAGACTTTGGCTATAAAATCAATCTCTATGGAGGAGAAACCATGGATAGTGATACTCGGATATTTTGTATGGATATGTTCTACTAAATTCTCATACCAATCGATTTTAAGTTTAGGGTGAACACCCCCTTGGAAAAGGATTTGTGTTCCGCCAATCTCCAAAAGTTCATCTATCTTCGCATCAATTTCATCAAAGGTAAGGACATACGCCTCAGCATCTTTCTCATGTCTATAAAAGGCACAAAACTTACAATCCACCCAACAGATATTTGTATAATTAATATTTCTATCAACAACAAAGGTTGTTATCCCTTTGGGATGCAGCTCTTTTTTTCTAGCACTTGCTAGTCGTCCAAGCTCTTTTAAATCAGCATTTTTAATTAAATCAAGTGCCTGTTCTTTTGTTAATCTTTCCATGTTAATTATTTCTATCCTCTCTGATTTAGAGCAATTTCTCTTAAGCTTGCTTATCTTTTGAGATAGCGTCAAGAACACCATTGATAAATTTTGGAGATTGTTCTGTTCCAAAAGCTTTTGTGATTTCTACCGCTTCATTGATAACCACAGCAGAGTCAAGTGCACCAAAGAGTATCTCATAAGCAGCAAGACGAAGTGTCGCTCTCTCAATCGCTCCAAGTCTCTCAAAATCCCACTCTTTTAAGTGTTCTACAATTGCTTTGTCACACGCTTCAAGGTTTTCCATAACGCCTGCAAAAAGAGCCAGTGCAAAATCTTTTTGCTTGTTACGAATCTTTTTCTCTTCTAAAATCTCATCCGTATGCTCTGCAATATTTCCATTTCCTAAATCAAATGCGTATAGAAGGCTTACAACAGCCATTCTTGCATGATGTCTTGTCGCCATTACAGCTCCTCATAAAGGTCTAGCATCTCAATAACAACTGTCATCGCTTCAAACCCTTTGTTTCCAGCTTTTGTACCAGCACGCTCTATAGATTGTTCAATATTGTCTGTAGTTAAAAGACCAAAAGAGACAGGTTTTTGATACTTTAAACTCATCATAGCAATACCTTTTGTTGCCTCAGCAGAAACATAATCAAAATGAGGAGTTGCTCCACGGATTACAGCACCTAAAGCACAAACAGCATCATATTTTCCAGAAGCTAAAAGTTTGTCAATAATCATCGGAAGTTCAAATGCCCCTGGAACTAAAACATGTGTTAAATCCTCTTCAACTCCACCATGGCGAGCAAATGCATCTTTAGCACCCTCAACCAATCTATCTACAATAAAATGGTTCCATCTTGTACTAACGATTGCAATTTTTTTGCCATTTGTTACTTTTAATTTGCCTTCAATCAAATTCATCTTTTATATCTCCCTAATCTTTTTAATTTTTGTTATTAACTTTTGTAATTCGTCGAGTTTTATCATATTTGGTCCGTCACTCAGTGCTATGCTTGGGTCAAAATGCGTCTCAAAAAAGAAACCATCCACTCCAACAGCAGCAGCTGCACTTGAGAGATAAGGAACCATTGAGCTATCACCACCCGTTTTTCCACCTAAAGCGCCTGGCATTTGAACAGAGTGCGTTGCATCAAAGATAACTGGGGCAAACTCTCTCATGATGACCAAAGAGCGCATATCTACAACTATATTTCCATACCCAAAAGAGCTTCCTCTTTCGCACAAAAAGACACCATGCTTTTGAGAGTTTTCGTAGCTCACCTCATCACAACCACGGGTTTTAAGAACTTTTGCCACAGAGTATCTCATATCAGGGGGATTGATAAACTGCCCCTTTTTGATATTGACCTCTTTGGTTGTATTTCCACATGCCACAAGCAGGTCGGTTTGACGACATAAAAAGGCAGGAATCTGAAGCATATCTACAACTTCTGCTACGGCTGCAACTTGATGTGACTCATGCACATCTGTTACAATTTTATAGCCAAAATCATTTTTTACTTTTTCTAAAATCCGAAGTCCCTCATCTATACCAAGTCCGCGAAAACTATCCAATGACGTCCGATTTGCTTTGTCAAAACTAGATTTAAAATAAAAATCTATAGAGTTATCATTTTGATAAACCTCTAAAGCCTTAGCTATTTTAAAGATGTTTTCTTCACTCTCAATAACACAAGGTCCAGCCAATAATGTCATAATTTACCTTTTCAATACCGTTTAAAAATAGGAAATGATTATATCATAATGGTTTTAAACTAAAGTTACTTGGTAGGGGATAGTTACTTTGGGTAAGTTCACACAAGGAGATTACTATTGAAATAATCTCATTGTATTTGAAGCGGAAGCATTGGCTTGACTTTGCACAAATGAACCTATTTGTGAGAGAATATTATTTTTAGAAAAGTTCGCACTCTCTGCTGCAAAATCAACATCTCTCATTTGGCTCTCTGCTGCTGCCACATTCACTTGTGTAAGAGAGATATTTTGTATACGCGATTCTAGTTGGTTTTGAGATGCCCCTAAAGTTGCACGGATATCATTTATATTGGTGTTCGCTGTATCCAAAGTATCAAGCGCCGCACTCCTTCCCGCCTCTGTTGTGACATCAATAGGAGATGCAAATAGAGCTGAACTTCTAGCATCCGCTCCACTCGTTGTAGTTGTGTTGGAGCCATCTAAAAGAGCAATTCCATTGTAACTTGTACTGTTTGCAATATCATCTGAAGATTCGACTAGAGCATCTATCTCTTTTTGAATAGTTGCACGACTATCAGCATTCATTGTCCCATTGGAGGCTTGAAGCGTGAGGACTCTTATTCTATCTGTATTGTCACTAATCGCTTGCATCCCACCATCAGCAACTTGTATCATCCCAATACTATCGTTAGCGTTCATAATCTCCTGACCTAAGCTTAGAACCTGAGACATTAACTTATTTGCTATCGCTAGCCCCGCAGCGTCGAAAGAGGCTTGGCTTAAATTTGAGCCTGAGCTCAGAGCACCCACACTTCTGTTTAAATGTAGAGTGTTTTGATTTAAATTCACTCCATTGTTAAGTGATGGAACATTTGTGTTAATTTGAAAACTCATAATAAAATCCTTCCCGAGAAATTTCTCTCATTTGCTCATTATACTACTTAATTTATAACTGAAAAATAAAAAATCTAATTAATAATACTATTTCACTTCAGACGAAGTGTACAACTAAAAGCTACTTAGCACGTGCGACCATGAGTCCTGATAAAATGATAAGGGCGATTCCACATGCCATCATAAAACTTGGTAATGCATCTCCCATGATAGAGCCTACCATGATTGCAAAAATTATATTCGAGTAGCTCACAGCACCTACAATGCCAGCTTTTGTCTCACCGTATGCTTTGGTCATTAGTAGTTGAGATATAGTTGCAAATATTCCCATACCTAAGAGATAGAACCAAACTACACCTTGTGGCATCACAAATTCACCTAAGATAAAATCTAACTCTGGCATGTGGAAATAAGACGATATGAAAAACAACACAATAGGTCCTGCGGTTCCTACTCCCATAAAGGAGAGGACTATTGCCCGAGTATCATAGATTTTTTTCAGCTCTCTTATGGAAGTGTATGCTAAGGCTGCACCTATACCACTAAATATTCCCAGCAAATCATACTTTGTAAATCCTACTCCGCTTGGCTCTGTTATGAGTAGTATTCCAACAAATCCAATGCCAATCGCTAGCCAAGCCTTAAGAGATAACTTCTCATTTAAAAAAATCCAAGCGAATATTGCTGTAAATATAGGAGAGGTTTTTGAGAATGTAATTGCATCGCCAAGTGGAATGTTTGCTATGTTATAAAAAAAAGCCAGAAGTGCAGTAAATCCCATAAAACCTCGAAAGAAGAGGAGCCAAGGCTTACCACCGATGCTACGCATTGGTTTTTTATAGAGTGTCATACTGACAAGAATCACACCTGCAATATTTCTAAAAAAGACAACTTCTAACGAACTCATATGTTCACTTGCAAGCTTGGCAAAAGCTCCCATAAAGGCAAACATAAGAGATGCTAACAACATATACTTTACGCCAGAATTTAGCTCTTTTATCATTTTCATAAATGGCATTATACCCATTCACACTTATGTTGTATAATGCAAAAAAATTACGAAGGATACAAATGGGAAATATCATACTTTTTGCGATTTTAGGTGCAGTTTTTTACTACATTTTTAAAAGTTACTCCAAATATACAGACTATTCAAAAGAAGCATTTAAAAACTTTTCTGTCTCTAAAGAGTCACTTCAACAGAGCGAACTTGGACTTTTTGTTGCACTTGTTGCAAAAGTTGCAAAGGCTGATGGCAAAGTAGATGCACTTGAAGCGGAACTTGTAGGCATTATGTTTGATGACATCTCAGCTGTTTTCCCACAACCTGAGAAAACAAGAGCTATCTTAAAAGAGATTTTTAACGAAGAGAAAGATAATTTTAAGAATGTTGAGAGGGTTGCACACGCTTTAGGGCAAGCTATAAAACGAGATGTATCCAAACAGCAACAGTTTATGGGCTTTTTAATTCAGTTGGCATTTATTGATGGAGAAGTGAGCGAGAGTGAAGAGGAGCTTCTTCAGACAATTGCTGAGGCTTTTGAGTTCAATCCAGACCATTACCATGCTATCTTTGACCAGTTTGAAAAGATGATAAAGAACATACATCCTAAAGCAAACATAGAGGATGCCTACAAACTTCTAGGCGTAAGTAAAAACGATGATATGAGTGTTATTAAAAAAGCCTACAGAAAACTTGTACGTGAATACCATCCTGATATTATAAAATCACAAGGCAAAGATGAGGCTTATATGCAAAAAGCTACAGAGAAGACACAAGAGATAAACCAAGCCTACGAGATGATTAAAAACCATCATAAATAGGCACTCTTTTAGTTTAGCTTAAAATCCCTTTCCCAAAAAAAGTCTATCCAATCATCTGCCTCATTGATCCAAAAATGAGGCTCATAAATAGAGGTTTTTTTGTAAAATAGCGTAGAGGATTTAAACTCTACATTTTCAAATCCACATGCCAAATATTGCATCACAGCTTCAAGTGTTTCACCGCTGTCTGCAATGTCATCTACAATTAAAACTCTCTTAGCATTCCCTAAAGTACACTCCCCAAAAATTTTAAGTTTCTCTCTTTTTGATGTTTCATCATAGAGTTCTGTTCTGATAGTTTGCACATCTCTGATATTTAAGCCCTCAGCTAAAGCGTGCGCCAAGGTAAGTCCACCTCTTGCAATACCGATTATAAGGTCAGGCTCAAAAGCTTGTACCTGTTTTATGAGCTGGTTTGTATCATTTTTAAAGTCATCATAGGAGTAATATTTCATGTGGGTATTATACTATTATAAGAGAAGATTTACCACTATTAAGATAAAATTTCCTTTTTAAAAAAAAAGGATATTTATGTATAAAAACATACTCATTGCATTTATAATTGCAATCTTTGCAGGCTGTTCCGCACCGGCTCCTAAACCAGAGACACAACCAAGTTGGTATACTTCAAAACCAAAAGATTATAATAATTTTTATGCGGTTGCATCCTCAGCAGACGTTGACAAAGCAAAAAAAATTGCAATCAATTCACTAAGAACTGAGATACTCTCTGACTTGAACTCTATGTTTAAAAAAGAGCACCCTATTTTAGGTAAACTAGATGAGAATACACGTGCTGAAGTCTTGAGCCATAATGAAGAAATCTGCATGAAACTCTCTATGGGAAGTGCGACTCAAGTAAAGTCTAAAGAGTATAAAGGAGAGACACTGATTCTTGTAAGTATCCCAAGACTTGAGCTCTTTAACCAAGTTGCTAGAATGGAAGCCGACACATTTACAACTATAAAGCAGATGTACGAGACAATCAGTGAAGATATAGCAATAAAAAAATACTTTGCCTTAAAACCATTGATGTCACAATACCCTACCTTAGCCTCATTTACCGCTTTTAAAGAGTATGCAGTTTCAACATTCAATGCGCATGATGACTATATCTTTCTAAAAAATCTTCGCGCCCAATTTAACGCGTTCAAACTCAATATTAGTTTTAATGTACTCAGCGATGCAAACTCTGTACAATTTGCACAAGGGATAAAAGCTGCGATAGAAGCAGAAGGTTTCAAAGTTTCTACTCGACCTTTAAGCAAAGACTCTTTAAAAGTACTTATTACATCTGTTACTACAGATTCGCAAGACTACTCTTTTAACCAATCTAGCAGTTTAGTCAGATATACCACATACAACGTTAACAAAAAGCCTATCTTTTTTAGACAACACACCTTTGTAGGAAAATCAAGAAAAAGTTATAAAGACGGAAAAAGACAGGCAGAAATACAAGCAATTTCATCCATTAACAAACTTGGTTTTTTCGAATTTTTAGGTCTAAAATAGAGCCTTAGTAAATATGATTTAAGATTACGATAGTATAATTTTTAAAACTACAAAAAAAGGAGATTCAATGATTAAAACTCTATCATCAGCACTACTAGCAAGTTTAGTAGCTGTAACAATTACGGGGTGTGGTGGCGCTGCACCAGAGCCAAAGAAAGAAGAACCAGATTTTCGCTGTAAACAAGAGAATGTTTTAGCTCCATCATGGACTTGTATTCCTATGGTTGAAGGTGCTTATGCAGGTGTTGGGATAGCGCCAAAAAGTGCTGCTGGAATGGGGCATATGAGAAGAGTTGCTTTAGCAAATGGTCGTTCAGACTTAGCACAACAAATCAAATCTCAAGTAAAAGATAAAGTAGAAACTTTTACACGTACAACTGGTACTGCTGACCAAGAGACAGTAGATCAAGTAACAACTGCTGTATCGAAACAAATTGCTAAAGTAGATTTAGAAGGTTCAAAAGGTGTTGACGCTTGGAATGCTCCTTCTGGTGCATTGTATATGCTCGTTACAGTTCCTGAAGCTACTGTAAACGGTGAAGTCAAAGCTGCTGTTAAAACTAGTTTCAAAAATGATAACGCGCTATGGCAACAATTTCAATCTAAAAATGCTTTAGAAAGTCTTGATAAAGAGTTCCCTACAGAATAATGAAAGCTCTCTTTGTTTCTCTACTCCTTTTTTCACTGTTGCTTATGGGTTGTAATTCTCAACCTGCACCAACAACAAATAAGAGTGCAGAACCCTCTTGGATTATGAATCCAAACCAAGATGGAAAGAGTGGTGCTGTTGGCGTTGCCGGCAGAACATACGATCAAAAGACATCTACACAAAGAAAACTTGCGATTACACGTGCTCTTGATGAACTTACACTTCAACGAGGTGTAAAAGTTCAACTGAGCATGAATAAAAAAGAAATTGTAGAAAATGAGAGGTCAAGCACTCACCTTGATCAACAAAGTAGTTATGATGCGTCCTCAACACTCACTGCCCATATAGAGCAAGCTTGGAAAAATCCTCTTACTGGCGATATATTTGTCTGGATGGTAATAGACTAAATTCTCTCTTACGAGAGAATTTTTTAAACACTCTTACAATCACTTTTAATTTCGATATAATTCCACATAAAATATAATTTTCTTATTTAATTACTGAAAACTACATCTACTTAAAATCACAAGGTAAAGCAATGAAAAAAATCGCCATTATTGGTCGTCCAAATGTTGGAAAAAGCTCTCTTTTCAACCGTTTAGTAAAAAAGAGAGATGCGATTACATCAGACTTTGCAGGAACAACAAGAGATATAAAAAGACGTAATACTATTATTATCAATAAACAAGTAGAACTCCTAGATACTGGTGGACTTGACCAAGGGTGTGAGCTCTTTGACAAGATTAAAGAGATGTCCCTTAAAACTGCATATAAGGCAGATATTATTCTCTTCATGGTGGATGGAAAAGGTTTACCTGAGGATGAAGACAAAAAACTCTTTTATGAACTTCAAAATATGGGTAAAGACATAGCACTTGTAGTCAACAAAATCGATAATGACAAGATGAAAGAGAAACTTTGGGAATTCTATGAGTTTGGTACAGATGCCATATTTGGTATCTCCGTAGCACACAACAGGAACACAGTCGAACTTCTTGAGTGGATAGCTTCAAAAGTCCCAGACTCTGATATTGTTAAAGAAGAAGAGCTTGAAGAAGAGGAAGATGAAGCAATTTCTGTGCTAGAACCAGAGCTCGATGATGAAGAGTTCTTCTCACAATATGCACATGATGAAGATGAGGATGACGGTTACTTTTACACGGATGAAGAAGAAGTAGAAGAGGAGTCCATTTTTGCTCAAAATGATATGATTAAAGAGTTTGACGAAAATGATGTGAACCACATTAAAATTGCGATTATTGGTCGTACGAATGTTGGAAAGAGCTCTCTTTTAAATGCTCTGCTTGGGGAAGAACGCTCCGTTGTAAGTAGTGTTGCTGGAACTACGATTGATCCTATTGATGAGACAATTGAGTACAAAGGTAAACAGCTAACCTTTGTAGATACAGCGGGTCTGCGTCGTCGTGGTAAGATTATTGGTATAGAAAAATTTGCTTTAATGCGAACAACAGAGATGTTGGCAAACTCTAATATGGCACTTATTGTTTTAGATGCAAGTGAGCCTTTTTTAGACTTAGATGAAAAAATCGCTGGTCTTGTAGATAGCAATAGATTGGCTTGTATTATTGTTTTAAACAAGTGGGATATCTCAAATAGAGAGGATCATGATAAGATTATTTTAGAGGTTCGCGACAGATTTAAGTTTTTAGCCTACGCACCTATCATAACACTCTCAGCAAAGTCACATCAAAGAGTGAACAAACTTCATGACATGATTTTAGAGATTAATGAAAACTACTCGCAACGCATCACAACCTCTCAGCTCAATGCAGTAATGGAAAAAGCACTAAGACGTCATCAGCTTCCAAGTATGCATGGTCAGGTTATACGTATCTACTATACAACGCAATACGAAACAAGACCACCAAAGATTGCCATCGTTATGAATAAACCTAAAGGGCTACACTTTACATACAGAAGATATCTTACAAATAAACTAAGAGAAGCTTTTAATTTTACGGGAACACCTGTTCTTTTCAAGGCTAAAACGAGAGGCGATAAGTAGTAGTTGTTTGGCATGTGGAAAGTTTATTTCCACATGCTAAAAGTATGATTTAGAATGGTTTAAAAATAACCATTGCAACAATGACCATCAGTATCAATGTTGGTACTTCGTTATAGTAACGAAAGAATTTCCCACTCTTCGTACAGCTCCCCTCTAAAAGTCTCTTTCTAAGTACTCCAAGTGAGACAAAGTAAGCTATCAATATCAAGACAAACAATATTTTTGCATGTAACCAGCCATTGCCACTCAACCCAAGTTCATAAGCCAAGTACGAGCCACTTAAAACTGTTGCCCACATTGCAGGGACACCAATATACTTGAAGATTTTAAACTCCATGATTTTTATAACTTTTACAAAACCTTCATTCTCAGCATTTTCTGCATGATAGACGAAAAGTCTTGGCAAGTAAAAGAGAACCGCAAACCAAGAGACGAAAGATAAAATATGAAACCAAACAACAAAATCATACATGTTGCATCCTTTTAAAATTTACTCTCAATATAGAGAGTGTTATAATTTGAACCACCTCGCCTCACACTATTAATCAATCCATAAATACCTGAACGATGTTTGATTGCAAAGCCTAGATTGGTTCCCTCTAATTGTTTATACCCAAAAAGTTTCCCCATATCAAAATCTAAACTAAGATCTATATAATTAAGAATTTTAGAGTTATTATCGACTGGGGTTTGTGACTGTGCTTCTAAATACTCTGTTAAAAGCAGTTTGTCCGTGTAGGAGACTCCCTCACCAAACCCAACTCGCACTCTATTTTGCAAGAAGTCAAAATTCCAGTAGGCTTTAAAGTAGAGTGTTGTTTCATAGACATCATCTTTGAAGCCATTTTCATCAAAAGATGCAACACCAGCTTTGAGATAAAAATCAACTGGTAACGCAAAAAGCGACTCCTCTAAGAGATACCCAGCATCCAATGCAAGCACGCGTAAATCTTTCTCATGTGCTTTGATATTGCCTGAGAGTATCTCACCAAAATCACTGCTAGTCACTTTTCCATAAGCAACTCGAAATGAGTAATCATCCTGCGCACTTAAATTTAAAAGCATAAAAAGTAAAAGTAAAATTCTCAAGTAGATTTCCTGTAAGTATGAATGAAGAGGTATCTATGCCCAAAAAAGAGCATAGAGGGTTAGATTTCTAGTGGTTCTAAATCTTTAATAGAAGTTGCATCTTTTGCAATCACTTTATCATGTAAACGACGAAGTGCTTTTGAAGCTCTCTCTATTGCTAAATCTATAGCAGCATCTAAAGAGTCATCACTTTGATTGATAACTACTGGCTGTGCATGCGCAATATGAATATCAAACTCTACAGATGCCCCTTTTTTCTCTGCAGCTACGTTTACATTCACTGTTGTAATATCAAGTTGATATTTTTTAAATCCATCAACGGCACTCTCAATATGCGTTCTCAAATTGTCGTTTAGTGTTACATCTTTTGCGTGAATTTGTACATTCATAATGAATCCTTTAGATAAGTGTGTTTAAGCACTCTTTATATAGTTGAATAATAACAGAACAAAGCTGAAAAGGTAATTTATGGCTCCTGCATTTGCTATAATGTCAAGAAAAAGAATTAGGACATTATTTATGAGAGTTTTAACAGGTATTCAATCTTCTGGGGATTTACATATAGGGAACTATTTTGGCTCCATTAAACAGATGGTTGAAGCGCAAAATAGAAGTGAAACATTCATTTTTATTGCGAACTATCACGCTATGACGAGCGTAAGTGATGGGAAGAGATTAGCCCAACTTACAATGCAAGCTGCTACCGATTTCTTGGCACTTGGAATAGACCCAACTAAGACAACATTCTGGGTTCAATCCGATGTAAAAGAGGTTTTAGAACTCTACTGGGCTTTGTCCTCCTTCACACCAACTGGATTGTTAGAACGTGCCCATAGTTATAAAGACAAAACTGCACGTGGTGCATCTACAACGCACTCTCTCTTCTCCTATCCTGTTCTTATGGCAGCTGATATTTTGCTCTTTTCTCCAGATATTGTCCCCGTTGGAAAAGATCAAATTCAGCATGTGGAAATAGCCCGTGATATTGCTATAAAATTTAACAATCAATATGGAGATATTCTAAAAATTCCAGAGTTTAAAATTGAAGAGCATGTTGCCACAGTTCCTGGGATAGATGGACAAAAGATGTCAAAAAGTTATGGCAATACCGTTAATATTTTTGGCGAAGAAAAAGAGCAACTCAAAACTATCAAAAAGATTGTAACTGAGAATGTAGCACTTGAAGATCCAAAAGAGTTTTTAGGGTGTAATGTTTACAATATGGCAAAACTCTTTTTAGATGAAAATGCGCTCTTAGAACTTCAAGAGAGATACAAAAAAGGTGGAGAGGGTCACGGACATTTTAAACTCTATCTTGCAGATGTTATCTGGGAATTTTTTAAAGAGCATAGAGAGAGACGAGCCTACCTCCAAGCAAATCAAGATGAAGTGAGAGAAATACTCTCTCAAGGAGCAAACAGAGCGAGAGAAGTTGCTTTGCCTATGATACAAAAGATAAGAGATGTAACGGGGATAAAGTACTAAAGAGTGACAAATAGAGCTGCTTGCTCTATTTTAACTTTAACTTCTGGGATGTTATAAAACTTTTATTTGTCCAGATTGCATCTTTAAGCTTAAGAATTGAGCGAACTTCGTCATTGACTAATCTATAATAAAGTTTAACCTCAACGCTTGTTGCGCCCTTCTCATTCGGCACCTTGATTGTTTTTTCACCCTGTGCTGGGATACTCATATCTTTAGAAGATTTCACAGCTAAATGAGGCACAGTAGGTTTCTCTCTTTTACTTAGGAAGTGTCTTGTTAAAGAGATGTTTTTTGTAGCTATATTTTTTGTCTCTTTCATGTAAATAAGTTCTACAATCAACTCTCTTGAGCCAAATCCACTTGGAATATTATGTGGTTGAGGATTGGCAATCGTTATATCAATATCCGAGCCGCTTTGCTTTAAACTAAGATTTAAAACACCTTTCCACATGCTGCTTGTATGCGCACCCACAAAACCATGTGTTCGCACATCTCTCTTTTTTACTTTTCCATTGTCAATCGGCAAGCTTGCAGCAAAAGATTCTCTTTTTGGCCCCATATGACAATCTACACAGCTTTTATCACTCTTTTTATATTCACTTTGCATATCGATAAAAACATGCCCACTCTCTGATCTGTCATTTGCATGGCAGACAAAACAGAGTTGCTCGGAGTTATTATCCATAAAATCACGATATTTTGTTTGATGGTAAGGAGATTTAGCATCATTAAAAGGACCGCTCATAACACCTGAATCTGTCCAAGAAACACGGTTTATTCCTCTCACAGTCGCATCTCTATCTGCATGAATTTTATCTACATTGTGGCAAACAACACAGTTAATACCCTCACCAATAGCTGAACTTGCTAAGGCTTTATTTACTTTTGAGCCTTTATCTAACTTCATTGCAGCCATAATCTCATAATCGATTCCCGTAGATGTAACCGATATTCTAGGGTTATGACATGTCGCACACTCAACCTTAATACTACTAAGGCTTCTTCTTGTTTTTCTGCTTACATAGTCAGTCGTTGCTCTGAAGTATTCATCATTTTTGTAATGTGACTTGGAGTGCCAAGACTCTTCCCACTCTTTGACGATATGCATATGACACGCTTTACACTTGTCGGAAGTTTGATATTTCTCTTCAACTTCGACTACCTTCGCCCCAAAAAGATTCACTAAAACAAATAAAAGTGTAAAAACTATTTTCATAAATACCACTACCTATGTCTGTTAAGCCAGACCATCAAACCTTTTTGGGCATGAAGTCTGTTCTGTGCTTCATCAAACACTATATCTGCATGTCCTTCTAGTACGGACTCACTCACCTCTTGTTCTCTATATGCAGGAAGACAGTGCAAGAACTTAGCATTTTTTGCAGCTAAACACATCATCAAATCATCCACCATAAAACCTTGGAAATCTTTGATACGCGTATATTTTTCATCTTCTTGTCCCATAGAAGCCCATGTATCTGTTGTGACAATGGTTGCGCCTTGCACCGCCTCTTTTGGGTCATTCATCACACTGATTTTTGCCCCACTACCTTTAGCAATTTTAAGAGCCTCGGCTAAAATGTCACCATCGACCTCATACCCTTTTGGAGTCGCAATTCTAAGCTCAAAGCCAATCTTTGCAGCTAGCATCATCCAAGAGTGTGTCATATTGTTTCCATCACCGACGTATGCCACTGTTGCATTTTCACTAATGCCATACTCAAGCATCGTCATGTAATCAGCTAAAAGTTGAACGGGATGATAAGAGTCTGTTAAACCATTGATAACTGGTACCTTTGAGTAAGATGCAAACTCCTCTATCATAGAGTGTTCAAAAGTTCTTATCATCACCATATCGCACATACTCGATATTACTCTTGCCGTATCTTTTATAGGTTCCCCACGACCAAGGTGAATATCACGGTTCGATAGAAACAGAGCGTGTCCGCCAAGCTGAAACATCCCCGTTTCAAAACTGACTCTCGTCCTTGTAGAACTTTTTTCAAATATCATCGCTAAAGTCTGATGTTTCAGCTCTTCTTTGTAAATACCAGCTCTTAAATCTTTTTTAATCTCTATGCCAAGATTTACAATCTCAAGAATCTCTTCTTTTGTAAAATCTTTAAGCGTTAAAAAATGTCTCAATTGTTCTTCCTATATTTTTACTTAGTTTCATATTCTAATATACTTTTCTTAAAACTAGTTTTTTAAGAGCTTCGCAACCTCTTTGGCATGGTAGGAGATGATAATATCAGCCCCTGCACGTTTAAAACTAACCATTGTCTCCATTAAAACTCTATCATAATCTATAAGGTTATGTTTCTGCGCTAATTTTAGCATTGCATACTCTCCACTTACATTGTAAACTGCCATTGGAAGGGAAGTATTATCTTTTATCTCTCGAACAATATCTAAATATGCCAAAGCTGGTTTTACCATTAAAATATCAGCGCCTTGCATCTCATCTGAAATCGACTCATTAAGTGCTTCACGGCGATTTGCAGGATCCATTTGATACGATGCACGGTTTCCAAAACTAGGTGTTGACTCTGCAACATCACGGAATGGTCCATAGTAACCTGAAGCAAACTTTGTCGAGTAGCTCATAATAGGAAGGTTTTCATACCCTGCCCCATCAAGAGCTTCTCTTAATGTTTGAATAATTCCATCCATCATACCTGAAGGTGCAATCATATCCGCACCTGCCTGCGCATGAATGATGGCTTGTTTTGCAGATATTTCTAGCGTAGCATCATTATTTACTGTCTCATGTTCCATATCGATAATCCCACAATGTCCGTGGTCTGTATATTCACAAAAGCACAAATCCGTTACGATAAACATCTCAGGGTGTGCCTCTTTAATAGCACGAATAGAAGAAGCAATAATTCCATGCTCACATAAAGAGTCCGAACCGATAGAGTCTTTGACATCTGGAATTCCAAAAAGGATGATGGAGTAAATCCCAAGCTCTTTTAACTCTACACACTCTTTTAAAACCTCATCAATACTCATCTGAAATACACCTGGCATAGAGGAGACCTCATTTTTAATCCCTTTTCCTGGACGAATAAAGAGTGGATAGATAAAGTCATCCACGCGAACATGGGTCTCTCTAACTAACGAACGAAGATGGCTATTTAAACGAGTTCTACGAAATCTTTGGAACATGATAAACCTTTTTTTTTGCTATAATAATTTTTCAAAAATATTTTACCGTTATAAAGATTAAATTAATGAATATAAAAATTTCCGAAGTAGCAAACCTACCTTCTAGATTTGGTAACTTCAAAGTAAAAGCTTTCAAAGAGGGAAATAAAGAACATCTTGCTATCTATACAGACAACTTGGATGAAGTTCCTATGGTTCGCGTGCATTCAGAGTGTTTAACAGGCGATGCACTTGGAAGTCTTAAATGTGATTGCGGAGACCAACTTGAGTATGCTTTGACATTAGCTTCTAAAATGAAAGGCATGGTTATTTATCTTAGACAAGAGGGACGTAACATAGGTCTTTTTAACAAGATAAATGCCTACGCACTTCAAGACAGAGGCTACAACACCATAGAAGCAAACCATCAGCTTGGTTTTCGTGCAGATGAGAGAACGTATGAGATTGTAACTCAAATCTTACATCACTTTGACATTCATCGTATCAAACTTTTAACAAATAACCCAGATAAAATCAACTCTATCAATGATATAGAAATTGTAGAGCGACTCCCAATTATTATGAAGTCAAATAGTTATAACGAAGATTATTTAAACACTAAAAAAGAGGAGATGGGGCATCTCCTTTAAGCTCTTTTTGACACTAACCTTAACCATAGATAGCCAAACAAACCTGCAAAGAGTGAGGCGGTTAAGATCCCTACTTTAGCTTGAAATATCAGTGCATCATTTCCTAAAAATGCCAAGTCTGCTACGAAAATAGACATGGTAAAACCAATCCCTCCAAGAAATGCTACACCAAAAATTTGACTCATACTGCTTCCTTGTGGAAGTTTCGCAATTTTTAATTTTATTGCTACCCAAGAAACACCAAAAATTCCCATCACTTTTCCTAGAATGAGACCAGCGATAATACCAAGGGAAACAGGTTCCATAATCGTCGCCCCTATAGAGCTAAAATCTATACTAATTCCTGCATTTGCAAGTGCAAAAAGAGGAATAATAAGAAGAGCAACAGGAAGGTGAAGGGCATGTTCCAACCTTGCAGCAGGTGTGCCAGTCGCATCTATTCTATCTTGTAAATTGATTAAAATTGCTTTTTGTTTCTCATGCATCATGTGATCTGTAGCGACTGGATAGTTATCATATTCATCGAGTAAATTTTTTGCATGCTGAGTGAAGTCTAAAGGGGTCTGCTTTGGTTTTGATGGTATTGCCATGGCAGCAATTACACCTGCTATTGTTGCATGTACTCCTGATTCTAACATGAAAAACCACATAAATAAGCCTACTATAAAATAGGGCAAAATCATATGTATCCCAAAACGGTTAAATAAAACTAGAATCAAAAAAGAGACTCCAGCTAAAGCAAGTGGTAGAAAGATTATCTCTTCTGTATAAAATATTGCAATCACTAAAACAGCACCAAGGTCATCCACAATAGCAAGAGCGACTAAAAATGTTACGAGTGCGGAGGGTATTCTTTTTCCTAAAAGCACCAATGCACTAATTGCGAATGCAATATCTGTAGCCATCGGGATGCCCCATCCAGAAGCTCCAACTTCACCTGAGTTAATGGAAAGATATATGAGTGCGGGAAAAACCATACCACCGATAGCCGCTAAAATAGGGAGAATAGCAACTTTAATATTTGATAGCTCTCCTGCTAAAATCTCTCTTTTAATCTCTAGCCCAATGATGAAGAAAAATATAGCCATCAAACCATCATTTATCCAGTGGTGGATAGTGTGGGAGAGTTGCCAAGAGCCAACTGTTACATCTACTTTCGTATGAAAAAAATGTGAATATGCTTCAGTAAGTGGTGTGTTTGCGAGAAGTAAAGCTACCACCGTCATAAACATTAAAACCATACCTGTAGTCGTTTGGGCATGTATAAAATGCTCAAATGGTGTTGAAATTTTATTGAAAGCTTTTTCCCACGGGGCATATAGTTTCATCTTTTCTCCTCTGTTTCCTATCTATTTTTGTCCATCTTTTGGGTTATTGTACACTTAATAAAGTAACAACTCTTAAAGCATAGTTTCAAAAAAATTTCAATCTTGTGTAAATCTATACTTTAATTTCTATCTTAGTAATTTATAACTATGATAAGCCTCAATATAATTTCAATGACTCACTTAATCGTTTCAAAAAGGAATTTCCACATGCCAATAGACATCTTAAAAGATGATTTAGCTACAGCTTTAAAGAAGCTACAAGCTAAAGAAAATAGCTTTATGCTCCTAGAAAATATCACAAAGCTAGGCAGTTGGGAAATAGATTTAGTGACTAAAAAATCAATTTGGTCAGATCAAAGTTATCTGAACTATGGTTACAAAGTAGGTGAAGTTGAACCAACCTTAGAACTTTTTTTATCGCACTTAGTCCCTGAAGATTTACCAAGAGCGCAACAAACCTTAGCAAAGATTATGCAGAGTGGAGAAGTTGAATCCTTTGAGTGTAGACTCACAAAAGAGTCTGGAGAAACAATCAATTTGTTGCTTCATGGTCAGGTTATTTATGATGAAGAGAAGAAGCCTTTCAAACTTATCGGGACGACGCAAGATGTTACACACAAAGTAACTCTAGAAAAAAACTCTGCTGCGCTTTCTGAACTTGTAGAGTACTCAGCAAATGAAATCTATGTCTTAGAGTATGAAACATTAAATATTTTATATGCAAACCAAAGTGCATGCAAGACTATAGGATATACATTTGAAGAGCTCTTAGGGCTCACAATATTTGATATCAATGTTGATTTGTCTTTAGAAAAAGTTGAACTCTTAAAAAAAGTCTATGCAGAAACTCAAAAAACTATTTCTAATAGAGCCCTTCGCCTTAGAAAAGATGGCACAACCTACCATGTACAATCCTATATTCATGAATTATCCTATTATCATACAAAAGCCCTTGTTATTTTTTCTACAGATATTACAGAGATTGTACAAGCCGAAGAGCAGATTCTAAAACAGAGTGAGCAGATAAGCTTCAAAGAGAATTATGATTCACTTACCTCACTTCCAAATCGAAACCTTTTTCAAGACAGGTTATCCCAATCCATCATTCACGCTCAACATAGCAATCATCATTTTGCTCTACTCTTTATAGATTTAGATCAGTTTAAAAAAATCAATGATTCACTTGGACATACACTAGGGGATAGAGTCATTATTGAAGTGGCTTGCAGATTAAATGCACTTACAGATTCAGAGGATACAGTTGCAAGATTAGGTGGGGATGAATTTGCAATCATTTTAAACAATATCAAAAAGATTCAATACATCTCTGCGATTACAAACAAAATTATAGATGCTATCAAAGAGCCCATAAAAATTGATGCACATACACTCTATATGACAGCTAGTATTGGGATAAGCTTATACCCTGAAGATTCAGCGGATGCAAATGACTTAACAAAGTTCGCAGATGCTGCCATGTATAAAGCAAAAGATGAGGGAAGAAATAACTTTCGATTCTACTCCTCTGAGATGACGCAACTCGCTTTTGAAAAAGTCATCATGGAGAACTCTCTTTTACAAGCTATAAAAGAGAATCAGTTTCTTGTCTATTTTCAACCCCAATATAATGTACTCACAGATAAAATCATAGGAATGGAAGCGCTTGTTCGATGGAGACATCCAGATTTAGGAATTATTCCGCCAGGCAAATTCCTCTCCATCGCCCATGAAAGTGGTCTCATTTTAGAGATAGATAAAATTGTTATGCATGAGGCTATGCGAAGATTTGCTCAATGGTACAGAGACTCTCTTGAACCTGGAAAACTCTCCCTCAACCTCACCATGGCACAACTAAATTCAAAAGATTTTGTCTCTGACTTACTCGATACGATGCAAAAACTTGATTTTCAGACGCATTGGCTGGAATTAGAAGTTTTAGAGAGCCACATTATGAGTAATCCTGAAGAGTCCATTCAAAAACTCAATGCGCTTGACAAGCTTGGAATCAATATTGCCATAGATGATTTTGGAACAGGCTACTCTTCGCTCTCCTATCTCAAAAAACTCCCGATTAAAAAACTTAAAATAGATAGATCTTTTATTATGGATATTCCACATGATGAGGATGACATGGCGATAACCAAGGCGATTATTGCTCTTGGAACAAGTTTAAACCTCAAAATCATAGCTGAGGGTGTAGAAGAGAAGTCTCAAAAAGAGTTCCTTATAAGAAATGGTTGTTACTTTATACAAGGATATCTCTACTCAAAACCAATCCCAGCGGATGAAATCACGCTCCTTCTAAAAAACAGCTCCCACTAAAATCAGCCTAAATAGTTTGCCAAGAGCCTTTTGCCAAACTCTTTTTTAGCTTTATTCCATAGTAAAACAGTATGGATACTATGGAATAAACTTATTTTCTGATATTATCTCATCAAAGTTTAATCAATCATGTAATTTAAATATTACAGTTAGGAGAAAAAAAGATGAAAGTAGCGTCAAATATCACAGAGTTAATTGGTAATACACCTTTAATCAAACTAAAGCAAGAAACGAATGAAACAACACTTTTAGGTAAATGCGAGTTCATGAATCCATCAGGTTCAGTTAAAGACAGAATCGGCAGCAACATGATTTTACAAGCTTTAGGGCGTGGTGAAATCAATGAAAACAGCGTGCTTATTGAACCGACAAGTGGAAACACAGGAATTGCATTAGCATCGATTGCTGCAAACCTTGGATTAAAATTAGTATTAACGATGCCAAGCTCTATGAGTATTGAAAGAAGACGCCTCTTAGTAGCCTTAGGTGCAGAGATCGTTCTCACAGAACCTGCAAAAGGGATGGCTGGAGCAGTTGCTAAGGCAGTTGAACTTTCTCAAACAACACCCAATGCAGTTCTTCTTCAGCAGTTTGAAAACAGTGACAATCCTGAAGTTCACCGTCAAACAACGGCACAAGAGATTTGGAGAGATACAGATGGTAAGGTGGATATTTTTGTAGCGGCTATCGGAACAGGTGGAACGATTACAGGCGTTGGTGAAGTGCTCAAACAGTACAACAAAGATATTCAAATCATTGCAGTAGAACCAGAAGCCTCACCCGTTCTCTCAGGTGGAGCACCAGGACCGCATAAAATCCAAGGTATAGGTGCGGGATTTATTCCTAAAGTTTTAAATACTGAAGTTTATGATGAAATCATCCAGATTTCAAATGATGAAGCGTTCCAAACAGCAAGAGAGATTGCGAAAAAAGAGGGACTTTTAGTTGGGATTTCAGCAGGTTCAAACGTCGCAGCAGCTTATAAAATCGCTGCACGTCCTGAGAACAGAGGCAAAACAATAGTAACAATACTATGTGACACAGGAGAGAGATATTTAAGTACAGAACTGTACGAATACCCTTCTGAGAATTAATAAGAGAGTAGTAAATGCGAGAGAAACACTATCGAAGTATTATAAAAACCATCTCATGGAGAGCGGTAGGAACTCTAGACACTATGATTATTTCCTATTTCATAACAGGCAATCTTATTATGGCTGTCTCTATAGGTTCTATTGAGGTGGTGACAAAAATGATTTTGTATTACTTTCATGAAAGAGCTTGGAATGCGAGTAATTTTGGTCGATACAAACCAACACAAAACGATTATTCAATATAGGAGAGAAGATGAAAGAAAATATTGATTTATTGAACAAAAAATTTGAAAATGCCCCTATAGAAGAGGTACTAAAATATTTTTTATCTACCTATGGCGAGAAGATAGCATTGGCATCGAGTCTTGGTGCAGAGGATCAGGTTCTTACAGACTTGCTACTCAAACAAGATGCAAAGGCAAAAATATTTACTCTTGATACGGGTAGACTTTATGAGCAAACTTATAAAGTGATGGATTTAACAAATAGAAAATACAACATTAAGATAGATGTTCTATTTCCACATGCCAAAGATGTTGAGACACTTTACCAAACACAGGGCATCAATGGATTTAAAGAGAGCATAGAGAATAGAAAAGAGTGTTGTCATATTCGTAAAATTGCTCCACTCAAAAGAGCTTTAAGCACGCTTGATGTTTGGATAACAGGACTGCGTCGTAGTCAATCTCAAACAAGAGAGAGTATGAAGTTGGTTGAATTTGATGAAGGAAACAATCTCATCAAAATAAATCCACTCATCGAATGGAGTGAAGAGGAAGTTTGGGACTATCTTAAAAAACATAAAGTTCCATACAATGAGTTACACGAACAGGGCTTTCCAAGTATTGGATGTGCTCCATGTACCCGTGCCATCGCGGCAGGCGAAGATATTCGCTCTGGAAGATGGTGGTGGGAGAGTCCAGAACATAAAGAGTGTGGACTGCACTTAAAAAATAACTAACACTATAAAGTAAGGCAAATAAAATGACAAAAGAAAGAGTGACACATTTAAAAAAATTAGAAGCAGAATCGATTCATATCATGAGAGAAGTAATTGCTGAGTTTGAAAACCCAGCAATGCTTTACTCTGTGGGTAAAGACTCCTCTGTAATGCTTCATTTAGCTTTGAAAGCTTTTTATCCTGCAAAACTTCCCTTTCCACTTCTGCATGTGGATACTACTTGGAAGTTTAAAGAGATGATTGAGTTTAGAGATGCGCGTGTAAAAGAGTTGGGATTAACACTTTTAACGCATACGAATCCTGAGGGCGATAACAACAAAGTTACTCCATTTACACATGGAAGTTCTGTTTATACAGATGTTATGAAAACAGAGGGTTTAAAACAGGCACTCAACCATCATAAATTTGATGCTGTTTTTGGTGGAGCGAGAAGAGATGAGGAGAAGAGTCGTGCAAAAGAGAGAATCTACTCTTTTCGTGATAAAAACCATAGATGGGATCCAAAAAAACAGCGTCCTGAAATCTGGAGTATCTATAACGGCAGAATAAAAAAAGGTGAGAGTATCCGTGTTTTCCCTTTATCAAATTGGACGGAGTTAGATGTTTGGCAATATATCTATCTTGAGGGGATTCCTATTGTTCCTCTCTATTTTTCTGCTCCAAGACCAGTGGTTGTTCGTGATGGTATAAAAATCATGGTGGATGATGAGAGACTTCCTCTTGAAGAGGGCGAAGTTCCTGTTATGGAAAATATTCGTTTTAGAACCTTAGGCTGTTATCCATTAACTGGTGCAGTAGAGAGTCAAGCATCGACACTTCCTGAGATTATTCAGGAGATGTTGCTTACAAAAACAAGTGAGAGACAAGGGCGTTTGATCGATGCAGATCAAGCAGGCTCCATGGAAAAGAAAAAAATTGAAGGATATTTTTAATGGCACAGCAATTAGAGTTAATAGAGTCAGATATAGAGAGTTATTTACATCAGCAAGAGCATAAAGAGTTATCTAGATTTATCACATGCGGAAGCGTAGATGATGGAAAAAGTACCTTGATTGGAAGATTGTTGCATGATTCAAAAACTATTTTTGAAGACCAGCTTGAAGCGATTAAAGCAGATAGTAAAAGAGTTGGGACTACTGGAGATAAAATTGATTTGGCACTGCTTGTCGATGGACTTCAAAGTGAGAGAGAGCAAGGGATTACGATTGATGTTGCATACCGTTACTTCTCCACTGATAAAAGAAAATTTATCATTGCAGATACTCCAGGTCATGAGCAATATACTCGAAATATGGCGACAGGCGCTTCTACTGCGGATTTAGCAATCATCCTCATTGATGCACGCTATGGCATAGTAACGCAAACACGTCGTCACTCTTATATTGTTCGTTTACTTGGGATTCGCAATGTGGTTGTAGCCATCAACAAAATGGACCTTTTAGATTTTAATCAAGAAGTTTTTGAGAAGATAGATGAGGAGTATCGCCAATTTGCAAAAGAGTTGGGAATCGAAGCTGTTTATTCTATTCCAATGTCTGCACTTGATGGAGACAATGTTGTCAATCCAAGTGAAAAAACACCTTGGTATAAGGGTGGAACTCTCATAAACATCTTAGAGACTGTACCTCTTGCAACGCCTCCTGCAGATGCACCTTTTAGAATGGTTGTGCAGTACATCAACAGACCAAACCTTGATTTTAGAGGTTTTGCAGGAACGATAGCCTCAGGAACAATCTCAGTAGGCGATAGCATCAAAGTTTTACCATCAGGTAAACATGCCACTATAAAAGAGATAGTAACCTATGATGGCAACTTGGAGTCCGCTTCTACAGGGAGTGCGATTACACTTACACTTAACGAAGAGATTGACATCAGCAGAGGAAATGTAATCGTAAAAGCGGGTGCTTCTATTGCAGAGTCTAACAAGATAAGTGCAAACCTTGTTTGGATGGATGAAGAGAAATTTCATGCAGGAAAAAGCTACCTCCTCAAAAGAGGCTCTTCTACAACTACAGCCGTCGTAGAGTCTATTAATTACCGTGTAGATGTCAATACACAAGAGCAGAGTAATGTGGATGTTTTAGAGTTAAATGATATTGCCTCTGTAACGCTTCAGCTCAATGACATTTTAGCATTTGACACCTATGAAGAGAACAGAGATATGGGTGGTTTTATCTTAATTGACAAAATATCTAACAACACAGTCGCAGCAGGAATGATTACTGAGAGTTTAGAAAAAGAGATACTAAGAAGTGAAGCACTGCCGTTTGAGATTGAACTCAACGCCCTCATAAGACGTCATTATCCACACTGGAATGCCGCAATAATAGAATAAGGAAACATCATGGCATCAGAAACAAAAGCTGAGCGTGTAGAGAGAATTAAAGTAGAAAAAGATGGATTTGATGTCTTAGATGACATCATCCGTTATGCGCAAACAGGAGAAGAGATTCATCCTGAAGACCTTGACAGATTTAAGTGGTATGGCTTATATACACAAAACAAAAATCTTCAAGGCGATGATGAGAAGACATATTTTATGCTTCGAATCAAAGTAGAGCAAGGGTATCTAAGTTCTGAGCAGTTGCTTGAAGTGGCAAAAATATCAAAAGAGTTCGCACGTGACACCGCTGATTTAACAACACGACAAGATGTTCAGTTTCATTGGATTGAGATAGAAAATCTTCCAGAGATATTCCAACGTTTAGAGCGTGTTGGACTGAGTGTGACTGGAGCTTCTGGGGATTGTCCTAGAAATATTGTCTCCTGCCCAGTCAATGGAATCGACAAAGAGCAGATTGATGATGTGCGTGATTTAGTAGATGCGTTAAATGATTTGTATAGAGCCAATCGTGAATTTAGCAACCTGCCACGTAAGTTTAAAGTGGGTGTCAGCGGATGTAACAAACACTGTATCTCACATGAGGTTCAAGACTTAACATTTACAGCAGTCAAACGCGCAAAGAATGAGCTTGTTTTTAGTGTAAGTGTTGGCGGTGGTCAAGCAAGTAACCGCCGCATAGCTTCCCATATCGGCTTCATTCAACGTAAAGATGTTGTAGAGGTTTCCAAAGCAGTTGCAATACTCTATAGAGATAATGGAAGAAGAGACAACCGCTCTAAAGCACGTCTTGGACATTTAGTTGAAGCTTGGGGTGAGGAGAAGTTTCTTGCAGAACTTGAGAAATTATCGGGCGTAAAGTTTGAAGCCTTTGATGGGATGAAGTTTACACCCTACCCAAGAAGAAGTCACTTTGGAATTATAGAGAGCTCGAAGCAGGGATACAACGCGATTGGGTATGCAATCCCAGCGGGGAGAATCGGGAATAAAATATTTAAACTTGCACAAGAGTTAAAAGATTATAATGCCGAAGGTATAACGCTTACGACAACACAGAACATTGTTGTTCAGGGTGTAGCACAAGAGCTTACACAAAGTTTTGCCAAAAAGATTCAAGACTCTATAGATTTAAGTGTAGAACCCTCTGTTTTTGAGGCGAGAACACTTGCTTGTACAGGATTGAACTTTTGTAAATTTGCTATCAGTGAGACAAAAAACTTCTCTATCGAAGTGGTTGATTATCTCAAAAAAAGATTTCCTGACTTTAGTGAACCTGTAAGTATCAGTATCAATGGATGTCCAAACTCCTGCGCGCACCCACACATTGTGGATTTAGGATTTATAGGCGCGATGGTAAAAAGCGGTGAAGAGCGTGTCAATGGATTTCATCTTGTTGTAGGTGGAAACTTAGAGGGAGAAGAGAGCCGATTTAGCATTAAAACAGATGTTAAAGTAACATCAAGTGAAGTCCCTTTGTTAATAGAATCATTAATAGAAGAATATGAACAGAGTTTAAATAGTAATTTTGGAAATTTTATACTGGAGAAATACTCAAATGAGCCAGCCTTTTAGACCTCTTTTAGATAGTACTGATAAATTTTCTCAGATTATCAAAAACACAATTGGCATACATAAAAAAAATTATTTTGACTATACTGCCTCAGGGTTGGCATATCAACCCATAGAAGATAGGATTCGAGATATTCTCGAAACCTATGCGAATACGCACTCAAAAGAGGCTTTTATGGCGGCAAAAACAGATAACTATTACCGTCATGCACGTGAACATCTTAAAGAACTTTTAGAGATTGATGAGAATTTTGCTCTTCTGCCAAGCGGATGTGGAGCAACAGCTGCACTCAAAAAACTCCAAGAGATACTCGGCTTATATATTCCTCCTGCAACCAAAGCAAGATATGGTAATTTTGACAAGACAAAGTTTCCTTTAGTTATCGTTGGTCCTTATGAGCATCACTCCAATGAGATAAGCTATAGAGAAGCTTTATGTGAAACGATTCGTATAGGTCTCAATGAAAAAGGGCTTGTAGATTTAGAAGAGTTAAAAGATGTTTTGCAAAAGAACAGTGGCAGAGAAATCATAGGCTCTTTTTGTATCGCTTCAAATGTCACGGGAACGATTACACCCTATGAGGAGATTTCAAAACTTTTAAGAGAGTATGGAGCGATTGTCTGTTTTGATGCAGCGGCTTCTTCTCCTTATAAAAATATTCCTTGCCAACTCTATGATGCTATGGTTTTTTCACCGCACAAGTTACTTGGAGGACCAAGTTCATGCGGTCTGCTCGCGATAAGAAAAAACCTATCCGACAGCAATACAGCACCTACTTTTGCAGGTGGCGGAACTGTTAGTTATGTAAGTAGAAAAAGCCATGTATTTGTTGAGAAGCTAGAAGATAGAGAAGATGCAGGCACGCCAGGAATCTTGCAGTTGATTCGTGCGGCTTTAGCGTATCAGCTTCGCAATGAAATAGGACTCGATTGGATAGATGCAAGAAAAAAAGAGCTTTATAAACATCTCACCAAAGAGCTTCGTTCTATCGAGGGAATCAAATGCTACGGTTGCAATAAAGCAGAAAATATAGGAATCGTCTCTTTTAACATAAAAGATATAAATCCCTATACACTCTGTGCAAATCTCTCCAATGAAGAGGGTTTTCAAACCCGCGCTGGCTGCTCGTGTGCAGGTCCTTACGGGCATGATTTGCTAGAGCTTGAAGATAGTGAAAGTATGAGTGAGCTTTTAGATAATCGTCCAGGTTGGCTTAGAATCAGCCTGCACTACTCTCAAACTATAGAGGACATAGATGCTTTGATTAGTGCCATAAAACGCTCACTTATAACAACAAAAGGAGACTAATTGGCTTTTCTCTCCTCTAAAGCAATTTACGGTGTTGCCGCAATGTATGCAATCTCACGCACAACCAACAACAAACCTATGCAAGTCAAAGAGATAGCCGCTATGACCCATATCTCCCATGGCTATCTTGAACAACTTCTCTCGAGTTTAAGAAAAAGTAATCTTCTCGTAAGTATTCGTGGCGCGCAGGGTGGGTATAAGTTGGCAAGAAGTGCAGACCAGATAAGCGTATTAGAGATTATAGAGGCTGTAGAGGGTGCTTTTTATAAAATAGATGGCAATGTAGGAGCAAGTACAATTTTAGAGTATTTCTGGTCAGATATAGAGAACAAAATGTGCGCTATGTTTGAGATGAAACTCTCTGAACTCTACCGCTCTTCACAGCCCTATTTTTATGAGATTTAACACTTTTTATGAAAACTTTACCCATCATTTTAAACAATAAAAAAATTTTACTTCTTGGTGCAGGAGCGGTTGCACTTCAAAAGGCATCTGTTTTAGCGCGAAACAACATCGAGTTTCAAGTTATTTCCAAAGAGATAGATGAGAAGATGAAAGAGTATACAAACCTGATTTCTAAAAAAGAGTTTCATATCTCTGACATACAAGATTTTGAAATCATTATCGACGCTACAGGGGTCAAAGAGGTTTCAGATATGCTTCTTGCCTTTAAAAAAACCAAAAATATACTTCTTAATGTAGTTGATAAACCTGAAATTTGTGACTTCTATTTTGCTTCGCTTTTAGAGTATGGAAATCTGAAAATTGCCGTAAGTTCGGGTGGTGCTTCGCCAACGATAACGCAAGTTATTCGAGATAAGATAAAAGAGATGCTTCCAAAAGAGATAGAAAAATTAACCAATCAAAAAGAGCAAGAGCGCAAAGAGGGCTTGATTGATGCGGATTTAACAAGAATCCAGACAAAAAAACTTCTCTCAAAAGTTTACCTTGTTGGGTGTGGAACAGGAGATGTAGAGCTTTTAACCCTTAAAGCCTATAGGATTATTCAAAATGTAGATGTCGTTTTTATAGACCACCTCATCTCACAAGAGATTATCGACACTATCCCTCCCTCCACAGAGCAGGTATTTGTTGGTAAAGAGAAGGGATTTCACTCTATGAAACAAGAGGAGATTAATGCCCTGCTTATCGAATATGCTAACCAAGGGCTCACAATCGCCAGATTAAAAAGTGGTGACCCTTATATCTTTGGTAGAGGTGCCGAAGAGGCAATCTCCTTAGCACAAGAGGGTATCCGAGTAGAAGTCATTCCTGGTATCTCCTCCGCACTTGCAGCACCACTTCTAAGTGGCATCGCTCCGACAGCCAGAGGGTATGCAACAAACCTCTCCATAGTCTCCGCGCACTTAGCTGGAAACCTTGTAAATCTAGAGTGGATTCCTCTTCTAAAATATGAAAATCATACCGTTGTTATTTTAATGGGTGTCTCTCGTGCAAAAGAGATAAAAGAGGCGGCTGCAAAAAGTGGTGTGGATTTAAATAAAGATGTTGCTATCATCTCAAATGCATCAAGAAAAAAACAGAGTGTAGTTGTTGGAAAACTTCATGCGTTAGAAGATTTGTGTCAAAATGCGCAGAGACCTGCACTCATCGTCATGGGCGATGTAGTACAACTTCACGAAAAATTACCTATTTTTGGACAATGAGATAAAGAGAGGTTTAACGAAATTTAGACTCACTCAATGCGGAAGCTCTTCTATAAGAGGAACCGAGTGCTTTTAAAAGTTCCTCTGTTGTCACTTTGAGTTCAGAGTGATAAAGCCTTGCCTTATCCATCTCCATCTCATCTATTTTAGAGGAAGCTAAAAGTTTTGAGAGAAAACTCTTCTTCTCCTCTTTAAAAAATATATTAAAAATTCTAGAGTACTCTTCATGCCACCTTGCATGCAAAATCTCAATATTTGAATAAAATTGTGATCCAAGAATATCTTTAACATGATTATCTTCATCATACAACCACTTACCAAATTGACATTTTGTCTTTTCTGGAGATGTAGGATTCTCAACCTTTTTTCCACGCAATAGCGCTTCAATTTTTTCCATCTGTGCAATATGTGCTTTTCTTGCATTATCTATCGATTCTATAGTCTGCTCTTTATTCATGTCCAACCTTATATTTATAAAAGTTTTATGCATTATTACATATATTTAATAAAACTTGAATATAATATTTTCTGATGTATCTAAAAGGATTTTGTTTATGACACAACCTACACCTACAAACCATGAAATAAAGTTAAGTAAGAAAAGATATATAGTCTCCAAAACTGATACCAAGGGAATCATAGAGTATGGAAATGATTATTTTACTGAGATATCAGGATATACACAAGAGGAATTTATAGGCAAACCTCACAACATAGTGCGGCACCCAGATATGCCTCGTGTTATTTTTAAAATGATGTGGGAAAGAATCAAAACAGGGAACAATATTCTAGCTGTAGTTAAAAATCTTTCAAAAGATGGAAGCTATTACTGGGTTATTACGGAGTTTGAACCAAAGGTTGACCCCGTTTCACATAACATCATCTCTCACACTGCCTTTAGAAAAGCAGCTCCACAAAAAGCGATTGACACAATGATTCCCATCTACAATAAACTTTTAGAGCTTGAAGAGGAAGGTGGTGTGGAGATGAGTGAGAAATTCCTTCGTGCTTATTTTGAAAATAGAGATACAAGCTATGATGCCTTTATCGAGGGTATAGTTGCCCAGGAGGGTTTTCGCCAACTCCTTTTCACCTCTTTTAGGAAGATGTTTTCATAAAAATGGTAAATTTAGATAAAATATCCTTTTAAAAAGGATAATTTTGTGGATTTAAAAAGTGCATTACTAGAAGATAAAATTTTACTACCAGAGAACTTTTTTTACAATATTCAAAAATATAAAGAGCATCTTTTTAAATGGAATAAAATCCATAACCTCACAGGTGCCAAAGATGAAAAAACTTTAAATGAGTTCATCTACGACTCTGTTTTCCCTGTAAGCTTCCTCCCAAAAGTAAAAAGCATTTTAGATATTGGTACAGGAGCTGGTTTTCCAGGCATGATCTTAGCTTTTGCTCTTCCTGATACGCAAGTGACTCTTGCTGAACCTCTTGCAAAAAGAGCTAGTTTTTTACAGTTTATAAAAGCGGACTTAGGGCTTGAGAATGTTACTGTTGTAAAAAAAAGAGTTGAAGAGATGCCAACACAGATTTTTGAACTCATCACATCCAGAGCGGTTACAGATACAAAAATGCTTTTACAACTAAGTGAAAATTTCCGTGATGAGAACTCTAAACTCCTTTTTTACAAGGGAGAACGTGTTTTTGATGAAGTAGATGAGAGTATGCCTCACAAAATAGTACAAACTAAAAAGAGACACTACCTCCTTTTAGGAGAAGAGTAAATGCAATATTTAGTTATTCTAGCGCTCATTGTAGGTGTTTACTTTTTCTTTATCAGAGAGAGAGGCACAAAACCTGCTTCTCCTAAAAAAGACAAAACGCAAGAGACGAGCAATGAAATGGTTGCATGTTCGGCATGTGGAATCTACTGCGAAGTAGACGAAGCACTCTTAAGCAACGCAAAATATTACTGCTCGAAAGAGTGTGTGAGGAGAGGATAATGCTTATTTTTGGACACAGATTTCTTCCAAGTGAACACTTCTATCATGTAAGTGACATCGACGCAATAGAGAACACTCCACCCTCTTCAACGCTCTTTATAAAATTTAGTGAAGAGAACTTAGATATTATCAACCATGCAAATAAAAATGATGTTACCTTAGCCCTTGAAGTCGAAGAGATTACGCAAATCATCTACGCTTCAGCACTCAATGCAAAATATATTATCGTCTCTCAATCCTTTGCAAAAATCGCGCAGGAGCTTGCAAACAACTACCTTTTTGATGCAAAGATACTCGTAAAAATCGAAGATGAAGAGGAGATAGAAGCCTTGGCAATCTTAGGTGTGGATGGAGTTATTTTCTCAAATGCAATTGTGAAGATAAATTCATAACATGTTTAAAGCTGCTCTTTTGCTCATCTCTATCACCCTGCTTACAGGATGCTCCTCGAAAAAAAGTCTCACTTATAACACGGATAGAGTAAAAACAGAGCACCAAGTCACCCAACCTCCCTACAAACCAAAGAGTAAGAACTGGATAACGACCTCCCTCTATAAAGAGTATAAAAAATGGTACAAGACACCTTTTAGGCTCGGGGGAATGACGCAAGATGGGGTTGATTGTTCTGGACTTATCCATACTATCTATAAAGATGCTTTTGGCATAGAGATACCAAGAACAACAAGAGAGCAAGTTCTCAGAGGTCATAAAATCAGCAAAAATTCCACAAAAGAGGGGGATTTAGTTTTTTTCAAAACTGGCTACAATAAGAGACATATTGGCATCATCATTGAGGAAGGGAAATTTATCCATACCTCACAAAAGCATGGAGTCATCGTCTCACAACTGAGCAATCCCTATTGGCAAAGTACCTATTGGCAGAGCAGAAGAATTTTACCTGAGTAAAAAATGCTCTTAGAAAATCTCTCTTTTTATATCTGCTTTTAATGAGGTCAAGACTTCATAACTAATTGTTTGTGCGGCTTTTGCCATCACAGAAGCATCTTCAAAAATCAAAATCTCCTCCTCTTGGCAAACAAAAGAGCTGTTATCCATAGAGATTCGCCCCGCTAACTCTTTATCGTGTGGCGTTGTGTAGTTGTTGGAACTTATACGCAAAAATCCTGCTCCGTAACCAAAATCATAGTTACTTACAACACAATCTTCTCTCGCCTCAAAAGTTCCGCCATAGCCAACACGCTCCCCTTTTTTAACGGTTCTTGAGGAGAGTTTTTTTGCGTAGAGTGAGAGTACAGGTTTAAACTTTTTCTCCTTCACAGGAGTAAAAGCACTGGAGAGTTCCATACATCCATAAGCGGCGATTCCGACTCTTGCCATATCTTCAGAAAATTCCACATGCCGAAAGAGTGAAGCGGAGTTTGCTGAGTGAAACCTAAGCGCACCAAAACCAAACTCTTGTGCCAGAGCCTTCGCTTCCTCTTTCGCTTTTTGAAAAGTATCATTTTGCCAAAACCACGCACCGCTTAGCTCATCCGCACTTCTATGATGTGTAAAGAGCGCTTCTAAAATCAAGCCCTGCTCTTTTATCATAGAAAAAGCCTCTTTAAGTTCGCTTGGTGCCACACCGTTTCTGTGCATTCCGCTATCTACTTTTAGCTCCACTTTTGTGGCATGTGGAAATTTCTTTATAGAGGAGAGGTCGTTGATTGTATATCGGATTGTCTCGCTCTTTTTCTCAGGTATCTCTGCTAAGACCAAGATATACTCCAAAAGATGCTCAATTTGCTCCGCCTCTTTTTGGGATTTAACAACTCCCCTTTTTATGCCATATTCACGCGCCATCGTCGCAACCTCAACCAAACCATGCCCATACGCATTGTCCTTTAAAACAAGAGCTATTTTATCTTTTGTTTTGGTATGTTCTGCGATAATATCAAGATTATTAAAAAAATTATTTTTATTGAGAGTTATTTTAGCCATAAAGGAATTATAGCAAATGAGTAGGTTTATTGCGGAGTTTGAAGAGCAAAGTTTTATACAAATACTATTTCCACATGCCAAAAGTGATTGGGTCGAGTATTTGCAAGAAGCAGAGGAAAATTTCATCCAGATTATCAAGGCGATTATTAAGTATGAGAAGTGTTTAGTTGTTTGTGCCTCTCTAGAAAATGTAAAAAAGCACTTTGAACCAAATGAAAATCTCTACTTTGTGGAGTATGAGACAGATGATTGTTGGGCGAGAGATTGTTCGGTTTTATCCATACAAGAGAACGCGTCACGCAAACTTCTAGACTTTACTTTTACAGGTTGGGGCGGCAAGTTTGAAGCGAGCAAAGATAACAAAATGAGCCAAGCCATCTCAAAAAACTACTCCGCAGAAGTGGAAACAATCGACTTTATCCTCGAAGGTGGGGCAGTTGAGAGCAATGGTGCGGGAATTGTTTTAACCACTTTTGAGTGTGTACAAAACAAAAACCGAAACAATACCCTCTCAGAAGAAGAGATAACACAAAAGATAAAAGAGAAACTTCACGCAAAAGAGATTTTATATCTGCACCATGGCTATTTAGCGGGAGATGACACAGATTCGCATGTCGATACTTTGGCACGGTTTATAGATGAAAAAACTATCATGTATGTGGCATGTGGAAATAGAGAGGATGAGCACTATAAAGAGCTAAAACTGATGCAAGAGGAGCTAGAAGGACTCTCTAAAAGTCATGGCTTTAAACTCATCGCCCTTCCAATGAGTGAGGCAGTTTACTATGAAGAGGAGAGACTCCCTGCAACCTACGCAAATTTTCTCCTGCTAAACGGTGCTGTTTTAGTTCCAACGTATGGGGTAAAAGAGGACGCAGAAGCCTTAGCCATTTTTAGAGAAACTTTTCCAGAGAGAGAGATAGTCGGCATAGATTGTCTCACACTCATCAAACAACACGGTTCGCTTCACTGCGTTACGATGAACTTTGCGAAGGGTGTTGAGATTAAAGTGTAAGGATAGGCACTCTTCCTTTTTAAAACTCTTTCTTAGTTTTAAGATATTCTTCCTTATATTTCAGAAGCTTCTCTTTAAAAAGTAGGACTATGTTTTTTGGTGCATACTGAAGAAGAGATAGAAGCTCTCTTACTTCATTGGAATATTGAAGATTATAATCCGTCGCATATTCCAATTCAAAATGAAATAATTCCTGTTCTTGAATATTTAAAGCTTCTGCAATAAATGGGATTAGTTCAACCTTAATCTCTCTTCTTCCACTTAAATATCCATAAATACTTGATTTACTTGGAGCTTCTCCAGTGGTTCTCAATCTTGGCTTTAAAGCTAAAAATTTTTCTGCAAACTCTTTTTTAGATATTTTTTGCTCTTTTAATAGATAGTTTATTTTTTCAAAGACTTCCAATGCTAAACCTTTTTTACACTATAAGTATAATTTACTCATATTGTAAGAATTAGAAAAGGACTATATGTGTATTATTTTACCATTAGTAAATAAATTGGGAGATATTATTGCAGATGAATCAAAACACACTCGTGATACAAGAAGATGAGATAGATTTAAGAGAACTTTTTTTAACCCTTATAAAAAATAAAATGACTATCGTACTGATAACATCAGCTATCACGATTGCTGGGGCTCTACATGCTTACACAAAAACACCAATCTTTGAAGTAAAATCAACAATTCAGATTGGACATATTGGAGAAAGTCTTATAGATGATCCAGCAAATATCTCAAAAATATTATCTGTAATTTTTAATGTAAATGACAAATCGAGTTCTGATGAGATTACTGACGCGAATGTTAAAAGTATTGCACAAGTCAAGAGTGTAAAAAACTTTATTGAGGTAGTTACAGAGGGAACTTCCAACGATAGTGCTCTGAGAAAAAACATGGATGTAACTGCCTATACAAAAAATTTGTACCTAGATAAAATCGACCAGTATATTTTAGAAAAAAACCATCAGATAGAGAAACTCAAGAAAGAGATTATCAAAATAGATACATTTGATATTAAAAATCTACAAGAGCAGATTAAATTATTAGAAAAAGATGGTATTAAAAAAGATGAAGATAAAATTATTTTTTTGCAAAAAACAGAACTCTCATCCATAGAGTCAAAAATTTCTTATCACTCTAAAAAACTGATTGAATACACGAAAGAAATCAATAAATTAAATGAAAATAGTTTAAAACTAGCTGACAAAACAGCATCTATGATATCTTCAGTACAAACACTCAATTATCAAAATTTGATCTTAAATTCTCAAAACCAGTTAGAAAATTTAAAGGTTGAAAAGCAAATACTTTTACAAGAAAAAATTCCAAATTTACAAAGAAATATCAATAAGATTAAAAACGAAACAATAAGAAAACTGCAATACAAAGTTGATGTTGAACTTCCTGAGCAAAAGATTAGCATACTTAAACATATTGAAAGTCTTGAGTTTAGTATGTCAAAATCAAACATAAAAAACAGTGAATTAGTTGGTGAATATATTCTGCATGATTATCCTGCAAAGCCAAAGAAAAAATTGATTATCGTTGTATCTTTTGTGACTGGATTCATTCTTTCTATATTTTTAGTGTTTTTTATGGAGTTTGTTAAAAACTTCAGAAGAGAGGCTATTTCAAAATAGCCATTCCGCTCATTATCAGATAAGTCGAAAGACCAAAACCTACGGCTATTAAAATCATTTTTTTTATTTTATCTATGTTACGCATAGTGCAATTCTAGCGAAGATTTATGGAATTATTAACACTTTTGTAACACTCTTTTTATATTATTCATCAATTTTACAAATCAAGGTATGTCGCATGAATAAAATAATTCCTCTCTCTTTCATAACTATTGCATCTCTCTTTGCAGCGGAGCATGAACTCGCTCCAATCAATGTAGAAGCTACTCTCATCACTGAAGTGAGTCAAAACGCTCAAGTTTCAGCAGATTTGGCACAAGCACTCAGTGAAAAAGTTCCAAGTATTGATATGAATCGTCGTAGCGGTATCGCAAATGATATCTACATCCGTGGTCAAAAACGAGACAATATTTCTATAGAAGTCGATGGCACAAAAGTTTGTGGAGCGTGTCCAAACAGAATGGATCCTCCTGTCTCTCATATTTTAGCAAACCAAATCGAGTCTGTTGAAGTAACGGAAGGTCCTTATGATGTTGAGACTTTTGGAGTGATGAGTGGTGGTGTAAAAATCACTACAAAGAAACCGACTAAAGATTTACATGGTGAGTTCAACCTAGGTTATGGCATGTGGAACTACACAAAAGTCGGCGCGACTGTAAGTGGTGGAAATGATCTTATAAGAGTTTTAGTAAGTGCCTCTACTGAAAGTAGCGACCAATACAAAGATGGAAACGGAGATACTTTAGCACAACAAGTAGCGAACAACCCATCTGCAGGCACAGCAACTTACCAAACAAAATATGAAGATATGCAGGCCTACAAGAAAAACAGTGTCATGGCAAAAATCTTTGTAGATGTTGCAGAGGACCAAGAGTTACAACTCAGTGCTACACAAAATAGAAGTGATGATGTTTTATATCCAAGCTCTAAAATGGATGCGGCGTATGACTACTCGAACATCTACAGTGTTGCGTATGATGTTAAAAATCTCTCAGACATCTACAAAGATTTAAACCTAAAGTACTACTACTCAGATGTGGATCATCCTATGGATACACGACTAAGAAATAGTGGTACGATGATGTATATGACAAATCAACTTCAAACAACGATGCAAGGATTAAAACTCAAAAATAGTTTTGAAGTTGGAACTTTTGACATCTTAGTTGGACTTGATGGAAGTAAGAGAACTTGGGTTGGTGAGAAATTTATGACTACAACGATGTCAGGGGCGGAAGGCATGCACTCTGTAAGTTTAACGGACACACTCACGCAAAACCAAGCGCTCTTTGCAAAAGTGAAAAAAGAGCTTGGAGATTTTAAAATCGAACTCGGTGCGAGATATGATTCTACAGATATTACGCCAACCGATGCAAGCATGAAAACAAATAGCTACAATGGTCTCAATGCAAACATCTTAACATCATACAAGCTCTCTGGGTCGAACAAAATCTTTTTAGGTTTTGGTCAAGCGTCTCGTGTTCCTGATGCAAGAGAGTTATATATGCCAACTACTGCAAACCAAAATTTAAAACAGACTACAAACCAAGAGGTAGATTTAGGGTATGAACTTCAAAATGACTCTATGAAATTCAAAGTAAAAACTTTCTACTCTATGCTAAAAGATTATATCTACCTCCAAAAAGGTTCAACTTTTCAAAATGTAGATGCTACGGTTTATGGGGCTGAACTTACAGCTTCTTACTTTGCAACAGATGAGATGAGTATAGATATGAGTGCCTCTTACAAAAAAGGTCAAAAAGCAAATGCTCTTGTTGGACAAACAGACAAAGATTTAGCAGATATGGCACCTTTGAGAGGAAACGTAGCCTTCAATTATGAGTACCAAAATGACTCACTTTTAACAGTTGAATCACAACTATCAGATAAATGGAGTGACATTGACACAGATAATGGTGAGCAGACTTTAGGTGCTTGGGGTGTTGTAAACTTTAAGCTCAAACATGCCCTCCATAAAAACGTTCATTTCACTTTAGGAGTCAACAACCTTTTTGATGAAACATACGCAAAATCAAATACTTATGTAGATTTAACACTTATCTCAGCAGGAGCAGACACAATGCTTCTTAATGAACCTGGAAGATATATCTACACAAACTTTACAGTTAAGTTCTAATCTTCCCTCCACCATTTTCCACATGCCAATACTCTTTAGCATGTGGAAACTACACCTCTTTTTTCTCCAAAAATGGAATAACATTTGCTTATAAAGGAAGCCTATTATTTTAGACAAATTATATTCAAGAGGTCCCCATGAACGTCAATAGTATGACCAATTCTAGCTACTTCGCACAGTTACAAAACAACTCTAAAGTACAGAGTCAAAGTGGCGCTAGCAAAATGGCTCCTAGCAGTAGTGATTACAGCGCATTGATGCAACAAGTCAATACGCAAGTCATGTCTATGCTCGATACAAATCAAAACGGTTCTGTCGATAAAGCAGAGTTTAGTGCTGCAGCGAAGATGCTCTCTCAAAGTAAAAGTCTCACTAGCAATACAGACAATGCCTTCGCTACTATGGATACAAATAACGACGGTGCAATCACTGCCGATGAACTGATGAAAATGTTAGAGGAACTCTCTACAAAGAAAAAAGCGCAAAAAATGTCTGCTCGTGTAGAAGAGAGTGTAAAAAACCAAGTAGCACAAGCTACAAATGAAACATCTAAAACACAAAACCTCCAATCTGTTTTGATGAAGAGCATCCTCTCAGCTTATGGCTCAGGTCAAAGTGCATCTACCAACAGTGGTCTTAATTTAAAAGCATAAAGTAAGTGCATCGTTACGACTTTATCGCTTTTACATCCCCGTGTGAACTCCATATCGACATTGCTGATAAAGCTCTCGCCGATAGTGTGGCTCACATTATTTATCTCAATGCAAAAAGATTGGAGAGCCAGTACAGCTTTTTTACAAACTCCTCAGAACTCTACCCACTCAACAACAGAACAAGCAACCAACATACCCTCAGTGATGAGTTAGCCACTCTGCTTCAGATTGCTCTTTTTTATAGTGAAAAAACAGAGGGAGCCTTTGACATCGCAACAGCAGGAACTTTAAAAGAAGCCTCACTTGCTTCAACGCTTGAAGAGTATCAACAACTAAGAGAAAAACTCCTCCCTTTTGCCTCCTCTTCAGAGCTTCACTTAGAGGGCAACACCCTCACCTTTTTAAATGCATTTACAAAGATAGATTTAGGTGGTTTAGTCAAAGAGTATGCAGTGGATGCGTCTCTACTTATGCTCAAAACTGCAGGTGTAACTTCAGCACTTGTCAATTTTGGCGGAGATATTGTGGCATGTGGAAATTACAACGCCTCTTCATGGAACATCGGTATTCAAAACCCAAAAAACGAAGCAGAAAACCTCTGCGAAATCGCCCTCAACGACAATGCGCTCTGTACCTCAGGTCACTCCAAACGCTTTTATGAGATAGAGCAAAAAAGACAATCGCACATCATCTCAAAAACATCCAACCACTACGCACAAATCAGCATCGTCGCACCCACAGCAACGGACGCAGGTATCTGGAGTACAGCACTCCTTGTAAACCCGAAACTCACTCCTCCTTCGCATATAAAAATCGCTCACTCTATTTTAGAAGAAACAGCTGAGCACTAAATAAATCCAAACTCCAAAGCACCTTTTTATATCAAAACGGATAAAATCTTTTTCATGATTAAACGAATCCCTACTAAACAAATTTTTGTCGGCAGTGTTGCAGTTGGCGGTGATGCGCCTATAAGTACGCAGTCAATGACATTCTCTCAAACTGCCGATGTAACAAGCACCGTGGAGCAGATAAATCGCCTCCATTTTGCAGGGTGTGACATCGTTCGCGTGGCAGTTCCAAACATGGAAGATGCACTTGCATTAAAGTCCATCAAAGAGCAGATTTCTCTTCCTCTTGTTGCAGATATTCACTTCAACCATAAGTTTGCACTGATTGCCGCGGAAGTGGTGGATTGTATAAGAATCAACCCTGGCAATATCGGCTCAAAAGAGAAAGTTGCCGAAGTTGTAAAAGCGTGTCAGCAGAGAAATATCCCTATCCGTATCGGTGTCAATGCTGGAAGTTTGGAAAAAGAGTTTTTAAACAAGTATGGGCAAACAGCTGAGGGGATGGTAGCAAGTGCCGAGTACAACATCAAATACCTTGAAGATTTAGGCTTTAGTGACATCAAAATCTCACTCAAAGCGAGCGATGTCGGGAGAACTGTAGCTGCCTACAGAATGTTACGCCCGAAAAACAACTATCCATTTCATCTTGGAGTCACAGAAGCGGGGACACTCTTTCATGCAACAGTCAAAAGTTCCATAGGTCTTGGCGCACTTCTACTCGATGGAATCGGCGATACAATGCGCGTCTCCATCACAGGTGAACTCGAAGAGGAGATAAACGTAGCCCGCGCTATTTTAAAAGATAGCGGAGCGATGCCAGATGGTCTCAACATCATCTCTTGTCCGACATGTGGAAGAATCGAAGCAGACTTGGTCTCAGCAGTGGCTGAGATAGAGAGAAGAACCGCCCACATCAAAACACCGCTCAATGTCTCGGTCATGGGTTGCGTCGTCAATGCGATCGGTGAAGCTGCACATGCCGATGTAGCAATTGCCTACGGAAAAGGCAAAGGGCTTGTAATGGTCAAAGGCGAAGTCGTAGCAAATCTCGATGAGAAAGAACTTGTGGATAGGTTTGTGAGTGAAGTAGAAAATATGGCAAATGAAACCAATTAAACTCTGAAATAAAATCAGTTATAATTAAATTTCAAAATAAAAGAAGGAGCATAAAGTGACAAAAGAGTACATATTAAACTTTTTAAAAACAAACAAACAACTTTTAAATAGTAAGTACAATGTCACTAAAATTGGTCTTTTTGGAAGTTATGCTACTGGTGCTGAGACGGAGAAGAGTGATATAGATATTTTAGTTGAAATGCCACCCTCTTTTGATAATTTTTTTGATTTAAAATACTTTTTAGAAGATGCCTTTAAAAAAAGTGTTGATTTAGGAAAAGAGAAAAACTTACGACTGCTTATAAAAAAGCATATTGAGAATGAGATTATCTATGTCTAAAAGAGAGATAACACTTTACATAGTTGATATTTTTATAGCCATCAATAAGTTACATAGATATACAAGCAAATTCACGGATGCAGAAACTTTTAAGTGGAGTGAACTAGAGTGGGATGCGAGTATAAGAGAGTTAGAAATCATTGGCGAAGCAACAAAAGTTTTAATAAACTCAGATATATTAAGTAACAATAAGTACAGAAAAATAGTTGATTTTAGAAATATGATTTCTCATGGATATTTTGGAATAGATGAAGACGAAGTATTCATGGTTATAAAAGAGAGATTAGAAACATTAAATGATGAATTGATGGAGTTAATTAAAGTTCAAAATATATCTATAATGGAAGCTATTAACTTAGCGATACAAGAAAACAGTTTCAATAAAAAACTAACAGAATTTTTAAAAAATTTGCGAAATAAGGTTCAATAATGCAAAGCAACAACGACAACCTCTACAACCTAGCGTTTGAACGCTCCATACTAAGTTCTATTGTCTTTGAACCTGGGCAGTTTGATGAGCTGAGTACAACACTTAAAAAAGATGATTTTTATCTTCCTGCCCATCAAGATATTTTTCAATCTATGATTACACTTCTGCAAAGAGATGAGCCGATAGATGAGGAGTTCATCAAAAAAGAGCTTATCAAAATAAAAAAATTTGATGAGCAGGTGATGTTGGAGATTCTCTCAGCAAACCCTATCTCAAACACGAAAGCTTATGTCAATGAGATAAAAGACAAATCCTTAAAAAGACACCTTATTTCACTGACTACCGAGATAAAAAGAGTGACACTCGAAGAGCAACTCTCAAGTACTGAAGTCGTAGATATCGTTGAGAAAAAACTCTATGAAATCACGCAAGACAATCAAACGAGCGACTTTAAAGACTCTCCAAAGATGACCTACGACACGATGGAGTACATCAAAGAGATGAAAGCGCGTGGAAATAGCGTGCTTGTCGGAGTCGATACAGGCTACCACGAACTCAACAAAATGACAACAGGTTTTGGTAAAGGGGATTTGGTTATTATTGCCGCACGACCTGCGATGGGGAAAACTTCTTTTATTCTCAACACAGTAAATTCACTCATCGTACAGGGCAAAGGGGTCGCCTTTTTTTCTCTTGAGATGCCTGCTGAACAGTTGATGCTTCGACTCCTTTCTATCCAAACTTCTATCCCGCTTCAAAAGTTAAGAGTCGGCGATATGAATGATGATCAGTGGAGTAGTTTAAATGGTGCCATCGATAAGATGAACAGTGCCAAACTCTTTGTGGATGACCAAGGGAGTATCAACATCAACCAGCTCCGCTCCAAACTCAGAAAGCTCAAAAATCAGCACCCAGAGATAGAGATAGCTGTCATCGACTACCTGCAAATCATGAGCGGTGTAGGAACACAAGATAGACACTTACAAGTCTCAGAGATGTCACGTGGGCTTAAGATGCTCGCGCGTGAGCTTAACATGCCAATTGTTGCGCTCTCTCAGCTCAACCGTGGACTTGAAGCCAGAAATGATAAACGACCGATGCTCAGTGATATTCGTGAATCTGGTTCTATTGAGCAGGATGCCGATATTATTCTCTTTGTTTACCGTGATGATGTTTACCTCTACAAAGAAGAAAAAGAGCGTGAAAAAGCGGCAAAAGCAGACGGAAAAGAGTTCACTTCGACCTATGTAGAAAAAGAGGAAGAGGATGCGGAAATCATTATAGGCAAGCAGAGAAATGGTCCGACTGGACATGTAAAGCTTATCTTCCAGAAAAAACTTACACGCTTTGTGGATGCACCCTCTTTTGCTAGAGGTGTTGAAACCGTCTATGAGAATGTCGATACCCGCTCAGCTCAGGTTGATGTGGGGGACTCCTCTTTTTCAATGCCGACCCTCTAAAACAAGATGTTAGAAAGAGTCTCTCTCTTTACCTCAAAGAGAGACTTTTTTCTTTTCCTTTTGGCATGTGGAATCATTCTCACCTACTCACTTCTCCTTGAGTACCAAAACTACAAAAAACTTACACAATTTGACTCTGCTTTAGTAACTGCAACAGTTCTGAAACAGTACACAAAAACAAAAGAGGTAGAGAGCGGCAAACGTAAAACATATCAGGTTTTAAAGCTCAAAAGCGATCAAGGCTTCTCTTTTTATACCACGCTCAACAAAAACTTTCCACATGCCAAAGAGCAAGAAGTAGAAATAGAGATTTGGACAGATACTATAAACTTTTACGACTACTTCACAACTTTTTTCGCCTATACAAAAGAGATAAGGATTCATCAAGAGCAAAGCCTAAAACAGAAGCTCTCCGCCTCCCTCTCACAAAGCCATGAGAACGAATATATAGCAAATATTTATCAGGCTCTTTACCTTGCCACTCCGCTTAGATATGAGTTGCAAGGAGTCTTCTCTGCTTTAGGAGTTTCTCACCTTTTAGCTCTCAGCGGTTTTCACTTAGGAGTTCTCAGCGCCCTCCTTTTCTTTTTACTTAAGTATCCTTATAAACTCTTGCAACAGCGCTATTTTCCCTACAGAAACTCCAAGGCAGATTTATTTAGTATTGTAGCTTTTTTCCTGCTTTGTTATCTGCTTTTTTTGGACTCTCCCGCTTCACTTCTTCGTGCCTTTGCCATGCTTTTCATTGGCTTTATTTTGTATGATAGAGGAATAAAAATTGTCTCAATGCTGACACTCTCTTTAACCCTCATATTACTTTTAAGCTTTTTTCCAAGACTTCTTTTTTCTCTTGGGTTTTGGCTCTCTATGAGTGGGGTATTTTATATCTTTTTGTTTTTGATTCACTTCAAACATCTGCATAAATATTGGCAATTTATCCTTTTGCCCTTTTGGCTTTATCTCTTAATGCTTCCCTTTTCTCTGGCGCTCTTTGGAAGTTTTAGCATCTACCACCCACTCTCAATTTTATGGACAACCCTCTTTACTCTCTTCTATCCGCTGAGCCTCTTTTTTCACTTAATTGGTTTTGCTGATTTATTGGATGGGATTTTAGAGAGTTTTATAGCTTTAGGCGAGATTCAGAGGAGTGTAGTATTTGAAATCAAATGGCTCTTTGTGCACATTTTGCTCTCTTTTCTTGGCATGTGGAAAAAAAGTTTTATCTACTTACTTCTTCTCTACAGCCTCTCTCTTTTCATATATGCGGTTTATCAAATAACATAGTTTCAGACCATAAATAAAAATAATCCAAGAAACATAAATCCATAAGAAGAGAAACATAACGATGGCAAAAGAGCCATACATGGTTGTGTAAGATTTGTTAAAAAAGACATAGTAGATAAAGGCATTTTTTGAGATGCTAAAGATTATCGAGATTATAAATGAACTTATCAAAGAGGCTTTAGGATTTATTTTAGTATTTGCAGCTATTTGAAAGATGAGAAAAAAGAGTCCCCAGATAATGATATAAGGGATATATGGAAGTATATTTAAGCCTGATGTGTACTCATTGGATGCAACGAGATTGGCTACATACCCTGTGATGTAAAAGGAAATTCCAAGTGCGATGGGAGTGAGTGTCAGCATCGTCCAGTAAGTTGTTACAGACTCCCATAGTGTTCTTTTTTTGGCATGGAAAATTTTATTTGCGATGTACTCAAAGTTTTGAAAAAAGAGAAGCGAAGCGACTAAAATCATAGCCAATCCTATCACTCCCATCTTCGCAGAGTTGGCTAAAAAGCCATCAATATGCCCCATAATAGACTCTGAATTGACTGGCATTAGGTTGGAGAAGATAAAGATTTTTATACTCTCATAATGCTCAGCAAAACTAGGCAAAGAGGTTAAAAGTGTGAGCATAATTAAAAGAAGCGGGATAATCGTAAAGATAGTATAAAAACTAAGACTCGCGGCAAAGAGGGTTAACTCTTTATCAAAAAAAGTTTTGATAAAGAACTTTAGATGTCTGTAAAGATGATGGATTTTTTCTATCTTTGTTTGCATGTTGGTCACACTTTTAGATTGATTAATTAAGTCCCATCTTCGCAGGATTTAAAATATTATTAGGGTCGAATGCCATTTTTATAGACTTAAAGAGGTTCATCTCTTCCTCTGTAAAAGCCATGTGCATATAAGGTGCTTTTGCAAGTCCTATGCCATGTTCACCTGAGAGTGTGCCACCTAAGTCTATCGTTGCTTGAAAAACTTCTTCTATAGCTTGATAAGCAATTTTAACCTGTTCTGGGTCTTTGCCATCTACCATGACATTTGTATGTACATTTCCATCGCCTGTATGACCAAAACATGGAATATTTACATTGTACTTTTTGGCAATCGCATCAAATCTCTCAAGCAGTTCAGGCAAGGCAGAACGAGGAACTGTAACATCTTCGTTGAGCTTTTTACTTCCATAAACACTTAGACTTGGAGAGGCATTACGACGAGCGAACCAGAGATTTTTTGCCTCGGCATCATCTTTTGCAATCTTAAACTCTGTACACCCATTTTCACGGAAAACTTTCTCTATTTGCGCAAGTTGAAAGTTTAAGTCCTCTTCTAAGTTTCCATCTACATCTGTTACAAGCAGAGCACCTGCATCTACAGGGAGACCTTTATGAAAAGTCTGCTCCACAGCACGAATCGTCAAGTTGTCTAAAAACTCCATAGCGACTGGTGTGATACCGCTTGCCATTGTCTTGTAAACCGCTTCCATCGCTTCATGCACACTGGTAAAAATCCCCATAGCAGTTTTTGTCATTTTAGGTTTTGGAATGAGTTTGAGCGTGATTTCACTCAGAACTGCCAAAGTCCCCTCAGAAGCGATAAGAATACCACTTATGTTGTACCCTGCCACATCTTTAATCGTTCTTTTTCCAGCTTTGATAATGTCCCCATTTGGCAAAACTGCGCGTGTAGCCATAACATAATCTTTTGTGATTCCATACTTTGCAGCACGCATACCGCCAGCATTTTCACTCACATTTCCGCCAATAGTCGAGTACTCTTGACTCGCAGGGTCTGGCGGATAAAAGAGACCAACCTCTTCTACTGCACGTTGTAAATCCATATTGATAACACCAGGTTGCACCACTGCCACCATGTTTTTCATATCAATTTCTAAAATTTTGTTCATATGTTTTTCCATGGCAAGAACAATTCCGCCAGAACTTGGAAGTGCACCGCCTGTAAAACCGCTCCCTGCACCTCTTGGAACTATAATAATTCTATGTTCGTTACAATACTTTAAAATCTGACTTATATCTGCTTCGTCTCTTGGAAAAATAACTGCGTCGGGTTCAAAATGTTCACGCGTTGCATCATAAGAATATGCAATCAAATGTGCTTTGTCACTATAAATATTCTCTGAACCTACGATAGATTCAAACTCTTTAATATGCTTTAAATCAATCATCTCTACTCCTTACTCTCTAACTTCTTTAGTAACTCTTCATACTTTGGGCCTTGGGCTTTTATGTTTTCAAGCAGTTGCTTGTTTTCTCTGTTGTAAGTGAACAACAGTTCATAGTAGTAAGGTTCATAATCTTCAATCTCAGAACTTCCCTCTCCAAGCCATATAACATCTAACTCAGGTACTCTTCTGTAAAAAGGGAGTTGCTTGGACTCTTGCGCTAAATCTGCATCTGTAATCGTTAAAATCGCAAAACTTTTCGAATCCACCATATAAAGTTTTTTATCCAAATAGAAAAAGAGGAGTCCTACTGAGACGGAGTTACTGAGTTGTTCAAAATCATTTTTCATCGGTGTTCTGTGCCCGTTGAACGAGAGAATGGTTGCAAAAATATCTGGGTGTATCCACTGAAGTGTTTTCGCAGAGATTGTGATTCTATGGTAAATCTCTTCATTTGGAGCAATAAGCAATCCTCTGTCATAAGCAAAAGCGAGGATAACAGTGTCTCCAATTTCCACATGCCAACGTCCTGTTGGTAAAGCATTGTTAAAAAGTCCAGTATAGTCACTCATCTCTAAGGTAGCCATTTTACTTTCACTATCAAAACTTTTTACAACTACATTTTTTAAAATGCTCGTATGTCCCTCAGGCAAATGATGTACTACAAAACCGCTCATACCAACATCTATTTTTTCTATTTTTATTGTCGCGGTAGTACCTTCTACACTTACGATAGGGGATTGAACAACAGAGGCACAAAGCTCCAAAATAAGCATAAACATTAACAAAATATATTTCATATATCTACTCTTTTCTTTATTTTATAAAGCGATTATAGCAAACAAACCTCAGACTAAGCCAAATTTTGTTAGAGTTTTTTGATTATTTATTTTAGGGCTTTGATATTGATACGATTTTTCATACTTTTTTTATTTTCTACTTTTCTTTTAGGCTCCGAAGTCAGTGATAATCGCTGGGTTGATGGCGAAAGTTATCTCGTTTTTTTAGAGAAAAACAAACTGCCCATAAGAGAGCTCTACTACAACCTTGATAAAGATGATCAAAAGCAGACAGAAGAGATACGAGCAGGTATAAACTACCAAATACTCAAAGATGCTAATGGTGCTATAGAACAGGTTCTCATCCCTATGAATGATGAGCTTCAGATTCATATCTATAAGCAGAACAACTCCTACGCTTTTGAAGCTATACCTATCATCAGCAGCACAAAAACAGAAGCTCTAACGATTAAAATATCGCACTCACCTTACTTGGACATCATCAGAGCAACTGGCTCTAACAAATTGGCACAAATCTTTGTTGCAAGCTTTAAACACTCCCTTAATTTTAAACGAGATTTGAGAGTGGGAGATACTTTGGCAATTATTTATGATCAAAAATATCGCTTAGGCATCCCTTTTTCTATGCCTACGTTAAAAGTTGCTATGATAGAGATGAAACATAAACAACACTACATTTACCTCAACGATGATGATAGATATTATGATGAAAACGGTAATGAAGTTGAAGGTTTTTTACTTGCACAACCCGTAAAAAATGCGAGGATATCTTCCTATTTTTCAAAACGTAGATTTCATCCAGTTTTGAAAAAATATAGAGCCCATGCAGGGGTTGACTATGCTGCAAGAAGAGGAACACCTATAGTGGCTGCGGGAAGCGGAACTGTAGTTTTTGCAGGAAGATCTCATGGATACGGCAATCTTATAAAGATACGCCACGCCGATGGGTATCTCACTCTCTATGCACATCAAAAATCTTTTCGCAGAGGCATACAAAAGGGCAAATATGTTAAAAAAGGTCAAACCATCGGTTATGTAGGAAGCACCGGTCTCTCAACTGGACCACATTTGCACTTTGGCTTATATAAAAACATGCAAGCCATCAATCCACTCCGAGTCGTTCAAGTCACAACCAAAAAGTTAAAAGGCAAAGAACGAGAGGCCTTTATGATGCTTCGAGACAACTACAACCAAAGTATAGCCTTGCATATAGAAAATCAGACACAATTTCTTAAACAGCAAAGTATCTATAAAGTTTGTTATTTTTACAATGAAAGAGCTACTCATGAGGTAAAAAAAGATGGTTAAAATAGACTCAATTCAAGCACTTGAAAACCCAATATATGCGAAGCCAATTCAGATTAACTACACCCTCAAAAATATCAAAAAAACATGGGAAGCGGTTCTAAGTCATGATAGTGTGAGCATCCTTCTTTGGCATGTCCAAAAAGAGTCTTTTATTCTTGTTAAGCAGCTAAGAATCACTGTTTTAAACTCCAACAAAGTAAATGGCTACACCTATGAACTCTGCGCGGGATTAGTCGATAAAGATGCCAAAAATGTGCAGATAGCAAAAGAGGAGATTTTAGAAGAGTGCGGCTATGATGTTCCTGTAGAAAATATACAAAGAGTGACCTCATACTACACTAATGTTGGTATTTCTGGCGCACTTCAAACCCTCTATTATGCAGAAGTCTCCGATGCAATGCAAGTAAATAATGGTGGTGGTCTTGAAGAGGAGGATATAGAAGTCATTTATCTCCCTTTTGCGGAGGCAAAAAAGTTTATGTTTGATGAGACTCAGCATAAAACACCAGGCTTGATTATGGCGTTTTACTGGTTTTTTGACAACATAAGAGCTGTTTAATTACCCAAACTCGATAGGGTCCATATCAACCTCAGCCAAATCGACGCGGCATGTGGAAACTGCTTTGATGATGTCTGTACTTTTATCACTACGAAGTAAAATCTCAAATCTGTATTTGTTTGCAACTCTCTCTATCCCGCACTTTCCATAACCAACAATTTCCACATGCGAAAAACTTTTCAGAGCCTCTTGCATTTTTAGCATCTGCTCTTTTGCTTTAAGTCCATTTTTATCGCTAAAGAGAACTCTGCAAAGTTTTTTGTAAGGCGGGTACAAATCTTCTCTATAGGTTTTTTCCTCTTCTAAAAAGGCTTCGTAGTTGTCCATATATGTACTAAAAAACTCTTCATTAAAACTCTGAACCAATACCTTTGCGCTCTTTTTTCTACCACTTCTTCCTGCGACTTGGATTAAAGAGGAGAGTGCTTTTTCTCTAGCTCTGTAATCACCCATATTGAGCATGTTATCCATACCAAGCACAACAGCTAAAGTAACCCCATGGTAATCATGCCCTTTACTTAACATCTGCGTTCCAACAAGAATATCTGTCTCTTTGTCATTAAACCTCTTAAGTGCTTTTTTAAGTTTGTTTTGCGTGGTAATGCTATCTCTGTCGAACTGCTCAACATTGGCATGTGGAAACTCTTCACTAATGTTCTTTACTGCTTCGGCAGTTCCAAGGCGCGAACTTGTAAGATTACCGCTACCGCACTCACTACAGACTTGAGGTATCGCCTGCGTTGCATTACAGTAGTGACACTTCAGAGCGCGTGAATGTTGATGGATACTCATCCCAATACTACAAAAGACACACTCATAGGTATGCCCACAATCTTGACAAATAAGATACTTAAAATTTGCACGCGTTGGAAGGAAAACTATCGATTGCTCTTTAGCTTCAACACTCGCTTTTAATGTACTTAGAATAAGGGGAGAGAGTGTTTCAACGGAGCGCTCATAAACAAACTCTTTGTTTGAAGAGAAGTGCCCACCCTTAAGTCTGGCATGTGGAAACTTCACATAAGAGTTCAGAGAGGGTGTTGCACTTCCTAAAACTACGGGAACATCATAAAGTTTACCCATATAAATAGCTATGTCACGAGCATTGTAACGTGGTCTTGATGAGGACTTATAACTATCGTCATGCTCTTCATCTACGACAATTAGACCCAAATTTTCAATAGGTAAAAAGAGTGCAGACCTTGGACCAGCGATGATATACGCAGTTCCATCGTAGATTTTTTCTAAGGCTTTTCTCTTTTGAAGAGGAGTCAGTTTTGAGTGCCACATAACAACAGCATCTCCAAAGTGCTCTTTGAGTCTTGTCTCCATCTGAGGAGTCAAAGAGATTTCAGGCATTAAAAATATTGAACGACTTCCACATGCCAATATCTGCTCGAAATATTTCATATATATCTCTGTTTTACCGCTTCCTGTATCGCCAAAGAGTAAAGAGACATTATGTTTTTGTAGAGAAGACAAGGCTTCATTCTGTTTTTTTGAGAGTGTGATACTACTCTCTGCTAAAGGCAAGCCATCAGTTCCTTGGCCGTTGTTATCGGTTGCTTTACTCTCTTGGAAGCGATGGCTTGCCTTCGCCTGTGCATCATAAGGAGTCATCAACCCAAGCGCTTCTCCCAAAGAAGAGAAATAATAGTTCGATATAAATGTGGCTAATTTAACTTGTTTTTTGGAGTAGAAAAATTCGCTCACTCCTACAATTTCATTCGTTTTAAACTCTGGTTTTTGGCATGTGGAAACTACAACACCTTTGGAAGTTTTATTTCTAAGAACTACATCTACAAGTGTGCCTATTTTTATCTCTATGTCAAAGTGGTAGGTAAGGGAAGATAAAGGGGATGCGAGGATTGCAACTTCATAAAAATACATGGCAATCCTCTTGATATTAGTTTATTAAACTTGCACATAACTCTTGTTGAGCTGTTGTACCAGCAGTTGTATCGCAGGTAAATATGCCTGTAGTATTGCTATAGGTAAAAGTAACTGCTGTTCCATTAACTGTGAACGTGTGAACTAAACCTGCGTTAGCTACAGTTGTCGTCCAATCACCAGAGGCAATGCCATACATCAAAAGAGTTCTGTTGACATCTGAACCTGTAAAAAGTGTTGTAGTGCTATTGCTGAGCTTTGGTATCCAACTTGGGTCACCTCTTACAAGCCTAGCTTGTCTCTCCATAACTATAGAAGAGCGGATACTTGCGATGTCCGCCCTCCCCTTAGCAATAGTCGCATCCGTTCTTGTAGCCGCAAGTTTTGGGATTGCAACAGCCGCTAAAATTCCTAAAATAACAATAACAAAGACAAGTTCTATCATAGTAAAAGCATTTTTTTTGTTTTTCATTGGAAATTCCTCTAATTTAATCATTTTTCATTGGGTTAGTATAGTAGCATTATTTAGATTATTTTGATTTGAAGATTTTGGTTAGAGAGGGAAAAGGTTGAGAGCTTATATGCATTCCCACGTAGAACGTGGGAACGAGAAAGAGTTTTTTGATATGCGTTCCCAAGTTGAACTTGGGAACGCAATAAAAAAATGTTTTTAGTAAACTACACCTGAACCACCAAATTGGAATACTTTTGGAGCTGAACTATTTGCATCCAGAATTCCATTTGCACTTAATCTTGTTTTAACAGCATCTAACACATCTTGAGGGCAGTCACCATTCGTTGTTCCTGTTGATATTGCAGATAATGTGATATTTCCATCAGTTAATGAAGTATTTGCAAAAGTAGCACACTTCGTTGCTGCATTAGCAGCTGTAATTGTCTCAGTTTGGAATGAACCTCTTGCAGTAAATTCAGCACCAAGATTTTGTACACCTTGACTAATACTTGTAGCTTCTGACGCAACTTTAGCATCTGTACGCGTAGCAGCAAGTTTTGGAATGGCAACAGCTGCCAAAATACCTAAAATAACAATAACGAAGATCAATTCGATCATAGTAAAACCAGCTCTTTTCATAAAGAACTCCTTAAATAAAAAAAATAGATTACTCTAGTAACCTTGGTAGTATTATCTTCAAGATATTATAAAACTATGCTTAAAGTAGATTTACAATAAAATTGGAACTATATTTGCTTATTTATTTTCAATTAAAAAGGAGTTCAGATGAGTATTGAAATTTCTCGTGTTCATGGCTTGGTTAAAGATGCGCTTGATTACAGAGCGGCACGACAAGATATGATTTCATCGAACATTGCAAATGCTGACACTCCTTTTTACAGACCTAGAGATATTCGCTTTGAAGATGCCTTATCTGCAAAAAAAGCGGAGCTTTTATCTCAAGAGAAGCCAAAACTAGAGCTTGCTACGACGAACGCTTCGCACATTCCTCTACAAAATGAAAAAAGTTCGTATAAAGCTACAACATTTTTCAGAGATGGACACATGGCAAGAAATGACGGTAACAGTGTTGACTTGGATGTTGAAACAACAGAGATGAGTAAAAACTCTGTTATGTTTAATGCTCTGATTCAAGCAAATAAAAAAGATAGCATGATTTTTAAAAGCGTCATTGACGCTTCTTCGAAAACGCAATAAGGAAGAGTAGATGAGTAACTTTTTAAATAGCTTTGATATAAGCGGTTATGGTTTATCTGCACAGAGAGTTCGTGTAAATACAATCTCAAGCAACATTGCGAATGCACAAACAACAAGAACTGCAGAAGGTGGACCATACCGACGCCAAGAAGTTGTTTTTAAGGCGATAGACTTTAACCAAGAGTTCAACAAAGCACTTAATGGTTCAACCCAGAGTGCACAATACCAAGACCCTTTAAATGAGGGTGATTTTGGCAAAAAAGTAAATCCTGCTATAATGAGTGTTATAGTTGACAAAATTTCAAGAGATGACAGAGCACCAAAGATGAAATTTGACCCATCCCATCCAGATGCGGATGCTAACGGTTATGTTGCGTATCCAAATATTAATCCTGTAATTGAAATGGCCGATTTAGTTGAAGCGACTCGCTCTTATCAGGCAAATGTTGCAGCTTTTGAAAGCGCAAAAAACATGGCAAGCAGTGCTATTTCACTGTTACAATAATGAAAGAGGAAGAGTAGAAAATGTTCACATCACAAAGCGGTAACTCTTCTTTGAAAGGAGACTCAAATGAGTAATATTAGCAATATTTCAGGCACATCAACTGCCGATTTACTAAAACAAAAAAGCAAGATTGAAAATGCTGGTGGAGCGGAAGCATTCGCTAAACAGCTTAAATCTGCAATGAATGAAGTCAATGAGCTTCAGGTTCAGAGTGAACAAGCCATAGGAGACATGGCAACTGGACAGGTTAAAGACCTTCATCAAGCCGCACTTGCTATTAATAAAGCAGAAACTAGCATGAAACTTATGCTTGAGATAAGAAACAAAGCTCTTAATGCATACAAAGAGTTAGGTAGAACACAACTATAATCCTCATCAGATGCTAAATAAAAGTAAAAGTAAAAAAATATTACTTCTCTATTCTCTTCTTGCCTTAGGTTTTTTTATATTTCTTAGTGTCATGCTTCTTACTGTTTTAAAACAGCGTGACATGCCTTCACTCTACACGCAAGAGAGTTCAAAAGCGGAGAGAGGAAGTATCATCAGTGCAGATGGCTTTCACATCGCAACTACAAAAAAGCTCTATAAAGCAGTTGTAAACACTTACTACATAGACCCTCAAAAAAAAGAACTTTTTATTCAGCTCTTTAGTATCTACTCAGGAATTGATGCCAAAGAGATTGCAGAAAAACTCAATAAAAACAGTGGAGTAACTGTTCTAAGCTATGATGTAGCAGAAAAACAGGCCCAATATCTAAAGCGTCTTGCTTTTGAACTCAGACAATTTGATGTTTTTGTACAAAGAGAAAATAAAACCACAGGTCAAAAAACACTTCATGGTCTTAGAATAATAGAGAGTGGAGAGAGCAGAGAGTACCCTTATGGTAATTTACTTACTCCTATCATAGGGTATCCTCAAAAGATTGAAGAGGATGGATATACACAGGTAAAAGGTGTAAAAGGTTTAGAAAAAAGATTTGACAGAGAGTTATCAGCTCGACAAGATGCAAAAAGCAGAGGTCTGCGAGATGTCAATGGCTATATTATCTTAAATAAAGAGAGTTTTACAAAGCCTGCTATCAATGGGTTTGACATCAAACTCAATATTCCTGTAGCGCTACAGTTCAAAATAGAAAAAATGTGTGACAACATGAAAAAAGAGCTAGAAGCTAAAGAGGTAATGATTGCCATCATGAACTCAAACAATGGCAAAGTTTTAACGCTCGCAAGCTCCAATAGGTATCTGCCAAAAGATATAAAAAAGAGTGATTATCCATCGCTTAATAGTGGAGCGACAGAATACAGTTTTGAGCCTGGGAGTGTCATAAAAACAATCACATTTTCTCTGCTATTAGATAAAGGACTTGTCAACCCTTATGACTTAGTAAATGGACATAATGGAAGATTTAAAATTGGAAGGAAAGTGATAACTGATGAGCATAAAATGGATTGGCTCAGTGCTGAGAATGTAATCGTTTACTCTTCTAATATCGGTATCGCTCAACTGGCACAAAAACTCTCAGGGTATGAATTTTATGAAGGACTTAAAAAATTTGGTTTCTCTGCAAAATCAACAAAAGATTTGATTTATGAAAGGGGTGGTTCTATTCCAAGTGCTTCAAGACTAGAAAATGAGATTTATAAAGCAACTGCCGCCTATGGATATGGTATAAAAGCCAATCTCATGCAGATAGTCAGAGCTTACAGCGCTTTTAATAATAACGGAAGAATCGTATCGCCTAAAATAGTAAGTAGTTTTATAGATGAATATAGACGTGAAATTTTAATTCCTAACGAAGAGCAAATCCAAGTCATAAAAAGTTCTACTGCGGCTAGAGTAAAAGCTATTCTTATTAAAACAGTAGATAAAGGGACTGGAACCAAAGCGCAAACAGTAGGCTTAGAGGTTGGTGGAAAAACTGGAACAGCACATATAGTAGAAGACAAAGAGTATATCAATCGTTATAACACAACATTTGCAGGTTTTGCAAATGATAAGAGTAATAATTATACAATTTGTTCCGTTGTAATTGAGCCAGAGAAGAGCCAATTTGCTGCGCAAACTGCTGTTCCTGTCTTTAAAAAAGCAGTGGATATTATGATTGAAGAGGGATATTTAAAGCCAAATATTATCGAGTAATCTCGTACTTCCCACCTTCGCTTCCACTAAAATAATCGTGTTTGAAATTTCCACATGCCTAATTAATTCAAAATCACGATTGAGCACTTCAACATAAGATATCTCCAATGGTTCAAGTATCTCTCTCATCTTCTCTACGATTTGTTTTGTATCTAAAATATTTTTGCCAATCATTCTGCCAGCTTGGTAGAGAGAAGCCGATATTTTAAGTGCCTCTTGTCTCTCCTCTTTACTCAAATAGATATTTCTACTGCTAAATGCAAGCCCATCTTTTTCTCTTAATGTATCAACCCCAACAACATTGACACTCATAAACATCTGCTTTACCATCAGAGATATTAAGTGCAACTGTTGTGCATCTTTTTTTCCAAAATACGCATTTGTAGGATTTACTATATTTAAAAGCTTCATAACTACAGTCAAGACACCGTTAAAATGTGAAGGTCTGCTAGCCCCTTCGAGAACATAGCCTCTTACATTGGGAGCTTGCAGACTTACTTCATCCTCCGAGTAGATATCTTTGGCATGTGGAAAAAAGAGAATATCGACTCCGCTTAACTTACATATCTGCTTATCTGCCTCATCTTTTTTTGGATACTTCTCTAAATCTTCCCCTTTTAAAAACTGTGTAGGATTTAAAAAGATAGAGACAATAACAATTTCATTCTCTTGGCGAGCTTTTTTTATAAGTGAAATATGTCCCTCATGCAAAGCCCCCATTGTTGGAACAAACCCGATACTTTTATTTATATCTTTTAAATAATCTTTTAATTCTTGTGGGGTAGCAACAATCGTCATTTTAAGCCTCTATTTAATATAATCGCAATTATACAACAATGGAATTGATTTATGGACAACTATGAATATACAGAATTATTAAAAAATATAACAATCAAAATGAACAATATCACAGGCGTTGTAGAACCAGATAAAATCAAGCAGAGGCTTCTTGAAATTGGAGAACTAGAAAATGACCAAGAGTTTTGGAATGATGCCGCAAATGCTGCAAAAGTTCAAAAAGAGAAAACCCAACTCCAAAGAAAACTTAGCAAATATTCCAAAGCAAAAGATGCAGTCAATGATGCAGACGAGCTTTATGATATGGCAAAAGAAGAGAATGATGAAGAGTCCATCCAAGCACTCTTTGATGATGCACCTGCACTTGAGAAGTTGATTAGAAACATGGAAGTAGAGGTTCTTCTTAGCGGTGAGACTGATGCGAACAATGCTATCCTCTCCATCCATCCTGGTGCTGGTGGAACTGAATCTCAGGACTGGGCGGAGATGCTCCTTAGAATGTATAAAAGATGGGCTGAAAGGAGAGGCTTTAGCGTTGAAGTACTTGACTACCAATCAGGAGAAGAAGCTGGGATAAAAGATGTCTCTATCATCATCAAAGGTGAGAATGCGTATGGCTATCTCAAAGTAGAAAATGGAATCCATAGACTTGTAAGAATTTCTCCTTTTGATTCAAATGCAAAAAGACATACCTCTTTTAGCTCTGTAATGGTCTCTCCCGAAGTTGATGATGATATAAACATTGTTATAGAGGATAAGGATATTCGAGTCGATACATACCGTTCTAGCGGAGCGGGAGGTCAACATGTTAATAAGACTGAGTCTGCTATTCGCTTGACGCACATAAAAACAAACATCGTTGTTCAATGTCAAAATGACCGAAGTCAACATAAAAATAAAGCAACTGCAATGAAAATGTTAAAATCAAGACTCTATGAATTTGAACTAGCAACAAAACAAGCAGAACTTGATGGAGTAGCTAAAAGTGAGATAGGTTGGGGACATCAGATTCGTTCCTATGTAATGCAACCCTATCAACAAATCAAGGATACACGTTCAAACGAAGCATACTCTAATGTTAGTGCAATACTTGATGGAGATATAGATAAGATGATAGAAGGCGTCTTAATCGCCCAAAACAAGCAGAGCGCTTTTACGAAGTAAAATGTTTCTTCAGAAAACAAGCAGAGCGCTTTTGCAAGCTCACTCTATTCGTCTTTTTTCACAAAACTATAGATTAAGAAGGCTATGCCAAAGAGCATAGCCATAATTGTAAGATACCTAATCTGCTTCTCTCGAGTGTTTTTTAATTCATCCAAAAACTTAGAACTGCTTTGCTTCGCTTCACTCTTTGTGCTACTCCCTCCAGAGATGCTCGCTTCCATTCTAGCAACATTTGCGGCTGCCACGTCAGATTCAGAATAACCCTCTTTTGGAGTTGCCCAAAAATAGGTAACAAAGCCTATAAGAAGCATGAGCGAACCTACAGTTCTAAAAATCACTGTTTTGTATTTTAAAAAAAATTCCAAGTGCTTCCTTTTAGTAAAGATTTAACATGAATTATGTCAAACTTCAAGTATGAATTTACTTAAAGAATTTTCCCTAAGCGATAAATGTTCCTATTTGCATGATAAGGAGCAGACTACACACTATAAACTGATACATAGTTGTGATATCGCATATAACCAAAATTTAGTAGAAAGAGGATTCCGACGCTTTGGGAAAATGTATTTTAGACCTGTATGCGATTCCTGCCAAGAGTGTCAAAGTATTAAAATAGATGTAGTGAATTTTGAATTTTCAAAATCACAGAGAAGAGTCATGAAAAAAGCCTCTGCAATTAACAGCTTTATTCAAACTCCTACCATGACCCAAGCACACTTAGATTTATTTACAAAATACCATCTTTTTATGAAAGAGAAAAAAGGGTGGGAGTACCAAGACACTTCACATGAACATTACTATAACTCTTTTGTAAGTGGTTACAATGACTTTGGCTATGAAGTTTTATATTATGATAAACATAGACTGATAGGTGTAGACTTAATTGATATTTTACCAGATGGTATATCTTCAATATATTTTTATTATGACCCTGAATATACAGATTACTCTTTAGGTAAACTCTCTCTTTATAATCAAATAAAATTTGCTAAAAGAAGTAATAAAAAATGGATATATCTTGGTTATTATGTAGAAGATTGCCCCTCTTTAGCATATAAATCACACTATAAGCCTTATATGACTTTAAAAGGAAAGCCCTCAGAAAATGAAGATTTTGAGTGGAATTAGTTAGACAACTCTTTTATAAGATTCTCTCTTATAGCAGATTTCTTTTTTAGAACTTCCTCTTCAAGAGATTTTTTGAGAACTTCTTGTTTCTCTTTATCATTTTTTCTCAATCTTTTTATCTTTGCTTCTTGCGACTCTTTTATATCTTTCTCTATAGCTCTATTTTTTAAGCGCTTCTCTTTCTCTTTTCTTAATGCTTCATCTTGGTCTAAGAACTCTTGAATAATTCCGCTCGCATTTATGTCATCACTGTGTTCTAAATAATAGTTAACTATTTCTGATTTATTTTTTTCTGTATCAATAAGACCACTATTTACAGTTGCAGAAAAAAGTAAATGGTCTTGGGTATCCATAGAAATCTTAAATTTGCTTTTTACACTTCTCACAAAGTAGTCATTTGTTTTTACTAATCCTCTTAGTTTTTTTAAATAGATTAGCTTATCACTCTGCATATCCCCAGCATCTAGCAAAAAGCCGTACTCTTTTGATGTGTTAACATCATTTATATATTGATTGATTTTATCAATGGAAGATGCAAATGTTGAGAGATCTTTTAATTTTTCAATCTTAGGTGCGTTGTTATATATAATATCTCCTAGAGCAGCATAGACTTTAGGATTTTGTGCATTTAGAAGTGTTGAGATTAGAAATAAAACAACTAGATTTTTCATAAATTTACCTATATTTTTTATTTTATTTAATTATATCAGATTATCATGATACAATTTATAATGATTAGAATATTCAAATTTGAACTTTTGTATTTTTTTGCTATTTTTGTAATATTAGCTATTGTACAACACCCAGATTTACTCACTTCATTTCTGACAAGAATAGAATTAATTCAAAAGAGTGGGAGTTACTTTCATCCGATTGTGTGGAGTTTTGTTTTCTATCTAATTATAGGAGTTTTCAGGCTTCTTTTAAAGTTTATCTTTTATATAAAAAACAGGAATAAAAAGAACCCGTAAAACTATATATTTAAAATTTGTTTTGAATTTAGATAAAGTAGTTTAGGGGGTGAATGGATATTAAATACTTCTAAAAAGAAGTATTTAAATAACTAGCCGTTTCTTTTTTTGATAATCTCTTCAGATACATTTTTAGGAACTTCTTCATAGTGATCGAATTCCATAGAGTATGTAGCACGACCTTGAGTTGCAGAACGAAGGTCAGTTGAGTAACCGAACATTTCAGCAAGAGGTACGAAAGCATCAACAATTTTATTACCTGAACGGTCGCTCATGTTGTTGATTTGACCACGACGACGATTAAGGTCACCGATAACATCCCCCATATAATCTTCAGGAACTTCAACTTCGACTTTCATAAGTGGTTCAAGTATAGATGGTCTAGCTTTTCTACAACCCTCTTTAAATCCCATTGAAGCAGCAAGTTTAAACGCCATCTCATTCGAGTCAACATCATGGTAAGAACCATCATAAAGTGTAATATCAATATCTTCCATTGGGTAACCCGCAAGAACACCATTTGACATAGACTCTTTACAACCTTTTTCAACAGCTGGAATATACTCTTTAGGAACTGTACCACCTTTGATTTCATTGTGGAATACAAATCCAGTACCAGCAACACCCGGTTTGATTTCAAGATAAACATGACCAAACGCACCACGACCACCAGATTGTTTTGCGTATTTGTACTCTTGTTTTACTGCATCTCTAATAGTTTCACGGTAAGAAACTTGTGGAGCACCAACTTCAGCCTCTACTTTAAACTCTCTTTTCATACGGTCAACAAGAATTTCAAGGTGTAACTCACCCATTCCTGAGATAATAGTTTGACCTGTCTCTTCATCTGTATTTACTCTAAATGATGGATCTTCAGCAGCAAGTTTGCTTAAAGCAATACCCATTTTTTCTTGGTCAGCTTTCGTCTTTGGCTCAACTGCAACAGAGATAACTGGTTCTGGGAAATCCATACGCTCTAGTACAACTGTATCAGAAGGGTCACATAATGTATCACCAGTTGTTGTATATTTTAGACCAACAACAGCACCAATCTCACCAGCATAAATCTCTTTAACTTCTTCACGCTTGATAGCATGCATTTTCACGATACGTCCAATACGTTCTCTCTTGTCTTTAGTAGAGTTATGAACAAATGAGCCTGCTTCAAGTGAACCACGATAAACACGAATAAATGTTAACGTACCAACAAATGGATCTGTCATAATTTTAAATGCTAATGATGCAAATTTACCATCATCAGTTGATGGAACAATTACTTCAACATTTTCATCATCCATCATTGTCCCTTTAATAGGAGCACACTCTGTAGGAGCTGGAAGATAAGCAACAACTGCATCAAGTAAAGTTTGAATACCTTTATTTTTAAAAGCAGTACCACAAGTCATAGGAACAATAGCCATGCCAATTGTAGCTTGTTTTACAGCGGCAGTAATTTCCTCTTCAGAAATCTCTTCACCCTCTAGGAATTTTTCTGCAAATGATTCATTTCCATCCACTTCTGAAATTGATTCAAGTAATTTTTCTCTATACTCATCTGCTTTATCTTGAAGGTCAGCTGGGATTTCTTCTACATGGTAGTTAGAACCCATTTCAGCATCTTTGTCCCACACGATAGCTTTCATTTTAATCAAATCAATAACACCGTCAAATTTATCTTCAGCACCGATTGGAATCTGAATAGGCACTGGATTTCCCTTTAAACGGTCACGAATTTGTCTCTCAACTTCGTAGAAATCTGCTCCTGTTCTATCCATCTTGTTAACGAAAACAATAGATGGTACGCCATAACGGTTTCTTTGTCTCCAAACAGTTTCTGATTGAGGTTGAACACCACCAACAGCACAGAATACTGAAACAGCACCATCAAGTACACGCATAGAACGCTCAACTTCAATTGTAAAGTCAACGTGACCCGGAGTGTCGATAATATTTATTTGCTTTCCAGCCCACTCACAAGTTGTTGCAGCAGAAGTAATTGTAATACCTCTCTCTTGTTCTTGTTCCATCCAGTCCATAGTAGCTGCACCATCATGAACCTCACCGATTTTATGTTCTACACCTGTGTAGAATAGGATTCTTTCTGTTGCAGTAGTTTTACCCGCATCAATATGCGCAGCAATACCGATATTTCTTACATCTTCTAGTTTGTGACTTCTTGCCATTTTTAGTACCTTGTTAAATGAGTTGAGAGATAACCTCTTTTATAAATAAGTCGTATTTACTTATAAAAGAGGTTTTAAATCTTTAAAAAATGTCAACACAAAAGTTTGCAAGCAAACTTGAGCTTTGCGCTGAGCAAAACCTAGTGTTAACGTATCAAAGGGAATTACTTCCCTTTGTGTGTGAAAATAGTAGTTACCAGCGATAGTGAGCAAAAGCTTTATTTGCTTCAGCCATTCTGTATGTATCTTCTTTTTTCTTGAATGCATTACCTTTATCTGATGATGCGTCCATTAATTCGTTTGCTAATCTCTCAGCCATTGTTCTTTCGTTTCTCTTACGAGATGAGTCAATTAACCATCTAATTGCTAATGAAAGTTGACGTACTGGGCGTACTTCTACTGGAACTTGGTAAGTAGCACCACCTACACGACGACTTTTTACTTCGATAATTGGTTTAACATTATCAATAGCTTCGTTAAATGTATCTATACCTGATTTTTCACCACGTGAGCTAATAATATCCATAGCACTGTAAATGATTTTTTCAGCTGTAGATTTTTTACCATCATACATAATTTTATTTATAAACTTCGTCAAAATTTTACTTCCATAAACTGGATCTGGCATAATTTCGCGAACTGGAGCTTTTCTTCTTCTCATATAATTTTTCCTTCTTCAATTTTTTCAAATTTACTCAAAACTTTTAAAAAAGTCCTGTGCTAGCTTGAGCATATATTTTCTGCAAATTTCTATTTTTAGAAATTACTTAACTTTTGGTTTTTTAGTACCGTATTTAGAACGAGCAACCGTACGGTTAGCAACACCAGCAGTATCTAATGCACCACGAACGATATGATACTTAACACCAGGTAAATCTTTAATACGACCGCCACGAACAAGAACGATTGAGTGTTCTTGAAGGTTGTGACCTTCACCACCAATATAAGAAATAACTTCAAAACCTGAAGTTAAACGAACTTTTGCTACTTTTCTTAAAGCAGAGTTAGGTTTTTTTGGTGTAGTTGTGTAAACACGAGTACAAACACCACGACGTTGAGGACACGAAACTAGCGCTGGCGATTTAGATTTTTTAATCACACGTTTACGCTCATTACGAATCAATTGATTGATTGTAGGCATACAATTCCTTTTACTTAATTTTTCCAGTAGAATTTAATCCTCTGTTTTAGAGAATTATAGACACGAAATCATACAAAAATTGTAATTAAAGTTAGCTTATTTTAAGTATTAATTAATATATATTATTTGTGGTGGGAATTTTTGTGGATTTTACTTTTTGGCATGTGGAATTTCCACATGCCAAAGCTAAAAGATTGAGATATTAGTTATCATCACTCATGAACATGATTTCTTGGTTTTTATATATACCAGTTCCAACAGGAATTGTACGACCAATAATTACATTCTCTTTTAAGTTACTTAAATCATCTATTTTTGCAGATACGGCAGCTTCTGTCAATACTTTTGTAGTATCTTGGAATGATGCAGCTGAGATAATACTATCTGCACTAACTGCGGCTCTCGTGATACCTACCAAGAATGGTTCTGCAATTGCAGGACGACCACCAAGACGAATGATTTTTTCATTCTCTTGTGCAAACTTCGCTTTAGAAATTAAATCACCTTCAATAAACTTAGTATCTCCAGACTTCACAATTTTAATTTGTCTTAGCATTTGAGTAAAAATAACCTCAATATGCTTATCAGCAATATTAACACCTTGTGAACGGTAAACTTGTTGAACTTCGCTTACTAGGTAATTGTAAAGTGCTTTAACACCCATGATACGGAGAAGTTCATGCGATGAAATAATACCACTAGTCAATCTCTCACCAGCGTGCACGAAATCTCCTGTAGTTACTACTGGAACATGAGATTTATCTACAAAGTACTCTTTAATGATTCCATTTTCTGAAGAAACTATAATTCTCACTTTACCACGTAATAATTTACCAAAGCTCACCGTACCATCAATTTCTGAGATAAGTGCAGTAGCTTTTGGTCTACGACCTTCAAAAAGTTCTGATACACGAGGAAGACCCCCAGTAATATCGCTTGATTTTTGAAGTGCTTTTGGTGTTTTTGCAATAATATCTGCAACCTTAACCTTACCACCATCTTCAACAAACAGAGATGATTTTGGATCAATTTTATATCTTAAAAGCTCACCATCTTCAGTTGCAAGAACTATAGTTGGCTTGTAATCAGCTGGAATATGGTCGTTAATCATTAAACGAGTTTTACCAGTCAATTCATCAAACTGTTCACTTGCTGTTGTACCAATGATAATATCTTCATATTGTACAGTACCATTTGCTTCTGTAATAACAGGATTTGAATATGGATCCCATTCCGCTATTACAACAGACTCATCTGATGATGGTTTAACTATAAGAGTAGAAGCTACAACATTATCATTATCACTAGTAACTATAACCGACCCACGAGCAATATAATGTCTTACTGCTTCACGATTGTTTACATCTACAACTGTAGCAAAAAGACCTTTTTCTACTACTTCATATCCAGACTGTAAGCCTTCGAATCTTTCTAAGTAATCGCCTTTGAGTAAGAAGTACTTAACAACACCCTCTTCTTTAGCCAAAATTTTCTGTGTAACAGGAGCACCATTATCTACTAATAATTCAGATGCATAAGGAATACGACTTGGTACATTCCAACCATCTTTTATAGTTTCAACAATAGATTCGTGCTCTTTAACTTCCATACCACTTTCATAAGGGAAGTAGTATTTACCTTCAATTTGACCACTGATACCAGCTAATTCATTTGGTTTAGCAATCTCTATTTTACGAAGTGAATATCTCACTGTCTCTGATGGAGACACTACACTTATAATAACTTCATCATGAATAGTTTGGATTTCAACTTTTCCACTAAATGGTGCTTTAATTTTTGGCTCTACTAACAATACAGCAGCATTTCTTCTGTTGGCAACTATGTTCTTGCCATCTTTAGAAACATATGTTTTAAGATTGTAATATCTGATAAAACCTTCTTTTTGTGCTATAACTTGTCTCTCTTGTGCTGTAGAACTTGCTGTTCCACCAACGTGGAATGTTCTTAGCGTAAGCTGTGTACCTGGCTCACCAATTGACTGAGCAGCAACAATACCAACAGCCTCACCAGTTCTAACAATATGCCCTGTTGCAAGATTCACACCGTAGCACAATGCACAGATTCCATTCTCACTTTTACATGTTGTTGGAGTTCTAATATGTGCTGTTTTAATTCCAGCTTCAGAAATTATTTTTGCACTTACTTCATCAAGAAGTGTGCCCTCAGCGTATAAAATTTCATTACTAATCGGATCAATTATATCATCAGACAAGACTCTACCATTAAGTCTATCTTCTAATGACTCTATTAAAGTATTTTGATCAGAAATATCAGATATTTCAATTCCCTCATGTGTGTGACAATCATGTTCAACAACTTTAACATTTTGAGCAACATCGACAAGTTTACGGGTCAAATAACCAGCATTTGCTGTTTTTAGTGCAGTATCGGCAAGACCTTTTCTAGCACCGTGAGTTGAAATAAAGTACTCAATTACGTTCAGACCCTCTTTAAAGTTCGAAATAATTGGAGTTTCGATAATATCGCCACTAGGTTTTGCCATAAGACCACGCATACCAGCTAACTGACGAATTTGTGCAGCAGAACCACGCGCACCAGAGTCAGCCATCATAAAGATAGAGTTAAAACCATCTTTATCAGTTTGAACTAAGTCCATCATTTGACTTGCAAGAGTATTGTTTGTATCTGTCCAAACATCGATAATTTTATTATATCTCTCTTGTTCAGTTAAAAGACCAGCTTCGTATTGCTTTTGAATTTCCATAACTCTATTTTTCGAATCAGCAATTTTCTCTGCTTTACCTTTAGGGATGATAATATCATCAATAGATATTGATACCCCTGATTCAGTAGCATGTTTAAAACCTAAATCTTTTAAGTTATCTAAGAATGTTGCAGTTACACCAATACCACCATGCTTTTGAACATAATCAACAGCCTCATTGATATATTTTTTCTTCATAACTCTATTCCATATTTCAACAGGGACAAATGATGGTAATATATCTTTTAGAAGCATTCTTCCAGCTGTAGTATGAATCATACGTCCATCTACACGTGTTCTTATTTTTGCATGAATATCAAGCGCATCATGTTCAATAGCAATTCTTACTTCATCAACATTTGCAAAAAGTTTATTTGAACCTTTTACACCATTTTTTTCTAATGTAATATAATAAATACCAAGTACCATATCCTGAGAAGGTGTAGCAATTGCTTTACCTGATGCAGGTAGTAAGATATTCATAGATGCGAGCATAAGTACTTTCGCCTCAGCAATCGCTGCTGAACTTAAAGGTACATGCACCGCCATCTGATCCCCATCGAAATCGGCATTAAATGCAGCACAAACTAAAGGATGTAACTGAATAGCCTTACCATCTATAAGCTTTGGATGGAATGCTTGGATAGAGAGCTTATGTAGTGTTGGTGCACGGTTAAGCATTACAGGATAACCATCAACGATCTCAGCTAAACACTCCCAAACCTCATTTGTCTTAGCTTCTATCATATTTTTAGCAGCTTTAACAGTTGTTGCGTAACCTTTATCTTCAAGTTTTGCAATCAAATGTGGCTTAAATAGCTCCAATGCCATTTTTTTCGGTAAGCCACATTGATCCATGCGAAGAGTTGGTCCTACAACGATTACAGAACGACCAGAGAAATCAACACGCTTACCAAGTAAGTTTTGACGGAAACGTCCCTGCTTACCTTTGATAATTTCACTTAAAGATTTAAGTGGACGTTTATTAGCACCTTTAACTGCATTTGCACGACGACCATTATCGAAAAGTGCATCGACAGATTCTTGAAGCATTCTTTTTTCATTTCTAACAATAATCTCAGGAGCCTCAAGTTCAACTAAACGCTTCAGTCTTTGATTACGGTTAATAACACGACGATATAAATCATTTACGTCTGAAACTGCAAATTTACCACCGTCAAGTGATACAAGTGGTCTTAAATCTGGTGGAAGAACTGGTAAAACAGTAAGCATCATCCATGCAGGATTATTTCCAGAGTTTAAAAATGATTCAATAACTTTAAGTCTTTTTGCAATAGTTTTTCTTTTTGCTTCAGAATTTGTTAAGTCAATTTCTTCTTTAAGAGTAGTAAACAAATCTACTAAATCTATAGAATCAAGCAAATCACGAATAACTTCACCACCCATACGAGCTTTGAAGCCTAATTCACCAAATCTTTGAACAAGTGTGCGATATTGCTCTTCATTTAAAACATCATACTGAGCTACTGGAGTTTTTGCTTCAGCATCGTAATAAGCTTCTCCCCCTGATTCAACAATATATGCTTCATAGTAAAGTACACGTTCAAGATCTTTCATCTTGATGCCTAAGAGTGTGCCAATACGAGAAGGTAATGAACTTACATACCAAATATGTGCCACTGGAGTTACAAGTTCAATATGACCCATTCGTACACGACGAACTTTAGTGCTGGTTACTTCTACACCACATTTTTCACAAACGACACCTTTATAGCGCATCTTTTTGTATTTCCCACAAAGACATTCATAATCTCTTACAGGTCCAAAAATCTTTGCACAAAAGAGACCATCACGCTCAGGTTTAAGCGTTCGATAGTTTATTGTTTCAGGTTTTTTAACTTCACCATGACTCCATGACATTACCTTTTCTGGAGAAGCAAGACGAAATTGCAGTTGTTTTATATCTTTTGGTCTTTTCTCTTCACTTACTTCTATTGCTACTAGTTTACTCATCGTCTTCAACCTCGTCAAAAATCTCTACATCAAGAGCCAATGATTGAAGCTCTTTAGTTAATACAAATAGTGTTTCTGGGATACCAGATGCTGGAACTAATTCACCTTTTGTAATTGCTTTATAAGCACGAACACGACCATCAACATCATCTGACTTGATAGTTAACATCTCTTTTAGAACCGCAGAAGCTCCATAAGCCTCAAGAGCCCAAACTTCCATCTCTCCAAATCTTTGCCCACCAAAGAGCGCTTTACCACCAACTGGCTGTTGTGTTACTAAAGAGTATGGTCCAGTTGAACGAGCATGGATTTTTTCATCAACAAGGTGATGAAGCTTAAGGATATACATATAACCTACGTTTACTCTCTCTTTAATCTTCTCACCAGTCAGACCATTGAAAAGAACAACTTTTCCATCTGTATCCATTTTTGCTAATTCAAATAATTTAGCAAACTCAGCGGCATTTACACCTTCAAATATAGGAGTAGCGAATCTGACTCCACCATTTGCCCAATCTCTTGCATATCTCAAGAATTTTTCATCACTCATAGCGCCAATGACTTTCACAGCATTCATCATACCTGCCACATCAGCAATAGAAATCATTTTTGCACGAAGATTATCTATAAAGTCTTTTTGTTTCGTATCAAATTCTGCAAGTATTTGGTTTCCAAGTTCACGACCTGCCATACCTAAGTGCATTTCTAGAACTTGTCCTATATTCATACGAGAAGGAACACCAAGTGGATTTAGACAAACATCCACACTTCTTCCATCTTCCATATAAGGCATATCTACTTCTGGAACAATTATAGAAACAATACCTTTATTTCCATGACGTCCTGCCATTTTATCACCAACTTTTAGTTGACGTTTTGTAGCGATATAGACTTTAACATACTTAACAACACCATTTGGTAAAATGTCATCTTTTTCTAATATAGTAAGTTTCTCTTCATGTTCATCACGGAAAACTCTTTTTTGTTTTTGAAAATAGTTTTTAGTTTTTGTGTACTCAGCTTGAATATCTTCGCTAAAAGATTTTACAATAGCATTCATTGCAAAACGATTCACTTCAACTAGTTCTTTCCCATCAATGATGTCACCAGCTTTATATTCAGTATCACCTATTTTGATGTCAATAAGTAGAGGCTCTTTTGTTAAAAGTTGCGTTACTCTCAGCATCTCTTCTTTGTCAATCATTAAAAGACGGTCATAATGCTCACGCTCTAAATAATCTCTCTCTTCTTTTTCAAGTTCTAGTGCACGGGGGTCTTTATCGTAACCTTTTTTAGTAAAGATTTTAACATCGACTACAACACCTTCCATGCTTGGAGGACAATAAAGTGATTTATTGATAACATGACCTGCTTTCTCTCCAAATATTGCACGGAGAAGTCTCTCCTCAGGAGTTGGTTTTACTTCACCTTTAGGCGAAACTTTACCAACAAGAATCATACCGCCTGAAATGTTCGTTCCAACCTTCACTATACCACTATCATCAAGGTGAGCTAGCTCATCATCTCTTACATTTGGAATATCACGAGTAATCTCTTCAACACCATGCTTAAGTTCTCTAGCTTCAACTTCTTTCTCATAAATATGGACAGAAGTAAATGCATCTTTACGGATTAATCTCTCAGAAATTACGATAGCATCCTCAAAGTTATAACCATTCCAAGGCATAAAAGCGACCATGGCATTTACACCAAGAGCTAATTCACCTTGGTCCATGTTTGGACCATCTGCAATTACTTGCCCTTTAGTTACATGGTCACCTTCATTTACTATTGGTTTTTGATCAAAAGATGTATTTTGATTTGTACGTAAATTCTTTTGTAATGGATAATAATCTATATATATCTCTCCATCTTCTTCGCCCATTACATAAATATGTCTTCCATCTACTTTTTCAATCACACCTGCTCTTTGAGCTTTAACGCATTCCCATGAATCACGAGCAACAAGTTTTTCAACACCTGTACCAACCATTGGAGCATGTGGTCTCAAAAGAGGCACGGCTTGACGTTGCATGTTTGAACCCATTAAAGCACGGTTCGCATCATCATGCTCAAGGAATGGAATAAGTGAAGCAGCAACACCAACAACCATGTGAGATGAAAGATCTGCATATTCACAAACATCTGGCTTACGCATTAATATCTCACCATCTTGTCTAACAGAAATGATACTTTCAAGGAACTGACCATTCGCATCAACTTTATTTGATGCAGCAGCAATTTGTTTTCCCTCTTCTTGCGTAGCTGTTAAATAAACTACTTCATTCGTTATTTTTCCATCTTTCATAACTTTATATGGTGCTTCTATAAATCCATGCTCATTTACTTTTGCATATGTTGCTAAAGTATTAATAAGACCAATATTTTGACCCTCTGGAGTCTCAATAGGACAGATACGGCCATAGTGTGTTGGATGAACGTCACGTACTTCAAATCCAGCTCTCTCTTTAACTAAACCACCCTCACCAAGTGCGGATAAACGACGTTTATGCGTTACTTCTGATAGTGGATTTGTTTGGTCCATAAACTGAGATAATTGTCCACCAGAAAAGAACTCCATAATTGTTGACGTAATCATTTTCGAATTAATCAAATCGTGTGGCATTAATTCAGCCATTGGACCACTCATCGTTGATAGCTTGTCACGAATTGCTTTTTGCATCTTAATTAGGCCATTATGTAATTCATTCCCTAAAAGTTCACCAATTGAACGAATACGACGATTACCTAGGTGATCTCTGTCATCAATATGACCTAAGCCATTTTTAACCTTAATGACATATTTAACTGAGTTAATAATATCTTCATGCGTTAAAACTGTAACATATTCAGGAATATCAAGTCCTAACTTATGATTCATTTTCATACGACCAACTTTCGTTAAGTCATATCTTTCTGGATCAAAGAATAGTTGATTTACAAATGCTCTTGCAGCATCTTTTGTAACAGGTTCACCAGGTCTCATCACTTTATATATACGAATAGCAGAAAGAGCATTTTCATCATCAATATCTTCAGTTTGCTTTAGTAATTTCAGTGAATCTGCATCAGCATTAAAAGCATTTATTATTGAGCCATCCACACCATCTGCCAAGTCATTTGCAATGTTAAACTCTTTTATGCCTATTTCAGCCATTTTCTTAAGTTTTACTTCATCAATACGAGTCATTGTATCAAAAAGGATTTCACCGGTTTCAGGGTCTATAATTGCTTCAGCTAAATATCTATCTAAAAGAACTTCTGAAGGATACTCTACGATTTTTAATCCATCTTCAAGAAATTTTTGTGCTTTTTTTGCTGAGAGTCTTTTACCTGAGGCTAAAAGAATTTCCCCTTTCATATTTACCAAATCATAAGTTAATCTTGATGAATAATCACTTGGATTAAAATCCATAGAAAATTTATTGTCTGTAATACTAATTTTTTGTATAGGATAAAATAATTTTAAAATATCTTGTTTTGAATATCCTAAAGCACGGAACATAATTGTTACAGGAACTTTACGACGTTTGTTAATTCTCATATATAATATATCTTTTGGATCATATTCAAAATATAACCATGAACCACGGTCTGGAATAATTTGACCAGTATATATTAGTTTATTCCCAGCTGTTGTAGATTCTTCTTCCTTAAAAATTACACCTGGGGATCTGTGGAGTTGATTTACAACAACTCTTTCAACACCATTAATTATAAATGATGTTCTCTCAGTCATAAGAGGGATGTCACGAACAAATATACTTTGCTCTTTTATATCTTTAACACCTAGCTTTTCTTTAGTATTTTCATCTCTGTCCCAAAGAACAAGACGAGTTTTCATTCTAAGTGAAACTGCATAAGTAAGTCCACGTTCCATACATTCTCTAACTGTATATTTAGGCTTTCCTACTTCACTACCAAGATATTCAACAGTTAATCTGTTTTGAACATCATGAATTGGAAATACTGATTGAAATACATTTTCCAAACCACTATCTGCTCTATCTTTTCCATCTAGCATTAAGAATTTATCATAAGAGCTTTGTTGAAGTTGTAATAGATTTGGTACTTCAATTTGTTGAGGAGTTTTGGAGAAATCTACGCGAAGACGGTTTCCGGAGTATAAAGTGTTTAACATAGGCTAACCTCGATAAGTTGTTTGTTAGGGCTTAATCATAGTTGATTAAGAGTATCGTATCTAGACGTCTCTAGATAGATTGATTCAAAAGTGCTTATAAACGACATAAGGGCACTTTTACGGAGTGACCAAAATCACATCGTAAAAGCGCCCAGAAAATCAAAGATTACATAGAAAAATTATTTTCCATGTAATTCTTTAGGTGTAAAAATTATTTAATTTCTACAGTTGCACCAGCTTCTTCAAGCTCTTTCTTTGCAGCTTCAGCAGTATCTTTATCAACACCTTCTTTAATTGTAGAAGGTAATGCTTCAGTAGCTTCTTTTGCTTCTTTTAAGCCAAGACCTGTAAGTGCACGAACAGCTTTAATAACACCAATTTTTTTAGCGCCAGCATCAGTAATAATTACATTGAACTCAGTTTGTTCATCAGCAGCAGCAGCACCAGCAACAGCACCACCAGCCATTGCAACTGGTTGAGCAGATACACCAAATTTTTCTTCAAACTCTTTTACTAATTCAGAAAGTTCTAATACAGAAAGTCCTGAGATAAATTCTAATACGTCTTCTTTAGTTACAGCCATTTTTAGCTCCTTTTATATATCATTATATTTTAGTGAATTAATTCACACTTACAAGAAGTGAAGACTAAGCTTCTGCTTCTAACTTTATTCGTAAAGCATTGATTCCAACAGCCATATTAGTAATTGGAGCCATCCAAGTAGCAGCAAGCATACCAAGAAGTTCTTCACGACCTGGAAGCTTAGCAAATGCTTCTATTTTAGTTACGTCTGCAGGTTCTTTATCTAAATAACCAGCTTTAAGTACAAATTTATCATTTGTCTTAGCGAAATCAGCAGCTACTTTTGCAGCACCAATAACATCATCAGACCAAATAAAAATATTTGTATCTTTAATCTCTACACCACTCATACCAGCATTATTTAATGCGATAGTAGCTAATGTATTTTTTACAACCTGAACACTTGTGTCCTTTGCTTTAGCAGATTTACGTAACTCTTCAAGTTGACTTACAGTCAAACCTTTGTAATCACATATAACAACTGCTGTTGTATTAGCAAATGAAGTAGTTAATTGCTCAATTACTTCAGCTTTTTTAGATTTAAGCATATATTTCTCCTTTCTAGACATAACTTCAAGCGGGGAGGGAAAGGCCAATTAAGCTAACTACCAACTCGGCAGATACCCCTACTATCTTTAGTCCAAATAATTCAGATTTTTACATAATAAAAATCTTTACTTTAAGATAAAGTTATCTCAAAATAAAAACTTAAAAAACATAGCTCATCAAATGATGAGCTATAAAACTATCTGATGTCAGCTAATGCCATAACATCTAATTTAACTGCTGGACTCATAGTTAATGAAAGTGCAGCATTTTTAATGTAACGACCTTTTGCAGTTGCAGGTTTTTGTTTGTTGATAGCAGCAACAAAAGATGCTAAGTTTTCAGCAATTTTTTCTGCTTCAAAACTTACTTTACCAATACCAGCATGGATATTACCTTTTTTGTCAACACGGAATGTTACTTGACCGCCTTTAACATTTTTAACAGCAGTAGCAACATCTGGAGTTACAGTGCCAGTTTTAGGGTTAGGCATCATACCTTTTGGTCCAAGAATACGACCGATTTGACCAACAAGTCCCATACAGTCTGGCGCTGCAACAACTACATCAAAGTTAAATACACCCTCTTTAATTTGTGCAACTAAATCATCTGTACCAACGATATCAGCACCAGCAGCCTTAGCTTCATCCGCTTTTACACCTTTAGCAAATACTGCAACACGAACTGTCTTACCAGTACCATGTGGAAGCACAACTGCACCACGAACCATTTGATCTGCATGTCTTGGATCTACATTTAAATTCATAGCAATTTCAACAGTTTCGTCAAACTTTGCGCTTTTTAATTCTCTTACTGTTGATGTTGCCTCTGCAACAGAATATGCTTTTGTAACATCAATTTTTTCTATTAATTGTTTATATCTTTTACTCATCTTCAAATTCTCCGTATAAAATTCTGCCACAAAATTTTAAATCACTGTGGTCGATGATTTTAAAAATTAATACTCAACTAAGGAGTATTAGTCTACTACTTTAATACCTATTGAACGAGCTGAACCAGCGATAGTATTTGCCGCCATCTCTAAATCATCTGTATTTAAGTCTTCAATTTTCTGATTAACAACTTCCATAAGCTGAGCACGTGTAATCTGTCCTATAACATTTTTAAGAGGATTATCAGTACCTTTTTTAAGTCCTGCCGCTTTCATAAGAAGAGCAGAAGCTGGAGGTTGCTTAGTAATAAAAGAAAAACTTTTATCACTATAAACTGTGATAATTACAGGAACTTTAAATCCCATCTTATCTTTTGTTTTTTCATTAAATGATTTACAAAACTCCATGATGTTAACACCACGTTGTCCTAATGCTGGTCCTACTGGAGGTGCAGGATTTGCTGCACCAGCGTTAATTTGTAGCTTTATATAGCCTGTAACTTTTTTTGCCATTCTTATTTCCTTTGTTTAATTAAATTATTTTTTCAACTTGCGTGTACGATATATCAACAGGGGTAGCTCTACCAAAAATTGATACATTTAGCTTAAGCGTTCCATGTTCCAAATCATACTCATCAACCGTAGCTGTAAAGTTTGCAAATGGACCATCTGTAATTCTAACTGTTTCACCATTATCAAAAAAGATTTTTGGTTTTGGAGCTGCACGGTTGTTCACACGATCGAGAATAACATTAATATCATGCTCACTTAAAGGTGTAGGAACATTCGCTTCACCAATGAATCCTGATACCTTTGGTAGCGATTGTATTAAATGTTGTACTTCTGTATTTAAGTCAATTTTAGCAAACACATACCCAGAGTATAAAGATCTCTCAGTTATCTTTTTTTTGCCATCTTTTACTTCTATAACATCTTCAGTAGGAACAATCACCTCTTCAATAAAGTCTTCTAGTCCCATCTCTTCTATCATATTTAAAATTGCTAAACGAACAACTCGTTCATTTCCGTAGGTCTGTATAGAGTACCATTGATGTGCCATATTTACTCCTTAACCTAAAATTGCAGACATTATTGATGACATAAGTAAATCTACCAACGCTAAAAAAGCAGCTATTATACTTACAACTATAACAACTGATATATAAGCTTGTTTCACTTGCCCTTTAGTAGGAAAGATTACTTTAGCTAATTCTGCTTTTGCATTTTTTATGTGTGTACTTAAATTCATTATTTCTTTCCCAAAACTACATTTATTATAAATAAAGCCCTTAAGCCTTACTAATAATAAATGGTGGCAGGCGTAGAGAGACTCGAACTCCCAGCACCCGGATTTGGAATCCGGTGCTCTACCATTGGAGCTATACGCCTAAAAAAGCCAGTTAATACTGGCTTAAAACAATATTATAACTTCATCTCTTTGTGAACAGTATGCTCACGACAAAATTTACAATATTTTCTCACCGAAAATTTTTCAGTATGAATTTTTTTATTTTTGCTAGTGTGATAGTTACGACGAGTACACTTCTCACATCCTAGATGTATTGTTTCTCTCATTATATTAACCTTTTAGAGGATCAATGCAAATTCGCAAAAGCGAATTATGCAAGAATCTCAGCTACAACACCAGCACCAACAGTTCTTCCACCCTCACGGATAGCGAACTTAGTACCTTTTTCCATAGCAATTGGGTGAATTAGGTCAACAGTAATGCTTACATTATCACCAGGCATAACCATTTCAGTACCTTCTGGTAAAGTAATAGCACCAGTTACATCCGTTGTACGAACATAAAATTGTGGACGGTAGTTAGTAAAGAATGGAGTATGACGACCACCCTCATCTTTGCTTAGTACATAGATTTCAGCTGTAAATTTTGTATGAGGAGTAATAGTTTTTGGTTTACAAAGAACTTGACCACGCTCAACATCATCTTTACCTATACCACGTACTAGGATACCACAGTTATCACCTGCTTCACCAACTGTCATCTCTTTACGGAACATTTCGATACCAGTTACAGTTGTAGTTTGTGTATCACGGATACCTACGATTTCAATTGATTCACCAATTTTAACTTGACCACGTTCAATACGACCAGTTACAACTGTACCACGTCCTGAAATTGAAAATACGTCTTCAACAGGCATTAAGAAATCTTTATCTGTTTCACGAGCTGGCTCAGGAATAAATGCATCTACAGTATCCATTAGTTTTTGAACTTTAGCTGACCATGGTCCAAGAGTACCTGTTTTAGCTTCAGCAAGAGCTAAAGTTGCAGAACCTGCAGTGATTGGAGTATCATCACCTGGGAAATCATACATATCCAAAAGTTCACGAATTTCCATTTCAACTAATTCTAATAGTTCTTCATCATCAACCATATCTTCTTTGTTCATAAAAACAACCATGGCTGGAACACCAATTTGTTTAGATAAAAGAATATGCTCACGAGTTTGTGGCATTGGGCCATCCGCTGCAGAAACAACCAGAATAGCACCATCCATTTGAGCAGCACCAGTAATCATGTTTTTAACATAATCCGCGTGACCTGGACAGTCAACGTGTGCATAGTGACGAGTATTTGTTTCGTACTCAACATGTGAAGTAGCAATAGTAATACCACGCTCTCTTTCTTCAGGAGCATTATCGATTGCATCGTAATCCATCATTTTTGCACCATTCGTTACCGCTAGTACTGCAGTAATCGCTGCCGTTAATGTTGTTTTACCGTGGTCAACGTGACCAATCGTACCAATATTAACATGCGGTTTGTTACGTTCAAACTTTTCTTTTGCCATAGTGTCCTCCGACTTTGTTTTGAATTGAAATGGAATTATATCCAAAAATCATTCAATTATTTCTTAATCATAAAAATAAATTTTAATATTAATTATTTCATGGAGCTCACGAGCGGATTTGAACCGCCGGCCTCTTCCTTACCAAGGAAGTGCTCTACCCCTGAGCCACGAGAGCATTTATATTTATTTTACGACAAAAAATAATTGCATGATTCTATTTTTAATATTAGTAAATTGTGTGTAGACAGATGGCTATATATTATTATATAGTTATATGAAGTAAGTAGAAATTGTACTTCAGCTTCCAGAATTTTCAATGGAGCGGGTGAAGGGACTCGAACCCTCGACCCTCAGCTTGGAAGGCTGACGCTCTAGCCAACTGAGCTACGCCCGCATGTGCCATTGAAATGGTGGTGAGAAGAGGAGTCGAACCTCTGAACCCGTAGGGAGCGGATTTACAGTCCGCCGTCGTTGGCCACTTGACTATCTCACCATAACAATATTTTTGTTTTATCTGGTCTAACACTGTTTCTAATATTCAAAATTCAATGGTGCCGACACGAGGATTCGAACCCCGGGCCTGCTGATTACAAATCAGCTGCTCTAGCCAACTGAGCTATGTCGGCATCGAATTTGAGCCAGAATTATAGTGCAATATATTTTCATTGTCAAGCATTTTTTCTAAAATTTTATAATATCTTCATCTTTTAATATTATTGGCTCCCATTTGCCACTGTATGCGGCTATTTCTTTTGTTATTTGTTCCAAATAAAGAGGCTTTATATGATTAATATAGAGTTGAAAATTCTCTCTTTTTAAAGTTTCCAACTGATTAAAGAGTGTCTTTGGTGTTAAATGTTTGCTCTCTAATGCTAAACTAGCCATATTTGATGGAAAAGAACATTCTATAACCACAGAATTAATATCTGTTCTTGAATCGATAATTTTACATGCATTTGCTAAAGAATAAGTATCAGCTGTTATCAGTATAGATTGTCTTTTTTTTGTATATATATATCCACAGCTTGGTACAGTATGATCTGTTTTAAATGCTTCAATATGCTCTTCTTCACCAATTTGATATGTCTTTCCACATTCCACTTCTATATATTTCACACTCATTGCAGATGAGTTATGTAATCGAATAAGAGAAAAATCTGGCCAAATCAAATCATTAAGAAAATGTTTTTTAATTGCTGCAATTGTTTCTGGTAGTCCTATGATATTTAATGTTACATCTCTTAAAGCATAATAGTTATCTAATATGTAAGCTATATCACATATATGATCTAAGTGCGTATGTGTCAACCAAATGTTTTCAATTTTTGCAGACTTCTCTACTAATGGTTTAAGTAAATTTCCCGCATCAATTACGTTTTTTTCATTTAAATGGAACGCACTTGTTCCAAAACCTTTAGCCTTTGTTCCATATGCTCCAAGTACCTTAATTACATTCATATCAAAACTCATCTTTAAATTTGTCTCTAACATCTAAGAATTTATCCAGATGATTAAAGAATAGATCTACTAATTTTGGGTCAAAATGTTTCCCACTCTCTTCTTTAAAGAGGGTGAAAATCTTTTCATCTTCCCATGCTTTTTTGTAGCATCTATCTGAGCCAAGTGCATCAAATACATCAGCCAAAGCTGTAATTCTACCAAAAATATGAATCTCTTCTTCTTTTAAGCCTCTTGGATAACCTGAACCATCCCATTTTTCATGATGTTGATATGCTACAATAGCTGCAGCTTTAAGAAGCGGTCGCTTGGAATTTTTTATCATCCCAAAGCCAAGTTCAGCATGAGAATCCATTATAACTCTCTCTTCTTCATCAAAACGCCCAGGTTTGTTCAAAACTGCGTCTGGTATCGCTATTTTGCCTATGTCATGCATAGGGGAAGCTGCTTTTAACAGTTCGGCTTGTTCCATAGGTAATCCACATGCTAAAGCTAATATTTTAGAATACTCAGCGACTCTTTTTACATGGTTACCTGTCTCTTTACTTCTGCTCTCACCTATCGCACCCATAGTAAAGACGACCTCTTTTTGTGTCTCTTCTATTTCCTGAGTTAATTTTGCTGAGACTATTGTTTCTGCTGCATAAGTGCTAGATAACATGAGGCGTTCCATATCTCTTCTGTCAAAAACACCTGTTTCTGAAGTACTATTAATCACTTGAAATGCACCTATAATCTCATCATCATTGTCAAACATTGGAATGACCATCATACTCTTTGTTAAATAGCCTGTTTTTCTATCAATTTCCTGATTAAACCTATCATCGAGGTAGACATCATCTATAATTATTTTTTCGCCATTTATAATAGATTTACCGACAACTCCAGAGTCTATTGGTAGTTCAATTGATTCAATGCCATGCGCGACCTTTGTCCATATCTTTTTTTTATCATCACTTACAACCCAGACTGTACATCTATCAGCACTTGTAAGCGCTCTCCCCATATTAGCCAAAACTATAATAACATCATCATAGTTTCGCAAAGAAGAGACTTCAGTCATATAGACAAAGATAAGTTGTAAAATTTCATTCGCATCTAAACTTCTTGCATGCTTCTTCATCAATGTGTTCCTATTTACTTTGTGCTCATTGTATGAACACCCCATGTATTTTTCTCTTTTATTGCTTCTAAAAAATATTTTGACGGATTATCATCATACTCTTGGACTAACTTATTAAACATTTTTTCTGCTCCAATAAAGTCACCATCTATATAAACTTTCAATGCCTCATCATAAGATTTTTTAATAACTTTTGATTCCTCATCAAATGGCATAAGTTCATACAATAATACTGCTTCATCCTTGCCTTTTACTTTAACTGGTTCAATTTTCCTATATATAAACTCTTTTTTCATTTTTTTAAGCGTAAATTCTGTAATCAAAATGTTCACTCCATAATTTTTAGTTATTCCTTCAACCCTTGAAGCTAGGTTTACGCCGTCTCCTATAACAGTATAATTAAACCTGTTATCAGAGCCCATATTACCGACTATTACTTCCGCTGTATTAATCCCTATCCCTATTTTAATTGGGTTTGTCCCCTCTTTTTTTAACTCTGTATTTAACTCGTTGAGTTTTTGAATCATCTCTAGTGCTGTTAAGCACGCAGCATCTGCATGATTTTCAACAGTGATTGGCGCATTAAAAAATGCCATGACTGCATCACCTATATATTTATCTAACATCCCACCATTTTCTAGAACTGCATTCGTCATAGGGGTAAAATATCTATTTAAAAGTTTAATTAACTCTACTGGTTCCATAGACTCAGAGAGAGTAGTAAATCCTCTAATATCACTAAAAAGTATAGACAACTCTTTACTTTCACCGCCTAATACAAGAGACTCTGGGGTTTTTATGAGCTGTTCTAGCAAATCGCTTGAGAGATAAGATGAAAAAGCATTACGTATAAATCTGCTACGTCTCTCTTGGAGAGTAAACGCTATCGCTTCGACTGTAACAGCACTCGTAAGAAGAGCTATAAGAGGGTAAAAAAGATCTATATAAAGCATCTCAATTACAAACATATATCTCACAACTACATAAAAGAGTAGATAAAGTGATAAATTTAATACAACTCTATACAAGACTTTCTTCAAAAAAAGTAGTGAGATAAATGGAGTAAAAATCATAAATGTGATGAGAAATAAAGGTAGGATATGTGGTTCTTTAATAAGATGGTTTTCTAAAAGATTAGAGATAAAAGTATAATGCAGTAGCGGTCCATACATAGAACCCATTGGTGTACTCACAACATCCCCAGCACCGACTTCCGTTATACCAAATATGACTATCTTCCCTTTAAAATATTCTGGCTTTACTTTTTGTGTGATTACATCTAAAAAGGATACTATCTTGTACTGTTCAGGGTTATAATAATTGAGTCTCACAAACCCTTTATCATTTAAACCAATTATATGTCCATCTATTTCCACATGCCAATCATCCACTCTATTAACATCACTATCAAACTTAAGTCTCAATCCTTGAATGCCCAAAGATGGATATAAAATATTTTGAAAATACACAGATACAGGATAGGAACGAAACAGATGGTCACTCGCAGCTATTGTTGAAAAACTCCCAGAGAGAGTGCAAGCTTGTAGTATTGGAGCAATATTGATTTCTGCATCAGTAGCAGATAGGAACAAAGGGGTTTTATACTCTTTTATTTGTGACTGAAGTACATCGAGCGCAGAGTCAGTAAGTATTTCAAGCTCTTCATTGGATATTTTCTGTGTAGATTTATGTCTAAGAAAAAAACCACAAACACTACTATTGAGTCCTGAGATGGAATCAGCTAAAGCAGTGTCTTGCATCTTTGTTGTTGGCTCAGAGAAGATCATATCCATTAAGACAACATCCGCTTGGACCAAAGAGTCTATCCCTTTTGCTATTATTTCTCTATTCCATGGCCATCTGCCAAACTCATTTACACTGGGTTCATCCACAGCGACAAAAACTATATCTTTATTAATCTCTTTTTTTTGTAACTCAAAATTTATATCATTAAAACGAAGGGAAAAACTTTCAAAAGGCTCCACTTTATATATCTGCAAGAATACAACTATTGTCAATATGGTTGCTAAGAGGGATAAATATAAAAGTTTTTCTTTCACTTTAGTGCTTCATAGCCTTCAATAATTTTTCAAAATGTTCAAACTCTGCATCATCTTCCTGACTCCAAGCATCTTCATTTACTCTATTAGAAATGAAAGAGACTCTATTTCCAGCTTCTAAATCAAACTCTTTTGTTGATTCTGCAACAGCATACTTATTCTGTGCATTTTTATACTTCTCAAACTCTGATTGCTGGTGTGAAACATAATTGTTGAACTCTTCTTGAACTTTTTTTCTATACAACTCAAACTCCTCTTTGAGACTTTGTATCCCAATGGAGCCCTCCTTGAGTATGACAGAGGCATTTGCAGTAGTATTGACAATAAAAGTAGTGCCTTTGATACCTATAATTGCAAATGGAGTTTTAATCTTTAAAGAGTTTTGCGCATCTCGAGAGGTGATTTTATAAAAAACTTTTCCACTTGTTTGCTCAGCAGAGTTAGATGATTTAAAATGAAGTGTTGAACTTGTATCTAATACTACGGATGACCCATCTCTTAATTTTATAAGAGCAGAACCTTTTTTTGATGTAGTGATTAAGTCGCCCTCTTGTATCTCAAGACCAACAGAAACATTTCTCTTTTTTATAGAATTTTCACTCTGAACTTTGACACTACCACTTACTTTTTCAACACTGCCAACACTTATACTCGCCGAAGCTAAAGTAAAAAAAGCTGTTAACATAAATAAGAAAAACTGTTTCATTCTATGCCTCACATATAAATATTCGTCGATTATACCATTTATGTTGATACAATTAGATAAAAAGTTTATTCATTTTTACACGAGGTATCTACATGCTAAAAATACTATTTTCCCCATCTGAAGGCAAACAAGTTGGTGGTGATGAAAAGCAAAAGGAGCTCCTTGGCTCAAACAAAGCAAGAGAAGGAATCTTAAATGAGTACAATAATCTCTTAAAAAACTCTACCCAAGAAGAGATATGTGAACTTTTCGGCTTCAAAAAGTATAGTGAGTGCGAAGCTTACATACATGACATTTTTTCATCACCACTTATGTCTGCCATAGAGAGGTATCAGGGTGTTGCTTATGAGTATTTAAAATATGGCAGCTTAAAAAAAGAGGCACAAGACTTTTTAAAACAAAATACAATCATCTTCTCCAATCTCTATGGTCCACTCCTTGGAGGAGACCCAATCGCTAACTATAAAGTGAAACAGGGCAATAACATCGGAAGCTTTGTTCCAGATAAATTTTACAAAGAGAGGTTCTCTTATCAACTCGATTTATTTCTAGCTAACAATGATATTCTAGACCTTCGTGCAGGATATTATGATAAATTTTATAAAATTACAAAGCCCTACACAACACTCAAATTTCTTAAAAATGACAAAGTTGTAAGCCATTGGGCAAAAGCGTATCGGGGAGTAGTTTTAAGAGAAGTAGCAAAGCATAACATAAACTCTTTGGATGAGTTTATGTCGCTTAATATAGAGGGTTTAAACGTCAAGGAAATTCTAGTCACAAAAAATAAAAGAGAGATAGTTTATACTATAGATTAAGCACCCATAAGTTGATGCACTTTTATAACCTTGTCATCTATCAGAGCTTTGATTAGTTTTTTCTTTCCTAAGATATGTTCAATACTAAAAGAGATGCACTCTTCATGTTGTGTTAAATCCAAATCAATTTTATGTTTTGAAAAATAATCCAACACATTTTCAACTCGCAGTCCAAGTTGACACTGCTGAGGAACAACAAGCTTTCCATCTTTGATAATTGTTCCATTAATTATGCTAATTGTTGTCATGTTCACTCCTTCTTTAGCAAGATTGTAATGCAATTAAATGTCAAAATCATGGCAAAGTGTGTTAGTATTTCAACTATACACACAAAGGCACTATTTTGCAAGATTCACAAGAGTATTTAGATAAAAAAACATATTTTGATAAAGTCATCACGCTCTATGGCAGAAATGTAGTTATAGAAGTTTTACAAGATGAGACGATAGGTATTCATAAAATCCACATGGCAGACTCGAACAAAACAGATGGTGCAGTGAAAACTATTTTAGATTTAGCAAAAAAGAGGAATCTTGAAGTAAGCTACCACTCAAAACATGCACTGAGTCGCATAAGTAAAAATGCCAAGCAAGACCAAGGTGTTGCCATAGATATCATCGCTCGAACCTATCAAAATGCCAATGAGATCCAAAAGCTTCACTCCTTTAAACTCATAGCCCTCGATGGTATCCAAAATCCGCAAAACCTTGGAATGATTATTCGTTCTTGCGCAGCTGGAAATGTTGATGGAATTATCTTACCTAAAAAAAACAGTGCAAAAATTTCTCCACTTGTCATAAAAGCAAGTGCAGGAACACTCTTTAAACTTCCTATATATTTTTGTGATACCATTGATGAAGTCCTAAAAACACTCAGTGATACAAGAATTTATGCGCTCTCATCCCATGCCAAACATAATATTTATGATGTAGTTCCACATGCCAAAACAATCTTTGTTCTAGGGAATGAGAGTGAAGGTGTTTCCCCAGAGGTTGAAATACTTTGTAACGACACACTAAGTATACCTATGAATAGAGGGGTTGAGTCCTTAAATGTGGCTGTAACTGCTTCTTTGCTAGCCTTTATAAAGTAAGAATTTCCGCTTATGACTTCCATCATTTTTTCAGTGATAAGCGTCTATATTTTTATTCTTCTAGGCTTCGTTGCAAAAATGAGTTTTAAAGAGCAGATTGATGATAGAACCATTACTCTAATCAATGTCTATTTTTTACAAGTTTTTCTAACATTTTGGGGACTTTTAATTCACCCAATTGATATGACTCTGCTCTATACGCCAAGTATATATTTGGCAATTGTTCTCATTGTACTTCTTATCTCTGCTCTCGTTGCAAAGAAACTTTTCACCGATAAAAAAGAGTACTCTGTGGCAACGGTTGCCGCTATTATTGGCAATACTGGGAACTTGGGAATTCCTTTAAATATTGCCATTTTTGGTGAAGAGTCTATACCTTACACCACAGTTGTCAATCTTGCAACAGTTTTTTTAGTCTATACCTTTGGAGTTTTTTACTACTCTCGAGGAAGTTTTGATGTTAAAACTTCACTCAAAAATATAATCAAACTCCCAATCTTATGGGCAGCAATCTTTGCAATAATTCTAAGTATCAACCATTATGAACCATCAAAAATCATACTAGACATGCTCATGATGGGAGCGTATGCTTCTATGACAATGCAGTTATTTTTGTTTGGAATTTATCTCTATGGCTCAAAAATAAGGGAACTAAGTAAAGCGTTAACACTCTGGGTGATGAGCATAAAGTTTATCCTCCTACCAGCCATAGCATTTTTTATTCTTTACAATATTGAACTTGAGAAGATGCTCAAAGGAGTCATATTTATAGAACTTATGATGCCTCTTGCTGTTGCAAATGTCAATATAGCTTCGCTCTACAATTGCTTGCCAAAGGTTGTAACAGGCTTGGTTTTTATCTCATCTATTCTCTTTTTAGGTTTTGTATTTGCAGGAGTTTGGGTGCTTAGCTTTTTATAATTGGTCTCCCTGCGAGGACTCGAACCTCGAGCTATCCCTTAGGAGGGGACTGCTTTATCCTGTTAAGCGACAAGGAGATAATTTCTTAGGACATCATCATGTTATAAGGTCGTCTAATCGACTCTGTTACATCTCCGACACTCATGTGACGGGATTTTCTTAAAAACTCTTTCCCATCAAGATAGACTAAAACTGTAGGGATAGCGAAAACATTAAAGTATGCCGCTAACTTTTGCTCTACTGAGGTGTCAATGCTCACAATCTCAACCGCTGGAAAATTTTCATCTATAGCTTCTAAAAGTTTAGGTTTTAACGCATGGCAGACATTACATGTCGGAGCTGAGAAATAGAGCATTACCGCTGGCTTCGTAGTGATAAGAGTCTCTATTTCTTCAACTTTTTGCATTTAACCTCTTTTTTTATAGTTATTTGATTTTTTGTAAAATATTTTCTACTGTAAAACCAAACTTATCAAAAAGCTCCTCAGCTGGTGCGGATGCTCCAAAACTATCCATTCCTATTACTCTGTCTGCTAGTTTATACCACTCTAAACCTCTCGCAGCTTCTATAGCAACTTTTTTCGTCTCAGGTTTGATGATAGAGTCGATATATGACTCCTCTTGCTCAATGAAAAGGTCATAACACGGAACTGAAACCACATTTACTTTTTCACCTTTTGCACTCAATGCCTCTTTCACTTTAAGAGCAAGTTCTACTTCACTTCCCGAAGCCATCAAAGTGATAGTTGCAGCCTCATCACTTGCAAGCAAGTACCCACCTTGGCTTGCACTCCCTTTTTTGGCATGTGGAAGTAGTGCTAGATTTTGTCTTGAACATACAAATGCGGATGGTGATTTACGCATCGTCAACGCAGTTTTCCAAGCTTCAACATTTTCTGCTCCATCTGCAGGTCTCCAAACATAAAAGTTTGGAAGTGAACGGAACTGAGAAAGATGTTCAATAGGTTGGTGTGTCGGTCCATCTTCACCTACACCGATACTATCATGCGTCCAGATAAAAAACTGTTGAATCCCTGTAAGTGCGGCAATTCTAGCAGCTGGCTTTAGGTAGTCTGAGAATACAAAGAAAGTTGCACTAAAAGGCAAAAGTGGTCCATAAAGCGCTATAGCATTTGTGATAGAAGCCATTGCATGTTCACGGATACCAAAGTAGATATTTCTTCCCTTTGGATAAACACCCATATTTTCTAGGTTTGTTTTATTGGATGGGCTTAAATCTGCTGAACCACCTAAAAAGCTTGGAACAGCTCTCGCGATTGCATTCATAATCTTTCCATTTGTATTTCTTGTTGCATCTGCTTTATCAAAAGTTGGATACTCAATACGAGAAAAGTCATGGTTTTCTAAAGCTATAAGCGCTTCATTTTGCTCCATAAGTGGAACTGTTTTTTGTCTATGAATCCACTCACGCTCTAAAAAATCACCTTTTTCAATTGCACATCTAAAGCGAATCATCACATCTTCATCCACTTGAAAACTCTTATTGGCATCAAATCCACATGCCAACTTTGCCTCTGCGATTATCTCTGCACCAAGAGGAGCACCATGTGCATGATGGGAACCTTCAAGTTTTCCTGCACCTTTTGCTATCACTGTATTTGCAATAATAAGTGTTGGTTTTTTGTTCGTTTTTGCAGTTGTAAGTGCTGCGTCAATTGCATCAAAGTCATGTCCGTCACACTCTAAAACATCCCAAGCTTGAGACTCAAATCGCATGCGAATATTTTCAGAGATACTTAAATCTGTTGAGCCCTCTATAGTTATACGATTTGAGTCATAGATGAGGATTAAGTTATCAAGTTTATTGTGTCCAGCGATAGAGCAAGCTTCATAAGAGATACCCTCTTCCAAATCGCCATCACCACAAAGACAGTAAACATTGTGGTCAATAAGTTCAGCAGTTTCAGAGTTAACCTGCGCACCTACAAATTTTGAAGCCATAGAGAAACCAACAGCGTTTGCGATTCCCTGACCAAGTGGTCCTGTTGTAATCTCAATCCCTGCAGTGTGTCCAAACTCTGGATGTCCTGGAGTTTTTGAATCAAGTTGACGAAAGTTTTTTAAATCTTCTACTTCTAGCCCATACCCCCAAAGATAGTAGAGTGCATAGATAAGTCCCGTTGCGTGACCGCCTGAAAAAACCAATCTGTCACGGTTGAGCCATGATGGATTTTTCGGATTATGATTGAGATGTTCACTTAAAACTACAGCGATGTCTGCGAGTCCCATTGGGGCACCTGGATGTCCTGAGTTTGCCGCTTGCACCATATCTGCTGCTAAAAACCTGATTGTGTTTGCCATTTTTTGACGCATTACATTGCTCATACTTTCTTACCTTGTTTTAGTTTTCTAAAGAGAGTCGCTATACAAGCGTCTCTTCTAGTTTGTGTCTGTTGATATATTTTACAAGAAGGCTAGAGAGTTCATTTTTTAAACTCTCATCAAAGCCATTCATCTCTTCTAAAAGCGCATCTGCCAAAATATTCGCTTCGCTTAGTGCTTTTTCTAAACCTAATATAGTTACAAAACTATTTTTCTCTTCATCATTGTTTGTTAGTTTTCCTGCTTCCTCTGAACTTTGTGTCACATCTAAAATATCATCTTGTATTTGAAATAAAAGACCCAGTTTTATGCCAAAATCATAAAGTTTCTCACCTAAATCTTCTTTACCAACAATAATAGCACCCATTTTAAGGGAAGCGGCTATAAGTTTTGCAGTCTTGTTTGTATGGAGTAGCTTTATTTCCTCTATATTGAGAGGTTTATTCTCAAAATAACAATCCATTGCCTGCCCAAGAACCATACCATTTAGCCCGCCATTACTTGCTAATTCTTTGATAAGTTGCACTCTTGTATAGTCTGAAAAAGGGGCATTACTTAAGACTTCAAAAGCGTATGTATTAAGCGCGTCTCCCACAAGTATTGCCGTCACTTCGTCATAAACAACATGAAGAGTTGGGTTCCCACGGCGCAGTGGAGAGTTGTCCATCGCTGGCAAGTCATCATGAATCAGAGAATAAGTATGCAGTAACTCGATTGCGTATGCCGCATGCATGGCTCCCTCTTCTAAAAGTGGGTTATAAGTATTAACCACACCAAGCAAAAGTGCGGGACGAAATCTCTTCCCACCTGCTACAAGCATATTCTGAAGTGCATCTTCATAAGTAGGGTGAATACTTTTTGATATTGGTAAGTTTTTTATTAAAAAAATTTCAAAGTTTTGCATGTGGGATTTTATCTAATTAACATTCACAAAAAACTGAAAATGATCTCTCTCAAAGAGTAAAGAGGCATAATCTTTAAAATTTGAAATATTTTTTGCTATATCTTCTTGGTTTTTTACTTTTTCCCCATTTACTTGAATCAATCTGTCCCCAAGGTTAAGCCCATACTTTTTGCTCTCTTTTGCAATTTTTATGATTCTCAAATCTTTGTCAAACGTCCAGCCGTATTGTTCCAGATAGGTATCGCTTTTGTAGCCGCCACTATGTCTTTTTTTACTCACTACCGTGATGGTTAAAGTTTGCGTGCCTCGTTTTATTTTTACTTTGTGACATGAACCGATTTTTGCAAAGAGTATCTCTCTCATCAATGCAGCACTCCCCATCACTCGCTTGCCATCAAGCTCTAAAATGCAATCACCCTTTTTAAATGGGTTCTTACTCATAAAAGGGTCTATAGAAGAGACAACAACTCGCTTCTTTTCATCTATTACACGAATCCCAATATCAGCATATCTTGTATCATCTGTTTGTAAAAATCTTTGAATATACTCTTTTTCTATGATTCCTCTTCCTGTCACTATTCCTTCAATTGCACAGCAACTATTGGTTAGCAGCGCAGGAACACTGAGTGGTTCACTAAAAGTAGCAAAACTGTTGAGCCCAACCTGCTTTTTAAGAATCTTTCCTTCTATTGCCATCGTTTTATCCACAGCCGCTTTGCCTAAAGAGAGATTATTGTTGATTCTAAATGGATATTTAAAACCTTTTTTATCTTCTATCAAGTAGAGTCCTAAGAAGGGGTCAGATTTGAGTATCTTGGCATGTGGAACTGAAAGGGAAAAAACAAGCCTTTTATTTGAACCTACGGGAATTTGAAGGGTTTGGTCTACTATGGAGTTGGAGTCAATAATTTTTTGTTTGCAAGAATTATATCCACCCCTGCATGAAGCTTGAAGCGTAAGGAGTACAAAAGCAAGTGTCAAGAGTACTCTTAACACTTATTTTATCCCTGATAGATTCATGTCGCCTAGCATACCCATGGCACTGTTTTGTTGGTTATGCTGAACCATTTTATTGACATCATTGATCGCACCAATAAGTAGAATCTGAAGCATTTGCTTATCGGACATAAGAGAGTCATCGATAGATAAATCAACCACTTCGCTTTTACCATTCATACTTACTTCAAGAAGACCACCACCACTTTTTACACTGAAAACTTTTGACTCTAACTCTGCTTGAAGTTTTTTTGCATTCTCTTGCATTCCCTCAAACATTTTGTTCATATCGCCAAGTTTAGAGAACATGATTAGATCTTCTCAGCCACTGAGTCGATATTGTTATCATCATCTAAAATGACAACTTTTGGCTTATAGGTCTCAAGCTCTTTTTCATCATAAGTCGCATAAGCAACAATAATAACTTTGTCACCTTTATGCACTTTTCTAGCCGCAGCACCATTAAGACAGATGTCTCTTTTACCGCGTTCACCTAAGATGATATAGGTCGAGAATCTTTCACCGTTGTTTACATTTAAAATCTCAACTTTTTGCCCAACTATCATCTTTGCAGCTTCTAGTAACTCTTCATCAATCGTGATAGAACCAACATAATTCAAGTTGGCATCTGTCACTGTAGCACGATGAATTTTACTATATAGCATCTCTATTGTCATCAAATATTCCTTATCTTCCCATCTGCTTTTTCATATCAGCTGGAGTTATTGGCGCATCCCACAACTCAGAATCAATTACATACTCTTCAACAACATTTCCACCGATAATATGCTCCGTAATTATACGGTCAATTTTCTCTTTTGTAAGCCTAACATACATCGTGTGACCTGGCTCTACGAGTATAATTGGACCAGCATTACAGCGATTCATACATGAGGTACGGATAGGTTGAACCGTTCCCATGATGCCCTCTTTCATTAAACTTTGTGCTAAATATTGAAAAAGGTCCTGCGTTTGTGCTGTTACACATGATGGTTTTGGCATGCCAGGAGGAGATGACTGCTCACACTTAAATATATAAAACGATGGTTGAGGGATTCCCATAAAAATTATCCTTGAATTTTTTAATGAAATTATAGCAAAATATAACTACAAACTCTAACTCCTGTAAATAAGTTCTCAGCTTTAAGCTTCTTCTTAACTTTTTAGATATAATTCCCACTAATTTTACTATGAGACAAGGAAACTAAAAGTGAGACAATACGAAGCAAATAACGACCAAACTTTGAACGCTTTACCTAAAATAATTATTCTGTTTTTATTACTTATTACATCTTTATATTCGGAAGCAAAAATATATATTGGAGCTGATGTTGGTTATTTCAATGAATCCTTTGCTGATTCAACTTCAGGAGATGGTACGAACTCAGAGATGGGAAGATTTAAAATTGGCTATGGAGAAAGAACTGCTTATGCCATTGAATTCTCTTTAGATTATATAAATAATAAGTCAACGACATTTTCAACTAATACACAACCAGATGGAAACAAATATGCTCTAAATGTTGAACTGGTAAAAGCCTTTGATTTCGACCTATTTATGCTTCCATTTTTTAAGTTTGGATATGGAGCTGGATTTTTAGATGTGCATGGTGTTGTTAATGGAGATACTATCCCTCAACCCGTCAATAGTCTGCACTTTAGTTCTTATAATTTTGGTCTCGGGACTTTTATTCCACTCAATGAACACTTTGATATTGAAATTGCTTATGAGTTTCAATCCCTCTCTTATGAGAAGAGTGATAAGACAGACACACTCCAAAATAGACTATCATCCAATACAAACATTGCTTTTATTGGCTTTAACCTAAGATTTTAGAGCCTCAAAAAAGAGACTATATCTTTAAAAGTTCTCTTACAACTTCTCTATCATCGAAAGGGAACTTTTGGTCATAGATAATTTGGTACGCTTCATCACCTTTGCCTAAAATAACAACAACTTCATCCTCTTTTTGATCTTCTAGTGCCATCTGAATCGCTTTTTTTCTATTTAACTCAACTTTCACATTTGTTCTATCTTCTATTCCACTCAAAATATCTTCCACGATTAGTTGTGGGTCTTCATTTCTTGGGTTGTCACTTGTAATATAGATTTTTGTAGCAAGCGTAGCCGCGATTTTTCCCATCAATGGTCTTTTGACTCTATCTCTATCCCCGCCTGCACCAAAGACTACAAGTAACTCTTTCTCTTTTAAGGCATTGAGAACTTGTTGCATTCCATCGGGTGTATGAGCAAAATCGACAATAACATTTGGAGATTCACAAACTTGTTCCATTCTCCCGCTTACACCTGCAAAGTTATCTACAACCTCGGCAACAGCTTCTAATTTTTTGCTAGTCAGGATATGTACTGCACCTATTGCAGCCATAAGATTATAAAGATTAAAAAATCCATGAAGAGAAGCAGTAAATGGAACTATCTCCTGAAAATGTTGAATAATTCCACTTGAAGCATCATTTAAAGAGTAGGCAATGAGTTTATATGTCGCTGGGTTTTCTATACCGTAAGTAAAAGTATTTTTTATATTAAAGGATGCTTTTGGTTCATCTTTATTGATTAACTTTTTACCTGTATCTTGAAAAAAACTATTTTTTACAGAGGTGTATTCACCGAGTGTTTTATGATAATCAAGATGGTCTTGCGTTATATTTGTTAATATTTTCAACTCAAAACTAAGACCCTCAATCCTCTGTTGCACAATGGCGTGAGAACTCACTTCCATGATGAAAAATTCACATCCTGCCTCAACCGCTTGATAGATGTGTTTGTAAATATTTAATACCGAAGGAGTTGTTAAAGTCTTCCCTTCGACAACATCATCGTTCATAAAAAGTCCACGCGTTCCTTGCATAGCAACTTTATAGCCTAAGTCCAACAAAAAAGAGTAGATTGCACTTGCAGTTGTAGTTTTCCCATTTGTACCCGTTATTCCAACTATTTTTATCTGATTGACACCAAAGAGTTCTGCTATATCTGCTGCTTTGATAATAGAGTGTGCCCCATTATCTTTTGCATTCTGAAGGTACTTTTCATTTTGTGCTGTTAAAACAAATGCTGTGTTTTTGTCACAATCTTCTGAGTTTTCACTGACATATAAATAATCTTGACCAGGTAACTCTATTTTCAATTCTTTCTGCCTTTGGCTAATTGTCTAAGTAATTTTTTAAGCAACTTATCACTTGGATAAACACTCAGTGCATTCTCTAAGTATGTAAGTGCGATTTCTGCAAAACCATGCTCTATCAAATTATCTAAAAAATCTATGAAATCTTCTTTTTTTGTAATTATGACACGTGTTGAAAACATAATGTTCTCAAAAGTCTCTTTAAATGTTTCTCCACTCTCGATAATATTTTTAAAATCTTTATAGAGAATCCCATCTTCAAATTCTAGTCTATTTCGGATAGGTTCAGCAAACACTTCACTCAGCTTTTCTAAGCTACCATCCATGTTTTGCAAAATATCACTCATAATATCATCTGCTTGTTCTTTATCTTCTTCTTTTAAAACTTCATAGTAGTCAAATAGAGCTTCAGCTCCACCCTCTCCACTCATAGCCATCTCAGAGAGTATGACTCCGTTGTAAGCCTCTTTTGAGTTAGGATAGTTTTGCAAAACAGTGGCAAATTGATCCAATGCATTTTTATACTCTGATTTAGAAAAACTATCTTTTGCTTTAGTTAATACTTGATATTTACTTATTGTTCCCATATTGAATCTCTCGCATCTAGATTATAAATTATCAATATCGTTTTCCATACCTATTGGTACATTTACTACACACAATTCAGGATGGATATACATTCTAAGTTGTCTCTCTACACCATATTTAAGTGTACTTCCAGTACTTGAGCAGCCTATGCATGCACCTTTAAGCTGGACATAGACCTTTGAGTTTTTAACAGTTATAAAATCAATATCTCCTCCATCTAAGGCTAACGATGGGCGAACTTTATCTATAACATTTTTTACTGGAACTACTAACTCATCGTCAGAAAATGGAATCATCTCTATCCTTTAAAGGTATCTCTATTATTTAAGTATCATAAAATATGACAATATCGCTTAACTAGTCATAAAATATATAACTAGCTTTTGAATTTTAGCCTAGCAATGGGAGTATCTCATGCACATAACTCTCTTTTCTCATGCCGACGAGTATATAATCAATACTTCCAGTATTCATAAGGAATCTCAAAGAGCACTCCTGCATGCTGCCGCTACACTCATTAAAAAGATCCTTGAACTTTATTTTTGTACTTTTACTACACTCATACGCCACCATTTTTCTATACTCTTGTAAAAAAAGCTCTATAAAATTGAAAAAAACTTCTCGATTTTCTTCACTAACAGAGTTTAAAGAGTTTCTCATGTGTGGAATTATCTGAGAGTATAAAAAGGAATCATAGTCTCCTAACCAGCCAAACTTATGTTTATTAACATCTAACTGCTCTAAAAGATTATAAAGAGGTCTTAGCGTATCATTATCACTTACTTCCATCAATTCGTTGAAGTGCGTATAGTACTCAGCGCTCTCATCATAATCAGCCAATCTGTACATGAAGCCCTCATGTTCTGCATTTAAAGGTCTATTTGCTAAAACTCTTAATCCGTTACTCTTAGCCCAAGCAGCACATTTCAAGCCAGTTTGTTCAAGAATATTGATTGGTAACTCAATTGTAGTGAAACTATGTTCTTCATTTCCAACTTTATCTGCTGCTTTTTCTGCTAAAGTGAGAAGATCTTCATAAGGCAAAAATTCTTCATGACTATATAGTTTAGAGAAGCTATTTGAACTTATTCCATAAGATTGGATTCTTTTATTTTGAACTTCTAACTCTAAACCCACAAAAGCATTAAACAATCTTCTGTACATCTCATCTAATCTTTTTGCTTTATCGACACCTCTGTTTATCGCGTCAAGGAGGTAATACTCAGGATTATGAATCAGATAACACTCTATGGAATCCATCTCTAGCCTCTCCAAAGAGTCACTCAGTTGTTGATGTAAAAAGGGTTGAGAAATAGAGTGAAAACAATCTTCGCTATACTCCACTACCTCTTCAAATGGCTTTTCTTTATGTTTTTGCATATTGCTATTTTGAATATAGCCAAACTTACTAACAATTTTAATCCTATTTTTTTTATCGTTATCAACACTTCGTAGAGCAAGGGCAATTGCTCTCTCAGCCCCACCATCCATATAGTTTGATGAAGTATCTATCATTGTTATACCAGAATCAATAGCCTCTCTCAATGCTGCTATATGTTGTGGATTTAAATCGCTGATTCTATAAGTTCCAAATGCGAAATTACTCATGGGGTCTCTCTTAATATTTAAAGTATTTTAGAATTGGGAAGGTTTGAAGGAGTTGGCATGTGGAATAATCCACATGCCAAGATTAAAATTATACTAGTTCGATAAACGCCATTGTAGTAGCATCACCACGACGAATTCTAGTTCTATTAATTCTTGTATAACCACCAGCACGTTCAACGTACTTAGGAGCTATTTCATTCACTAATTTTTTTGTTGCTTCTTTACTTTGAAGCGCCGCGAATACTGTTCTGTGCGCATTAGAATCATTCTTACCAGCGATTGTGATAAGTTTCTCTACATAAGAACTAAGTTCTTTTGCTTTTTCAACAGTAGTTTCTATTTTACCATGTTCTATTAACGAAATACTAAGGTTTTTTAACAAAGCTGCACGGTGTGCGCTTGTACGACCTAGTTTACGGTATCCATGACGATGTCTCATCTGTAATTCCTCTTATTTTGCTTCAATTTTCTTTTTTAATGCTGCAATAACATCATCTGCAAGATCAGCACCAACTGCAAAACCAAACTCTTGCACTTTTTCTACGATCTCATCATATGACTTTTTGCCTAGATTTTTAACATTTTTTAAATCATTTGTACTCATAAGTACTATTTCACCAATTAATTTAATGTTAGATCTGTCAAGGCAGTTAAAACTACGAGCACTTAATCCTAAGCTATCAATGTTAGTTGTTAACTTTTTAAGATCTGGATTCTCTTCTACTCTTTCAATAGCGATAGGAGCTTTTATGCTGATTTCGCTGTTAAATACTGCAAGTTGAGAATACATAACTTCTAAAGAGTTTCTAAACGCATCTAATGGAGAAATTTGTCCATCAGTTCTAATGTTTAAAATAACTCTTTCAAAATTAGGATTGTCTTCTACAAGTACATTCTCAATTTTGTATGTTGCACTACGAACTGGAGTGAAATAAGCATCAAGTGCAATATATCCATCTTCAAGTTTGTCATGTGTATCTTCACTAGCAACATAACCGATACCCTGAGCTATCTTAATTGTAAAATTAAGTGTTGCATCTTCATTTAAAGTTGCAAGGTGCGCATCTGGAGTAACGATTTCTACTTTTTCTTTGTTTAAATCTGAGCCTTTAATTGTACAAGGACCAGCAAAACTGTAGTTTATTTCTGCTTCAACTGCTTCATATTTAAGCTTAAAGCGAATCTCTTTAAGATTTAAGATAAAGTCTGATATATCTTCAAGCATACCACGAACTGAGTCAAACTCATGTTTAGCACCCTCGATTTTGATAGATATTGGAGCATAACCAACTGAACTGCTTAATAAAAAACGGCGAAGTGGATGAGCCAAAGAAATAGCATAACCAGTTTCAAATGGGTATGCCATAATATTAGCTTCATTCTCACTAATTTGCTCTACCTCGAACGCTTGTGGAGCAAGTGGAGTAGTTTTAATTTTTTTCATTCATACGCCCTTAGTTTTAATTACTATTTTGAGTAAAGTTCAACGATTAAACGTTCTTCAACAGGTATAACAACTTCTTCACGCTCTGGTAAACGAGTAAAGATACCAAAAACTTTTTCAGAATCAATGTCTACCCATGGAGCTAAACCAGTTTGATTTGTTAATTCAATAGCACGAACAATTTGTACATTTTTCTTGCTTGATTCACGAACTTCAATTTTTTGACCTGGTTTAACACGGTAAGAAGGAATATCAACTTTATTTCCATCTACTAAAAAGTGACCATGAGTAACTAATTGACGTGCAAAACGACGAGTTGATGCAAATCCCATTCTGTAAACAACGTTGTCTAATCTTTGTTCGATTAGAGTAACAAGGTTTGTTCCTGTATTACCATCTCTTCTTTTTGCTTCTACGAATAACGCGCGGAATTGTTTCTCAGAAACACCATACATGAATTTAGCTTTTTGCTTTTCATTTAGTTGTAAGCCGTACTCAGATACTTTTTTACGACGTTGACCGTGTTGACCTGGACCATACGGACGTTTTTCTAATGCAGATTTCCCTGCTAAACGACGCTCACCTTTAAGGTTAAGACTTACACCGAATCTTCTTTCGATTTTTTCTACTGGACCTCTATATCTTGCCATCAGTAATCTCCTTAAACTCTACGACGCTTAGGTGCGCGACAACCATTGTGTGGTAATGCAGTAACATCTTTCATAAATGTAACACGAATACCCTCAATACCACCTACTGCTTTAGTTGCAGTCTCACGACCTGAACCAGGACCTTGAACTTTAATACCAAGTTCTTTTATACCATGTACTTGTGCTTTTGCTACTGCATCTTCTACAGCTGCTTGAGCCGCGAATGGAGTAGATTTTTTACTACCTTTGAAGCCTAAACTTCCAGCAGAACTCCAAGCAATCATGTTACCCATTTCATCTGTAATAGTTACAAGAGTATTGTTAAATGATGCAGAGATGTGGCAGATACCACGTGCAATATTTTTCTTTACTACTTTTTTTCTAACAGCTTTTCTTTTTGCCATCTATAATCCCTTACGCTGCGCCGACAGTTTTACGTTTACCCTTACGAGTACGCGCATTTGTCTTTGTTTTTTGACCACGACATGGAAGACCACGACGGTGACGTAGACCTCTATATGAACCTAAATCCATAAGTGCCTTAATATCCATAGCAACTTTTTTACGTAAATCACCCTCAACCATATGGCTAGCGCGAATCTCATTTGTAATAGCTGCTACATCTTCTTCGTTCAATTCGAAAACTCTTTTGTTATAGTCAATACCTGTCGCATCTAAGATTAGACGAGAAGCATGTAAACCAATACCATAGATGTATGTTAGACCATACTCTATTCTTTTCTTTTTAGGTAAATCAACACCGGAAATACGAGCCATGGTTATCCTTGTCTCTGTTTATGTTTTTTAACTTTGCAGATTACTCTGACAATGCCTTTTCGTTTAATGATCTTACAATCATCACACATCTTCTTAACTGAAGCTCTTACTTTCATTGAAAGTCCTTAATATAAATCTCATAGAATTTGAGCAGATGTTCAAGTTCTATACACTCATTATAATCCATCGCTTACGTGAGAATTTAATGAAACTTAGTTTTTCATCTTTGCTGCTTTTAGGCAAACAATCTTTAGCTTGCCAATACTTTTATCTTCTGTAATCTCATACATAAAGATAGAAATACTCTTTCGTTTTTTGTTAAAACAGCAAAGCGGAGGTGGATTGTACCCAATAAAATGTAAAAGATTTATTAATCGTGTTGAATTTATTGATAAGATTTCCAATACTATCTATTTTGGGGATTTTCAATCCATAGAACAAAAGAGTTAGAGAGAAGAGTAAACTCTTTAAAGTTTTTCTAGCTCCTCATAAAGTTTTTGAGCCATTATTTTATAGTTTCTTTTATGGCTAAGCAATTTATTTTGTCCCGCTGTTCCCATTTTTGCAATCTCTTCATCAGACATATTTATGATTTGCTCTATTTTTGCGACTATTGATGCTTCATTAAAGTCACAAAAGAGAGCATCATTATCATCAAAAAGTGTACGATTTTTAGGGTTATCTGTAAGCATGGCTGGAATAGCACAGGTGTAGTAGTCCATAATTTTAGAGGAAACTGTAGTACTATAAATAGGGATATTAGGCAAAAGAGCTATCCCTACATCACAATCATCAATTTGTTTCATCAACTCATTAAGATTAAACGCTTCTAAAATCGTTACTGTATCAGCGATAGTATGGTATCTGCTCATAACTTCTCTTGCAAATTGCGGATTGAAAGTGGAAATATTTAAGTGCCAGTTTTTAGATGTAACTTTACGGAATGCAACTAAAATCTCTTCAAATCTTCTAAGAGAGTCTAAAGTGCCGACATAAATAAAATGACATGCATCTCCCTCGGACTTTTTGTGTGGAGTAATTCTTGCAGGGTCTAAGCCTGCAGGAAGAGGAAAACTTCTTACCCCGCTGTCTGCATAAAATTTTTCCTCCATATCCTTGGATGTTGGCATAAAAAGGTCACACTGAGAAAGAAGGTGTTTTTTAGAAGCGATGTCAAAATAGGAGCGAATCGAGCCAAAAAGAGTGTTTGTATTGTTTGCTTTTCTTGATTCGCTCGCTTGCAATGTTTTTGGAAAAGAGACTCTGTAGCCTACTTTATATCCATACTTATCACGATTGTTTAATACATCACTTAAAATATCAAACATATTGCGAACAAAAACAAAATCAAAAGAGTAAAGGTCAACATCTTTCGCAGTTAAATACCTACAAATCTCTTTTTTATACTGTTTTGGAACGATATAATCATGCTCTTTTGCCTGAAAACTATTTTTGTACTTTGTAAAATAGACAATATGTACATCACAATACTCTTTAAGGTAACCGTTAAACAGAGGACCTATCGCTCCATTATCTGCATACTCCTGCTGGTCGGTAATATAAAGAAGTCTCTTTCTTTTGTTAGGCTCTTGACTCATAGGTTTTCTCCTTTTGTAGGCTCTTCATCTACCAATTCAGCATTAAATAACTTTTCATCAAACTCTAATCCAAGATACTTGCATATAGCCTCAACATCTCGCACCGCATTTCCTAAACAAGAGGTCGCACCAGGAGAGGGTGTCATGTTAAATATGATTCCTTCACCTGTATTGATTGAAGCCTCTCCGAGCATCAACTTTTGATTTTTTTTATCAAGAATTTGTGGTCTTACTCCACCAAAACCTTTTGCGTAAGAGATATCCTCTTCACTTAAGGATGGAACAATTTTTCTTGCATCTTGTAAAAAGAGTTTTTTATTGATGTAGGGTACTTCAAACATAAAGTTTTTTAGAACATAGTTTCGTATATCAGCATCTTTGAACAAATCATAAAATATCTTCAAAACAGTCCAATCAAGCCTTAGGGTTTTGAAGAAGTCCATGTAGGTTCCAGGCTTAAAGCGCTCTAGTTTTGGAAGCATAAGCGCAGTAGGACCAAAGCGGGTAAACCCACTTACTAAAATATCTGGATCTCCATGAAGTGCGGCAAATGGGAGCTTTGGATTTTGAACCATATAGACTTTCCCATTGAGAATCTTTCGATTTCCCATATAAAAACTCCCCGCCATCGGTAGACAACCATAATCAAGTCCATACCCCATCTTATGAGCAAGAAAAAGGCTATGCGCGCCTGCATCCACAACAACAAAGTCAGCTGTAAACTGGCTCATGGTCGTCTGAACATGGTAAGTAGACCCAATCTTCTGAATCTGTTTTACTTCATTGTTAAAAAATATATCTGTGATTTTATCTTTTATCTTAAGGGTGTTATCTATGAAAGTATCGCTGAGAGCTTTAAAGTCAACGGTCGTGTATTCTCCTTGCGCTCCTATGCCAACTATATCTTCTGGTCGCTCTTTTCCATCTTTATCAAAGATAACTGCAGGTTCTATTTCTGCTAGTTGCTCTTTTGTGTAGAGTTTAAGATAGGGATAGAGAGTTTTAAACTCTTCATATCTATGTCGCATATAATTGACCTCTTCATGTCCAACACCAAGGGCTAGCTTTTGATGAGAGAAGATAACCTTATCTTCATAGCCATGAGAGAGACAATACTTCTCAACCATTTTTGCAGTTCTCTTCACCTTGGCAGCCTTTTCCAAAGTGTAGTTCGTCTCAATATCTCCGCAATGTATCGTCTGAGAGTTTGCAGAACCATTTGAGTTGAGTGAAGCCAAAGAGCCATACTTCTCTAAAAGACAGATACTTTTTGTAGTTGTATATCTACCGAGCTCATAAAAAAGTGCTGCACCTGAAACGCCCCCTCCAATTATGATTACATCGTAATGGTTTTGTGTCATCTGCCCCTCTTTTGTTTAAAAAGTTCTATTTCAAAGCATTATACACAATTAGCTAAAAAGCAGTATGCAGTATCAAGAAATCTATCTAGTCCCAGATGACGCTTACTCCATACTCCTCATTTAAAATCATCTCTTTGACGTAATAAATTTTCTTTCCATACTTTTTACTCAAAAGCTCTACCTCAACTGGTTCTCCCTCTAGCAACTCTCTTACCTCTTTGTAGGAGAGCCATTTTCCATATTTTGCTAATGCGTTTTGCCATATCTTAAATTGGCATGTGGAAAGTTCTGTTGGTTCAAACATCTCTCCATCTTCAGTTTTCCAGTGAGCATTCGTACAAGCATAGAGCTTTACTTTTTTGCCCCTTACCACTTTGTCTCTTACTTCTATACTTCCATCTTCACAATAGGGACATTTTCCTAAAATCATCTGCTTTCCTTATCATCAAATCGTAGTACAAAAAAATATAATTCAAAATATATATTGCATTTTGCAAAATATATTTCATTTTGCAATATATATTTCACTTTATACATTAATTTTTACTTAAAGAAAGTTCCTTAAAAAAAATTTAAAAATTTATACGCTATAGTACAATAAAACAAAAATGAACCAAGGAGGTTTATTATGCAAATCTTAAATCATACCAAAACGGAAAAAGAGTTGACTTCTGATGATTTTATTGTTTCTAAAACAGATAGAATGGGAAGAATAATCTATGGAAATAGAGCTTTTGTCAAGCTTTCAGGCTATGGGGAATCTGAGTTATTACATCAGACGCATTCAATCTTAAGACATCCAGAAATGCCAAAAATCATTTTTCAATACTTATGGGAGCGGATACAGCAGAAAAAAGAGATTTTTGCCTATGTAAAAAACATGTGTAAAGATGGTTCTTCCTATTGGGGCTTTGCGAATATTACCTCGACACTCGATAAGCAAGGCAATATTCGTGATTTTCAATCTGTGAGACGCAAGCCAAGCAAGATAGCAATGGAGAGCATACCTCAACTTTATAAGCAACTCCTTGCAGCAGAGCGTTCTGAAGGGATAGAAGCATCAAAAGCAGCACTTGAGAAAGTGTTAAGAGCCAAAGGAACTAGTTATGACAAATTTATTCTCACTCTTCAACAATATGCAAGTTCTCCTCTCCTTTAGCATCTCTTTTCTTGCTGTAGTAACATTTGCACTCTATGGCTTATACATTCCAGCGGCAATTTTTACCGTTCTCTCTTTTGTCACACTTTTCATACCTGTAGGTGCACTTAGCAGCAATATATTTGATGATACACTTGTACGTCAAATTCGTGATGTTCTTATGAATGCTGGTCAAGGAAATCTATCGACTCGGATTACAGGAATAGAAAAAAAACATCTTATGCGTCCTTTAGCACTCGCTATCAATGATATGCTAGATCAAACAGAACAGGTATTAAGAGATATTCATATTTCTGTCGTTGAGGCAAACGCGGGAAATGAAAAACGAATCATTTTTCCAGATGGCTACAAAGGTGACTTCAGTGCGATTGGTCCAAGTCTTGAGAGTGTTGTTGTGGCGATTGCCCAAGCACATAAAGACCAATTAGGTTCCGATATGGTAAAAGAGTTTGAGAAAACAAGCGGTGGAGTTTCCAAAGGCTTGGCTGTTTTACAAACGGATGTCATTAAGAGCACGAACCTTACAAAACAGATAAATGTAGCAGCAATTGCCACAGCACAAAAAGTGGAAGGATCAAAAGAGAGTGTAAATACAATTATAGATGACATTGAACACCTCATCGAGCTTATTTCAGGTTCACACACAGCCATCTCCTCTTTAAATGAAAGAACCAATGAGATTAGCACTATTGCTGAACTTATTAAAGATATTGCCGAACAGACCAACTTATTAGCACTCAATGCAGCCATAGAAGCAGCGCGTGCAGGTGAACATGGCCGAGGGTTTGCTGTTGTTGCTGATGAAGTAAGAAAACTGGCGGAGAGAACACAAAAGGCTACAGCAGAGATTTCCATGACACTTCAAACGCTTAAACAAGAGGCAACGGATATCATGACTAACTCGCAAGAGATGAACGATCTTGCAACCGATTCTCAAAAGAATATCTCTGACTTTGAAGAGGTTATCAGTGAGTTTAGTGAGACCGTGACACAGACAGCAAAAATGTCGAGTGTCATTGATGATTCACTCTATACGACACTTGTTAAAATTGACCATATCATTTTCAAACATAACGCCTACTCTGCAATCATACGTGAAGATCAAGAGCTAGCCAAATCCTTCACAGATCACCACGGCTGCAGAATGGGAAAATGGTACTATGAAGGAAAAGGAAAAGAGAAATTTAGCAAAACAGCGACTTATGCGAAGCTAGAAGCTCCTCATGCTAATGTGCATAATAGTGTCTTGTCTGTCATGTCTTGTGTCAAAGAAGGCGATTGCGTATCTGAGGTGCACTATGACGTAGTCGTCCAAGCTATGCGCGAGATGGAGTTGAACTCCCAAACGCTTTTTCTTTACCTAGATGAAATGGTTCAAGAAGCCAACCCTGATATACCTATCCATATCTAAGCTCAAGTTTTACTTGAGTGAGGGAAGTTATTAAATTTTTTTTGCTAAGATTCCTGCATGAATACATATACAGAAAAATTTAATACCTCTATCGAAAACACTCTTTTTTCTAAACTTCCACATGCCCAACAAAACTTCATAAAGCAAAAAGCGTATGTGCTAAAGTTTTCTCACCAAGAGCTCAAACAGATAATAGATATCGCCAGAGATCTTGGCATGTGGAATGAGAAAAGTATTGTAGAAATTTTTCCAGACCACGACCAAAAAAAAGTAGTTTTTAGACGTTTAAGAGAGGCGTATGAGGCTATAAGAAACGCACCTAACTCTTATAAAAATTTTGAGTTAAAAAATGTTCCTACGGAGCAGAGATACACTTTCAAAACAGAGCCTAAAGAGGGGTTTGGGTTAGGGCTTTGTCCCGTTGCAAGTGAAAAAACAAGATGTTGCAATCTTCTCACACTTGATGCAGTTGAGAGCTGTGGTTTTGACTGTTCTTACTGTTCTATCCAATCTTTTTACAACCAAAACACCATCACTTTCGACAGCAGTTTTGCTGAAAAACTTGCAAACCTTCAACTTGACCAAAACAGAACCTATCACATAGGAACGGGGCAAAGTTCTGACTCTCTTATGTGGGGAAATCGTGAGGGTATTTTAGACGCACTTTTTCTTTTTGCAAGAGAGAATCCAAATGTTATTTTAGAGTTTAAAACCAAGTCCGATAACATCAAGTACTTTTTAGAAAATGATGTCCCTAAAAACATACTTTGTACTTGGTCGCTCAACACAAAGACGATTATAGAAAATGAGGAGCACCTCGCCGCCTCTCTTGACAAACGTATCAATGCAGCACGTAGTGTTGCAGACAGAGGTGTCAAAGTAGGTTTTCACTTCCACCCTATTGTAGAGTATGAGAACTATCTTGCGGAGTATCAAGAGGTTTATGAGAGACTCCAACGAGAGTTCAAGCCAGAAGAGGTAGCTCTTGTCAGTTTTGGTACACTCACTTTTATAAAACCTGTTATCAAACAGCTTCGCTCTCGTGAGTTTAGAACTAAAATCACGCAGATTCCACATGCCGATGCAAGTGGTAAAAGTTCCTATCCACATGCTACGAAAGTGGAGATGTTTAAACATGCGTATGAGAGTTTTAAACCTTGGCACAACAAACTCTTTTTTTACCTCTGCATGGAAGAACACGGCATGTGGAGGGAGAGTTTTGGGTACCAGTATGCAACAAACAATGATTTTGAGCATGCTATGTTGGAGTCGTATTGCAATAAAACAGGGCTTAAGTACCTGATTTAAAGGCTTTTTTAAGCATATACAAGCATGAAATAAGTATAATTTCTCTCTTAAAATACAGGATATTATATATGATGAATCTGGATATCAAAAAGTTTTTTTTACTCCTTGGCACGCTCTTTTTTTCAATTGTTATCCTTATGCTTTTTGCACTTTACAAACTCAAAGGCAATTCAGATAAATTAGAAGTATTGACCCAAGAGAGACATAATATGATTAGCTACTCTGACCTTTTAAGACATGGTTCGGATGATTTAAGCAAATATGCGCGTCTCTATGTGGTCACAGCAGATGAAAAATATAAAAAAATCTATTACGATATCTTGGACATAAGAGATGGAGAGAAAGAGAGACCGCTCAACTATGATCATATCTATTGGGATTTGCTAGAACCCACCCGTTCATTAAGACATCAGCTTGGAGCGAAACAAGCTTTATCAGAGATACTACAGACCCTTCCTTATGATGCATACGAATACAAACGACTTGAAGATGCAAAGAGTAATTCAACTGAGCTAGTAAACTTAGAGGTAGAGGCTTTTAATGCTATGGTTGGCCTCTATAAGGATGCGAACAACAACTATTCACGTTATGCTGCAAAAGACCAGAAAAAAGCAATAGACTTACTTCACTCTGCAGAGTATCTCAAAGAGAAAGAGAAGATTATGCTTCCTCTTGATGAATTTTTAGAACATTTAGAAGCAAGAACTTCAGCACAAATCAAAAGAATCAAAAGCGACATTGGTTGCTACACCAACATTTCAATTATTGCTATCTATTTGCTTATACTCATCTCGATTCTCTTCTTTTATACCTTAATCAAAAAGATTTTAAATCCTATCCTCTATCTCACCGAAAGGATATATGAATTTCAAACTTCAAGAGACTCTCAAAGTGAAGATAAAATCTTCTACAATGATGAAATTGGCTACATGAGTACGCAGTTTTATAAAATGAGAGACAATATCAAAGATGATATAAAAATATTGCAGACAAATGATATAAAACTAAAAGAGTACCTTTTCTTGATAGATAAAAATATTATCACTTCAACTTCAGACTTAGAGGGAAAATTCACCTCTGTCTCAGATGCTTTTTGCAAAGTAATTGGCTTCACGAAAGAGTTTCTCATCGACAATCACTACACACTCGTAAACTCAGAAGATATGGATAAAGAGACTTATAAAGAGTTGTGGGAAACTATCAAAAAAGATAAAGTCTGGCGAGGAGAGATAAAAAGCAGGAATAAAGAGGGAGAATATTTTTGGCTCCAGTCGAGTATTTATCCAATCTTTAATGAAGAGAAAGAGAAAATTGGTTACAGGGCGATACAGGCAAATATAACAAATACAAAAAAAGTTGCACAACTTCTAAAAGAGTCACAACTCTTAGAAGAGAAGAACAGAGACTATTTAAAACTTGTAGATAAAAATATTATCGTCTCCATGACAGATGTTAATGGAAAAATAACCTATGCTTCTGAAGCTTTTTCTCTTGTCTGCGGTTATTCACAAGAGGAGCTCATAGGTAAAAGCCACTCCATCATTCGACATGAAGATATGAGCGATGAACTTTTTGATGATATGTGGGAATCTATAACACTCAACAGAACGTGGCATGGTGAGATAAAAAACAAGGCAAAAGATGGCAGTTTCTACTGGGTGGATGCTACGATATACCCTACTTTTGATGAAAATGGAGAGAAAACAGGCTACACTGCAATACGCGTAAACATCACAGATAAAAAGAAGATAGAAGACCTTTTGATTACTGATGGTTTAACTGGTGTATATAACAGAAGACACTTCAAAGAGACGCTCCCAAAATCAATCAACATTGCAAAAAGAAACAATACCTATTTTTCATTTTTAGCTATCGATATTGACTACTTTAAGGATTATAATGATGCATATGGTCATCAAATGGGAGACAATGCTCTTATCCAAGTAGCACATGCACTACAAAACTCTTTGTTAAGAGCAAGTGACATCTGTTTTAGACTTGGTGGCGAAGAGTTCGCTCTCTTTTTTGAGACTTCCGAGAGAGAAAAAGCATATCAATTTGCGGATAAAATTAGACGAACTATTCAAGAGTTGCACATTGAACATAAAAATAGCAAGATAGATAAATATTTAACTATTTCACTTGGACTTGTAACTATCTCAAGCAAAGAGAGTATCAGCGCTGAGGAGTTGTACAAAGAGGCAGACGCTTATCTCTACAAAGCAAAAGAGTCTGGTAGAAACAGGGTGGAGTCTAATATTACATGAGTATTATATTTAATCGCTTCAAAAAAGAGATAATTACACTGCTTATGCTTATTGTAAGCGTAGTCTCTCTCTCCTCTTATATCACCTATACACAGATAACGAGCTCTTTAAGTAAATCCTACTTTGAAAAACTCTCCGTCGTGAAGCATCTCCTTTCATCCAATATAGAAGAGTATTTTGATGAGAGGAAAAAAGATGCTTTAGCCTTAGGAGAGAGCCAAACTACTTTAAATGCTTTTGAAGAGTTTGAACGCAGTTTTAAGTTAGTCGAAGATGAGGAAGAGGGACAGCTTGTTTATAAGACGCTCAAAGAGGAGATAAAAAACAATATTACAAAAATAAACTATACTGTTCCACATGCCAAACCAAAAAGAGATCCAAAAGCATACCTCTCAAAAAACTACACGACAAAAACGCTCCAGTATCTCTATATCTCGAGTAATCCTTTTAGCACACAAGATAAAAAAAATCTTTATGCTTCAAGTGCAAACTTAAGCTATGATGACACCCACTACAAATACCATAGCTACTTTTTACAAATGCTCAAGCTCTATGACTTTAGTGACATTTACTTAATCAATATGAATGGGGATGTCATCTATACAGTAACAAAAGAGCATGACTTTGCGACGAACTTGAAAAAAGGAGTTTTTGAAGATTCTGCTTTAGCTCTTGTCTACAAGAAAGCATTGAAATCGACACATCAAAGTGTAGATTTTGAGGATTTCTCCCCTTATGAACCTAGTTTGAATAAGCCAAAAGCATTTATGAGCACTCCTCTTTTCAAAAATGGAAAAATGGTTGCTGTGGTCGTTGTGCAACTCTCCACAAATAGACTCAATGCAATCATGACACATACAAATTACAGTACAGATATTGGACTTGGAGAGAGTGGCGAAGCATACTTGGTTGGAAATGATTCTCTCATGCGAAGTGAAAGCCACTTTAAGTACAGCCTCAACAACGAGTTAGTCAAGGCCTTATCTACAACCATTGGGATTATAAGCATCAACTCGGAGAGTGCAAAAAGAGCCTTAAATGGTGAGAGTTCTCACGGGATAGACAAAAGTTATAGAGGGATAGAAGTATATAGTTCCTTTGCACCGCTCAACATCTTAGGAAAACAGTACGCAATTTTAGTAGAAATCAGCCAGCAGGAACTCTCTACTCTCATCAACAACTCCATTATTACTATACTCTTAACAAGTATCATCCTAACCATCCTCTTTTTACTGCTTTTTAGCTATCTTTGTTTACACTTCATCTTAAAACCGATTGAAAAAGAGGAACAAAAGTTTGCAGAAAATATCACTTTAAAAGAGAAAGAGCTTATTAGTTCACAAAATCTCTTGCGAGAGTATAAAAAAGCTGTAGACGCAAGCTCAATCGTTTCTAAAACAGATATAAATGGAATTATCACCTATGCGAATGATACATTTTGCGAAATATCAGGTTTCACGAGAGAGGAGCTAATAGGAAAATCCCACAACATCGTAAATCACAAAGATGTTCCTAGTTCGGTATTTGAAGAGATGTGGAGCACGATTCTTCAAAAAAAAGTTTGGAGAGGCAGGATTACTAACAGAAATAAGCGTGGTGAGAAGTATTATGTAAGTGGCTCTATCATACCTCTTTTAGGGGACAACAATGAGATTACGGAGTTCATATCCATTCGAACTGACATGTCTGAAGTAACTCAAAAAGAGCAACAGATACAAAAACAGACAACGGACGGCACCACACTCTTACCAAACAGACAAAAACTTCTTGAGATGCTTTCTCAGGGAAATCAGAGCATGATGAAATTGGCAATAATCCAAATCAATAGACTCAAAGATGTCGATGACTTTTACGGTAAAGAGACAAGAGAACAGCTTCTTATCAACATCACATCCAGTTTAAAAACAATCATCGTTGAAAATGCAGACTCAATCTACAAAATAAATGGGGAGCAGTTCGCTGTACTTGACTCTACAAACATGCCAATTCTAGAGTTTACAAAAAAGATGAAAAATATTATTAAATATTTTGATCATAATACTGTAGCTATTGGGGAGGACAACTTCAATGTTGATTTAACAATAGGCATAGCAACAGCAGAGCCATCTCAAATCTTTTTCAACACAGAGATGACACTCAGAAAAGCTCTAGATACCTCACAATCTTTTCTATCTTTTGAGAGTGCGGATGATGTTCAAAAGAGACATCAAGAAAATAGAGAGATGACGGTAAAGATTAAAAATGCTATCAAGAGTGACAACATTATCATCTTCGCCCAACCGATATACTCCAACACGCAAGGTGAAGAAAGTAAGTATGAGTGTCTTGTGCGCATGAGAGATGGGGAAAAGGTTATCTCGCCTTTCTTCTTTTTAGATATTGCAAAAAAAGCAAGACTCTACAGCACAATCACAAAGATTGTTATCGAAAAATCATTTCATCACTTTAAGGATTCAAAGAGTGAATTTTCTATCAATTTCACGATTGATGATGTCCTAAATGATGAGATTGTAACCTTCCTAAAAAGAAAAATAAAAGATTATAATATTGGACATCAGGTGGTTATAGAGCTAGTAGAGTCTGAGGGTATCAAAAATTTTGAGCATGTTAACAAATTTATAAAAGAGATAAAAGCACTTGGTTGTCAAGTTGCAATCGATGATTTTGGAACAGGATACTCCAACTTTGAGTATCTTATGAAGTTAAATGTTGATTATATAAAAATAGATGGTTCTCTGATAAAAAATATAGATATAGATGAGAGTTCACAAGTTGTTGTAGAACTTATTGTCAGTTTTGCAAAACGAATGCATATTAAAACAATCGCTGAGTTTGTTCACACCCAATCCGTTTATGATAAAGTAAAATCCTACGATATAGACTATTCTCAGGGCTATCATCTTTGTGAACCTAAAGAGCTTGGGGAGTCATAGTTCTATGGGCATACAAGACAATCTTTTCTTACAAAAACATTGTGTTACAAAAGAGCTGTTTAGTAGAGGATATAAAACTTATCTGCTTGATGGGGGGGGGTAACCTTAGAGAGAGAATTTGCCAAAGGTTTATTCAAAGAAGATGGATTTATCGAAGTGTTTGTAGATACGCCGATTAAAAATAGTGACACGCGACATGAATACACAAGAGAGCCTGCATATGATCTTGAAATATCTTAAATTTTCATTTTAGGGGATATCCCACTATCTAAGTTCTACAACACGCTCTTGTGAGTTCTCTTCAACAACTACTCTCGCTTCTACAACTCTTCCATTTTACTTATCCAAGTTAAATGAGTATCTCATCCCGAGTGAAATGGAAGATGAGCTATTATGATTTATATCTGCTGAAGCACCTATGCTTGGTTCTAGCACTGTTTGATAATCATGGAGATAATATTTAGCATTTACGCCCAATGAAAAATGCTCTGTTACTTTATATTCAGCTCCAACTTGCAGTGCGCCAACTATGCTTTGTAGATTTTTATCATTATCGTTTGTGCCACTGATTGGATTGTACTTCCAATTTAATATACCCTGCCCTACAAGTAAACCTGCGTAGAGGTGATAATCTTCAAAGAGGAAGTATTTGTTTATACCTGCCATAAAGAGATGGTTTGTAAACTCACTGTTTTTAGAGAGCATATAATGCACTGATGGTTTGTAACTCTTATCTTCAAAGAATCCACCTATGAGAGCATAGAGTTCACCATGGATATATTGAGCATCTGGTTCATTTGCTAGTGTGATTGAACCTACTAGGTTTGTCTGTTTTGTATTTATCTGAGATGAGCCTGCATTAAGACCTATCGAATCTACACTTAAATCAGCATGTATGAGAGAGGATGCTACTAAAAGTGAAACTGTTATTTTATTGAGTATTTTCATAGTCTAATCCTTTCCTATCTTATGAGGTATGCTATACCACTATCTGCACAAACTTTCTTTGTTCCATTGATATCATGGTAAGTTGTTACAACTGTGTTGTTTGCTTCTTGTACGAGAGTATCACCACTCAACATAGAGATATAACCATCTGGGATGACCACTCCTGTTTGGTTACAGTCTGTTATGAAGATTTTATCTTGGGCATTTTTAAATTGTCCATCATCACTACAGGCGCTAAAGCCTATAATGATTGTCCCTATTACTGCTGTTGTTATCAGCTTTTTATAAATTGTTTTCATATTCATCTCCTCCCTACTCTACACTCAGATTAGTTGTAACTTCTGCTGTTGTTTTAATGTATGTTTTGCCATTAATCTCTTCAATGACAACCGTACTACCTGCATTGTATGGTGTTTGAGGATCAAAGGTATTTTTGGCATCTGTAACTTCATCCGTTGTTGTGTTTCTTTTTTGGAATGTTGTTACTGTTTTCCCATTTGCATCTGTTTTAACCAAAGCTTCGTGAACCCAGGTATCACTGCCTATAATCTCATCTGCTTGTGTTGTTGGTGCTGCTGTTTCAACATTACCATTAGTTTTAATCATAGTTGTTGCACCGACTACATTTGAAGTTGCTTTTGTAGTGACTCCATTTACAGTGACAAGATGTTCTGCTGTTCCATCTGCATTTGCTTTGACTGCGATAGATTCACCTCCATTTGTAAGAGTTGTCTCTACTCCACCATCTGCGGTAAACTGTACCTCTGCTTTTGATAGTTCTGAGATAGCTTTTGTCTCTTTTGTCCCTACTGTAACCAAGTGTTCTACTGTTGCGTTGTTATTATACGAAGCTACAGCATTATCAAGTCTATACTCTGAAGCTACTGAACTTGGTACGAAGGTGATTGTTTTACCAGGGATATTATTTATGGTAACTCGGCTTGGTGTACCACTTCCATCATCGTATGTTATTTCATAAGGACTAACATCTGAACCTGCACCGCCTGAGCTTGCAGTTACTCCTGTCGCTACAGAATCTGCACTACTTGTTACTAGTTGTGTTGAACTAACTGTTGGTGTAGGGTCTGCTAATGTTGTTACATCGAAACTCGCATTTATATCTCCAACTGTTAAAGTTGTAGTTGTAGTTGTTGCGTAGGATGATGATGATGTTTGTCTAAGTGTTACATTTTCATCATTGTTTATGACTCCTGCAGTGCTGAGCCAAGCTCCATTTCCTATTTTATATTCACCGTTAATTATACTGATAGGCAGAGCATATGCTATACCTCTAATAGCTACACTTTGAGAGTCAATTACACTGCTTAATGCTTGATTGATTTTTGGAGTGAAGCTTATTGGATCTGGTGTACCATCAAGTACTGTAACATCAAAGCTTCTTGTAGAGTTTTTATCACTGTCATCTGCTGTGATTGTGATACGAACTATACCGTTCGCATTTGCAACAGTTGTAAGGTTGAAGTCTAATGCTTGGTTCGCCCATGTTGCTTGTTGTACTAGATTTGTCCAATTTTGAGTTACTTGCAGAATAGCTGTATCGTTTGAGTCTACTGTTATATTGAGGTCACTTCCCTCTATATCTGAAACATTAAGCTCATAGTTTGTAGTTAGATTCTCTTTTAGTAAAGTTATATCACTAAAAGTTGTATCTATTGTTGGTGCATCATTTACCGCTGTAATGCTTAAGTCAAATGTTTGGATACTACTTTGTCCGTTTGCAGTCGCATTTACATCTACTGTAATAGTTCCGTTTGCGTTTGCTATTGGGCTTACTACTAATTTACCGTTTACAATTGAGACTGTTGCAATGGATGTATTTGAAGATGATGTAGTATAAGTAATTGTATCTCCTTCTATATCTGTTGCACTCAGTGTGATATTTAAATCTGTGCCATCTTCTGTTATTGACTGGTTTGTAATAGTTCCTAGTATTGGGGCATCATCAACTGCTGCTACATTGATGCTTGCAGTATAAACTGATGTTGAATTAGCATCTCCATCATTTACAGTAAAACCAAATGTTGCATAAGGTGTACCGTTTGCATTTGCTGCTGGTGTAAATAGCAGGTTTACTATATTTGATGTAGAAATAGTTTGATTAAGAGTAACATCTACATTGTTTAGTTGTAAAGTTCCAGCTGTTGGAAGGGTTGTAATAGAAATAGAACTTAGAGTCGCTCCTGCATCTACATCCGTGAAGGTAAAGTCACTGTTTGAGAATGTTTTAGTTGTATCTTCATTGATTGTGATATTTAAATCATCTGAAGTTGGCGCATCATTGACTGCAGTTACGTTGACATCAAAGCTTCTTGTAGAGTTTTTATCACTGTCATCTGCTGTGATTGTGATACGAACTATACCGTTCGCATTTGCAACAGTTGTAAGGTTGAAGTCTAATGCTTGGTTCGCCCATGTTGCTTGTTGTACTAGATTTGTCCAATTTTGAGTTACTTGCAGAATAGCTGTATCGTTTGAGTCTACTGTTATATTGAGGTCACTTCCCTCTATGTCTGAAACATTAAGCTCATAGTTTGTAGTTAGATTATCTTCTAGTAAAGTTATATCACTAAAAGTTGTATCTATTGTTGGTGCATCATTTACTGGGTTTATATTAAAGGTTATTGTCTGTCCATCTACTAGACTAGCATTATTATCTTGTGTAACAATTACATTTATAGAAACATTACCATTTGCATTTGCTACAGATGAGACAACAAGTTGATTCCCTACTACATTTACAGTAGATTTAGATACATCGTTTGAGGTTGCACTAAAGCTATAAGCATCACCCTCTGCATCACTCGCTTGTAGTGTAATGTTGAAATCACTAAACTCTTCATCTTGAGCACTAAGGTTAGAAACCGTTACGAGGACTGGTGCTTCATCTATTGTAGCCATACTTAGTTGTGTCGCTGCAGAGTTTGTATTGCCCACTGCGTCTGTAAACGTATCTGCTGCTACATCAATCGTAGCCCCTGTTGTACTTCCGGCTGTTGGAGTAAAGCTTGCGGTATAAACAGTTGCACTTGTTGCTGTAAAGTTACTTAGAGTTCCACCTACTGCTGTTACATCTGCAAAAGTAAAATCTGTACTTGCTTCAGAGAGTGTGAATGTTATTGTAGCTACATCAGCATCTTTAAGTGCGTTGTTGTTTGTAGTAATAGCGATAGTAGGTTTAGTTGTATCTACACTCATACTTAGTTGTGTTGCTACAGAGTTTGTATTGCCCACTGCGTCTGTAAACATATCTGCTGCTACATCAATCGTAGCCCCTGTTGTACTTCCGGCTGTTGGAGTAAAGCTTGCGGTATAAACAGTTGCACTTGTTGCTGTAAAGTTACTTAGAGTTCCACCTACTGCTGTTACATCTGCAAAAGTAAAATCTGTACTTGCTTCAGAGAGTGTGAATGTTATTGTAGCTACATCAGCATCTTTAAGTGCGTTGTTGTTTGTAGTAATAGCGATAGTAGGTTTAGTTGTATCTACACTCATACTTAGTTGTGTTGCTACAGAGTTTGTATTGCCCACTGCGTCTGTAAACATATCTGCTGCTACATCAATCGTAGCCCCTGTTGTACTTCCGGCTGTTGGAGTAAAGCTTGCGGTATAAACAGTTGCACTTGTTGCTGTAAAGTTACTTAGAGTTCCACCTACTGCTGTTACATCTGCAAAAGTAAAATCTGTACTTGCTTCAGAGAGTGTGAATGTGATTGTAGCTACATCAGCATCTTTAAGTGCGTTGTTGTTTGTAGTAATAGCGATAGTAGGTTTAGTTGTATCTAGCACATAAGCTTGAGTAGCTACTGTTCCGTCATTCCCTGCTGCGTCTGTAACTTTGAATTTGATTGAACTAGTTCCATTTAGGGTAGCTCCATCCCAGCTGATTACCGTCACTGCTACTTTAGCGCTCACATCACTATACGTGCTACCTCCATCTACTGAACCATAGAGTATCTCTCCTGCCGCCAATGTAGTTGAGAGCGTAGCTGTAATTGTTTGTGATGCAGTCCCTGTTGTAAAGTCTGTCGCACTTGCCCCTGTATCTGCTGATATACCTATTGTACTGATTGTTGTTGTCGGTGCTGTTTTATCAAATGTAACACCAGTTCCACTTGTGAGAGCTGTTACTTGTGCCCCTGCATTAGTCGCTGCATCTGCGAAGTCAATTGTAAATGGTACAACTCCCTCTGCATCACCACTTGCCATTGTATAAGTAGCAGTGTAGTTATTTCCGCTTGGGTTTGTAACTGCTGCCACATTTCCTGCAATTGTAACTGTAGGATTTGCGCTAAGAGTTTCATTTGCAACGATACTAAGTGTTACTACATCCCCTGTTTTTGCTTTAGAGCTGCTTGCGTTGTTTGAAGCGATTGTTACTGTGCTAAGTGTTGGTATATTTGCATCAATTGAATCAGATGCTTGCGCTATAGCAGTTGTATATGCTGTACTTGTATTTCCTGCACTATCTGCTAGTGTAAAGTTAACTGGAATATCACTTCCGCTTAGAACATCCGTTCCACCACTTGTTACTGTAAACTGTGCTGTATAGGTTGTGTTATTAGTTTTAGTTAAACTTCCTAATGTAAAGCCACCAATTGTTCCTGTGATTGCACCTGAACCTGTAGTGTAATCATCACTGTCACTTGCTACTGTGATAGTTGCTGTTACTACACTTCCTATCTTCATAGCTGTGTTTGGGATGGAGACTGAGCTGATGGTTGGAGGGGTTGAATCGGCTACTGTTGTAAAGCTCCAATCCGTTGTAGCTGTAAGTCCTGCATAGCTATTGGCTGCACCATCCGTAAAGGCTGTTGCTGGGATGATTACATAATACTCTGTATTTAAGCTTAGTGTTGTAGTTGGGTTGATTGTTACGGCTGCATTACTCACTGTAACTCTAGCATCACCTACTGGGATAGTCTCTATGAGAGTATCTCCTATAGTTGTTTTTATGAGAATATCTCCTGTTCCAATGACTACATTTTCATTCAGTGTTATTACTAGATTTGAGTCTACTGCTATATTGGTCGCATTGTCTGTTGGGCTTAGAGTTGAGAGTGTTGGAGCTGTTTTATCAAACACTACAGCAATTCCGCTTGTAAGTGCTGTGACTTGTGTTGCACTATTTCCAGCACTATCTGTCATATCTATTGTAAATGCTACACTTCCTGTTGTATCACCACTGAGTAGAGTGTAAGTTGCAGTGTAGTTATTTCCACTTGTGTTTATCACTGTTGCTGCTTGACCTGCTATAGTAGCTGTTGGAAGTGCTACTATTTCACTTGTTGTAAAAGTAATTGTTATAGTATCGCCAACTTTAGCTTTTGTGGTGTCTGTGTTGTTTGATGCCATTGTTGCAGTTGTGATTGTTGGTAAGGTTGCATCTTTAGTTACTGTATTTGTCGCACCAGAGCCTACATTGCCTGTTGGGTCTGTAAGTGTAACGCTTACACTCAATGTGCCATCATCTAAACTAGAGAGATTAATTCCACTGATTGTATCTGTTAGGGTTGCTATAGTTCCGCTTCCAGTTACTGCTGTAGTTGCTCCGTTGGTGTCATCTATAGAGTAGTTATAAGTTGCTCCAACTTCTGCACTTGCAAACTGAAATGCTGCTGCTGATTTATTGGCGTTTATCAGTGGTGTTGTTGTAAAGGCTACGCTGTATCCGTTTGGTGCTGTTTTATCAAATGTAACACCAGTTCCACTTGTGAGAGCTGTTACTTGTGCCCCTGCATTAGTCGCTGCATCTGCGAAGTCAATTGTAAATGGTACAACTCCCTCTGCATCACCACTTGCCATTGTATAAGTAGCAGTGTAGTTATTTCCGCTTGGGTTTGTAACTGCTGCCACATTTCCTGCAATTGTAACTGTAGGATTTGCGCTAAGAGTTTCATTTGCAACGATACTAAGTGTTACTACATCCCCTGTTTTTGCTTTAGAGCTGCTTGCGTTGTTTGAAGCGATTGTTACTGTGCTAAGTGTTGGTATATTTGCATCAATTGAATCAGATGCTTGCGCTATAGCAGTTGTATATGCTGTACTTGTATTTCCTGCACTATCTGCTAGTGTAAAGTTAACTGGAATATCACTTCCGCTTAGAACATCCGTTCCACCACTTGTTACTGTAAACTGTGCTGTATAGGTTGTGTTATTAGTTTTAGTTAAACTTCCTAATGTAAAGCCACCAATTGTTCCTGTGATTGCACCTGAACCTGTAGTGTAATCATCACTGTCACTTGCTACTGTGATAGTTGCTGTTACTACACTTCCTATCTTCATAGCTGTGTTTGGGATGGAGACTGAGCTGATGGTTGGAGGGGTTGAATCGGCTACTGTTGTAAAGCTCCAATCCGTTGTAGCTGTAAGTCCTGCATAGCTATTGGCTGCACCATCCGTAAAGGCTGTTGCTGGGATGATTACATAATACTCTGTATTTAAGCTTAGTGTTGTAGTTGGGTTGATTGTTACGGCTGCATTACTCACTGTAACTCTAGCATCACCTACTGGGATAGTCTCTATGAGAGTATCTCCTATAGTTGTTTTTATGAGAATATCTCCTGTTCCAATGACTACATTTTCATTCAGTGTTATTACTAGATTTGAGTCTACTGCTATATTGGTCGCATTGTCTGTTGGGCTTAGAGTTGAGAGTGTTGGAGTTACATTATCTACTACTGTAATAGTAAACTGTTTTTCAAAATTGGCTATACCATCGTTAACATTGAGACGAACAGCATAAGTTCCCCCTGCCAATAAAGATGCGTCATTAGCTCTGAAGTTTGTTCCACTTATGTTAAAGCTTGCGTTATCTGTACTTCCTGTTCCTGCTACGAGTGTATAGGTATAGGTTTGACCTGTATCTGCATCAGTGTTTGAGAGTGTACCTACTATAGCATTAACTCCACCGCTTTGGTTTACACTTGCACTACTTAGGGCTATGTCTGTTGGGATGTCGTTCACACTTGTTGCTGTGATTTGAGTAGTTGCGTTTGCAGTTCCATCTACTGTTCCATCATTTGGAGTAAGTGTAAATGTTGAAATTACTGTACTTGCTGGTGCTACTTGGTTGGCTGTTGGGTGAAATACCAAACCTTGTAGGTTTGCTTGGACTGTAGCTAAGGCAGCGGAAGTCATGGTGTAACTTCCTGCACTTCCTGTAATACCTGTACCTGTTAATGTACCGTTTGCAGCTGTGTAGGTAATGGCAATACTTACGGGATTGCTATCTACATCTGCTACTGTGACACCGCTAAATGGGGTTGTTGTAGCGTTGTCATTTACTGCTCCTGCGGTTGTAAATGTTCCGCCTAATGTTGGAGCCGTGTTGGCTGCTAATGTTGTAAAGGTTCCGCTAGAAACAGTACTTACATTAGCTGCCGCATCTTTAGCTGCGAAATAGTAGTAGTATTGCGTACTTCCACTTAATCCAGTTACATTAAATGTTTTAGCAGTAGCTGCTGTTACTGCACTATTTGCTGATTTAAAAGCAGCTGCGCCTGTGTTGTCTTGTCCTGCTACTACTTGTGCATTTGTTGGAGCCACTGCACTTGTTGTTACAACATAGTACATGGTTCCAGTCTCATTGGATGTTGCGACTATATTTGCTGTTGTTATTGCTATCGTGTTGGAACCAACGGCTGAGAGAGTTGGTGGGGTGGTATCACCTCCGCATCTGTGTAAATAGAGTGTAGTTGTCCAACCAGAAGTAGAACATCCTAGAAATTCTTTACGAGATGCAATATCACCTGTAAGAGTTACCATTTGAGTAGAATCACTTAAAAGAAGATTTTCCTCTTTTAAAAATGCCAATACATTATTTTGAGAATCTTTAGTTTTCTTCATAGTGGTTTTTGAACTACCAAACACTCCAAAAGGGTTTTTAAACTCTTTTTTCTCCTCTATCTTAGTTTCAGCTTTCACACTATGTTGTACAACTGCTTTCTTTACTCTTGTGCGTGAGCCTGAACGAACAGAACTTCCCCCTGCCAGTGCAGGACTGCCTAAAAGCATAAATGGGAGTAGTGCTTTTGCTACTTTTATCTTTTTCATTTTTTCTCCTCTTTTAATTTTTCAACTATAGTTATATTTTGCATATCCATCTTAGAAAATGCAAACCATTTTTTGCCTAGATCTTTCAAACTTGCTCCTATGTGGTAGATTTGTTCATCATCGATTATCAAAAATCTATCGTGAGAATCTTTGAAGTTTTTTATGTTTATGGCTCTGTATTGAGCGTTGTATTTTTCTACATCTAGTTTTAGTTGTTTAGATATGGAGTTGGTGTAAATAGTTACATCTATATTTTGATTTTTACTAAAGAGTATTAAGACACTATCGTCAACGAAGTTGTCTATGAGGATGATATTTTTCTTTGCTTCTCTTATGAGATCTGATATGAAACTGTAAGCATCAAATATTTGTCCATTGTAGAAGATGCCTTGTTTAATGTCAAGATTATCATTTTTAATCATTTTAGATATATTATTTATCTCTTTTTTTAAACTGTTTACATCATTTTCAAGTGATACAAATCTTTCATTGGTAATTTTATTTCCATTTATAACATAACCATCTTGGATATAGTTTTTTAGTACTGATGTTGCCCATTGTCTAAATTTAGTGGCTTTTAGAGAATTTACTCTATAACCTACAGATATTATCATCTCTAAGTTATAGAAATTCATTCTTCTTTTTTTACCGTCAGATGCAACCTGTTCCAGAATGGAACAAGTTGATTTTTCTAAAAGTTCATCTGTTTTATATATATTTCCTATATGTTTTACAATGGCAGGACGATTAACATCAAAAATCATAGCTATATCTTTTGCACTTAACCAAACGCTCTCTTTTTCAATAGAGACTTCTAGTTCAATTTCTCCATTACTATAAACTATGCTATTTTTCATTATATCTCATCCCTAAAATCAAATATATGTCTTGTAAGTGAACTATTTACATTTAAAAGTTCAGGCATTGTGCTATCTGGTATGATGGCTATGTCATATATCTGATCCACATCTCCATCAAACTTAATGTGTCCTATCTCTGTATTATCTTCTAAATTTATCATCCACACACCTGCATAGGTTTCATCGTACATAGTAGATATCGGTGAGGGGGTTTTTATCTCACTGGCTCTTACTTGCGAGAGTCCTACGAACATCACTCCGCCGTAAAAGTAAAGTCCTCTTGTGAAACCTTGGAGTTTGACAACTTGAGCCTTCTCTTTCGTGATTGGGTTGTATCTCCAAACTACACCTAAACCCGATTCACAAACATACACTTCACCTTTATATACTTTTGGAGAGTGTGGCATTATCATCCCCTCTATAAGTATCTCATCGGTGTCTATATCTATAAGCGTGCCATAGTCTATGCGTCCCTCACTCCATGAATCTCGTGAATCTTCCATATTAAAGGTGGTTACATATTTTGGTTTGCCATTTAACATTGCCATACCGTTTAGGTGGCATCTATCTTCTGGAACAAGTTTGCTTATAAATTTTGGTTTCCATCTAGCTACAAATGAGTTATCTGGTGAGAGGGTTGAGAGACATGAAAAAGTGGAGTTAACAACCCAAAGTCCCTCATCTCCCCATGCTATGTCATGGATATTTATCATCCCTGTTGTTAAAGAAGCACGGGGAAGATAAAGAGCATCTGCTTTTCTAACTTCTGCTATCTCCTCATCTCTTTGTTCTTTTAACTCCTGCATCTTCTCTTTATCTTTTTCAAGTACTTTTGTTGAGAAGTTTCCGGTGTTGTCTAGTGAGCCATTTTTAATACTCTCTAAAATATCATCAGCTCTTTTAAACTCTAACACTTGGTTAAAAGTACCTAGAGTGATATGGTTTTCATCTGCATAGATTCCCATAGGGCGAGGAAATGCTTTTAGGTTAGTATCGATTGTCTCCCCATCACTTCGTACAAGTATCAGTCTTGCACTTTGGTAACTTGTCACTGCTAGCGAGATATTGAGTGCTTTTAATATTTTGGCAAAGTTATCAGTTGCTGTACTTGAAAAATCAAACTCTGGTTCGGTTGATTCTTCTGATTTTTCAGTTTCCATATAACACCTTTTTTAAATCTGCGACTAGTTTTGTATATTTGGCATGTGGATTTTGGCTCATCTTTAATGCTAAAAGTCCTGTAATAAGCGGTGCTGTAGCTGAAGTGCCACCAAAGCTTCCGTAAGTTCCGTTTGAGTTTGTTGTGATTATACCACTTGGTATTTTAAAATCCAATATATTACCATAATTACTGTATTTTTGTGTTGCACCTACCGTTATTACTTCAGGGATAGAAGCTTCTGTGCTTAAAGGTTTTATCTCTTTATGAGAGTTTCCAGCTGCAAATACAATTGCCGTATCTTTTGAAAGATATTTAATAACATCATAAACAGGTTCTAAAAGTATTGGAGAGTTCCAAGAGCAGTTGATGATATTTGCTTTTGCTTTTTGAGCCACTGTAAAAGCCACAACCGTATCTGATGTGATATTTGTAGTTTGTCTTACGGCTATAAAGTTGGCATGTGGAACTATGCCGTCTATACCGATACCGTTATGTTGTGCAAAGATAATTCCCGCTACTTGTGTACCGTGAGTGTCGATGTTTAGTTTTTTGGAGGCATCAAGATTTTTGTTATCTGCATCGTAAGAAAACAGAACATGCACCCCTTTTAAATCTTCATGTTCTAGGTTAAATCCATCATCAATGATGGCTATATTTACACCCTCACCTTGTGTGGTTTGCCAGATTTTTTCTAGGTTATATTTTTTAGTGATGTTTTGAGATGGTTTAAAGTTTAGATTTCTTGTTTGAGATATATTTGGCTGGGCGTAAGAGATAAATTCTTTTTTTGCTAACTCTTTTGAGTACTCTAATGAGTTGTTTGAATCTATTAAATAAAGATTTGAGTTTTCTAAAAATGCTATCTGTTTTATATCTTTATTTAGTTTTTCTTTGAGCTCTTGTTTTGAGAGGGATGATTTTACTATGACGCTATTTAAGAGGTTAAAGTCATTGCAAACTTGTTTGTTGAAGTTTGTGATGCATACTTCTTTTGAAAACAATGAAGATAACATCAATAAATTTATTAATATCAAAAATATAAACTTCAACACTTCTATACCTTTATCTCTTCTATCGAGCAGTTGTAATATCAGATATGATAGGAAAATCTGAATAGTGTATGGTAAACTTAATGCTACTCTCATTTTGACTTACAATAGGCTTATCAAATAAATGGATAAAATAGTATCTTTTGTCATCTATAAGTGGCGAATAATCTATTTTAAGATTTTCATCAAGATGATAGACAAACCATATAACCATACCATGCAAGTTTTTATTTGATTTGAGTATCGTTTCAAATGTTTTATTCCACGACTGAGATGGCATAGCACCCAACTTAAAATTGTAAATTTGAACAGGTTGACTTAAAAGCTCGTATTCTATCCCCCTTAATCTTTCAAACATATAATAGGGTTTAAAACTGTGTAAAATTTGAATATCAACACCCATTGTATCTGTTGCACTCCCATAATTCCATAGCTCTTGACTATGTATGGGTGCAGCCATCATACTTATTGAGCTTGGAAAGACAGTACTCTGACTCTCTAAAAACTTCTCCTTTAAATTTTTAATCATCAATAAATTTTTATATGTGGGAAAAGTGTGTCTAAAAATATCAATCAACAAAAAATCCATCTTTTTTTCTATATCTTGACCAAATGTCAAGTCACTAGGCTCTTTATTAATTACTTTAACTCTAGATTCTACACCATTTATCTTAGCTAATTGTGTGGCTTTTATCGCTAAAAATGGTTCAACTATACACACCACCACCTCCTGTGTACCCTCTTTGGCACTTTTTATCGATAAAAGTCCTTCAGCATCAGAATACTCTAAAACTCGGCTATTTTGATGGATATGTTTTGCTATCCACTGCTCATAAATATCTAATGTTTTTTTATTATTATAAAATTCATATCGATAACTTGGAAATAACTTAGTATAAATTTGATTGATTGTTCCTGTAATGAAGTTGTTATGTAAAAGAGTCGAATCAATTTCAATGGCTTGTAAATAATTTTCCAAAGCTTCATTATGCACACCCATTCCATAATAGATTTCTGCCCTTTTTAGATAACTCTCTACATTTGTTGGATCTAAATGAACAACAGTAGTATAGTGTCCTAATGCTTGTGTATAATCATTCATCTCTCTACATACATTTGCCCCATACAAATAGGCTTGTACATTTTGAGGATTGTATTCTAAAGCTTTTTCTAACATTTTTTTAGACGTATCAAAATTTCCTTCTCTATAATAGATATATCCTGCATTACTATATGCATCTGAATTTGAGGGGGTAAGTTCAATGGCTTTTAAAAACTCATTTAATGCAGCATCATACTCATTTCGCATTAAGTAAACAACACCTAAATTATTTCTATAAAAACCATTATTTTGGTCCAACTCCACAGCCTTGTTAATATATTGAGTTGACAAGATTGTATCACCCTCACTATTAGCAATTAAACCCAGCATATTCATTGATTGGTGATGTGTTGGATACTCAACAATAATTTGTTTAAAAATCTCTTTTGCTTTAAAGAGATTTTTATTACTATAGTAATCCATTGCTTGTTGATAGTAACTATCCATTCTTCCCTCTTTTATAAATTTTTACATTAAACTTTTTAGCAAACTCTAAGAGTTTTTTGCCACTCAATTGCAAATGTTAATTGAAGAGCAAACAAGTATGACAATCGATTTGTCGATGTTTCCTTGAGAACTCTCAAACTAGTCAAAATTATCTATATCAATTTCTTGATGGAAACAATCCCTCAAGTGCAATACAGAAGTTCATCACACTGCTTGGTTGCATATTATTATGTGCAATGGGCCCACCATTACTACTAGATGATACATTAGCCTCATTAGTTGCAACAAGGCTTGATGCGGCTCCAAAAAGTTTATTTCCATCAGGATCATTGGCTAATAATGATTCACCCCCACGTGCAATGGCGCTTGTGCCATCTTCAGCACTTGCTTCAAGAAGATGGGTGTGTGATGCCAATTCAGAAGCATCTAAAGTGACTTCTTCTACTCCTCCATACTGCCCTGAAAAGTATCCATTTCCAATGTGTACTGGCACTCTTCCTCTTAGGTCTGGAAGATTAAAAGTGGTTATCCCATTTCCCCCAAACTGTGTACTTAAGAGAGCATATAATGCTTGGTTTTTACTAATTTCCATAGTTGTACCATCACACATTGCCCACCCTTTTGGAGCACAATTGCATCCAAATATTCTAATCTCTCCAAGAAATGGTTCTGCCATAATATACTCCTTTAATTTCTAGATGGAAATGTTCCATCAAGACATAAACAAAACTGCATAGCCAAAAAAGGCTGTCTGTTTTCATGTTGCTGACTACTTCCACTCACCGATAAACTACTTTGACTCATTGCGACTGTAGTAGTAGCATCTGCTTTATAAAATGCTGAGCCATTCATTCTTCCTAAGAAGCTACGTTCAGCAGTTGTTGCCTCTGCAGAATCCCAATGCACATTAACAATACTATGTTTATGTATCGGTATTTGTTGAACATTCAACTCTACGCCAGAGGTACCACCTATCTTTCCTAGGTATCTAGGTGTTAAGCCTGGTCCAGCCCCTACACCCATTGGCGCACGTCCCATTAAATTGGGTACAGCCATTGTTGTTCTACCATCACCACCATATATAGAACCAATTATTGCATAAAGTGCTTGATTCTGAGCGATGGGAAGTAACTGACCGTTACAAGGGGTCCACCCTCTTGGTGGAAATGAATAAGGTAATATTCTTACCTCTCCAAAAAATGCATCTGCCATAGTAAACTCCTTTAGTTTTGACTAGGAAATACCCCTTTGAGGGATATAATAAAATTTAAGGCCATATAAGGTGCCATGTTGCTATGAGGTTGATCACCACCTGCATCAGATATTGCAGTGTCGGCTAAATTTGTTATCTTTCCTACTGAGCTACCATCATCATAAAAAGGCTTGCTACTTGTACCCAAAACTTGGTTAGCAGGATTTTGAGAGGTAGCGCCATTTGATGTTGCCATGAGCGTATGATTATGGCTTGGCATATTCTCTGTTACGAGTGTCACTGTTTCAGTACCAAGTCTTTGACCTAAGATGTGATTGTTTAAACCATTTCCTTGTCCCATATGGATAGGCACACGTCCCCGCATATCGGGCAACCCAAAAGTTGTTCGACCATCACCACCATATGTCGTTCCTAATAAAGATGCAAGTGCTTGATTCTGAGCAATTGGAAGTAATTGCCCCTGACAAAAAGCCCAGTCTCTTGGTGCGTAACTACCTGCATGCATTCTAATTTCACCTATATAAGGTTCCATAAGTACTCCTTTAAATTTGTTTTCGTCTTTATCTATATAACAACTACATACATAAAAACAATTCAATACTAAATAAGTACTCAATTGTTTTTATACTGACTGCATCATGAGATAATGATTTTCTTGTTTAAGAACTTGTAATCCTAACCTTTGATACAAACGTAAGGCTTTAAAATTATCTTGTGCAACACTTAGCTTTAATGTTTTTTTATGATTTTGTGAATATGTTAGAAACTGCTGAATCAATCCGCTTCCAATCCCTAAGCCTCTTGATTTTTTAACCAGTGCTATATCAATTGAACCCTCTGATTAAACAACAAAATTTCAGAGCCAATTAGATAAAATAAAAGAACTAAAAAAAGAGTGAGAAATATTATGCAACCAAGTTTTTTCGATTATGCGATGGAGTATCAAGGCGGTA
>Ga0210040_10000064_pt1 | contig 238983 bp, 188 predicted proteins | sample CryGeyCG12114_NA_FD_185462 | JGI IMG/M metagenome (GOLD analysis project Ga0210040, IMG submission 185462) | Groundwater microbial communities from aquifer - Crystal Geyser CG19_WC_8/21/14_NA (SPAdes) (version 2) | ecosystem: Environmental > Aquatic > Deep subsurface > Groundwater | place...
CTAACCCTAACCCTAACCCTAACCCTAACCCTAACCCTAACCCTAACCCCTAACCCTAACCCTAACCCCTAACCCTAACCCTAACCCTAACCCTAACCCTAACCCTAAATTTTATAGAATCAGTCTAAACGATATAATATATTTAGGCGGCTATAGTACTATACGCGCTAAGAATACTATATCTAAAAATTATAATAGTAATCTACCGGCTTTCTTACCTCTTATAGATATATGCTTCGATATCTCGTTCTATAGGCGCGGAAACGGTTAAGCGACTACCTTCTCTTATAACTATATGCTCCGGCATCTCGTCCTTTAGGCGTAGGCGTACTATATGCTCCGGTATCTCGTCCTATAAGCGCTAGGATAGTTAACCGACTACCTTCTCTTATAACTATATGCTCCGGCATCTTATCCTTTAGGCGTAAGCGTGCTATATACTCTAGCATCTCGTCCTCTAGGCGTAGGCGTAGTAATAGGTTTTCTAGCCTCTAAGCGCTAGGCGTAGCTAGAGGGATAACGTATATAATTTTATCACCTCTTATATTACTTCTTGTTAATAAGCCTTCTATAGAGATCGATAGTTACCTCGCGATATTAGATAATAATTTACTTCGCTTATCTAGTAAACTACGGTATTATACTAGAGAAAGAATATTACCGATAGAAACTAGGATAGTTATAGGAGTGTTATTATTTAAATAAAGGTAATAGATATATAATACACGGGCGCTCTAGATTCTATAGACTGCGCTAAGTTAAAATAATAGATTATAGAAGGTGCGGCGAGCGTAATAATGCGTGTATATATATAATATAAGCGTAAGTTTTAATAGAAGGATAAGGATAATTTAATAGGAATATCGAAGGTATCGAGGCGTAGTAGATTCTATAGAAAGCGAGCGTAATAAGCGAAGGTAGGTAGGTAAAGCGAGTGTAATAAGTAAAGGTAGGTAGATAAAGCGAGCGTAATAATTCTAATCGAGTATAGTATAGAATAATTATTACGCTCTTAGCGAAGATAAGGTTTTATATATTAAGATAGCCTAAAACGGATAAAGGACCTAACTTTTAAACATATATATATATCTATTAAGAGGACGTAGAAAGAAGCGGACTTCGAATCTAGGCTATTTATATATATATTATTACGCCTATAAGAAAAAAGTAAGAAAAAAGGTCGAGACTTAAGCTAAACCGAACTCGTTTTTCTATCCTAGAATAGTCCTATATTTACTAAATAATAATAGAATATACTATAGGTATAATATATATTATAATATATTATAATATATTAGAAGCTTAGTAAGCTATTCTAGCTAATTATATAAGGGCTATAATATATTATAATATTAATATTATTACATTAGAGTATTATAATATCTAATACTACTCGATCTTAATATTATATTATATAATATTACTTACTACCGCCTCGGATAGCTACTTTACGCAACTCCTCTTTTTATTTTAGACAACTAAAGATCCACACCCTAACGCCCTCTCTGTCAATGAGTACATCCTTTCATGCTTGTTGTACTTCTAGAGAGAGAAAGCGTACATGTTGTTCTTAGGCCTGTCTAGTAATCTGCCAATGTTTGAGCCCGGCCGGCCTATGCTCGTGCTCGTTCTCCGCTCCGCAAACGTGATCACGGTGATAGCTGAACGACAGCCAGTCATGACTTCGCCAAACGATGAAGCGCTGAAAGGTACAAGTGAGTGAAAGTGATGGGCTTTCACAGAGGACATCCAGTCGTTTTCTATCACATGCTCACAAACCTGCGCTCAAACATTATCAACGATGGCTACTTGCCGCACCAAAGATCTCGCAAGGTCCACGTCCCTCTAGGCACATTGGTCGACGGCCTCGTTATCATCATGGCCACCAGCAATTCAAGCTTCGGCAGTGCTATCTCTGTTGGTACAGCAGAAATGCGGCCTCTCTCACCACGCAAGCCCCTGGTTACGAACATCTCAGGACCAGCCATGACTGCGCAGTCTGCAGCAGAATTGCTTGAGCAACACAGACTGCCTTCTCCTCCAAGATTTCAAGACTCACTGCCTGTCTCACCGATGTCACAACACACCGTGCACCATCTTCGATGTCCGCCAGAGCCCGGCGAGGAGAGAAGGTCGATCATAGACCCCTCCACTGTCAGACTAAGCTTCGTCGGCAGTATCACAGACCTCTCTCAACCGCTTGCGATGCCACTCGAGACTGGTTTCCAGAAGCTCTACAAGCTCTATGAGCAGTAAGCTGGTTGTGTAGGCTGAAGTGGAGGCGGCTGACAAATTACAGGAGCACACCCACAGCAGGACCGCTGCCGCATGAAGTCCAAATCACCGACATTCCTCTCGACACCATCGCTGACCACCTCGAGACACACATCGAGGAGCAGAGCAATGCCCTCCAGGACTGCGCAGACAACATTCAGAAGCTCAACTTGACCAACGACAAGACCAGACAAGATCTCGTCAGCCTCGAGTTCCAATACTGTCTTGCACGACAAGAGGCGAACATGCGAGCGATGACTTCCAACGACACTCGATTACGCGTGGGTTGGATGCAGGGTGAGATAACAAGAATCAACGCTGAGAAGGAATCGGCATTACGCGAAACCCTCGACCAGAAGAAAGCGAATGAGCGGCTACGGAAAGAGCTGGCAGACATGCAGGATGCCCGGCAGGAGAATCAGAGACTCAAGCACGCCAGCCTCATCCACGAACAGAAACAGCGGCAGATGCAACATGAGTTGGCCAAGGTCAAGCGCAGATTAAATGACACGCAATTCGCTCTCCGGTCAATACCGTCGCCTATCCAAAAGCTTTGTGCTAGGATGTTGGTGCCGGAGAAGGGCAAACCCTTGATGAAGGAGAAATCGCAGGCCTCCGAAGACAAGCAGAACGAACAAACACAGCAAGCATCGCATGACTAGCCAGGGTCAAGCAGAAGGATTGCGGCGCAAGGACGAGGATGACAAGTTGGGGAACAAGAGATTCGAGCAAATACTGCGAAAGAGGTTTGGCAGCCCGTAGAAGAAGGTTTGACAGTTGGTCAGGTCACGTCGTTGGTTGTCGTGATTGGCTAAACGCTCTCAAGAGTACAGGCAACGTGGAGCTGTTGACGCCGAGAAGATACTCTGCCTACATACGAAAGCATTGTTAGAGGCCTAGGTGTTCGAAGCCCGAAGCGCTTGATCTGATGCATCAACCCTTTGAGAAAGTGCGCTAATATGGGAAGCATAAATTGTTCGATGCCTAACAGTTCGGCATTCTCTGCCTCACCATTGCCCGGTGACTACCACAGTCTCGGATTGCTCATTAGAAGTTGTGTGCATGTATATCCACCTCTAGTAGTCTCAAAGCTATTCTTGTCATGAGTCTCAATGAACGATGCGAAGCCCAAGAACAGGCGTCTCCAGATCGTCGTCTTGATCGTGTTCTTCAGACTACACAGCCCCATTCCGAATAGCAGCTCGTCACTGAAGCTGATGTACAGGTGCAACGACAACCAATGCTGCTCGTAAATATTGTCGCCACTGGTCGTAAGTCAAGTCAGATTCACCACCGCCGTCGCCCTAGCCAAGCGTAGAGTATGGTGACCACGTCAGGGCACGTCCAATGCTACTCACCTTCGACAACTAGGCTGCTCTGCTTTATCCACAGATCGCGGTCCAGCGGCTTGGGCGTTACAACAATGCCAATAGCGCATACTTGACGTATCTACGATGGGGGTTTTGACGCAATTACTTCTCCTTGACACGTACAATGTTGGGCTTCGATATAGGGTTAGTTCAGAACCGGAAGAGTGGAGGGGCGAGATCTCAGCGCAGGTCTTGTAATGTGAGAGATGCACACGGGAACACTTTGTTGTAGCTCTTTCGTAGCAGGCGGTGATCATCTTAAGCTCCAATACACATCACAGGCACAGCCATGAGACCTTGACAAGTTGGTATTAGTAGCGTTGTTCTGCAGTTCATCGTCACCAATCAAGAGGCGAGTTGGTAAGCAAAACACCGATACCTGCCGGGTGCGCCCTAGAGGGGCTCTACTATGCCTAAACAAGCACCTCCTAAAGTCTAATTTAGGCCCGAAAGTCCATTGCTGATCTCTCGCCTAAAATTAGAGCGCAGTCATCAGCCTGGCCCTAGTCGATTGCTTTGCGAACATCCAAACTTGATCTAGCTCGATGATTGTTACACATGGCTACACCTTGTGAAGGCATAGATTCGTGCGATACGACCAAGAAGACCTTCCGAAGACCTCCCATCAATCTTCAGATGGCTGCCACAAATACTTCCCGAGGACACGGAAGCAGCCTTGACACTGACAAGCTCGAACGAATCAGGGCAAGTTTGCCGGCGGCATTGCTCCAACATCACTCTAAAGGAGCCAAACTACACAACCGCCAAAGAGTGTGGAAACCTAAAGTCAGGACCGGATGTATCACATGCAGGTATGTTGCATCGATTCTGGGTTAGGAGCTGATTAATGACCAGCCAAAACAGGCGTCGTCGGATCAAATGCGACGAAGGTAAACCACATTGTCTGCGTTGCTCGTCGACTGGCAGAGTATGTGACGGATACATCTCACCAGCCGCGACAGTTATAGGCTCATCATGGGAGAATCATTCTTGGGACCACTCCGCGACCCCTATCGTCGTCCAGTCTTATCGGCCTGACATTGCGACAAATCGAGATGGACCCTCTAGACTATCAGTGCAACCACAATTATATGCATTCGATACTCCTAAAGAAGCGGAAAGCTTCGACTTCTTCCAGTCCTATTCTGTGCGCGAACTTACTGGGCTGTTCCGGATCTACGAGAAGTTCTGGCATGATTCTGTTCTTCCAGCGTCGATGACACAACCTACAGTCCGTCACGCCGTCACTGCGTTGGGTGCACTGCATCTCAGCTTTGCCACAGGACACAGCACCTCAGTTCCGGAAGACACATCAGATGCGCAGGTACGCTTTGCCGCACAACAATGTAATCGATCGTTCAAAGCTTTCTCGGAATACACTGACAGCCAGGGACTGAACAATCAACTTTCCGCCTTGGTTGCTTGCATCTTGTACATATGTGTTGCTAGCCTACAAGGCCACCAATCGCTTGCTGCAATACATTTTCGCAACGGTATCAACCTGGTCAACAATCTCAGTCGTTCAGGGAAAAGCATCAGTCAAGAAGCCACGGCATATGATGCTCAGTTCGCATCTCTCGTAGCGATACTGACCACTCTCGAAACTCAAGCTCGATCGTTACTCTGTAATGAGAATCTCCCAGCATGCATAACAGCATCGAAACCGGATTATCCGCTCTTTTCCAAAGACGAAGTTGTCTTCCACACCATCACTGAAGCGTGGAACTTCTTCGAAGTCCTGCTCAACGACTTACAATGCTTTTTCAGAGACCAAGAGTCGGAGAGCCACTGGCCGATCAGAGGATCATATCCTCAAGGACCTAGCGTGGAGAGATATCAGATACTTGCAAACAGAAACGCTGCCGGTAAAGGGGCACTAGACTCGTTGTCTAAGCGATATGGTGGGGAACACGGACAAGAACAAAAGACTATACTAGTGGTCAGGTTGCATGCTCGCATTTTCGACATGTACTTGACATTCTTCCCGCTTGCACCTATGCACGGCGAGATGGCCTGGGATTACCTCGAGCCTCACTTTCGGGAAACGATTGTCCTAAGTCGACAGATCTTGGAATGCCGCACGGAAGACCTTTCAGCTGCCATATCATCGCTCAAGGTGAAGGGCTGTGAGTCAGCCATATATGGGTCAAACAGCCACAAAGTCATTAGTGAGAAATTCATCTTGGCCAACATCGAATTGCAGCGTCAACCAGTGTTCACATTCAGCCACGGAACGAGTGGTCCACTCTATACCGTTGCGATGAGGTGCCGTTCGCCAGAACTGCGTCTTGAGGCAATTGCTTTGCTGTTACAATATCCGCGACGAGAAGGTCTTTGGGACAGCTTTACTGCTGGGCGTCTTGGGTGGGAAGCTATGAAATGCGAGGAAGAAATGTGTCAAGACCGTTTCGGGAAATCATTCCAGATCAGTCATGCCTCAGACATACCTGCGTGCTGCCGGATCAAAGACGTGGAAGTAACATGGACAGGGTCACGTACTGCAATTGTCATTTTTCGTACAGTGGGAGAGAGCGAAACAGTTGAGGCAGCAGTCATGGTCAAGGCTTTCGAATGGTGACCGCTGAGAGCCGTGCTTCATGAGCGACTCCACGAGGTTTCGATTGTTAAGACTGCCATGAGAGGCTCAAATAATCCGCATGAGAGCATATGTTCGCTGACCATATCTGTTTATCGAGTTTACACTCAGTCATCAGCCCTCATCATTGTCACTCGTAGCGCGGCCGAATGCACGGACTGCACAATGCCATCTCCATCAATGCCTACCACGAAGCTATCCGTCGCCTGGTTGCCATAGACCCAATTGTCAACACCGAGCCAGGGATCATTAAGCTCGTTGAATAATCCGTCAGGATATGGCTGACCACTGTTCGTCAGAAATAGCCCCCGATACGAGAAGTACGTGATCCCATTCTCGATGGTAAACAGTTCGGTAGGGTACATCCGCAAGTCGTGGCCAGCAAAGTAAGGTGTACTTTGGGAGATCTCGGTGTTGTTGCTCGTCCAGGCTGTAATGGACACTCCGGGGCCTTCGTCGACTGCGAGAGTCATGGATGAGTTTCGGTCAGATGCTTTGAAAGTGCCTGTGAAAGCGTTTCTGGCTTGCTGCTTTGCTGCTGCTTCAGCACCGTTGACCTGTTTGAGATAACGCACATTAGTTAGCTGACAACTGGGAACATCCTCTAGATCAACTCACGAAGATGTCTAACATGAGATCCTTCAGCGGAAGAACTTGGAAGGTCGGATTGTCGCCCGCCGCAAGAACTGTGATGCCGATCTTATGATCAGGGTCGAGCGCGAAGGAAGTGGAGTAGGCGCCAAGATCCCCAGCTTTGGAATAGATGTCGACGATGCGAGACGTATTGTACTTCGCGTTCGCAAGTATGGGGAGTCGGCGGATCTCCCAGGGGGCCTACGTGCACTTAATCAGCTCGCTTCTGAAGAACAGATCGGCCTGGCTTTTGCTTACACCGACATTGTTGGTCCATTGTCCCGTTGATGAAGTTGGCTTCAACCATCTCCGTGTTGCAATCCTAGGGAGGTGGGTACTCTGGAGAATAGCTCGACCCCAGGTTGTGAAGTCTTTGATCGTACTGTATTGACCACCAGCACTAGAGGCAGCTGTTAGCGGCTTTGCTCGAGCGGCACACATTCAGTCAAACATACGGCCAATAAAGTCCCATGTCCAAAGAGAATGCAGCGTACGAGTCGTTTCTAGGGATGACCGCATTCACATCTCGCCCCGGATATCCTGCTGTGGTGGAAAGCATGCCTAGCTTGTTGTGGTACAGATCTGTAAAAGCTTCTTCCAAACTTCGGCCAGTGATATTCTCGAATGCCATACCAAGTATGACATAAGCTACGTTTGAATATGTAGGCGTCGTATAGGAGGGGAACACAGGTCGGTGGTTGATCATCCCACGAAAGAACTCTGACAGTGTATAGTTAGTGCTTCTGCAATTTCTGGTCACTCAAAGCGCAAAATCTACCTTGCCTCGTACAGACTCTCACATCTTCACTGTAGAAAGAGCATTGTGGAACGGTTCCATTGGGGAGTGGAGGATAGCCTGCAGCGATGTCTTCCGCTAGGGTCGGACCTCCTAACGTGTCGGTGGCAAAGTCCCCAAACCAGACTGTATCCCGTCAGAAGGATGATACCAAAGGTCAGTCCGTCGTAGCTTCCTCACCGTCACGTCCTATGCCTGATATTTGGGAAGCCAAAGACCCGACTGTGACTTCATCCCAATTTGTGTACAAGATTGGGTTTTGTGGTTGGGTTGCAGCGGCTTGAGCAAGCTCGGGCTATCGAAAAGTCAGAACACCTCAACCAGCACTCATGCTGAGTGTATAGCTTGAGGAGCTTGCACTTACCACATACTTAGTGATGGGGTCCAGGAAAACAGAGTCGCCGATGTCGACCAGCCAAGTATAGATCGTAAGCAGCTTGCCGATACTTCCTGTCCGATAGATTGTATCGTCTGTGAGCTTGCCTCTCGTATAAGAGCCGTTCAACCCCGGTGCTTCAAAGTGAAAGTAGAATATTGTCGAATTGTCTGTTGCAGAGAACACACTTATGGAAAACGAAGTGCTTTGGTTATCGATTGCACCATATGCTGACATTCCAGTAGCGATGGCTTTGGAGAGAGCATCGTGAGCTTGAGAAGCTGCGTTGGCATACTGAGGCCAACTACTGTTCGTTGTGGCTTGATAGACTGGACCTAACAACGTCAACGCATTCTCGGGTGGGAAGTTCTTGACACTATGGACAGCAATTGCCAAGCTGGTAACGATGAAAGCTCTCCAAAGGCCCATGGCTATGTCGCAGCGTCCAGTGTCCTATGATTGATGGGTGAGAGACTAGGAGCCAATGCTTTCGCGAGTAACACACTAAGTGGCAGCTGGTGATCTCGTGAAACTATTGATATGATTGAGAGATAGAAGGCTGCAATTTAAAGGCTGCAGTTTTGACGGCTTATGTACCTCTCTTCAGACTTCAGCCCAGGTCACTTAGGCCCTCGAACCTTTACCGCGAGGGAAGAGTATACGAAATCCGCTCGATGAGAGCTTAGACATCGTTCGAACCATCTCTTCCCTACCTTCTTCCATTCTCATCCTTGGAGGCCTGAAATGACGATTTGTCCATTGCACGAGTAGGACTGGGCTACCGGAAGGACCACATGGTTCAAACAATGCTGTTGGATTGTAGCACTATTGAGCAAAGATGCTTTGAGCGATGCCATGTTCGACGGCGGATCTAGCATGTAACGGTCGCCATCATTCCTGGGCGTGGAACACACATCCAGAAGTAGTTCAATCCCGATCTTCGCATGATGAGAATCATTGATACATGGCTTTAGCGAGCCTTGTCAGTCCGGAGACAGTTAGACAAAGTTACATTGGTTCAGTTCTAACGGTGGTGCGGATCGGTACAACTAGATCATCTGCAAGCTAATCTAAGCCTAGCAAGCTACCTCTTTCGGCGGGGCGCTGGGCTAGCGGCGAACGAACATAAGGCCCCCACGTCGATCACTCCAGGTCTAAACGAATTTTCGGCCCAAACGTTCGCCCGTCATGAAATCCGGTCGCAGTGCTATTCGCTCGTCAAGGTTACCATGATTCTACAGTATATGGTTGTATCATCTAGCAGAACGTATTCCCGGAACGCACATCGTGTCATGCACAGCGGTGTAACTTGCTCCGGCAACATCTTACAGCGCGACGACTTGCGTGCTCCAGCTTGGCAGTGTCATGCTATGCTACCAAGTCAGCATCATGTATGATGGACGCTTCTACACGTCATGTGTCAGTCAGGCATGCGTGAGGACAACAGCTACTCATTGTTCCGTTCCTTGCTGACAAAATAATAAGACACTTGGGAAGAGAACCACGAAGGAACATGGCTTTGAATCAGTTGACCGAGCCCGCACTGCTGAAATGCATTAAACACTTCAGGTATCGCACACAATCAGGGGCCCAGCCGTCTTGGAGATTTGTCGCCTCAACGCAGTGATTCCAACGAGCTTGAACTTCACTGGCGCTGCAAGATGGCTAGACCTTGACGTGCTTGACATACTATAATCACCCTGTTTCACCAACTCTGGAACGCAAAGTGCTGCTGCAAACCATCCAAAGCTCTTCAAGCTCGTGCCCAACTTCCCAGTCGTGACGTTTGAAGGCTTCTTTGCTGCGAGGTACAAACAAGCTGCCGCCAAGCACAGATATCCATCATGTCTATCTTCCACTTGCCAGTGGTTTTCCATCCACGACTGAATATCCCGCAGATCATGATTGAACGTGCTTTCATGTAGTCGGACTGCTCTCGCTGATATTTACTGCCAGCTCCTGATCTGCCGAGGATGGTACCGACAAAGACCTCTTTTTCGGTAAGGTACTCAGTTCGAGCAACGGCATACTGAGCCATGATGTCCAGCAAGTTCGACTCGTAACTACACAAGGTCAGTCCAGTCTCCATTGAGTGCCGGTGCTACCCACTAGTCTCTCACTTCACCTGCCACGTCCAGATATTGTTCCACGTCCTTCCCACTCATTGCCGCCCGTACCCAACGCCATATCTCGTTGATCACGTCGTCACTAGCGTCTTTGCTGAACAACGAGGAGGTGTCGTCTTCCAGGTCCTCGAAGAAAATGTCTTCATCGACCGCTCGGTACAACCGGCCTAGCACGCGTTCTGATTCATAGTATCGATACCGGTGAGAGCGCTCGTCGTCAGTGGCATCTGCATCTGCCGGGCGTTTGATGTCTTTCTCGACTTTCGTGCTGGCACTAGGCACCATGAAATCGGGTCTGAATGGTCGAGCCGGAGGAATGCGGCGTGGGTCGACCTAGATGAATTAGGGTTGCGCTTGACTGGACTTTTTGACTCACCAGCACACCAGTCTTCGAAAGATCTACCGCAGTTGAATGCAACGATGCTAGGTCCAAGCATGCTGCAGGGCGAGTTCCCGGTTCATCGTCTGCCAGAACCTGGTGAAGTGTCGCGATCCTTCCAAGTTGGTCGTTCTGCATGAAGTCAATGAAGAAACCGGTCATATCATCAGCAGTCACCGTCCTGCCGATATCCATTGGCCGAGCTGGTGAATATGACGCCGGTACCTCCGTCCTGTCGGGTATGAGGTTGCGGTCATAGATGATGCGTTACAGATCACCATCGAGGTCTCCTCCGCTGAGCATGCTTGGAAGGTCTCGTTGGGCTTTCTGGCTGAAGACCACGCAGTTACGAAGTTGCCGAAGACTCGAACTGTCGGGAGGAGAGACTGCCGTAACGATCTGGACATCTCCTGGGTGAAGTGCTGGCGATCTCGTCACCGCAACCGCGCCTTGCAGATAATGTTGTTTCTGCGTATTCTCCTCGTTGAATGTGACGTACACTTCTCTGGCCTTCAAGAAGCCTGTTTCGTCGAAGATACCATACAATGTGACAGCGTCAGGGACATGTATGCGGCTGCGGTATTTGATCTCTCGGAGCTGAATTTGTAGTAGTGTGCCGAGCATGTCTCGTAGAAAGTTGTCTTCCGTCACATCTATGTCAATCTGAGCCAAAGCCTTGAGTAAAGCGGGAAGTCCTGTAGCACTGTCAGGGAGATTCACACAGATGAACTGAATGGCCGAAGATGTGGAGGTTGCGCTGCTCTGAAGTTTGCGGATAGCATTCTCTTGAAGGCGGTCAAAGACGTTAGCCGGGATGTTCAGATCCTCCAGTATCTTGATGACTTGACGATTGAGCTTGAATGGCAGTGGCCGAGCGTTTGTTCCGCAAATCTCGGTCTCGTTGGATGGACTTCCAGCGAACTTTATCATGGAGTCGCGAAGGAGGAGCTGGGTTCCTGCGACTCTTGTGTCGAGAGAGATCATTCCTTTGGCACCTAGAGATCATGTCAGAAGTATATCCGATGTTTGAAATGAGGAGACACGCCCTTGTACCGGATCTGATACAACGTCGGCTGATCTTTGCTTGAATGGTTCCCTCTCAACTGTCTCCACATTGGTTTGGAGATTGTTCTTCAGTCATCGGTGAATATGTGTTGACCAGCCCCAATGTCAGGCTGTTTGCAAACGGCGTTGGGATCGATCTGAATGGCACTGGTTGTCTCCGAGAATGCTTGGCCGATGCGAGCTGCGCACTTGGCAGGGCAACGAATAGCGGTGAAGTCGCCTAATGACTGGATCAATGATCTGGCATTCAGCATACGACCATTGTAGAGGAAGGGGCGCATGAACCAACACGACTGCGATCTCAACGACGATTGCGAGAAGCCCAGAAAGTCGAAATGTTCACCAGCGATGTCCAGCCCTTGCTGCAGAATGGATAAGAAACGACCTCGTAGAATTCGCTCATTAGAAGAGTCCCTGGCGAACTCGAGTCGATCCTCGTTCTCGTCAGTGAACGAAACACGAAGAAAGCAGTGTTCATGAGCTCGATGCTGACGCAGAACGCGGTTGGCTGCAAATTCGTCAGGCCCATAGAGATAGACGCCGGTAGGTGTGACAACTACTCTGTGCACGTAGACCTCATCTCGTGTCTGTCTTTGCAAGGTAACCTGATCTTCATGTTGGAGGAAAGCTTCTTGTTGTCGCATGATCAAACAGGCTTCCGCAACACCGGCATAGACATCAGCAACCTGTAGCTGCAGGCAAAGTCGTCTGAGTACAGACACGAGCGCTTCGTCTCCAGCACGAGCTCGGAGGGCAGCCATGTCGGACAACAAAGCTTCAATCTCCTTCGGCGACAGCAGTGCATTGGCCCAGAGCTTCTGAACTTGGTATCTCAAAGCGAACGGCCACTTCCACAGCTTCAGCGTTGCATCGAGCAGCTTCGCGCCGGTGTCGAAGTTCACAGGATGGAACCATTTGGGTGGAGCCGACTCCCGGACAATGTGCACTCGGTGCGAGGTCAAGTCTTGCAAATGCTGCTTGAAGTGTCCAAGGTTGGCGTAAGTCTTGCTCGCAGTGAGCTGGTAGGCTAAACAGCTGCCGGTCGTTGTCTGGGCGCAGCCTGGGATCTTGGTGTCACGGAGACAGGTGATCCTCCTGTTCGGACGTGTCTCATCCTGGTCCACATCTCGATGTTCATAGATTCTAGGAGCCAGGACCAATGCAAATACAGCTCTGCACTTATGGTCGAGACCCTGGCAGATGGCTAGCGACCGAATGCTGTCGAGGTCCATAACCACGTCCACCTTCGGACTGCACTCTAGTTCGATCTTGATGGCTCGTGGCTGTCGGAGTATTCTTCCTCCTGCGGAGAGGGTAAAGTATGGCATAAACTCTTTGGCGTTGCCATCCGTCTCCCAACGTCCACACCCCATGGTTGAGATGAGCAGCACCTCCTCCAGGTCTGTGTTGTTCCCGCGATATGCCTTCTTCGGTTTCCCAATCCTTCGAGCGGCATCCCGAGTCTTTTGGTCTTTCTGCTCTTTCTGCAGCGCACGCAGGAGTCGGGAATCGGGTGGCTTCCTGCTCTGCCGAAAGCTCACTTGTCTTCCTGGAGTGGACAGCGAGGATAGACTGTGGACGTTCTGGACATTTGTGAGGAATTGCAGGGCTTTCGCGTAACCTGGAATCGTTAGAAATGTGTGTGTTTTGCCTACTGTCTTGTGAATGTCGTAGCTATTAATGCTGGATCTCGATAGGACAGGCTGAAGGAGGTCTCGCAGCTGCTCCGTCGTCGTCTTCGATTGGAGATGAAGACCTCCATTTTCACATATCCTCAAGGAGCGGTCCTGCATCAGTCACACGAAGAATGTCATTCAGTAAGCATGTCGTCCATCAGGACAGCTTAATGCACGGGTACCTGCAGCTGCCCACCTGGCATAGCAAACAATCAATCATGCCTGCAGCCTGCATTTGACCACGGCAGGGCACGGGCATCGTCGCGAAGCTCGCAATTTGACACATCAAGTTCATCTGCGCCTCGAGATCTTTGCAGAGTTGGATATGCAATGTGTATTAGAGGCACGTTGGTTCAATGGTTTCCAGCTGGTATGATGGAGGGAAGCATGACATGTCAGAGATCGAGGCAAAGTCAAAGAACGGCATGCCTGGTGGAAGGGCGCAGTTTAAACTAGGGCCGAGGAAGCAGATAGCCTAACACTAGTGGCTAACTCCACCACCCGGGATATGTACCACCCGGGATATAGAACAGTTATAACTAATAGTATATTGCAACTATAATCACCTATTACTCCTCGGTATAGATTGCAATTGCTCTATAACTCGCTAGAACGGGTCACTAATAGCTCGTAAAGGGCCTGCTGCAACGGGAATCTAGCTAGCTACTATCGCCGTCGCTGTAGACCTCGTCGTCGGTTGTATTAGCCTATTATATAATGCCTTAATATCTTCGATATTAATAAACGTCTTATTAGAGTTAATAGATTGCTTTTTCTTGCTCTTTGCTCTTTAGTTATTAACCTATCTCTTATAGGTCGCTAATTAGCGTTTAGTTATCGCTAGCTTAAATAGTACTCGTTCGAAGCTACGGCTAGTCTTATAAAGTAAAAACCTAGTAGCACGATCGAGTAGTATAGTTATACGGAGCTGCGAAATCGCACTATATAACTACCTACTACTTATAGGTATAATCTGCGTCTATAGAGGTATTATTAAGCGAGAAGGGCTAATAGATCGCTAAATATCGTCGTCGGTAGTATAGTAAATAATAAATAGAGAGAAAAGTACCTTCTATAGGTTCTAGGGCACTATTCTCGCTATTATAAAGCTCGACTCGATATTCTTAGTAAAGAGAGCACTCGCTTACGCCTTCTAGTAGTGTTTAAGGAATCGCTGCTTCTTAACTAGTGCGCTATCGTTAAGATCGCTATTAAGGGCTACTATAGTATAATAAGTACGCTTTAATAACGAGAAGACCGTTAGATTAAGCGGTTAAAGAATATACGACGTATAAGCGATTAGATAATAAGGTATAATGCGGTTAGCGAAGCACTTCTATATAAAATCTAGCGTAGTATAACTGCGGTAATCGTCTAATAATAGTAGTTAATACTAGGTATTTTTAAGGTTTTTTAATAACTATAGTATAAATATATCTCGTAGCTATTAGAGATCTATATTATTCGAAAAGTAGGCGTTCGATAAAAAGGTATAAGTCTAAGTTAGTATCTTATCGAGTATAAACTACTAATATTATACGATTTTACCTTTAAATATAACGAGAGGTATAAAGGCGCCTTTCGTCGCTAAGATATACTTAATAATCGATATCTATTATCGCTCTTTAGATCGAGAGACGAAGGAATATCTTATCGCAGTACTACCTACGATAGTTTAGTTTGCGTAGATACCTATAGCCGTACCTATCTCGTTAATATTTTAGATATTAGCTAAGACGATACTCTTAGTCTAAAGAAGTAATAATAACTTAGTAAATTACGTAGAAACGTTTAAAGATAAGAAGATATAGACTCTCTTATTAGCTATTAATACGCCCTTCTTTATATAAATCTATAGGTGCCTCTTAAGAAAGCGTATAGCCTAGTTCTTTCTAATTTTGCTAGTACTACCGTTAGCCTTGCTTACGATAGAGGCTATATCTTTTAACTACGCGTAATTAAACGCGTATTCTGCTATCGCTGCTTTAAGAAGCTACTTAACTAGTAGCTATTCTTATAGGGAAGTAAGGGTCTATTGTTCTTCGTGAGATTCGACGCGATTTCGCTAACTACGTCGGCGCCGGCCTAAATTGACGTAACTGAGGTTATATGCCTTCGCTGCGGCTTAAAGTGATGTAAATCGCCTATTAGCGAGATCTTAGAGTGCTGCTGTATAGATCTATTCAGTTGCTATAGCTAGAAATAACTATGCGTAGATATATTAAGTGGTAAAGTTAGTAGTGGTAGAATAATTACAGTAGAACAAATCTAGGTTAGTACATATCCCGGGTGGTGGAGTTAGCCCGATTATTTAGGTCGCGATGCTTAGGTATCTTAGGCTTAACTGCGTACCTATAAACAAGGTAATTAGATCGCATAAGCCCCGGTATGGACATCCCCTCTCCACCAGCCTGGAGCACACCGAAAGAGGTATGCGACCAATCGTGTCGTCGGCGGTCTGGCTACAAACTGCAACTGCATCCTGTCTCAATCTACATCAATAAGAAGCTCGGTCTTGCCAAGGACAACGCTTTGACATATTTAACTTTTGGATTGGTGATCTATGCTGGTGGCCCAGAAGTTCTGAACCAGCTAGCCAAAGCCGGCTTTCCAGACCCGGAGCGTAGACATGTAAACCTTGCGTCGTATCCTTCCATCACGTTGACCCTGCATGGTTCCAAACTAGACGATAGTGCACAGAATCTGACACGGAACTCAAGGCATGCGCAACATCATGGTCATTCTAATCAAGGTGGATGTGAATGCGAGATCATGGTCGTCGAAGGTACAGCAAGGATGAGGTGGGACTTGTGTAATAACAACAGCTCAACCACTGGATTGGCGGCATAGCAAATTCGTATCTTACACGTTCGTTCACGGGCTTTGAAAGTCTACAAGTTCATGGTAATCAAGAGGAAGTGCATGCTTACAAGTGAATATATTGCAAAGATGAGCCAGAGCATCTAGTCTACTACTACTTGAAAAGCATTGTCCTAGCTCTTGAGGCTAGTCTATCAACAGCGAGAGAGCGGCATCGGAAGGGGGTGAAGGCTCTTTGTCGAGCGCTGTTCTCTCGGCAGCAGCACCGAAGAGCGACAAATGGTTTCCAATCTGGGTATAAGTCCAGATGCACGACGTGAAAGTGCCAAGTATAGGCACATCATGGAACCGGAGGCGCAGTCCAAGTTCGGGAGCCTGCAGCCATGCGTCGCCTTGGTCGTATGTCCCGACACTGCATTGGCATGCATGGACATATACGACGTGTCCAGCAGGTGTGAAGACGAGTATATCGTTCTGATACTGTCCATAGATGTAACCGCTGCCTTGTAGCTGATGTTCAAGATCACGCGACAATAATGCTGTCAGAGTCTTGACGAAATCGCCCTTGAGGCGACCATCGACCAGAGTGGCGAGGGCACGAACGAGCACGTTCGTGACAGCGAGTAAGGGTTCGGCTCGAGCGTAGAGCCGATGCAGATCCAAGGTCTCGGCCGATTCGAGCCCGGACCACGCACAGAGCAGTTCCATGGAATGCAGGATAAACATGGATGTCGCAAAAGAGCAGGCGCCTGCATGCTCACTGTGTTCGATTTGCACCTTCAATACTGCATGAAGGATCAGAAGCGCTGCGTTTCTGTCTTCTGGCTTCGCTTGATTCAAAGGCTGATCCAACGAGTAGAGATCTGCCAGCTGCAGGCGCAATGGATTGCGAAAGCAGTAGACGAGGATCTTGGTCGCCTGTTCCTTGACGCTGTGTACGGTGTAGGTGAACGTCAACCCATGCACAATGGGCGAAGGGGAAAGTCGACTCTGAGAGAATCCAGCTCCTGCGGGAAGCGTTTGTACTCCAAGCAGACACTGTTCGAGTGCTGCTGTGTCCACTTTGTCACGGTCTGAATCGTGAATGCAGGTGATACTGACCCACTTCTGGTATCCGGCCAGTCTTTGACCGATCTGTACCAACTCATTCTCGTGAGTTTCTGCCAACTCACGAAGATTCTCAAGATCTTGACGGTCTTTGTGACAGTCCCTGTGATCGGATGGTTCGATGGCCTGATTAGCCTCTTTGATTCGTTTTTGCTTCGACCCAATTGTTTGGCAAGCAAGCTTCAGATTGTGCTTGATTGTCCGGGAGTAGCGGACAAGGTATCCCTGGACGTTGTCAGTCCTCTCATCCACAGATGCACGCTGGCTGTTCAGCGGTGCACTCGCATCGCCGGCTTCTCGCAGGGGTCGATGAAGCACTTCGACAGATGCCTGAAGATCGGAACGTTTCCTTTTGAGACCTGCGTTCTCTTGGGCAAACCCTGCTTTGTCGGACTTCGACTCGGCTTGAAGGCGTGAGCACTCGAAATCGATCGACCCTACGTAATCCGCAGAGTCTAGTGCGTCTTGAGCATGAGCTTGCACAGCAGCGGTGAGCTCTTCAATACGCTGTTTGGCTGCTGTGAGTTCGTCCTTCAGAGCCTGTATTTTGGCGGAGGTGTCTAGACGAAGGCTCCGGTGTGTTGTCTCAAGCTCACTAAGCGGCATGCTGAGCGTTTCGATCTTCCGATATGGTCTGATTTCGATCTTTTGGTCCGAAGTTGTAGCTCGTGCTTGTTCAGCCGACTCACTTATGTCTCGCTGAAGAGCTGCGACGTCTACGTTAACGTCGCGGAGCTGATCTTTCAATTTGGCCACTTCTTGTGACTTGTCGGTGAGTTGGTTCTTGAGATTGCCAACTTGTTGAGCCTTGCTTGTACATTCTTGCTGGCATGTACTGAGATTTTGTAGAACTGCTTCATGTTGTGACTGCAATTCGTGCAGGCGATTACGGCGCGAGGTTACTTCATGCCTCAGCCGCTCGATTTCGTCCTTTGTGGCCTGGAGACGCTGTTGAGTCTCGGCAAGCTCATGTTCGAGGACGGCTCGGCTATCGCTGGCAGCAGCCAGCTTCTCATTTTGGTCGTTGACCTCTTGTTCTGCAAAGGCGAACTGGATGCGCAGGTTGTGGGATTCCTTGCGGTAATACGATCGGCTGCTAGAAATGTCTGCGAGCTGACTTCGCAGGCCGTCGACATCATTCTCAAGTGCCTTGATCAGGTCTTGCTTCGCTGAAACCTGACCTCGTAGTCGGTCAGCGCCTTCTTCAAGGGTGTCGATCAGGTCTTGCTTTGCTGTGACCTGAACTCGTAGATCGCTTGTCTGCCGGGCGGACTCGTTCTTCTCTCGACTCAGTTCAATGCTGAGGTGTTGTAGGCGGGCATCCTTGTCGGAGAGGTTTGCCTGCAGGTCCTTGTTGGACTGTTGCCAACGGGTTGCTCTTGTCAAAGCTGTTTGTTCTGCCTCTTCTCTTTCGTGAAGTGCTTGCTTGAGGTGCTCGGACTTGTGTACGAGTGCAGCATGTCCCACCATTGTTCGGAAGCGGAGGGCTCGTGACTGCTTGAGACGTTCGGATGTCTTTGCCAGGTCAGCTCTCAATGACTTGGTTTCCGCTGAGGTTTTGCTCAATTTGGCAGCTAAATCCTCTTTGTCGTTCATCAGCCCTTGATTAGATTGGACCACATCGTCCAGTGCAACCTCGGCCGTGTGTAGGGCACTACGGGATACAGCACCGAGATCGACACCTTTCTCTTGAAGCTCGGTGATCAGAGAGGGATGTTCTTGCAGGAATGTTTCCATTTTCTCGACCATCTTTCGGTGGACGTCTGCGGACTTTTGGACTTTCGATTGGGCGAGTTGTATCTGAGCACCATTGGTTCTTTCAAGCGATGATAACGTCCGAGCGGCTTGGGCAGCGGTTTCCTGTAAATTGTTTGCGGCGGCTGATAGATCTTGGATCTCATCGGCATTAGATGGTGCATGCTCCATGACATGACCCCAGAGTGGCAGAGCATGGTCGTCAAGACCAAGCACTCTCTGATTGTGATGTTTCAATCGGTGGGACTCCATTCCTGCATGGAGTCCATGAAATTCGTCAGATGCTTGGTTTTGGATCTGATGCAGCGACGAAGCTGCGGCGGTCTGTATGCTCGTTGAAGAGCCCAGCATACGCGGAGGCTGAATGACAGACTGGCGTCGGCGGGTAACGGGATTTGATTGTATACGTACGTCTTTTGGTACATCCATCTCGTTCTTCAATGGCTGTGAACGTTGATGGGACAATGCAGAATGTGTGATCGTGGTTTGCAAGCATATTAGTTGCAAAAAAAGACAGAGGAAGGTGCGTCCATGTTGAGGAAAGCGCGAGGGTGGACGGGAGAAGGATCCCCCACTCTTGCTGGCTCATGAGGCAAGGGCGATCAAGCTTGCAGACAAAAGGCTTCGTAACCAAATCGTATTGGTCTGGGTAGGAAACTTGAGCTCACCTCGCAAGGCAGCTAGGGAGGTGGCAGTAAGAGGACTGTTCATGCGTAGTCCCAAAGTGAGGTTTGAGCTATGACACCGAGAGATTCATCTCAGTCAGGATGCTCTATCAACAGAGAAAATGCTTGAGCGAGTCTCACATCCCAGTCCTTCATCTGCCCTCTCCTGACTAACCATCGATTGCTCGGCTTCCTCTTACAACTCCGGGTACGCAGGCAGCGCGATATGTGCGAGATCCCAAGGGCTTCCGCCAGTCTGGTAGCGAACACATCTTGTTTCAGGACTGGAGGTTGGTTGCTGAAGTGATGGTGTCTCGTATCTCTTGGTGCTTCTCCAAGGCTGCGGCCCCCGAAACGCTGCCAGCTTCAGGGCCCGTCAGAGCCGACCGCATCTACCTGCCACTCTTATCTCGTTTCCCAATCGTTCAAGACTCTTCAACAGTCTATGTTGTCGCTCACCCGCGCTTGTGCACCTCGTGCTCTTTCTGTCTGGTTCAGGTTCAAGCGTTTTCCAATGCATCCTTCGTTGGTGTTTGCCTGACAGTCTGGCGTTTTCTGTGTGGTCCAGCCCATCATGATTCGTGGTCTTCGTTATTGTGGCAGATACTCAACTTGATCTCTGGTACCGTGGCTCTTTCACTGAGCCCGTGTGATGCCGACCGCACTCTTGGACCCACGTATTGCCCGGCACTACTGTCAATGCTCGATCCGACTCTCCGGTGTTTGCATAGTAGCAAGTGCTCCTAGGCTCTTCTGTTAGCAAGCGTGAACGTCGCAATTCCTGCTGACGACGTCCAGCGCCTTGAATGACCTCCTAGCTCAAACACCAACTCGACCAGCCTGTAGCGTTGTGTTTAAAGACGACTCGTGTTTGTAATAGCCGTGTCGTGGTCGTGGCTGGAGTGATCGGGGAGCTCGATGGGCACTCGAAGATCGGCAGCGCTATCGAGGATAGCGTCATTCGTGGAGGAAGGGTTGTAATTGTTGGTCGTGTCGTGTTCTTTACTGCGGTCTCTGCGCTGCTCGCATCGTGTTCAAAGTCGCGAACGACACTGAAGACAGGATCGAAGACAGATGCGTTGTCCGACGCAATGTTTGACGTGTGAGAAAGTGCTTGGATGCAACGAATGCTGCGCAATCAGTTTGACTTCAAGTTATCGATGCTCGCTACAAGATGGCACGCATCTGCCCCGAGGTAATCTCGTATTCGTTATCGTAACATGGAGAGTCCAGAACTTGTGATCGGCGTGCTCAACCTCGGCTGTTGATGCTTATGATCAGGGTGTTCATCTCCCTAATTGTTGTGTCTAGCGGTCTGCTTGGACCTGAAACGCAGCGATCGACAATTTTATTGACGCGCTCTCCAAACTGCAAGCAGTACAAGTCCCCTCTCTGCTACTACGTAGAATAGTGAAGCATATCTGGAAAATCACGACGAAAGACTTGCTCTTCGAGCGTGCTTACTGACTGCAACAACATTCATTGTCGTTGCTTTTGTCCTAGAACTCTCGCACACGCATCAGACTTCCAGCAATGGTTGTCAAGGGGCGTGACTTTGACCGAGACGTCAGTAGAGCCCATTACAACTATATCTATCCCAGGACAGATCATCCCTCATGTACCATGGCGCCCACCTGTGCCGGCACGTTCAATGCCAGTGAGTCTTCCACCAGTGGTGTTCGACATGTGCGTCCCGGTCGCGATCGTAGGGAGTTAGAAGGCTCTGTATGGCTTAGTCATTGTCATGCGACACGTCCAGATGACATATTCCTTCATGGGCGCGACCATTGTGCTGTGCATAGCTCATTGGCACCACAACAGTGATCCGCCGACAGTGACTCGTCGGCATCGACGCTGCATCATGGCCCTCTATCGAGCCGATAGCAGTGCAGCTGGTTCGGTGCGATTGCCAGGACTTGACACGCGGTCCTCTATTGTGCTCCTCGCTTCGACGGAGACCCTTCGATGCATAGCGACATAGCCCAACTCGCGAGATCGCACAGACTCGAGAGATATCGTTGTCGGTATTCAATGCTACTTTCCTGGGGGTCACCACGCTGTCACCCTCTCGCTCCAGTAGTCAGTAATGCTCTAGGTAAGACGTCTTCCAAATGTAGGTAAGACTGATGGTGAAGGCATCTTGGCCGTCGTATGCGAAGACGACCTCTATGGTCACAACCATCGTTGCGTGTTCTTATGACTGGGCTTGACTCGTCGGAGCTCTGAGCTATGATATGCTGTCATGCACGACCGCAGTATATCGGCCAGACGTCGACCTGGCGATCAATCACGCATGGGCCAGTTCTGCCTCGTCGCAGGTGTAGAATTCTTGGTAGTCAACGTGAGACGAGGGTCAAAGTAGGTATGCAATTGGTGTTTGCTGAACTTCAATTTGTCAAGAAAAGTCGGCTGCCATGATCCTTGAGCCGACAGTATTGCGTTGTGGAGATCAATGCATTCGCCGAGGGACAGGACAGGAATGGGTCTTGTTTCGGAGAGCAACAATATGGGATTGGGCGCGAGTGGTATCAGCTGACTCAGTCGCCTGCCAGCTCGCATGTCCTCAACAAAAGGGTAAGTAGGGTCCTCGACAAAATCATGGCCGAGCCATAGACAACATCCGTAGGCTTTTGCTGTAGACACCTTGCGATCATTCTGAACGCAATGCGTTTGCTGTTCACCTCTTTTGAGTATCACCCGAGTGCTCGTATCAGATATCTCTTGAAACGTTGCTCCCTTCAGCGTCAAGGCACTACGCCTTGCCATCGCAAAATCTCCACTCAATGTGCCAAATCTCCTCCCCAATGCTCTGAGTCCCAATCGCTCTCTCTCTGTGGCCTGTCTGAGAGAGGAGCAGACGTTTTCACCAAAGGTTCTCCGCAGTGTCTACGTGCCCCAAGCACAGCGGTTGCTTGGCCACATCGAGAATGTAGTTGTGCTCAACACGACGCCCTGCCTTGGCCGTACCATCCTTTCGGAAATATTGCAGATGTTCCCAACTCGTATCGGCGCTCTACGCATGCTTGACCGAACTGTCTGTCAAATGGCGTCTGAGACTCGTGGAGGGTCACTTCCCTGTGAACGGTATGCCTGGGCGTGGGAGGGCCCTGACCAATGGTGGGCTAAACCTTGTACGTCTTTCATAGTGTCCGTCGTGGGGGTCTGTAGATCGATCCGAGGTTGAGATTGTCTTGTTGGCGTCTCTGCATCTTGTCGTCGTGGTGGCGGTACGGTTGTTTCCGACCCAGGCTCATCATACTGTTCCTAGGCCATGTCAGTCAAGAGCAAAGGCTTGGCAATATTACCTACCTGCTCAACTATGTCAGTCTTCTTTTGCTTTTACCAGTGTCCTCACTACCCCCACCACAGTACGTAGATGTTTCGAACATAGCGGCTAGCTTAGCAGCATCGCAGCGAGTGTCTGTTGCTGTACTGGGGTGTGAAAGACCTCCACCCAGTCGTTTGAGGTGAAGCTGGTCGCGTCTCTCTTCAATTCTCGCCACTTGGCCGGTCGTGATCCAGGATCTAGCGCACGCGATGCTGCCAGTGGTTCTCCGTTGTCCTGCGCAAGCTTTCCAGTGAGGTTGCTTGCTTCTCTTCAACATGATTCCGGATCGAGTTTGCTTGTTGAATGTGTGCGCCGAAAATGACACCCGTGCATCTTGTTGCTCTCTTGTTGGGCAGACGGGTCTTCTGAGGCGGCACAAGCGCACGTTCCAATGTCCTGGTTCGTACCAGCTTCCATTCCCTTCTACAGTTGCAGCCTGGTCGGAGCTCGGTAGTGAGGCGAAGCCCGACCTTGAAGGTGTCTCAGGGACTGTCGTATACTGACCAGCTGCGAAGTTTCTTTTATGGGATTATTCCGGTCAACCAAACATAAAACGCTATCGTGGCCGCGTCTGGTTGAGTAAGACCGCTGTACACTGCTTTGTATGTTGAATACGAACTCTAGTAGGTCATGTTCTCGCCTGGTGAGAGGATGCCACTTGGCCGTCTTGTGGTTTCGTAAGTGACTTTTGGGTGCATTGTCGTATCCCGCTTGGATAGTGATGTTCAGGAAGTTTGATTGACTCTTGCAGAGCTTGTAAGCTGGACATCAGGTCACAAAACAGTTAACCATCGAGTCAATGCACAGTTGTACGTCGCAGGAGATGAGGGCCATGCTAAGACGGAGGACCATAGAAGACTTGCCGGCCTTCCTAAGCACTCAGAGTCATGGACACACGAACTACATCAGCCCGACACTTTATTGATCTCCGTATCAGTGGTCTTCAGCTCATGCCACTCGTACACGAAGCGTTAATTTTGGGACAAGCTCCGCCCATCAGCCCGGGAGAAAGGCAAGTGAGCTTCGACAGCGACTTCGAATGTATCCTCAGGTCTCTACGTGCTGGAACCTCCTCAAGCGAAGTGGAAAAATGGAGCGCAGTGACGGCTCGAACATTCCAATGCGGACGAGACAATGGCTTTACAGTTGATGGGACAAATGGTGTTGAGACAGAGGCAGTAAAACAGCAGAAGGACGGTCATCCAGCGAGCTCGAACGTTGCACTTGCACTGACAAGGGAGGGTGACCAGCGCCACTATCAACGATACTGGACCAAAAGAGCAAGATTTAATCTGGGACCCACTTAGAGAGGGGAGAGTCGAACGAGCGTACACTTAGGTCGGTTAGTTCACTTGCCAAGACCAGGACAGTCGTCTCCACTTAATAGCTTTAAAAGGACTAGCTAGATAAGATAAAACGGATCTTATATTACAGCTAAAAAGCTTAAATTTAAGGTTTTAGGTATTATAATTACGATAATAATATTTAATTAAGGCCTTATAAAGTCCTTTTAGAAAAAGAAGTACTTAATAAAACTTTATATATATATATACTTTACCTAAGATATACTTATATATTAATAAATATATAAGCTAAGTACCTTTTTTATTAAATTTTTATATTAAGATCTTTTATTTTTCTTATTAAGTACTTTTAAAGTGCTTTATAACTATAAGAACTTATTTTTTCTTATCTTTTTATTAAGCTATCTATATAGTATATATAGTTAAAGAGAAGCCTAAGTTTATTAATTAATAAGAGGTTAATTATACTTCTAATTATCTATAATTTAATAGTACTTTAAAAGTACTTAATTATTATAATCTACTATTTTATTTAGTTTTATATTATAAAGGATATAATAAAGCTTACTAGCTAATAAGATTAAGCTTCTCTTTAACTATAATTATTATATAGATAGCCTAATAAATAATAAAAAAGTATATCTTAAGTAAACTATATATATATATATAAAGTTTTATTAAGTACTTATTTTTCTAAAAGGACTTTATAAGGCCTTAATTAAATATTATTATGAAGAATATAATAAAGCTTACTAGCTAATAAGATTAGGCTTCTCTTTAACTATAATTATTATATAGATAGCCTAATAAATAACAAAAAATAATATTTTATAATTATAAAGTACTTAGAAAGTACTATTATCGTAACTAAAGTTTTTATAGTAAGTAACTAAAGGTATTAACTAAAAAAGTACGTGTTTAAAAATCTATTATATCCCGCTAAGCTAGTCCTTTTAAAGCACTTTTATAGAGACGACTGTCCTAGTCTTAGCAAGTGCACTAACCGACCTAGCTATGCTCTCGAGTCGAACCGGTACGAGTCGGTGATAGCAGATAAACACTCGGACTTTAGGTGGGTACTGTGCGAATGGCATAGACTAGATTGTGCTTAGGAGTGGCTTTCCCGGACTGGTTCAAGCGAGGTTGGTCATGCGCAAATACAGAGGCTAGGAAGCTCGTGTTGATTGGTATCATGTTATTCTTGCATTCCAGTCGCACCACGCCCACATCTTGCACTGTCGCTTCGACGAGACTCATGCGTTGTTGAACCCAAGGATACCTCTTGTGAGCGCTGATGTGTCCGTAGAATCATCACGAGACTAATTTCCTCAACCCTTGGACCGGTCTCCGAAACCAAAGTGCCCATCCAAAAGGCATTCTTGCAAGAATCGTGAGCAGTGACAAGAGACAGGCGTGCAGGCTGCCATGGCTGATGCTCCCGACCATCAGCCTACGACAACCTCATCCAACCATCTCGTGGAAACACATCGAGGTGCTATCACGATGCATAGGCTATAACTCATTGCGGATGGCTTTGGTTGCACTCCCTGTCGATGCTGATGAGCGTGGCGCTGAATGACAGCTGTTTTCATTCCATGGACAGTTCGTCTGTGGAAGTACTACGGCGATGGCGCTGCAGCGTTTACAGGGATTGGGTTATGTCGGACGTCCATCATGTTGAAACTCAATGCGACTCGTCAAGAGAAGGCCACGGTTGGCGCAGTTGTGTCTTCGGATTAGTACAACAGTCGGCGCCGAGCGCGTTTGCAAGAGATGGCAGCTCAAACACGAAAGGAAGCATGGACCAAATCCTACGTTGGAAGCCAGATCAAGGTAGCACTCGGGACTACACTTACTGAAAGAGCTTGAATCGACAGAGAGCGAAGAAGTAGTCACAGTGAGCCAGTCAAGTCCGTGACCGACGACAAGGATGATACGACAGCCCCTCGCAAAGGCATGTGTGTGGGCGTTATGAGTTGACAACTTTGACCTTCTGAAAGCCCATTGCAGCAAGACTTCACGCTTTGCCATGATTCGTCCGGAGTGCCTGCCTGCTTTGGTAACTACACAACATGGAAGTCGCGCGTCTGGTACGCTCGGCGGGCGCAGGCGCGTGTCGTTACCAGCATGAAAAATTCGACACACCGGCTCACCGCCTTCTTATCACTCATTCATCAAGATGGACGACGATATCAATCAGTTGATATCAAAGTGGGATCTCCTCCAAAAGAGGCTTAATCACATACTCGCCACCGACCCCCCGCCAACCGACACCCCTGTCAACGCTGTCCAGCTCAAAGCAGCCAACGAGAACGTGATGTCCGCCCGGCGCGACCTCACAGACTTACGAGAACGGATCACGAGGAACGCCGTGACCGATGCACAACTCGAGATCCAGAAGAGCACATATGCCCAACAGTTGCAGGTACTGACATCCGCCGATGCCAGCAAATCCGCACAAATCCACAGCCTCCAAGAGAAGCTCAGAAAGCTGTCGCAGATGACCAGCGAAAACATTGGTTCTATGAAAGCCAAGAACAGCAAGCTTGTAGAACGCATTGCTCAACTCCAGCATGATCTGGACCAGGCCAACATAACCCTCCAGGACAAGGACAAAACCATTGAGAAGTGTAGTGCCGCTATCGAACAAATACGTCGCTCGTATGAGTCTCAACTCAACGAGGTTCAAGCCCGAAATGATGCTACAATCAGTAAGATGTCAGCAAGCCGCGACAGTAAGATCGCTCGACTCGAGAATGATCTCAAGCAAGCCAACGCTTCCCTACGAGAGAGAGATGCGATTCTCGCGAAGGCCATTGCCGCCAAACTGGACATACAAGCCAAGTATGACACCAGACTCAACGATGCCCAACGCCAAAGCGATGCTAGAATCAATGAGCTTCTAGCAGAACGCGATGCAGCGGTTGCGGAACTAGCGAATCGCAGTATCAGGATACGGGATGAGTTCCAGAGGCGCATCGACGCCAAAGTCCGCAGATCCAACGAGCGCACCGACGAGGTTCAGAGACTGGCTACCGACGCCGTGTACGATGCTGAGATCCAGATCGTCGACATGGCTCGACGTCAAAACAAAGAGGTTGCCTCCTTGGAAACAACCATCGACACACTACGGCACTCTCAAGAGTGTGCCTCAGACCAAGTCAAACAGCTGGAAGCCTTCAATCAGCGTTTGAATACTCTCCTCGACGAAGCAATAACCGCTGATCATTGTGCAAAGTCTTGGAGCAACGAGCTCAGAGCTATCGCCAAGCAAGAGACCAAAAATACTTGCCAATTGAGAAGCCTTCTCACCAAGCAGAACGAAAAGAACAAACAGCTCCAGGATGCCCTCAACGAATCGTTGAAGACCAACATCCAGTTGCGAGTACGTCTAGAAGATGCCGGCGCAGAGTTTCATCAAGCTTCTGCCGCTCAGGCCCAGCAGCACCAGAAGCAGCTCACTCAGCTTCAGGATGAACATGATTCATTGACTGCATTGAGAGACAATGAGCTTGAACAGAAGATTCATTCAGCCCTTGCCCAAAAGCTTCGAGAGCGGGATGAAGTTCATCGAAGGGAGAACGCAGAGCGTGATCGACGCTTTGACGAACTCCAACAGCTGGTCAGTGCTCGACTACGAGCGTCTACTCACGTTTCGACCCTAAGCGGTCGAGACGTTGATGTCCGACCAACAGCCAGAACCGGCAGCCGATCCACGAGTCGGTATGTGACCCCAGGCATACAGTCTTCCACTTCTTGGTTGCTCTCGCATGAGGAACCAACATTCGGCCGTACCGAGAGCCGAGTAGTCTCAGCTTACAGAGCTTCAATGCCTGACGACCTCCCTGCACTCTATGTGTCGGAGCAGTCTATGCCTCCTCCTCGTGTCCGCGGAGGAGCTTCCCCTGAGTTTCCCGAAAGCTCGCCAGTCAATAGACGATCCAACGCTGACATGCTGTATGGCATAGAAGACTTTACCGGCCAACACGACGCCGACCACGGTGATCAAGATGCCACCTTGATTGATCTTACTGGTTACCCTTCCAGTGATACCGACGAATTGTCAAATGACTCCAGACAATCTCCTCGCATTGACGAGACACCCTTCACACCACGCAGAAACGCGCTCAAACGTCCTGCTGAGGATGAATTGGAATCCACTGTCCAGTTGCGAAGGCCGACAGCTGTGTCCACGCCTGCATTACATCCGACCTCGATTTCCACGACGAACGGGCAAGCAAACAGTTCTGCACGACGTGTCCACACTTCACACGACGAGCGAATCCGGCGCCCAGACCAGATTTGGGACCTGATGCACAAGGACTGGGATATCACTCTTGACGAAGAGACCAAACTTCGTGAGCAACTCTCGAGCCTATTCTCCAGAGGTAGATCCATCGACAAGGTCAAGGAAGCCATCGACAAGCATGTCGTTGGTTCGTTCAGAGAATATCGACTGCCTCCTCGTCCTTGCCTACTTGCCAACCTCACCGGTGAGAACGGTGGGAAAGGCGGCACTATGACTAGTGGCAGTTGCCCCTACTGCAAGAACAAATCCCACCGAGTCTGCGTCTGGGCTGACTATGCGCCCGGTGTCGCCAGTGGATTTGGCGAGCGTAACGAAGCTGGTGTCATTACCGACCAAACTTGGGATCCAAATCCCAACCCAGCGACTGTCAACGTCGATGGTCAGCAGGTACGATGGTACCTCAAGAAACGACGTGACCCTGTTAGCAGAGCATGATCTTCACGATTGCAGTGGCTCAAGCGAGCAACTTCCCGCCCTCATAGAGCTCTGTCCTCGTAAGACGAGAGCTGTTACTTTTTTTTTTGGATACCATCATCATTGTGCTCGGCTTGCTGAGTCTTTGGGGATGTGTTTTGAAGTGAGTCTACCTTGAACAAAGTCACAGAACTACTGAAGGATCAACATCAATGGGACTGATTCTAGAGCGATGACAGACATAGCAGGCAAGTCACGACGGACGAACCTACAGTAGTTATTTCGCCGCTTCAACCTCCGCGATCGATCTTGTTTGATCAGGATATCTCTATGCTTTGCGCAACAAGAATCTATACGATCTGCTCATCAATTGCCGAGTGAAGGAGGATGCGATACCAGGTATCTCAAAAGGTTCACACCTGCACTATCGAAGGAGTGCTTTATCTCGATCACGTATTGCAGGTCATGGTTGCATGAGAATAGCCTCGTTGTGAGAGTGAGGCCTCCATCAACAGAGGCTCTAGTGTTGCTTGGTATTTTCTACAGCAGAAAGAGTCATTGAAGAGGTAGTGGAGAGTATGCTATACTCATGGGCCTTCAAAGTCGGTTCTCGAGGCTTCGGCTGTTATTCTGGAATGGCTGCACACATGGGCCACCTTCGCAAGTAGTTCACTGAAGCACGTTGTTGGTGGCCCTTGTCTTCTATCGCATAGCTCTTGCGTAACTCCTCCTCTTCACTGCTTCTTCTGCATCTTGATCAATTGAGCCTCCACCGTTCTGATCACCTCTTAGGCCGTGGAATGCCGTTCGACATCTCAGCAAAGCCCAAGCATCTTGTTCGCTGAATTCTGGAGGGACAGTGTTAGCAATGAATCGACACCCACAGTAAGCTCGATGAAGCCCAGCCTTGTCATTGCAAGACAGCTACTGAGTTGCAGGTGGCTAAGAAGGTCCAGTAGTTTGACTGCAATGTTTGTGATGATGGGCCATGGTATGGCAGGTTAGTTCAAGAGCTTGATATGCAGGAACAGGCTGTCGCGGTGATGCATGATTTCTTGCATAGCAAAACCGGTCGCAGGTCAGTTGTGGGTTCTGCCACAGTAGTAGAGGTCCGGACCTAGGTCGAGATCGTGACGAGGCACTACTAGCCATCGTTGTGGGAATTTATGGTAGTATGCGTTGCAACTCGCCGCCCTTGGTACACGTGGAGGATGACAGTGAGGTGTGCCAGGGTTTTGCGCCAAGGAGAAGCCTCACGAGAGAACCCGCTCTGGGTGCGCATCGACGCTGTTCAGCAGCGCAGTCGTTCGTTCATGTCACCAGTTTGTCCATTGTAGGGTAGTAATGCATTGGTGTTTGCTTCTGTGAGCATCTTGAGCGTGGGAGACTAGGCAACGCGCTGTCCGTTAGAGCGTTGCGGACATTGCTGAATTCATGCTGAGGTTCAGACTACAGCTGGCAGTAGGTATTGAAGCCTGCGGGTAAGTTTCCATTGTAGAGAGGAGCTCAAGAGCCGAGGTACAGTCGCGTCAACCTCAACGCGTCTTTACAGAACGCGACGTCTTCGTCACAGTGAGTTACTCGATTTGGTACTGAAACACGGGCTGACATGCAGTTTACCGGCTACGACTCGGGGCACACACTGCCTACTCGATTTTGTTCTCATGATACAAACCATTAAGCGACTATCGCTCAACGCCACTCTATGCATTAGGCGTACGGCCTGAGCGCTCATTGTATATAAGCTCTGTATGCGGTACACCTTCAATATCCCTGGTATCAATTCGCGGAGCTGCAAGATATGAAATCGTCTCACGGCCATTGCGGTGCTCGCGACCAATAAACAAGTCTCAGCGATCATCGTACCACTGTCAGCTGTGCAACAACAAAGCCCGAGTCAACCTTCAGCGCCACGGGTGTCAAATCCGAGACGGCCTTGCTTGTCGTCACTTTGTCAGAGGTTGGTGTGATCATTGAATAGGACTCTCGTTGGTAAACAATGTGACGAAGCAATACATCTGGATCGATAAGAAGCGCACGGTCATGTGTAAGCTGGTCAGGGTATGTCTGCCTGCACTCGCTATCTGCATTCTCTTTAAGCAAGCGCGGATTGTGGTTCTGGAAACAAGCCCGAAATCGAGTCAGAGACGGACATCGGTGGCTATTCTGTTGACTCAGATGGCGATCGATACAATTGTTGTGGCCATCTCAACTTCATTCCCAGGCACATTGACCAAGCGTCAGGTCCAGATGGAACACGGCCACCAAGCTGATAGCATAGAGGCTATGGCCACTCGCTATGCGTGTAGCCTGGTCATGTCCCGCACTTCGGGAGCACACCGGTACCCAGATCAAGCAAGCGTCTGGCCATCGGGCTACTTCAAAGGCAGGTTAGCATTGATTAAGTCAACTTTGATTTGAAACAAATTTCCATTTGTAGACAATGTATCTGCCTCGATTCTACTGAGCCCATGCCATCCACAAGCCATTCCCTTGATGAACCTGCGCCTGCCTCTTGTCCCTGTCAAACAATTCCTCCCAAACCGAGAACTTCGCTTATCACAGACAGTGGCGAGTAGCGCACACGAGTGTGGTGCGTCTATTTCTAGACACTTCTCTTTTGAGCGTGCCTGCTCCCCAACTTCACCGTCTCTCGGACGTAGCACCCCGCCCGGATCATATCGGCTCGTCACGCGGCTCAATCAAGATCTCATTCACAGCCACATGGTCAGGCTGCTTCAGAGCATACACGATTGAGTTCGCTATGTCCTCCGGGTCGAGGATCTTCGCCCCGCTGGGCTCACCAAACTTCTTGACAGCCTCCTGATCTGTCGACATACCCAGCAGATCCGTCTGCGTGTTGCCAGGCTGGACCGCTGTAACGCGCAGCCCCTTGCCTGCAGTCTCTAGACGCAGAGCCTGCAGTGTCGCTTCGACAAAGAACTTGCTTGCTGAGTAGACACCCAACCCAGGGAATACCTTCCGACCAGCATCAGACGATATCGCAACGATATGACCTGCGCCTCGCTCCAGCATACCCGGCACACTAGCAGAGAGACAGTGAAGCAGACCTTTGCAGTTGACATCCACAGTCCTATCCCACTCTTCCACTTGTGCATTGGCCATCATGGTGAAGTACATCACACCGGCGCAAGACACAAGGATATCCACTGGACCGAGCTCATTCTCTGCACCTTCCATGAGGGCTTTGACTTGCGCAGCATCTGTCACGTCGGTCTGGTGCGTGATGACTCTACCTTCGCGAACCACCATTCTTCGCTTAAGAGACTCCAAAGCATCTAGTCGCCGAGCGGCAAGCACGATGTGACAACCCTCCCTGGCCAGGGCGATAGCGACAGCAGCACCAATGCCAGAAGACGCACCAGTGACAACAGCGACTTTGCCCGTCAAGATGCTCTTTCGTGTCGAGACTGCAGCTCCTCCACGAGCAAGCTGTTGCGTTGGAGGTCGAGGCAGCCATCCTCTGGCATACCAGTGACGTGCGTAGGTTTCAAGCAAGACATGGTCGACCTTTGGACGTTCAACAATCGCTCGGAAAGGTCGGGTCTGAGCATTATTGAGAACCACGATATCCTTCAAAAACTCGACGCTAGGCATGCCGCTGCGAAGAATGTCGACAGTGAAGTTACCATCACCACCTTTGACAGAGCCTCTCTTCTCTGTCCACATTGCGACCCACGAATCCCAATCAATTGGCTTTGTCGGGTAGCCAATCTCGCCAAGCACTTCAAAGACTTTGCTTGTTGGGATCGGGTCTGGATCACCAAGGTGGAAGACGAGCTGTTTCGCGTGAGTCTGGTCGCCAAGATGGACAACTGCCTTGCTAACGAAGTCGACTGGGGTCATCTCTGCACGCCAGCCTTCAACGTCTGGATAGTATCCGAGGTGAATCGACTCGACGAAAAGTGCAGTTAGCAAATCCCAAGCATTGGCTGCACCAGTTGCACTGTGACCGCTGATCGTGCCGGCACGTAAGATCCTAACCGGCAAACCGCGACGTCCAGCCTCGTAGACAAGTTGTTCAGCAACCCATTTGGTCTGTCCATAGCCGTCGGGAATCTTGTCAGGCACGGAATCAACATAGATCATGGCATCTTCCGGCCAGCCGAAGCCCGACGGGGACGGAGGCAGTACACCATTTGTGGAAATGTACTGCACTGTTGCGCCACCGAGACACGCCATTCGAAGTACTTCTCTTGTACCGCCAACATTTGCACCTCTGAGTGCAGCATATGGATACACCAGGTTGACAGTAGCAGCACAATGCACGATCACCTGGACCCGTTTGGCCATCGCTTCGAAGGCATCCGGCGACAGACCAAGTCGTTTGCGTGAAAGATTGCCAGGCATAATCTCGACTCGCTCCATGATTCCGTCCCGCCAAAGTCCCAGATCGATAAGGTTTCTTCGAAGCCGTGCGATACCTGCTGGTACGTCCTCGTCCGAAGGATCAGTGAATCGAACAAGGCAGATGATCTGAGCCGAAGTGCTTTCCAGAAGATTGTGAAGGAGGAAGGCACCCAGGAATCCCGTCGCACCAGTCAGAAGTACTGTCTTCGCATCCTTGAGGGCGCACATCTTGGTTTTTGAAGGTTGAATTTCCTTGTCGAGGACTGAATCAGTTCGTAGTACAGCAGGCAACTCTGCCTGAACCTCGGCAATTTGTCCGTCACGTACGGCACGTACTGTGTGCAAGTGGCCATTGAGCGTTGCAGGATCTGCGAGGCGAGCAACAGGAACACGGAAACCGAAGGATCTGGAGAACCTGGAAGCAAGGTCTGCCAGAGACAGCGAATGTCCGCCAAGATCGAAAAAGCTATGCTCAGGTGTGATGTTGCTTGGTGAGGTCTTCAAAGTCGCAGCCCAGACAGCGGCTATCGCGTCGATACCAATTGGATCTTGCACCGCTTTGGAACCATTGATCTCGTGCTTCGCCGTTGGCGGGTCTGGTAGATTTCTCAGATCCACCTTGCCGGAAACTTCGTGCGTTGGCAGGCTATCCAGTTCGACCCATAACGCTGGGATCATGTAGTGTGCTAGGTGTTGAGAGATCGCTTTTCGAGCTCCTGGGCTGTACCCTGACTCGTCTATCTCGATGGCAGGCTTGTCTTCTGCATTCTCTCTATCGTGAACGATGTACGCCACCAGCTGCCGGTCAAGACCTTCGCCGTGAGCCACCACAGCGCAGTTCTTGACTGCAAGGTTTGCGACAATCGCGTTTTCCACCTTTCCAGGTACGACGGAATAGCCGCGGAGCTTGATCATAGCTCCTACCCGCCCAGTAATTTCGAGCATACCGTTTGGTAGCAGTCGTGCCAGATCTCCAGTCCTGTACATACGCGCTCCTGGAGACGAGTCGAATGGGTCCCACAAGAAAGCCTTTGCCGTCGTCTCTGGTCTGTTGAGATATCCACGAGCAAGTAAAGGTCCACCAACGTAGAGTTCTCCGCTGGTACCCGTCTCGACCTTGTTGCCGCTTTCGTCAAGGATGTAGATGTGCTTGGGGTCCAGCGGCGGACCAACCGGACAATAAGTTGCTGCCTCGTCAAGCATCTCTTTGATGTCGCCGCAGGCAACCTCATGCGTCTCGCATGCACTGTAGACATTGAGCAATCGTGCGTTTGGCAGTACTTTGAGGGCTCGACGCGCTAGATCGGTAGTCACAACTTCGCCATTGAGCCACAGCGTTCGGAGCTCTGGCAGGCGAGACCCTATATGAGGGTGGCGCGATAGAACTGCAGCTAGCAGCGTAGGTGTCATTAAAGTCTCGGTGATGGCTTTCGACGACAACAAATCCACAAGCGCTACCGGATCGTAACTCGTTTCATCAGAAACAGTGACAACTGTTGCTCCTCGTAGAAGCGGTCGTATGATTTCCCAGATGAAGAAGACGTTGCAGGCAACACGATCCCCGGGTTGCAAGTCTGAGAAGCCAAATCTCATGTCGTATGACAGTACTGGTGCCTTGTGAGGGTTTGCAATGCCTTTTGGCTTGCCGGTAGTACCTGATGAGTAAGCGACAAAAGACAAGCGCTCCAGATCAGTCTCCTGGGGTAGTGGCGCAGGCTCTTTAGCATGGCCATTGAGTTCCCCTGCTGGCTCGTCGAAGACAATAAGCGGAACGCCTTCCTTGATCTTGCCCACCTCCGGTCTGTAGGTAACAATGACAGCTGGGTTTGCATCGTCTATTACGTCAGCCAGTAGCTCAGGAGGGTATGCAAGCTCAAGAACGAGGAAAGCGCCTCCAGCGCGGAGGGCAGCGAGGCATGCAATGACGTAGTCTGCACTGCGAGGGAGAAGCACTCCGACCAAGCTGTCGCGACCGACGCCATGGTCTCGGAGCCGTTGGGTGAGTTCGGCAACCTTCTGATCTAGCTCAGTATAGCTGTATTGTGTCGTGTCGTCTTCGACGGCGACGGCATCTGGTGTTGCTTCGACTTGTTTTGAAAAGAGTGCCGACAGGTCCTTGCTGGTGTCAAGGATAGGCATATTGGTGATAATTCGGGGTTTCGAGGGTGGCTTGATTCCAGCTCAAATCCAACGCGAAAGTCTGCTAAACCACCTTTTACTCCACACTTTCTGGTCCGCTATCACGCTCATGAAGTGAGGGCTATGATAACGATGCTGTCAACGATACTGTGCCATAAACTGATGATACCACTGCTACGGTTAAGCTCAATCTGTTGAGGAAACAAAATCTCTGAGTTAGGCTTGACCAATAGCTGGCGGCTTTGCTATGTCATTATCCACATCTGGCGCCATCGGCGCGGTCTGCATTCCCGTTTTCAGGATTTCTGGCGACAGCCCGAACCACGTTGACGTGATCGATAAGGCCGGCATACCTGCTGTATAAGTGCGAAGCTAGCCAAGCAGCAGCCAAGGAAAGAGAACAGCTAATGAGGCTAAGCTGGAGGACGCAGGGAATGCGATTGGCTTGATGTTCAACATGCGTACAACAAAGCTGTGTGCAGAGAGTGTTGAAGAACGTGGTAGTCGATATACGAAGCTGGATGGTACCTCGATTGCGCGATGTCAGGGCAGCTTACCCGACAGTCGTCGGAAATGAGTTACAGTGCGCCTGCAGCTCGAGCGGGCAGCACTATTCCCAAATCAATCTAGTCGGCTGCGAGTGAAGATGCTCTGCTCGGCTTCCTATGGTCTCTGCAGCGAGATGGTCGCATGACACTCCACTACTTTTGTTCTGAGCATCAGTGTTTGAGTAGATGGCTTTACACGCCTGGTGATCACGACGTGTAAGAGTTACAGGACGTCTACTACACGGGTCTGAGATGATTGGCTGACGGAAGGAAATGTTCACGCCTTCTGGCAACCCATGGCAGAAACAAGAGGAGGTATCTGAGTATTGACAAAAGTTGCAGAAGACAGTATGACACGAAAATCAATGCCGAAGAAGAACAGGAGCTCAGCAACTAGGCTGGAACCACGAGGTCTAAGCAGGCACAAAACACTACCAGCCTTGAAACACCGAGACCCATCTATTTCACCTTCTGAAGCACTCTGTCCCAAGTCTTGACCATCAACCCCTCTACTTCGCCCTTCCCACCTTTCGCAACCACAAACGCAAACTCGTCAAGACCTCCTCGGCGCCCGTACGAATTTCTGCTCGTGTACCCACCAACATTGTACCATTCCTGACACCTTGATGAGCTGAACACTGCTCCATGAGGCGCTTTAGCCACCGAGGATGGCCTGTACCTGATCATCCTGAAACCTTGCAACTGTGTATCTTCCGGGCCAGGACTCGTTAATTCATTCGGATACAGTCGCATCTGTAACTCACTTCTTTCAACCTTGTACAGTTGCGCAAAGGCATCTCGCATGTCCACGCCGTTCACAGTATAGTTGACCATGTTCAGCCCCGGCCCATCGTCGACCTCAAGAGCGATCTCAAAGGTGTCATTGCCGCCTCCATTCTTGTTGGGAAATGAGCCCATATACTCTCCAACCAGATTCTGGGTTGCTTCTGTCTTCGCTGCGATCTCGAATGCTGGGACGAAGACTGTGGCAGCAACATCAGCCAAGACTCTCGACACAGAACTAGCTGACTCCCCGGCCGCAAGGATGGTGAATCCAGCATCATAGTCCGGCAGCAGGACGAGGTATGCAGAGTATTTCCCTAAGTCGCCAGACTTGGTGTACATCCAAGTGGTCTTGTTCGTTCCAAGAGCCTGATAGATCTCCCAGGGTGCGCCGACCGCACTAAAGCCATCAGCCAGGAATTGAGCAGGTTTCAACCATTGGTCCCTGGAATGTGGCGTTAGGAGAGTGCTAGAGAGAATTGAGCGGCCGATAGCAGAGACATCGTTGAGACTGGAGTAAAGGCCACCTCCCGGCTGGAGGTAGCTGAGACTCGGTGTGAATGTTGCGTATGTGTCATTAATTGGGATGATGGAGTTCGAGAGATCTTTGGGGGCATTGTAGCTGGTTGAGGACAAGTTCAATGGCTCTACCAGGGCGTTCTCGAAGATCGTGGAGAACGGTGTGCCAGTGATGTTTTCGAGGGCGAACGCGAGAAGGGAATATGCCATATCACTGTAAATAGGCTGGTGGTACGGCGCATAGACCGGGTGAGTGCTCAATATTGAGTTCAGGTATGTTTCACGAGTACACGCCAGAAATGAATATGTTGTGCAATTCAAGCCTTTGGCATTCTCTGGGATGTCCTCGGACGCAGGCAAGTCAGGTATTGGTGTGAGTTGGGTGTACAGTGCCTCTGGCAAGGCTGGATCTTTTTGAATGCCAGATAGCTGACTGGCTAGCGCTCCCACAGTGATGGTGGACCATTGAAAGTGGTCGACGTAATTGGCATCAGCATCATACTTCGCGTCGTAAGCTTCCAGCTCCGGTATGAAATTTGTGATCGGTTCGTTCCAGTGCTTGTAGCCATCTTTTACAACCCAAGTATATACTGTGAGTAGCTTTGAAAGACTGCCAATCCGATAAGTGGTATCTGAGGTGACGTTCTTCACTCCCTCGACAGGGTTGGATAAGCCGGTGGCATCGTAATGATAAGTCTGGAGTGGCGAGTCTTCGTGGACCGACCAGGCTTCGAAGGAGAAGGTAGTACCCTCCGCATCAAGTGGTATAGCGCCCGAGCTGTTTTTGAGAGATGCCTCAACCGTTTCCCGGAAAGCTGTGACTGCCCGTTTGAGAGCTGCAGTGTCTGATGAATGTTTAGGTGCTGGGTAATCAGGTCCAGAAAGCGGACACGGGCCAGTGCTTGGTGCAATAGCACTTGCGAAGCCGGCAAGTGCGGTGGGAAGGAGATAGAATGCACGAGAGGATTTCATGGTAGAAAGAATACTGCCTTCTGATGGCTACGGTTTGAATGTCTTGCTGCCACTCGCGGCAGCCCTACTGTTATATACATGTTTCGTTATTGCTTCGCTCGCATCCCAAGTCGAATCCGGTTTTAGCCCCGATAGCAGCGACAGCGCTGGCGACAGGGTACAGCTTCGCTGTCGTCGCTAGCGACATTGTGGCCAAGCATTTGTCTCGTCGAGGTAGTGAGTCCGAGCTGGTAGCTGCATTTCTGGAGCAGTGGTACCTACGTGGTGCTCTCAGGAAGTCTTCGTACGCATTAGCGTGCTATAATAGGTATTGATCGTTCAATCAATTGGATAAGACATATCCTTGCTAAAGTGGGATCAGCCTCGTTAGTGTGGTGTCAAAGCACGACAAGGCATACTGTTTTATTGGTTGAATGATCCTGGGTACGCTAATGCGTACGAAGACTTCCTGAGAGTGCCACGTACCATATCTTGAACTAATCTCATTCAAACCAGTCCCAGCCCCGGGTCGCAAAGGTGCTTTGATAAACCAGGTACTGGAGTACTTTGATGTGACAAGAATAGCCACCTCGACAGGCACCCATGCAGTAGGGAGCAGATCCAAGCTCGATTGGGAAATGAATGCGAGGAACTTCTCCACGCCCATCAGGCCCCCATGTGACCCCTCGTGCACAGACTCGTCAGTACTATCGACCACACTCGCGCAGCTGATTTCAACACAACACGACTGCTTGGCAGTGGCTGTGGAATTGGTTCGAAGTCATTTTTAGCCAACCCGATCGTGCTTGCTGGTTGATGATCTGGTGGGGAAGGCTGATACTAGCACCAATCAGAACATGCATTTTGCGGCCAGAGGGCGGAGAATGCATCGGACAACGTCGGCAGTAGCGTATCAAGGGCTAAAGCAAAAGACTCGCCAGCTAAAGAATGGGAAGAGAATGAATTCGAGCGATAAAAACGAGGAGCATTTCTCTTTCTTCCCGCTATTAACGAGTCCTGCAGCCGTCCTGAATGCCACATTCCTCGCGACCAGCGCGAGGCTGAACACATTCATCGGGAAGACCTACCTCCTTGCTCGGCTTGCATGAGTGGCCACGACATCATTGAGCCGCACTGCTCCTGCACTTGCACGTTGATAGCCTGTATTTCTTTCAATGCTGTCCGCTGCGTCGCCTGTGCACTTCCCTTCAGCCACCAAAAGTGATCATCAATCTGCGCTGGAATACCAAAGTAATAAGCCAGCACTACCAGAGCGTACAAATCTTGTTCTTCAACCAGGTCAACGAAGTGTGCTGGTATGATCATAGGAAACGCCTGCAGCATTCTCGAGACAACGAACAGCGGCTCGCTATTATGTATTGCCTTTTGCAGAGAATTGATGTATGACAGCGTCTTGCGGTACGCTTGCTGATCCTCAACATCAGGTTGCTGTTCGACGATCTTTGCAAACACATCCGAGAATGGTTTATCAACATCTTGCTGAACAGCCTGTTCTGCCAGTACACGTTGGTAAGAGTCGAGGAAGAACTTGAAACTCGTAGGTAGCTCCGGCGTGACAACGGCACTTGCCTTCCACATCACCGCTGCTGCCCCCCTTCCCATCTTCAGCCATTCGATCGGGGGCGTGTATTTGTCCAGCGATCTCTCTTGCATCATGGCAAAGGAGTTTCGCAGAATGAGAAGTGAAGTCATGCAGACTGCCTCGGTGTTCTGGGCATTGAGGTGAGCACATTCCTTCCGTTGTTCTCTGAGAGCTAGCACATAATAGTTTTGTCTAGCAGTATACAGCTCATCATCGTTAGGGCTGGATCTCAGAAGGTGGGTTGCTGACAACGCGAAAGAAGCGTAAAGCACATTGTTGTGATGCAAAGATAGTGCTGGCATAGTCTGCCATAGCTGCAACCAGTCTTCGATGCCTCGAGCTGAATACAGCGGGCCATGGGCCATGTTCAGCAAATTGTTCTGCATCAGTCGCAGCTCCATAAGTCTTCGAGCTTTTGTCTCGGGTACCTCGGGCTCGTCGCGGTCTGTGAGGTCTCGTGGGAACATATCTGCTGTTGGGGATTGGCTCTGCCTCGACAGGCTGCGTGCTTGAGACCGCCGTCTGCGAAGTGGGCCGGTCTCAAAACTATCTTCTGGTGACAAATGTGGTCGAACTTCGAGGTAAAGGCACTCCGCCCCATGTCTCTTGCAGCTTCCGCATATGGGTTTCTGCTCGTCGCACTGTGTCGCTCAAGTCAATGCCCAGTTCCCCGGGTACAGAAACACTTACCTTCACCCTCCTCACTTTACACCTCTGGCAACCCAATCTTGATTTCTTGTGACCAACCTTTGCAGCTCGAGGCATGGATGGTGGTGAAGGTGTTGGTGTTCGTGTTCGCGTTGGCGTTTCCATATCGCGGGACTGTTCTTCGGTATTCTTACAGTCACGTCGGATGGTCAATCCGCCATCTTTGTATCTGGTCATAAATCCAGGGTATTTGAAATCGATTGTTATATTCGGCTTCGGGGCCGGAGCAACGATGTCACTGCGAGTCTCGGGTTAAGCAGCAGTGTCCTACTTCGAGAACGGTTCTAGTGCGATTCTAGGCCTGGGTCAACGTCGCGAGTTCTGCCTCGTAGGGCGAGCTTGGCATTAGCATAGCCACCTGCTAGGCAGTTTAAAGCAATAGTACTTGAATAGAACATCCTCTTGGCTGCGTCGAGGTCATAAGTCCCTCAGCATGGTCATCGATGCCATCAGTCTGGGTCAACGGGGATCGGTCATTCGTGTAATGTCCTGAGTTGAGTCAGAGAGGTCCTAGGTGGCCTGTACAAGTAGGACAAGCATCAGTGGCTCTTGGGGCCATGATTGAACGACAAAAGCCCGCAATGTCGTCAGATTCGAGGTTGCCTAATATGCCGATCACTCGCCCGGGCTCGGCTGCTGACAATGATGGCGGATAACTGCACAGTGGACGAACAAGAGTACAAATAGGTGCTTACGACGTGCAATTCGAGGTGGTCTGTCGGCTTGTGCATTTCCTCTGCGCCAAATTTCACGAATTGCCTTGTGCCATGCAGATGACAGCGCTATATCGTAAGACACGCGGACAGGCAGCAGCTGAGCAGTAACTCGGCGACCCTGATGGTCTGTAGCAGTACTGCAGTAGAGTCGTCATCACGGCCAGCTATGCTGCTTGGTTGGAGGCTCGAACGCAATCAAGTCTGGTAGGGAACTATATGTCGCGTTGATCGGTGCGCGTGCTGTTGATGTCTCTGTCGAGGACGTCAGGAGCTGCTTCACAATTCATCTGGAACTTTGTTGATGATGTGGCCCTCAAGACCAGCGTGCTCAATGTTGTGTGAGATGAGCAAAAGATTACGAGTCGTAGCTTCCATCAAGCAATTCAAGTTGTGTACTGCCAGTGCCAGTGGTAGAGGCGCTTCACCGCTTATCGATAAGGCTTCGGGGCCTGGCGCTTATTACATACTACAACCCCATGAACTTGGACAATAGATCGACAGCGTCCCTGCATTTCCGAGATGACCAGCGTGTGAAGCAAGTCAAAACACCTGGTATGCGCTCAGGACCGTGCTGACCATCAATCCCACTTTGAAGATGGTCTTGTCCTTCATCCTCATCCAAAACCGGCAGGGCAAGACGCGACTGGCCAAGTGGTATGCGCCTTACACGGACGAGGGTACGTTCAGAAAGAACAGCTTCAGCAGAAGAGAGCGCTGACGAATAGTTCAGAGAAGATCAAGCTGAAAGGCGAGGTACTACCTTCCGACCCCTGCAAACCACAACCTCTCTAACACAAACCCCTAGGTCCATCGCCTGATCGCACCCCGTGACCAAAAGTACCAATCCAACTTTGTCGAGTTCCGTTCCGCCCCCTCCGGTATCTCTTCACACGGCTCCCGCGAGCTCGTGCGGCAGAATCTCTCCTCCACCAAGATTGTCTATCGACGCTACGCCGGGCTGTTCTTCTGCGTGTGCGTCGATGCGAACGATAATGAGCTGGCATACCTAGAGGCAATCCACTTCTTCGTTGAGGTACTGGACCAGTTCTTTGGGAACGTATGTGAACTCGATTTGGTGTTCAACTTCTACAAGGTTTATGCTATCCTGGATGAGGTGTTTCTGGCGGGCGAGATCGAGGAGACGAGCAAGCAGGTCGTGTTGACGAGATTGGAGCATCTGGATAAGCTGGAATGATCAAAGAGGCAGAATCGCCTGTTTTCACGACATATGCGCTCCGCGAAGGTGCACCAAGGGACAGCGGACGACGGGAACGGGCAAAACACCGCCAGTCAGATATCACCTAATACATTGCGCCGCGGGGAGGAAGATGGTGTAGTATGGAATCCCAAACTGGAACGATTACGATGCGTGGATGAAGAACACGAGAGCGTTGATAGGCTTGCCTGTTGGCTATTGCGGTCCTAACGACGCTGCGGACCAAGGCGCTCCCCATGAATGATCGAAGAGAAGCCAACGCGGAATGCCTAGCACAATATCGTGCCAAACCGCACCATTATACCAAACCTAGCCTGGTCGCTACAATCACCGCCTACTCCACCGTCGCCAAAGCACTTTTTGTGAATGTGAAGGATGTTGACGGAACAGCAAGGATTGGGCTGCAAGAGGGGATGTCGTGCACTTGGAATTGTAGGGACGACATAGCAAGAGTCGGGGATCATACCTACATAGCCCATCCAGTAGACACAACACGACGAGCAAGGTTTCCCATGAGCAGACATGTCTCGCCAAAGGCGAGAACAATTGTTCGTTCCAAACCGTATGCTATTACGCCCTTTAGCAATCAGTGCGCCTGACTCTGGTACATCTAACGCCCCTGAAAACTAACGCCAAATAGTGCCGTTTCCATGATGTTTCCCACATACAATTCATGCTCAACTCAAATCCATACCGTTATCCGCCGCCTCTAACAAGGCAGCATCATCAAAACCCTCTTCGTCAAAATCATCGCCAATCGTCCCCTCCTGCACATGACCGTTCGCCTCGATATGCCGTACTGGTCCACCAGATATACCCTCCACCTCTACATACCTATCAGTCGGCAGGTAATCCATCGCACCCATTATCTCCCTCCCTTCATCTCCACCGCCCTCGGCCTTCTTCATCTTCATGAATTTCTGGTGCAGCGCAAGGTCCTTGGGCGACCACGAATCCTTGGCCAACAAATCTTTCTCGGTTGTGGCTTCCCTCTCATTCCAAACCGTGTTCAGCGGCTGCGCCACATCTCTCAGGAACTTCTTGGCCATTCCCACCGCTGCGTCGGTCGACAGCGCAGTCTGACTGTCAGGAATCATGTTTCCAATCCACTTCGGCAGTTGGCCTCTCTTCTTCTGAAACCTCCGGTCCGCTAACACCATGATACCATAGTCGTCTTTTCCTCGTAACACACGTCCCAGACATTGCGCAGCGTGTCGCATGGCGTCGAAACTCAGAAAGTCCTGCTCTTTGATGTGATAATTCTCCCTCAGGAACTCCAGCCTCGCCTTCAATATCCGCGACTCTGTATACTGGAAGGGCGCCCCCATACACAACACCGTCCGTCCAAAGTGATGGTCGAAATCAATTCCTTCCGACACTTTTCCTCGCGCGACACACAGCAAGCACGCACCTTTTCCGTTCTCGCATGCCGTTCGATAAGTCTCGAGCGCTAGACTTGTCTCTTGAGCATCGGGTGTTTCAACCAGCAGGAGCTTGTACTGCCATATCCGGTCCAGCACGCCCATAGCCTGCCACATGGAGATGATCATCTCCATGTACAGATAACTCGGGAAGAACACGACCAGACCGTCCGGTGTGATCTTTGCAAATTCGTAGAGGAGGTTGCCGTAGTTTCGAACCACATTTGGGTCGCTTCGGACTTGGAATCCCGAGGTAATGGTCTGTTGATCGCTTCCTTTTGTCACGATGAGCGGCAGGAATGACTTGCGACTCAAGGACATTGAATACGATTCTTGCACCACGGCATCGAAGGCCAGCATTTTAGGGTACATTTCCAGGGGCGATATGGTACCGGATGTGATGACCACGGAGGAGAAGCGTTCGAAGACAGGTTTGATAGCGATGGCGGCATCGAGACAGGTCAGATGCAGGATAGGATTCGGTACTTGTGCTGTTTCAGTTTCGTAAGGTTCGAGGATGAGGAGGAAGCCAGTGTCGTAGGTGGCCAACAGTGTCGCGAAAGTGGCTACTTCTTGCAGAGGTTGGTAATCCTCAATGTTTGTGAGCTCGAGGGTACGCACAAGCGAGGTGAGTCTCTCGGCACAGAAGCGCAGCGGCTTTCGCTCGATAAAGGTGTACTCTTTCAGATGGCTGAGGAAGGAGGGAGGTGTCTCTTGAATGACATGGAGCACTTTCATTCTTGTTTTGAGGTATTCGATGAAGCGTTTCAGGAAGGTGACAAAGTGTTCGGCTCTTCTGATGTTGCCTGGTACAGCCTCCTTCAGGAGGTCATCGGGGAGGACCGGGTTGGACATGAAGGCTTCTTCTGCACGAGCCTCGTCCGCACTTTGCAGGCCCTGGACGAGCTTTTGATACTCGTCTTGCAGTTTTTGCTCGTCGTTCACCTTCATCTCATCGATCTTCCTCTCCAGGTTGGCCGCCCCCCTGGTCGCTTTCCTGAGAGAGTCTTCCGTGAGGTCGATTGATAACGATTCAATGCAGACATTGTCTATGTTGTGAGCTTCGTCGAAGACGACTATGCAGTCCTTTGAAAGTTCTTTGGAAACACGATCTGCAATCTTGGGGTCGAGGAGGTAGTGGTAGGAATAGATGATAACGTTGCACCATGGCATCATTCTCCTGGCAGAGAAGTAAGGACATTGCTTGTGAGCTTCGCCGTATTGGAGGAGATTGTCCAAGGTGAAGACACCAGGAGGCACAAGGTTGGAAGGGTCAAGCAAATCGAGATTGTCATGATAGATACACACATCTACGTCTTCGCCGCGTTCTTTCTTTTCTTTGACGAAGCCGGCAGTCAAACTCCGACATCTCGCATCGACGACGGCACCGCTCTTCTCTCGCTTGACCGATGGATGCAGGCACAGGTTCTTCCGCGACGTGAGACCAAGACCTCGAAACTCTTCGGTATAGCCTAGCTCTTTTGTCCGATATTTCATCAGAGCCTTGAGTTCTGCCAGAGCCTTCTCGATCTCGGACATGGTACGCGAGCAGTAGATCAGTTTCCGCTTCTCGGGCATGTGCATTTGATATGACACGATCAATGCCAGTAGTGAAATTGTTTTGCCGGTTCCTGAGGGCATCTCGAGGACGCAGTGACCGCCACTGTCCAGCGTCCGCTTGAGATCGGTCATGTAGGCATATTGCTCGGGATATACCCGAGGGTACGGCCAGAGGACCTCCAGGTCATCGATCATGAACTTCATCTCGGGCGTCGTGGGGAGATGGAGCTGAGAGACCGGACTGAAGCAGTCGTCAATAGTCAACGCGTGAAAGCGAACAAAATGCACGGCAGGCGCGTTTTAGCAACAGTGCACACGGGCAGTTACGGTGCCTGTCACGGTGGTCCCCATCAACTTAAGTTAGTGGGGCTGCAGCCTGTACGTCATCGTATTGATTTTCTGTGAGATTCATTGTGAGAGGTGAGACTGAATATTTGTGGCAAGCAACGAGAATCACGTCTGTGCTGTGTGATCTCTCTGGAACTCGGGTCGCAATGAGCAGGAAGTTCAAGTCGCAAGCATCGAGCGCGCGGGCAGCTTCGACATTTGGGGGATTTGGGTCCTTCCAGACTTCAGCATCACCTCTCGCGTATGTCGCCGAACAGCCGGATCTGTCCCACGTCGCTGAACCCAATGTGGTCGTTTCCTTGAAGAACCTGAGCAAGAAGGACAGTACTACCAAAGCAAAGGCCCTCGACGAGCTTCTGGACAGCCTCAAAGAGAATGCAGACACACCTGTGCTGACAGCATGGGCCGACCTTTACCCACGAACCTCCATTGACAATTCTCAGATTGTCCGGAGGAATGCGCATACTCTTCAAGGCCAACTGACGGCTATTGCTGGAAAAAGGATAGCCCCTTTGCTGCCGAAGATCATCCCCTCGTGGCTGGCTGGCACACTGGACAGCGATAAGTCTGTTGCCAGAGCTGCCTCCGATGCCCTTGACCGGTCCTTCACAACACCCGAGAAGAGAGCCACCTTATGGAAGCTGTACAGGGACGCCATCTATGAACGAGTCGAGGACGCCCTGCTCCTACAGACCTCGACCACCCTTAGCGACGAACGAACCACGAGTCCTGACGAGGCCGAGCACAAGTATGTCCGCGTCGTGGGCACCGGCTTGCGGCTCCTCAGCCAGCTGATAACAGATGGCCTGGACAATGTTGACATCCTGCAAGAGAAGAAGCTCTGGGATTTTGCCCACCACGAAGATTCATATCTCAGGAATGCTGTGTGCAATCTGCTGCTCACAGCACTGTCCCGGAACAACCAAGCTTTGGACTGGACCATCTTGAGCACCAGCTTCCTCTACAAGTCCCTAAACAAGAGCCAGACTGGTTCTTCGAGGGCATACGCCCAGGCATTGTGCAAGCTGACAGAAGTGCGACCAACAATATGGACGTCAGACTACACCGCAAAGACCGCAGCGTCCAAGAGGCTACTGCAATACTTACGCCAAGGTGCGCAGAACGGCCCGCAGGAGGTCTGGGGCTTGCTTGTTCGACTCATACAGTTGATTCCGTCAGAAACGTGGATGAAGGGCGATGAGGACGTCCACGCGTTGGCTGAAGCTTATCGATCCGGCGTTCTCAGTGAAAGAATATACACCGATGTCGCGTGGCATAACTACATCCAGTTGTGCTCATGGCTATGCGACCAAATCGCTTCCGAGGACAAGCGTGATGCTTTCATCGAGCAAAACGTGATACCAATCATACTGAGCTACGTCAACAGATCTTCAGACGACAAATGGAAGATTGGTGGCCGAGCTGAGAAGACGGCGGTAGCTGCTGCTGAAGCAATCCTCAGCGAAAGCAATGGCATCTATGAAAAAGCCTGGAGCTCAGCTACGGACAGCACAATCGAGAAAATGAGATTGTCTTTACCCGAGTCCTCAAAGGACTTCAGGACCTCGCAGGATGCTGTCGCTGCTCAGGGCAAACGTCTTTTGGGCCTACAAAGAGCCGCTGGCACAGAGCCGGAAACACAGGATTTCAACATTACTCTATTGCATACAGCATTGGACCTGCTCAAAACCAGGAATGGAAAGCCGTACGGCGCTGCAAGCATTGTTGACGATATTATCCTTAAAGGCTACACCCAAGACAGCGTTCTCAATCAGTTTGTCGAAAACGACCTTCCGAACCTTCTTGATAGCCCCTCCGCCGAGCAGCTGGTTGCAATTGCGCTGCATCTGAATAAGCCCGTCGGCCAAGCTCTGCTGCAATCACCCTCTCAGTCAGCCAACCTCGTCCGTGGTGCCGAGTCCTTCCTTCGGAGCAGTCTACCGTCACAATTGGACGGCGCGAACCTCCAGAAAACGATTCTCGACAAGATCGACAGCTTTGACACCGAGACAAGTCGCGCCTATGCGATCTCGGTGCTTGCAAATCCGAATCTCCAGACTCACGAGCTGAAGCGTGAGATCTTGGCTCGGTTGACTAACAATCTCAGCACATCAGATAACCAATTGAACGCTCTGACTATGCTGGAGACTATCCTTTCTCAGCACGCCGTCGCGAGAGACCTATCGAGCTCGGACTCGGCACCACAGCTATCGTCCAAGCTTCTCTGGCTAGCTGACTCAAACGATTCTTCCTTGTCTGACAGAGCCCAAGCCTCAATCACAGCCCTCAATGCGCGCGGCGATGTGGCCTCGAGCTCTCTACCAATAATCAGGCAACAAATAAGCGGACAAGGTGACGCGCTTTCAATCTTGACCTTGACTGAGCTTGGCCTCAAGAGTATCGCCATTGTTGAAGCACAGGAACTCCTTCCAAATCAAGAAGACTGGCAACAAGCATTGTCACCCCACTTGAGCTCATCAACACTGTCCAGTCTAGCCATTGCAAATCCACTCCATGGAGCTGTTTGGTCCATCGACTCTACCCCGGACTCAGACAATGCTGTTGTGCGCGACTCTGAGGACTTCTCACTTTTGTTCAGAATCACGTTCTTCATGGCCAAGGTCTTTGTTGCTAACAAGGACAAATTGATATCAGCTTCAGGATCACGAGCGGATGCGCTTCACCAGTACCTGCCAATCGCACTGCAACTCATCAATGAAAAGATTACTTTGGACGCAGCGAACAGCATATGGCTCGGCTCTACAGATGAAGTGCTCAGTGCTGCTGCCGACGTGCTGTCCGAAGGTTCCCAACTCCTTGAAGCGTTGCAGGACGACGAGAAGTTTGTGCAATTCTGGCTAACGAAAGGACATCAGATTGAGGGTACTACCAGGGAGCGCTATCTTGAAACTTTGGCTTTCCTCAGCATCGTTAGTAACCTCACTGATCGTACGCCGAGGGCAGTCACGCATGAATACCAGGACGAGCTGCAGATGATCTACAAGTCCGAGAATATCCTGCAAAGCTCGGCATTGTTAGCTGCAACTGGCGAATCTCTCCTCGCAACGCAAGCAGGAGTCAAGGTCGTCAATGAGTTAGTCTCAGACATCACACAGGCTCCGTCCCATTTCACACGCCTTGTGCAGCTCAACATACTACTCCGATTGGATTCGACGGTGCTTGAGAAGGTACAGCAGCAACGTCTTGTTTTTCTGCTCAAAAACATCGCCAAGTATCTCAAAGATGAGGCAGACGGACCACAGATGCTTTCGGAATGCTTCGTGCTCGTATCGCGAATCATACCCTTTGTTCAGGAGATCTACGGCGAACACTGGGAGACCCTGATATCGTCTCTAGTCGACATCTGGGAATTTTTGGCTAACGATGATGTCGCAATTCTGCATGCTTCACTTCTCACATACGCGCAGTTGCGGAGAGCATTGAAAGCAGAAGAGGTCAACGATGACCTCCAGGAAGCACTGTCAACCAACAAGTCGAGTATCGATGCTGGACTGTCACATTGTCTGCAAGCTCTCAGCAGCACAACTGGAGAGACTGATCAGCCACGACTGATTACTGCCGAGTTGCTACGCCGACAAATTGCTGGGATCGACGTGCCGGATAACATCGATTTGTTCGCTTTGCTAGGTTCAGGACTACCGGCTGTGAGGAGCGCAGCATACGATATCCTCCACAGGACGATACCTCAGAAGCAAGAGCAGCTGTCAGTCGATCTAGCTCTTGATCAGAAGGTTGCTCAACTGCCCGACGAGCTTTTGCAGCTGGTAGCGGACACAGCAGATCCTCAACGTTACCTGCTCAGTTGGAAGATCGTTTTCGACCATTATCTCAATGCATCACACAAGCTACGAGAAATTTATACTGCCAGTCTCAAAACAAGTGGTCTCGCTGACGGCCTGTTGGATTTCTTGATGGAGAAGCTGCGCATCACTTCTGGACGACCGCTCGATGCTGCTAAGCTGGACGTTACCGATTACGATCTGGACCTGTCAGAGTCGTACGAGTACGATGTGCAATGGTTGAGTGTGCATCTGTACTATCTGTCCCTTTCATACATACCAAGCTTGGTCAAAGACTGGTTCTTACAGCAGAAGAACAGAATCAAGACACCATTGGAGAGCTGGACCCAGAAGAATATCACGCCCCTGATCGTGTCGTCGTCCCTTGCCACGGTGACCGACTGGTCCTCTTCCCAAGACAAAGACGACCGGCCCGTGGAGATCAAGGCATCCCCTCGTGCCTCCGAAGTGGTTGCGTCCATTCAAGTCGATCCTGAATCTCCTCCAATATCCCTCTCTATATCACTGCCCTCCGCCTATCCTCTCGAGTCACCCATTGTTACGTCGCGTAACCGCGTCGGCGTCTCGGAGAAGAATTGGCAGTCCTGGCTTCGAACGTTCCAGATCATCATTTTCAGTTCTGGCAGCATAATAGAAGGATTGGTCGCATTTAGACGGAACGTGCAAGGTGCACTGAAGGGCCAAAGTGAGTGTGCAATTTGCTATAGCATCATTGGGACAGATATGCAGACACCCAACAAGAAGTGCGGGACTTGCAAGAACATGTTCCACGGGGTCTGTCTGTTCAGATGGTTCAAAAGCTCGAATTCGAGCAGTTGCCCGTTGTGCAGAAACAACTTCAATTATGCTTGATAGAGTAGGCAAGAGTAAGGAGCCGACGACTACAGGATTAGGAGCGCGACTTTGCTTGCAACCAGGTTCAAGTCCATGAGTGCTTTATATATAGCACAAAGCTTTTTGGCATCTTCCCATGTCTGCAGTGATCGTGACCTTTCCACATCTGTCCGTCGTTGTCACCATACGTAGTTTGTCTACTAGTCAGCTTGGGCCCAGACGGCCGAACAAGATACAATGCCATCTGTGTTCTGTAACGATCCATCCCAGACCGAAGCCATTCTGGTGAGCTGCCTCATTGAGCAAAACCTTTACCCGTAGGTAGAAATGCTTGGCGGGCGGAATGACATCAGTCCGTGTACATGGCACTGGGCTGTCAGCGCGCAGCTGGAGAGGTACTCTTCCTTGCTACCCAGGTGCTCGTTCGTACGGTCTTCGTCTTGCGTAGCTTTCCCATACATCCTTGCACCGAGACACGCGTCTTTGCGAGTGTGCGTTATTACTGCGCCCCGACTAATACAAGTCTTGAACTACCTTGTGTCCCCTCGGCTGTCGGCATGGCACTTCGCGGCGGAACGATCAGCGCGAGACTGTTCTCTAGAGGGGGACCAGCAAGCGGGACTCCATGTCAAAGTGACACTGGGGCCACAGCGGTCTTTCGACGTTTTTCGCCATTGTCGTGGTGCAAGCTTCCGTCGACAGGTCTACATCATGATGACGTGCGTCGCTGCCAGACAGCATCATACAGTAGTACTACACGAGTTTCCACCCGGAAACAACAAGTTAATTCACAGAACGGGTTAATCTCACCACCGTTACAACGAAGACTCACACAACACAAACACACTTGCAGCGCACGAGGGTTACTCAGTCAACCCAATCTCCAATCTAAGCAGCGCCGCCCTTTGCACACCTCCGCAACCATGCACGGAAAAGCAGCACTAACCTCCCGAATCGCCGTCGTCGGCGCCGGCGAAGTAGGCTCAACAATCGCCTACAGTCTGATCCTGAACCCGATAGCGGGGGACATCCTCCTCATCGACCCCAAGACCGAGGTACGTGACGCTCAAGCCCAGGACCTCAGCGACGCAACGTACCACGGCAACACGTCGACACGCGTGCGGGCGGCCGAGCACAAGGAGGCCGGGCAATGCGACATTATCGTCATGACGGCGGGCGCGGCGCAGAAGAAAGGCGAAAGCCGCACGGACTTGATCGGACGGAACTTGAAGATCTTGTCGAGTGCGATCGAGGACGCCAAACCGATCCGCGAGGATGCGATCTTACTGCTTGTTGCAAACCCTGTGGATGTCTTGACGTACTTTGCGCAGAAGTTCTCTGGACTGCCCAAGTCGCAGGTTTTTGGTAGTGGTACGTTTCTCGACTCGGCGAGGCTGAGGGGCATCTTGGCGCAACGGAGTGGCGTCGCGGCTAGCAGTATTGACGCATATGTGCTTGGAGAACATGGGGATAGCCAGCTTGTGGCTTGGTCGCATGCAAGCATTGGCGGTGTGCCGCTCGACCAAGTCTTTACTAACGAGGAGATTGACAAGGATGGCATCGCGAAGGAAACGAAGCAGAAGGCAGCCGCGATTATGGAATCGAAGGGCGCGACTGCGTATGGCATTGGTGGAGTTGCGGCTAGTATCTGTAAGAGTATCCTGTTTGACCAGAGGAATATCAGGCCGGTCAGCCATTGGCAAGAGGATCTTGGAGTGTGCCTGAGTATGCCGGCAGTGATCGGCAGGGAAGGTGTTGTGCGGTCAATTCCGATGAAGTTGAGTGAGGAGGAGAAGAAGAATCTGGAGGGAAGCGCCAAAAGTTTGAAGGAGGTGATCCAGGAGGCGGAGAAGGAGCAGCAATAGGATGGCTGATCGTGAACGCTGCAAAGGCGTCTCAGTAGGCAAATATATGCCAGGCAAGAATTGACCCGTGTCGTGGTCTACTCCTTTCCTCCTTGTACGTCGTATTGTCATGTCAAACACAAGTGCCATACGCCCTCCGGCCTTTTCTTCCTCGACCTGTGAGATCGCCTCCTGTCTTCGCTTCGCCTATTGTTGTCTCCACCTAGTCTTCCGACGGACACCTTGATCAGAGCTATCTCCAGATATGGAGAGCCGAGTCGCGACTCATCCTGCGAGAACCAAACCTCGCCCTGCTATCTTGCAGTTGCCACAACGCGTTGCATACTCCAAAGGCAAACGTGATGAGCACCACCTCCTAGCACTGGGGCTTCATTGGGTACTTTCTCGATACTTCCACGTTGAACACAGTGGTCGTGAGTACCTGTTGTTGAATATCGTTGTGAAATACCATATGAGCCATGCATGTGTGTTGTCTGCTGTTACAAGGAGAGATTCGATCTTGTTAATCTTCGGGGTGATGCTCGTGTGTCCGTCGATGTAATAGCCATGAGCCACGGATTCCATCTTAAGCTTGGTCAAATTAGTCGTGACAGGTATCGTCGACATTCTTGTCACCTCTTCAGATCGCGAAACCTCTTAGCTAGGTCGTCCACGGTCGGCGGCGCACCTAGCCCACCAGCGGTTTCTTTCTTCTTCGCTTCTTGCGGCTTCACAGACGCACCGCCTGGCAACCTTACGCGTGGGCTTGGATTTTCCGAGGTCCCCTTGGGCGGCGCCACGCTCACTGGGCTCTTGCTTCCTTCCACGTTCGGCTGGGCTTTGGGCGGTAATGGACCAAGGTTCAGGTCTTTCGCGTTCGCTTTGGGAGTCGCAGGCGCTGCACCATCGGCGGCTATTGGTTGTTCCTTGGCACCTCCATCGTCATCGTCGTCAGCTTCGTCGTCGACCTCATCTTGTGCCTGCTGCATCTCTTCTTGGTAGGTTGGCCAGTCGACTCCGTAGGTACGAGCGATCTCGACCAGGTAGGCCTGGACCAGCTCGGGCTTCGGAGGCTCCACTGATAACTTGTCGGTGACCCTTTTGGGGACGATGCCGCTTTTGTTCTCCTGGGCGTCCAAGGCAAAGTCTTTGCCGAACCTGTCGATCAGCAAGGACCTTACTATTGCTAGCTCCCTCACGTCGCGGGGGATCCGGGGTGCTGCAAAGATGATGGCGGCTGCGGCTTCCTCCAGACCTGTCCCCTCTGTATCGCCCAGACCGTCCTTGATGTTCTTGTCTCGTACGTCGAGTAGGCCAGCTCGGGCTAGGAGGAGTTCGGCGTAGAGCTCGAGGATCTCTAGCAACTTGAGTACAAGTCAGTGAGTGCTCGTATGTTTGTTGCTTGCAGGGCGTGTACCTCAACTGTGATGTCCGTGGCCTATGAGGATGTCAGCTATACTGAGCCAGCACCGAGACAGGCGTGGCAGTCTTACAATGATGTTCTCGGTTCTTATACGTGCTGATGCTTCCCTGTTCTGTCGCAATAGGTCGGCCATCTCGCGACGGTCGGCCATGGAGACGGCGGTGTCTTTCTTCTGGGCATTGCGGAGGCGCGGGATGAGGAGGCGTAATGTCGATTTCAGCTTGACCTGTGGTGCTTGTTAAGGTGTGTTGTCCAGCAGGTGAGTGGGTTCGACGTACTGTTGCTGGCGATGCGGCTGGCATAGTGACCTGCTTGACCAGAAGACGAAGGAAAATGACGGTGAGCAGTAGTATCGACAGGCCGACGACCTCGTAGTAGTGCTCCTCAAGTATCTGTTCCAACAGTTCTGGCAACTGGATGTCTTCCAAGTCTAGCATCGTGGTGCTTGTAGCGAACAGGCAGGGCACCTATGGGGAGCACCCAGATGACGCTGCCTGCGGGGCAGATCTAAGGCCGAGCCCCCAGGACGTCCTTCCCAGTCCAGGTCGCTCGACCTTCCTTGGTCTGACACGGATGCGCCGAGGTTTATCCAGGGCGATCCCAAACTTTTTTCTCCAAATCAATCGAGTGGTGGTGGAAGGTCAAGCTCGTGCAGAAGCGCTGACTTGGTCACTTCGTCGGCAAGCACTCAGAGGGGGCTGTAGTACGAACCTCGATCGCCAACTGCAGCGGCAGCGACAATGGCCTTTGCGACTCCCATCCCCTCCGCCCCGACCGGCATCGAGTTCGGTCGGCTCACCAGTGAAGACATCTACAAGCTGAGCGTCAAGCGCATTCATGTCACGCCCACCCTCGACTCCATGTTCGGCCCCATGCCTGGAGGTGTCCATGATCTGGCACTGGGTGCGATCAATGTGCTGGACGCCAGCTGTTCGACATGCCGTATGACCGCCGCCCACTGTCCCGGCCACTGCGGCCATATCGATCTGCCTACACAATGCTACCATCCGCAATACATCGACACCACACTACGACTGCTGCGCTCGAAATGTGTATATTGCCACCGCTTCCGACTCCCCGAGAACAAGATCAACATGACCATCTGCCAGCTGCGTTTGCTCGAGCATGGCCTGGTGCAGGACTATACCCAGCTCCAGAGGTTTAAGCTGGGCTCGAAACGGAAGCGATCCAACGACGACGATGAGGCGGCCGCTGAATCAGAGGAGGATCTGGAAGACCTCATAGAAAGAAGAGAACGCTTTGTGCGCAAGAGCATCAAGAGGGCTTCTAAAAATCCCCACTCCTTCACTCCTCTGGCTCGGAATCCCGTCGCTATCCAGGAGCGCAAGAACGTCATCACAGCCTTCCTGCAGGAGGTCGCTCTAGTCAAGAAGTGCGCCAACTGCAAGGGCATCTCTCCATCCTACCGCAAGGATCGCGCCGTCAAGATCTTTCGACTGCCATTGCCACAAAAGGCCAGGGAAGAGATGCGAGTACTCGACCGCAAAGCCCCAAATCCGCTCATCTTGCTCATGAACTCGAGAAGGCAGAAGCAGTCACCTCAGAAGCCACTCATCAACGGAGACAAGGACGTCGAGATGACAAACGTGACGCATGGAGCCGAGGAAGAGATTGCTCTGCGGAACGCTCTTGATACTGCTGCATCTGCCAAAGAAGTAGAGCTTGAAGGTGGCTTTGACACACAGGCCTACATGACTCCTGCCGAGGTGCACGCTGCCTTGACTCTGCTGGTTGACCGCGAGCAGAAGGTCGTGAGTTTGTTGTTCGCCCCATCACCCGGCCGAAAGAGAGTGCCCGTCTCCGCCGACATGTTCTTCATGACCAACGTCCTCGTGACCCCCAACAGATTCCGACCCCTCGCCAGACAAGGTATTAACCAGATGATGGAGGCCCAAATGAACGGTCCGCTCAACCGCGTCATCAATGCTGCCAACACCCTCAAGACTATGATGAAGGCTTCGAGAAAGGACGACACCGACCCCAAGAAGCCAACACACGCCCAGCTGATGCAGTCAGGCATTGCCTTGCAAGAGACGGTCAATGAGCTGATAGACAACCCGCCCGCAGCTTCCGGTCCTCAGCGAGATCAGGGCATCAAGCAGGTACTGGAAAAGAAAGAGGGTCTTTTTCGAATGAACATGATGGGCAAGCGTGTCAACTTTGCTGCAAGATCCGTCATTTCTCCCGACCCAAACATCGAAACGAGCGAAATAGGTGTTCCACTAGTCTTCGCAAGGAAGCTTACATACTCGGAGCCTGTCAACAATACCAACTTCGAATACTTGAGTAGATTGGTCATCAATGGCATGGAGAAATATCCAGGTGCAACAGCCATCGAGAACGAGAACGGCCAAGTCATGAGCCTCAAACGCAAGTCCAAGGAGCAGCGTCAAGCACTCGCAAAGCAGTTGATGACGCCCAGCAGCGGCACCAAAGGAGACTCGTGCAAAAAGGTCTACCGAAACCTGGTTTCGGGTGATGTGGTGCTCATGAACCGACAACCAACCTTGCACAAACCGTCCATGATGGCACACAAAGCACGAGTTTTACAGAACGAAAAGACCATTCGCATGCACTACGCCAACTGCAATACCTACAATGCCGACTTCGACGGTGACGAAATGAATATGCATTTTCCTCAAAACGAGATGGCGCGTGCGGAAGCCTTTAACATCGCCAACACCGACAACCAGTACCTTTCAGCGACTGCTGGTAAGCCATTGCGTGGTTTGATCCAGGACCACATCTCCATGGGTGTGCAATTTACAAGCAGAGATGTATTCTTTGATCGGGAGCAGTATCAAGAGTTGTTGTACAATTGTATCCGACCCGAGCAAGGTCATATTGAGCATGACAGGATCCAGACTTTGCCTCCTGCAATCCTCAAGCCCAAACCTCTATGGACCGGCAAGCAAGTCATCTCTACCGTGCTCAAAAATATCACTCCTCAGAAACTACATGGCATCAACTTGACAGGCAACTCTCAGACTGCCGACAGTAGGTGGGGCGAGAAGACACTGCAACCAGCTGATCAGAAGAACTGGGAAGTGACGCCAGATATGGTTGCGCATCGTGATACTGAGCAGGTGGTCATCTTCAAGGACGGAGAACACCTGTGCGGTATCCTTGACAAAGCCCAACTGGGTCCTGCCGCAGGCGGTCTCGTTCACTCATGCTACGAATTGTATGGCGCCACCATGGCTGGTCAGCTTCTCAGCGTACTCGGTCGCCTTCTCACAAGATATCTCAATGAAAGAGCGTGGAGTTGCGGTATGGACGATCTTTATCTGACACCCGAGGGAGACAACACGAGAACACAAGCTTTGAGTGCGGCTCCTCACGTTGGCCACGAAGTGTCTGTCGGCTACGTCCAATTGAACAAGGAGAAGACGAAGCAGGGCAGCAAAGAGCTCATAAATCGACTAGAAGATGTTTTGCGCAACGACGACCAGCTCAACACTCTCGATCAGCTCTACAATGCGAGTACCAAAACTATCACCGACGCTGTTGCTAAAGTGCTGCCAAAGGGTCTGAGGAAGCCCTTTCCACGCAACCAGATGCAGGCAATGACAACTTCTGGAGCTAAAGGTTCTGGTGTCAACGCCAATCTCATTTCATGCAATCTTGGTCAGCAAGTTCTCGAAGGACGACGTGTGCCAACTATGGTTAGTGGTAAGACTCTACCTCTGTATAGGGCTTTTGAGACGCATCCTACTGCCGGCGGATATGTGATGGGTCGATTCTTGACAGGTATCAAGCCAGCAGAATACTATTTCCACGCTATGTCTGGTCGAGAGGGTCTCATTGACACCGCTGTCAAGACCGCCAAATCAGGATATCTGCAGAGGTGTATCATCAAGGGTTTGGAAGGCTTGCGAACCGAATATGACACCTCCGTGCGGGAATCCTCGAACGGTTCCGTGGTACAATTTCTGTACGGTGAGGATGGGCTTGAAGTCACAAAGCAAAGACATTTGAAAGAGTTCACTTTTCTGGTCGAGAACCACGAAACTCTCGTGGAAGTAACCGACGCTAAAAGATCGATCGGTCGTTTCGAGGGCGACAGAAATGTCCAAGACATGCAAAAGTCCACAATGAAGCATGCGAAAAAGGACCCGGCCTCAGAGCCCATCACCGCTTTGCATTCCCCTGCGAACTACTACGGCAGTACCTCCGAGAAATTTGTCAACGCTGTGAACAAGTACACGAAAGACAATCCGGACAATCTGCTCAAGGAAAAGGGTGCAGCTACTGGCGTTATGGGCGCCAAAAACTTCAAGCGTCTCATGGATCTCAAGTACATGCGCTCGGTGATCGATGCAGGTGAAGCGATCGGTGTTGTCGCTGCTCAGTCTGTGGGAGAGCCTTCGACTCAGATGACACTCAACACCTTCCATTTGGCCGGTCATTCAGCAAAGAACGTGACGCTTGGTATACCACGACTGCGAGAAATCATCATGACGGCCTCAACAAAGCTCATAACTCCAACTATGACCATCAAGCCGATCGCAGAGCTGACACCAGAGGATGGCAGGAAATTTGCCAAGTCCATCAGCAAGCTACCGCTAGCTCATGTTATCGACAAAATGTCGGTGTCAGAGCACTCGTCGGCCAAGGAGCGCTCGTACGAAATAAGAATTGAGCTATTCGATCCAAAAGAATACACCGAAGAATACGCCATCACCGTTGAGGATGTTTCCGTTGCTCTCGAAACGAGGTTTCTGCCACTTGTGAATAAGAAGATCAAGGATGAACTGAAGAAGAAAGCGAAAGAAGCCGATCTTTCTACCGTCACCGAAGCTGTTCCTAATATCGGTGCCTCAGTTGGCGTAGTTGAGCAAGAACGACCTCACGGACAACAGACCAGAGAACGAGAGGGTGGCGAGGAGGATATTGATTCGGACGCTGATGTGGATGACGCAAAAGATATGGCGGCGCGAGCCAGGCGTGAAGACGATCACGACGATCCAGATGATGATGAAGCACGACTTGTACAGTCCTCAGACGAAGAGGATGACGAAGAGATGAACGACCACCAGAAGGCGAAAAAGCGCAAACATATACCACAGACCTTACTCGAACAGAACCCTGATGATGAGAACTCCGAAATGGACACAGAGGACGAAGATACGGAGGAAGAAATGTCAAGACGTACGCGTGAAGGACTCGTTCGAGAGAAGGTCAGCAACCTCAAACGATACGACTTTTCAAGGCGTAAGGGGAGAAAATGTAAGATTGTGCTTACCTATAACACCACGGACCCTAAGCTGTTGCTACTGCCGATCCTTGAGAGGGCAGCGCATTCTGCAGTCATTCAGTCGATTCCTGGACTGGACGTCTGCACACTGTACATGGAAGACAAGCCTGGCTCCAAGGAAAAGGAGGCAGTGATCACGACCCAGGGCGTCAACCTGCTTGCCATGCGCGAGTACCAGGATGTCATCAATCCTCATACCATCTACACGAATTCTGTTCATGAGATGCTCAACCTCTACGGCGTGGAGGCAGCACGAATGACTATTATCAAGGAAATCGATGGTGTGTTCAAGGGTCATGGTATCAGCGTGGATAATCGACATATCAATCTTATTGCTGACGCAATGACACAATCCGGCTCATACAAAGCCTTCAGCCGGCACGGACTGGTCCCAGAAAGTGGTAGTGTGCTGTCGAAGATGTCTTTCGAGACTGTCATGGGATTCCTGAAGGAAGCTGTGATGTTTGGCGAGGGTGATAATCTGCTTGGTCCCAGTGCAAGAATAGTAGCAGGTCAGAGGAGCTTGGTTGGTACAGGAAGCTTCGATGTTGTTGTGCCAGTCTGAAGTGTAGTGCCATAGATTGATGCATTTGACTCGGATAATAGCTGTACATACAAGCACCTCTGTCAGCCTTTTAAAGTGACTCCAAGCTTTCTTTCGGTCTAGACAGATGCAGCTAGCTGTAAGGCGTAACAGTCCCTCCCTGTTCGCTCTCGTGCCAGCTTCCCTGCCAGCCACACCTCAAGCGTTCCAGACGAATAGCAGGGGTCACGGCGGTAACTATCGGTGGCTGATGAGTCAACCATTGAAGAATCACGAAGCACAATGGCGAACATAGAAGCTATGCACTGAGACCGATGACCCGGCTTGTAGAAGCTTGTACCGTCGGCACTGTCGACTGTGTGCTGGGGTCAAGATTCCGTTTGGGGCTTCGTATGCGATAGCAAGCAGAAGTCGCTGAGTGGAGAGATGTGTTTCGCCTAAATTGACCTGTTGCTCGCAACCACCTCCGCCTCACATCACGAACTGCCAGCTTGGTACGTATGAAAAACAACAACAAACGGCCCAGTAAAGACTGCTGCATGCTACAGGACGCTTCTTTAAATAAATGGGCCAGCGTTCCATTTCGCTGGGATCTTTGACAGGGCCATGAGTGATTTATGTGCGATCTCCCACGCATTGTCGGGTATTATGCCCATAATGCTCGCTGCTGTTTTCTTGCACGACACCAGTCCCTTCCTCTTCGCTCTCAACCTGTCTTACTAGATCCTGTGCTTTGCTTCTGGCTAACTACGAGAACGTCGCGGGTCAATTACCAAGTTTCAGAAAGGTTGACGTTGCTGACAGACGCTTACGTTAGATACATATCGATCAAGATGGTTACGATCAACGACCTGCCACCTGAGATTATTCGCATGATATTTAAGCTTCTTGACCAACAGCCACCGGGTCAGGAGAAGATTACACGAATCATCCCTCGAGTTCTTGCCGACAAGTCAACGGTGAGGTGGTTGGTAAGATGTGAGATGGCCTCTTGCTCGGACCACATCGACATCTCGATCTTTGAAGCTATGCAAGTGTGCTACGCCTGGCAACGGACCATACTGGACCTGCTGTCTGGGAGTGCTCCAATTATGCGGAGCGACGAGAACGGCGCAGGATGCTTGAAGAGGATCCGCTCGTTTGAGGTGCATTACCGAGCGAGACATGAGCTCTGGGTCTTCGATCGGTGAGTACGGGCACTTGGGGTGCGCCAGCAGAGGATCGGTCAAACTGGTACATATGACAGGAAATGCCGGAGGGACTTTCAGAGAGATCAGGTGCTCGCCGTTTCATCTCAAGGTCCTGGATGGACAGACCGCAAAGCTTCACCATTTGCGCTTGCTCACTATACTTTCACTGTAACTTCACCGTTCCTACTCGATCACATGCATTTGGACCTCGCCGTGCAGTCGGATCCCTCCACGAGACTTTCCCTACTTTCTCCCCCTGCTACCGCTTAGCTAAACCACAAGTCTTTCTCTAGCGGTATCACCAGACACAACCGTCTAAGATCTCAACAGGTGAGAAGTTCACTCGCCGAGCAAGCAGTTCGCTGCGTGAGTAGAAATGCTGATCTCAATGCAGGATTGACCAACGCAAGGCGACACTCTCCATGGCGAACAACGACAAATTACCGCCTGAGATCCTCCGCAAGATCCTCGAAGAAGTCAATGTCCTCGACCGATCTAGCTGGAAGCAACCTGAGGACGTCGAGAGAGTCTTCGTAAGTCAACGTGGAACCGACTACAGCAAGAATTTCAGCTCGATCGTTGAGGATTATGCAAAGGGTCGAGGGAGCATGGTCAAGGTCGCCCTCTGCCGTCCACATGGACCCCGAATGAAGCGCATCAATATCCTCAACGCAATGCGAGTCTGCCGATACTGGAGAAACATGGCCTTCAGCATCATGTACAAGGAGGATGTGAGCAACTGGAAGTGGACAGCAAACGACTGGACGGTATGTCAACGAATGATGCAGCTCAGGGAGCTAGAGAATCTGATGATGCATGGTCCTACGAGCTGGGATGTGCCTGTCACTGGCAGGAGAGGGACGAGGAAACCGGGCTGGGGAATGTGGGAGCAGGGTGATCGGTGGTGAATCTGCAGTGGTGGGAAGACGCCGGGTTGCATGTCGTGCCTGATGGCAGTGCAGGTGATGAGTCTTGCAGGCGGCGAGACGATTATGAGGACTCTATTCGAACGATGTTGGGCAGGGGACTAGCTCTGATATGCTCTCTTCGCAGCTCAAGATCCAAAGTGTTGGAGGTTGTGCTGTCTCCATTCTTTATGGACAAGAGCTCCAGTCCACTACTGACGGTTATTCAGAGAGTAGGACACTTGTTGCTGACTCATCACCTCATACCGTGCTACAGGTTCATCTCCTGCTCAAGCTTGGTGATCCACTCTACCACCCGATCATCCTCTCCGCCAACAGAACAGTTCCCAGCCCTGGCAGTAGCCACATTTCCCTTCTTGAACCCGACATCAGCTACGGTTTGGCTATGCTCCAATTTGTCTCCATCAAACATGAGTCGCAGCTGTTGGTCAATATGTACCCTGTTATGATCTTCTCTATAGTCGTGCGCGAGTCAACAAGAACATTCATGTTTGGTAGTCCGGTAACGCTGTACACCTTGAGGTGTATGACCGGCCCGTACTTTCAGTGCGATGGCTCCTTCGCGTGGATGCGCCGTGCTTAATCTTCTTGGCGTTCCATTTGGCGCTACCTTTAGTTGGTTCCGCTCGCCTCTACGGAGCTTTAAATCTCATCGACTCTGATTGATTTCTGTTGATATCGGGGGCTGGACCTATGATACTTCAGGTCAGCAGCGTCGAGTCCGTCTGAGCTGCTAGACGCCACTTCTATGGTGTGTGCGATCAACGGCCACAGTAAAGCTTTCAGATCTGCTTCGGCTTCATCGTGACATCTCAGAAGCGTCGAGTCATAATTCGATGTGTATGTGGTGGCGGCGTGCGGAGGTATGATAAGCAGGAGAAATGCGTTGCCTTTTGCATCGTCGTCGGTAGGACCTTGCTTGAAGTTTGAGACTAGTCCATCGGCATCTTGGTGGGCTGTCACCACTGGACAGTGCGCAGGTTCAGCAAAGAGGTTGTCGAGCCTGAGAGTCGAACGTAGACACAGATGCTGTGCAGGAACGTGTTGCAGGTTATGCCGTGAAAGCTGCGGTCGTGTAAGCGGCGAAGAGGTTGTCGATTGGAGGACGTGTTAGTGTCTGTGAGTATGATATGCGGATACCAGAAATCAAGTGAAACGTTATCAATTGCTGCGAAACGCAACACAAACACAGATCTTGTCATTACATCGTCGACACTCCCTTCACCCCCAGCCCTTCTCTCACCATCGAATACTCATAACTGCCTGAACTCCGGCAATCATCCCTCAAAGCTACACTGATCGACACCAACAAATCCATGGGCACTTCTCAGAAGATGGCCAATGACAAGAACGAGCCGGCGCCTGTACTTGCGCCGCCTGTGGTGATCTTGATATGCATTGCAGGCGCTGTCGCTGTGGTCATAGCCGCGGCCGCAATGTACCACATATGTCGGCGTTCAAATGTCGGTGATGACGAAGATGTTGGAGGTGGAACCTGGAATCCAAATAAGAGAAACTTGGAGCAAGACAAGTACATGGAGGAAGTCAGATGGAGAAACAATGCTTTTGCCTGGGAGCGGGCTAAGGAGGAGAAGCGAGGTCGAAACGAGTACAGGCGAGGCTGGTTCAAGGAACAGCTTGAGCGTCAAAGAGCCAGGCAGCGAGGTGGGTGGACAGCTGTGAGTGTGAACAGTACCGACGAGGATGCCGACATGCAGGTATACGATGCAAGTTCTCTGTCACAGATGAGCAACAATGATTGAGCTGACAAATCCTGTGGCAGGATTGGGAGGTGTCAGCCGAAGAGTTCTTGACAAACACGGAGGACAACCCTTATCAAGAGTTGCTGGACCAGCGTACAGAACAGCCCCAGTACCAATCAAGGCTTTCTCCAGTAAGGAACCACCGAGACGCGGGCAACGGCATGCCACGGGCGATGCCAGAGCACATTGTGCCACCTCAGTTCGGACATCTCCAAGCCAACAACACCGGTGTTCGAATCACAGTCAATGATGAGTCTGACGACATCGTAAATCAGGAGCTCCCTCCAAGCAACAGATTTGTGAGTACGGCGGGTTGGGATGGAAGCGATAGCTAACATGTGTAGCCCCCTCGCAACTCAAGGATGTTCCGATCGTCGTCAATCTATTCCAGCGATGCACTCCTCCCTTCGAACCATCTTCATATGGTGCAATCTTCCTCGAATTACGCGCTGAAGGAAAGCAAAGCTTCGAGAGTGCGGCTGGAGATTGATGACTGGGAGCAAAGAAACCAACGATAACGAAACGAACCTGGGCTTGCCGATCACGAGGATGTGTCTCTGCACTGCTGTCAAAAGCGCTCATACATCTAGGACGCTGTTCAACAACTGCAAGTGAGAGACATGGGCTTCTTGGGGGTTCTAAAAGGTGCTGGACATCATCCTTGGTAGTGCTCTCGATTCGGATTTGGATCACCGTAGAAGAGGATGCCTGCTCGGAACCAGGATGTATCGAGGCTTGTGCTTTGCACTAGCTCTTTCTCTGGATTCATGACCTTCGGACTGCACAACTTGGCTCATGAAACGTGTTCATAGGAAGAAGTGAGAAGCAGCTTGTTACCGTCGCTCGGTGCTGTTAGAGGTCGAAATCCATGTCTCGGCATTAATTCAAGCGGGCTCCGCGTGTCACGGTAAGAGTCGGCAAACAGACCTTGGAAACCACATCCGCATGACGACTGCAGTGCCCAAAGCTAGCGCGTCAGAAGCTAATCAATTTCCTTCGTACTGCTGGACTGTGGTTTGCAAAAATCGTTTGTGTCAGACAGCAAAGACCAACACTCACGTCACGATCCAGAAAGCAGAAAAAAGCAGCAGGACTGGCCTGCAGGACCGCGATGCTGGGCCAGCACCCAAATAGATGAGGAGGAACATGGATCCGAGCTTAGACACCGGACCTTCGGCTGCCGCAGACATTGATTGAACGGTCGCCCTATATCTCCCCACTTTTAGGTATTGATGAACCCACAACATCGCGCTGGCTGTTCCCATTTCGTGCCGCACCAGGCTCCATATAGCACGAATCTCACCATCTTCACAACCGTATCACCGGTCTTATCGTTCTGGCGCTTTCAAAAGGCCGATTCCAAGCATGCAAACAGCCCACCTAGGCCGACTCGGCTATCATTCCGTCTGTTTGATTGTCGTGCAGAGAGCTGACCTGAATAGACACTAACTATCCCACCATGTGTTCAATTGATACAGTTTACCTACGATGCGGCAGATGCTCTTTTTTCGAATGCTTCGCCTCCAAACGCCTCAGTAGTAGTCGAGTCCTACCCAAACAGTTGCGCATCGTCTCTCAAGCTAACACCGCATGCGACGAGTTGCGCCGCTCACCATCACTTGAGCAGGCTGCGCAGGCACGGGATCACCACAAGCCTACTCTCCCAGGCATGGAGCATCCCAGCGTGTGATTGATGCGCGGTACGCACGATACCATCTACATTAACCATGGCGCAAGCGCATTCAATACGAGCGCGGTTGGCGACCGCTCCGCCCAAGTTGCAGACCAAGCTGGATATGAACCCAACCCTGATAGTCAGCTGGTTTTGTACCATTTTCTCGCTTGTCGTTATCCTCATTAGGGTTCTAGGAAGATGGGTACGCATAGAAAGACTATTCCGAGAGGACAAGATCATGCTATGGAGTATCATACCTTTGATGATTCGCATGGCATTGGCCCATGTCGTCTTGATATATGGCACCAACAACACCGAAACCTTTGCCCTGACCGATCAGGACATTCACGACCGATCCATCGGTAGTCGCGTCGTACTTGCCAGTCGAATCTTCTACGCCATCTACATATGGGTCGCGAAAGCCACGGTACTGGAGTTTGTGCAGAAAATCATTGGTCAGAGCTGGACAAGGTTGAATGAACGAGGCGCAAGGGTCATACGGACATTCCTGGCACTCACTCTGGTTGCTGTCATCATCGCAACCCTCGCAGAATGCCAACCGTTCACCCACTACTGGCAAGTGGTGCCAGACCCCGGTCCAGCATGTCGGACTGGTAGGGCTCAGCTCATCACCATGGCTACCTGCGACATCATCACCGATGTGGTCCTCATGGTCTTCCCGATACCATTGGTAATCAAATTAAACATGCCACTGATGAAAAGGATATTCCTAGTGCTTCTCTTCCTCCTGCCTATCATCCTGATCGCCATTACCGCATATCGAGTACCTGGTACGAGGAACCGGGACTACACCCAACAATTCAGATCACTGCTGGCATCACTCGAAATCCTGGCCGCGACCTGTGTTGCGAACATTATAGTGATCGGAAGCTTCTTGAGAGATAAGGGTATGAAAAAGGTCAAATACAGAGCAGGCTCGGTTGAAGACGACGATGGCGAAGGAAGTGTGTTGAGTCGACCGGCGACCCGAACGTTGAAGCCATCAGTCAGGCAGAGACACTGGGGCAGTGACGAAGATCTCGTTCGAGATCTGGGGCTTACCATCTCTCATGATTTGAGACATGAAACGGCAGCCAGCCGTGCAGCAAGAGTAGCCCCTGTCGCGGAGCCGGCTCAAACACCATATCGAGACCTCCCGACTCCAGAACCTACAATCACTCCTCAGGGCCGCGGCCTGCTTGATCCAGCCTGGAGCCTCCGCAAAGGCTCAAGACCTAGGCGTGGGAAACGTCGAGACTCTGAAACTTCCTCCACCAGTTCTTCATCGGGGTTCAACATGCATGACCTCGAACCATACACCGACGAGGCAGTCAGTCCAGACGCTCCACCTGAGACACCGTACAGGAAGATGAGCTTCTTCGATGTAGGTGGGTTAGTAGATGTGCCTCGTTCCGAACGTCCATCCGTTGATCGGTCAGCTCGGCAATATTCTACTACCAGACATTCGGCACTTGCCTCCCGGTCGGGCCAAAACTTCATCGCTGATATCGGAGGTCTCCTTGAGCCATCGACAAGTACAAACAACAATCGCAACGAGTCGGCCGTGGTGCAGTCGAACAGCCCTCCACGGAGGCCATCCCCTGAAACACGTCTTCCGCCCAGAGACACGATCCGTGAACGGTCCAAATCCTCGTTGCAGCTCAGCAAAGCGGTTGGCAAGATGCAGGACCATCGACATAGACCATCTGCGGGCCCAATACCTCGAGACGCCGATGGACCTGATTCGCTAATTATCTCTGATGCAGGAAGATTACTGGGATGAGAAAACTGTTTTTACTAATCATGTGTTAGTCCTTGAGCGACGGCGTTGGCTGGTGGGTCAGGATCTACCCGTGCCTGCAATTGAGCCGGGGTGTCGGTAATCTGGTTGTACAACTTAGGACTGAGTACGCTTTCTTGGAAGACTGCAGCAAAATCGTTTTGCATACGAGCTGTGGAGAGATGCCGATCAAAGACTGCTTTTGCCGAGTTTCGAGCGCATGTTTCGTAAGCGTACTACGCCGAGTTCAGGTATGTATCAGTGTCCAAGCCCCTTTCGGGCCTGCAGCAGTTCAATACAAGGAATTTCTTCGACAGCACGGTGAAATGCAGCATTTCGGATCACCATAGAGGGAAGTGCTGTTCTGCTTATGTCTGTAGAATTCAGACTTTTATTCCCTGACAATGAACTCTCACTAGGTACCTGCGGGTACAGCAATGCACCGTATTCAAGGTAGATATAGCCATTTGGTGCTCTCGTACATCTCTGAGGCAACTTGATATCCATGATAAGTCGTTCGTCCGCGCGTAAGAATGTGGATGGTTGACAAATATGATGTACTAGTAACGAGATGCTCTAGTTGTAAAGACTTCAATATGGTCGCGCAAGCAAGTGGATCATGCCACTGACGTCCTCCATCAAAACCAGCTTAGCTCGTGCGGTTGGGCAGTCGTAGTCCTAGTTTTGCTTCCTGTTCCTGAAGATCTCACCCTTAAGCTTTGATTATGGATAGCATATCCCATGTCTCGGTCTATCATGTCTTATCAACACTCAGAATACTTGGATGAGACATTCACGTTCCTTTTCATTGCTCGAATTCGGGATGATACCAAGCAGAGCGCCCACAACATGCTGCATGCCGTTGCTTTAGCAGTCTGAAACAATGACGGAACCAACGAGCCTAAGCGGTACGTCATTTTATCATTTTGATTGCGATCAGCAGATCGACAGCTCGAGTGTCCTTGGTGTTCAATAGCGTCGATTCTACTGTTTGAAGAACATTGATTTTACCAGTTGGGGGTCTTGCATTGTCTCTGTTGCAACACGCCGGCAACATGCTTTCAACAGACACCCCCAGCGTCTCCGTTCACGAAGGATTCTGATCGACTCAGATCTTCGAAAATTGGTCTTGAAGCTGGGGAAATCACCTTGTGACAGGCTTTGGCAGATGTCTTCGAGCAGTAAATGCTATATGGTCTTTCCCTGCATGCAATTGGCATTCTTGTGTTCCTTTCTTACATCTAGCCTATAGTGGCATATCTTTGGTCACGGTGCTTGGTGCTTGCGTTTGTCCCTGTTGCACTCCATGTTAATTGTATCTGACCATTATACACTCCCTCAACCAGCCTCGCGATCATGTTCTTCCAGCGGCTGCAACTGGTTTGCGGCGTACTTGCTTTGACGCTCATTCACTCAACGCATGCTCAGGCTACAGCTATAGCCACAAAGAATGGCATCGTGTCAGCTGCTGGCAGTCCGGAAGTCACGCCAACAGTCTCTTACTCAATAGTTGGTGGGGGAGATGTCATCGCAGCAACAGGGACTGGTGTGCTCACCGAGAGTCTGTCGGCAGCTGCAACATCAACCTCGACTGACACTACCGTCACGAGCGGCACAGACTCGGCTCTGTCTAACGATCACGGCCATAGTTTGACGACACCCGCAGTCCTTGGTATTACTGTGGCCGCGGTTTTGACAATTGTCGGAATCGTCATTCTTGCTATTTTTATACACAAGCGGAGAAGACAAGCTGCCAGCCGCGCGAGGCGGCGGACTATCATGGACGCCGAGTTCGCAGCTTCTTTGTCGAATCTCCAACACGTCGAAACCGAAAAGTCCAACAACATCGGGTACTTCGACATTGCTAAGCCATTACCGGCCGTGACAGAGAAAGAGACGCAACATCGAGCAGGACAACCGATCGAAGAAGACAGACTGTCCCGCTCAAGCACTATCATTGCCACAGATGCGGCAGAGGTCGCACAGATTAATCGCAAAGCGTCTCGACATCAGTTGAAGCATAAACGATCACGAGAACAGCAGCGAGAGCGGAACCATGCTCTACAAATCCTGGGCGGGAACGAGGATCCTCGTACAGATGTACTACTTTCCCGGCCGCATACTCATTTGGCGTTGGACCCTACAACACCAGTTGACGCTGAGTCTACAACGCCGTGGGCAGGATGTCTAGATGGGAATGGCGACGCTTTTGCGAAGCGGCCATCGAAGATATAATGCAATGCCGACAAGGACAGCTCCTTTCGTCGTGGGTAGTTTTCGTGTTGATAGCAGGATTATCCATTAATGAGAACTGAACAATACCCTCATCATCACTGCTTGTCTCGAGGTTCCTCCAATCTTTCTTGTCTGTTGGACGTTGAGAGCGGTAGCGCATCTTTGTGCTCGGCGTCTTGTGCAGTACGTAAGCACCAAATCGTTCTACGGCCCGTCGTCAAGGTCGCTGTACGCTCGGCTTCTATCAAGGCCGGACGGGTGGCTCAATTAGGTTCACTAGCATTTGCTGGAAATGTGCTCCATACCGGAATCGGAATGAAAGGCACCGAGCAGACTGAACAAAAAGCTTTTGCAGTGAGGTCATGATTTCATCGTGCTTCCTTCACCACGGTTCGAGCGTGTACCGGATAGCATCTCATGCCTTCAGTTGCCTATCACCGGCTCAACGTGTACGTTCTTGGTGGATCGAAATAACGGTTGGAGCCATGCTCGGATGCTTTGCGTCGCGGCAACTTTACTTTCTTGTCGACTCGTGGCTGGCCGTGCGTATGGTCGTGGTGCGCTCTGTGCTTATGTGATGTCCTCCATCCTCTCGTGTGTTTAGTCCATTGAGCATCGGCCTTTATAGCATGGCAATTTGAAGGCTGTCTTGTCTATACACTTTCCTGGCGGTCTTGATCTCTGACCTCTAACCCCGTAACAGATCAACATGGCGGAAGAACGACTTCAGCCAACGCCGTTGACGTCTGGGGTGAATCCGGGCTATCGTACGGACGTATCTGACCTCCCTCTGAACCACCAAACACCTACACAAGATGCCCCAGAATCGACATCCAGTCCGTCGCAGTTACATCATGAGACATATCATGATCAAGCAACATCCCGCTCCTTTCCTAACACAACAGAACCACTCACGGCGGATCGCTCCTCCTCTGATACATTAATATCTTCGTCCTCCAAGGACGGTGCGAGACAGGAAGCTGTTCCTGCAACATCAACGGCATTCCCAGAGGCCAGACCTCGCAAACACAGCGAAGCTCCCTCTGCCTCCACTGCGTCATCTGATGGGGGTTCAGGCGAAGCCCAGCAGGGCGCTTTCGAGCCCATCAAGACCGCACCCACGACGAATGATCCACAACGGCCGGGCTTGTCGAAGAGGAAGAGCATTGTCACAGAAGAGGACTTGTTCCGCACCCTATCTCAAAGAAGGACTGCCAAGTCCGACGTCGACCCAGAAGAAGAGCGCGATGAAGTCGAGAAGCTCATGTCGCGAATGTTTGGCAAGGACCGACAAAAGAACAGCGAAGAGGAGAAGACCCGCCATGCAGGGGTGGTCTTCCGTGACTTGACTGTCAAAGGCGAAGGTCTCGGTGCCAGCCTCCAACCGACAATTGGTGACATGTTCATGGGCCTACCCCGATTCCTGAAGAACTTGTTTACCAAAGGACCAAAGGCGGCATCCGCAAAGCCACCCGTTCGAGAAATCCTCAGCCACTTCGATGGTTGCGTTAGACCTGGTGAAATCCTCCTCGTTCTGGGTCGGCCTGGCAGTGGTTGCACAACCTTCCTGAAGGCCTTCGCGAACCAGCGCGCCGGCTACACAGATGTGCTTGGAGACGTGACGTACGGCGGCACAGACGCGAAACGTATGGCCAAGGACTTCCGTGGCGAGATCATCTACACGCCCGAGTCAGATTTGCACTACGCTACCTTGTCTGTCAAGAGAACGTTGAAGTTCGCCCTGAAGACTCGGACGCCAGGCAAAGAGTCTCGCTTGGAGGGAGAATCTCGAAAAGACTACCTTAACGAATTCCTTCGTGTCGCGACCAAACTATTGTGGATCGAACACACACTCGACACCAAGGTCGGCAACGAGCACGTACGAGGTGTCAGTGGTGGCGAAAGAAAGCGAGTGACCATAGCAGAGGCGATGGTGACGCGGGCTTCCATTCAGGCTTGGGACAACAGTTCGACTGGTTTGGACGCATCTACTGCTCTGGAATATATCCAGTCGTTGCGGACACTCACAAACATGGCGCAAGTCTCGACCGCCGTCTCTCTGTATCAAGCCGGAGAGTCGCTTTACAAACTAGTCGACAAGGTATTAGTCATCCACGAGGGTCAATGCCTGTATTTCGGATCAGCCGATCGCGCAAAAGACTACTTCCAGGGTCTCGGCTTTGATTGCCCAGAAAGAGCGACAACAGCCGACTTTCTCACTGGCGTGACAGATGAGCACGAAAGAACTGTGCGGAAAGGATGGGAGGACCGCATTCCAAGGTCCGCGGTCGATTTCGGTCAAGCCTACCGAAAAAGTGACGAGTATCAAAAGAACCTCGAGGACATCCAGGACTATGAATCTCAACTTGAATCACAACGTAGAGAGCGCCTCGAGAACAGGTCCAAGAAGAACAAAAAGAAGAACTACACCATCTCCTTTCCAGCGCAAATCATGGCCTGCACCAAACGACAATATCTCGTCATGATTGGAGACCGAGCTTCGCTCATTGGCAAATGGGGTGGTATTGTCTTTCAAGCCCTCATCGTGGGCAGTCTTTTCTTCCAGCTACCCAACACCACCAACGGCGCATTCACAAGAGGTGGTGTGCTCTTCTTCATTCTATTGTTCAACGCTCTGCTGGCCTTGGCTGAGCAAACCGCTGCTTTCGAGTCCAAGCCTATCTTGTTGAAGCACAAGAGTGAGTGCCTCACCTTCAGCGGACGTGCCACATACTGACATAGCTTCCAGATTTTTCCATGTATCGACCGGCAGCATTCGCTATAGCCCAGACAGTCGTCGACATCCCGCTTGTCCTAATCCAAGTCCTGTTATTCGATATCATCATCTACTGGATGGCCGGTCTTGCAGCAACCGCCTCTCAATTTTTCATCTCGATTCTGACCTTATGGCTCGTCACAATGACTACATATGCATTCTTCCGAGCAATATCCGCCGTGGTGAAGACTCTGGATGATGCTACAAAGGTCACTGGTGTTGCTATACAGATCCTCATTGTGTATACAGGCTATCTGATCCCACCGTCTCAAATGAGGCCATGGTTCGGATGTAAGTGGAGCCCTTCATGCTGCGCGTGACCAAATACTAATCGTATTCTACAGGGCTAAGATGGATCAACTGGATTCAGTATGGCTTCGAAATGTTGATGTCGAACGAGTTTGCCTACCTCGAGCTGGAATGTGTACCGCCATATCTCGTACCCACTGTTGGGCCTGGTCTCGCGCCGCAATATCAGTCATGCGCGCTTGCTGGAGCCGAAGCTGGATCTACGGTCGTGAGCGGGTCTCGATACATTCAGGAATCTTTCTCCTACAGTCGAAGTCACCTCTGGCGAAACTTTGGGTTTCTCTGGTGTTTCTTCTTTTTCTTTCTTGCCATCACGTGCTTGGGTATGGAAATGATGAAGCCGAACGCGGGAGGTGCAGCAATCACCATGTACAAGCGCGGGCAAGTGCCAAAGAGCGTCGAAGAGTCAATTGAGACCGGAGGTCGCAAAGGGAAAGATGACGAAGAGAACCTCAACGAGAAAGAGTCCTCAAACCAGAAGCCAGTGACGTCATCGGACACCGATAGCCCTAGCAAGGAGAAGGGAGACGACGAAGCAATGGAAAAGATTGCCAAAAACGAGGCCGTCTTCACCTTTCAAGATGTCAACTACACTATACCATATCAAGGTAGCGAGAAGAAGCTGCTGCAGAATGTGCAAGGTGTAGTGAAACCAGGCAAGCTGACTGCTTTGATGGGAGCTAGTGGAGCCGGAAAGACAACCTTGCTCAACACATTAGCACAGAGAATCACATTCGGCAAGATCGAGGGCTCTTTCCTGGTGGATGGGAGACCACTGCCGAAGTCATTCCAACGTGCAACGGGCTTTGCTGAGCAAATGGACGTTCACGAGCCAACGGCGACTGTGCGAGAGGCCTTGCAGTTCTCTGCTCTTCTTCGACAGCCACGTGAGGTGTCAAAAGAGGACAAGTACGCGTACTGTGAGACCGTCATTGATCTGCTCGAGATGAGAGACATAGCTGGGGCAACGATTGGTAACATAGGAGAAGGTTTGAATCAGGAGCAGAGAAAACGACTCACCATCGCAGTCGAGCTCGCATCCAAACCAGAACTTCTGTTGTTCCTCGACGAGCCCACAAGTGGACTGGATTCTGGTGCAGCTTTCAACATTGTTCGATTCCTCCGGAAGCTCGCGGATGCTGGTCAAGCGGTTCTGTGTACGATTCATCAGCCCTCGGCTATCCTCTTCGAACACTTTGACGACCTCGTTCTTCTCAAGTCTGGCGGCAGAGTAGTGTATGCGGGAGAGCTTGGCAAGGACAGCAAGAAGATGCGACAATACTTCGAAGACAATGGTGGCTCGAAATGTCCTCCGGATGCTAACCCAGCAGAATGGATGTTGGAGGTACGTCGTCCCATGCACATTGAAATGCTCAACATACTAACACTTTTGCAGGTCATCGGCGCTGGTGATCCAAACTATGATGGTCCTGACTATGGTGACATCTGGCTGGAATCTGACCGATACAAGGAGCAGAGCAAAGAGATCGAAGAAGCCATCGAAAGCCGCAAGAATGTGGAACACAGCAACAATGTGCAAGATGACCGCGAGTACGCTATGCCTATCTCTGTGCAGACCAAAGCAGTGGTCAAGCGCGCCTTTGTGGCTTACTGGCGCACACCCAACTACGCGCAGGGCATCTTCTTCCTCCACATCCTCACCGGTCTTTTCAACTGCTTCACCTTCTACCACCTTGGCTACGCCACAATCAATTTCCAGTCCCGGTTGTTCTCGATCTTCATGACGCTGACGATTGCGCCACCTCTAATCCAACAACTGCAACCCGTGTTCCTCAACAGTCGCAACATCTTCGAGTCGCGCGAGAACAACGCGAAAATCTATTCCTGGTTCGCGTGGACGACGTCAGTGGTTCTTGCCGAAATCCCATACCGAATCCTGGCCGGCGGCATCTACTTCTGCTGCTGGTGGTGGGGACCAATGGGTTACCGTACATCAGGCTTTGCATCGGGCTTCACGTTCCTCCTGGTGCTGCTTTTCGAGCTGTTCTACACCGGATTCGGGCAGGCGATTGCGTCGTTCAGCCCCAACGAGCTGTTGGCGTCGCTGCTGGTGCCTCTATTCTTCCTGTTCGTGGTGTCGTTCTGCGGAGTGGTTGTGCCGCCGGCGCAACTACCATACTTCTGGCGCAGCTGGATGTACTGGCTGACGCCTTTCCACTACCTCCTCGAAGGATTCCTCGGGGTGGCGATCCACAATCAGCCGGTGGTGTGCATGGAGAGCGAGTTCGCCCGATTCAGCGCCCCACCGGGGCAGACTTGCCAGTCGTATACGCAAGCCTTCATCGCTCAGTCTGGCGGGTATGTTCAAGTTGGGCCAGATGGGTTATGTGAGTTCTGCCAGTATGCAACGGGAGATCAGTTTGGACAGGGATTCAGTATTTCTTACTCGAATCACTGGAGAGACTTTGGGATTGTTTGTGCATTTATTCTGTTCAACTACGCGGTTGTGTACCTGGCTACATACTTGAGATTCAGGGGGAAGAACCCGCTCAAGGGGACGATCACGAAGATGATGGAGAAGAAGAAGGCGAAGAAGTGAATGAAGCTGTGGAGGTTGATGTGGTAGGGCGACCGAGGTGGGGTGCAGGATAGTGAGTGCTCAGCATGCGAGAACGAATGAATAAATTGAAGCATGAAGACTAGACGTGGGTAGATATGTCATTAGCCTTAGAAAGCATCAAGAACGATGCAATCAACGTAGCAATCTCGATGCATGATGAAGATGATGCCGAAGTGAAAGCAGTAGCAGCGCTAGGTACTAGGTACGACTCAAGAGAACCAGCAGAGTGATTGATTTTGTATTGGTCCTCTGTGATTGGCGGGAGTGGTGCGGCCCACACTCAATCCAACCGAGGTGCGCTGGGTGCGTTAGGTGCAATGCTAAAACATTTCCGTCATGTAGACATGGTTGACGTTCGACAGGCGGCGACAGAGCTCGGTGTACGTGTTGCTGATTGCAGTCTCGTTCACATTACTGTCAGCACACCTCAACACGATGCCGTCGAAACAGCTGTATCGGCCATTGGCTCAGCTATGCCTGCACCAGCACCAGCAGCAAGTGGCAGCTAGCTCCAAGCTTGCTCACCTACGATGCCTGTCCACCATATCCCGCCCCATACAGCAACAGCCACAGCAACAGCGAACACGCAGACCAGCCCAGCCTCAAAAACCTCTGTTCGTGGCTGGACAGCGAAGACCCATCTCAGTCAGCGCCTGCCGCCGATATGCTGACGTGGAGGAATCCTTCAACCCTGCCGATGTCGAGAGAGAAGCCGACGAGGTCGACGTCTGCATTGTGGGCGGCGGTCCCGCTGGCCTCAGCGCCGCCATCAAACTCAAGCAGATAGCCAACGAAGACGGCAACGAGGACTTCCGGGTCATTGTGCTCGAAAAAGGCGCAGAGATTGGTGCACACATCCTCTCGGGCAACGTGCTCGAACCACGCGCCATCAACGAGCTGATTCCCAACTGGCTAGAAGACATCAATGAATCGAGGTTCGAATATGCCACTCCTGCCGGCAAAGACAAGATGCGCTTCCTCACCAAGTCGTCCGCAATCCCCATCCCCGCTCCTCCGCAGATGCACAACAAAGGCAACTACATCATCTCTCTCTCGCAGTTCACAAAGTGGCTCGCCGAGCGTGCTGAAGAGGTCGGCGTCGAAATATACCCTGGTTTCTCCGCTGCTGAACTTCTCTACAGCTCAGATGGCTCGGTCAAGGGCATAGCCACCGGTGATCAAGGCATGGGAAAAGATGGCAAGCCCACCGCCAAGTTCGAGCGTGGCATGGAGTTCCACGCCAAGGTCACTTTACTAGGCGAAGGTTGTCATGGCAGTCTCAGTAAACAGGTCCAGAAGAAGTTCGATCTCCGCCGTGACTGTCAGCCCCAGACCTACGGCCTGGGTCTCAAAGAGGTCTGGGAAGTCCAGCCAGACAAGTTCCGCAAAGGAGAGATCACCCACTCCATGGGACACCCTCTGCCAAGGTCCGTCTACGGTGGAGGCTGGATGTACCACTATGGAGAGAACCTGGTATCCATCGGCTTGGTCGTTGGCCTTGATTATGCCAACCCGTGGATCGCCCCCTACGGCGAGTTTCAGAAGATGAAGCTACACCCCATGTACAAGTCCGTCCTCGAAGGTGGCAAGTGTTTGGCCTACGGCGCAAGGGCCCTCAACGAAGGTGGCTTCCAGTCAATACCCAAGTGTTCCTTCCCCGGTGGCGCTTTGATCGGCGATAGCGCAGGCTTTTTGAACGTGCCAAAGATCAAGGGAACACATACAAGCATGAAGTCTGGCATGCTTGCTGCCGAAGCCGCCTACAGCGCCATACAGAACAACAAAGAGGCAAGCAGCGTTTTCTTGTACGAGTACGAGGACAAACTCCGCGACAGCTGGATCTGGCCTGAGCTCAAGCAAGTCCGCAACATGCGCCCATCTTTCTCGACCCCTCTGGGCATCTACGGTGGCATCATGTACAGTGGCCTCGAAGCATTCCTCTTCCGTGGTAAACTCCCTTTCACCTTGAACCATCACGGCGAAGACTATGCCCAGACGAAGCCCGCAGACAATTTCTCCAAAATCACCTACCCAAAGCCCGACAACGAGACAACCTTTGATATTTTGACTTCGGTTTCACGTACAGGTACCTACCACCAAGAGGACGAGCCGAGTCATCTTGTGCCCTCGAAAGGCATGGACCATCACGCGGAGATCGACTACCCAGAGTACAAGGGTATTGAGAACCGCTTCTGCCCCGCTGGAGTCTATGAGTATGTAGAAGACGAGTCGAAAGACCTTGGCGTCAGGTTCCAGATAAACTCGCAGAACTGCATACACTGCAAGACCTGTTCTATCAAGGATCCAAAGCAGGACATTACGTGGAAAACTCCAGAAGGAGCGAGCGGTAATTATGTCCTTGGGATGCCGTGTATGCAGAGCTAACTTTAGCAGGTCCCAAATATTCTATGACTTAGAGCTGGCATATTCGGATTCCTAAGCTGTGAGCCTGCAACAAGGGCAGCTTCGGCAACTCAGATCAGGAATACCTTTCTCTCAATGGAGCCCGTGTCATCGAGATCGACCAAGCGCAAACCGCATGCCCAGATCTTGTAAATAACGACCATGCGATATGCTCAAGAGATGAGACCAACGTGTACTTGAGGCTTCGCTTCTGTCGCTGACGTTCAAGAATCGGAAGTCTAGCTCCAGCGACCTACGACAAGAGCGTCTCTTGGGATACTCGGCACTGGGACAGCTGGTCAAGGCAAAACGCGTTGACAGGAAGCCGGGATCGCTTGGCATGTATAGTGTCCTTCAAGCTCTATATGGCATCAGACATCCAGGAAACGGGGTATGGCAAGCCAAGCAATTCCACCTCTTCTAGGTGCAGCACGCATTCCCGATACGATAGCTATCGTGACGGGACGATGCTCGATTTGACGCGCTCAGAACCCTGGCTCAGGCCACTTCGGCTGCTTACCGAAGCACAGTCCCCTCACGCAGGCAGGCGGAGCCTGCAGCTCATCATAGGTGCAATTTGACCTCAGTGAGGTTGGATGAACCTCTTCCGTCAAGTAGACTATACTTGGTCAGAGGATGGTTCTCTAATGCGTGGAGTATGTCTCCTCGCCAACGCACCTGGTGGTCGTTAGTTGATAAAAGCTTATAGCGAATCAATGCTCTATCGTCAAAAGGTAGCAATCAGACCCACATGGGGGCGTAGCGACAACCGCTCAGCAAAAAATTAGGATTCGACCAAGTACTGTGTGCATGATGTCGCTGTAAGCACTGGATCGGATTGAATGACACCCCAGCTGTGGCTTGCCCAGTTGGCTTGCAAGGTAGCTGAGCTGTGTACGATGTAATATGCCAATGACGAAAACGCTTCGTGCTGCTCTCTGCAAGTCACGTAAGCTCGCTGACCGCGTCTCAACGTCCGTTCGAATAGGCATTTGAGGTATGGTTAGCGCGCCTGGCCCCTGCCTACTTCGTCGCCTATCAGGCATGCTCAACTTAAAAGCGACACCAACCCAGCTTCTCCTTCTTCACTGCTCGTGCTTGTACCACAAAGCACATTGCATCCAAACTCAATTTGGGTCCAGTAATGTCCACAGCAACGACTGTTACGCAACTCGGCAACTTGAATGAGCACCCCCACGGCGCTGACAGCGACGCACACATCCTTCGTGCTCAGGCAACTAGTGAAGGTGAAGAGATCGAGCAGCATGAACCTCCAGCCGATGCATTCGAATCAGTCCCGGATGGTGGATTTGATGCTTGGAAAGTCGTCTGCATCTGCATGGTGTTGATCTTCTGGTAAGCATACCGAGTTCTCCTTCGGTTGTACTCCTCTTTAATCAAGACCGATGGTATAGGATGAACGGCTACGCCACAACATGGGGCGTCCTTCAAACCGCGATACTCCAAGTTCCATCCGTCAAAGTCGACGTCCGCACGCTGACTTTCGTCGGAAGCCTAGCGCTGGCGTGCGCCGTTTCCTTCGGTATGCTCGCCAACCGGTTGATGAGAATGTTCGGCGCGCGGTACACCTGCCTCGTAGCTGTCGTGTTGTTCAGCGCAGGACCGATACTCTCCAGCTTCACACTCCACAACATCGGGGGTCTCTTCTGCACCTCTGGTGCCCTCGTCGGACTCGGATCCTCGATCCTCTACACGGCAGGCAACAGCTTGCCTGTGCAGTGGTTCAGCAGTAAGCTGGGCACCGCCAACGGTCTGGTCAAGGCGGGCGGCGGGGTCGGCGCGACGGTGCTCCCGATTGCAGCCCAAGGCCTCATCGACGCGATCGGACTGCCTTGGACCCTGCGCACATTCGGCTTCCTCATCCTAGCAACCGGTGCCCCATGCGCACTGCTGCTCAACGAGCGAGCCAGCCTCGGTTCCGCGGCTCGTCTAGACTGGTCACTGCTCAAGAGCATCCCGTTCCTCTCGCTCTGCCTCGCCGGCGCCGTGAGCACATTCGCGCTATTCGTGCCACCCTTCTTCATCCCCCTGTTCGCGTCCTCGCTCGGCCTCTCCCCCAGCACCGGCGCAGGCCTAGTCGCAGGCTTCGGCCTCTCGACCACCGTCGGCCGGATGCTCTCGGGCGTCGCCTGCGACCAGATCGGCGCGCTCAACACGCTGGCAATCACCATGCTGACCATCGCCGCCAGCATGCTCGCCATCTGGCCCGTCAGCAGCTCGCTCGCGCCCCTCGTCGTCTTCGCCGCCATCAACGGCGCCGCCAACGGCTCCTTCTTCGTCGCCATGCCCACCGCCATGGCCGCGCTCGCCCGGCCCGGTCGCGCCACCGCCGCCATGAGTCTCGCCACTTCCTTCTGGTCCCCGGGCTACCTGCTCGGCGCCCCGATCGCGGGCATCCTCATCTCGGCGACGGGCGCCGCCGGCTCGTCGCGCATCGAGCCCTACCGCCTGGCTATATTCTACGCGGGCGGCGTTAGCACTGCGGGGCTGGCGTTTGTGTTTGTCACGCGCGTCAAGGTTGATGCGAAAGTGTTGAAGAAGCTGTGATCTGTTTGCGCTGCCTCTGTGAGTGACGTGCTACCAACGGTAGGGATGGGGGATGGGGATGGGGCTGGGGGGTTGTGGTGATGCGGTCGGAGCTGGGAAGAGATGACCTTAGTATCGGCAGATTAGGGAATGGTACACACGGCAACGTCGACGCGGTGCAGTGCAGTGCAGTGTAATTCTCCGAGTCGATTCTTTGCGAGTGCGCTGCCTGTGTGTCTCAATTCAATTCAATGCAGATGTGTTGTATTCCACTTAGTCTCGAATTCAAACGAATTGGATCCAGCATCAACACGAACGAAATACATTCAATGTTGCTGCTGCTACTATTACATACCGGGTGAATCGATCTATTTCCCTTTCGTCTAAGTTTGCTATCTTCAAGACAAGACATGACATGACATCGTGAAACTAGTTGGCTGTGCTCTGTTCCGGTAACACATCGATCCGTGAGAAGTACATGCCTTCCACGTTCGCCTGCGTGCCCGCTCCCTGCTCGCACCTCAGCGTAGTCGAGTCAGACCCAGAAAGAAAAAGACTAAGGGTTTTAGCCTGAATGCTCAAGTATATCCAAAACGAGTCCCATGCGGATCGCTCGACGACGCTGTCCGTCCGCAAGCTGTCCAAGCTCGTGCGCGGGCTTTGTCATTTCTAGAATGTGACTGTGGGTGTGTGTTGTTCTGTTTTGTGTTGTAGGGGCGGAAATATGTTCTGGTAAATGGGGTATCAAAGGAGAAATAAAGAGGTCGTGCCAGCGTGTTTCTCAGTGATTCTCGGCCTTGCTGAGTTGTTGCGGAGGTGGAGGTGAAACCATTCTAGATGAGAGACCAGAGCGTGATTGGTATGACAGCCAGAAAGCTCATTGACAGAGCGGAGGCACCTCCGGTCACGGATGCGGTTGGGTTTGGGCCGGTCAAGGCTGCCTCTGCTATACCGGTCGGTCCTGCTCCGGTTTCTGCGTCTGCGATCGGCGAAGTGGAAGTCGTGTTGCGGAGTACATAGTAGGCTTGTCCCGTGGGTCGTGTTCGCTTAGTTGTTGTGTTAGCTGACAACCAAGTTGTGGTGGTTGATGGCTGATGCGTCGTGGTCGAGTTGTGAAAAGTGATCTCTTCGGAGGATGAGCTTTGAGTCGTGGTTGTTGTTGTCGTTGCCGTTGTAGGAGGGTGTTCTGAGGTTGTGGTTGTGGTTGTGGTGCTACTAATGATACTGCTGCTGCTATCACTACTGCTTGGTGCTGCTAAGCTAGCTGTTGGCGGCACAGAAGAGGCAGCGGCACTCGACTGATAGAATTGGCCACCTTTGGAGTACTCATGGCTACCGCTGCCGCTGTCGCCATCACTGTCACTACTACTGCTGTAGACAACGAAGTTGGCTGACGCGCCCTTCGAAACAGTAACGACGCAGAAGCTGCCGCCACCAGCACCGCTAGTTGACCCTCCTTGCATTTGGTTGACTTGATCCAGGGTTGGATCAATTGCACAGGGCAGGCCGTTACAGCCGCCGTCAGGACATTCGATCTTGACGCCCCAGTCAGGCATCTTGTTGCGAAAGGGTGTAGCTTGTTCAAGGTAGATAGGGTTCCAGCCCAACTTGATGAAAGTCTCGCCTGAGGCATCTTGATTAGCTCCTGCGACGTACGGGGACCAGTTACCCCATGGGTTGGAACTGGTTCCCCAGACGCAGGCTGTTCCAGCATCGGTACCAGGAGGATTGATGTAGTAATGGGCAGCAGTGCCAGCCCAGTAATCTGTACCAGGGACCGCCAGTGAGGCGAAGCTTGCCACCTCGGTTGGGATCAACATGGCTTCGTTGCCAGGTAGGACTGTCTGGCAGAATGAGACAGCGCCTCCACAGTTATTGACGACGCCGATGTTCGAAGAAGTGGACTCGCAGTATGGTTTGTCAGGGAACGGTTTGGATATCTGGCCGTTCGAATCACAGTATAGACCACCGTTCTATAACGCGTTAGAACATGCCGTGGCTGATGCTGTAGCACGCTTACCATTGACTGAGGGTATGTATATGATGTCGCTGTCGGGTCCCATTGCACAGATACCTGACCTGGCGGGCAAGCGTATGGGCAGTAATTTCCTGGCTCACACGCTTGATCTGGGCTCATAGCCCAACCAGCATTTGCGGAACCGGGCGTGACAGCTACGAGACCAGCATCTGTTGGGAAAGGGCATTGTCCTCCTCGTTTTGGAAGTTCGAAGCCATGCTCGGCTGAGTGGTTTGCCTTTTTTGCTAGGCGGGTCTCGCGATGTCGTCTGTGCAGAGCTTCAAGATGTTCGTGTGCACCTTTGTGAGCGTCCGCGATTGCCGCGAGTAACAAGAGCGCGCTCGCGCCGCATCCTATCGTTGGACTCCGCATCGGATATCGCCTGGGGTGTTGAATGAGTGACTTGGGTGAGTTTTGCGCTTTGGTAAGGAACGTGGGGCTCACAGAGCTGCGGTTGTAAAGAACGACGACGGTGAGAAAACACAACCAACGACACCAGCGATGGCTCAGCGCGACATATTGAAGCTATCATTGGCGATCGAAAGGAGAAGAGGATCTCCCTAGGACCAAGACCTGGCCCGCAGTGGTGGTGAAATTGCGTTTGTGAGGAAGTTTCGGCCGGCGAGCGCATGCAAAGGCGATCAGCCGACCCTAGCTTGCTAGCCAGGTACCGGTGCACGACCAAACTCAATGTAGCGCGAGAATCAAAATTGAGTCTTGAGGTGGACAATCTGCTCCAATGAACGTCTGTCCTGAGCGCGAGCTTACCCGAAGCTTGAGAGAATGATCAGCCGGACCACGAATCAGAGCACGCGCTCGAATGACTGCGTGCCGCTGTTGCTAGGGTCTTCGATCTACTTTGATCAGCGCCGCGACCCAAGAATGCCCGAACCATAACTTTGGGCGCTCTGACCATCGCGACACGTGGTCGATGTTCCGCTGTGGCTCTGGGGCAGAAGTATCAAATGCCGCGGCAGTGACTTGGTTTGCGCAAATTGCTAGATAAAGCGAACAAGGGGATACTGGTCGAGCGTTCACGCAGGGCTCTGTAGAGCTTGCCAGGCCGCATCGTCCTGGTAATTTCTCCAACCCCAAGCGATGCAGTAGTGTTTAGCCAGGAGCACGAATTCCTCTACTTCGTCCATCCACTCGAGTTTGTCTATCCTCTCTTTTTCAGTCTCGGCTACCCAGTTGGACCAAATAAAGTTGGTGTCTGCCACTCTTGCTGTGAAGTTGCGGTCAGCTAGTCGTTGCCATTGTGAGTTGAGATCCGCATATTTCTCAATGGTTTGAAGGACGATTCCGCGAGTGGTTAAGTTCTTTATCATGGTCTTGCCGAAAGGGTCGTTGGGTCTGAAGGGTTCGTAGATCGCTGTCGCGGTGGGGGCGGCGGCGAGCATGCTAGAGAAGCAAGATAGCACGCTATCTGCCTCATCTGGAGACAAGTATATCAGGCAGCATTCCGATATTAGCAGGGTGGGTGTGTTTGCATCTAGCCAGTCCAGCTTCTCTGGCAGTTTCCGAAGATCTATTGAGTGGATGGAGTATTCGCTGGACAGCAGCTCACTTTCGTGAGTCTTAGTGGTGTCCAGGTTCACCTGGCACAGAGCATTGATGATATCGAGGCATTGCGGCGCTTTCAGTCGGCCGATCTTGGTTTTGTTGTTCTCCTCAAAATCGAGCTCATGGTAACTAAAATTGGCATGTTTCTTGTCTCGCTTCAGTCTGAAATATCTCGTATCGCTTCCAGCTCCTAGAGAGATGATCTGTTTTCGGCCCTCAATCGAGGAGAGAAAAGTGTCAACTATTCGATCGAGTGCTGTCGTTCTTAGGTACGTGCCTCCCTTGGTCAGCAGCCGACTGATTGATGGTATAGGTATGCAACGTCTCACCTCTATTCATCAAAGGTAAACGTCTCTGCCAATTCTCACCGGTCAGATGCTTGGCGAAAGGATCGTCTAGGTAGCCAGCCTCTACTGCACTTATCCGTGATGATGCTGCGTCACCGTCTGTGCTTCGAACAACGACATCCTTATCGATCTGAGTCGACCGACTCGAGAATCCGCCTCGTGCCCCTCCCCTTGCGCCTTTGCGTAGACTGTTCAAGTTCGGTATGGTTGGTGCAGACATGATCGAAATCGCAGGATTGGTAGTTCGATTTTACTGATAGCACTGAGTGTCTGTTGCTCCTGCCGATCTCGTGTCCCAAAATAATGTATGCCTGACCTAGGCTCTACCAGCAATAATCTGTGGAGTGTTGTTGACGTGGAAGGGAACCCAACACGTGTTGTCGCTTGCTAATTAATCCCAACACCTCTGTCGCCGTGTCACACGACGCTATATCAGTTCACCATCACGTACCTACGCAGTGCTCTTGATCTACAGCATCAATTGTCTCATTCTTTCGATATTTCTTGTCGTGATCAAAAGCTGAAAATTATCTCGTTCGCTGGAGAAGCGTCGGAAGACAAGCTGAGTAGAGTCTATGCGAAGAAGTTCTCCAAGCCAGCACCAGAAGATGGAATGTCTTTGTGTATGATTCGCAACATTGAGCGCGCTTGGATTTCTGGATTCACGAATATGTTCACATGGGGAACATCACTGCCTTCCATGCTCGACGACAACTCATCGAGCTGAGCTTCCTTCATGCCTGTGAAGACTCCCAATCTCTTCGAAAGGTCTTGCATGTTTTCATCCAGCGTCAGGATTCACAACCCTACCTTCACGATCTAATACGTCCACAGCATCTACACAGGCTACAGCTTGCTGCCTCGCGACGTTACAGCATTACCTGCTTTCCACAACCCGCAGAGACCCTCCTCGGACTTCCCCAAGACAGGATCACACTCAGGCTTCGGAACGTTCCACACCTTCTCGTACTCCCCTTTGTTCTCCCCACCGATGGCAAAATCCCACACGTTCGCGCCGACCTTAGGATAAGCCCCAAGCATTGTGAACCCATCTAACTTAATCTGAGACAATGCATCCCTAACATTTTCAGCGGCGACACCATGTCCATCGCCCGGCGTAAGCAGAGTAAGCTCCGCCTTAGGCCGTGTATCAAACGTCTTATGGGCGAGCCCAGCGGGCAACACGAAGACATCACCGGCGTTAGCTTGCAGTTCGATCCCGCCGTCCTCCTTGCCGGAGCCGTGCGTGCTCTCTTCTAGGTCCGGGTCTGTGTCTGCGACGCCGAAGCGGATGGTGGCGCTGCCGGTCAGCACGGCCATGCATTCATGGGCCTGCGAGTGGTAGTGCGAATCTTGGGTTTGGCCGTAGCGGAAGATCCATTGGACCTGCCAGCCATTGCTGTCGAAGAGGTCGTACACATGGTGGGGTTTTATGTCAGTTTTATTCGCCAGCAGGCCGGGATAGTGGAGGAGTGGGTGTGGCGAGTTGGGGATTAGTGCCGTGGGCGGAAGTTGGTATTTCTTCACTTCAACCATGATGTAGAATTGTCCTGTGGCTGTATATCAGTGATAGCTGTTAGGTATGATTCTCTGGCTGTAGCGACACTGTATCATATATGGAATATACTGCAGTGTAAGATGGACATGACATCGGTAGCACCGCCACGAATGAGCATTACTATCTCTCTTGAGCAAATCCCCGCATGAACTCGGAAACATGTTCCGAACGGGAGCGTTTCCGACAACAGGTGATTCACGCCCTGTAACAAGAGGCTAGCCAGGTAACAAGCTTGAAACTTGAAACATGCCTTGTGAAGGTGATATTGACGAAGGCAGAAGTCTAGCAGTATCAGTCGCCATGTGTGCGACTTCCACACCACGAACGCCTCAGTCAAACACATCGACAGCATACCTCTCACCTCTCAAACCCTCCCACCATTCCCGAGCCTCTTCCATGCTCATGTCCTTACCTTTCTTCTCTTTCATATGTTCGATTCTCATCTTGCACACTGTCTCCACGACTCCCTTTCCAAGGGCCGAGCTTCCACATATGAAGGCCTTGGCATTCTTCGAGAATAGCTCTCCAATCTCCTTCCGTTCTTGCCATAACCGGTCCTGTGCGTACTTACAGCCATCGGATTGCTCGGATGCACGAGAGTAAGCGTAGTAGATCTTGACCGCCCCTTGTCTCTCCCACTCGTCTAGTTCCGCTGCGTGGAGCTTGTCGGTCTTTGGGTCTCGACAGCCGACGATAAGGATTGCGGGAGCAAACTCCTGCTTATTTGGTGCTGAGGTAATCTTGATAGCGCGATCTTGCACAAACCCGCGGAAAGGCGCAATTCCGGTACCGGCACAAGTCATGATTATTGGTGTCAGCGGATCGGCTGGTGGGTGAAAGGATGCTGGAGATTTGCGAATCGAGATCTGAGCCGTGGAGCCTGCCTGGAGTGACTTAAGGTAGTGCGTTGCGACGCCTGGATGGGTGGTTAGTTCAGGATTGCTGTCATCCGCGAGGCTGAAAGTTATTGAGGCAACGCTAGGATCTGCCAGTGGCGACGACGATATGGAGTATTGTCTAATACGCATCGGAGTCAACATGGAGAGGAAGACGGCGAATGGAAGCGAAAGGCTTGGCTGTGCTTCGAGAATATCAAGTACGGACTGCTGAGCGTCGTTGTTGTTAATCTCGAATGTGTCGTCACCAGCATAGCTGGCTATTGTCTGGACGTTTTTCTTGGTAGCCGCCGCGTTGAGCTCGACGTAAGATGCAAGGACTGTAGAGACTGACATCTCCACCTCCGTCGGGATCGTGCTATGTGACCCCTTCTTGAGCTTCATTGTTGTATCCCAGGGCAATTGGAACCTCCTCAGGACCCTGGCAACGACCGGAAGGCTGTTGATAGGGAGCAGAGCAAGATAGTCGCCGGCATCGTATAGTGTTCCAGTTGGCAGTCTGAACTCGATGTAACGCTTCTCTGGTCGACAACCTTCTGGTGTAAGACGTTCGTTCTTGATGATCAAGGCGTCTTGAACCGAGTATCGCAGATGTGAAGCGCGGCTGCCACTATTCAGCTCCATCTCTACACCTTCCACAACGCCTGTTGATCGACTGCCAAGTGCTGACCATAGCTTGTCACTCCACGTGTCAAAATCGTCGAAGATGGTCCCAGCGGCGACATTGGTTTCTCCTCGTGGCAGGATGATATCTGCGCCTTTGCCCTCGAGCTCCTTCTCGAACAGTGTGGGGATCTTTTGATACGTAGCCACCCAGTCGCGGTGCCCGCAACCAAACACTGCGCACTTGGCACCCTTGAATTTCGAGCTGTCTGACTGTTTCAGCCACTCCGTAAATAGTGTAGCATTGTCCGGAGGGTTTCCTTCATAGCTTGCTGTGATGATAACAACTGGCTGGTCTGTAGGAAAGTGATCAATGGCAAAATCAAGAGATTTGACCGTGGCAGAGAATCCTTGACTGCCACCAAGTGAGGCAAGCTGCTGTGCGAGACCTTCGCATGTCCCGGAGTTTGAGCCGTACAGGATTGTCATAGGTTTCAACTTGCCGCTCACCGCTGTCGCAGCTGCTAGCTTGTGCCTGTCGTCCTTGGATGCACTTAAGTCACCAAACATCCTCTTCTCAATTGCAACTGGATCTATTCCTGGTCGGAGTGAAACCTTGATATGAAAATTGTCCGGCTTGATAGTGAGCGTCTGCTTGATTTTCAATTGATACGAGGGATCCGCCATGCGCAGGTTGAAGTTTTGTAGAATGAGGGCAAGTGCGAGTATTGCTTCCTGCCAGGCAAAAGGCCGGCCAATGCAACCACGTGCGCCATTGCCGAAGGGCTTCCAAGCAGCAGGAGGCAGCTTTGCGAATCTGTCGGGCAGCATCCTCTCAGGTCTGTATTCTTCGGCATCCTCACCGTACACTGCAGGGTCACGCTGGGCCTTGGGAAGCCAACAGACTATCATCGCATCGGGCGGCACGAGGTACTCTCCGGCCAACAGCACAGGCTCCGTGGTACCTGGCTTCGGCTGTACGGAGAAAGCAGGGGCTGTCGGCAGTAGCCTCAGCGACTCTTTCAAGAGGGCCTCTATGTACGGCATTTTAGACATGTGCTCGAGCTTGACAGGTCCTTTGCCAACAACAGTGTCGACTTCCTGCTGCGCTCGCTGTAACGCTTCGGGGTTCTTCAGCAGAAAGTAGGTCGTGAAACTCAACATGCCGCTGGTGGTCTCGTGTCCGGCTATTAGGAAAGTGATCATGTTGTTCATAATCGTTTCGTCCGACAGTCGCTCCCCTGTCTTTGGATCTTTGCCGAACAACATAACGTTCAGCAAGTCCTTCTTGTCTGACGGAGTCTTCCTTCTGCGATCGATGACTTCCTGCGCGACGGATTTCATGAGAGCTATGTTGGCCTCGTATCTTTGTGTGGGCCCTCGGTTGAGCATCATTTCAAGACGTGTCTTCTTCGACCTCGCCCCAGATTCCGTCAGAAACTCGCTCATGGCATTCACGAATGGATGCATCTCGTCGTGGTAGAAAGAGTTGAAACGCTTGTCCATTGCGCAAAGTGCAATTGAATCAAGCGTCAGACGTGTGAAGTCATCCGTGACATGTATCGATCCATCGGGATCTGACCTTGCCCACTTCGAAACCAGCTGAGTTGCGATATCATACATCTCGTCGTACATGTTGTTTATGCCAATGGGGCCGAACGCTGGTACTAGCGTGCGGTGCGCAACCCCCCAATTGTGCTCTCCATGGTAGGCAGTAAACAGACCATCCCCAACGCCATTGCGCACCTGCTCCAGGTTCGCATGGATACCTTTCACAAAGCGAGTTTCGTCACAAGCTTCGTTGACCAATCGTTCTGAGCACAAGAAGTACCTTTCACTTCCGAAGAAGGATAGCTTGAAAATCTCTCCATACCTTTCTGAAAGACGGTTGATGCTGCCTATGCCATCTTTTGGATCGACGTCGGCGATGTTGCCCACTAGGGGTAACCCCGGTGGCTGAGGAATTGGGGTCGTCATTGTCGCTCAACACTGTGCGTGGACGCTTACATTGAGGGATGCCAGCGATGGAAAAGATATAGTGAAGCTCATGGGGTTTCCAGTGATTTGAACGAGAGTCGAGGCAATTGGAGTGGTAAGTTCGACAACGAGTTTGCTGGTACCACGTGGTATTGGATCATGTGAGAGCAAGTGGATATAGGCCATGTCTGCTTATTATATTCAATCAGTGTTTCATGTTCCACAGAGCCTCTGAGTGAGTATCAGTAGTCGGCTTTAGCAAGCGTCACATGCTGGCGGATTGTCCGTGAGACTGACTGACGGCCGCCGAGCTTGCTCGGAATGTGAGAGCATTGGTTGCAGTAATAGAGAGCCGGTCGAATTTTGCGGCACGTACCGCACTCGGTCACTTCAGTCAAGCCCCATGCCATAATTATGGACTCTAAGATACGCGTACCATTACCTGTATTCGAAATTTCACGCTTTCTATAACAACAGATTCTGCTGTAGTTCCATTACAACCGATTTGGCAATACCCAATTACATAACCGAACCAAGTTCTCAGAATATGTGAATCTTTATCAAGATGTACCAATGGCATTGACAAACGGATATTTCAGCCGACCGCGGCAGGCACGGATACCTAAGGCCGAAGCACGTGTCCGTGGCTTTCCATCTCGCATCTGTTTCTGCAGGTGCACATGAAGAGCCTCGGTGTTGACCTCCACAAGCTACAAGTCGACAGGGTTTGCAAGGCTAGCATTACAGAATCCGCAGCGCGCCATCCTGATGCGTAGATCAGTGCGCAAATATGCCTAGGTAGACAGTTACAGGGCTAGTGCTGAAGAACCGAGGAGATAACATGGCATGGTCAAGACTTCAAAGGTTGTCCCGTCTCCATAAAAGTAAATTGTCTGCACACTGATGAACAACGTCCCCAGGCGCGCCGCCATTTCGCCGCGAGACGTTGCCGGTTCCTCCTTGAAGTCCCGATAATGCGACCGGACTCAGTACATTTAAAAAAAAAACTTCGTGAAGGTTTGAGTCTTCTCGAAGACGGAATGTATGACAATCTTATGGAACGACGCACGTCCATGGCTTCGTCACAACAAGCGTCTACTTTGTGGTCTTCTGCAACCTAGAACGCGCCGTGCATTCAAGTGCTTCGTCTTTGCCCAAAACACCTGTCTACCTAGGCTACTGACCTGGATGTTCTGGATCTTTGTATTGGGCGATTGAACCAGCACTTCCCTCGAGATACCTCCCACTCGTACTAGCCTCGAGAGCACAATCGTGGACTTTCATCTCTTGTACCATCCTCTCGACGTAGGTACGGTCGATATATAGGCGATATTATAGTTGAGCCACCATCAGGTGATGCCAAGGGCGAAGGCTCCGTGACACTGATGGAAGCATATTGCGCTATCGTCTGATCTATCTGTAACTTGAGATGTTCGTCCAGAAACAACTCATCTTCTCTGAACTTTGTTATCGTGCCCCGTGGTATGATATGCGGCGAGGACTCTAGAGCGACTATCCTGTATATCCGCGATGTTGAGTGTCTCCTAGCTGCTGGAACATCCGACTTGGGCGACGTGTACTCTGGAGGTGCATCAAAGTACATCGGCGGCACGGCAGAGGCTATTGCCAACCTCGTGACCAGTTCCGATTTGCATTTCTGCTCCTCCTGTATTCTCGTCTCCTCGAGTCGCGCGCTAGCTGACCGACGACGTATCATCTGGAGAAACAACTCATCTGGCGGATACAGTACTGGCGCTGTACGAGACCTGTGCTGATACTGATCGGACGGTCGCTGTGCTGGAATAGGCGGACAGGCCGGTGATGGTGATGGATGAAGATTGACCGGCGGGAGGGGGAGTGGGTGATTGAAAATGTATTCCCGCATCACGGTGATGATCTGTCGCGACCGAGATCGCTTTGGTTGTCCCCATATTGCTTGATCTGGTAGGTATTGTGGGGTAGTCTCTGACGGCAAACTCGAGGTCGATTTGCTGTATCGTGGTTGCCAATCGAAGAGTATCGGGAGGCGGGTATCAGGCATATCAGTATAAGATCAGCGGCCCGGTGCAGGTTAGGTGGGCAAGTATCAACGTCTTTGTTGCTAAGCTGAGTGCATACACGAGACTTCTGCTGTGTGAATGTCCTGAAGTCGTGTCAAGGTTCCGGGGTGTGTTGCTCCAACGATACGATGGGGATAACGGCAAGAAGTAAGCAGGCTGTAGACAACATAACGGATGTTTCCGACATCATGACTTTCAGATTGTGAATTGATACCATTTTCAGATGCGAGATTGGAAGGCTTCCTGGCATGGGTATGCTGACCTGAACTGTTCGAGTTAGTGCATTCATACCGCAGCAAGAGGAAGCAACAGTTTGGGGGCGGAGCGGCCGAGCCAAAGCTGGTCACAATGCGCGTGAACACGCATTTGGCGCTTGGGCTAGACAAGCAAAGCCAGCCATTCTCTTCGCGGAACAGCATGTGGTGCGTACTTAGTTGCACTGAGAACATAGAGTAATGTTTTGTGATTCGGAAGGCTTAGGTCAGTAGTAACACTTTTTTGGCGGAATGAAGGTTGTCAACTTGGCGGATCTGACGTCTATGTGACTGAGATAGATCTTCTGAATGCGCTGAGCATTATAGTACCAACTCGCAACAAGTATACCTGTACATCTATCACCTCATTCTGACATGGATGTGCGAATCGTCGCTATCACAGTGTTCAAGGTACAGTAGAAAGTCACCTAAATTTGCAGATGCAGCTCGAGTGGACTTTGACACCGCGCACGAAAACCCACGTAACGGTACTCGATAAAGCATAGAAGGGTATACAGGAGGAGCGACACAAATCTGTGGGAAAGTAAGGATCGGGTGACCTCCATCGCGGTTGCCTATATTGAGAGATGGCCAGTGGCACAGCCTTGAGAACCTGATTTAGTCTTCACGAACTCGCCGCATATTTTTAGGCTCGGGCTTAGTATTCCCACTGCCTTTTAAACAGGCCTCGATCACAACTTGAAACAACGATAAGTTGTAGAATAGTGGGTCGTGCCAGAGAACGGCTTAGCTCCAGTTAGTCTCAACGAACCCCTAAGTCGCAGTAGGTAATTGTCTTCTGTCTCTAGGCTGGTACATTCCCGAAGCTAATAGATGATACCACTGTCTTTAGCTTTCCAAAGACGGGTCGTATCAGTCTACTAGGTAGTTTGCGACTTGTCGTTTACGGGCGAAGCCTGTATCACGAAAGCTTCTAAGCTCGCGTAACAAAAGGCGATGCCTTTATTGTTATCGACGGATACAATTCGAAGCTGTCGGAGCGAGCGCAGAGATGATGCGGGTTTGCCTCGGCGGTGAGCAAGCACGTCATGGATTGGCCGGCAAGAGGACTGACTGGTTAGAACACTGCTAAAAACGTTCAACCAAGGGTATTCATCCAACTATGGCGCGAAATGCTTGGTCACCGATTGAAAGAGATGCAGCATCGTATCAAGCTATGCATGCCGCAAACAAAGCAACAGCAAAGTTTCAAGAATCAATAACATTATTGCGTGCGACGACTTTCAAAGCTATTTACGGCCGTCTGTCTCATTCTAACCGCCTGCCCAAACAGTTTGCATCCGTGTTTGTACGGCCGAGCTGTGACCATGACTTCTTCATGACTGGTTGAAAGCCCGATTCGGCTTGAAGAGAAATCGATGAAGGACGAGTCATTTATGCAATGATAACAGCGGCAACAGCGGCAGCACCTGCGAGGACGAAGGAGGCAGCGTTGATGTTGGCAGCACCAGTGTATTGCGCAATGGCACCAGTACCAGTGGCAGAGCTATCACATTGTTAGCAAGATTCAGAGCAAGGCGTAGATAGAATCAGAACTTACACTCCCTGAACGGCGTTAGCGCCAGCGTCAGTAGCACCAGCGGACCACGCAGCCCACGTCGACGAAGCGGCAGCAGCACCAGTCGAGGCAGCGACGGGCGTCGCGACACCATCAGCACCAGTCGACCAGACAGCCCATGATGAAGCGGCAGCAGCACCTGTCGAGGCAGCGACTGGGGTCTTGACGCCATCGGCGCCAGTGGACCAGACAGCCCACGTCGACGAAGCAGCCGCAGCACCAGTCGAGGCAGCGACGGGGGTCTTGACGCCATCGGCACCAGTGGACCAGACAGCCCACGAGGAAGCAGCAGAGCCTGACGAAGCGGCGACCGGAGTCTTTGTCTGGGTAACTACGCTGGTTGGGACGCTGTATGAGTAGTAGCACCAGTCAGCTGGCGGGGCACCAGTCCACTGAGCGGCCAATGAGCTCAGAACAGAGGTTGGGAGCTGAGAGAACCAAGCTGGTGGAGCAGTTGCGGTGTATTGTGGGCAAGCTGGAACAGTCGAGCTAGATGCGACAGAGCTGCTCTCCCACGCAGCCCAGGTACCGGTAGCAGAGCTGACCGAAGCGCTGGAGCTTGACTCCCAAGCAGCCCATGTTCCGGTAGCAGAGCTGGCGGATGCGCTGGAGGAAGTAGCTGGCTTCTTAGGGTCCCATGCTGCCCATGTGCCGCTGGAGCTGGCAGAGGCGCTTGAAGAGGTAGCTGGCTTCTTGGGATCCCACGCTGCCCATGTCTCGCTAGAGCTGGCAGAGGCGCTTGAAGAGGTAGCTGGCTTCTTAGGGTCCCATGCCGCCCACGTACCGGTGGAGCTGACGGAAGCGCTTGAGGAAGTAGCTGGCTTCTTGCCGTCCCATGCCGACCATGTGCTTGTTGATTCAGCGGAAGAGCTGGTTGTGTCCCATGCATTCCACTCGTTCTGGCCACTGGTCTTGTATGGGCAGTTGGTGTGGGTAGGAGCGCACGAGGTAATGGTGACTTCGACAACATCGGTCATGGTCTGGGTGTTACCAGCTTGGGCAGCGGCAACAAGGCCGGCGGCGACAATGGCGTAACGCATTTTGATATTATTGACGTTTGAAAATGAAAGCGAAGAGGCTAGAACGAATTATCGTGAGGGTGTAAAGAACGACTGTTTGGGATTGGCTTGAAAGAGTGGACGACCGAAGTCAACGTGTGTAGTACTGTGTCTGGTGAATGCAGCTGAACAAAAGCAGGGAAGATAGTAGCAGGGCCGCGGCCGAGTACTTGTAGAGGATTCATGTCAGCTCAGCTAGGGGCCATCAACGCCTCAAACAGCGTGAGATTGACCGGCAGCACCATTTCGTGAAATTGCATCTTGCATCCATAAAACCTAGATTGGAAAAGGAGAGGTGGGGCACGGCGAGACCAGTTAGGAAACAAAGCTCCAATCAGCGATAAAATTTGAACAGGCATCTGCTCCAAAGCACAGCTCTAAAAGTGCCAAGAACCCAAAGAGTGGTTCGTGGTGGATTCCCGAAAACCAGTGGAAAAGGGGGGAAATCCTTGGTTCTCCGCCGTTCGCCTGGACAAGATTTCGAAGGATGGACCATCCCCTTCGGCTCTCCAACGATTTCGGATCCTTCGATGATTTGATCTTCGCCGATGTCAGTAAGGAGGGGGACAAGCTGTTTGAGCATGTCTCCCAAGGGAAACAAGCCCAGTCAGAAGTCGCTGTCATGAACGTCTTGGAACGCCCAATCTGTGCATTTCAACATGTGCGGAAAGTATGTGCAAATAACCAAAGACATGCGAAATCGAAGTGTGATTCGTTATTGAGTTGCCGAGTCCTCCAGGCTGTCGATATTGATGTACCGAGTGAGACGGCGCCTGCCACCTAAGATTTCTCGTGACTGGCCGCTATACTTGCTTGGGTGAGTTGCTTTGTCTACAGTCGTTGGCTGCGCGGTGGCTTGGGCTGACTCTGATTACCTCTTCTTGCCATGTCGTTATTGCAATCAGCGACCTGTTGCCTCCTTCGCGGGGGCGTGTCAATATACATGCATTTCAGCGACGTTCGCGCATCGCCAGTGCTTTAGATAAAGCATGAAAGACTTCGACCCGACTTATGATGTGCCTCAACCAGAACGGTGCAAATCTGATCTACCTTTGGGTTCTGAAAAGAACGCGACGTGTATTGCTCTCTAGTACGATCATCTCCTGGCCATGGTGTCGACTGCGGCGACGTGGCTGGCTTCGATCCAATCGAAGTCAAGTCGCCGCCGAATGACCGACACATTGCGAAGGATGCTGAATATCTAGGTCCGCAATACACACCTGAGGCTATCTGCATGGCAATAAAGTAATTCATGCAAGAGTAGCTCTTTGCTGCATCGCCAAAGGTTTTGTTCCCGTAACACAAAGTTAAGGTGGCAGCCACTGCTGGGATTGTCGACTTGTGCGAGCCGGTTTGGCCGCTAGCTCCAGAATCCGTGCAGCATGCTAAGAATGGAAGTGTTGGCGGTGCGCGCAAGAGCACCCATGCGCTTCAATTGAAGTTCTACGAGGTTGGTTCTAGCTAAGACGATAAGGAATCCAAAGTCTACCCCATCAACGGATCATGCAAGATTCTCTCAAAGAAAGCGCTAACATTGCAAGATTTCAGTATAACCGTTACGCCCGGTCTGTGGTTTGTACCAACTTGAGAGGTAGCAGCGGCCGTTGCACACCTAGCGCACATACTAGAGCAGAGTTCGCCACATTCTCAATTACGGTAGGCTTGCGAGCTCCGTCCAGAGAGGCGCCATCACGAACGATGCCGGGTGCGCGTTGCGAGTTTTAGCCCCGCTTGCATGAAGCAGCCGGCACTATGGATATAGCCAGTATCAATGCCTGAAGCTGTTTGTCGCTCCCCGCAAGTACTTGATACAGCACAGTACGAGATGCAAGCGTCATGCAGAGCAGATCAGCCGAGCCCGTTTGGTAGACAAGCGCTCCACTGACGTCCGAAACTATAACGTCACTCTCGGATTTCCAGCTTTCCGCCCAAGTGAACTCCCGCAAGGACATCACGACTCGTAGGCAAACGGGGATCCACAGTTCACGTTCTAAACAAGGACAGAGCTCAATCTGCATTTCGCGCTCGAGTACCCTGCCCTCGCTAACGACGACCACAAGCCGCAAAACGCACCCCGGTGACAACATCCGTAATGTGTGTAATATGTGATTCGTTCAATGCATGCTCGTCGGAAATGCTCGTCGGAAAAGAGCCCACCAGAGTCGACTCTGCGACGGAGGAACTGCCCGTGGAATTGACAGCTCCCTGCAGTGGGTGCTGGCAAGCTATGACACAAGGCAAGCGATGATGGAATTGGGCTTGGAAGGCGAAGTCGCTCGCCAAAAGCTATAATTGAAGGGCAGCCCCCTCACCGTGGTCGAATGTGGTTTTGTTGTTCAGTATCCAACAGCGACAGTACTCAGCAGATATGTACACCAGGCCTTCTGCTGTGCTCTTCCTAGGCGCGCTTGTCGCTGCCGCCCCAGCGCCTCAGCTTCCCACTTATTCACCAGCGACCGCGCCTATCGCACCTGTTCGCAGCTCCCAAGTGACCGGTGCTACTTCTCATGGTCCATACAGCGGCCCAGCGCCTACCGTCACCGGTGCGCTGAGCCACGGTCCAGTCTCGGCCGCGACCATTGCGCCTGTACCTCACCCGTCTCCGTCGTACACCAACCCAAACGGTCTGCTGCAAGATCCTGAGCCTATCCCATATCAGCCAGCTGGTGGTGCAGACACGAATGGAACAGTGCCATACTATCACCCACTGAGTGACTTTGACTACGAATCTCTCACTCTCGGGCTCTACCAGGAGTGGATTGAGCTCGACCTCTTCCACCATGGTCTTGCGACCTTCTCGGTATCTGACTTCGAAGCCGCTGGCCTTACGGCTGAGGATCGTTATTTAATCCAATTTATGGCAGACCAAGAGGTCGGACATGCCACAATGATCTCGAACATGCTCGGTGCAGCTGCTCCACCCCAATGCACATACAACTACCCGTTCAAGACGGTACGAGAGTTCGTTGATTTCTGCCAGCGACTCACCCGATACGGCGAGAGCGGTGTCTATGGGTTCTTGGGCCATCTGGACTCCCGCGCGGCCGCTACCTTGCTTCTTCAGGCCATTACTACTGAAGCCCGACAGCAGATGATCTTCAGACAATTTAGCGGTCTGTTCCCTATGCCCGTCTGGTTCGAAGTGGGTGTGCCCCAGTCGTGGCAATGGACTTTGCTTGCGCCTCACATCTCTTCATGCCCTGCCAACACTACCCGCCTTGCGTGGCAAAACTTCCCAACCTTGACAATCCTTGACAACCCCAACATCAACAAGATCAACCCCCAGATCAATGCCAACGACAGCACCAATGCTACCCCAGGTGACTTCCCATCCAATTCGACAAGTGTACAGGAGAACAACTACTGCCCGGATGCTACCACAGTCGGTGAAAACTGCTCTCCCGCCATCTCTCGAAACCACTCCAACCCTCTCAGCTACCCAGGTCGACCAATTTATCTTAGTTGGGGCGAGGCTGACCAGCCAATCGGGCCCAACAACTCATACATCACCGCACGATCGCCTGTCGCTGATGCTCCACGATTCGCCATGTTCGTCAACCAGTTGAATGCCACCTATGTCCCTCTTCAGAACATTTCTGGCAACACTGCTGTCGCCATCCAGCCCAACACAAGCACCTTTGCCGGAGACCCAACCATCAACGGCACAGTGTTCCTTGCTATCACATCTCAAGACATCTATGTCACCCCTTACAACTTGAGCAACATCAACCCATATGTCTACGCTGGTCCAGCTTTGTACTCCTCTGGTTAAACAAACTCGAACCTGATGTCTACGTAGACATACTGCAATCACCCTAGGCGTTGGTTGTATGACGGATGGAACATGTATCTAATATAATAATGATGATCTGATTCTTTCTCACATTTTAATTGCTTTCGCATGTTTTGTGGTCGTGATGTGTTTCTCTAATCATTGCCATTGAGTGATGCCTTAGTGACTAGCCTCACCACATCAGCGTATCATCATGATACTCGGCGTGTACAAGCATAGACCACCGTATGTAACGTCAAACAGTCTTAATCTTCAATCATCGATCATTAGTCGTTTGATGATCTCTTTGACGGACAGATCAGAGGTTATAAGTACAGGGAGCTGGGGCTCTAAGAACACTAGTTTGAGTGCTACCAGGAGAAAATAGTGATTCATCTATCCTGTGCTGATTCAATAGCGATTTGACAGATCAGAAAGTCCAGTTGCTATCATCTCATATGAGATTCTTCCCTTGTGCTTTGCAATGACACACGGTTCTCAAAACGCTCTGCTCTACAACTCGCGACTCAACCTGAAGGTTTTGGTGCACGTTCGGCTGGACCCAGTCGCGCCAAACCAACATCGTCATCGTTTCACGGTTACCTACTGGTAGGCACCAATGTCACGTGGACACGCGTTGATTCTTGAAACGCGTCACAACAGAGGCGGCACGATCGTAATCACGAAGAACGCTCGCATAATCTTCACTACGAATGAACAACACTGAGAGTGATAGACAATGCCAGCGTGAGTAGTTCTGGAACACACAGATCACATGTGCTGACACGCGATAGACCTGGCGACCAACACAAGCCCAACGGCACCGCGACACAGAATCCATTCGAAGAGCAGAAGCCGCAAATCAGCAACTACACCGCTCAAGAGATCGCCACGCTAGCCAGTCGACTCAACAAACGCCTTGGCCCAGAGTACATATCAACCAGGGCCGGACCAGGAAACACGAGAGTCGCCTACCTCTCTGCAGAGAAAGCAATCAACCTCGCCAATGAAGTCTTCGGCTTCAATGGCTGGAGCAGCTCAATACAGAACATCCAGATCGACTTCGTCGACGAGAATCCAACCAAAGGCACAATCTCTATCGGGCTTTCGGTAGTCGTGCGTGTAACGCTAAAGGACGGTACCTACCACGAAGACACAGGCTACGGGGGCATCGAGAACTGCAAGAGCAAGATAGCCGCCTTTGAGAAGGCAAAGAAAGAAGGCACAACAGACGCGCTGAAAAGAGCTCTGAGGAACTTCGGCAATGTCCTGGGAAACTGCATATACGACAAAGAGTACATCACGAAGGTGTCCAAAATCAAAGCTGGCGCGGGGAAATGGGACGTCAACGAGCTATACCGACACAAAGATTGGGTTCCAAGGAAGGAAGAAGAGCTAGAGAAAAAGCCCATCAGCAACATGCCAGCCCAACAGCCGCCTAGTCTGATACCAGAAGAGTCATTTGACACCAATGAGTTCGATGACGCCGACTTCGCCGACTTGGGGAATCCAGATGAAGTCATGCTCCCTCCAGATAGTGTCGCACAGCAGAGAGGAGGACCACAAAATCAACATCCAGGACATAGAGTACCGCCTCACCAGCAGATGACGCCTAGCAAGCAGCCGCAGCACCGACCTGAGCAGCAACAACACAATCATCAACAGAACGGTAATCGGCAACCGCCACATCTTCGGTCTGGACCTGCTAATTCCAATGGCAGTGTCCAAGATGCGGCCAACCATAACCCACACTCTCGCTCGTCCTCACCAGGCGTAGCCTCTCAGCACTTCGTACCTCCACAAGCACTACCTGGTCCCCAGTCTCTGGGCTTCTTCTCCGCTAAAGCAGCTGATAACCTTGACGGAAACAACAACCCCACTGGCAGCACAGAGGTGCCAAAGTTTAATCCATACGCTGAGAGTCCCTCCATACGCAAGACAAGTGGCGTAGATCACCGCAAGAGTCTTGCGCTGAACAGGAACACTCTCAAGCCTGAGCCACTTCCCTCGAAGGAAGAAGGCGAAGGAAGCGCTGTTAAAGCGAGCGCCTCGGCGGCCAAAGTCACGACTGATCAGGTGCCTGGCAGACGCATGCCAGGTCCTGGCGCTGCAGGAATGAGTCCAAGGCCGGCAGGAGGTATGACAAGTGCTTACAGGCCGCCTACGAGGCATGGAGGCCCTGTCGGTGGTACGGGGAACGCTTACAGTCCTGCTGCTCCTAACACTGGCGAGAGAGTACTCACTGCGGTAAAGAGGGCGCCATTGGGTGATTTGAGCAACGTGCAGCACAATGCGGGGAACGACGGAGGGGATGCAAAGAGGCAGAGGATCGGGCCTGGGCTGGGTGGGAATAGTGAGAACAACATGCCTGGCTGAGGCGGTCTAGGGACCAACTAAAAGACTCTGAACGATGTTTTATGATTTGAGCATTATATTGTCGCATTGATAGCGAAGGTGGCGCTGTGGGGCCCTGATGCCTGTGGTATGGAAAGAAAGGAAGGAGGAGTCCGACGGGTTCATATACAATATTGATATCGTTCTTCTGCACCATCCACCTAAAGGCAGATGCTTGCGCCATTCAGCTCCTAACTTAGTTTTGTCGGTTTTGCAATACCGGTCTAAGCCTGACGTACATGAAAGTGTTGTGTCCTTGCCCGTGTTGCTAGGAGCTAAGACACCGAGGCAATGATAGGAAAAAAAGCCGACCGCAAAATAAATGCTGTAAGCGAGCTAGGGCTCCTCAGGCCCGGTCTTATAAGCAAGCTAGGGCCCGGTTCCGGCTGGTGGGCTAGCGGCCCTTATAGTTAGGGGCACTTCTTACACCCTAGATGTTGTGTCCTGAGGTCTGTATACACCACCTAAATTTCTTCGCGGTCGGGTTTTTTCTTATCATCGGCTCGACACCTGTTCTACCCTGCGTAACTAGTACCAAAACTACGAGTCTGCGTGCACCAAGTGTTTTAGCGGTCGACCTGTGTTTCCACATCTGGATCATGGGCAGTTGAGGTCTGAAGCGGTCAAGCTGTTTGCGCGCGCAGTCGTGCCAACTGTGCCGAACAAAAGTGAACTGGGCGCAAGTCCCAAATGCTTCGTTGGGCTGCGGGCAATAAATTTATTAAGCTGAACGATACGATGAGGTTGAACTTATATGGTTCTGCTGGTTATGAGAGCTGTGTCAAAAATATACATGATAACAGAATATACATAATAATCTATGAATTTCTAGAGTGTTCTTGATGAACCATGAGACTTGAAAGTCCAGAGTGATAAAGTGTTGTATCGTCCCAGTGATACAATATTAACACCTTTGGCTGCCGCCAGCAAGCCTCTCGTTAACTCCCTTGATATGCCGTGTCTAACTCCTCGTAATCGCTCATGAGTACACAAAATTCAGTTGCGCCCTTCGTCATCTACGATCATATCCTCGTAGCGGTGTGGACGCAAAAACTTAGTTGATCTTCACCTCAGGCACCGGACCCGTTCTGACGGGCTCAGTCGAGAAAACAGTCGGCATGGCCTGGTGTCTCACCGCGCCAACACCCTGCTTCTCAGCATCGTCTGACGCAGCTGGGTTCTCCTCTTCCTCGCCCTTCTTCTTGAACACTCTGCGCGAGAGCCTGCTCATCCCTCGGAAGAGCTGCGCCACAGGATGGAAGATAATGTGCAGACCCTTGACGATCGGCCGCAGCACAACAGTCAAGAAATTGACTGTCGCGTCAAACGGCCCAGCGAAGTACTTGTCTGGGATGCACCTGATGATCACAGCCCAGAGCAAGCAGGGCATCGCGCACAGGATTGAGATAGCCCATTGCGTGCCAGTGATTGACTCGATTCGGAATGCGGCACCACCGACGAAGATGATCATGACCTGGCCCGCAACCATGATGCAGTTGATTCCGATGAACCAGAAGTTGCGCTGGATGCCCTCGAAGATATTAAACTTGTTGTCAAGGCGTCTGTTGTTGAATTCGTTGAAGACCTGCATCCAGACGAAGGTGTTGAAGACAACGGTATCGAGTTGACGACGCTGGTGCTCGCCTTCGTAGCCGAAGATGGTCATGCCGGCGAAGTACAGAACGAGTGAGACGACGAGTTGGTAGACGGCTTGGCCGAGGATCATCTTCCACATGTTGTGGGTAATGAGACGTTCGGATTTCTTCTGTGGTGGGCGCTCAAGGATCTTTTGGGTCGGTGGGTCGGTGGCTAGAGCGAGGGCTGCGAGAGTATCCATGATTAGGTTAACCCAGAGAAGTTGCACAGCGGTAAGGACTGAGGCGTTGTCGGAGCTAGCGATGGAGGAGATGAACGTCAGAACGACAGCTGTGATGTTGACTGTGATTTGGAACTGCAGGAACTTCTTGACGGCATCGTTGACAGCACGACCCCACATGAGCGCTGTGATTGTGCTAGCGAAGTTATCGTCGAGGAGGATGATAGAGGAGGCTTCCTTGGCAACTTCGGTGCCAGAGATACCCATAGAGAAGCCGACGTCTGCCAACTTGAGAGCTGGACCGTCATTGGTGCCATCACCAGTGACGGCGACTGTCTCACCTTTGGCTTTCAATCTTCCCACCAGAATCTTTTTATCTTCTGGTGACGATCGAGCCAATACACGAAGCTTGGGGATGACCCGGTCCGTTTCTTCCTCATTGAGCTGTCGGAATTTTGGTCCTTCCATGACGATCGCATCGTCCTCTGGTCGAAGGATGCCGCAATCTGTGGCAATGGCTCGAGCGGTAGTAATGTTGTCACCAGTGACCATGCGGACAACCACACCCGACGTTCTGCATTGATTGACAGCTTCAATGACACCAGGTCGGAGAGGATCGTGAATGCCAACGAGACCAACCCATGTCATGTTAGAGAAGAGATCATCAAAGTCCGCCATAGATTTGTCATCTTCGAGTCGCTTGGCGTGGGCAGGAGGCCACTGGGGGAAGTCCTTGGAGAGCATGCCGATCGTTCTTAGCGAATGTTGAGCATACTCGTCAATGGTTCCAGCAAGTCGTTCACGGTCTTCCGTGGTCATTGGCTTGATGGCGAAATCTTCCGAGTAGATGTCAGAAACAGCGTCGCTTGCTTTGGAGAGCATTATCTCGGCAGCACCCTTGACAAGCAGTCGGTAGCCACCCTCAACCTGGTAGACTACACCCATACACTTTCTCTTCGAGTCAAACGGAATGAGCTGAACAGTATTGGCGTTGGCTCGTTCAGTTGCAATGCTCTCAAGTCCAAGATTTTCCTTGGCCATGTAGAGCAGAGCAGTTTCAGTTTTGGAACCAATGAATGTCGGAACACCGTTCTCCTCACCCTCAAAAGCAGTGCTGTTCAGCGCGATTGAAGCTCGGATAAGGTCTTTGACCTTCTTGGAAAGGTTGCCGAACACAGCGCTGAAGGTCGCGACTGGCTTCTCAGTGGTATCCTGCGCGTTCGAAGCGGCGAAAGATTGGTCAACACCAATTGTACCAGCGACAACTGTCATCTTGTTCTGGGTGAGCGTACCGGTTTTGTCGGAGCAAATAGTCGTAGCGTTACCCATAGTTTCGCAAGCTCGAAGTACTCGGACAAGGTTGTTCTCTTTGTACATCCTAGTCGTTGCGAAGGCAAGTGCCAGTGTGACAGCCAGGGGCAGCCCTTCCGGAACCGCCACGACAATGACTGTAATGGCCACGATCAGGATGTCGAGGAACTCGGAGGCTTTAACCGCAGAAGTTCGATCGTCACCACCCAGGGCGGCCAAGAACTTGATGAGCAGAATGAAGAACAACAAAATAGCTGCAGCCGAACCAAGACCACCGATCCAGTTGGCAAGACCACCGAGCTTGACTTGAAGAGGGGTGTCCTCGTTCTCAGTCTGCAGGGACATCATGATCTTGCCATAGGAGCTGTTGACGCCCACCGAAGTGACGACGAAAGTGCCAACACCCTCAAGAACTTTGCTGCCGGAGATAATGAATGGGTCAAGTTTTTTGGTCGCTGTACCGTTCTGGACTTGCTGCCAGACTTCGTCGACTGCAGTTTTCTTCATCTGATCAGATTCGCCAGTCGCCGACGACTCGTCACATTTGACGCCATGACCCGAGATGAAGATACCGTCAACTGGTACAGCGTCACCAGGCTCAAGATGCATGATGTCGCCCACGGTAACATCGTAGACTGACACATTCATTGTGCGACCAGATCGGATAACCTTGACTTCTCGATCATCCTTGCGAGCGTTCAATTTCGCGAATTGTCGTTCCTTCTGCCAGTCGTTTGCGGCGCCAACGGTGACAACGATAGTGATAGCGACAATGATAGCAACACCCTCGACCCATTGCACACCATGACCGACGGAGAATGTCTCATACAGGCCGAGAGCTAGGGATATGGCTGCGGCAATTGACAACAAGATCAGAATCTTGTCGTTGTAAGCTCGCCATATCATCTTCAGAATGCCGTCCGGTTTCCGTTCCGGCAATCTGTTGTCTTTGAAGACCCGTAACCTGTCTTCGAACTGGCCTTTGACACCATGTGCGGGGACTACCTCTTCAGTCGACTGTAGAGGTTTGGAGATAGCTGCCTGCTTGTCCATCGCGGCGACGTCGTCGTAGGTGACTTGCCCATCTAATCTCTGCTCATCGATCGAGAGACCTGCCGTAAAACTCGTCCGTAAGCCCTTTTCTAGCCCGCGTGGACCTCCTAACGCTGCTAATGCCGACAACGATTTAGGATTTAATAACTTGTTGAGTTGACCTGGAGTGTAAGCGAACGGGTTATTTTCCACCTGGAAGTCCTTCTCGTTGCCTGGATCTGGTCTCAAAGCCTCTTCCGGAGGATCTAATTGCAGATCTGTTTGTTGAACGTATGTATTAGTCGAGTCAGACCGAAATCTACTCCCGCCGGACACCATGGATGGCGACCTCGAATATAACGTCGCCTCATCATAATTTGATTGTGTAGGCGTTGTGGGTGACAGCATATCATTGCCTTGTGCCGTGGAAGGTGGAGTCAGCATAGTCCGTGACTGTGCTTGCTGTTGAGCCGGTTCTGTGACCACCTGTAACTTGTTAGCACGATTTTCTGAAAGTCCTTCCAGTGCGACTCTTTTGAGGCGATGAGGATCACAGCAAGCGCATACCGAAGTGTCAACACTGATGGAGGGCGGTGGGATCTGCCCTGCCATTTTCGTGGTTGATGGCGCCTAGTGCTCGCAAAGAGTTACGAGGGGGCCAAATCCTTTTTGAGAAGATCAAGGTCGATGGACCTTTTGCTAGGTCAATTTGCCTTGTAGTTGTGATCAAAGGATTTCACTAAGAGTAGCGGATGCCTGCTGCATAGATGTATGTATCTGAAGAACAACATCAAGGCATAGCCGCACTGTATAGGCGTTCGCCTTCTGGAGAGTCATGGTTGAGCTGCTGGGCAGCGGTACTACTCTGCACAGCCTCCGCCCAGAGTTGCTCAGCAATGGAGAGCGCGTGGGTGGAGTCACATGCTTTCATGCAGTGGCATTGCCTGTTTGCCCAGGCGCTTGTCTGCTCGTTGATCATAGATTCGCTTTCGTGTTGCATTGTCTTTCTTGGATGCATCACGTCTCGACTTGGCTCGGCACAGAGGTTATGATGTGTAGGTCAAAGTGATGGGGCATAATCTACGTGGCAGGAGGCCATCTTCCCCTGGTTTCAGCGTAGCGCAAAACAGCCCCGCACAGCGCCTTAACTCAATCACCATCGCCTGCTTCGAACATTGTTTGGTCTCATAGAAATGTAGCCCGTATCCTCCCCAAAAGACTGCTCTCGCGTCTGCTTTTTCTCTGAGTAATTACCTAGTGAACAGCCTGGGCTTACTGGCACATTCAAAGCCGCTCGTTTCTAGCAGGTACTGCTGGCTCCTTTACCAAGCATTAGTTCTGTGACGAAATTTCTTGAGCGCTTAGCTGCCAAGAAACCTAATGTCTTATCTATGCTTTGGGAACGACTACTGGGCCCCGAATTTGTCCGATGCCATGTCATTTCTGGTCGGGGACGACCCTCCGCTTCCTTACGCTGGTCGGACAAACGCCAATATTGCATGGCGTCTTCTACTATGACAGCGGAGGCTTGTGGGAAGTCTTGGCCACGTTCCTCAATCTTCGATCTGCTCTCCATCAGAATGTACTGCGATAAGCGCACCAGTCGCAGTCGCACGCATCGCCCGTGCCGAGGCCAGACTGCTCGGAAAAGCAATTTTTCCGAACCTTGTCCTCAGCCACAGTGGCTGTTCACATGACGCATCACACAACTGCCACTCCTCAAAGAAAGTGGTCTGGCTCAGCCTCTGGCACCGCGAACTCGAGCTCGTCAAAGCCATTGATCCAGGCTCTCTGGTGTCCCAACGCCTTGCCTCGTCAGCTGTCGAAGGTTCGGTCGCAGCGTCAGCTAGCTCGTGTCAAACAATGGCTCTGCGTTGCATTCGACATTCGCCTCCCAAATGATTGTCCCGTACCGACTAAGTTGTCTGTGACCACAATCACCACAAACACCACAAGCTGAATGCGGCGACGACTTCATCTAGCCCGGAAGAGCCCAAATCCCCGCGACCGCCTTTGCTTTCCTTCCTGCATCGACGCTTCCTCTATAACTACCGTACAATCTAGAAAACCTACCGTGCCTTCTCGACGCGAGCACTCAGCACTGCCTCCGCGCTATCGCGAAGCTAAACCCGGAAAGATATAGCGAACATCGAGTTTCGGTCCGGTCTACGACCATGTGCTTCCCACATGCATTTCCAGACGCACCCCATGCATGAGGAGGTGCATACAGAGCGCATCGGTACTCAATTACATGTTCCCTCACCGGCTTCATACCAGCTGTCGCATTCCATCGCAGAACAGTCAGCAAGCGCGCTCGGCTCTTGAAATAATTGGCTGAATCTCTCGCGACCTCGACGTCCACTCCTGAGCCCGGAAGGCTGTGCACGAGTTTCATTTGCCGCCAAACCTCTTTTCGCTGCGCCAAACACAATAGCTCCCCTCAAAGACAGGCGGACAGTTTCCGTTATGCTTTGAAGTATAGGCACTCGTGCTTACGGCGTATATACGCGTTGCCTCGGATGACCGTCGACGAAAGAGGCAATGCGCGACTCGGGTCTTGATCAATGGCCGTCCCGCTTCTTGCTAGTCCTACGTTCCCTTTCTCGAGGCGGGCGCAGCTATTTTCTCAGAACTGGATCAGCCCCGTCTTTGTCGCCATCGTGCATGTCGCAAAATCACAAATCGCTAAGCATACTAATGAGTACAGGTCCAGGACGACGAATATCTGATACCGGTTGCACGAAGGTCATGAGGTGTATTGCAGGAATGAGCACCCCACTGCGATCGAACAACCAGGCCAACGTCGAAGGAGGCAGTGTCGACACCCAGTGTAGTCCACCATGAATTCTTGCCGTCAGAATTGTGGGGCGCTACTAGACGCACAACCATCATGAGAGCAAGCAAAACTGTATGCTAGACTTGCAGACGGCTAAGGACGTAACGTGGCACACGAGGTGAGAGCACGAAAGAGCTTGGGTCTTGCGAATATACCGGCGGTCATGGAAATCTGTGCATATAGAACTGGACTTGACACCTTTAGATAACCATTCTTTAATGCTACAACCCATTACTCTTGGTCCTGTTTCTGCTCCTTCTTCTTGAACAGGCCTTTCACAGAACTCACCCCCTTGCCCAGGGCACCGAACAGCGGCCCCATACCGAACGTGAACCCCTTGACCCTCACCATATAAATGAAGAAATACACGAGGGCCCAATTGCTTATCACGAATGCCAAAAAGATCCCAAAGTCCCTCCATTTATCGCCTGGTGCAATATTGATAGTAGACAGGTACTCATTGCCATTTGCGTACTGGCAATAGCCACAATCACTCGTGGCGTCGGGATTCGTGATGTAGCCATACCCCATCTGCGCGACTAACGGATTCGCATAGCTCCCACATGTCTCGCCGGGCGGCGGATTAAATATTGTGGCTTCGCCTTCGGTGCATTGAATCGGGAAGTTTGCCAGCACAGCAGCAAGAACGCCTCCAATCCACCACGTCGAAGGGTTAATGTAATACATCCTGCGCACGTTATTAGTAAGGGTATACGGAAGGGAATCAGATTGGCTTACCAGTATTTCCAGAAGACAGGCAGCTGATCGTATGGTCGAACAATGCCGTTGAAAAGTGACACCATTACGAAGAAGAAGGGCAATACGTTGCTGATGACAGTGAACGAAGGCGCAAAGGCACAGATCCACTGACCCCATGAGGCCTGGAAAAGGAACCAGAGCATGGTCATGAGGAAGACGTAGCCGGCTGTGCTACTGTCGTAAGGCAGTCCAGCAGGGTAATACCAGAGACAAAAGTAGATGACCGAGGACACAATGGCCCAAGGTATCTCAGGTATAACCTGTGCGGAGCAAAATGCGAACCAACCGTATATCCTAGAAGGATGCTCTCGTGCTTCCCAGAGTGACCGCGCCATGTAGAATTTTGGCACGACGCCATTGACGATCGTTGGTGGGATGAGCAGGATCAGGAAGACCGAGAACATTCGTGACTGCAAGGCTGCAATGTTGTTGGAAAGCATGTAGAAGGTGAACCCGTTGAAGATTCCGATAATGACCGACACGAAGAGCTTGCCGTAGAGGTAGGAGGGATCGCGCCAATACGCGATGAACGTTCGTTTGGTGAGAAGGTATGTTTGCAGCCAGACGGATGCTGCGAAGGCGCGCTGATTCTTTTGCTCTTCGTTGCTGAGCTCGCCGGCTTCTTTCGAACGAGCCTCTTTGATACGTCCGATTTCAGTAACCATTTCCTTGTTCATGGAAGAGTCTCTCCATTCTTGGTTCCAGTCAATGCGCTTGCCGGTCTTAGGGTTCTTCTTGCTCTTTGCCGCGGTCTCGAGAATGAACTCAGCGACGTTCTTGCCTGGCGGACATTGTATGCCCCGATCGGCAAAATACTCAACAACGTCTTTGCCATTATCCCCAATTGGGCCGAAGTAGAACGGATTTCCTCCTGGATTGAGGGCGAGCACTGTGTCGAACTGTTGAATGAGCATCGAGGACGGTTGGTGGATAGTGCAGATGATGGCTTGCCCAGCATGGGCCAGCTTCTTCAAGAACCGGACAATGTTGAACGCGGATTGGGAGTCAAGACCAGAAGTAGGCTCATCCAAGAACAACAGCAGCGAGGGCTTCGCAGCGAGCTCGACACCGATGGTTAACCTCTTGCGTTGCTCAACGCCAAGCGACATGATCAGAGCATCCTCGATCTCATGCAGCTCAAGGAGATCAATGATCTTGTCGACGTAAGAAATCTTCTCCTCCCGAGGTACACTTTGTTCTTGCCGTAACAAAGCAGAGAACTCTAGTGCTTCGCGGATCGTTGCTGTCATCTCATGGAGGTCCATCTGCTCACAGAAACCTTAAAAAGTCAGTACCAATTTGTTAAGTGTACAAAGAAACGTACCTGTGCCACGCTGAAACTCGATACCAAGAGGTCGTCCATCGACAAGCATCTCACCAGAAACTGTTCCCATTGTCTGTCGCTGGGACAGTGTGTTCAGTAGGGTAGACTTGCCAGCACCGGAAGCACCGACGAGCGCAATCAGCTGACCGGGCTTGACATAGCCATTGACATTGTTGAGGAGCTTTCGGGTGCCGCCCTGATACGGCACTTCGTATTCGACGTTCTCCCATGTAAAGACGCTCTTGCTCTGAGCAATATCATTCGCAATCTCATCCTTGCTTTCGCCGGATTCATTGGCTTGAACGGTGTCAGAGGAGCGGCTCGAAACAGGTTCGCTGGCGGCAACCTTTTCCTCATCGACATTGTTGTTCTTTGACTCTTCCTGCACTTGTTTCTTGGCTTTCTTGGTTTTCTTGAAGATGAGCGCACCCCCACCTTCCATCGTAAAAGCGAACAGTTCTGAAGCAACAGCTGTCACGATGATGTAGAGGACGGTGAATGCGACGACCACACCAAAGTTGCGCCAGAGGTTAGACCTGGAGTAAGTGAACGCTGCGCTATAGTATTCGTTACCCGTGACGGTCGTGCTACCGGGCTGCGAACCGGCAAGTGCGCAGGTTTGATATCGTGGATCGAGACCAGGACCTGCGGGCACCAGTTGACTCGGTGCACATTCCATTGTGCGGCCGTAAAACTCGTTGGTTAAGACTGCTTCATAGGCATAGCTGACAGGGTTGATCCAGAATATCCAGCCAAACCATATAACGGCATTCAACAAAGTCTGCTTGGGTATCACATAGCCGACGTAGATGATCAACAGGTTGAGAGCAATGCCGGAGAACCTGACAGCGTCGTCAATGGTTGGAGATAACGCTGCAAACATTCTGTAGAGGGCCGTAATACAGAATGTGCTTGTGTAGACAAACAACAGGTTGATAAAGAACTTGCCAGCGTCAGGCGCCAAGTTAGCCATCCAGTAGAGGATTATAGTGAAGAGCACAGCTTGCGCCGCCAGTACAGGCACATCCAGCAGGACACGGGCTATGACCACCGCAGAGGGTCTGTAGAAGGCGTACTCTCGGTGTCTCTGTATCACCACTCGGCCAGAGACTGCCTTCATTAGCTCACTCAGCTGAAGCCAACCGAGGAACAAGATGGAGAAGAAAAGAGCACCTCCTCGACTGAAAGCGCCGGATGTGTTGAAGTCCTCGCCATAGAACAAGGAGCCGACTATCAAACCTAAGAGAGATCAGTAAACATATATTGACATCCCTACTTTTGGCAGGAGTCGTAGACAGAAAGAAGACTTACCGTTGGCAATGATGATGAAGAACTTGGTGTAGAGTGATGTTTTGTCGCCCCAGAACAACCAGAACTCCCTCAAAGTACAGGCCCATATTTGCCGAGGGAAGGATACCGTATACGACGACCGCTTGCTGACCAGTTTGCTGTTCGACTGCTGTTCCTGAACGGCGTCGACGAACTGCCTGGTGCTTTCGCGGTTCGTGTCGTGCAGCTTCTGTTCGTAGCCTTCGACGTCAGCTATGGTCTTCTTGTATATCTCTGACTTTCGGAATGCGGCTTCGAGCTCTTCAGCTGTCTTTGGAGTAGACGCCTCTTTCCCTGGCTGAAATTGTCGCTCGTTTGGATCGCCAACACTTGTGCAAAAGTCCGAGACAGTTTGACGTTCAGGACAGAAGAAACCAAGACTTTCAAAGTACTGCTTTGCATCTTTGGCTGGCCCTTGGTAAATCATTCGCCCTCCCTCGATAACGAGAACTTTATCCATGAGATCATAGATACCCTGGCCGGCTTGATATAAGCTGACCAAAGTAGTTCTGTTTGAGATGTCGGTCATGATCCGTAACGATTTGGCGTAGTCAAGTGCTGTTGACGCATCCAAACCACGACTTGAATTGTCCCATGCGACCACGGAGCTCTTCGTCGCAAGTGTCTCCGCTATAGAAACACGTTTACGCTCACCGCCGGAGACACCTCGAACATACTCGTTGCCCACAAGTGTTGCGGCTGTGTGGGAAATGCCGAACATTTTCAACAACGAATCGATGATGATAGGAATGCTGCCAGCCTCATGCTTTCGCGTCTTGTTCATGAGAGCAAACCTGAGCGTCTGCCAGACTGTGAGATTCGGCATGTGTTGATCGTCTTCAGGATTGTAGTTGACTTCCCCTTTGAAATGATCTTTCTGCTCCTCTGCTGAGATACCGCCGTAAGAAACGTCGCCCTCAACCGAAGCATACGAATCCCGCTGATTCGCTATCACCTTGAGGAAGGTCGAGCAGCCCGAGCCAGGCCTTCCAAGCACCAGCATCATTTCCCCATCCCTTACACTTCCGGTGAAGTCGTTCAGAATGACTTTGACAGGCGGCTTCTTGCCAAACGTCAGGGCAGGTACGAAGCGGCATACCAGGCGATAAAGGTCGGGGCCAAAAGTGCCTATGACGGCTTCCGGAAGTGTCTTTGCAAACATCATGGACGCTCCCACGCCTTTCACGGTGAGGTTTCGATAGACCACACCAATTTTCTTTGCGGAATTTCCCTCATCGGTGCGCTTCTCGAAATGGCCATCCTTGAGGAATCCGCCTAGATCGAAGTCGGGTGCTTGGTCGGCGGCGGGAGCTTCATGTGCTTCGTTCTCTTTCTCTTCGTCGAGTGTAGCCACGGTAGCTTCGCTAGGTCTTCTACCTGTGCCTCCTGCGGTAGGTCTCCTTGCACTGGCGCGGCTGACAGTCTTCCACATTCCAGGCCGCTCGCTAGCGTGTGACGATCTCCTGCTCTTCGTCCGCTGGAGACTCAGTTGTGTAAGTGCTCTTTCCATCTCCTCGTAATCGGCTCGAGCCTCTTGCAGGCTCACCGGGCCTCCGACATCTCTCTCGCCCCATGTGCCCTCACGGTCCGGGGAGTGCTCTGAGGACGTCCTCGAGTTGGGTTCGGGTACGTGCGGCGGTGGCATCGCTGTGGCATCTTGGTAGTATTGCGTCGACGCGGCGACATTGTGTATATCGTGTGTAGGGCCTAGCATGATTAGACGGCACTCACGGCCCGGGCTCTTGCACCAGACTCACCTTCTCGCGTAGGCTGGCGATGTATAGTGCCAGGTGTTTGTCCCCACATCCTTGCTGAGCCTCAGCACTTCCCTTCTCAGGGTCGATTCGTGGACAGCAGCAATGCGATATACGCCAGGTTTGGGGTTATCGCAGGCGCCCACGCTTTTCGATTCAGCCCTCGTTCACCAAGTTTGCTGTTTGTTAGTATGAACAGGCAAGGGAAGCACCAACGACATGAGCATGCGTAAGGTCAGAGAGGAGCGGCGTCAGTGGTAAGACGTTCTGAGCAGGTTGGTGAAGACGTGGTAGAATTGTGCTAGGCTGTCTTGTGCATCATATTTTGCACGAAACCCAACCTTTGAATAATGCCCTTGACCTGGAGATGATTAATAATGTAGGCCCACCGAAGATCTTACTCTAGAGGGTATGCTGAACTAGATAGCCACGGATAAGCCACGCACGAAACAGCCCTTCGAGCGCTGAGACCGGTGGGCAAACGGCAGCGAAACGGATCGCAATGTCAGCGCGAGTCATGCTTACCGCAGTTATGAAAGGATTCCACGTCAACGGAGGTAGCATAAATGACGATATGGGCATTAAAAGTTCACAGAAACTCCATCTGATGTCAAACAAAAATGATGATGTTGGGGCTCCCTGAGGTCGGAAGAATGAGCTCAGTGGCTGCTTTGGCGAAGGCTTAACCGAGTCTTGTCACAAATTTGCCCTAGCGTCGTTGATCATCTCGGACCCAATGAAGCTGGAATGACCAGGAGCATACCTCGTCAATCAAAGCAGGCACCGCGTGTCAATCTGCGACTTGTCGACCACGTTTTCATGCAGCAGACGGTGTATGTGCAAAGCACTACACAAGAGGAGCAAGGTATCGCACTAAGCTCCTAGATTCGCGTACATCAAGACGGAATTGTGATGTCCTAGGATACTTACTCAGCAGGTCTCGCCGCCGCTTGCTGCCATCCGGCGATATCAGGCGGACACAATCATAGCATGACCAGCAGCACCAAGGTGCTAGCCAGTCGAATTCCACGAATAGAGAAGGAATGATTAAGCAAAGGGCCTGAGCACCGAGGCATTCAGACCTTCATGTTCGTTTAGCAGGGATCAGATATGCCTTATCATCATGGATCCAATCACTCCCGTTGCGACCCATCATCCAAAGAGCATAAAGCGAAGTGAGAGCAGTCTTGTGAAGCAGGTTTTGACGTCGACAATCGGCTATAACGACAACACTCGATGCTCACTACGTTCGTAGACTTCTCTAGTGAATGTCTCCGAAAGCACAATGTCCCCGAAGCCGATGTACACACACTATAAAATGCAAGTCCAAGCACACAGTTGAGAATGTGCTTGCATTCTGTGCGCAACTAATACCGAACCACTTTGTGGAATGTCGAGCTCGTTCATGGCCATCGAGCAAGTACTAGTAGTTCATTGATCAACCAAGTAACCACAGGTTCAAGCAGCCACGAGCTTCAGTCTACCGAGAACCATCTGAGCCAAAGAGAACATTCTCAAGTCGAGCACATCAGCAGTGACTAACCTTCAAACAACCCACCGTCCAGATCATGGCAGTACCGCCGTTCCCGACCTCAACCTTCACCACTCCCCACGGCCTAATCTATCACTACGTCTACATCCCGCCCCGAATCTCAATCCCAAATTCCACAATCCTCATCCTCCACGGCTTTCCCTCCATACCGACAGATTTCACCTCCCAGATAACCCACCTCACCCACCTCAACCACGGCGTCCTCGCCCCAACCCTCCTAGGCTACCACCCGACATCCACTCCCCAATCTCCCCATCACTACGCCTTGAAATCCCAGTGCGACGATTTGATCGCTCTACTCTCCCACCTCCATATCACAACCTCGATCCACGACATCGGCCACGACTGGGGAGCAACCCTTCTCTCTCGCCTCTCATACTACTATCCCCACCGCCTCGCCAAGCTAGCTTACCTGGCAATCGCCCCACCACCCTTGGGTCAACCGTTCGATCTAGACTTCGTAAACAAGCTGTCCGAAAACCTAGGGGACGAAGCTTTCGGCTACCAGAAGTTTTTCATCGACGATGTGCAGTACGCCCAGCAGCTGCTCGAGGCGAACCATGACAGGATGGAAATGCTCATGTTCGCAGAGGGCTCGCAAAACTTGTGGCGTGACTACTTTGGGAGCATTGGTGGGCTGGAGAATTGGTGGAAGGCAGAAGGTGATCTGCCGAAAGACGCCAAAATGATTCAGGGTGTCACGGAAGAAGACCTGTCCAGGCGGAGGGAGGTGTTCTGTCCTGGCAAGGATGACGAAGTCGAGAACGGTGAATTCGGGAGAGGGTACGCCGGTCCACTAATGTGGTATGTCAGCCACAATCAAATTCTAAACCTTGGAGACGAAAGACAGGAAGAGAACGACTGGAAACGATGGAAGTCAGACCATGACATCTTGCTCGTCCTTTGCGACAAGGATCCCATAGCACCTCCCTCTATGCACATCGGCATGGCTCAGTCGTATGTGCGAGATGTCCGGAAGCAGCTGCGGGTGGCGCATCTGCTATCTGGCCATTTTGTGATGTATGAAAGGAGTTGGGAACTCAACAAGCTGTTGGAAGACTTCTTGCATTGAAGACTATCGCTCGACAGAACTTGTGCACGTTCACATCGTATTCACATTAACCTTGTCCCTCGCTATGCTTCGTAGAATCTGCCAGACACACCCAACAACATGGAAGCTGTACATAATCTCAATCGTGTTGTCGTAGCTTCTGGTCTAATGCAATTATCAGAGTATTCTGCCAGGATGAACCGTATTATTTCTGACTTTTAGTGCCGTTCCTTCGGGGGAATTAGTCGAAGTCGCCATATTTTCCTTGTTTCTCGATCACAAAAACACCATTGCGCCGAATGAGACACCTGCGATCGCCAAGAACGTCCGGACGAAGAGTTTGTCGCTGACTTCGACTAGCATGGGCACTATGTGAGACCCAGCAGCTTGTGATGTAGCAGATCCGGAGTCCGAAACTGATGTTGTAGAGCTCCCACCGGAAGTCCCACCAGTAGTCTCACTTGAACTCCCACCTGAATTTCCACCTGTAGAGGGTGAGTTTGATGCGACACTAGAAGGGGTTTGAGAGCTGCCAGCACCACTCGATACAACAAGATCACTTGTTCCAGAAACAGTGATGCTGCCACTCGGAATAGTACTCGGCAACCCAGTGGTCATACCTGAGGTTGCTACTTCACCAATGGATGGTAGGGGGGCGCTGGGATTCACAGTCCAAGCACTTGTACCAGCAGTGGACGCGGGACAAGCAGGAGCCGTGGTAGTAACGGTCGCGGCATAAGCTGCAGAATCAACGCCTGTTGGGTTGAGGGTAGCCCATTGGTTTTTCAGGTTGGTAAAGTCAGGCGCAACAGGTGTCGGAGTACCTTGTCGAGTAAACCTGTATTATGATTAGCTTATTCTCTGACATTCGCGAGTATTGTCGAACCCTTGAACGATGGAGCTGCCCTCGTTGACGCTAGCGTCCAGTTGAGGCCCGTAAGTAATCAGTCCATAGTCGTTCAGCTCTTGGATCCATTCATAAATGATAGCACCGGACCATTGATCAGCCATCACTCCAAATATTGCGGCTTGATCGGTAAAGGTTCTCGGTGGTTGGGTATTGCACTACACTCCAGTCAGTAGCATACTCGAGAATGTAAGCGTGCAAGAACACGACAGGCAGACTGACCCCAACTTCTGAGAAAAAGATAGGCAGTGGATAGCCCACAGAATCGTTAGCGATAATGCTGTAGCCTGATTGCTCAAAAGTAGTGTCCCCGCACCATCTGTACGAGTTGAGAGCGTAGAAGTCCAAACGTTCGGAAGCGTCTGGTCGGCAGGCGAGGTAATCCTGGAGCATGGGCAGAGCGCCAGTATCTGTGGCTGAATAGCCGATAGGAATCGAGCGGTATCCTTTTGCTTGGCCGTAAGCTCGAAGGTCAACAGTTGCAGCCAGCAAGTATGGCGCTGAGCCGGAGTCGGTTACTAGAGGCATTGTCAGCAGTGATGGTTGGGCATTGGGACGGGCATTGTTTACCAGCATTCAACACTTCATTGCCAACGAAAAACCCTGCTGTATTGTCGTACTGCTGAAAATTGTCCATAACAGCTCGAAAGCTATCCGACTTGTTTTGTGTCCAGGACGGTTCATCGCCCTACTGAACGTGAGCATAGGATCGGCACATTATCGTCTTCACTTACCAGTCTGATATATGTCTTGAACGAGTCGAGGTCAACCCAGAGGTAGATACCGGCTGAAGCAAATGTATTCATGCAAGCAGAATGGTCGGCCGTAGCGTCGACATGGTACACACGAATAGAGTTGGCTCCGAGCTGTTGCATAAGGGCAGCGTCTCGTTGGCATTGAGCATCATCGACTAGTGGATCATCTTCGACCAACTGGTACGCAACCCCTAGGTTCCAGTAAGCAAATCTGGTGAGTATCATAAAGGAGGTGTAATACCTTTGATGAAGAACTGATCGCCCTCACTGGTGAAGAACTTCGTACCAGTGATACTGATCGTTGGTATCGACTGGACTGTTACTGCCAGCAGCGCCGTGAACAAGATGACAACAAGGCTGAGGTTGGCCATCGTGTTATGTCAGGGCTAATTCAAGAGCACGACGATATTCGTTGGGAAACTTGTTAATCTGACAATCAGAACAATTGGCATAGATTGAAAGGCGAAGAGCTGTGGACGTGGTTCCGCTGAGCCAAGCGCTGTCGAGCGGAAGTTGCAATCGAAATGGCAAGAACAGCTGTAAAACTTTCGAGAAGAAAGAGCTCCCACGTGAACCGTTGACTTGTTGCTTCACGAACTGGTGAGTGCTCGTGCTCGTCTGTTTTAGCTGTTCGGCTGAAGGTGCGACTTTGGATTACGTGGATAGCAGTGACCGTGTGAAAATCGCAACGCAGCCAGACGCAAAGGAAGAGACAAGCACAGCAAGCGAACGACCAATGATTCTTGTGGAAAGATCAGGTCTTGCAGGAATCAGATTTCAGCGGATGTACTTGTAGTGAGCATCATCTTTGTTGTCTTGACCGGCACGGCTACCGTGCTTCCCATCTGATGCAGAGTTGGCTGCAGCTCCGGCAGACGGGACGCTGCATGCTTGATCTAGCGTGCCGACGAATATTTTATAGTGCTCCATGAGAGGTCATGCAGCTTGCATGCAGCTTGCAATTGGTAGCCAAGCTATCATGAAGGCAATAGTAGAGGGAAGGAAGTGGCAAATGGTAGAAAGACCATGTGTCGCATGAAGCAAAGCTGGAAACTGCGGTGTCTGGACCCAACAACCTTGGCCGGAAGGGGTGCTAGCCCTCAACATAACCAAGGCATAGCCGGACTTCGTATTGGTTAAGCTTCAGGCTAGAACGCCGGATGCCCGTGCTCGCCTCTCAAGTAACAATAATTCTTATCACACTGCGCCCGCGAATCGGAAGTGCGAACTTCCAACAGTCCCGTTATGCTACGAGTCTCTGTTACAAGTACATGTCGAAGCTCTCAACATTCATATCCGGCTCAAACATGCGACAGCAAGGTAGATACAGGACGCCAAGATTCTTGGATGGTCTGGCTCGGAGGTTTCTCGTATTACTTGATGTATGCCATGAATCTCCCTTCACGACGCTATTGCCCTCCAACTCCGCGCTAAATAGCATAAGTATCATGTACAAGGCATCGGCGAGATCGGTCTAACTAGCGGCTGATCTCCTGGTCCTCCGTATGACGAAGATACCGACCTCGATATTGTGATTTCCAGCAGCAGTCGTGCTTTTTCGAAGCCCTTCCACAATCTCTCTTGTCAGCATTCCGGGGGTAATATCAGTCTTTCCGCCCTTGCCTTCGGGAAGTCTGCCGCCGGCTTTGTGGTACTCTACCAGGTCCTGCTTCATGCGAGGCTGCTCCTGCTCGACGAACCATGTCATCCAGGTGTCTCGATCCAGCACGACATGTGCAGTCTCACTGTGTGCTAGAACAAATGCACTCCGTGACTTCTTGATGTTTCCTCTGTCGTTCATTGCTGTGCAAAGGCCTTGGAGACGGTCTTTTATGTCACCGAAGTCGAGCATGGAGTCGAGAGCTCGCATCTTGCCGAGTCTTTCGGCGGCATTCGTATTCAGGTTTCGGAGAATCGTCATCTCTCTTAGCAGAGGATCCAGCACCGGGGCAACATAGTTTCTGGCGAACGTCCGACCGCCAATACGTGTAGGATAGACGAGCAGCAGCGAGCCATACTCTACCGCTAGTTCGGGGAGCCGATCTGCGAGGTAAGACCGACACGAGTTGGCGGAGAAGAAATCCGACATCTCATCGGCCGTAGTGGGTGGAATGTATCGCTCTAGAAGTATGAGATTTGCTTCAGCACTCATGATGTGTGTTTGTGGTGCCTGACGAGATTGGGAATCGGTGTCTCGGAATTCATGGTGCACAACGACTTGGGCAGCCTGTGTAAAGATTGTCTGATCGCCAAAATAGCCGTCGCCACCGTTGAAACCTGGTGTTGCTGGTGGACTTCTCGGGAAGTCTTCAATCCCCTGACCAGGAGACACTGCCAGCGCATGGATAATACTGATGTAGCGAGGTTCGGGAAGAGCTTGTTGCAAATACTCGCAAATAGTCTCGTACGTTTTGGTCGCTCTCTGATCAGCAGCTTTCACAGGCAAAACTTGGGAAATTACTTTAATAGATACAAAAAGCATGCGCTCGTCAAGTGTTGGTGCTGAGAGTCTCGTCAGTAAGATGCTGATAAAAGATCTGAGTGTTGGCTTACTGGCTAACCGGAATGCGCGAAGCAACCAGGGTTCCTCCGACGCGCCTTGAGAAGAAAGAGAACCGGCAGAAGATACAATACCTCCTGTCGGCGCAACACGGCTCCCATGGCTATGCAACGTGTTTGCAGTTGTCGGCACCGAGCCACTCGATTCGTCACTACCCTGCTGGCTCTGAGCATTGAATGTGGGTGGCAGCCATGACATCGATTCAACATCGTGTGGCGGTGTCAGAGGATCGGTGGAGCTGGACCGAACGAGTGGTTGCCTTGGCGCTCCTTTTGCGAATACATCTACATAGTTCTGATGGAAGATTGGATCTGCTGTCTCATGTTGTCTGTGCAAACTGGGTACCGTAGCTTCTTGAAGACGCGAAGACAGGCTGAATTCGACTCCTCTTCTGATGGATATAGTGGGGGATTTGTTTGACGACTGAGGCAGCGTTTGTGTTCGAGGCAGAGTAGTATTCGTAGAAACGTTGTTCTTGGGCACGTGCATGCTTTGTTCACCAGTTTTCGATGTACGCCCTCCCCCCGGCGAACGTCGTACGAACGACGTCTCAGACGAAGTTGGCTTCAAGGTTGATGAGCCTGACGTATCACCTGCGTCTGTACTGGGTCGTGCGAAACCAACAACACCATCTGGGTTGTCTCGACAAATACCATAATTTGACGACATCTCAGCTGTCTCGGCAGGCGACTGGTTTATATTTCTTGAGACTGTTGCTTTTTTGTTGTCACCATCACCGGTGGAAGAACGCACAAACAGTCAAGCAGGCCGTCTATGTTGCGCACAGGTGTCGTAGCGAGGCAGCAAATCACTCTAGGCCAGACTGGAGAATGAGTTGCTGCTCGTCTTCGCCTGCAGAATGAAGGATAAAACCAGTCGGGTATGGAATTGAGCACGAGGGGAGGACTTCTAGGGTTTGTGACCTTGCAACAACTGATAAAGTCGAGCGCAAAGCTTGTGGACTTTAGAGATGGGCCAGTTCTGCGACCTTAGCCTCGTATAGTAGCGCAGCAAAGAAAGGTGGGCTAAGCCATCACAGATTGGGGGATGGGCAGACTCTGGTCTAGGCTCGTCGGCAAGCGGAATCCCAAAGCCCGGATAAACACCAAGCAAAGACCGTGTCCTTTTCCGGACAAGTGCATACACAAGACATGAGTAACGCTTGCTGTGGCCTGACAGTGCAGGACTTGGACGGGGCCTGCTCGGGTAGCTATTACCCAACGAGATTGTTCTATATAAAGTTTCTGATGACTTGCAGCGAGCTAGATACGTCCGCCTAAAGCTTGCAGGGTCGAGCCATACTTGGTACAGCGTTTACATGTTGGTTCATCGCTTGTTCAACATACGGCAGCCAGCAGGTGCTCACGCACTTTACTGGGTACGTGTAGGCGCTGTAAGACTTACCGGCCGAAGAAAAGGAAAAAGAACACCCGGGTGCTTGGTCAAACCCTGGTTCTTAAGTGAGTGGACTTCGCCACTCATATGGACGGGTCTAGTTGTACCTCGTCAATTGTGCGTTGATTTGTCGTAAAGTTCCGACTGGCCAATAGCCACTAGAAACGTTAGCGAAGAGGCAAAGTCTACTCACCAAAGAACTAGGGGTTGACCAAGTAGCACAATCTTGAGGATTTCCACGACGAGGATCGTCAGGTCCACGAAGCCCGACCCCACTATATGTCGATCTTCCGCCCTAACGATCCACACGACACGCTTCGCTACCAGCTTGAATGTGAGTGGTCTCATGCTTCGCAGCCACGCAAAAAACCTAGTACTGCACCGTAGGGTACTGTGACTTCGATTAATCCTTTAAGCTTCAGTTTTGTCTTTTAAGTGGGTAGACAAAGCAGACGATTTGATGACAGGAAAATGCTTCAATGCATGCTTTGACACAGGCTCTAGCGATGGAAGAGCCTAGCTGCTGAGTAAGGCGTGCCAAGTTCGCCGGCGTGTCTTATTGTGCATGCTTTGTGGCAAAACGCCTTTTACTAAGCTGGCCTGCACCCTGTCCATCTGGCATAAGGACTGTCGCACAGCAGACAACGGAGCGCGAATACGATCTGCTGGTCGCAGGTGCGTCGAGCCAACGTTGCAGATTCACCGCTAGCAACACTGGCTTCTAATGTTGACCTTTGAGATTTTCTGCGCGAGCTCGCCTCATTCACGACCACTTCACTTTCTAAACCCGAGAGCCTTGGGATGGCCCTTAGTCGTGTGTCCAATTTCTCAATATTTCCAAAAAGCCAGGCACCACTGCTGCTTCATGATGTGTTGCCGTAGATTGTCACCGCCGCCGCTGCTGCTGCTGGAATTGGGAGATTTGATGCGCCAAAGTCAATTTTGTGGCTAGACGAGTCGCGTGAAAATCGGGTGGCATTGCAGCTCAATTCCCCGACATTTGAATCGGTCACGTTGCTCTGTTTCGAAGCGACATCGACTTACCACCGGAGAATTTCACGTGAAGGGGACTACCTCATCGTGGACACAGTAGCCGCTGTAGAATTCCCATGTTCTGTGTTTGTCGTGGTAAATACAACGTCAGCAGCTTCCGGGGACTTGCCTGCACGCATACGTTGGCAAATTTGTCAACCTACTCACATAGTGTGGTGCCGGGTGACAAATTCCAGGCACATGCTGCACCATTGAATGCCACAAAACAACGCCCGAGAGGCTGGATGTGTGCTGCACCACTCGAAAACATGGCGGGCGATCTATCAGACGTCCCACACGCTGACTTGCTCGCTCGATGCACAGAACTGGAGCAGCAGCTCAAGGCACAGACGGCTCAGATAGCAGAGCTGACCAAAGCGGCCAGCGAGGCCAACGGGACGTCTCTATCACCAAGCACCGTGTCAAGTAAACCGGGCAGAGAGTTCGATGCGAGCCGCCATTCGACACGTTTCATAGCACTGAAGTTCTCCTACCTAGGCCACCGGTATAACGGCTTCGAGCACGCCAACCGGTGTTTCACCCCACTTCCCACGATCGAGGAGGTGTTATGGAAAGCCCTTCGCAAAACAAGACTAATCAATCCGCCTATACCTGAAGGCGCTGACGCGAGCTACGAGACTGTTCACGACTCGAAAGAACGAGAAAGAAGATACTACATACATGGCAAGTCACGCCCTGCCGATGCGCATCGGAAACAGCGATTGGAGGTCAGCTGGGAAGGCTGCCAGTACAGCAAATGCGGCAGGACAGATCGAGGTGTTAGTGCCTTCGGCCAGGTGATTGGTATACGCGTCAGGAGCAACGCGCCTGTCCAGAAAGAGGAGTTGCTAGCCAACAGCGGTGAAGAAGACTCGCAAGACGACACCACACCGCTTGATGCAGATGCATTCCCAGAGCAAGAGCCACTTTCGTTCGACCCAATCAAAGACGAGCTACCTTATGTGTACATGCTGAACATGGTATTGCCGCCAGATATTAGAATCTTGGCTTGGTGCCCTGACCCACCAGAGGGTTTCGACGCGAGATACTCATGTCAAGAAAGAAGATACAAGTACTTTTTCACCAATCCGGCCTTCTGCCCCACGCCCGGCCCAATGGGCTTAGTGCATGCAGATGGCTCGAGAGCTCCAGTCAGAGAAGGATGGCTCGATATTGAGAAGATGAGGGAAGCTGCGAAGAAGCTGGAAGGCTTGCATGACTATCGGAACCTCTGCCAGATCGATGCCAGCAAACAGATGCCCAGCTGTGAACGGCGTATCACACATGCTGATGTTGAAGAGGTCGGGTCTGCGCCCATGGCTTTCTCCACAAACCCGGAATTGAATGCTTCTGGTATCACCCCGGCGGTGGTCGAAGATGGTCCGGTCCATGAGATCGGGCCCAAAGTCTATGCGATCGCTATACACGGGTCTGCATTTCTGTGGCACCAGGTTCGATGTACTGCAGCCGTGTTGTTCCTGGTAGGACAGGGCCTTGAGTCACCTGATATCATCGACAGGCTGCTGGACGTCGAGCAGACACCAGGCCGACCACACTACGCAATGGCTGATGATGCTCCGCTCGTTCTCTGGGACTGCGTCTTCCCGTTTGACGATGAAAATGGAGGCAGAGGGCTCAAGTGGATATATGCAGGAGACGAGGCTAGCATAGCTTCCCTGACGTCCAAGGGCGACGGTAAGTTTGGTCTCGGGGGCGTGGTAGACGAGCTCTGGACACAATGGCAAGAAGTAAAGCTCAAGGAAGCCCAGATCAGCAGTTTGTTGTCGCTAGCCATGGCCCAGGGCGATGTTAGCTCCATAGAGCGAGGGGGCTTCCGCGATCCGTCGTCCGTGAAAGCAAGAAGCCAGAAAGTGTTCGAAGGGAGTGGGCAGGCGAGACTCGCGGGAAAGTACCAGCCACTGATGACTAGACGGCTCATGGACAGCTTGGAAACACTCAACGCGAAATACATGACCACGGTCAAAGGCGCTCGGCGACTTGCCAGAAAGGAATCGCCTAAACCTGAAGATTGAAGCTTATGTTCTACTTGTGGTTGCCGTACAAACATTTTCTAGAGCCTCTCCAGACCACCTCGAGATCAGCCCGTCGAGGTAACAACCTCTGCTCTGTGGTTAGCACAAACCAGGTCTCGTGATTGGCGTACTCACTGGAAAGACCACCACCACCTCGTTTGCTCCGGTGACAATGATCGCGAGGAAGAAACGCACCTCGAAGCCTTTGAAAGCTTCATGGATGACGAGATCTTGGATCTGCGTGGTAGGTATGAAGGTAGTAGTCGGACTTAAAAAGAAATATGACGAGCTAGTCGAAGTCTGCACACCGAGGCCCTGAAGTACGAGCAGGCTCTCCTCTGCACGACATTAGCATGATGTTGGGCACAGGTGAGTCCACCGACCTGTGTAGTCCCTCCTTACACATAAGTACAATGTAATCAAGCTCGTGATGCACAACACCCACCATTGGACATTGTCGATGATGAGACGAAGAAAAACATGCATCAACGTAGCGTCCAGCAGCTGCTTCACATGCTGCTCAACCTCAGACATGAATGTCAATTGTAGCTTGGCGAGTGTAGCCAGCACCGTGTAGAATGCTACGACTAGGCGAAAAACATGTCGCAGGATTACCACAATTTTCGGGGGCTCGCGAGTCCTGCTCGAGACTGTATATTTGACGGCTGTGTTCGACGAAGATGAAATTCGTAGGTGCTGCGACGTTGATTCTGCCATTGGTCAGAGTCTGCTCTGCGAGACTCAGGTGTGTTTCTATGACCCTAGATATCGTGGTACTTCATATTGAAATTCTTGCTAGCGTGTTCAACCTTCAACAAATCTAGAGCTCTAATTCAAGTTGATTTGGAACATTGGTGACCATATAGAGGAGGATCAGTGTATGCTAGAGTGACTTTCTCATTTATCATTCGTATCGCGGTCGGGCTGTACAAGTAGTGGCATAGAATTCGTGGGAAAGGTCACTACGGTTGCGCATATGGCCTATGCTATGCTGACGGTAGTGGGTAACCGCATAGACTGCCTGTGAACGACCCTGGAGGCAGTGACGTGCATACAACAAGATTTCCTTGAACCAACAACGTTTGTTCTTTTTCGATCCGGCACATAATCGTTAGTCAACATGTCGGACGAAGAACGTAGAACACCACCTCCAGAATCACGACCTAAAAGTGCTGATGGGCAAGAAATCGCGACATCGAGACCACACAGCCGTAATGTAGAGGGCAAGCGGAGCAAGTCCAGGTCACCACCACAAGAAGATCAACGCGAGAAGAAGCCGAAGCGTAAAGACGCCGGATTCAAGTGGAAGGAGAAGCGCAGAGATGACGACGATTCACCACGAAATCGCGACGAAGGTTTGAGGAGGGGCTACAAAGACCACTATAAGCCGCGCGAACGGTCACGGTCGCGGTCGCGGTCGCGTGAACGGCAGAGATCTCGGTCGCCGCGAAGAAGAGATTACGGCAGGGAGGACAGACACGATGGCAAAGACCGAGACGGAGACAGACACAGAGATCGTGGTCACAGGGACAGGCGGGATCGAGACGGCCACCCTCGTCGTACAGACCGAGACCGAGAGAGATCTGACCGCGACCGCAAGCCCAGGCCAGAAAAGAAAGCGCCGCCACCAGCACCCTCGATTCCTCAACAGGAGATGATTCTCGTTACGGTCAATGACCGGCTTGGCACAAAGAAGCAGGTCCCTTGCCTACCGTCAGACACAGTCAAGGATTTCAAGGCTGTAGTTGCTATGATGATCGGTCGGCGGCCGCACGAGATACTGCTGAAAAGGCAGAGCGAGAGGCCGTTCAAAGATTTCTTGACCTTACAGGATTATGGTGTGAGCAATAACGTGCAATTGGATTTGGAGGTTGATACTGGTGACTGAGAGAAACGGGACGTGGTAGGGAGAGACACAACTATTGCTTGCTCTCCGTGGCATTATCTGCCGACCACCGGCTGAAGGAGTCGAGCTATTCGCGAGTAGAGCAGGAAGCTTTGCAAAGAAGGACACTGGTCAGTATTGTTACATCCCAAGGCATCCGAGGAGGAGTAGCCTTGATGACAAGCCATTGGAGATGTTGACTGGCGTTCTGTTTCAAAGAATCACCCATACATGGCACTGGCTTCTGGTGATCTACAATCGCTTCCAGTCGAGATTGCTGGAGGCTCGTATCTAGCAATGGGATCTCACCGGGGTGACTTGGACTGAAGCTCGCTTAAGTCCGAGGTACGGGCAGCAGCCAGTTGCACCGCCTTCAAGTCACGGTACACCTGTTTGCTATTCGAGGGTATGCAACTATCATATTCCACAACTGCCGAGGAGGTAATTCAGGTTGTACAGCTGCCATTCAGGTGCCGAGGTCATCACCGTTCATGACAACACGAAAGAACTCTCGAAGGTTCAACGCTTTGGCGGTGAAGGCTACACCGACCACTTCGCTGGCTTCACTTCCACCAGAAAGCCCTGTCTCTGTCGTCGATCAACTCAAAGCCGAAGACAGCGACGAGGTACTCTGCCGCGTGCACTCGCCGCCGGGCTGAGATGCGCCCAAAAACCGGCATGCGCGAAACACAGTTCGACAACTTGTTGGCGTTGAACCCAGACCTGAGCAGACTGATAGTCTCCGAGAAGAGCCTGTCACATTGCCTTGTATTGTCGCGTCTTACATGCTGATCAGGAGTGATCTTGTCCGGCCTGCACCCTCTCGATCAGGAGGCTTTCACATGCAAAAGCATAGCACCAAGTATATCGCTTAGTAATGCATGGCCTAGCGGCCTAGTGCTGTAAGCAGCGTTGCGTCATTCGCTGGTGCAAGTTTGGGAAGAAGGTTTAGCGAGCCGAGTTTGATGGTTCGCGAACTCTGCAGCCGAGTCAGATATTCGTACCTAAAGAACTTTTTTGTTGCTGGAACCAAAAGCACTGTGTTGCACGTCTCGCAACAGACAACATGCAGCCCCAAGCTTCCTCGACTCACGTCCTCCTGTAGCTGTACGCTAGGCAATCTTTTGTGCTTTCCCTTCCAATCTCTCCCTTCAAGAACTGTGCATTCTTCGAATACTCGTGCTCGCGTGCACTTCCGATCGCCTAGGTCAAGATGGTCCGCAACATCGTCGTCCTCGGAGGATCTTCCCACAAGGCCCTCACAGAAACCATATGTGAGACTCTAGGGCTCCAAGAGGGAGAAGCTACGTTCTCGAAATTCGCAGTTGGCGAGACTCGAGTCGAGATCGGCGAATCAGTCCGAGGTAAAGATGTGTATATCATCCAGTCAGGAGGAGGAAAGGTGAACGACCACCTAATAGAGCTGCTGGTCGCAGTGTCGGCCTGCAAAACTGCTTCAGCTACCAAGGTCACGGCTGTCCTGCCTCTCTTCCCCTACTCGAGACAATCAGACATTCCCTACAACAAGGTCGGCGCGCCTCTGGTCAAAGGTTCGAATACACCTTCACGAGCAGGTTCTACCGACAACACGGGCCAGCACTACACATTCGAGAGCATTCCGGGCACGCCTTACCCCGAGCGAAACGAGTCGAATGGCGTTAACAACGGCCCAACCCATCACCTCAACCGGGCTGTCTCGCACCTAAGCATGGACGAGCTTTCCGACAGCCCAAGCGCGCATCAGGCTCGATTCAAAAGCTACAAGAAAGAAGAAACCTCGCCCGATAAAGAGTACTTTGGTAGGAATCGAGCTGTAAGCGGGGCCACCCAGCATGTCGCACATGTCAATGGCATCGCCACTCAAGACTATTCTGCGCAGACGAATACGAACGTTATGACGCCAGATTGCTTCAAGCCCAGACCTGGCTACCGACAGTGGGTTGCTCAAGCGGGCACTCTGATTGCCGATCTTTTGACCTGCGCCGGTGCTGACCACGTTATCACCATGGACTTGCACGATCCTCAATACCAGGGCTTCTTTGATATTCCGGTCGACAATCTTTATGGCAGACCGCTCATGAAGAAGTATATTCAACAGCACATACCAGATTACAAGAACGGTATCGTGGTCAGTCCTGATGCAGGTGGTGCGAAGCGTGCTACTGCCATCGCGGACAACTTGGGAATGGAGTTTGCTCTCATCCACAAGGAGAGAAGACCGACTAAGATTACGGATCGACAGAATGCGACCATGATGTTGGTCGGCGACGTGGCTGGAAAGACTGCTATCCTTATCGATGACTTGGCTGATACCTGCAACACGATTACACGGGCTGCGAAGCTTTTGAAAAAAGAAGGTGCTGCCAAGATCTATGCATTGGTCACTCATGGCGTGCTTTCTGGAGATGCCATCGACAGGATCAACCAGAGCGCGCTGGACAAAGTGGTGGTCACGAACACGATCGACCAGCGCGAGCATCGTAGAAGATGCCCTAAGCTGGAAGTGCTCGAAGTGGGCACTGTCTTTGCAGAGGTGAGTCTCATTGCCCCGGCGCCTACAGCATCCACTAACACTTACAGGCCATTCGACGTGTCCACTACGGCGAGAGTATCAGCGTACTGTTCCAGTACGACTGAAGAACCGGTCTTGCAAAGAGTGGCTAAGAATGTCTACGGTCCAGGCTCGTGGATCTACCATGTCATTTCCAGAGTCAGGCCTGGAAGCAGCCTGCTGGTTTTAGACCACCTGCAAGCTCATCACCATGTAGATGATGTAGCCCAAACGCATACATGTAGAAGTGCTCTTACCAAGTGCTGGGTCGAGCCCAATATTCGCATGGGTGGTGTTCTCCTTTGCCAGTTGGAAAATCTACGCATCATACCTACTGTTGCTACATCATCCACAATCAGCTCTTCGGCTCTCGTCCTCCGCGTTCATGGTTCTCTTTCTGCGCTCCTGCTTTCGATCGAGTCGCTGATGCTATTACGTAGCCACGCTAATCTCAATACAGATTACCTTTATCATTGCAGAGTTCGCAGCCGGGCAGCTTCGAAGCACAACGGCTCTCACAAGTTATTGCTTTGCATTGCGTTTACGACAAGCTCTGAACGATCTGCGCTGAACAACGTGCAAATGACCACTTGACGCGTAACAAACGCAGAGAGCGCGAACCGACGCTGCGACTAGCACCTGCTTCGTTCTGTCGAAGGCACCGTCATGTATCATGTCTCTTTATCGGGTAGACATCTGTGCATACACCTTCTATCTAGCCACTACTTGCCATCGTCAGACCGCGTTGCCACATGCTGTCTTCTTGCACTCGCCGTTTGATCGTAGGTTACTAGAGTGAAAAGCGCTCAATGCAAGTTTCTTTGAACATTGTGTATCACTGAAATGGAATGCCTTTCAATGATGACCATCCTGACCATACCTCACTATAGCCCAAGATTTAGAATTGAGGCCCACCTATACGTACATACATGAGAATGATGCTGGCCTTGACATGCCTGTGCTCTTCTTCAGGACCGGTCCGCATCATCCACGACGCCCCCTCTAACGCCGAGTCTATGTTCCGTCTTGGTACCACCAAGTAATCAATAAACAACATGACTAAAAGTCACACAATCAGGTCCCTCGAGCATGATGCCCAGATCGGAACTCTCGGCCGGCATCGCGAGATCGTACGCGCCCTGTCCTGGTTTCGGGTAGAGGAGCGCCATCTCGTCGAAGTCGTCGTAGTAGCCTTCGTCTTCCTCGTCGGCGTCAGGGTCAGCGGTTGAAAGGCCTGAGGGTGGGACGGGGGGCGGAGGCTGGGTGTTGGGTTTTGTGGGGGTGCCGGCGGTGGGATGGGTGTAGATTGGGCGGTTGCTGGTGGTGGAAGTGGCTGCGGGTGTGGTTCCTGAGGCCGAGTTCGATGGCTGGACAGCAGGTGTGGATGCTGAGGGGGAGGTGGTGGGTACTGAGGATGATGATGAGGCTGGCTGGGGCGGCATATGGCCACTGGCGGCAACGGACGACGTGAATTGAGCGCGGAGATGTGGTGGGAGCTGGCTCGGAGGCGGTGGTGGAGGCATGCTTGTGGTGTTCATGTTGAAGGGCGGTGGAGTGGCTGAGGAGTGTTTCTGGTCGTTGGCCTGAGTCACTTGTGGTTGTGAAGGGGTTTGAGCCTGAGGCTGTGGCTGGGATTGTGTTGATGGCTGCGGCGGCACAAAGGTTGGGTACGGCTGGCCTGGCATGAACTGTGGCGCTAGGTGCAACGGTGTCTCGAATATGGGCATGTTCGGGGCTAGATTGGCAGCTTGCAGGATGATCTCGATTAGTCTTTCTTTTGCCAGGGAACTCAGATAGTCTTTTCTTTGTGCAAGTGTGAGGCTCATCCCAGGGACGAGAGGCAAGCCGTAATGCGGTGTCACCTTCGCTACTGTCGGCGTGGCACTCGGAGTTATCGTAGATGGGGTGATGGGTTGTGCCATCTGTGTTGTAAGCTTTGGTAGCGATTTATTCTTCCTTTTCGGATGCAATATCTTGTCACAAGCTGTACAGAACCACTCGGCTTTGGTGTCTTCCACGACTTCTTTGGGGATCTTTGGATCGTGACAACGCTGATGCCAGCATTTGTTGCAAGCATCGCAGAACACTATGACGTTCCCGGGTGGACCGTGTTGGCGGAGACAGTGTTCGCAAAGCGCAAATTGTTCTCGACCTCGATAGACCTTAGGCTTGATCTTAGGGTGTTTTCTTATCGACGGACTGGACGTTGATGGGGTGATGGCAGGACGTTTGGTGGAGGGACTTGCTGTTGACGTGACTGGTGTGATGATGGGAGGAGGCTTTTGACTCTGTCTACCGGAGCGCGTGTGCGTCGCTGCCGCTGGATTGTACTCTGGTGTAGACTCTCTGGAGAAATCGTCGAGCTCGTCTTCGTCTTCATCATCATCGTCGTCTTCTGCCTTGATCACATCCGAGTCTTTGCGCTTCCTTTTCTTGGCAACCTGCTTCGCCGGGGGAGCAGGGGAAGGGGTCGAGACAGCGACAATAGTGTCATCGTCTATTTCTGTGACTTCGCGAGAGAGAGCTGACTTGCGAGGACCTCTTTTGACACCAGGTCTGCCACGACCCAGACCTTTGCCGTTGATGACGCTGCCGTCTGGCATTATGTAGCGGTTCTTCAGCTTGCCCCTGCTCGCCGGGTCGAGTGGTAGTTGGAAGGCATTTTGATTGACTTCAATGACATCTCCATCGGTTGAAGGGGATTGTGCGAGGCTGGGCGGAGGTTGGCTTTCCGTCCACGGCGTCGCACTATTACGCCGAGAGGCTGAGGCCGATTTGGCAAAGCCCGGATCATTATCTGTGAGCATAGCATCTTCGTCGTTGTTCAGATCGATACTGGTCGACGTGGCAGACAGTGCGTGGTTATTGGTGACTGCATTATGGTTGGCTTGAACGGCAGCACCGGTGCTTGGGGTTCTGCTTTTAAACGATGATGCTCCTTCTGAGCTCAAATCGATGTCTTCCTGGAACGAGCCTCGCCGGGGTGGGGCGCCTGATACTGTCCCTACACCATCCATATTGAGACTGTCTACTCAGGTGCGGCTATGAACGTCGCCCGAAAAGCCTCAGGCTTTATTCGAACCCGGAGACGGGTAACCAACGGCCAGCCGCACTGGCGTGGTACTCGGGACGCAGTGACAAGCTTCTCGAGCGTAAAGCACTTAGAGGTAGCAAACGTTGTCGTGCCCTGATCTGAAACGATTGTGCCAACGTCTCCTGTATAGCTTTTGATAGGCAGTGGGGATTTGCATTGGGCGACTGCCGTTCGCTGAAGGACCATTGGACGGCAAGGAGAGTTCACAGCGTCAGCAGCGTGCCACGTGACTTTCTTGCAAATCCTAAACACGGTTACGCGGCTCAAACACGCTTGTCATCCCTGTCCAAGCTGATGAGATAAGCTCACCCAAGCGTGCCAGAACCCACCAGTAATCCACTGGCGTCGGTCCGTTCTGGTCTGCGCAATTTGTGCGTAAAGTCGCCATCGTTGCTCACATTGTGCGTCCATGAACCATGTTCATACCTTCCACACGCATCGCACTGATCTTAGCACAGCCGTTAATGATATTTGGAAAACACTATTCTACGCAGTATTCCCTCGCAGCTAGATGGTCTTGTCTTGCTCGGTCCTTGCCACGATCTTTCTAGTCGTTTCCTCATTCCTTCTTAACATATCGTATAACAGTCGCCACTACCCCAGGTCTTTGCAGGTCAAAGCATCACTGCCCCCAGCCATCAACACTGAGCTCGTGCTTCCCTAGAACTCCCATCCTTTTTGACAGGAGCAGGCTTGCTCCGAAGTCCTACAGTTACACTTCCCACAATCCGCACGACCATAACCAGTAGCACTGAGAAACAAAGTGACAAGGATATTGTACCGAAGGCTCGAAACATGAGCCGAGCCGCGACGCCGTCGCAAGACATGTTGACAACAACACTCTTTGTCACCAACCTACACTGCACATCTTGCGCATCACACGCACAGGATACTCTCGAACCCCTGCGTGGGATTTTCAAGATAGATGTGAACCTACTAAGCCATAATATTTATGTCCAGCACGAAGCCGGTCTTACTTCTCAAATTGCTGACGCCCTCGTCGACGCTTCATTCGAAGTCCGCCATGTCACCACCAGCGACAACTCAGGCCGTGTGGTCAGTACCTACGATGTGTCCGACAAGGTTGACCAGCTTACGCACCAGAAACGCCTGTCATTCTTTATGAGCCGTGCACAGAAGAAGCACATTGCCAACTGCAAAGCATGTCAGAGAAGCCATCGCAAAGGCGCAGTCGGTCGCGCGTGGTCAAGGATATCGCGAAAGAGGAAAATCAACCAAGCATCGCAGCTTGAAGCTGGCCTACCGACCGATGCCGAAACTGATGGTATCACGTCTGTCCAAGCTGATGCTGCCAATACGAAGGAGGCCTCGACCACGTCCTCTACGGGCCAGTACGTCGCCACTGTCTCCATCACAGGCATGACCTGCGCATCTTGCACCACCGCCATCACAACCGAATTGCAGCAAATCGACTTCGTCGAAGATGTACAAGTCAATCTGCTATCAAATAATGCCACAATCACTTTTCATGGCGAAAGCTCAGACGCCAGCAAAGTGGTCGAGGCGATTGAAGATGTCGGTTTCGAAGCATCTATCGATAGTCTTGACTCGATACCAGCAGAGTCTTCCGCATCCTTGTCTGGTCAAGCGAAGATAACTGTCGGCGGCATGACTTGTGGCTCTTGTGTCGGTGCTGTGACTAGAGCTATACAAGAAGTCGATGGCGTTACTGATGCCAGCGTCGACCTCATGAGCAATTCTGCCACTGTCACGCTAGCTGACAGGTCTATCGTCGACAAGGTCTTGCAAGCCGTCGAGGACGCTGGCTTTGAGAGTTCTCTTGTTGAATTCGTGGAGGATACTTCAACATCGGAGAAGCTTACACAAGTCCGTACAGTTGAGTTCGAGATAACAGGAATGTACTGCTCGGCGTGCCCACAGAATATCTTCACGAAGCTTCGGCAAGCTTTTGACACCACGGTCGAAGTCCTTTCCTGGCCATCGCTAAAGCAGCCTCGTATCACCGTTCGCTACGAGCCTACTTCAGCTGTGAATATCAGAAGAGTTAAATATGCAATCGAGTCCGCCGACCCAGTAATTGTGGCCTCTGTCTACCATCCGCCGAGCATGGAAGAGAGATCCCACGCCGTACATCAACGAGAAAGCGCCCACATCCTACGTCATTTGCTGTTCACCTTGGTGGTAGCAATACCCAGTTTCATCATTGGCATCGTCTTCATGAGCCTTGTATCACAAGACAACCCTACCAGACTATGGCTTGAGGAGCCCATATGGGCAGGCAATGCTATGAGGATGGATTGGGCAATGTTTATCATGACCACACCGGTTATGTTCTATGGTTCGAACCTCTTCCATACCCGAGCCTTGAAGGAAATTTGGGCATTGTGGCGTCCTAAGAGCAAGGTACCTGTCGTGAGAAGGCTTTACAGGTTTGGCAGTATGAACTTGCTCATCAGTGCAGGAACATCAGTGGCATATTTCTCGTCGCTCGCTATACTAATCATGGCGGCTACGAAACACACCAATCCCGATACAGCACTCACGGATATGGAGGCTCGCCACTCGACCACGTATTTTGACACCGTCACCTTTCTGACCCTGTTCATTCTCTGCGGCAAGTACTTGCAGGCCTATAGCAAGTCGAAGAGTGGTGATGCTGTTGCGATGCTTGGCAAACTCCGACCGACAGAGGCACTGTTGATTGATGCAAGAAACAATGCCCAGGAAGATGCGCACAAGCCCAGTCAGAGGAGTGTTCCTATCGATCTTCTGGAGATTGGAGATATCGTTAGCATACCGCATGGCGCATCCCCACCGAGCGATGGTACTGTGGACCAAGATGGCACATTCTTGTTTGACGAAAGTTCTCTGACTGGAGAGTCACGGCCGGTCAAGAAAGTCCGTGGCGACACAATATTGACAGGCTCCGTCAATGTCTCAGACCCTGTGCGTGTTCAAGTTAGAGAGCTCGGTGGCAAGTCAATGCTTGACAACATCATTGCTGTGGTTCGAGGTGGTCAAGCAAAAAGAGCTCCCGTTGAGCGCTTCGCCGACATCCTTACAAGCTATTTCACTCCGGTCATCACCTTGATAGCCATTTCGACCTGGATCATTTGGCTGGCTCTTGGAGAGTCAGGTGTTTTGCCACACGATTGGCTCGATGTGCCACAGGGTGGATGGCCATTCTGGTCTGTCGAGTTCGCTATTGCTGTTTTTGTCGTGGCTTGTCCATGCGGGCTTGGTCTGGCTGCACCAACGGCATTGTTTGTAGGAGGTGGCCTAGCGGCGAAGGCAGGTATTCTCGTCCAAGGTGGTGGCGAAGCATTCCAAGAAGCTTCTCAGCTGGATGCCATCGTGTTGGACAAGACTGGTACACTGACTGAAGGTCAAATGCGGGTCACAGACGTGCAGATGCTTGACACGCAGGAAGACAAGAACAAGCTTCAGCTTGCTATGCAGCTTGCCAAGGCTCTAGAGGAATCGAGCACTCATCCGATCGCTAAGGCGATTGCGAAATACTGCGAAGAATACAAGTCAGCAGCGGTAGATGTCAGTACCCTCGATATCAAAGAAGAGGCTGGGCAAGGTATGAAGGGAACATTTGAAGTGCGCGAAGCAGAATCCGAGAGGATAATCAGATACGAAGCCACGATCGGAAACGAGCGTCAAATAGGTGCCCAACTCACAGCCAACAGTTATCTCGCATCATCCTTGAGCCGCTATCAGTCTGCCGGCTGCTCTACGGCCATCCTGTCAATCCGAACTCTCGCAGAGAAATCCAATGAACAGTCAGACATCATAACACCCCTTGCAGTGTTCGCGATAACGGATCCGATACGAGCAGAGGCAGTGTCAGTATTACGCGCCCTTCGTTCTCAGAATGTTGCTGTTTACATGTGCACCGGTGACAATGCAACCACGGCTCGTGCTATTGCCTCACAGCTCGACATTCCTGTTAGCAATATCCGAGCCGGCGTCCTTCCACAAGACAAAGCAGCCTATATCCATGAACTACAGCATCCAGCTTCGGGTGGCAAGCGCAAGATTGTCGCCTTTGTTGGCGATGGAACGAATGATACGCCGGCCCTCACCGCTGCAGATGTGAGCATTGCTCTTTCAAGTGGCTCTGACATCGCACTTACCTCATCGTCGTTCATACTCCTCAACTCAAACCTGACGACAATACTCCACCTTGTTAAGTTGGCCAAACGTGTCTTTATGAGGGTCAAGCTCAACTTTTTATGGGCAGCTGTTTACAACATATCGCTCATTCCGGTGGCCGCCGGAGTGTTCTTTCCCATTGCCCAATGGCGGTTGAGTCCGGTATGGGCGGCGGCAGCAATGGCGGGTAGCAGTGTATCGGTGGTTTTGAGCTCATTGGCATTGAGGTTGCCAGAGATCAGTTTCAGACGGTCACCTGTTGAGCCGACAGAATAGATAGTCACATAGCCTGCAATAACCAATCTTTGTCTGGTAATCCATCACTTTATGCATTCCAAAACTTGATTCAAAGCCTTAGATTGTTCATCAACTAACTGCTCTTACTTGCTACTTTTGCATTCCTGCCGAATCGGAGTCTAGGATCGACAAAGGTTTGGGGTGACTACAACGGTAAGAGTGTCTTCGTTCACATCTACAGTCTTTTACAGCCCGCACCCTGGTCTGGATAGACGAACACCTTGCCTGCTTTCAACATATCACGATCTACGAGCACCGGGTAGTTTCAAAGGTTCGGAAACACTGCAGATGAAGTAATAGCAAGTATAGATCCATTCCAAGAGACGTCGCTACCATGTTGACTGCCTCGTTGATGAGCCACCATATCGATACAAAGCTTGCTGGTAGAGTTCCCCAAACGTCAATCTAAATTTCAATCTCGATTTCAATCCAAATTCAATCTCTGTACGTCTTGTCCAACGACGGTCACCAATCTCAATACGTGTTTTGAGAACAACCCAATCTCAACTCCTGCCATATTCTGCTGATGCCCTGTCCTCCTTCGCCCTTACAGACCCTTCACCAATCGTCAGAGCTCTCATAGCCGGCCTCTAATCTCTGCTCAAAGTAGTCGATAATGTAGATGTCGGTGTTGTCTCCGAACCAAATTCCTTCCCGCCACTGATCAATCAGCTCCCGGACACGCTCCTCCCACGCGAGATCCCTGTCCAGATGTTCATCTCTCGCGACGGTGATGAATCTTGTCTCGTACTCATCACGCAGAGCCAGAGCGCGCTCCTCCCATGCCTCGCTCTGCATGCTCCTCACACAGGCGATGAAGTATTCCGGCACTTCCTCCTGGGTGACAGCCTGGTACGGTCCCTCCGCAATATCAGTCGTGTATCTGCCCACGACCCTCTTCATATCCGTCTGTGTCCTCACTTCACGCGACAGCACGACGTAGGATTGATCGATATATGCGTCGACGAAGTTGTCCCATATCTCGGCTCGGTCGATGCCCGGTTGTGGAAAATCTGAGTGGCGGTTGTCGTCGTTGGTGTATATGCTTGCGGCAGCGCGTGCGGCTCGCAGATCGGAGGCGACCAGGCCTGCTTGATTGGATGGGTGCATCCAGAGGATGCCAGTGCCCCATTGGTGTTCAGCGAGCTGTCGGGCCATGTATTTGGCGTGGCTGATGGCCATCTTGGCTTCTCTGGCTTGGCATTGGCTGGTTTGTGTTTGTGTTGCTGACATGGTGCTGATGATGTTAGTTGTGTGTCAAGCTTATCCATGTCATGTTGAAGAGTACATACTTATCTTGTTTGTGTATTTGTTGTTGTAGTCGGCTGTGGTTCTAGCGAGCTGTTGCTCGGAAGTCGAGCTGCTGTGACGAAGTCCTCTGTTGTAGCGGTACTGACGAACTGTTATTTGAAGTAGAAGTTCTGTCGAAGTCCTTTGTGAAGGAAGTTGTTGTGAAGCAACGATACTTACTACGTAAGTGATTAGGTATGGAATCGATGCTTGGAAAAGAAAATTGAAGCTGGGAAGGCACGAGGTACTTATAGGAATTGAGGCCGAGCTGTGCAAGCCAATCTTTGCACGTTTGACTTAAGTCGGATGTCCATGCTGTGAGGACCTGATCAGGGCGAGGACCTGACCCAGCTGACCATCGATACTGCGGTTATATCGGCCAGAGGTTGCTGAGGTACGCTCTGGCCTGGGCTGAGGTTTGGTACCGCAAGTTGGTACTGCATTCGGATTGGCCAGAAAGTGGCTTGAGTGGATACAACAATGACTCAGCAGCATTCTCTGTGAGGACCTGTATTAGAATCTGCTTGAGGCGACCACTCGCTGATGCAAAAACAGTAACAGCGGCTGGTAGACCATAGGTGTGCGCTCTAGCTTGGACAGAGATTTGGTTGCGCACATCGCTACTGAACACGCATTGGCCGACAACTGCCGTGCCTGAGACATGAGTATCCTGAGCTGGAACCAGACTTGCTAATCTTCACGGCGAGGGCCTGATCATACGAGGCAACTGCTCACAGCATCGGCGCAGTATTAGTGGCTGGTAGATGCTGCGGGTAAGGATGGTGAGTGATGAGCTGCGAATACTAGGTAGGCTTGCTAGTATCCTTAGCGAGGACCTGACTGTACGGGGCAATCACGAACAGCGTCCATACCGTATTAGTGGCCAGTACATGTGGGTCCGTGAGGCACCAGTCCATTTCGACCTAGAGAGAATCAACATTGCTGCTCGAGGCAGTTCTGTCTACTTTGATGCAGTACCAACTTCGGTCACGCTGTTCTCGAGAGGCTTGTACGTCTCGCCATATCTCGTTCTCTGGTTCTTAATTATTCGCGACGAAACCACGAGAGCACGTGACCAACATAGGAACTCAGCCAATCAATCTCACAGCATCTCAACCGCTAGGCTTGAAAATGGCACAATACCTGCTTCTCATCGTCAACTAGCTAGAAATCCAACTCAGGATGTGCCTTGAACATACGTAAAGGCCGTTTGCCCATTCTTGTATCGGACTAATACATTGCTACATAGATGCACTTCGTTGCTCAATCTGCTCCCGCCACCTCTCTCCCTTCCACATCACCAATAATACACCGACGAAGGCAAGTCCACTCCCAAGAATAGCATACATGACAAAAAGCCATTGAAATCCAATATCATCCCCTAGGTCTTTAGCATAGAACGCAAAAGTCATCCCAATCATCTGTCTCGTGAAATTGATCATCTGCGCCACTTCCGCAGAGTTCTGCTTATAGCAGTCAATAGCATACGTATAGCATGTCGTTGTAATTATCTGCAACCCAAAGCATCCCAGTCCGATTGCGAAGATAGGCGCAAACCAGTGCACATGGTTGTGATAATGTAGCGTGAAGCCGTAAATCAGGAGTGCTGCTGGAACCAAGATCTCGCCGGGCCAGATAAATGCTAGGCGGACTTCGGGTGGCGCAGAGCCTGGTTTTCCGGACGCTCGGTGCCGGTGTTGAGCGCGGATGTAGAGTTTGTCAACAATCCAGCCTGCGAAACACTCGCCGAGAACGCCGCCAAGGGTTAGGGCTGTGCCATAGGTTAGCCCAATGGTGAGAGCATCCCAATGGTATGCTTCGGAAAATATGGCAGCAACTGTGACTGCAGGGAGAATTGAGGCGAAGCCGTACTGTGTGGCGTAATACAGGGCTGGAAGTAGGACCGACGGGTACCAGGATATGCTGAGTGTGTTGATGAGGAAGCGTAGTGGTTGTAGTGGAGGAAGGGAATGACGAAGTGGTGAGAGGAGGGCGAGGTGCTTGGAGTATGTCTGTCTTGTCATCTTTGGTGATGAGGTTTGTGCAGACGATGATGACGAGCTTGCCGACTTTGCAGGCTGGCCGTCTGCGGCGACCGATGTGCGTACTGGCTGAATGTACAGCGTCTCGGGCAGGCAGAAGAGTGACGTAATGAACATGATGGCATCGATGATGCTCACGACCTTGAAGATCCATCGCCAGCCCAGGTAGCCACCCACTAGACCTCCCAAGATTGGAGCGAAATGGGAACCGGTAGTCATGACCACTGTGAAGAAGCCCATTGCTCTACCTCGTTGATGCGAGAAGAAGAGATCTGTGACTGTCGAGGCGCCTAGAGCGAAAGCAACTGGGAAGAAACCGTTAAAAACTCTGGCGACGATGAGTGTGCCGAAGGACGTTGCGTAAGCACAACCAAGTGCTGATGCGAATCCAAGAAAGGTGGTGAAGAGATAGACCGGTCGTCGGCCGTATTTATTAGCCACCGGTATCCATAACCAGGGCGCGACACCGTTCAGAAGGATGCAGACTGTAGTCTGGTATGAGGCGACTACGGTGCGTACACCGAACTCTTCTCCCAGACCAACAAGGGCTGGGTTGATTGTTGCGGTGTTGAGTCCTCCCAGTGCTGCGAGTAAGGAGACTTGTGTCAGAACCATGATCTTGACCCATAGCGGCCATGATAAAGGGTTGTCAGGGTCGTCAGATGGCGCATTGATCGTCGAGAGGGTGCCAACGCTGTCGGGTGTTGTGAGATCTCGTCTGACTTGCATTACAGCTTTTTCAACGTTACCGACTTGGTCTTGGTGAGACATCTCGAGAGGGTTCAAAGGCTGGCTGCTTTGAAAATATCATCTGGCAAATTTTGAGGGTCGAAAAGCGCACAGCACAACACATGCCCTGCTATATAGACCTTCGTCGCTACCTATCTCGACTCGTGCCCTCTGCAAGCCATGTCTTCAACCTTGCAATATGTACACTTGCATCATGTTGCTCGAGGATTAGATTTGGTCGAGCAGAATGGTGTTCCTGAAGATGTGCTGATCAGCCACTGACGTGGCCTGGCAGACGAAGGCGCTTACACAATTAGCGTATGTTGCCGAACCCCCCGGACGACAAATCGTTAGCGATTTGTTCCTGTGTCTCGCTCTAGAGCGATAGGGGTGCTAGCGCCCGTTAGAGATACGCAAAAAGCCGTTCCAAGCATTTTTATAGCTGCAATCTAGGGACGTGCCGCCTGGAGAATCACAAACACCTGCCTACGAATTGTGTCCGGGAGTCTCACACGTGTTGGTGATTAATTAGCTCGAACGACGTGGACGCAGAGCAGGTACCGCTCTAAGGAAAGCTGACATATCCTCGAGAGAAACCCTCCCGATATTGATCGCCTTTTAGTCGAGAAGAGCCGGGGTGGTCAGTGCGTTGTCAAGTTAAAAAAGAATCATCAAGCATGTTTTACCTACAGTAAGCTTGATCGTCGCTGCCGAACAACGAGCCGTTTGCCGTCTACATGTAAGTTCTTACTGGACCGGCCATTGCCCGCCATGCACGCATAGCTATTTGTCTATTACAGGACGAAGCTACACTCAAGAGGTTAGGGGACGCGATGCAAGTGGCATGCGTCTGAGTCCGACTACTTGACTGCTCTGAGTAGAGAGACCGCTGAGAAATGTTTGAGCTGTTCTTTATATTCCACACTGACCTACATTCGGGTTTTACCATCCTATACCTGTAGCTGTTCCCACAGGCATATAACATCGTGTTGTAGACGTCGCTTTCCATGTCTGTTTTGAGCGGATGCCACGCGCCTGGAATACTGCTGGTCTATGCGAAGCCGACATCACCCAGGTACCTGTCAGATTTCCACGACTGGTACGATACAGAGCACGGCCCTGCACGGCTCAGATTGGGGGACAGATACTTCTCGAATGGCTTCCGGTATAAGTCAAGAGACAAGGATACGGTTTGGCTAGCGATATACGATATGAAGGACTTATCAGCAGGAGCGGACCCTACGTACACAGCTCTGCGAGAGAACCGGTCGCCTCGGGAGCAAGCAGTCTTCAGACATAAGCTCCATATGTTGTCAAGGCAATTCCTGCGAGTGGAAGCAGTATCAGGGTTTTTGGTAGGACCCTCAGCGAAACTTTGTTTAATCAGCTTCAGTGCGAGAAACGAGACAGCGCAATCGATCGGCTCCTATTATTGCAAGGTAGGCTCCGAGTAACCCAACCTGTTGAGAGATGCTGATCTGGCTCAGGAAGTGTTCACAGTGTTTCAGAACAGACACAATTGTTTGAGGTCTCGACTATTTAGGCTTGTCGATGGCACCGGCAAGGACGATAGTCATGCGTCCTTCCTCGGCGTTCATGACTTTGGTGCAGATGGGATGAATGACGCATCTGAGGCCAGAGAGCTTGTGGAAAGCACATTTCGAAGGCAGGAGCCAACTGTGGCGTATCCTAATGTACAGATGTTCGACTTCCACCGCGAGTTCTCGGCGTGCGAGTATCGTACGCCACCATCAAACGATGCTGGTGAACCGAGCTTCAAGCGGGATGAGCCCACAAAGATGGGCAGGTTATGACGCGATGATCTGGCGAACAGCGGTGTTAGAGGGATGCGATCAAGCCGAGTCGCGACCGCGGACTGAAACGTGGGCTCCCGTAATACGCGTTTCCGGCTTGGACGTGCAACAAGGTTCGTGTTGGCGGGCGCCATTGGTGACTCTAGCTTCTTGACTGGTCGCGACTGCCACGTTTCGTCAGCCACGGGACCCTCACAAGCCTCGACTTTTGCATAACTTCGGTCCCGGCCTTTCTGGGTATCTAGACATTGACTGTCTTTTCGCTTTGATCCATGTCACTGCTTCATTCTGCTATTGCATCGTTGCGATTCCTTCCCCGTCGCAATGCAAGCTCCGCGGCCTAAATTGTGAAATGGCAGATTCGATAGACCGCAAATCCAAGACCAAGCATCGGAAATCAACATGCGCTGGTTGTCGCAGACGTAAGGTGAGTGATCACCACGGATGATTCGCGCGTCCATTACCCGTTTCTCTGCTGGACTGTCCAACCCATGTTGTGCAATGCTGATCTTTCGCAAATACAGTCAAAGTGCGATGGTAAAGCTCCTAAATGCACCACGTAAGGTTCCTGCCGACTGTCAACCGCGTGGGATTTCAGGACTGACACCGCGGACAGCTGCATAGCGTACAAGGATGAATGCGTTTATGATAAGCCGTGAGTCGACTTGTCAAGCTTCAAGTGCTCCTGTTGACGCCGCTCCAGCCCTTCCTTGGCCTATGTTCGTGCCCTTGAGGACGAGGTAGATCAACTTCGAAATCAGCTTAAGTCTTTCAAGACTCAGGCATGGGTCAACAAATCTTCCCACCCGGAGGAGAAGAAGATTTTACCGGCCACCTCGCCGATTGCTAGTTCTGCCTCCTCGACAACGTGGCCGTCAGAGCAAAGTCGAAATGGAATCCTGCCTTACCGCTCTCCCCGTCCCATCAAGTGGGAAGCAGATATCAGCGTCGACGATCGTGGCTCGATCTCCTTTCATGGCTCAACGTCTGCCGTGCACGAGCCGCCAAATCTGGCCCAGGCGGTACAGATGTCTCCAGAACAGATCAAGGGCCCGCAATCTCAGCAGCAAGACGAACAAACCAAGCAGGATCTGCGACAGAATGCTCAACAGCAGCGCCAACTGGAAGGCTTTGCCATTGCTAACACAGCTCCACATGTCAACTTGCCCAAAGAAGTCTCTGAAGAACTCTTGAAATTTCACTGGTGCTGGATCCACCCTTTATTTGTCTTCGTCTATCGACCGGCTTTTACCAGAGGGATGACTCTGGTCGATAGCCAGCCAGGCTCGCCAGATCCGCCATACTATTCCGAGACTCTTCTGAAAGTCATGACATCTCACTGTGCTCGATTTTTGAATCATGACATCTATCAACAACATTTCAATACAAGATTTACTCCCGCGGAGTTTATGCAACAAACCACGCACGAGGCTCGAGTCAGTCTTGCAATGGAAACGTTGAATTCGAGCTCAATATCGACCATACAGGCACTACTGCAGCAATCTGCAAGAGAGATTGTGTTTGGCCGAGCATCCCAGGGCTGGATGTATGGCGGTATGGCTTTCCGTATGGCTTTTGACATGGGCATCCATCTTCCCAGCGACAAATTGCAAAACTTCGTGAAAAGTCTCTCAAACGAAGACATTGAGATCAGGAAACGCTTGTTTTGGAGTTGTTACACCTGGGACAAAGTACTGAGCCTGTACCTTGGTCGTATGCCAGCTTTTACGCCCTCTACTGATGATGTGCCGCTATCCTTTCTCGACGACTTCACCGACACGGCCACATGGTCGCCATATTACGGAGAAACTCCTGATACCCAAGCTCGAGCCTTGCCTCATTATCCGCCAACTCCAGGCTACATCGTCTCTTGCTTCCAACAGCTCAGCAAACTATGTATCATCATCAACGACCTCATGCAAAATATTTACTCCGCGGAAGCCGCTGCAAAGCGAAGCGACGAGGCCCAGCCTGAGGACACCAAAGCGAATCAGGAAGAGCCTTTCGTGAGGGTATCGAGAGCTTTGCATGATTGGTGGCTAGAGTTGCCATCCCATCTCCGAGTTGACGTTGATCGGGTACCCAAACTAGCACCACCCATACACATCATGTCGCTCAATCTCCTCTACCACACCGTCGTTGTCCTGCTTCACAGACCAATCGTCTTAGCTTCGCAAGACGTGCAAGCTCAGAACAGCGCTCGATCCTACTCGACGTGCCTCTACGCAACTGCGGCTATTCACGACCTCCTCGTCCTCCAGGCTAACACGTTCGGCCTGGGGCAGATTTCATATCTTAACGCTTACTGTGCGTACATGGCGGCCACTGTCTCAGTCCTTCGCTTCGAACGGGAGCTCCGCTCTGATGAAGACCACAGCGTTACGTCACAAAGGATTGGGCTTGACTACCTCCTTGATGTCATCTCACGCAGTGCGGGCAACATGCCAGGGCTAGAGAGAAGTGATGCAATCATCAAAAAGCGTATGACCGGTGTGGTCGATGCCCACCTCCGTGCAAATTCCCATCTCAGTCCGCACAGCATCGCACAGCAAGCCGCAGCAGTCGGCCCTTCATCGGATCAGATGGTCCTTGCCCAAGCAAATCCTTTCCAGCAAATCTCCAATCCTGGCGTCGGGCATGTATTCGACCCAGCAGATCATGCTCGGCAGGTAAAACACGAATCCGAAGATGCGTCGAATCCTAGGCAACCCGTCACAATGGCGTACACAGATACGCTGTCGAGCGATCTTCAGGGCCAGATGCCCTTACCAGCCTTTGTAGACGACTTTCTTCCTGCATTTCCGGGACAACAATTTCCTGTTGGGTCCGAGTACTACCTTGCCAGCGGCGACTTCGATCCGCAAGCTCGAATGTCTTTGATGGGATTTAACCTTGATCCGCATCCTAAGCTCGACCCAAGTGCGATCAATTGGGACCTGATGGACAGTACATCCATGCAGGGCGGCGCGCACAACATGTAACAAAGTACCTCGAGCAATACAGTGAAGATGCTTCAGCAGATCTCGACCTTAGTGAGAAGACGCAACCTATGCAGGACATCTCCATCATTTTCTGGCCTGGCTATGGGACATCAATAACAAACAGCGGCAGTGTCCGTTGTCGACAAGGCATGAATGGCGCGTCGCCAATCGAATGCGCCCTACCCTGTCTTCACAAAACACCACCTTCGGGTGACGACTCAGCAGCCGACGTCGGTCAGTAGGACTACAGCGAGGGACATTCAATTACCTCCGTCTACACTCAAGCTATACAGCTTGAGATATGCGCTATTGCATCTGCGCGAGTCGCTTTCCGTGGCGCTCAGCCTACAGTCTGATTGTAGGCTCACACAGAACCAGCCACTCAAGCACTCTGCCTTCCATCGTGGTGCTATGGAGGCGAGCATCAGAGATACGAGTATTACTATGTGACTTTTCGATCTGGACGGTTTCGGGTAATGTCTATTACCAATTCCCCCGTCCTTAGTCACGCCTTTATCGTCCAACGAAAGCTGAGCATACGGCAAGAGGTTTCAGCTGGACGTAGACCGCACGATGTGTCCGGCGTGCACTCATACCAGCATGAAGCTCTTCGGGCCATCCTGATTCTCAGAGCCTGCCGTCTCACAAGACCAGTCGAGCATTTATTGAGATATTAACAAGCCCACAGCTACATCGTGTGGTCCGATCTGGTTCCACATCTGCACTATTCGGTAACCAAACCAACGTGGGCCATCGACAGACGACATCCAGAAGTCTCCACGGCCACTCTCCTTGACCGAACACTATATACGCGCTACTGCAGCCGCCTCCAACACCGTTGGGCATCGAAGAGAACAGCGCAAGACAGCACGACCTGATCCATCCCAGCTTCATCGTGCCTGCTCGACATGCTAGCATTTGGTTTCGCTGGCCGTATGTGACAATACGTGTCTAGTAATGGAGCGTCCCGATGGCGTCTGCACCGCGGCAATGAATGCCAACTCCCCCTACTCGGGTTACCGCCACGCAGGCATAGCACGCTGTTGCCTCAGCAGCGTCTGCAGCGGAGAAAAAGATCTCGGGTAAGAGATAACCTGTCCCTGAGAATGTACTCAACCACGAGGAGCAAATAGGGTGCGGGTAGGGTCGATTTCAGTATGCCGGTTATCGCACTACTTGTCTCATTCTGCTATGGAGGATAAGGGCATAGTAAGCCCAGGAATGTAAGACTACGAGTACATATGCCGAGACGCGAGCACACCGTGTTCATCTTACGTCTCACCTGATCTGAGCACGTTGTAGCCCCTTCGTCTAGGCTCCTCTCCGATTACCACTTGTTGCTCGGACGCCCCCTAGGTCCAACGTTGCGGAACCGTTCTCAAAATTCTCGTCGCCAACCATGTCGGCATCTAGGTCTTCTCGCCACAGGTTGATTGCTTGGTTGATAGTGTTATGGGCTTCTGTGTCCCCGTCCCTATTACCACGAGTTCGTCCTATCTGAAGTGCTTCGACTCTTGCGCTGCGCATAAATTCTCGCTGTCGTCGTTCCCGAATGAGTAATGCTTGTGTAGTTGGGCTTAGAACTCCTGATGGTTGACGGGGATCACGGTCGTGACGACCAGCTGTGACGGGTGTGCGGACCATGCCTGGAGGCGCAGTGTATGCTGCGTTGTATTCATTGAAGTGATCTCCACGACTGAGGTCTGCTGGTGTTTGTGGTTGTAGTCTGGCAGGCATGGAGTCGTCGTATACAGTGAATGACCCGTCGAGGAATTGCTGGTATATACGCCGCTGAGCTGTTTCAGGCGTCTTCGGTTGCATGGTGGGAGCAATGCCAGAGACAGGTGGCAATGTTGGGGAGGAATATTCGTCTCCGGCTGCAGACGTCTGGGGAAGTAGAGGAGGTGAGCTAGGCAGTGACCTGGATTCTGGGGAAGACGAAGAGCCAGGCGCGCCCTTTTGACTCAACTCAGCATCCACGTTCTTCTCCAGTCGCATGTACAGCGGGGTGAAGACTTCAGCTTCTGGACGCAGGTTTGAGACAAGTCGAACGGTTGTTTTTGTTGAGCCGACACTGGTTGGCAGTAGCTCGTCGTCTAGAGATAGGTGTTCTAATATCTCCGTTGTCTTTCTCATACATGGCATGTCGTCCTCATCTGGTTCCGATTGGTCGCAGGAATATGTCTCGCTGCGTCGACGATAGGTCTTATTCGACCAGGGTGAGAGAGGGCTGTTCTTGTCAATCTGCCTTCCTGTCGGCGACTCTGGGGAGGCGCCATGAGCGAATCGGAGCAGTGAAGTTTGTCTCGGTGCATGCGCCTTGCCACCGCGCTTGAGGCTGGGCGACGCGACAGCGGCATCTGCGCTGGGATTCGATGGGTGGGCAGACAGTTCAGATGGGGAGTGCTTCGAATAGATGCGGGCGAAGTCACCGTCTGCTGATGTTTTGCAAGAACTCGGCCGTGTCACCTCGGGCTCACTCGAGAATGACGATGCTGTGCAGAGGTCGAAAGTCGATGGTGCAGGCGTGAGAGAGTGCCCGTGCTGTGACCCTTGCTGTGCAGTCTCCGCCTGTCTGGCTCTGAAGTATCTCACAATCTCCTTTTGCTTGAAGCCTTGCTTCAGGAGACCTTGGTATATGTCAAGCTGCTGTAGATGAGAGTTCAAGTCATTTTGCGAGATATCAATACCCGTGGCTGGTAATCTGATCATTGTCAGAGCGATAATGAGGCCGCTACCTTGATGGAGCAATCTCACAATCAGCGAAGAGATCCAGATGGTCAGACTATAGCTAGGCGACCAGCTCGGAGGGTGAAGAGATACTCCTACTGACAACTCCTACCTTGCGATGACACAACTTCCGAAGGGCAACCGCATCTTCGTAGTCAAGACTTAAGGAAGGTGCCATCTCAGTGCTTTCCACAAATCCGAATCATGAAGAGGCAAGCATGAGAGATCGTGACTGTGCCGTGTAAATATGCTCATTCGAGTTAACGATTCTCTGTCTGCATTAGCAGTCACACAGTAGCGAGGACCTATCTTTGTGCCAGACAGCCGGCGTGAAGACACGGCGACAACAGAGTACTCAAGCAGCACACATTCATGACGAATAGCTTCTTGATGATCAACTACACGGTGGACTGTTGACAGTGTGAAGGGTCAGCGCCGAGACATTTCGAACAGAGCTGTATTGACTGCTTTTTCCACAGCACACGTTCACCACGTCTTCGAACGTCCTTGTACGCTTTTCCTATTGTCTCTACTACTGTGGGCGTGTGAGTCGCGGCAGGCTAGAGATAGAGAGAAAGTCGTCAGCAAGGCGCTGTTGAGATTGGCTACGAGATTGGGACTCCAGTGTCTGGAGATGGCAGGTAATCATGGGTGGTGTTGCGATTCGGACGCCTTCGGTGGTAGCGGATACAGGAGGGCCTAAAAGGGCCTTAGGAGATTGCAGCACGAGCTTTTACAAGCCACGTTTGTACTGCTGGTGAGACGTCGACGGCGCCTACTCACTTGGCCTCCTAAGCCGAACAGGCAAGCCAGTTGAGGAGGAAGGTTGTCGGCCTGGAACCCTATCGGGCTTGATGTCCTTGGGTGGTTTGCAGGGTTGGGCCGTCTCATGCATCACCTCATCATTTCGGAGCATTTTGGTACTCGCCTGCTGCTGCTACTTGCTACTTGCTGCTTGCTATTCGTATCGCCGTTCTAGTCTCGTCAGCATGTTTCTGTACGGCGGGTTGACCTAATCTTTTGCCCTCGTACAACAGTCTCTCGTTCTCGAATCCAAGTCCACTCGCTCCAACAGCCCCCGATCAAGTGTTTGCTGCACGCACGAGTCGTCTGTCCATACGATTCTGGCCTCAGTACAGTTCAGTTTTCCACGCCATCCCCATCTCCATCCCCGCAAAGCGACCGCATGCCGGCTAGATGATCATGCGACAGAACCTCAGACACTGAGTACGATATGTCACCATCTTTACGCGTCTGAAACATCGCCATTGGACTGTCCACCGAGGCGGAAGCGGTAGCCAACAGCGCCTGGTCTCTCTCTGCCTGCGTCTGCTCGGCCTCTTGCGTCGCTCACGTCACCCCATCGCGGCCTAAGCCTCCTCCAAGACACACAGACAACCTCCACCATGAATGACCTATCGCTGGGCCGGCTGCGCATTGCCAATCCTGATGACTCGTCGCCCGAAACGCCGCTCCAGCCTCAATCCTCTTCGAATGCGCTACCCTCTCTGCCTGTAGTGTCACCACTCACCACCACCGATGCGGAGGACTATCTTGGGAACCAGTACACGAATGACCGCCCTGTGTCACCCCCCCTCGAACAGCAAAGGCCACAAAATAGCTATGTGTCTCTAGCCCAAAGCGACCAGATCCCCTCGAGACAATATTCTCAGCAACGCCCCGACAGATATTCGCAGAAGCGAAAACTTCCCCAGCCCTACCAGGACCAGCAGCAACCTCAGTTCTCTCAGTACCCCGCCATGATGCCCCAGACACTCCAAGATCGAAGTCAGCAGTCCAGTCGACCTGGCTCCATGTACTACGCCAACCTACCCGTCAGCAACACAGGAAGTGGCTTGACAAGACAAGGTTCTTATAGAAGAGACGGAAGTACCGGCTCGAGCACTCCGCAGCGAAGCGTATCAAGAAGGACACCACAGGCAGACACATATGGTGACAGGTCATACAGGCCAACGCCGCAGTCTAGCCAGAGCGGCGCGGTTCCACAGCGCAGACCATCTCGCAACATACAAGCCTCGAGATTCGGTTCCGCCCCAACAGCTAACACACCACTCTCGTCCACGCCGAACTCAGCCGTCGGCGGCTTGTCTGCTTCTCCATATGCACTCGAAGCCGGTCCGTTGTCGACCGCCGAAGAATGGCAAGATAAGGGGGCCGCCGTGGGTGTGCAGAGAGAGTACGACTCCAGTGGCCAGTCCGTCCTCAAGCCCATCAAGAAGGGTGTCAAGGACTTTGACTTTGGCTCGACATTGGGAGAGGGCTCCTACAGCACCGTGCTGGCTGCTCTGGACAGGAGTACACAGAAACAATACGCAATCAAAGTCCTGGACAAAAGGCACATAATCAAGGAGAAGAAGGTAAAGTATGTTAATATCGAGAAGGAGACCCTGAACAGATTGACAGACCACCCTGGAGTCGTGAGACTCTACTACACTTTCCAGGACGAGCGCTCGCTGTACTTTGTGCTCGACCTCTGCGCTGGAGGCGAATTGCTGTCGGTATTGAAGCGCATGACAACCTTCGATGAGGAATGCACGAGATTCTATGGTGCCCAAATCTTGGACACCATCTCCTACATGCACAGCAAGGGTGTGATACATCGCGATTTGAAGCCTGAAAATGTTCTTATGGATGACCAACAACACATCAAGATCACCGACTTCGGCACTGCCAAAATGCTCGAGGCTCATCAAGACCCATCGGGACGAACGTATTTCGACTCAGATGCAGGTCAACTGCGAGACCGTGCCACCTCGTTCGTTGGCACCGCGGAGTATGTCAGTCCGGAGCTCTTGACCGATAAGAACGCCTGCAAAGCGAGCGATTTGTGGGCTTTCGGGTGCATCATATATCAGTTGCTTGCCGGCCGACCACCATTCAAGGCGGCAAACGAATATCTGACCTTCCAGAAAATCGTTGCGTTGGAATACGAGTTTCCAATTGGCTTTCCAGAAACAGCACGGGATCTAGTGGAACGACTCCTGGTGCTTGACCCTCAGCAAAGGTTATCACTCGAAAACATCAAAGCCCACGAGTTCTTCAGAGGCATCAAATGGGGCCGTGACCTCTGGAAGGAGAGAGCTCCTCGACTCAAGGCATACGTGCCCCCACCTAGGGCACCTATTAAGTTGAACGGGGGCGACGATAGCTATGGCGCTGCCGACGTGCCTAGTCACAGCACGCAGCCGACCATGATGCCATCAGCCAATGGTTCGAAGCCTGCAAAACCAAGGGTCATCACGGAACTTCCTCCGCCTAGTCAGCTGGACATCGAATGGTCACCTGTATTGACAAAGAACAACGAACGCATACTCAAGCTTGGTAACTTGAACGTCAACATGGCACAAGGGCCTCACAGCCCGGGCAACGACGGCGGCAACAAGTTCTCGAGATTTTTTGGTGGTAACACAACCAAGAAAAGGCAGCGTTTGGTGATGGTCACGTCGAGTGCTCGCATCATCATTGCGGCCGCTGGGGGTGAGGAAAAGAAGTCAAAGTCGGAGATCAATCTGCTAGCACCTGGCACGGAGATACTAAGTTCGATGGATTCGAAGGGAACAACCCACTGGACCGTGAGCACAGTAAGTGAATGGTAATGTTACGCGCTACCAACAGCTGACCCCGTTTGCAGCGCGAAAAGCACTACACCTTTGAAGAAGTGTTGTCTAAGTCGGCCAATATGAACACCTCGGCCATATCTACCAAAGAATGGCTCGAGGCCGTGGACAAGGCCAAAGAATTCGTGAACGCTCAGTCCCAAATCCGCAATGCTCAAGCAGACGAGAGCCTGACGTCGGGCGTGCTCAGCCACGCCAACACCTTCGAAGAACACACAGAATTGCAACGGTCCTCTCCGCCGACACAGGGTCATAGAGGGATCTTGGTGAAGCAAAACTCTCAACTGGGAGATAACGATTCCTTGAAAGGCCGCAAACGATTCAGCAAGCGGCAAAGCAAGAGCGGGCTGACGGCAGTCTTCTAATGCTTGATGAAAGTGATAGCCGCATGCTTTGGAACCCGGTTTTGGTGTAGTCCAGCGGCATTTGTCCATAGTTTTCGAGCGACGCCTTCCCCTTTATGTTAATGTGGTTCAGCATCAGCGTGGTCATACGGAGAGCAGCAGTCATAGCGTTCGAGTACTGGTGTGATAGGGTTTGTGCATAATACTAGGCGAAGGAAAGCCATATAGAAGAGAGACGACAGTACAAGATATGAAGATACCTAGCGTGACGGAGCAGCACATAGTCGGTCCCGGTGAAGCAGTCTCCTTCCTAAAAGGACATCGGCGACGAGCAGGCTGTCAGGCGTCAGGTCAAAAGTACAGGCTATCCATACCTGCCTAAGTAATGATGAAAAGGCATTGAAGTCGAAAAGTCGTGGCTGTGCAGAACCATCCCATTCCTCATTCGTCTGCCATACTTCCGCACATCCCGGATAACAAGCCCGTTTGTTCATTGGATGTGGTCGTCTACCAGCATCCAACAACAAAGAGGCAAGCGAGTCATGTGCATGATGTTTCGGAAACTCTCAATCATTGCTGGTGGGCGGCCAAACCTTTGGACGCGAATTGTTGGTGGGCACTGTGGGCTAGCCTAAGAGAGCTTCAAGCTAAGCCAACTTAGCGACGGTTATGCACGGTGAAGGCGAGCTCTGCAGTAGATCCTGGCAGAGAACCGATGCTGTTTCGGAGTGTTCATGCTGGCTGCCGTGTCATGGCATGTCTTTGTTTTGATTGATGAGGTGCGGGAGGTGTCTGGTACATCTCAAAAGTCGTTGCTCGCAAGGCAGCTCTCTGGCTTTCTCCTTCCTTCGGTCGACAGACACAACTGCCACAACAGTAACATAATCTTCGCGCTCGTATCGGTCCAACTAGCAGGCAATCTGAGGCGACGCAGGCAATACAGATTGGCCTCGAGGCCAAGGCACACCACGCGCCCCTCCCAAATTCTGTATGAGCACTCCATCACGCGATCTGTGAGCAGTCGCCGGTGTGCGTAGTAGGTTCTGGGCTGGTGCCGCATCAAAGCCACCCGACTATGCGGCGGAAAGTCATATGAGTGCGCCTACCATAATTGACTCGGGAGGTGCACGAAACACCTGGCGAAGCACCAGTGACAACATTCCTACCATGGTCTCGCATGCAGAAGTCGCAGAGAGCTCGCGACGAGCACCGTCGATTACATCTCGAAGCAGCCGGACTCGCCATCACCACAACAGGACACGACATGGTGCTCCGCCATACCCCTCGCAGAACGAATTCCCGTTCTTTGCTCAGACAGGTGACGTGGAGATTATAGTTAATTCCGATGGACAAGAGAAGCGATATCTGCTCCATAGACTCATGCTCGCGCAATTTTCTGGCTTCTTCGATGCAGGGATGAGCGACGAGTGGTCGAGATCCCGTGCGCAGCTACTTGCGACTGAGAAGAGACCAGAGCAGACGCAAGCACTGAGTATCATCGGCGAAGAGCATTCCGGATCTGAGGTGTCCGGTTCGATCCTGGGACCCAACATCACACCTGAGCAGGCGAGCAGAGCAACATCAAGTCGCAAAAGATGGCGTTATGAGCTGAACTGGGCGACTGTTAACAACGATGAAGAACCCATATTAGTGCAGAAGGCACCACAATACCAGCAATTCGAGCCCACAGCGACGCCACCGCTAGTCGCGGCACAGGCACGACCGAGACCACCGTCCTCAACCTCTCACTCTTTCTTCCGCTCTATGGCGAATCTGTCGCGGCCATCGCACGCCGGACACGCCTCCCAGTCAGCAGCCAATCTCTCCGTGCCATCTGACCCTGCGCTATCGAACCCATTGATACGAGACTATGACAACCTCTTCCGCGCCTTCTATAATTATGCACCTATTCTCAATACAGTGAACATTGCCTCGGCCTACTCGGAGTGCAAGTCTTTGCTTGGTCTGGCGGACATGTATGATGCGCTGGCCGTTGTAGGACCCAGGATAGAGCACCATCTATTAGCATTCTCAAGTCGCTTGTTCAAGCAGATTGCGAAATATCCACCATCATACCTCAAATTAGGCTACCTCGCCCGATCAAAGGTGATCTTCTCCGAGGCATTAACGCATGTCGTCGGTCAATGGCCTTCCGCACAGCCGTACCTTAACCCAGGAAACTCAGGAACGGGCTACGAAGTACCGTTGACCGTGCTGGATCTCATCGAAGACAAAGTCGATGAACTAGAAGAGGTGAAGACCAAGGTCGAGGCCAAATTGTTCAGGCTCACGCTGACCACGTCAAGAGGGGAACGGGTCAATCCAAGCAACGACTACTTCGGCTGGCTAGCGATGAGTCTCTTCCGGCAATGGATTGCAGAGAACACAACGCCTGAAGTCAGGGGGATACTGAAGAATACAGCGAATAACTCGAGGCCTTGCAGCAACCAGTCGGGTGCTCCGGCAAGCGCGACACAGCTCAATCTTGCACCCCAGCAGCAGCGATCAATCACGCCACCTGCAAACACAGGGAGAATTTACAGGCTCATCGGTCACACGAATCCCGACGCTTACCTCACTCACGAAGAGCTCAAACGTTTTCTCAGGCTTCAGCCAGCAGGGCCAGGCTCGTCGCTGTACACGAGGGACAATCTACGCAGGTTCGAGCGGAAAATCGATCAAATCAAGAATATTGCTAGGGATATAGTGAAGCCATTAACGAGGAATTGTCTCGAACTGGACGTTAGAGCTTTGAGTGATGGGCAAGGCGGTGGGTTGGGGTACTTGACTTGTGCGAAGGTCGAGGAGGAGGATATTCCGTGGTAGTGGGAGGTGATCAGGATATCTGAAAGGGAACAGGTAAGGACGAAAGAGAAGAAGCAAAGAGATTCAGATGGCACGCCATTTGTTACGATTTATGTTCACGAGGATTGATGGTTTGGTTTTCTACGGCTGTAGCACTGGTTTTAGTTCGTCGTTTGTTTGAGAGGAAGGATGATACCCCATTAGGCTTTGTTTCAGGTTGGAGTAGAGCAGCTATGGTAAGAGCAGGATATCAGGCTTGTGGGATATGTATGAGGTGTCTCGAATTGAGATCAACATTCACCTTTGACTTGCTCCATCCTGCTTCAAGCGAAGCAACCATCTCCTGACATACGATGACAACAATCTATCACGAAATGACAGCGACAGCCGTTCCCAGACTGCACATGCCACCGTCGCCCTTGTCGATGTTTACGCGAGTGGTAGCGCGTGGTGCAAATTTTATCACGCAAGCCCTGCAGTCAGTGTCTCATAATATATTATCTATTGCCAGATTCTGCTTCCACGTGACAAGCACATTCGAGCAAGACTCGAACACGTATCAGCAAACGTGGTCTAGCGGTTATGATTTCTGTCTAACAGCCTGATCAAGTTCAGTTTGCCTGTACACAGAAGGTTCCCGGTTCGATTCCGGGCGTTTGTAGCGGATTTTCTTTTTTGTTCTTTCGAAGAAATCGCTTGTGTGGCAATGTTTTTTGGCTCTTGCGACTCAGCGCCGATTTATCGACATCCCGTTTTGCCATTCGACGTTTTGAGAGGAAGTGCAAGGAGAGCATGAAATGTGCACAGCGCAGCTGACCTTACCATTCATGACACTCGGAGTGAACAACCTTCTTTTTGGCCACCTACAAAAGGCCAGTAGCAGGCACAACATCGTCAATCTCGCTTCCAGGAATAGAACTCTGCTCACGATGTATGAGGAGCTTCGAGGTCATCACGCGGATGGTGGTCTATTTGCAGCCCCCTGCAAATGGTTACGCCCCGACTATTCCTTCATGCTTCGAGAACATTGCCTAACCTGGTACAGAAGCGCATTCGCGTCATCTTTCCCCAGGTTCTCATCATGGCGATCCCACCCCCCAGTCCATCCAGCTAACCATGCATCATGCGTTCTCCGCCCTTCCGCCAAGCGACCTCAATGGTTAACGCAAGTCGACCCTCCCTCTTTCCAGCATTAAGGCATTTGTGCCACTCTCTCATTGTAGTGAGATCGACATTCTACATACACACACCACTATGATGACGTTGACTCCATGTAACCCAAGACGCTGCCGTCTGAGGCAAGGTCGACTCCCTATGGGACTTTTGTAAAGTCCAAGTGACTGCTGGTTGTGCGTCTAAGCCTCATGTGTTCTTAACCCATAAGGCTGTTCATTCCTCGTGTCTTGTGGTCTTTTTACTGGCAAGCTGTAGGCTGGCACGGACAAAACAGAATTCTACAGTATAGGCAACACCAGCAAGACCAAGAGCATCCCATCAACCACCACGATGAGCCGGCGTGAATCGATTATGGGCAGCATCGCTCGAACCCAATCTGTCTCCGACCCCCCTGTCCAAGAGTTCGTCACTGTCGCCGTCCTCCCACCCCGTTTGGCGCCTGGTCAAGCACCCCCAACAGGCATTGCCGCAAGTGAAGCCATGGCGTGGGACGAAGCACTGAATTGGCAGCACAACGAGAAAATCAACAAAGACCCAGAGAACGTCAGCAGAGCAAAGACTTTCAGCAGGAAACTCGGCCTCACCACGCAACGCAAGAAGGCCAATGAAGACGCGCCGCCCTTCATCTTCCGCAAGATGCCTTATGATGTGTAAGTCCGCGCCCGCCTTCCTGTCCAGCCACAATATCTCGGGTGGCCGCGGTCTCGTGGCCCACGTGCTAACAAGGTCCTGTAGATGGAGAAAACATTACGCCAAAGACAAACACGGCCGCTACCACGGCACGCACGCGCCTGCTGAAGACTGCCTGCTCCTGCCGCCAGACGTTGAGATCTGGCGCCTCGACGACCCAGAAACAAAAGCCGACCTCTGGACCCGCGGCAAGACCGCCCTGCCGGTCTACGACGAGACGCAACACGATGACGCGCACACCCTGCCGGAGTACAGTGAGACATACGACGGTCCGGCGCCCGAGGAAGCAAGGCCCGACGCAGTCAATTGGGCCACAGGCAGCGACGCCGTTGTTGGCGTTGCGCCCGCGAGAAACCAGAAGGCAAGTAGCTTTACGGCTGATGGGAAGACGAGTGAGCAGATCATCGCCGAGGCGAAAGAGAAGGCAGCGGCGCGGAAGGCGGACAGGAAGGGCACGTGGAAGGATCGCATCAAGAGGGGCACCGAGTTCGGCATGATGGGGCGGGCTAGCTGACATGCCGCCGGTTACGAGCCTCTCAGCATCAAGACAGCCATTGCACCACGGTTTTGGAAGGAGGCATCCTTTGTTGATGTTCGAGTGTTGAGGCGTTCAGGCTTGATGTGCGACACCGCGCGCGTATCGCAGGACACTTAATACCTTTTAGTCCCATCCGTTTCGAGGACTAAATTCCCCAATGCGTTAGGCGTTCGATTCACCTAGGTAGCCAGCTTTGTATTATACGACACTCTATGCCCCATATGCAGGCCCCGATGTGACAAGTGGTATTTTTATCAACCCGCTTGACAGTTCCACCAAGTTATTCCTCGCGCTATGCGCATTGTCCCCAGTCCTGCTACTTTCATTGCGGCACTACATCTGGACAAGTCAAGCGATCACGTTTCGGCAGGCTAGCATGTACAACACCGAATCAAGTACGCAGAAGGTGCTGATGTAGCTGAATTGTTTCAGTACAACGGACCTTGCGAACGGCCACCTTCTAGGCCCAAAGCGTGTCGGGACGATAACCATGAGTTCGCCACGTGCTTCACGATGGGGCCAGCTAACGCCGACGCCGTTTGGTTGCATGGGCCCAGAGGACCGTGGATTTAGGTGAGTGGGGGAAAACGACGATTGATGACCTCTGGATAGTATCACACGGAGAACATTAGAAGCAAGGATGATGTATTGCATGCAATCTATTGCTTTGTACTCATACAGGGGAATTCGACGTAATAATATCACACTTTTGCGCCTATGCCTTGCACCTCGAATAAATCAACATTTCCGCCTCATAATGCATCACTCGTCATCATTGTCTGGGGTATATTGCGTATCTTCCATCTTGCAACTCAAGCTGCATCCACCACTTTGCAAATGCGGTTCGACCAAGTACATCTAGCAGCAGAAAAATACTGGACTAGCTGCTAATATAGATCGTCAAACATCTGGTCAATCTCATCGAAAGATGTCGCTTCGGGACTCTTGATGTTCCAGTTCATGTCGTCCATGTCTGTGTCAATGTTGGGAAGTTGAAGGTTGGGGTTGTGTTTCGGCACCATCATTGGCGAGCTCACCAAATGCTTTTGTTGCTCCAACACTGACAGGCCACCGTGTGACCTGCCAAACAGTTCCATTCCAACCTCATGGTCAGGGCGGACCGGAAGGTTCTCGACCGGCGCTGCGATATTGATCTGGAGCTCTGAGGTCTGTTGGAGGAGGCGGGAGGCTCTGACGGCGGAAGCGGTCTCAGTGAAACCACGTTCATCGGCTTCAAGACCTGGACTGGGAGCTCGATTTACCGCTCGAGGTCTTGGCTGTGGCATGGGCATTGGATCTTCAGGCAGGCTGTGGCTGTTGAAAGGCGAGCCTGGCGTTGGCGGAAGAGGCGAAGCATGATCGAGCTCAGGTGAGAACAGCTCCACCTCTGGACTGGGACTGAAGCGCATTCTCTCGTGTCTGTCATCGTCTTCTTCCTCGATGCTAGGATCACTAATCGAGGGCGTCAATCTCTTGATGTCTACTATGACTGGTGCGATGATGTCGTCGGAATTCGCGGGGAGCTGACCACGAGGCTGGGTAGTGAGGAAGAAGAAAACTTTTCGAGGATGCACGGGCACCAGCTCTTTTGCTATTGGGCAGGGTGAAAGGGCTGTCCATGGACGTTTCATGTACTGGGTAAGTCGGGAGGAGAGCAAGGCGGCTGGGTTGGCGGAACTGCGATGAATTAGCTGGGCTCGAGTAGGGAAAGAGCCATGGCACTTACTTTGCTAGGTTATGGTTCGTTGAGAGCAGCACCGTGGCTAGTTCTTTGATGAGGTGCGGTCTGTTGCCGGTTTTCTCTAGTTGCTCAATGACGGAGATGACTACATCGTCCTTGATGCCATCAAGGTCGATCTTGCGATATGTAACGACATCGCCAGGAGAGGGTGGTGGTGTATGTGCACCGGCCCTGAGCGGGATAGGTTGTGGTTTGGAGACAGTAAGGTCTGTGGACGGCGTCCTGCGCGGAGAAGGAAGCGGTGACGGGCTGCCGTGCTCTCTCTTGACTCGTTTGGCAGGCGGTGCTGCGTCTCGGGGCAGTGGCTCTGGCGAATCTGCTTTGGAGTTGGAGCGGTGTAGCCTGGAGTTGGGCAGCTGTACGCCGAGAGAAGGCAGCGACAGCGACTTCCTTCTGGTGTTGTAGGGCATTGCGACGGCTGTGATAAGTGAGAGTGTGTCGATGTTGGGTGTGGTTGACACAGCGTCTAAGTGTGGTATATGCTGTAATAGTACTCTGTGAGACGTTCTGTATGCGCTGAGCCCTGGGACTGGTATGGCGCAGGCTGCACTCTGATACTGGGCAGAGATGTGATGCAAATACAGCGCCAGTCAAGGCCCTGTCGAGTGATTGGCGGTGCGCGTCAGTTGGAATGCATTCAGGTATGCAAGGTGCCGGGATGGAGCAATCACAGGCAAAATCTGTACCGCAGCTCCGAATCCACAAGTGGGACAAGTGGGACAGGGTGGACCGGACGTGCAGCTCTTGTCGCCTCCTTGCGTAGACTCACAGATCTACAAGGGACTTTTTGCTGAGCAACAAGTGGCGGTAAAGGGCGACTTCCCAATCAACCTGGCTTCAAGGTGTTGTCGGCGTCGTCTAGACTCAGTGTCTGTGCTTCTTGCCAGCCGATGTGCTGCAGTCGAGTGAAGGTGTCGGTGACGCCCTTTACTTGAATGCGAATGTCGCTGGTTGTTTTCGGCTAGCCTTGGGTCTCGTCTTTCCAGGTAGCTATGTCAGGTAGGATGATGGCAGAAGATGTTTCCTACGGGGTGCAGCGGCAGGCGACTCAGGGTCTTGCAATTGCCTACTGGGGAACAATCTAGATGGATGGCCTAGTGGTTCGGCCTGCACTGGGAAATTACTTAGCAAGCTAAAACAATGGTCAAGCTGCCCATCTAAAAGGCAGCTCTCACGCTGAGCCACGAGACGAGATTCGCTCCTCGAGTGCAGTGATTGCGCAGTGAGATCAGAGAAAAAGTTATCATGAACCTCACAAACAGCAACGATAGTACTGGCCAGGAAGGCGACCATGTGGAGAGTCCATGGTTCCATCGTCGCAGCGAACGTTTAACAGGGGTACGTATAACGGAGGTTAGTGTTTGAGTACCTGATGGTTGCAGCTAACTGACGCCGCCATGCCGTGGCTTTCATGCATATCCTGCACTTGTCTGGGAAGCACCAAGTTGCCCCATTCTGCAGAGAAAGAGTGACAGTCATTGGAGTATCGCAACATGGAAGGTTTGGCAATGGTTGCTCGACACCGATGATGGTATTTTGTAGCCAACCATAATGTGTGCTCAAGGCAGAGCTAGTACTGGCCAAGTTCTGCAAAATTCTTGCCTACTTGGAAGGTTTGAACCCGAGACAAATCCTTAAAGCGCCTTCGAGCTGCATTATCGGTGGTGCTGTCGGCCGGGGATGCCTTGTAGTCCAACGACAGTTTCTAGTGGGATTGCCCAGAAATCTTATCCTGCACCATAACAAAGCTAGAGCCTCCGACCCATCCACAAATGACGCTGTTCAAGCAAATTGAGGTCACCTTGAATGTAACATGCTCGATTTTTTCGAGATGTCTGTCCCATGCCCTTAGTGTCTGCAGCTGTCGCGTGTGAAGTGTCCCACTTTTCGTAGCGCTTGACTACTTTATCGATAAGCCGATCTTTGCTTTTTTTTTCCTTTTTCAAAAGTTCTCGATGGCCACTGGGAAAATTTCCTTGCTGGAAAACACTGTGCTCTTCAGAAGCATTGTCACCGAATCACTCTCGAGCCGGGGCGAGTCTGTCTGAGACGTCAAAACCGCCACCGAAGGAACGATAGTCTTAGCGACAGTAATCCGTATTCGTTGTCCGTCTCGTGAAAACCGAGAATTAATGGCCTTGCAAGTATCCGCCATTTTTAGCATTGGCCTGGTAATACGAGCAACGTGTCACCACGTGGTCCTCCTGTCTGTCGTGCATCCAAGCAAACAGTGTATCGGGACTCTTCTTCGCTTTCGCGATCTCCGACGAGTTCGTCGCGTAAGATTACGGTCTCTCGTCTCGAGTAATTGCCGGCAGTCACGCTGGTCCTAAACCAGTCGCAACAGCACTCGCATATCCGACCACCGTTTATCTCTGCTAGTGTCAGCGCCATTGCGCTTATTGCTTCCAAGGTTTACTATACTCCGTACGCATCCGGGCTACCAACAGCACAGGACGGCTAGTAGATAGACGCATCAAGCTAGTGCTGCTACAAGTACGAGGAAGACGCTATGAACAAGCTTTGGCTGTTGTGTATCCTGCACCATATGAGATGCACCTCTCAGGGTTGGAGCGTCAGCTTTTCCCGCCAACAGGCCTGCTTACATCAACCTGGGGATGGCTTGCAAAAGCTACCTATCATTCGCGACCATTGCGACACGTCACACAGCCTTATACAAAAAGCAACATCGTTCACCAACTTGTCAGCTAATGATTCGTCCTCCAGAAGAGATGGAATCGACGATGCCGAGGCGTGTTATACGCCGTGTGGTTTTGACTTTGCCTGAAGTTCAAGGCCGCTGGGCCGCATCAGTAAATGCCATCATCCGTCGTCCAAGCGAGATATGACTAAGTGCAGCCGAGTCGTGTTGCCCTGGTGCTTTACTGCTTTTGACGATCAGGCTAACGTGCTTTCTCGATCGATGGCCAAGAGTGTTTCGATTTGACATGAAACAGACAAGCTCTGACGTTGTCGCCGGTCTTCTCCATCGACTGACACTGTCGATCACGATGACGGCGCGGGCAGAGGACGATCCCCATTCAGCCTCATGATGGGGTATAGCTATTGCGGACAAGCGACAACACGATGATCACCGACAGTTCCTTCGACATTGGCTGCGGACAACCCGGACTGACCAAAAGAAGTGGGTTCTCACTTCCACCAGCCTGAGAGCCAGCTCTTACTTTCACTCTTCTGCTCGGCCTTCGATTCTTCGAGCGCTTGCACTGCCCCAATAACATCTTGGTCCTTGCGCAATGGTGCAGGCGCAGGCCTCAGCACGACCTCCCAAACTGTCCCGAAATAATACCTCTTCACACGTTCGACGACAAGACCACTCTCCTCGACGACATCCCCTATATCCTTATTGTACCAGCATCCGTACCGGTCAGCGTGCATCGCGGCACTGCTGTCGAGGTAGCTGTTCAACCAGTTCATCCAGTCATAGCCCCTTCCATGCTCAAGGAGAAATATCCTGCCACCCTTTCCATCGTCCTCTTCTTGCCTGAATTTCTCTGGGCTACTATTCACGATCTTCTCGCCAGGCTGTCTCACCAATCGGCCGAGGTGTTGGAGAAATCCAACTGGGTCCGCCATACTACAGACCCCCATACTTTGCACTACAGTATCATAACCTCCAGCTGGTCTCGGGATCACGTCTTTTTGCCCAGCATCACCAACGACGAACCTCACGTTTCCGGTGAACCTATCACCTCTCCTTCTCTGGCTTTGTCGCAGTTCCCACTTGCGTTTCGCGTTCTCGACCATGACCTCACTCTGATCATTAAAGGTCAGACTAGTGATCATGTGCCGCGTCGATCGACCGTAGCTAGAGTCTTCAGTCGCGCTATAGGGTCTCGTATCGTAGAGCTCCATGTTCCTGCCGGTCCCTACACTGACTTCGAGCACATCACCGTACGCTTCCCTGATCAGCCTCCTGCGCTTGGATGCCATCCATGTCACTTTCTCTTGAGAATCCACCTCCCAGTCGAAGTTCCTCGTCGTATCCTTCCATCGGTCACTCACGTCTGCGTTCTGCTGAAGCTTCAAGTGCTCAGGCCTGGCATTGTAACTCTGTACCGCAACACTGTAGGACTGATAGGTATATAAGATGTACGTGCCGAGTGCGGCGCCGAACACTAGACAGACCACGAAATATCCTTTGACGCGCTTTGCGTCCTTGGATGGATTGTAGCTCCCATCGGGACCGTCATCGGATGGATAGGCGATGCCATGGGGAGGAAGGCGATGAGAAGGTTGGGGGACGCGTCTGGGGACATGTGTGCTCGATGCTTGTGACGGTGCTGGGGGAGGGCGAGGTCGAGTTTGTAGCCTTTTTAGTGATGAGGCGAAAGAACGAGCTGCAAAGGGTGCTTTGATAGCTGCTTGCTGTTGAATTTGATATTTCTGAGTAGCAGATGGAATAAGGCAGGTCCTCAGTTTCTTCTGCTCAGCTATAGCGCGCGCCAGGTGAGGGATACGCGATGAGTGGTGGCTCATGGCGCATTACGCTACCCCTTCGGAGGTCTGTCGATAGCAACAACAACTTGAATAATAAAGAGCCCTGAGGAGGACGCACTCACAGGCCGCAGTTGCATCGGAGCCCGCGCCTTGCCTCTAAGAGTACGACATCGCGAGTCAACTCTCCACCCAAGCAGCTCCAAGAAAGACGAAACTTTTTTTCCACCCAAGACCTTCCAGAACACTTCCATGAGCTAAGTCGGAAGGGAGACCGGTCTACAAAGACTGACCATCATGCCATCGTTATCACTTCGTTAACTCTACATTGCCGGGAGGTAAGTCATCCAGTCGGTCAACTGCAGGAGTGTCACTACAGATTCCTTTTGTCACATTCATACCCGCTCAGCATCACCCATGGCGCCCATAGCAAGCTCGCCGAAAGACATCCTTGTAGTTGGAGCCGGGGTATTTGGTCTGTCCACAACACTAGCTTTTCTCGAAAGACCACAATATAATGATTCTCGTATCACCATTATAGATTCGTCACCAGCACTGCCCAATCCCGTGGGCAGCTCCGTCGACGCATCCCGCATCATCAGAGCAGACTACGCCAATCTTTCCTACGCCAAACTCGCCTGTCTAGCACAAACCCACTGGCGCGACCAAACACCGACAGGATGGGGCGGCCAAGGACGCTACAGCCAGACTGGTTTTGTCTTGACTGGCGAGAAGGACCAGGAAGCCTATGTGCAAGAAGCCATGCACAATGTCCAAAACCTAGCACGCTCAGGGCTACCTATGGAACTGGATAAAATCCAACAGCTGACCAGCCGGTCCGACATCAGAAAAGCGACAGGTCTCGTAGGCGCATCTGGCGAAACAGGATACGCAAACTGGAACTCTGGCTGGGCCGACGCAGAAGCATGTGTGGCATTCGCGCTCCACAAAGTCGAATCTCACCCGAACAACAAGGGCCGTGTGAGCATCAAACCAAACACCAAAGTGGCCCGTCTTGCTTTCTCACCCAAGACGCAGCTGTGCACAGGCGTCCAACTCATAAACGACGCAACCATATCCGCAGACCTTACCATCCTAGCAACAGGAGCGTGGACACCCTCAATTCTGGACCTCTCAAATCGCGCCCTCGCGACAGGCCAGGTCCTAGCCTTCGTCAAACTCACCCAAGAAGAACAGGACTACCTAGCTAACACACCTGTAACAATGAATTTCGCCCGCGGCACATTCATCATCGCGCCGCACCCACAAACCCTCGAACTAAAAGTCGCACGGCACGGCTTCGGATATCGAAACCCCATTTCTGTCTCTCCTGCCTTATCCAAACCATCGAGTACATCGCAGGCCTCGAGCACAACCTCAACCACATTCGCCGAAGCAGAAGTGAGCGTACCCCAGACAGACACCCAGATCCCCGTGGAAGCAGAGCACGCGCTTCGAGATGCGCTCGCCGAACTCTTCCCACCCAACTTCGACCCCTCCATGAAGCCACCAAACTACCCAGAAAGTCTACGTGACGTCTCGAAAAGGCCGTTCACAAACACGCGGCTATGCTGGTACACCGACACCCCCAGCGGGAACTTCATTTTTGATTACCCGCCACTCCCGTCCAGCAGCGCAAACACCAGCCTCTTCGTCGCATCAGGCGGTAGCGGCCACGGCTTCAAGTTCTTGCCGATCTTAGGAAAGTACATTGTCGACGCGGTAGAAGGACGGCTCGAGAAAGAGTACAAGGAGATGTGGGGCTGGCCGAGCGAGCTGGCGCTCAAAGAGGAGCTGGGAACTGATGGCCGTGGCGGGAGCAAGCACGTGGGACAAGTCAAGGAATTCCTCGAGTGTCAAGATGGGAGTCGCGCGGGGCCGCACGGCATGATATTGGAGCAGGAGTTGCGGAAGGGTGTTGTGGAGGTTCAACCTGGGTCTGGGGTTCAGAGTGCGAAGCTCTAGGCAGCATCTTAATTAAGGTATTTACATATCCAGCGGTTTTGATTCTTCAGCTCGCAGATGCGCGCACACGATAATCAGTCGCGTCTGTGTGACTCTAGCTGTGGTGTTATCAGCATTTATTGTTCTTCCCACGCACGTCGTGCGGCCGCATTTCAGGGGCTCAATCGACCGAGCCATAAGACGCAGTTTCAATCAATATCTGGATGGTAGTCGATACTGGATCATTGTCCTACAGCTACATGATAAACATCGGCGTTTATAAAGAGGATGTACCGGATGTCCAGCGTCCAGCGTCACATGGAGAAGACCCGAACGGATCGGCTTAACAGGTCAGCGGTTGTGCCAATGTGGCATAGGGGGTCTCTCGGGCCATCCCAGTCCTAGCCCAGAACTACAATCTCACGCCGCACATTCACGACCACACACTTCACGAGTCGGGCTCGTCCAGCTTCCATACTGGCAACGGATCCCGCTGACGATTCTGTTGTCAAGCAGTATGCATGTCTCGCGGCGGAAAAAAGATCCACCATAAGGTATGCATGCAGACTATTCTGGCTGAAGAGAAGCCCAAGCTCGAGTCACAATTCAAGTCTAGGAGATCCATGTCCAAGCAAGGTTCGGACTACGCACCAGCCTCCCTCTTTCGCTGCGCCGCCTTCTCGGTCTTCCCCTTGATGATGTGGCTCAGGTCCCCCACCGGCAATGTGACGGGGAAATCCACCGACTCCAGTAACTGGACCAGGAGTAGGTACCAAACCATCATAGTCAGCGCGAATGTGAGTGCACCTGACGCCTGTTGGCCGGGGGTTAGAAAGATACTCCATCCGGTGGACGTGGAATAGAAGCACTCACCACAAACAGCTGCTCGCCAAGTTCGATGTTACCTTCTGCGAGGTTCCAGAGCGCACCGGATCCACAGCCAAACGAGAAGATTAGCGTCAACAGCGCGCTGAAGAGGACGATGTTAGTTCGCAGGGCGCAGACGGTGAAGATAGCGGTGAGCATCGCAAGCGCCAGGTAGTAAAATCCTGCGTGTCCATCTCAGTCAGCCTTCATCTCGATTCTCCTTTTCTTTTAGTCCTCGGCTCGCCGGGACCACTCAGTGGACTCACCAAAAGTAGCATAATAACTCGGTGTGACCGTCCCAGCAAATGTCTGGCCAACAGGGTCCGAATACTCGGCGCCAACAGCGAACCATGGGATGAGTTGCGTTCCGGCGACGATCCAGAAAGTGCCATAGGTGAAGAAAAGACACATCGAGAACGTGTTGCCGATAAGCCATTCGCCGACCGCGGCAATGATTTGGACCATGCCGCCGAAAAAGATCATAACGGTGCTTCGAACCATTAGTCGTTGCGGTCTAATGCGTGGGCGAACGGTGCCTTACATAAGAGCACCTGCTGAGCCACCCGCACCTCGCCAGCCCATGTTCGCAGCTGCGAAGGGAGTCGCGGATATGACGAAGCCGATGAGAGCTGCGGGTGTTGGATTACCGAACTGTGGGTGGGAGAATTAGCTTCCTTCGCATTTCAAGGAGTGCAATAGAGGCCTTGCAGATGTGGTGGAAGCCTACCTTTTGCCTCAAGTCACCCGCAACTTTCCGCTCAGGATTGAGGTACAGCGTTTCGAACACGTCTCTCGGCAACCAAACATTCTCTGCAGTCTGTATCCTTTGCAGTAGGTCCTCCCGAGTCATGTTCCTTGACAAGTCGCCCTGACTGTCAGGGTTGACTTTGGTGTTTTCCATGTGGCCCGCGTGGTCCGTCATCTTCGCCGAGACCGCAGTTGATTCGAGCTCTCGATATAAACAAAATCAAGAAGTTCGAAGAGAATGCAAGACATGCAAAAGAGATCGAAGCAGGAACATTTGAACCTGAAGCAAGAAAGTCGTTTAGTTTCCCTCGGGTATACAGTAATCTACCTAGGCTACGACGGTAACCCCGGCTTCGGCTATTTAGAATGCTGAGGAGACATGACGGCGATGCTCTCGGTAGTGGGTTGAAACCCCATGAGGCTGGAGACGAACGGATGCAAAGATATAAGGTACATTACCGGGTCGAACGTGCTTCATCCTGTTGACACCTAGGTCGTGGAGATTTGGCATGACTGTCATGGTCCTGACGGATGCTCGTATCATACGAGATCGGACTCCTCTGTGACTTAGTTCGGGGACCTTAGGGTCCAAAAAACCGACCACTCGGCACATAACGTTTCTGCGGGATTAAGCTTTGTGGCATTTCTTGTGTCTGTCCAACGGTAATTCAAGCTACTGACCTTCGGAAAAGCATTAAGGCTACCGTTATGCTAAGAAAACGTGTTGCAGAGCTTCCAGTAGGTACTGACCGACTGCACCATGCTCGTAAAAGATGTCATGCGCTATTAGTCCTCCAGCTCAGCTGTTATAGTAGAGTTCAGCGCTAGATTATCGTAGCCGCTCTATGCCGTCTTGAAGGCAAGCACTCACAGGTGGGAAGCCGCCAACGTAACATCCATTTACTGATTTCCTGTGCTAATGTACTTCCCACGCGTTTTAGTATAGGAAAGGATGACAGAATGCATGTAATACCTGTTTGAGCGAGCTACAATACTGACGGTTACACCTATACATATTTAAGAAACCATTGTTGATCTCTAGAAACTAGCATAAGTTCACTTTACCACTTGTGCTACTAGTATCTTATGAAGGTAGAGATAGGAAAGTTGTAGGTATAAGTAAGCCTAGACAGCCTTTAGAAAGCGCCTAGAAGAACTACGCTAGGACGTCGGTGGGCGCAGGAATTCGGTCTAAAAACAACGAGAACACTGACATGAGCCGAAAGTCCTTGGAACTATTTCCACACAAAGCTAAACTGATAGAGAAATCTCGTCCCTGAGACAGATAGGGTACGAACACGTTAGTCGCGACAGTGACTTTGAGCTAGAAGGCGATGCAAAGGTATACCTTGGGTGAGACCACGAGCAATAGATCCGGTGGTTCGTATGCGCGCGAAAAGAGAAGACAACCATTTTCAATACAATAGAAATTAGTTTGGAGAGCATGATGGATCCTATGTGTCCATCCTCTATTCGTGCTTGAAAGACCAAGAGGATATCTTAATCTCGAGCAGACGAACATATGTCAATAGGCAAGCATTTGCATCACTACTATTCCATAGGCTGCAAGCACCACGCTTCGCCGTCTCATCTGATTCGACCCTCTGTTTCCCTCTGAATAGTGTTGTAACAATGTCGCAATGACGGTACTGATGATCAACCAGCGCCCACAATACCGTTTGCTATGCCGCCCCGATCGGTTGCATTCTCTGAAAAGAACTGCGCCCACATGTGCCGTCTAGTAGGGGCATAGTAGCCGCCCACGTGAGGGAGTATCTCACCACAACTTTTGATGGTGACAAGTTTGCCATCGAAAAAAACCCACTCTGAACGCCGTGCTATGCTCATGATGTCGTAACATTTTAGTTGCGCGAAAAAGAAAACCACACTGAAATGTGATATACTGCCTGGTGGCGCTAGCGGGCGAGGCATCAGGCAGATGCATTAGCCTTGACCTTGAGTCGAAGGTGATAATTATTGGTACAGGACGACCTCCAACATGCACGACTTCTCGAGGCTTAGACTTTTCGGAAATCTGAACGACAATTAGCATGGTTTTAGTCAGGCTGAGTGAGAGGGAAACGTACCTTGCAGTGTTGGGTAGATCGTCTTGAAGGCTTGATAGATCTCCTCACGCACTTTGGCGCCAGTGAGCACAATCTTGCCACTGACGAAGATCAACAAAACAATCTTTGGCTTGATCATTCTGTAGATCAGACCAGGGAACAGTTCAGGCTCGTACGAGCTGAAAGGGTGATGTTTACTAGCAAGACCCTCCAGTCGAATTGGAAACTTGATATCGCAGGAACCGACAATGTTTTGGATCTTGAAGTCGGTGAACTTGGCATTGAAGCCGAGCTTTTGAATGATTCGAGCATATTTTCGAGAGGCCAGCTTTGAGTCATCCTCAGACTTAGCACCAGTCACGACCATCTTGCCCGAGGCGAAGATGAGTGCGGTGGTCTTTGGTTCTCGGATTCGCATGATGACAGCAGCGAATCGCTATGACCGGTCAGTACTGACGCTCAGCATTGTTCTCGAAGTGGGTGACTTACCTTGGGATTGTACTCAGCGTTTCGAGCATGAAGAGCGATCGTCTTCAAATCAAGTCGGCAATCGAGGTTGACGGTTGCGACGATGTTTCTTGACTCGAGTTAACCTTGACAGGTCACGAACAAGTACGAAGTGTACTTACTGCAAAGTAGGGGTAATCCCATAGACACCAGTCTCATTCGCATCAACAGGCGTTGCAGCAGGAGTAGCAGGAGTCACCCCATTGCCAGATTGCTGGGTACTTCCTTGCTGTTGGCTGTTCACCTGTTGTCCATCTTTTTCAGAGGAAGGCGGCGTCAGATCTCCGGCTCCACCAGGGAAGGACAGCGACGCAGGCGAAGTGAACGCCTTAGCCTGTTGAGCATTCGCAGGATGTGTCGTCAGGGAATCCATAGTTGCAGTCCTGTCAGACTCAATGAATCGGCGATGGGAAGGATGATAAGACGGTGGAGGATGATCGCAGTCTGAAGGACGAAAAGATGTTAGGTGGGATGGCTCTTGAAGATTTCGCAGGGCGACTAGTGAATTCGTGCGTTTGCTCGATGAAGATACAGTGACTTGCGACTGACGATGATGTCGGCGGCAGTGACTGCAGTGGCTTCGTTCGGCTCGCGACGAAGATACGGAGGCAAGGTGGAAGTGATGATATTCTTTTGGAGCGTACCGAGACGTGGGAGATAAACAAGTGAATGTCTCCCCTACACAACTAAACTGCTTGATGACCCAAGGTGACAGACTTCTCTCAGGTCGATCGGTTCACGATGGTGCCGACGAAGATCTGAGAAGACCAAAGTCGTGGATGAGAGGAGAAGAGCGGGATGATATTTGAGATGGAAGACACGGGAGATAAGGATGAAGGAAGGCGAGTGCCTTTCGTCGCCGAGTTGACAAGTCTCGTAGAGAGCGGCAGTCGCGCTGCGGTTATCGATCGATAATTCGAGCGCTGACAAGGTAGAAGCTGCGATCAGGAACAATCGCAACCCTAAGAGAGTCTGGATGGTGGGGCGGTTGAGGTGGAATTGCAAAGGAAGGCGCAATTCGGATGTCAGGCAACCACAATTCGTGCCAAGCAATTTCAGAAAGAAGACAGTCTTCAGAAAAGTGCGAGATGCGACATTTATGTAGGCGAGCACTGCAGACTCCAACAGCGTCTGCCCAGTAGCGTGGGGTGACAGGTGGCTACGATCTATGGCATTCATTGGCTCGATGTCACAGCGCTAATATTTTAGGTCGGCTATGAATGGTTAGCTCGGTGGATCGTGCGCGGCTGCCGAAGTTCCCCTGGGCTCAGATAACAATGATCCCTCAACACCATCATTTTGCTGCTGTGGGCTTTGGCACAAGCAACGTCGAAGGCAGCAATCAGTGCAAGACGAAGAGGGATGTGCTTTTCAGCGACAACAACCAGTACCGACCGATGTCTTGCAAAATAGTGCTTGCTTGCATGAAAGGGTGCTGGGCGCTCCTTTGATCTGTGGCCACCAATCTTCGCCACTTCTTACCAAAGAAAAAAATCTGCTCATCTGCCACTCTGGCCACTTCCCGTCGATCCCCTATGAGACGTTCCACGGGGCAGAACGATGGGCTGCAGCATATGGCAATCATGATTTGTGCAGTGTCTTAGTTGTTCATGTAAGAAATTTTGAAAGGTATTCTGTCGAAAAAGACGTGAAGCATAAAGAAGTAGTAGACCGGAGGCAACAAAGACGGGGTCGATTAGGCAGACGTGTGCGAACAAGAGCTTTTGCAGGATCGTGACATGTGCAATCTTGTGGGGATTACGAGCTTGGCAGACTGGCGAATCGACCAATGAGGTTTCAGAGCAGGACCGGTTGTCGGAGCTACGTATGCATGAAAATCACGGAACATGAGCGTGCTAGACGCGCGGCCGTATCCCTTTCGCTACGTCCGTGTCACGACCGTGAGCCAAGAGACTGTACGAGCCAGTTTGCTATTTTCCGATGTTGCGGGACCAAAGAAGGCACGTCGCGATCTGATAATGTGCCGTAGGTCAGAAGCACGATGCACCTTGGAAGGACCGAGATCTTGACTGGCAAGCTCCTGATAGCCTCCAAGCCAGCGACAGAACCGCACAATACGTGCCTCTGTCCAGCAAGTATCCTCACCGTAGTCTGACAAGGTGTACCTGCATAATTGCTGTCCCTCATCACACTCGTGTGCGGGTATTGCAGACCTTCTGGCAGTCACGTTTTGTACAAGTACATTGAAACTCGATTGTGGGGAGAACCGCAAAGTGGTATCGAAATGCCAACCAAGGTCGGCCACTACTAGTACAGTAGTGTGTAGTGCCACTGGTGTACGAGTACCGTCTGTGTTTGCGAAGTTTGCCAACTTTGCCTCCAGCTATGAATTCTGTCGGTGATGGAATGGAGCCGTAGCAGTGGCTGATACAACGCTTGTCTTTTGCCTCAAAATCGCTGCTAGAACCTCCTGCTGTCCCCTTGACTGCGGCAGTATGGCACGAGGTAGCAGCAAGAAGTTGTCGAAGTCGGCAAAGACCTCATCTTTCGCAACCACTAACGCGACTCCCACCATAGGCACATCTACCGCTTCTAGCCCGCCCTCTCCATTCGAGCCTGCGCCGGCCACGCTTGCCTCGCTCACAAAATCTTTGCCTCGCGACCATGTGTTCGTTGTTCATCGAGAACAGACTCCTCCAACCGTGAGACGGCAGGCTTTCATCGTTCCAGTTCTCCTCAATCTGATCATCAGTGCCGGTCTGTGCTGGCGACTGTATCATGCTGTTCCCGTCTACCTCGAACAGCTGATCACTATCCTTGGGTACGAGACCAGCTGGACTGTTACGCCCAAGAACCTGGCTTGGGGTGATTTGATAAACACAGTTGGTACCAGAACTATCCTGCTCGCAACCGACTACGTGATCTTCGGCATGTTGGGCCGTTGGCCTTACGAGTTCTTGTTCGGTGATAAGTATGGTCGGTACGTGGGATGCGCTGGTTGGAAATGGGACGTTGGCTTCAGTCGCCCTAAAGAGCCTGTGGTACGGCGAGGCAGAAAATGGGATGTGCCAATATTTCAAGACGAGGAGGAGCGTAAGAGGCAGTCAAAGCCAGCTGATACGTGGACAAAAGAGGAAGAGCTTGCAGTACATACAAAGTGCTCAGACGCACTCCGAAGAAGCCAGACCTCAAAGAACGCCTTGTCTCTACTAGACAGAGACTGGGATCTCGATTACAGAGCTATGGTGGATGCTGCAGACCTCATTGACCAAGCAAAATTGAGTCTGGATGACATTGACCACCTTGTGCTGGTGCCCTGGCAAGCAAAATGGTACTCATGGTATCCCCATAAGATCAAGACTTCAGATAGTCACATCGAACCGGTTTCTGAAAGAGACGAAAAGTTGGAGAGCTTTAGGAAGCATCTCATCGATCTGGGTTGCGAAGACATCTTCTACAGGTGGATCGAGATGGTGCAATATGAAACCTCCCAGCCAGCTAGATTCACACAGGTTAAGAAGGAGGAGGCTGAGCAAGAGCTGAGGCGCATGCTCAAGAGCCGCAAGAAGGACGACGAGTCGTTCATCCAGGCCGTCGGTGGTATGCAAAATGTGCCAGGTCTGGGTCCTTGAGACCATAGCTGAAGCCTTCGCTCAAACTTCTATTTTACCGAAATTCACGGTCCACAAGCGTGATATGAAACAGGTCACAGGACCAGTCAGGGCCCTTTGTTCTCGCAATCATAACGGTGACCATACCTGACTACTATCCGTCCTCCGCGAAAACACAGCTTCGGAAATGCAGGACTTGACTATCCAGCCCGTCGCTTCCCCCAGAGGACGCTCACGCTGTCTTTGTCGCACCTATTTATGGTTTAGTGGCAGCCTCGCTTACCTTCGCAACATTAGTCTTCGAGGAAGTTCATGCTTCTGCCCGACACTTAACGCAGAGCAGCGTGTACTTCGGAGTATTCAGCGATTAAGGTTACACCACCACGGATGCTCACATTCATCCTTGCGAGTTGATCGCCTCTCCTCATACTCGCAAGGCGCAATTTGTGCAATTACTCCTTTGTTGGCTTATGCTTGCTATACGAGTGTCCAGTATCTGTCATGTGTTGCGATATTGCTGCGGCCCAGAATCTGATGTTGCCGCCTGTTTCTCCTCTCAGCCCATTGCCACCGAACCCGTCCCCGGCAGTTTTGCGCGAAGCTAAGTGTTCTGTGTCTCAGCGGCCCAGGTGTATCCGAAGGGTTGTTTATCACTTTTCCTTGAAAGGGCCCCTGTTGGACGCCTGACAAGGAAGGAGTGGTTCCTGGACAGTCATCAGAACGTGTCCTGGCAGCCGTACGGTGTCACGTAAGTTCAAGGAAGCGCTGGTCCCATCTCTGCAAAACGAGGCACCAAAGCTTGTGACTAGGCCGATACACACCGCCGCTTCAAATTGTCGAACACCAGTTGTTCGCGGGTGGCACATTCTGTTGTCCCCCCTCGACAAGACGCATGTCGATGGAAGGGGTGAAGGAAAAGTTTCTAAGACGATGTCATCTACCAACGGCACATATACAACGTCTCTGGCCTTCCTGCTTTTCCACGCAGTCGTGTATAGCACTGACCACAATGGACAACCGGGATATTCTGGATAAAGTACAAGAGGCCATTGACCTTACGTGCGACTTGTTACAGAGGCAGCATACTGTACAGACGACGATCAAGTGCCACAACCTTTCTTCTGCGCTTTCTGCACTCTCTGCTGCCCTCAGCCATACCACGACAGTCTTGGGACGAATCGGCGCAGCCGGAGTTTCGCGGAACGCCCTTCTTGATATATGCAACGTGCTATCTGATTCAACACTTGTTCTGAGCTCTCAATTGCATGCTTTGGCCGACCCAACAGGCAGAACTTTGCATGACGGTTCCCACAGACTGCTACCGGGGATGGTTCGACAGCCAAGAAGACTCAAGTGCAGGCCCAAGATATGTGAATCAACCAATGCCATCACCACAAATCTGATCAAATTTTGCGACCTTCTGGACATGCCTGACCTGAATTCTTGGTACCCTTCACACCGCCATTGCGCCGCAGATGACCCAAAGCATCAAGCCAAAGCACCAGTGCCTGATAGCGAATACGACCATATATTCACCGTGCTTCCCACAGGACTTCAAACTGATCAAGAAAACCAGGACAAGCATGTGCACTTTGCGGTCGACCCGCCGGACTTAATCGTACCTCTACCAAGATCGATGGTCACTCCAGCTGAGCTCTCCGCATCACACCCAGTATATCGAATGTCAGCGCGTGAGCTGTGTCCAACAGACATCTACAGACAACATGGGACTGCTCAAGAGCTTCATTCACTCAGCGGTTATCCGGGCTCAAGCGCAGGGGCAGCGGATGAATGCGGAATGGCCTCTAGGAACGTTTCGAGCTCGGAGACAGACGACGAGTATCTACCGCCGCTTAAGTCGCCAAGCTTGGCGCCAACCAACCCACCTTCGCCCCCTCCACCATATTCGCCATGGCCCCAAGCTGCCTCAGACTACGACACACGCTCGCTGACAGATAACCTGTCTGAGTCGGGCATAACTGCAACTCCTCGAACTATACTAGATCTTACTGATCTCAGCGACGAGGAACCCGACGAAGTCTGGACTGATCCAATCACGTTGGGCTGTCGCAGGACCATGCGACAACGCTTTCCAACCACAACGCCAGCAATATACACCGATTACCTAGCCTACCGCGAGCAGGTGCGGAACAGTTCCACCTACAAATGGTATCTCGACTTTCGCTATCTGAGCTTGACACTCCAATCAGATTTACCCATGCAAGCCTTCATGGTCGACATGCGCAGCTGCGTAATGGTGGATGGTCGAGCAACTACACAAGCCACAATGCGCAAAGTCCTTGCTTACCTGTTCGAAGACTGTATTGTCTTCGCGCAATTACCACTCGCCTCATCTCTGCCGGATCTCAATGCTACCACGTCCAGATGTGTTTCCCTGATTGGTGACAGTGGCCTAGAGGTGCTAGAACACCAGTCACTACGATTTTGCCATGTACGTCGTGCAATAGAGGTCGACGAGACAGCAATGCTTATCGAGTGTTCCCACAACTCGAATGCACGTCAAACCCAACACCAGGATCCTCGTGACCACCACACACCAACGCTACCACAGACGCGGCTCGTCCACGTCACATTCCAGACCACATGCCAGAGGCGGAAAGTCTTGCAACCCCTAAAGCCCTGGATAGAGGAAGACCTGCCACAGCACACCCATGAAGATGACGAGATCGCTCACCACTGTCATCACAACTACAGTCACTGTCGTCGCCACAACAGCAGCCAAAGTCGCAGCCAAAGTCACAGCCACTTGCACCATTGCATAAAGAAGCACAACTCGCACCGTCACCACCAACCCAACCCATACCAGTGGGCCGACATTCCTGACTTCCGCAACCATTCGTACATCCACGATATCCACGACGCCTTCACACCCCGCCACCACAGATGCGCCCACCACAACCACACCAGCCAAAACATGCGGACTGAGTTCTATCAGACCAGCAACGAAGGTTTCAGCGCTATCGCACTGGAGTTTACGCTTCCGGTACGCCTTTCGAGAAGCGGCATTTTCTGACGATAGCGCCGGCCGCTGGCAGAGCCACATCTCACCTTACGTGCCCAGGGTAGGCGTGAGTGAGTACACGACACAACGCGATACGAAGCCTACACAGCATGACATGACACGATACGAATCCGGCAGAACACGGTAGGATACTGCACTATGTGTCCTTGACGGCCGAATTTCTATGGTCTTGATTCTGCTTCCGCGAATCTGCGCTAGCGAGCAAGCGAGCAAGCGAGCGATAATTTATGATTTTGCAACGTTACGACTTGATACTTAGGCGGTCGGTCCCGTTTCGCATATATCTGGCCAAACTACATTAGGTAGTCTCGACAGCCTCAAATAAGATGTGGGATGTCCCTGTTTAGCACACTATCAATAATAGTTCATTGACTTTGCCTACTCGGTTGGCGACATCAGGCCTGCTTTGCTTACAGGCACACATGCTAAGAACATCGATGAGAGTTGTGCCTACCCCAGCACGTCAGGCTCATAGTAGACCCGGTCAAGCGGGTCTACTGTCACATTTGCTAAGGGACATAAATAGCTGCTCTCTCACACGGTGCACAAGCTACTAGGTGAGTATGACCCTTCCTGCCTGCAGAAATCGCTCCAAGGGCCCATCTCGGATCGCCTTTGATGCGTCCACTAGAGAGCGCTCCACCTTGGCTCCTCACTTCGATATGGCCAATGTCTGCATTCAAGGGAATTCGACGTGGCTAGGTTTCACTACCGGCCCAGAAGGATAGTCAATTCGACGATAATCGCTTCGTCCTCGGTGAGACACTTTCTCGGTCATGCTTCGGTGGTGTTCTTGATATGAGAACTATGTCAAAGCCAAGGCATCGTTCCCAACTAGACGAGAAGGCGCCGGATTTGCGCCAATGTAGTGACTCCCGGTGATGGGCGTTTCGCGCGGCCTATGCACTTCGTACGCACTACTATGCGCCATGGTCCTGTGATAAGGCAGCTAAGAAGCAACAGCGATGCCTCTCTTGGTCCGCAGCTGGAGTCATTGCAGAAGAAATCATACTAGCCAACATTACAAATCCTTCTGGTACTATCAGGCTGTTCAGCTCCACTATCATAATGCTTGTGCTTTCGATTGGTCGGATCTGTGCTCCATGAATATATCTGGTTGTTTTCGGAGATCGAGAACACTTATGGCGAATCGTCCTTCCAACCTGTTTTCCCATGTCCATCTCTTACATCGACCGTTATATGCCCGAGTCCCTTCTGTGTGACTGGTCAAGGCCAGGTACCCTTCTTTGAAGCCGAGTAGCGTACCTGATTGTCGGTAAAACCAAATCTGCTGCGCGTGAAGCGTGATCACTTGCTAGCAGCTTGCGCTTTCGACCCGAAACTCAGCTTGGGTACCGCGTGGCGAACTCGCCTAGGTTTGTGAACTGTGTTTCAACGACACGAATTCGTTCCGACCGAATCACCAGCGGGACGACTTTGTTTGCTATCGCACAAAATCCTCAGGCATACTTAAGTAGTTCGCGGCATAAGGTCGTGGCGCTTGCGTTGACACCTTATGCTCGCTCTGTCATTCCTTCTGTAGTGCACTGCTGAGCGCAGACGCATGCTTCCTGCAACAGATACTTGAAGTTCTGTACCCGCCATTAGTCTTTTATGAGCCGTGGAGTATCTACGCACAGATAGCACGTCCCGACATACTGGTAAGTTATGTAACATGTATCCTGCATAAGACCTTTTTCGAATTATCCGATGCCACCATGATGCATAGCATGCAAAGTCACGCTTTCGGTGTCGAGTAGCCCATCAGCTTATGCAGGGTTCGACGCAATCAACAAGCAACAATGCTAGTGCCGACAGGGTTGCAAGCTCCTCACTAAGCGAAAGCGTCGAGATTGACTACTGGAAAGTGGTGCTCGGTTGCTGCCTTGATCCTCAAAACGGCTCGAGCTGTGGCTCGAATACGCGTTTATCTTGCAACTGCCGAAACGATTTGCGTGAATGCGTCCCTGGTAGCAGAGTCCGTGAATACGTGTCAAAGCTGACCAGGAAGGATTCGTCTTCACGGACTCTTTCAGTATGTGCGTCACTAGGGGGAGTACATTTCGGCGGATTTCGACAGGTCGTCGGATCGTCGCCTGTCTTGCGAGCTTCGGAGCTTTGCAGCCGATCTAGACGGCTTAGCCAGATTAGTCAGTCCTGAAAAAGCAACCTTCGTTCCGTGCAATGAGATTCAGAATGGGGCTGAGCTTTTGCAAAACCAGAAGCGCCATTTCACCCATCGCGAACGAACTCACGGTGAGGACGGGGGCATGATCTAGTTGCTGTGACGCTCTTGACAGGTGCATTTATGATGACGGTGGAGGAACGGCTGAGAATACTACGGATGTGAAGTAATGCCTTAGCTAAGTAGCTAGTAGCTTGAGCAGGTGCACCCGAGATCGGCTATCGATTAAGGAACAGGTTTCCGTACTAACCTTCGGCAAGTGATGAAGAGTGGGGTGGATCCAAAAACAGTCCAGCTGGAACTACACAAAATACTGTCTAGTGCACGAGGCGTCTTTTGGTAAGTAATCACATTGAACCTGTTTTTGTGTTCATGCCTGGATGACACTTTCGAACCAAGAGCTCCGCTATTTCTCATACTAACAGCAGGTCGACAAATGTCACACGGAACGAAAGAATTCATACACAGTTGGGGGTCCAGGATTCTCTCACGAGCCTCTGTGGCATACTTTCTTTTTGTTACATCCTCGCACGCTCTAATGCCGCTGCATCCGGTGTACAGGTCGCAGAACTTTCTTTTCGGCATAGCCTCGACGAGACACCTACTTGGTCATGCACGGTAGTCGGGGCTACGGGTCTTGCGGCCCTGATGGTTGGGTAGTAGCCAAGTGTTTTCTTTTCTTTGGACGTGGCATGTGCCATGCGCCAGTCTCGTACTAGACGATGGCGTGGGATAGGGTGAGGGTACTGTTGGACTTGAGCACTTGCTTTACAACGTCCGGCTGTAGCCAGCACGGCGTGAAGTGCACGCACGCATCGGTAGCTGACGTTTTGCTCTGGACTTGGCAGTAGGGCGTAAGCTGGTAGAGTTTAGCTACGCCGATGGCTCTGCTTGTAGTGACAAAGACGGATATTGAAACAACGTCTCGAAGTGCAAGTAAGTGATTGGCCGCAACCGAAAGGTTTCCGACATCCGTCACTCATGAGCAACGGCGTTGCGAGCATACCATGTTATCTACCGTAGACTCAGTTGTTCTACCTGTGCAGCTACACCACCAACCTGCCAGTAGGGGAATTACGTGTGTTCCTCACGAAGGTTCGTAGATGCTGGGGAAAAGCTACGATCAGTCATGAATCTTTGGTTGAGCCGCAGAGCCAACCGAAACTCTCGTCACCGATCAAAGTTAAATTGCTTTCAGATTCGCTCACTGCACCTTTGCCGCCAAGCTGGATCACCAAGATAGGCGACTCGACAAGAAGACACGAATTGAAGAGCACCTTCTACCCTCTGCAAACCAAAAGTCTGTTTGATTACCAGAGTTTAAATACAGAATGTCGACCGTATCTTTCCAAGAGAGAACTTGGGCTTAATGGAGCACACCATCACATTTAACTTTCGACACATCATCCTCTGACCTTGGCCGTAAGCAATGTGTGGACCTGAAGGTGACACGTTTCTGGCATCTTTCCCATTCCAGGAGCTTATGCAATGGTAGGGGGCTCTTTGTCTTCTCGTAAACTTATACTCGCGTGCTACCGTGGAGCGTTCTGAGCCACAGGAATAGCATCAGGGTTCGCTCGCACGATGAACACACTTTTTGGACAATTCGGAAAAGCCGGTTGAGGATGAGCCGAAAGTCGGTGGTCAGGAAGCTTAAGGGTGAAACAAATTGATGCATTTACCGAAAAAGACAGCGCACATGCCTACCCATCGACTCTACACACTCGTTGACGCGTTGCTTGTGGTTGTTGAAGCCCTGACTTCCGTGATGCTCTGTCGCTTGCCACTGTGAAATTCTTGCGTTGCTCCAGACTCGAGCTCTCATTTCTCTGTGTGTGCTAGCCACAGTCATGTGAAAGCATCACCATTCTTGTAACCCAACTCGGCGCAGGGTTGGTCAGTCTGAAGCGTGCTGCTTCGCACCTGCGTTCCATGCTTCATCTATCAGGGCCCCGTATATTGATTTGCTCGTTGTTCACTCGAACACGAACGCTTCCTGAGTATGCCCCTAAAAGAGCCAGGATGTCTTCAACCAGGACAGTCGTACTAAGCCACGTGCTCGCTTTGTCTCTTGCAGCGGCCATTGAGCGTGTAGAGTAGGCATTGATGATCAACCAAAGACTGTTACGAATTACTAGACTAGTGCTGAGTAGGCGCATTCCAGTTGTTGTTCATCTGGTTCGAGCCATAGTATGTTTGTCCGCCGCTTGGGAAGGATGGTGCAACCGGTTGTTGATGGTCTCTTCGGTCCTCGTATTTCATGCCTACGGGCGATTGCTGCGGTGGGCGGTGCGCATCCGTCGAAGTGATTATAGAGGGGATGCTACCGTAGGTATTGGGTCTGTACGCCATAGAGTTCCTGGAGTCCATAGACAGAGGACTAAGAGTCGACATGGGTCGACCCATGGTGGTCGGCGGATACATAGGTTGCTGGTTGCGATCCGGCAGAGAAGTGGGTATCGAGGCGTTCGCTGTAGGCGGCATCGTCCTGCCATAGGCGTTTTGATCATACGGAGAGTACTGCGGACGATCCTGGCCCAGCTGGGCTGTTTGTAAGTTTGCTTGCATATAATTTGGCGTCATCGAGGGGATCGAGCTAGGATACTGGGGCATAGGAGGTTGACCTGCCATAGGAGGATATGGCTGCGATGAATAGTACATCTGTGGCTGCTTGCCGTAATCGTAGCCATTTGGTCCCATTCTATATCCGTAGCCTCCTTGTCCATTCAGTTCATTTACATCTTCTGCCTCCTCGATGGGGGATCGAAAGCTTTGCTTCGAGGTCAACTCCGGCCGTGGTCTGATGTATTGCAGGGTTTCGGTTTGTGAGGGTGTGCGCAAAGTGCCGGTCATGACGTCCTCAACGTTGTAATAGGAAACGAGATGGTGTGTCACTCCCTGGACAGTAACACTCATCGTCTTCTTGACAAGTCCGTTCACCTTGAAACCGTAGCTATCGATTAGACTACCGATCAGTTGTCGTTCAGCATCCGTGGGCTGTCTCTCATTGTTGCCAAACGAACTTGTTGGGCTCGAAGACGCATAATCACCCGGTCGTTGACCAGGAGGAGGATAAGGCTCGCCCGGTCTGCTAGGTCGACGATTGGGCTTCTTCATTGCCCGCTTCTTCTCACCAGGCGGAAATGGCTTGTCGAGCTCACGATAGACCAGGAAGTTGCCCAAGATGCGAGAAGGACTCCAAGTAACTCCGTCTGTCCATCTTTTGATACCCGATGCATTCTCTTCGTAGATGAACACGGACCCGCTCCTGATCAAAGTGCTCCTCTCACGGTCGTGAGGTCTCCTTGGGACATGTGATAAGTGGCCTTGTAGACAACCCTCAAAGAGGATGAGTGCATCCTGCGTTGTCGCGACATGGCCATTGAATGTTGGCTGAAGAGCTGCACCGCCCGAAGACATGTTGAGATCAGAGAAATCGACCACTGAGTAGAGTCCTGGTTCTCTGGTTGTAGGGTAAAGACTGGATAGGAAGGTTTGTGAACGGTCCAGAAGCTCAAAGTTAAGCGAAAGTCAGAGCTTCTCTTAGAGTTGATAGGCGAATATGCACTATGCTTGATGGTATGCAAGCCGTACAAGTGTTGATGGTAGACAACGACGGACCTCAGCAACAGCTTCCAGACGAGAGAGTAGACTTGAATACGAACGATGCCGACTGTCGAGCTATGAGACGCCCGGTGAGCTGGCTCCGAACGGGCGCCCGCGGGACCTGTTCAGTAGTGTCTGCAGCGTGGCTACCCACGACTGGTTGCTTGAATAGGCAAGCGGTAAGCTGATCTAGCTGCTATACTAATAACGTCGTCGTTCAGGGAGTTACCAGAGTATGCTTGCAAACCGAAAGTCAAATAGAATGTGTTCCACCAAGCAGAGAAGTAGTAAGCAGTCCGTAAGTGGAAGACTACTAGTAGTGCAGGTAAGTTAACCTTTTGAAAGATACCAGGTCTTAGCTCAGCGGAGAAGCCACAGACTTTGAATTATATGCATGCAAGGCATGTGGTGACGCGAGAAAATGTGGAAGCAAGCGGTCTGGACTCGAGCAGAATCGGGTGCAGATGCGCAATGCAGAGTTAAGCCCCAGCTTCCTGATACTAGCAAGGCAACACCGGATGAGCTGGCAGGGAGCAAGGACCTGATATTCGCCGAGGAGTTAGCCTCAATCCTGCTAGATAGAATACGGAAGGAAAATAATGCAGAAACGGAAGAGGATCTAAGAACAGAGTTTTGATACGCAAGTAGGAACGGTGGTCGCGGCACGAGCTGCTGCGGCGACCTAGTCGAAGTTTAATCGTTTCGGCACCTGATCATACTTCAAGCAGTTAGTTTGATCAGCGAAGTGGACGCTGGTGATGCAGTCAAGCAATTATGTAAGATCTGTCGATCCGCGTGCATGACTATTCAGGCGCGGCGGCGCAAGGGTGGGCTTCCGGAACTCAGGGAGGAAGGTAGTGGTCGATGAGAAATTTTTGGCGGTACGTAGCCAGTTTCCCAATAGCTCCAGCACAACAACCGATGAACGTTCATTGCCCCCAACAATAGTGCAATAAGTGCCACCAGATGATTTAAGAAAAACAAGCGTGGACTGACCTGTCAATCAATCGAGCAGAAATCAAATAGTGTCCCTATGGTATCGGTGGGGAGGCTGCAGTCGCAAGGTAGCTGCTCAACGGTGCGTGCAATTTGACTTTTACCCCAGTAATCTCGAAGGTTTGTCGCACCGTAGTTACTCACGGAGAGCAGAGGGCTTATGCCACACTTGCTGCAGGATGGTTTTGTGCCTGGAAGTTTATGTCTGTTCCCTGTCCAGATCGCTATTTCCGCAAAGCCTGCAGTTCACCCTAGAGGTTGAGCTCGCCAAGGTCCAAAGGTTTCAAAGACAAGCTGCTTGATGTACGCAATCCCGGATGCTTTTGTCTTTGTCTTTTCGTTCTATCTGGTTTCAGCCAGTGATAATACCACCGACACTAGCGTACTCGTATAGTCGGCGCTGAGTCGGACGTAACGGCAATTGGTCTTGTGGGTTAACAAGTGGTGACGTAGAACAACTGCGAGCGCACCCTTTGGGCAGGCTTGTCTGTGAGCGATCTAGGTTTACGCGGTGTCTGAGGATGGTTCGGAGCTCTGCAGCAACGGTTCTCGAATCCGGAAGAACCTGGTGAGATTTGACTTCCCGCGCCGCGGCTTGGATCCAACACGATCAGATCAGAGTCAATATCCATACAGAGTATCCTGTATTGACGATACTGGCAAATTGGCAATTCTCGGTTTACAAGTCTTGACAGCGGAACCAGGATACTGTTTGAAGAGGTGCAGGGAAATTCAGATGCCAAAGTGCGTAGTGATTACAATGTGCATGCATGCACCTGCCGTTTTCTTTTTGCGAAGGGCATGTTGTTGCTACGTCCCTGCCAAAATTGAAGGTTGGATCTTGTCTACGACAAGCCGCTTCGGACGGCAACGAGCCTACAGCTTCGTGCATGCTCGTCCGGATTTGGGCTTCCTACGCGTCCGCAGCGGGTGCCGTGATCTTAGTTTGGCTATATGCAATGGCAAACAAAGGATGTTAGGCAATTTGAAGCAGGAGATACTCGGCTATTACGCTGTCGACGCTATTCTTGAGGTCCCCTTGTTTGCTAAAACATTTCAGCTATAATAAGTGGCTGTGGCACGGCCAGCAATGAACGATCTTTTCGAACCATCACTCATTTGGCCTCGGGCTTCTCGCGGTCGCCCCACCGCGGAAGTGGATGGCAAGTGGGTGAGTGACAGACACTGTTCTTACCCGAGACTTCGCCATACCTCCCCTGCTTGGAAGACAGGTTCTTTCAAAGGGGATGAGCCGTCTGCATCTGGAGTCGCGCTTTTTGGGAAATGCAAGTGCTGCAGCTCTTGACGAAGTTCTCTTGAGCCGGTGCATCAGGAGCTGTATCTGCATAGAACTACGTTGTACGTACTGAGACAACAATACCAACCACGAACGTCAGAACCTCAGCTTGCGGAAAGCTTTCTCCAACAACTGTGAGTGGCAGAGGCGATCAACCAGGATAACCTCAAGAGATTTTCAATGCCACGGCTCATGGTCGATCATTAATGGCTTCCGAGTTGCGTAGAATCGGCTGATATGTCCTCGCTTAGCTGCTCAGACGCATGCAAGAACGATCGTGTGCAGAGGTACCCTCCTACTACGGGGTAGTCTTTAATGACATCGTGGCATCGGAAAACGCGTCCACATCAGCCCCTTTTTCTGGCTTGTGCTTCATGTGAGCCTGAAACACGACGTTGTTGCGCAAAGGAGATGGAGGTCGGTTCCGTGTCCGTCACTTACGGGCCTTGTAGTAGAGGGAACAATCGGCATTACCCTTCAAGCTGCACGGGTATTGACACTTGAACATAGTGCTACTGGGATCATTCACCAGCACTTCGAAGCTTATGGCGCTTCTTGTCTATAGACGCATATCACCATCGAGCAATAAATGCAAAGAATTTGCTGAACTAGGATGTCTGCGTCGGGGAACAATTTGAACAAGGTTTGTGATTGGTTCACAGCTGACCTGATGTGTTCCCGCGGGCCTCAGATGGAAACGTGCACGCATGCAACGGAACTTGGGGTGGCTGGCTTGCTGCTATTGCCCCACCGCGTCTCGGCCTTCCACCGTTCGGTTCCTACGGCACTGAGTTTGACGATTAACCTGATGCGATGGCCCTGCACATGTGCAAAACGAGCTTTTCTGCCCGACACCTGCCGCAATTGAGGCCATCTACATATCTACATGCGTGCGCAGTCATGACCCGGTGTGCTCAGTCCATAGCTTCTACCGATTGACCGCCATTTCTTGTGCGATAAGTGACCTGTAGATTGCGCAAGTGTGGTTGGTGAACGAGCCAGAAATACAACTGCCCGCCCGCATTAGTGCGGCTAGACTACTGCTAAGAGTGCAGTTATACCAAACCGCATCGTTCTTGCGCTACCGAGCTTGTTGCAGCCGAATAACAAAGCTACTGGCAGCAACCCCTCCCGCGGGACCACTTCCTACATTTTGCTGGTGTACATGGCTCGCCGTCACTCGTTCTGCGTACGCTGGACGTTCCGAGATCATCGTGCGGTCACGAGAAACCTTTGCACGCATTGTATGGTTGCAGAGCCGACGTTCCGAGGGGATCTGCATATCCAGGTACATGGGCAACGGTCTTCCGCATGGGTGATTCCTGATGATCGACTTCAATGGATTTGGAAGCCGTTAAGCTAAGCCTTGGCTTGAACCACGATGATTCGTTTTCATCGGCTGAACCCCCGCTTCTTAGTAAGATGAGCGCAAGCTACACTGCTGATCTCGCCTTCTCTGAAGCAATATGCATATTCTTATGCGTGGCGCCTCGCAAGTTGTCCGGGCAAATTCCTACTCTAGAACGAACGGCAGAAATCTGCCCGTTATCTCGATATCGCTTCCATCTGATACACCTGGCGGCTGCTACCAACCCTGCCAGAACATCTGCTATCTACAAGTGTCAATGCAGGGAGTGAAATGTGCGTTGAGAACATCAGCAATTCCTCACAGTGGCTGTCTGTCAGGCCGCGTCTTCCGAGAAATGGATACTTTGCGAGCGCTAGTTGTCGCCAACACATCACCTGCTCCCAAATCTCGCATACGCTGCGTCCATGGTGCTCGCTGCGCTCCGTTCTAAACATGAACCATTCAAATTGGCATCGTTTGGCGACTGCCGAAGCGGCAAGAGCGGCTCTCGAACACGTGCAGAGGCTGGTGCCCATGGCAGACGCACTTGACTGATGTTTCAGCCGATTCATCTACCGGCTGGTCTCAGATGTCGGCTTTGTAGTATCATTCTGAACGGCCTATCACGTCGTCCCAATCTCCCTGTCCTCCCCAAACGAATGAGATTTGCGGCACATCATTTGCTGACGCAAACCTAGCACGAGAGCCAGGTGGAAAGACCAAAGACTGGTGGAACAATATACGCCTATGATCTGTGCTTTGCGACGGTACATCTATCCTGACCACGGTACTTACTAGGCGAGAGTCATTGTTTAGCCGCGGTAACATCCTGGCGAATTCTGGACAGCACTTGCAACTAGTTATAGACAATACGCGTATCAAACTCGGCGTCGTGCGATGCCTGACCAAGTTCGATCTGAGTCCTCACTATCGCCATCACCATCCCAGCGCCCATTAGCGGTGATGCAGGTCGTCATCTTATCAAACCAAGCTTTTGTGTAGCTGAATATCATTCGAATGCCTACGACATGTTCTAGGGCACAATTATACGAGATTTACCGAATGAGTTCGATAAGGGTCTAGACTATGACGCTTCGCTACATGATGCAGAAGCTGACGTGTTCGCGCTGCTGCATCGACACATGTCTATGTGGCATGACCACCATCCTCCAGCAACCTCCAATCAGCAGCAACATAACCTCAATCCGACACAGCATTGCTAGCCTTGTCGGCAAAGAGCCCATGCTATGCATTGAGACGAGTAGAGTCAAACACGACTTGATGCCCAACTTGTAGCACGCTCTCAGTCTCTGAAGAACCATGGGTGCTTTCCTTGTGCAACGTGTCTCTGCGCCGGGTAGTGAATAGGCACCGGTAAACCCGCCGTGAAGACTTCGCCGAGCGATCGCGCAGCCGTAGGTTGCATGGTTCCTCTTTCGTGGTGCATCACAGGGTAACAACCGGCGTCATGTCGCTCTGTTCTGGCACTGGCATCGACAGTGGCATCGGCACCTGTCCCGTCAGCGTCGCAACCTGGCCGGATTGTTCTTTCTACATCGATCTTCCTGCCGGGATCGCCAGTGGCTAGTAGTTTCTTCGGTGCGGCTTGCATCTTCGCTTGATTCTTTTCTGCCTCAAGATTTCGAATGTCGGCGGTCTTCTCGACCAGCACAGGGATCACCACACCGCTTTCCCAATTGCGACACGTCATCTTCGGCTGTCTCGATTTGCTGTCGACGACAATGCGGCCCCTACGAATATCATAAGTGTTAGTCCGTGATCAGCACAGGACACTCGCATAACCATCGGCGCCTGAAGTCAAGATAGACGACAAACAACGGTAGCGTGTCGATCATCTGCAGAACTCCGCGGGAATCTTACTTACCATGCACTCTCACTCAAATTTCCAGAACCGACATAGGCCCATCCCGCAAACCACTTTGCTTCGCCGTCAGTAGTTGGTACTGCTTTCGGCTGCTTGAAACGAACGTAGAGGCTCTGGATGCAACTTTTGTCAGTATGAATACCCTCAATATTGTCCGGCAAGGTACTGAGCGCATTCCAAGCGTTCCAATGTTGGCGCAAGCGAATGGAGCCATGTGTCAGGTCACCGAGTCACAGTGACCGACATCAAGATGACATGGACAGCTGTGGTAAGAACCAGCGACGGTGTTGAAGCTGACAGAGGTACTGGTCATTTGACACAAGTCAACAAAAAGCATGACAACCTGTGTCACGACTGTCGCGTTACCGTCGCTACGCCGGTCGAACACCGTAGTGGTATCGAGGTACAGCGACGATCAACTGCACCTCGTGCATGCATCATGCATCAAACGCATAGCGCCGTAACGATGACCGGGAAGTGTAACTTCCGCATCTGCGATCGAATGAGACATGGACTTTCCCAGAATTCGGCATTTACTTGAAACATCTTGAGCAGTCACACCACATTTGCAGTGCTTAATCGGCAGCCTCATAGCCGCTGGCGCAAGGTGTTGTGCTTAAAAGTCGACATCAGATCGGACTTGCAGCTTCCGCGCTGCAAGGTACTCAATGAGGCAATGAGCTACGGACTTGGCTTTTTCAGAGTTGTTTGACATCTGTGCTGCAGGGACCGAACACAGCTCGTAGAACACGATCTACGGCCAAGTCTAGCGGAAAGCGCAACGATTATGTCGAACACGAGGTCTGCAAGTATTGCCCCCACGCCGGAGAATATTTCCAGGCAGTTTGCATCAATACCCCTGCGACCAACCCGCGGCGGATGTAAGTGTCCAAGTTTGCGGCTTTGAAAATGCAGGGGGAAAACACCACCAAAACTTGGAGTCGTCTCCAGTAAGCGATATATCGTGTGTAGAACGCACAACGGGCAAGTACCGAGTAGCGCAGCAGACGTAAAATGACACGGACGAGGAAACACGAGCAGCACGTACCTTGTTATGCATCAAGATTCCATCGTCTCTCACACCCACACAATCACACAGGATGTCCCTAATCAGACCGTTTGTTTCCCACCACTTCTTCTGAAAACAGATTGTGCCTGCTGCGCTCGGCCCCCCTTTCGACCTCTTCACTGTCTCATCACTCGGGAAGTAGATGCGCAAATTCTTCTTGATGAGCTCGTCGAGGTTTGCGTCGTCGTTGCTTGAGCTTGAGCTTGACTTGCCGCCTTTCGTAGCGGCGGCGCTTCCGATGATAGTGGGATCTAGTTGGCCGCATGCTGCTTGATAGAGTTGGCGGACGAATGGTATGCTGAGGTTGCCAAGCGAAGAGGTTATGAAGTCGAGGCGTGGTGGATATGAGGGGTCAGTAGGTGTGATGGAGAGGCCGAGGGAGTGAACTGTGTCTTGCAGTGATAGCAGACCTGTACGTGCCGCATCACCCTGGACTATGGAAGCCGAGTTTTGTGCTTGACCGAGGATTCGTGATTCAGAAGCGCCTTGCGACATCTTTGTAGAAGCCATACTGGCGCCAAAGAAATTCTTTCTTCCAGGTGAAGGAGTGGATGAGGCCTGTAAGGCACGACTCCCGCTCACTGAATGCACAAAGCCGACACTCCTTGTGGCATCAAAGTCGAAGTTCTCCAGCTTTCTCAGCACATCCTCCGTCACACTCATGGCTCGGATCTGCTTTCTGACCTCCTTTGCGAATTGTGGCTCGTTCTGTACGACGCGAGCAGCCTTTTTCGGCGGCAAATCCACAACGAAAACCGCGTTCTCCATGACACCACCAACACCCCAGTCAGTAGGTGTTAGATTCGCGCTTGGAATCACGAGTCTGCAAACGTCTTCGCCACTTGCACTGCTATCATCCTTGAAGAAAAGCAGCATGATCTTGCTATGCATATTTCCACCCCCACCAAGACACTCCGGCATCACGAGTCGCACATTCGGCACGCCTGCAAAGTCCTGGTGTAAGAGCCGTCGATGCTGGTCGTTTTGTGCGTGGAGGACGAAAACGAATTTTGTGGTTGCGGTGTTGAAGTGTGGCAGAAACCAATCGAAGTCGACTATGAAGGAGGAGGCGAGTATTGACTTGAGATCGAGGTTAGGTGATGGCGGCGAGACGACATCCCGGAAAGAGATCCCTTCGAGGCCGCTAGACAAGTGGCGGGACGGGTGGGAGGTGAGCAGGATACGTGGACTGTTAAAGGAGAATGGATTATCTGGGGGATCTCTGAGCGCCGTGGAAATTCGTCCCGGACTTGCTGGACTTGATGCCGACGCGACCTTTGTTCTGCGTAGTGTTGGAGGAGGTATTTGTCTCGGAGGGGGAGATGGTGGCTGATCGGCCATCCCACGTTTTCGTTTGAGACGAGCGAGTCTGTCTGCTTCCATTGCTTTGCGGTCGAGGCCGAGGACACCTCCAAGCGCTTGAGGGGGCGCTGAAGTCGCTTTCGTCTCTGACTCATTATGCTCTTGGAAAGAACCTGGCACACTCACTCTAGGACGGAGCGAGACAGTGGGGGCTTGGTCCACATCACCAGAATCATGACCGTCTAGTTTTATGTCCTTCGTCAATGATTTGAGCCCAGGACCATTGTGTTGGCTCTGTAAGGACATTGCGATGGCCATTTTGAGATCCTCATCGTCTGACTCCAGATCAATGGGCGAACGATGCGCTTGACTCTCGTCATCACCGGTCAAATCGATGATATCCTCCATCTTCGTAGATGAGGTCGCTCCCCAGAATCTGCTTGTAATAAGAGTTGGTACCAGTGGAGGTGGTCGAAACTATTTGCAGTCCGTGCCTGTCTTCAAGCACGAATATCTGAACTCCCTAAACACCGTCCCCCCGAAAGATTCGAAACCCGCTTAAACATCGAAGCGCATCCAAAAAGCAAGCGTAGTAGAAGCCCAATGTTGTTCTTAGGTAAGGAGAACAGTGGTGAGGTACGAGGGCGTGGGTTTGTTGCAATGTCACGTGAACGCGTGGGAAGCACCCGCGTGACACGCGCCTTGGGGAAGCCTAGGTGCCTAGGCATGCGTTACCTCCAGGAAGCCTGAGATCACTGCCTGCGAACAAAGGTTCAGCGCTCTTGAACCCTAACACCACACCTATTACATCATATTTTGTTGCAGTCCGTGTCTGGACACTACCTAGGTAGGCAGCATTTCTTTCCTCCATGCCACCGTGTCACGATCACTCCACACATGGGTTTCACGCAAAGCATGGTTTAAGGCATATCTCTGGTATTATTCAACCCATAAAGTTCAAGGGATGATGCCGAGAAGCGTGTCCTTGTAGGTTCAGTGCTAACAATCACCAAATCCTGGCACGACTCCTCCCGATAAGAATGGCATCCTCCCACTTCGCGCTGATCGTTGCGCTTTATTTTGCGATCTGTGCCTCAATTGTATCAGCGGGAAGAGTGACGAGTCCGAAGAATGTTCCCAAAAATGCGATTCTCCTCTCCAATGTCGAGTCGCTTACCTTTCGCAATGGCAAGATGACCACAGCAAGACGAGCGTCGCCCGTACCACAGCTCAACTGCGTTGGCCCCAAGAACGTATGCAAGATATATAACGTCGAAGCAATGCGCTGCACTAATGAAGGCGCGGACTATGATGCAGAGAACATACAATGGGCATGCCGAGCAGACTTGCCAGAAGAATTCAAGCTTGGGAGCACTGATGTATCGTGTGAAGGATATGCTTCGAGTGATGACCCCTACGTCCTCAAGGGAAGTTGTGGTGTTGAATACAGGCTCTTGCTCACGGACAAGGGAGAAGAGAAGTTTGGCAGCGGCAGGCGTGGGAGCAATCCATTCACAGGTCATGCTGACGATGGCGAAGACAGTACAATCGCCCGAGTCATCTTCTTCGCCATCTTCGGTGGCGTGTTATGTACTATCATTTTCAAGATGCTTCGATCGTGTCGGCGCAACCCTCCACGGCTTGGGGGCGCAGATGGACGGCCTCCAGGGTATGGTGGGGGAGGTGGTGACGATAACGGTGACCCCCCACCACCATACGACTCGCATGGCTACAACCAACCCTGGAAGCAGGGAACTTACGGCGCTTCATCCAGGACTAGTGCAGCTGGCTCCTCGCGCACTGCTGGCCAGCAAGCAAATCAGGGCTGGCGACCTGGTCCTTGGACGGCAGCAGCAGCGGGCGCAGGTCTTGGCTACGCCTTTGGTCGCAATCAAAGTCGGACGCAGACACAACCGAGAGAACCAATACAAAGATCCAATGGTGGTTTCTTCGGCGGAGGTGATGGCTATGGTGGAGGAGCAGGTCCAAGCAACACCAGATCGTCCTCTTCATCAAGCTTCTCGAGCAGTAGACACGAGTCTACAGGATTTGGTGGCACGTCCCGGCGATGAGACTGAAACTAGAATAGCCACTCGCAGGAATATACAATCCGGAACAGTATTATACGACGCTGCTTGAGTTACAAACCGATCAGAGTAGCTCAGACGACGACTAATATCAATCCTCCGCAGATCAGAACATGGTTCGAAAGCCAGCAGAAGAAGTTGCTGAACGGACGGTTGAGCAGATACCGAGGATTGTGCCGAGACCCGGCACACCTCAGCAGCATTATATGGATGGCGCGTGTTATCTTCTACTGACCATGTACTCTGCTTCATCTTCGTTGCCTACCATCTTCGCTCTCATTTTCGTGATTCTTCAGGTAATCCAGAAGGCCTTCTATTTGGTCATTTCCATGTTTAGCGATTCGTTCTGTCATATATACGACCTTTTTATAGAGGCTGGCATGGGAAACACGGGCCACCCAAACTATTCTTGCAGAAGCACGTTCACTGGTCGTTGGCGTCCAGTGAACGAGCATATCATATTTCGGGCCGCTGCCTCACAAAGTCTTCGCCAATATCCCGCACTTGTCTGTGGTGTTACTCTGCACGTCTCAACACAAATCGATGGTGGCGATCGGCAGAACGGCCTGCTTCCGCGTTAACACCAAAGCCACGCGGTTGTAGTCTAGCTTTGATTAAGGCAGCTGGCTTTGATCTCAGATATGCGGTAGGTCTTGCTGTATCAGATTCTGGATTGTAGTCATTCTTCTCAACCTGTCGCCTGGCGCCCCCTTGACGCTCGTGTGTACCTGAAAGAAAGCGACGTACGATCGCTGTCGTGGTGAGGCATGACAGGCTACCTGAGTAAGCTGGTCACAGCCCCCACTCTTCTTTGTTGCAGTGGTTCGTGCTCCATATGCCTCCGCTCGTTGCAAGGGCTTGCTGGAGTCGCCTTAAGATCATCGGTTCCGAACAAAACCCTTCCTTGACCAAAATGTTTGGTCAAGTTAGCAATTTTCAGCTGCGTCCTTAGTTGCTGGAAGCGTGTACATCGCTCAAATATTCATCTCGGGCAACGTACGTAGGGAGTGGCGATACTGCGGTTGCACCATCCAGTCCCCAGTGTTTCGCTAAAACCGGGTCTCCTTGCCAGATACCATAACCAGGAATATGGTACTTTAGGAATGAGACACACAGGCGTCATGAGCTACCTGGATCCCGCGTTGTAGCAGATCTTACAGGTCGCTCGTTCCCTTCTTGCACTGATCGCTGGCATGCCAAGCGTAGCAGGATTGCGGTGCTGCCTGCGACGAACGTGGCCTGATATAGGATTGATCCGTCTGACAGTTGAATGTGCGGATTAGACAGTGCATGTTGAGAGCATTCGGGCCGCGAGATACAGCCCGTAGGACGCCAATATGCCATGCCCTCAAGTCGATCTGAGTCGACGACGTAGCAGAAAATTCTGGCAGCAAGCTGACATAGCTGTTCCCAAAATTCTTGTCAATGTCGAAGGAACAATGCCAGAACGACGCCACGCTTACAGACAAGGCCGTGCACATCTGTAACCACGTCAGTTTCGTGTACATGAAAATTGCGTCGTATGTGCGGTGTTGGCATTTCGGCCACATTCCTCTACCACAACCGTAAGTTGTACGAATGGTGAGGATCTGCGTGCATTCTGAAGCAATCGCTCCGTTGAACGCTTTAGGAACCACGGTCTTCCAAACATCGTCTAGTGAAGTCAGCTAGTTGATCTTCGAGGTTCGGCACCCTAACAGATAGCCACGAGCTACAAAACAGTGTAAGCATACCCATCTATCTAGAATAAGAGCAATTCTCGCCTGCAATACCTCGACTGATAGGGTCGTACAAGTCATTTAGTTCCGCCATGAGGGAAGTGAGCTTTCGGATGTAGATGTATCAACGACGACGCAGCTCACCACGACATACGAGTGATCATGCATATCTGCATGCGTGCTTGCTCGGGTCCATTCACCTTATAAACAAGCCAACACGATTGTCGATCAATGAATGATTACCACAGAGATACCCAAACTCTGGATGCAGCAGTCTCGGCTCTGCTGGGGCGCCCTCAGCTGGACCTATGCTGTGACGATGTTGCTGGAGACAACAACGGTGTTGCATAAGGATGTTAGGGGAGAGAGCAAGACTGCCGAAGAATGGGAGTGCCTGACTGAAAGACGCTCGTCACAGCCCCTTTTTGACTCGTGCGACGCGGAGCTTAGCTATAGCAATCATGTGTTTGCGGGTGAGACGTGTAGCTCCGGCCAGGAGCAGCAATATTGCAATGTTTGATGTTAGCTCAATGCGTATATCTGGGTGCGCATAGTCCAGAAGTCATGGTCCTGTGTCTGCAGTAGTGGTTCAAGCTCGCAGGCATGATAGGAGCACTTGAATGGTACCGAAGCGGCGGATGAAAGACAATGGAGATAGTGTCCGGCCAAGCTTGCCTCGGACCAAGAAACAGCGTTTACATTGTTACTTGCAATTCAGTTGCGTCGTCTTGGCGACCTGGCCCTTTCTCGGAAACCCTTTGCGTGGTAGTAGACCGCAGAAGTCTTCGTGAGCATTAGCGTAGTTCCACGATGGGACGGTATGAACTATCAGTCAATAGTGTAGTTTGCCTTGTCGTAAGTTGAGTACACCACGACAAAGCTGACTCTATTCCAGCTACATCTGCTTTTACCTATCATCTGGTTGAAACGAGCAACACCTATCATAGTATACGCTAATACGTGAAAATACTTCCGCGGTCTACCATATAGATCAGGTCGAATCGAACTTTTGTATCGCGAGTGATTGTGCTCATAGCTTCTCCGCCAATATGGTACATGAGTCTTGGATGAGTGAGCAATGTCTAGAGTACATCTTCGGCCCACTCCACTCGAGGTTAGCTCTGTGGATTGAAAGAGCCAAGTCTAGAATGGCGGTGGCCCATTGTTCATGACCTGGGATGTTCTAGTAGGTAAGCGTTTGGAAAAGTGTGTAATCCCGGGACAACTGATGTTCTTTGGATTCCCCACGAAGCGTGCAACGCACTTACATCTCTGCCTCCACCGGCCCAAGGTCGGACCGATGACTAGTCCCATACGGGCCCGGGTCATTGTTCCGACGTCTCAGATCTTCTTTGCGCCAATGGTATCACGTGAATACTTTTCAGCAATGGTGTCGCGCAGATCTAGATGTAGTGGTCTAGAATACACGATTCAAAGGGTACTTCGTTTGTTCAGTGCCGCCGTCTATCGTCTGTATCACTCTCTCACTGTGCATGGGTCTTCACCACTTGAGCGAACTGAGTTGAGAACATTTTCGAAAACGCGTCGGCCGAACCATCACACGATTGCTACAATTCAGTCAGCAAACAATTCCACCGCCACGTGTGTAGACTTAGTAGCGTCAGGAGGCGAACGATCAATGACGAGCTCTTTCAATGAAGCTGGCCTGCGTGCGTGCACAGCACACCGATGTAGGACGCATGCCATTGTGTTGGACCAATAGGAGGCCGTTACTGTACAAAGCATGGACACCAAAAGAAACGCAACGGATGTATTATCCTCGAGTAAAGTGCTTCTAGCGATTTGCGAATCTGCTCGCGATTGAATGCACCACAATCCGAGCTGCCTACCTAGCTATGTACTGCCTCAGATCACCACCACCTTCCCGAACAAGCAACATGTTGAACGTGCTGGTGGCTAATTCGAAGAATCGACGATCCCAGCCACAGCTCGCTTTGAGCCTCGTCCTCTCCGTCCCAGAGAGATCTAGCTTTGATGTCGGCGGGGCAGATGCCAAGATATCACTGGTTAGGCTGGCTTGCCGTCTCGGCAGCTTTCCTCGACAAGCTTTCTGCCGGATAAATGACGCGAAGGTGCCATGATTGGACGTAAACTCACTCATGCCCACACGGCTGTTAGCATTCACAGAATCGCTCATATAGCAGCGCTAACAAATCTCTTGGGCCCAGCGCGTGCCAGATTGCCATTGTTCGCCATCGCCAGCATCGCTGATTTGAATTCGATCGACTCTTAATGCAGCGTTTACCGTCGTAAGCGGAGATGCATGACCGGTCCATACAGCGTGTTGGGCTCGTATTCTTGTGATCAGTCTTATAACGACGTACAACAACTCTCTCTGACGGTCCACGCTCTCGAGTGGCCATTCCAAATCGCAAGATAGGCTCGAATTGATGCCTACAAATGCCCGTCGCATAGCCCCGGCCCTTACGCCGACTGCTGAAGAGGCGGCGTCCATCTTGCGGCCGTCTTCAGGCCACTCTGGTAAGTCATCAGGTATCAAGCGAGCCAGCACTGCCTGCCAAAATTGCAAGCAAATTAAACGGAAGGTAAACGAGTCTCGTCCTCGATTCTCTCACAAACATGCTATGGGCCGCCTGCAAAAAACCCTCTGACCAGCTGGGTACAAAGACTTTTCACGCTCAGGGCATACCCCGAACATATGCTCACGTATCTCTCAATAGTGCGATCAGCACCGTCCCTGCTCGAACTGCTCGCGGACAAACATCGACTGCGTTTACGATGAGGGGCAAGATGGTCGCAGACGAAGTGCCAAGAAGCGTGCCGTTGAGGAGCTAGTGCTCAAACGCGAAGCTCTTGACACGCTCCTTGAAGCATTGCGCATTGCCGACGACAGCCAGCTGCACCACCTCTTGCGGCTCATCAAAAAGGACGCGTCTTTGGACGATATTATACAATACGCCTCTGTGGTCGACCAAGTCTCCAACGACCGACTTGCATCGGACACTCCTGAAACGGACCAGTCGCGGAAGATCAAATTACTCAGCATTAGTGCCCTCCTTTCCGACAATCCTCCAGTCAGGGTGCCTGCTGCAAATTGGACTACGGTGACCAAGGACAGTGAAGTCGTATCCCACTTGATATCCATCTATTTTACCTGGTATCATCCTGCATATCCATGCGTTGTCCGCGATCTCTTCGTGCGGGAGATGATTACGGGTGACCGCAACAGCCCGTTCTGTTCACCTATACTGGTGAATGCGATGCTTGCTACGGCTTGTGTGAGTAACGTATCCACCCGTCAAGGGTCGCGAACTGACATCTTTTAGCACTTTTCGGACAACAGTGGCGTTCTAGAGACCTTCAACAAGCCTGCGAGTCGTGGTCTGCACTATCTCAAAGAAGCAATGAGATTGTGGGCGGAAGAAATCGAATATCCTAGGTTGAGCACATTGCAAGCTGGACAAATTATCGCTACAGCGTAAGTATTGAACGTCTCTTCTCTTGCAGGATCAATAACTCACACCTTCCAGGCTTACTCTGTCGGGGCGCGACCGACTCAGCAATGCCTACATTGATCAGCTCAATGACATGGCAGGTGACATGATGTTCAAGGCTAAATGGACAGGTAGCATGAAGGATTTCGACACGGATATGCATAAGTCCATGAGCCTCGCATTATGGTCGCTTTATATGCAGAGTGTGTAAGCCTGCTCGTTGTCCTCGGCATGCCCGCTTCGCTAACAAATGCTAGGGGGTATGGCTTAACTTTTATGAGACCTCGGACCTACCCGAGGCCAGAGATTGAAAGACTTGCCGCGAATGACCCTATATTTGAGACCGGTGGTAGCTGGTTTCCATACCTGACGTCAAGCCCACTGCACATACACACTTTGGCAAGTACACAAACTTGCAATACGACCTGCACGAGATCGGCGCACGGATATCGGATCTTCTGTTCACTGGCAGAGGCAGTAACCCTACAGATGGGCAAGAAAGGCTTGATAGCCTAGACGAGGAGTTGCAATCCTTCTCTCAACATCTGCTTCCGCTCGATGACGGGACCACCATAAATCCGCACAGTATGGAATTGAAGCATGTATTTCCTTCTCCTGTACGGGATACCCGCTAACCCCCACAGCCTTGCATACCACTGGTTCAGGATTTCCCTCTTCAATTTCGGGATCATACCGAACTCGCCGCATCTGTCACCTATACCGAGTAAGAGCTTTCAGCGTCATGCTCGACACGAGTGCATGGAATCAGGTCTGGCCATGGCAGAACTGTTCAGGAGGTGTCACCGAGGCTTAAGCCCGAAGCACATTCTGATGTGGATGCCCCAAACGGCCGTCACTGCAGCTTATGTACTTTTGGAGGATCTCGCGGACCCGCGTGTGCAAAGTCTTTACTACGACGTCTGTTTGGTGATCACCTCTGCTTCGCGGCGCTGGTTCTGTATGCGGGGCCATGCGCGTATGCTATTGATGACCGCGGAAGAAAAGGGATACACCATCCCCGAGGATGCGAAGAAGATCCTGAAGAAGGTTGCAGTGGACAGTTGGAACGACGGCGACCACAAGCATTTCGAGGCCAGCATATTCCCAAATTACGTCCTTACGAAGGGCGAAGACCCCAGAGTAGCAGAGATGGGTGATTTGCTGGAAAGGTGGAAGAATCTTAACATACACGAAAAAAATGCTGGAAGGCTGACAGAGCCCACGGACGCGGACGAAGTACCTTCAGCCAGAGGACCACTCACGGAAGAGGGCAGCGAGGACTCGAGTGACATGGAGCTTGATGGTGTCGGGCCGGACTGAATGCCATTCAAGGTCGCCGAAGAATTATGAGGCTATTGGGTTTCCGGGGAAGAGCGCTATTCATAACTTGACTGCTAGGCATCAATCCTCGAACGAAGCGAAGAAGCGCTTTACGCTTGCATAGGAGATCCAGCTTTCGCACAGGTTCCATATTCTCATCCTTCGATAAAAGTCTTTCTTTCCGGACGCCACAGCACCGAACCTGGACAAGACATCCACACAAGCAAGCAGCCCGTCCTGACGCACGTACCAAGGTCTTGAAACATTGCTGCCCGCTCGCAAGACCGGAACTCCAAAGCACCCCCCGGTATTACTGTCGTACAAGAGCTGTCCAGACCGTGATACGCTTGTGGGTGTTAGGCTCTGTCCACCGAACGCCCGTCCTTTCAACAGCATCGAACCGCCGGGAAAGAAGCCCGAGGAGAAATCGAGCAGGGGAAAATGCGGAATTCTTCGCTCTCACGTCCTCCGACGCTGTTCTTCTAGGTATGGCGCAAGGAGTCAACGATAATGGAGCGAGGCATGACCTAGGAGGAAGTGGAGATTCCCCGCAGAGAAGCAGACACGACTCAGTCCTCCCCTGTGTCGATTTGAGATCCGTTAAGCAGTGTCCCACTCCGATGTCGAGGTTCTGAAAACGAAGCTCGTGTGAGGTAACTCATGTCACTGCTCAGTCGCTTGAGACCCACACCCAATTGCAATAAGTCCTCGGCTGTCTCTTTCGGGTCGGACTACTTTGGTTTGCGACCGATATGCTGCTGCGGATCACAACAAACCCCTTCTGATAGAGAGCAACCGAGGTCTAGCCTCCTGTGGTGAGCCACAATTGCGGCGTACGTGGTATTGGCTAACCAGATCTCAGCTTCACAATCATGATAGGGTCACAGATTTCCGAAGCGCTGACACCGCTAGTCATCAAGTGTAGAGCCAAGAAGGACATCTATACAGCCCCAGCTGGAGGTCCAGTCCGGATTCTTGACACAGAAGATATGCCGTTTGAAAGAACGTCGATCTTGGACGGCAAGAAGCTGAAATTACCGCGCTCCGTCGCCACCCTTATGAAGCTTGTCGATGGCGATGGCGATGGCGCGGGCGCGGCCACAAAGCTGAAAGCTCTCCCAACGAACAACACGAGCCCGCATTCCTCGACCGTTGCCGAGTCCGGGGCACCGCCGTGCTTCAAGATGATCACATCTCGAGACAGTAGAAGAACCACGGCGACACCATCCAGCAAATCTCGATCAACGCTTGGTGACTTCCTCTCTTAGGCCGTTCGAGATCACAACTTATGATCGTGACTTGCTGTGAGGCCATGGCATCGTCGACATTGTATACAAGCCGGAGGACGATGGGACATGGGAGGCCGGTCAAGCGACGGGTGACAATTGACCACCATGCTGGGACGAGCAGCGAGTGATGCGGAGGCCTGCGATGATCAACTCGACGCAGCGTATCACCTTCGCGCGGCGGCTGAAGTACAGAGAGTGTTTGGAGAAGCCTAAGACACAAGTCCTGTTGGAAGCTGATGATGACAGTGAGATTGAAGGTTGAGGGTATTTTGTGTTGGGTCAGCAAGGGATGTGAAGCACTGCAGTCACGATCCCGGCATTCGAATCGTCGTTTGACGGACGCGAAGAAGGCGGCACGTGGAGGTTCTGGAGACCGACCCAAGGACATGAGGAGCAAAGACAGAAAAACTGCAGCAGCCGTAGGTACCGACCATACAATGCTCATGGCTCGAGCCAGGCACGTTTGGTATCACGTTTGATAAGCATCGGGCTCGATGGGTGTTAGGTCAACCTTCGGATGAGGCGAATTGCACTGTCACTGACAAGTTGTGGACCAAGTGAACGGACGTCAGAGAAAACAACGTGAATCGGCCTTAGCAGTGATGTTTGCATATCGATGTAGAAAGCGAGAGATGACAACAAGTGACCCTCCCAGGGAGCTGCTCGTGAGCTGATAAACGTCGACTCCAATGTCTTCGACGGCTGCCTCAGGCAATAAAATTGGCATTGCGTAAGGTAGGCGGGCGCTTCGGCGGGCACTTCGGCGGGCTTGTCGTTCCGGCGGTCGACCTCCAAAGCGCATTGCACCTGGCGCACCTGCATTAAAGCATCACAGTCATTTCCTGGGACCGTACCAGTCATAAACACCGATCGCCGTCAAGACTCCTCCTATCAGCTCGTCGCTCGATCTATACCACAGTTCTCAACCGAGTCACTAGCAGACGGACCACTCGAGACTACCCACCAGACACTTCGATCCAACTTCCGGCCCACTGCACAGGCTCTCGACGCAACAGCTTTCTCGAGCACAACCTCAGCCTCAACCTCAACCACCCACCCACCATGGCCAACATAAACTACCGCACCCTCAACATCGACGCCTACGACCCCGAATCGTCCTACAACTTCGACCTCACCACCCTGCAACCCTCCAGCCTCCCGGCCCCGTCGACATCCGGCGAGTCCGCCCAGACCGCCACGCAGGTCCGACAGCTGCTGCGCGCAGGCGACAGTCTCGGCGCGCTCTGCAGTGCGCTCGAGACGGCCCCGCTCGCCGGCGACGAGCAGGCCAAGCAGGTCCATGCCACAACGGTGATCGAGGTGCTGCAGGGGATACGGCAGAGCGACGCAAGTCGGGTATTGGGCGAGCTGTTGAAGCAGCCTGGCGGCAATGCGATGGCGGACACCTTGATGAAGTATATTTACCGGGGCATGGGGAGTGGTGCTGGCGGCAGTGCGAGTAGGGGCATGAGCCCGCAGAGCACGGGGGGTGTCGATGGGGTTGGGAGGGGCTTCAGTCAGATACAGGCGAGGAACACGGGGGAAGGCGGCAGTGGGCAGGCGATGAGTGTGTTGTTGAGTTGGCACGAAAAGTTAGTCGAGCTAGTGGGGGTTGGTGGCATTGTGAGGGTCATGAGTGATAGGAGGACTGTTTGAGAAGAGCCCATTTGAAGAGTGTTAGGAGATTGCTCATCGCAGAGTCTTTGCTAGCATGATATGGCCCCGGGAAGTCGTTGACTATCCACCGACAGGATTGTAGAAGAACCACGAGCATGTGGAACAGATAGAAGCATTACCGGACGTTAGTCCTGTTTTCGTGCGGACAATGGCGACCCAAACAGCCGCTACGCATAAGAGACTATGATCATTGATTCACTAAGTGTCCTCAAGCTCTTTTGCAACGTGCCAATCGAGGTGCTCCAGGATCGACGCGTCGTCAAGACACGCACTACACTTCGGATAACGGTAGAGACTGCCCTCTCAGTCCCCTCTCAGACGCGTTTCCTGGTTGCACTTGCTGGTCCACGGTCAGATCTGATCACGTTGTAGACCCCAGAAGCAGATGATCCTAATCTTGTGCGCATGTCCTGCAATGATGTATAGAGAAGTTGAGATATCTGGTCTGTGCTAAAAGCCTTCACAACCTGCTGACCTAGCTTTCCGCCGAGACCACGAATCTTGATGAACTTGTACTCTGATAAACGCATGGAGTGCCCTGGTCCGCACGACTGTCTGCTGGTTTGGCTTGTTGCAACCAGCTGCGAGCTTTGCTAGGCTCTTGTTACGGGCGATGCCAGCGGAGTATGTGTACTTCAGCTCACTGGCGATCTCCCGACGAATGGCTCGAACTATCTCAGATCCAACATTAATACTAACGTCGTCCCCGTCAGGTGGATCGAGCTCGGCCTCAGCTTCAACAGCAATGACCTTGTCCGTAAGCCAGTCTAGAATCGAAGTTGGAAGCAGTGGAAGTGGCGCGTCATCGTCCTGCGTTTCAACGCTGGCGAAGAGATCAGGATACCGCCAGATGATGGTTTCGTGCACTTGAGCAGATAGATCCAGGAATACCTCGTCGATACTAGCCTTCTCAACCCTTTGGATAGGAGATGGTGGCAATTTACTCTTGATCAGGTCAAAGGCTTTCCGCGACTGCAGCCGATAAGGATCGAGGACAGCCTTATCCGTCTTCATATGTTGTCGGACGTCTGGTCTGTAAGCCCACGAGGAGTCTCCTTCTCGCCAGGTTGCAACGTGTTGCAAGACTACCTCCGGACACCGCAGTCTGGCCTCGTCTGGCGAGATGATCCGCTTGAGACCAGCGGCCTTTGCGGCATAGTTGAGAGCTATGACTGCGTTCCATTGCTGTACGCAAAGAGGTTGATCTGGAGGGAGGCCGAGCCGTACAGTCTCGCATTGAGCATAGAAGGCGTCGAAGTCAATCAGGGCGATCACTCGGAGGGGACAGGTGGTTGAAGATCGCCCAAATTTCTTAAATCGCCATAGGTAAAGCGAGAATCTGACTCCTTGTCTGGGCAGCTGTTGGAGGCTGCAACGTCGAGAGGGGGCATTCAGAAGCCAGTAGCGTACGAGCAGGGGTTGAGCCCGCTCGAACATACCTTGATTAGCTCATCGACGGCGGCGTTCAGCACGATTCCTGCTTCTGATTGAAGCATTTGGGAGCATAGTGGCGCCGGATTTTCAGACACTCCTCCCATGCACGCCAGGTTGGTCCAGGAAGTAGGGATGGAGGATGATCAATGGACTTAACTTAGTCAAGCAGGAGGCCTTGTAGAGTAGACAGCCTTCAGGCATCAATGACGAGAAATGCCGAGGCGGGAAGTGCCTGGAAGATGCCGCCAAAGCTCATGCAATTCCTCGGTGGTGTCTGCAGCGTTCTGGTTTCGCAGTTGCGTCAACGTTCGTCCCGCCATTTTGTGAGTATTTGGTTCTCGTGCTGGACCATGCAAGTGCCATAAGCCCATACCTAGATATGCTTTTATGAGTAAGTCTCGAGTGGCGCGATAGCAGCTACAACTTGAAGCGACCGCAAGGTCTCCAATCATGCTGGAGTTTCGCACCCAAGGCTTCCAGGGTTATGCTGTCAAGTACTCTCCCTTCTATGACAACCGGCTGGCTGTCGCAGCCTCTGCCAACTACGGTCTGGTGGGGAACGGCAGGCTATACGTGCTCGAACTAACACCCAATGGCATCCAGTGCTTGAAGTGGTATGTGCTGAGGGCGAGAGCGTGGCATTCCCACTCTGACGTTTGAAACAGGTATCCTACTCAAGATGCGCTTTACGACGTCGCTCACTCCGAGGTCCATTCGAATCATGTGCTCACATCGTCTGGAGATGGTTCTCTCCGCCTATACGATGTTTCGCTGGCACCAGAGTTTCCCATCGCCACATTTCAAGAGCACTCGAGAGAAGCCTTCTCATGCAGTTGGAACCTGACCTCCAAGGCTACTTTTGCCTCCTCCTCGTGGGATGGCAATGTGAAGATATGGAACCCGGAGAGACAGCAGAGCTTATTGACCCTGCCAACACATTCTTGTACATACAGTACACAGTGGAATCCACATACTGATGGGGTGCTGAGCGCAGTCTGTTCAGACAGCCACCTCAGAGTATGGGATCTCCGTACACCAGCCTCTGCGAACAACCACCTGGTCCTCCAGATACCTATTCACTCCGCCCCCAACACCATAAATAACGCCAGACTGCAGCCGACTTTTCCTCCCTCAGAAGCGCTCACTCATGATTGGAACAAGTATCGGACAGATGTCCTCGCTGCAGCTGGCGTTGATCGCATCATTCGCACGTTCGACATACGCCAGCCGAAGGGACCGGTGCAGCTTCTCCAGGGCCATAGCTACGCTGTGAGAAAAGTAGCATGGAGTCCACACCTACCAGATCTGCTCCTCAGTGCTAGTTACGACATGACATGTCGAGTGTGGTCCGATGGTGCTGGTGCATCGGGCAAACCAGCAGCAGAGCTAGGTAACATGGGCCGACATACCGAGTTTGCTACCGGCGTCGACTGGTGTATGTTTGGCAATGAAGGCTGGGCTGCAAGTTGCGGATGGGACGAAAGAGTATGTGTATGGGATGTCCGAGCTTTCATGTCTGGCTGAAGCATCGCCTGCCCAGCAAGCTTTCGAAGCCGTTGTCGTACCCAAGGCTCACAAGCCCATGTCGCTTCGGAATCGTCCACATTCGCGAGGCCAATCGCCGCGAGCCAGATGGAGGCAACAAAAGCAATAAGAGGTCCGTCTCCATGCGCAGCTCGCTGTCAGAATACCAGGCCTTGCTTGACTACCACGTCCCTTGTAACCTCGGAATACGCACCAATGTGGGGGTATTGCTGAGTGGGTCAGTTTTCTCTGGAAGCTGTCTTCACCTCTACCGAGCACAAACAAGGCCCTGCTGTGGAGGCCGACGAGAAGATCACAAATGCACATATCCTCAGCCAGTTGTCTTTCCGAACGACCACCATATGCACCTTCTTTATTGGTGGAAGCTAGCAAATAAAGTTGTTGATAAAGCTTCGCGCCACATCCAATCAAACGAGCAGAAGCTAAGAAGCCCCGCTAGCTTCGACGATCAGCCGGCTGCCACTCCTGCATCGTGCCAGGCCCCAAACCGCTGATAGGATACAAGTGGCCACGAGACCAAAGGATAGCATAAGCTCAATTGCGCCGGTGACCGGCGAAGCAGACACAGAACAAGTATGTCTCTTGGCAGTCCATAACTCTCGATGGTGCTGTGTACAAAGTGCAAGCTCTGGCAATGATCGTCACGAGAGTGCGCCAATGGCTATGCTGAACGAAGGCATATGCCAGTTGCTAATGCCGAAGAGGAACATGCGCGCATCTTCTTGTATCTTCATTTGACCTTGATGCGTACCCCAAGGTAGCACTGTGATCTCCACGGGGAGCTTTGAAACCATGTCCCACCACACCATTTCCGTTGCATACGAGCAGCACCTGAACTCTACAAAACAACTCTAAAGACCATATAAGTGTTCGTTCCTCCCGCTTCATACACGAGTACTTCATTATCCCACAATCGTTCGCTTCGGAGACGAGACAAAGGACAGCCTCCTGCTCATCTACCCATTCATTATACCAAATCCCAAGATGAAGTTCTCAAATGTTCGTGAGCCGTTCTTGTTGTTCTTGTTGCGGAGTGTTTACCTAATCATTGGATAGATCCTCTCAGCTCTAACAGTACTGCCGGCCGTCTTCGCTCTACCAGCGCCTGTACCTGCTGCTAGATCTGTCGAGGTTCGGGAAAACCCTTCACTAACATCGACTCTTTTCTCGCTTTTCGAAAAGCGTCAGTCTTGCGCAGAGACCTGCGGTAATGTCTGCTATTACCAATCAACAATCGACCGAGCTGTGTCTGCAGGATATCAGCTCTACCAACAAGGGAGAGAGGAAGGCGGCTATCCTCATACGTACAACAACTATGAAGGCTTCGACTTCCCTGTCTCGGGCCCATACCAGGAGTACCCGATCATGAATGATTTCCAGGCATACGATGGTGGCAGTCCTGGCGCGGATCGGGTGATCTTCAACACCAAGGGTGTTTACGCTGATACGATAACACACACGGGCGCATCGGGAAATGCCTTCGTTGACTGTTCATGAACACGAGTATAAGGGGAGGACACGTTGAGGCGACAAGTGCAAAGACAATCTTCATCGGACGGAGTTTTGGGGCAGTAAATCTTCACGCAGGAACAATATGTTATGAGAGTCTTACCGAGGTGTATGTTGCGGCGTGTTTCGTGCATCTTCAATTACCCGGGCTCATGATCTCGCGCGTGGTTCTCAGGTTTCTTTGCCAACACTGCAGCTCACTCATCGGATCTCGGCTACTTCTACATAGCAAACACGAACAAGGGTCCAGCAGACATGCTCTTCACCGTTTCTTATTGTCACTACGACGCTCCGCGGTAGTTCCACCGGTCACCGAGCCGTATAACCATCGAAGCTGTTCGAGCGGGCAATCCACATGCCGTACGTCGAATAGCTCGCAATGTTCCCTCTGTCGGCCAACATTGACTGTGATGGCAAGACACAACTAACGGCATCTGTCCGCTTGCGAGATGACCCGGCTGTCTTGTCTAGCACTGAGCGGGAGGCACGAGTTCTGTCTAGCCTAGGATCCATCGAGATCACCGTTGATCCTCGCCTCCCCTCCCCTCAAAATACCTCGATCTCAACGCCTGACTGATTCCACTGACGCGGTTCGCCACATTGCCCACCGCACCGGCCGCACTCGGCCCGACACCCCCACCCATCGTCATAGTGGTGTTTCCCATCCCGCTCAGCAGGGCTTCTTCCAGGGCCGACTGCGTCACGCTCGCGTCGTCGAGGTCGCTGAAGCTACTGCCCATGCTGGGTGATGTGTCGGAGCCGTGGCCGCCAGTGCCTGGTTGTCGGCGGAGACGCGGTGAGAGGCCTGCGGCTGCGGCCAGGGCTGCTTGTTGGCGCGGGGAGAGAGGGCTTGGGAGGTGGCCCCGGCCGGATTGGCGGGGAATGGTGGCGGTGTTGTTGAGGTTCGAGTTGGGGTTGTTCTCTGTTCTGTGACGAAAGGGTGCTGTGTCTGTTGGGACCTCGGAAGCGGAGCTGTTGGAGGATGTCAAGTGGTCATCGGTGTTTGGTTGAGTTTGTGGTTGCGGAACGATTCGTTCTGACGTGCTTCGCCGATATGCTGATGGTCGAGAAGCTTGTCCGAGGCCGCCTCTGATAGTAGCGCTTGGGTCTCGGGCGGCGGTCACGTCACTTCTGGCTGTTGGAGTCTCACTTGATCTGTTCGAGAACGGCAGGAATGCTGGCGAATCTTCCTCGTCGTCCTCGTCTTCCTCGTCCAGCTGTGGGGCAGATGGTCTACGGGTGTGTTGTGGTTTTCTGTTTGGGACCATCCGTCGGGACGCTGCAGGATTTGGTCGGGGATGTAGCATGCGTGATTGAATCATCTCCTCTCCCGATGAAGAATCAACCTCATATACGACCTCTTGTTTGGGTGACTTCGTGGATTGATGCTGTACGCTTCCTCGTCGTGAATGCGTTCTGCTCGCGATCCCGCTATCCTTCGATGTCTTTCGCGACAGGGGTCTAGATGACACAGGCTCGTTCTTAGCAGGTTCTGAACCAGCCTGTGACGATGTCCGGGCAGCAAACGACGACCGGCCTTTCTTTGGTATGCCAGGTGTTTCGGTGGCCGCAATCGGGACTTGTGTTGACAACCGAGAGGGCACTCTAGACCCTCCACTCTCAGTCCGCTTCATCGGTTGTGCCCCGACTACACTTGCGGTGTTTGACGGTGCCAGTGGCAGTGGCAAGGACACGTTTGATGACCTGTTGCCCATTCGCCGCATTTGTGCTCGGACCTGTGATAACTGGCGTTCGTACAGCCACGCTGCTTGCTGTAACAGAAATGCTTGGGTGACTTTGAAACGTTCTGAAAGCCCACGCCAGTCGATTTCGTGGCCTTTTGATGATTTGGAGAGAACTTCCCAGAGTTCTCGCTCTTTGGCGGCCGACCATGCTACAGGCGGTGGGTCGACGAACTCACCCCTAGCAAAGGGCAGTCTGATGAAGATGGTGAAGTGGTCTTCGTAGTCCATCATCGCGACCGGCTTGCAACGGCGCTTTCTCAATAATCACGTTCAGGATAATGGATGTATGATGGTTGACGAGGAGGTGAGTCGAGGCGAGGCACGTCGTTGCTGTCGAGGCGTGGCTGCCTTGGCTTAGGGTCCACTAGCAAGCCACGTCCAGCTTGAGAACGGAGCCGCTACTGCAGTATGCCGTGGTGTCAAACTTCACTCGGTGTCTCCTAACACTACGCTTCATAATCATCAGATCCGCATCGATTGATCGCTTCATCTGCGCAGAGTTTCATTGCTTGAGCTCTGGTTCGAGACTTCGCGTCAAGCCTAGTACGCTATCACGGGCCCCGGCTGAACACTGTGTTCGACGTGGGGAAGATGTCTTACTCGGAACTCATAGGAACGACAAGATCTTAATTGACCACTGACTCAGGTATAGCCGTGATGCGAGTAGAGGACGGGTCAAGAGCTTGAGAATATCGCCGATGCTTGATGTGATTGTTTGCTCTTGTGTTGTTCGACGTGGCCAGCTCATTTGAATGGCACTCATGGTAACATATGTTCGAGCAGTTACAGTTTACACGCGGCAATGCTCGTGCTTGCTAATGACCAGAATCACTCAATAGCTTCCTAAAGGTCTCACCAACCAGTTGTATCTCCACGGGCGGAACTCAGCCCTGCTTTCTTGCTGCCACTGAGCGTACATTGATCACACATACAAGCTCATCAGCAAGCCACCGACCTGACTTTCATGCGAGATATACTCTTTTACGTAGCGATACAAACCTTGATCATGAACTTCCTTGAAGCACACCTGTGACAGCTCCAGGCGAGATCTCTTGCAGAACATTGCGATAGACTGGATTGGTGATGGATTGAGGACCTGCCAGTACCGATGGCTATCGGTATAAGTGGTTGAGGACCTGTCGAGCCTCATGTACAAGACCACAAAACGCTTCGACACCCTCAAAAATCCTCAGCTTTCGCCACTAGCTACACTTCATGGAAAGGTTTGGCTTGTTCAACGTTCACGATAATGGTAGTATCTTCACTGCAACAGGCAAAAAGCGTCTTCGCATTCCACCGTTCCAGGATCTCGACTCGCGCTACTCTTACATCTCTAGTCCACTCCTTCAGCCATGGTTCAGATCCTACAGTGATCGGTACATATCGCTGAAGACCTTCCAAAACCGTTGATCCGACCACAAGCCACATCTGCTAGTGGTGTGTCCTGAAAAGTGCCAATGCCTTCAAGTCAAGAGTCAGCTAATTGTGATCAGTCTTCACCTTGATCCTTGTTTGCGACATCATCATCCGCCACGTCGCCTACCATGTGCAAAATCTTCAGCTGCACCTGCTGTTTCAACACATTCTTCGACCGATGCGCAGAAGCCGAATTCGAATCAGAATCACAATGCGAGGAAACGAAACATCTCGCCTGTGACAAACGTTGCGAAGCCTGCAAGACCGTCATCGGCGCTATCGAGAAGCTCGAATCTCTCGTGTACCAAGCACCTTTTCTCCAAACGGCTGGTATGGCAGGCATGGACGATCTCCAGGACTGGGAGCGCAATGAGTACGAAACGATGCTCCTGAAGGACGGCGACGGAGAAAGCAGGGGCTGGGAAAGTAAGGCCGAATCGCGAGCGGAGAAACACGCTTTACGAGAGAAAGTGCAGAACATGGGCCTCGCTGAGATTGAAGATGGTCGCAACGATTGCCAGGGTTTCAATATGAGTCTCACACCGTACGTCTTCGAGGACGTAGACCCGGACACTGGTAGTAACAAGGAGAACGAAAAGCCGGTACAGAAAACTCAGTGGTGACGGACAAGCTGAGAGGAGCATTTGCAGTCATGTTAAGGTATTGTTGGGTTCAATGTATGAAGTGAGCAAGGGGAACAAAAGCTTAGCGTCGTTTCTGGCCCATGTCAGAGCATCGTCGGAGAACTGCAACGCAACACACTCATCGGTAGACGCGTTCAGAGCGCGCATAGAGGCGAACAATCAAATCTCTTCCGTTCGACTCCAACAACCTTGTACGTGTTCATCTTTTGTTCAACGCATGAGCTTGTCCTGAGTGTCACGAATCTTGTATGCCCATCGGAAACCTGTTACCAACCAGTGTGTCATCGCTCTTCCTGCGCTCTTGACGTTATCAGACAGCATACTGGCCGGTCTGGCCACCACAGCCTCCCCACGGACGGAACGAGCTGGGCCCGTCGTGTGACAGACCTGACAAGATACCATTCTCTCCCACCAGAGATTGACCAGAAATCGGCCATTGGTAGGTAGTGGATAGTGGCATGCATCGACGGGATCTTAGAGGTGCTTGGTGGCCTGGATACTGGTGACGACCGCTGTCACAGCACACTACGGTGTGACCGCGGGATGAAGTGTGATCGTAGGTCGTCCACCCTTCCACAGATGTTGGTGGACCATTCACCTTTGGTAATGCAAGACTCTCGATACAAAGCGCTTACAGCCGTCGCATGCGGCATCTGGCTGGTGCGGCCAGTTTCGGGCCTCAAACGGTGGCTCTTTTCACAAGTCCTGACAGAGGTGCCGGAGTGCGGGCAAGCTCAACGCTATGATCTTGCATGCCTCGGCATGCCTTTGGAGAAAGGTAAACCAGGCATATACTGATGGCGACGGCTAGAGACAGGATCCGCCGATTGATCGATCTCCCGGCTGATCGGTTGTCCGAAAAGATATATATGGACTTGGAGGCAAGTTTTGGGATAGCTCGCCTGTAGTACATTTGGCGTAGCTCCACATACCATGAAGAGTTGACGAAGGAGATTGCTGCTGCTGACGGCTGGTGCACGTAGATTTGGCCATATCCTGGAGTTGGACTAGTCCCTGTGTCCGATAATATTCTTCTTCCTCTTGCTCTTCCACCCCAAGACTCTCCCAAAGCAACAGAGCATTATTTGAAGCTAGAGCACGTTATGGCGACGCCAACGGCGTTCACCATGGGTAACTTCGCGGTGAAAGAAGTCAACCTTCACTGCTCCTAATCAGATCCATCGCAAAGCCAGCCCAAGCTTTCCCGTCCTCCGTCTTCATTCCACCTTGAACGTCTCGCGCCAGAGCCCGGATCACGGACTCTCTGTACCTATCCTCGTACTCCTTCTTCACCCTCTCAAGATGCTTCGGCTGCCAATGCAACCTGATCACCCTGCTTATCAACAGCTCTGCCCTGCCGACCGTCGGCTTCTGAGGCATCGGCGACGGCGAGCGGCCATCAGAATAAGCGGAGGGAGACGATGGTGCGAACTCGTCGATGGCTTGGTGGAGGAGGATCGCATCGCGCATGGGTCGGTTGAGTGCGCCGTTGAGGATGTGGGCTAGGCACTCGCCCTGCACTTTGTTAGTGTTTCGTTCGGTCCTTAGGCAGGATCACTATTGGTAGGGGAAAGAAATACTTACCACAAGATTCTGAGACTTCGATATCATATCGCGCGCAAAGTTCCTTCTGTAAGACTTCTCGTAGTACCGCAACACCTCCCGTAAATGGTCGTCACTACGCAGCATGACGATTCTGATCATGGCACTCTCCCCACCTGGGCTATTCAGCGCCTGGTAAAGACCCATGCCGTCTTCGTGCACGCGGCGCATATCAATGCCTAGGCCCTCCGGCATGCGCCGTTCCTCCAGCGCAAGAAGAATGGCCATGCGGAATTTATCCGCTTTGAGTTCTGCCTTCATGCATTTCTCGAGGTCGTCGTCGTATCGCTTGTCTTTGAAGACGTCTTTGATCTCGCGGATCTGCTGGTTCGAGCGGCCGATCAGTGATTCGATGAGGAGTTCGCGGCGCGAGGCGCCTGATTGGTAGAAGCAGTTGGCCCAGTAGGCGTCGCTTTCGTATTGGCCTAGGGATGTGGCGTAGAGGATCTTTCCGAGGTTGCCTGGGATGCGTGCTTTGATGTGTTTGCTGAGATTGATACCCTGGCCGTTGATCTTGGCGTGGGTTTTATATGCGCTCTTGAGGTGGATGATCTCGTCGGTTGTCAGCCAGGGGAGGATATTCAACAGGGGTTTCATGTCGGGGGAGCGATGGGTGCCTTTGAGTGCTTCTGCTATTCTCTCGGCGTCGACTTCGGGGTCGTAGAACGATACGCCTTTCTTCTTGGCGCCGGAACGGCTGGAGGAGCTGGACATTACGGAGCCAACGCGTGACTTCTTGACAGGAGCTTCGAGTCTCGCATGGCTTGCGCGTGGGGAGACTGTATCTTGGGTATCGAGGCTTCTGAGGCGACGCTTCTCCTTTTCGAGGGCTTTGATCTTTTTCGTGATCTCGTCATCTGAGGTGTCAGAATCGGAGCTAAGGTCAAGATCCGAGAGATCGTTGTCGTCTTTCGTTCGAGCTTGCAGTGCCAGTGGAGAAGGGAGAGGGGAGATGGTTTGATACGTGCCTTTGTATGCTTCGAGCAGTGGTGAAGCAGGAGGTCGTGCGCCCGGTGTTTGGGATGTCATGCCAGCACCGAGAGTGGCGCCGGTGGCGCTGGCGATCGAGAGTTTTCCAAGACCCTTCCTCAATTGCTCGGCGGCCAGAGCTGCGGGGTTTGGGGATCGTGATCGCTCTCGTTGATAGCTTCCACGCCTTGGCTGCGCAGCAACTTCTCGCTGCCTGGCCCGTGTCCAGTCGTCACTATCATCCCGATCGGGCTTGGGCCGTGGTGGTTCCTTACGAGCATAGTTGTCGCTCACATACTGTTCTTGTTGTGGCGGAGCTGACTGGTTACTCTGTCTCGTAGGTTGTGCTGGCACAGCATCGTAGGGCTTTGAGTAGGACGATTGCCGGCTATGGTTGTTGTAATTGTACTGGATGGCATTTGGGTCTGGCTTAGCGTACTGGAACTTGCCAACGTCTTCGTACTGTCCAGATCTTGGTCGTATGTCCAAGCCAGGCTGGGGCCCAAAAGTCTGAGCGGGAAAGCCGCCTGGGACACTTCCGTTCCCAGCAAAGGCAGAATATGCCACCTGGTCACCGTTGGGGTAGGCAGAAGCATTCGGACGCGGTGACCGCGGTCTTTCTGCATAGTCTGGATCCTGCGGTCGTCGGCTCTGCCTCCCTTTCACGGCGAGCGAGTCCTCCGGTGCTTGGGCTGCGTACCTGTTGGCCGACTGCTTGCTGTTCTTGCTATCACCCTCATATTCACCTGCTCTCCTTGACCTTCGGCGGTCATCCTTGCTCGATCGTGGCTCGTAGTCGACCGGCGTCCTTTCCTCGTAGCGGGGTGTCTCTGGAACCGATTCATCTTCTGACCCTGTGTCGTGCCTACGGGTCTTGCGGGACTGGCTGCGCTCGTCGTCAGTTGCGGGGTGATAGTCATTTGTTTCACGCGACCGTCTGGCGCCTGGCGACTTCGACCTCGATCGTCGCTGGGGCTGAGGGTTGAGAAAGGACGAGAACATGTTGGAAAGAGTGGGGTGATGGTAGAATGTAGGAAGCCACTGCAGGCAATGGAGGGTTGGAGGTCTTGCCGGAGGGCGACAGAACCTGCTGGTCCTATATGCACTTGTCGAGTCTCATGGGCCTCGAAAATCCCCACCACAGGTGAGATGCATCACGTCTGGGCGCATATATATATATGGCACTTTTGCGATGGATGGGTAGCATACAGGTTCTTCCACATCAAAAGTACCTGCTTTGGAAGCAGCGACAGAGAATGCACGATACGACACAGGCGAACAGGTGTTTGAGCTAATGTCAAGCTCCATTGCGTAAATCGTCGGGCTGGACAGCCATGAACGAGGATGCGCGCGCCGCCTTAGGAGCCCACGTTGGTGGGGGCAGAAAGCAGACGTCTGGGGACATGCAAGATACTAGCTAGCCAAGGCTAACCGGTAAACGACCTGGTGCGACGTGCTGCCGCCCTCCCGCTGCTCCACCAGATTCAATTGCCCGAGCCTGAGCTGGAGGGGTCCACACCCATAAGAACTGTGACATGCTGGGGCCGAAATTGCGATGCTGAGTCCGCAGGCATTTGTATGACTGGGAGCATGACAAGAGGCGCTTCGAGATGTTGATGGTTTCCACAATTCACGCACGAGATACAGGCGGCAAGCAACGCTGTGAATTTGGGAAACGCAAGCACGGCAGGCGTAGCAGACTCCAGGTGTGGAAGGTGCTCACCTCAGCAACAGCGAAGGCCCCATTGCCCTCGTCTTCGTGTCTAGAGCCTGACCTAAGGGCGCAGTAGCTTTTAACATAATGTAGCAGACGAATATCAGCATACACAGTCGAAGCAGCTACAACGCTAGACTGGGAGGATAGTCAGAGATAGGAAACGCCACAAGGTAAATCGCCTAAGAAGCGTGAGTGCTGCTGGTGCACTAGGCTATCTATAACACATGACCGTTGAGAATGGTCGGATCTCTAGCAAAGTTGTCCATCGAGCACAAGTGGAGAGTATACCTAGGCAAACGCTATGAGAACATCGAGCAAAGGAACGATTGAAGAAGCTCGAAAGATGATAGTGGACGGCGACGCGTAGCAGCTTGGTCGAACATTCCTTGTATTTGAAGGTGCATAATGCTGCTCGTATCGTGGCACTACGCCCAGAACCGTCGTTGCGATCGATGCGACGAATAACATAAACTGGCCCGACACATTGCCACTGCTCGACACGAGTCGCGTATGAACCACCCAGATATACCATGAGACAGTAAGCGAGACGTGATGCTGGGTAGAAGTCAGGGGATGAGGTTGTACCATGTAAGGAGGAGATGATGATGCCAAGCGGCTCCTCGCCCAGTTAGCGGCCTTGGGGGCTTTGGGCTTGGGGGGTTCGTAATCGTCCGAGGATGGCAGTGGCACCCAAGTATCTGGTCAAGTCTAATTCCAACTGCACTCACTCATCCTATTTTCCGACCTAATTGGTTCGCTGCGAAACTCGAGTGCTTGCCGGTGCGACGTGCGACGCGAACGAAGCCCAGCCGATTTGTATCCTGTACGGCATGAGCTGCAGATAGTCGACGGCGTCCTGCGGGACGAACCTCGTAAGCACCTCACTGGGTCGTCGAACAACCTCCTCCCTGGTCCGCGACTATGGCCCCCGATGAGAAACATACCTTTTCCTACCTCGCCCCGATTCCTACATATGAGGAAGCGACAGCCTCTCGACCTTCATCCTCAAATTCACGCCATGGGTCAGAAGAGATAAGCGACGATGCTGAAAGGCAAGGCCTGCTGCAAGGCGAGGAGCAGACGGCGCCTCGAGCCAACTACCTTCCTCCTACGGTCGAGTCCGGGCGATCGAGCATCGACTCCCTCGATGGCCTCGGCGAGGACGAGGAGGCCGAGGTGCGTCGAGAGATGCAAGAGATGGACATAGAAGATCCCGCCGACTCCGACTCGAGCCGCTCCTTGCTCTCCTATCGCTTCAAGAGATTTACATCGTTGACCAACTCGTTGCCCTCCCTGACTCTGCCGTCCTTTGCTCGCTTCCTACCCTCCTGGCGACCACCGCGCATTGACTGGCAGGCCCTGGACCACAATCGCGCCATGATCCTGGGCAGACTATTTGGCATCATGATCATAGGTGGTTTGGTCTATGTGCTGGTTGCATCAGACGTCGTGGGCTTTGGGAATAGGAGGGGCATGTACATGTTTAAGCCCGAGTCCATACGCAACTACGTGATGGATGGCATACAGCAGTCCGATAACATACCAAAGTACTTGCAGAGGATAACCCAGTACCCGCATATTGCTGGCTCCGAAGGCAACTACGTGCTCGGCGAGTGGGTCGAAGAAGAGTTCAAGGCGGGCGGGTTGTCAGATGTGCGGATGGAGAGGTTCGACGTCTATCTGAATTATCCTCGCAAAGACGGCAGACGCGTCGCAATCGTGGAGCCCGCCGACAAAGAGTGGGAGGCTCAACTCGAAGAGGACGCTGAAGAAACTTATGTTTTCCATGGCCACTCTGCCTCGGGAGATGTGACCGGACACCTGGTATATGCTAACTACGGTTCACGACAAGATTTTGAGCATCTCAAGTCGAACAACATCCCACTCGAAGGTGCCGTTGTTCTTGTGAGGTATTATGGCACCGAAGGCGACCGAGCCTTGAAAGTGAAGGCCGCTGAAATGGCCGGTGCCGCCGGCTGCATCATCTACTCCGATCCGGCACAGGACGGCCATCTGCAGGGTCCTGTCTATCCGAACGGCCGTTTCATGCCTGAGGACGGCGTCCAACGTGGCGCCGTCAGCCTGATGTCTTGGGTGGTCGGAGATGTTCTTAGCCCTGGCTTTGCCTCCACGCCGGGCGAGAAAAGGCGTATCAGCCCGAGTGAGAGTGCAGGCCTTAACAAGATTCCCTCGATCCCCCTCTCCTGGAGGGATGCACAACACCTGTTGAAAACGCTCCAGGGCCATGGCGAACAGCTCCAAGGCGACTGGGTCGGTGACTCTGCCCTCCAATACTGGACAGGTGATGCAAACTCACCAAAGGTGAACCTCAAAAACATCCAAGACGAAGAGCTGCGGCAGCCTATCTACAACATTCTTGGGCGAATTAACGGGTACGAAACTGATCAGAAGAGGATCATTATCGGCAATCACCGAGATGCCTGGTGTACAGGCGCAGCTGACCCTGGCAGCGGAACAGCCGTTATGCTAGAAGTCATTCGACAGCTGGGCGTGCTTCAGCAGCAAGGCTGGGCACCTCTTCGAACCATCGAGTTCGCTAGCTGGGATGGTGAAGAGTACAACTTGATCGGGTCGACCGAACATGTCGAAGGCCGTATGGACGACATGAAGCAGAACGTCATTGCCTACATCAATCTCGACGTCGCTGTTAGTGGCGTCGACTTCCACGCTTCCGGGTCGCCCATCCTCGAGAAAGCTCTCAAGAACACTATCGCCCGTGTAGCTAATCCAGGAGCAAATGGGTCCCTGCGTGAGACATGGGACAAGGAAAGCAGATCGCTTGAAGGCTTAGGCGCAGGAAGTGACTATGTGGCGTTCCAGGACATCGCCGGTGTCCCCTCCATCGATCTCTCTTTCGAAGGCGAGCGCTTTCCGTATCACAGCTGTTACGATAGCTATGATTGGATGCAGAAGTTCGGTGATCCCGACTGGACATACCATAAAGCTATGGCGCAAGTCGTGATCTTGCTCATTCTTGAGCTCTCGGATCATGCTCTCGTCAGTCTTGACCTACCGGCTTACAGTAAAGCAATTGCCAGCTATGTTGATCTGCTGGACAGAGACGTCAACGGGGGCCTGCCAGATAAGAGCAGCGAACGAGAAAAGCTCGACGTACAACTTCTGCGGTCAGCAGTGGAGATCCTCTCCAGTACAGCAGGACGGTTTGAGAACTTTGACAATATGTGGCACAGTGAGGTTTACGCCACAGGTGGATTCGAGAACAGTGTCTTGAGTCTGCAACGACTCGAGCGGAACATGAAAGTGGAGATGTTCGAGAAGATGTTGACCGACGAAGCTGGACTTGTCAATCGAACGCAGTTCAAGCATGTCATATTTGGTCCACAGAAATGGAGTGGATATGACGAGGCTTTCTTCCCTGGCATACGGGACTGGGTCGAAGCAGGGGATATGCCGAAGGCTCAGGAGGAAGTGAAGAAGGTAGCGGGCATTATTACCGCTGCTGCTCAGTCGCTGTGAGGGTGCTGGAAATCGTCCCAAAATGGTCATAGCGTCGGCGTTGTGGGATCACCTCTGGAATGTGTCTGTCTTGTGTGGAAATGGTAGTTGTAAATATCCTGTTCGTTGTCCTCGTATCTAGACATTTGCACCGCTCAGCTTGTCGGCATCCTCCACCATTTTGTCAGGGTACTTTGCAGCCCCTTTCTGCCACTAACTTCACGGGTGTTCTCATCACGTGACTCCGTGTGAGCCTCACGCTTTCTGGAATGGCCTCGATGAGTGAAAGGCTCGACGCGTATATCGCAACCAACGCTCGTCACAGCTTGCCGCAATCACGACGCCCAACTCGCGGTGGTAACAGATTGTCTACATTGAGGTTGGGGCGTTCTACTTCTTACGACCTCCATGAAATCTCGTCCAGTACGCAAGATTCTGATTTACGCCGGACTCCACCAGCAAACGTCGATGCTGCACTTGATGCAATCGTAGCAGCAGGACGACGCCATCCTATTCAAAACATCCAGGGGACAGCGCAACGTCCACGAAGAGTCTCAACATCGAACGTAAGTGACAGATTTGATATCAGCGGAGGTTCACGACGCGTGCGAGGTGACTGGCACAGCCTAAATTCAGCTCAAAACCCAGGATTCCCAGTGTCAAGCTCAGGCACCGACTACGCATCAGAGAGAGCTCGCTACAACAAAGCTCGAGTCGAGTGGAAAGGACATGACCCTTGGCAGATATTTGACGCGACAGCGAGTGAAGCGCTCCGTTCATCCGCGTTGAGAAGTGGTCCCGGCCTTCATTTGAGTTCTGAGGTAGCGGACTTGTCTAGTCCAGGACCTGCTCACCCAGCGGCACACAACGCCAGGCGAAGAGCAAAACCTCTCCATAACGACACTCCATTACGTCCATTGACAACCCCACAGGGGCAAGACGGGTTCCATCACAAAATGTCGTCAACCGTTGATGCCTTTCTTGGTCAAATCCTGCACAGCGTCAGTCAGCGGGATGGCCAACGTCTCACAAGTTTCATCATACTAGACTTTGATAGCTTGCCCGAGGACCGTCGACAGCCGTACGGAGATCTTCACAACGAGCTGAATCAACGTTACCCTGCCACCAAAGACGCAGCATTGTCAACGAAGGTCAGGCAGGCCTTGCCGCCAGATCAACTATTGAGTTGTCATTCTGCTTTCACAGAGAGCATTGTCCAGTACTTTCGCTATGTTCGCGATTACGTCAACGACTCGGCTCTCCTCAAGGCGAGGAAGATCGAGAAGCTTACAAGGTCTGTCTAGATTCCCCTTTTGACCGCCAACTTTCTAACAGCTCTCCAGACAATGCATTATCACGCTCCGAGACGACCAACCAGGCCCTATCATGATTCCACTCGTTCTTCACCTTACCAGTATCCTTCGCATGGTCGCCATCAACCTGGATCGCGATCCTACTCTAACAGCACAATCAGCGAGCGCTGCCACCGAAGAGGAAGGCAACGTCAGCTTCGTCGAAAACACCGGCAATGTCCTCCGTGAGGCCTTCAACAAATGCATCCAGCGCGCACGGCCGACCCAACCGCCGACGCCCAACTCCCTATCATCAGGTCTCTATTTAATCCTCAACTCCTGCATGTCACTTTACAACCGGGCAGGAAAACTCCGCAACGCAGAATTCCTCCTCGGCACTCTCGACAAGACATCCCCACCATTATCATACTACCCAGCGTCCCAAAGAGTGACATACCTCTACTTTCTAGGCAAATTCCACTTCTCATCCAACCACTTCTGCCGCGCCATCACAACCCTCCAAAGCGCCTACGACCAATGCGCCAAGAACTCAGCCTGCCTGAAACAACGCCGCCTAATTCTCATCCACCTCATCGCCGCCGGCCTCTGCGTAGGCCGCCTACCCAACCGCATCCTCATAGTCGACCAAGCAGCGCACTCAATTTCTAAGCCATTCCTCGAACTCAGCCGGATCATCCGGTCAGGCAACATCGGCCGCTTCCACACCTATCTAGACTACACCCTGCCCGACAATACATCAGCGCAGTGGTTCCTCCGCATGGGCATCCTCCTCCAACTCCGCAACAGATGCGAAATCCTCTGCTGGCGCAGCCTAATCCTCCAGGCGATGCGCCACGCGGGCTTCCTCGGCTCCGCCGACCGACAGAGCAGCATGCCGTACGTGCGGTTCACGGCGATCTCGGACGCCGCGACCTTCTCGTACGCGCGCGCAAGGAAGCAGGTACAGATGTCCCAAGAATCACAACCACAGCCAAACGGCGCTGCCGCCAGTAGTATTGTGTCTCTCGACGAGCAGGACAACGACTACGTCGACCCGGATTTCGCAGACGGGGATGAGAACGACCAGGAGGACTACGACAACGACGGTGCGTCAACGCCCGGCTTCGGCCAGTCGCCGCACGCGGACACGGACACGGCCAGCGATAGCGACGCCACGCACCTCCCGCTCCCGCCGCCCACGCCCGCCGAACTCAACAGCGTGATGCTCTCGCTCATCTCGCAGGGCTTCCTCAAGGGCTTCGTCTCGCACACGTACCCGGACCTGCTGCAGTCGCGGTTCGCGATCCCGGGCATCCGGGCTTCGGCGCGGGTGGCGGCGGCGGCGGGGACAGGGCCGCAGCATGCGTGGCGCGAGGTCGGGTTTCCGTCCGTTTGGGATGTTGTGAGGGAGGGCGAGGGCGAAGCGGGCGCGGATGTGCCCGGGTGGATGACGGAGGGGAAGGTGAGGAGGAGAGAGGAGGAGAGGGCGAGTGGGGGTGGGGGCAGGGTGATTAGGATTACGGGGGCGAAGCCAGCGGGGATGGTGTGAGGTCAGGGGGAGGTTGAGTTAGAGTGAGACTGGACGGGACTGTGGTGTCATGACGCGTCATGGGTATGATGGCGTATTCGCATATGTGACACAGAGTAGCATGTGAGGGGATTTGAGGCTTTGGTCAGAAGTTTTAGAAACCAGGGTCTGGACGTGAATGTAGAGTGGATGTGCCTCTTTCCTCCACAACTGAGCTTTGCTAGCCGCTTGAACTACCTCGACGAAGCCAACTCCAATCAACCCAAATGTGGCACCACTCTCTTCGCCCGAGCTGCTTTCTAACGGTTGTTCAAACCCAGCCTCCCTACCCAAGAAACTAAGAAGTCACATTCGCCAAACACCAATGCTACCTTTTGAAACCCACCTCGTCTGTTCCTCTCATTTCCCCGCCTGGACCTTGGGCTGGAAGAAGGCACTCATCTTCTTCATCCCCTTGACGTCGACCTTGGCGAGATTCTTGACCCCGCGACTGGTGTTCAATTTCTTCCGTTTCTCGTCCTCTTCCAGCCTTCTCTTCTTCTCCGCACGCATCTCTGCTTCCTCGTCGTCTTCGAGGGAGCCGCGTTTGCGGGCGAAGGACGAGAGGTCGGCGGAGGCTGCGGCTTCGGCGCGCAGGGCGGAGAGATGGGAGAGGTAGGTTGTCAAAGGGGTGAAGTCGGTGTGTGTGGGTGAGGAGGGGGATACGGATTGTAGTTGGGCGAGGAAGGTATTTGCTAGGGCGGGTGGGAGGTAGGATGCTGCGATGAACTTGAAGGCTACAAGCAGCCTTTGGAGGGATTTGATGGGTTCGGGGACGGTGTCGCGGGGTAGAGTGGGGGCTGTTGTCACCGTTGGAGTTGAGACGGGGGTTGATGTGGCGGAGGTCTCTGAGAAGACGAGTGATGGGGCGGCACTAGCAGCGGAAGACTGAGAGTCGAAGCTGTCTGCGGGGGTAGGGGTGTCTGTAGAGTCGATAGATGCTTGGGAGTCGGGCTTGGATATGGATATGGTGCTTTCTTCTCTCTTCACGCTCAGTATTGGCGACTCGAGCGCTCTGGTGACAAACTTGTCTTCCAAACTGGCTGGCAGACCGTTGTTGCACATACGTTGGCCTTTGGTCAGGATCAGCTTGATGGTCTTTTCCTGGCTGTATCTGTACATCTTGTCGTCCCCTGCTTCGAGCGAGTCGCATATCGCTTCGGCCGCTTCTTCGACGAGGGCCCGACTTTTCTGGGCGACGTATCTCAGGTCGTGAATGTCCTCGTGGGAGTCGAGGAAGTCGTCCAGCGACTGAAACAGATTGCTCTTTCCGGAAGCTGCCAGTATCGGCAGTACGGTGAAGGATAGATCGTATGGGGTTGCTGTCATGTATTCAGCGGTCTTGTTGATGTAGCCATTACTGACTGCGCCCGGCTGAGCAGGGTGTATAGATTCGAGGGCATCGTCTGAGGCAAACAAGATGCTTCTCGGGTCGTGCTTGGGCACATCGACCTTGGTCAGCTCCAAGACTCCTACCGCGGGGCAGAAGAGATGTCTTTGTGGAGTTGCGTCGACTGGACTCGTGAGGGTTATGAAACGTGCATCTTGGGATATGTTCTTGGGGGCTATCACGAGTCGCAACGGCTCGCCTCGTGGTGTTCTCAGTCTGTCGACGGTTGTCGTAGTCGCCGTCGGTGCTGGTGGCGCTGCAGTCTTGTTGCTCTTCTTCACCGGACTGCTTGAAGCAGACCTCGTTTGTACCATGATTTGCGTGTGTGTAGGGTGTTTGGTCTCGTCGTCCAGCGCGGCCTTGTCCACTTTACGAGATCGCCAGATTGACGCGTCTCGACGCGTGTTCGACGCGTTCCACTTCGTCGGGTATTGTGTTTATTGGCTGACCACATTCGTCGGGGCTGTCTGATGTTCTAACAGCAGAACTGGTAGTCCAATTGACTCCATACAATCTTCGAGGAAGAGCCCCCAACCAAAGCATCCATCTCCTCTGAAACGACCTACATATGCCGCATCTTGCACAACAAGACGTCTTACCATGGCAGACGGCGGGGAGTGGCCCCCAAGGTCACCCTTGAAAGCACTTCTCAGCTCGCCCAGCGGTCGAAAGAGATATCGACAACATCAGCATGCTGAAGGACCTTCGACATCGCCCAATAAGCTGCTTGGTTCCCCTTCATTGTTGGAGAAATTGAGAGCAGCCAGGGCCAACAGAGACCACGAAATATTGCAACCAGAACAAGGCCCGCCGCAGGAGGAAGACGACGACGACGACGACGAAGAAACATTGCAATTGAAGCTACAGGCCATCGAAGCAAAGTTGAAGCTGAAGAAGTTGCAGCAGCAAAGGGCAAGACACTCGGACAGCGTGGAACCCCAGTCGAGCGTAGAGGTCGCCCTCTCCCCCACCAAGCGTCCAGTTGCTCCTTCTCTTCCAAAGTCTCCAAGTCGAATCCTGCTCGGCATCGACAAGGGCCTCAACGCTGCCGACGTGAATCTCAGAAGAGCCAAGACCATCAACGGTAGCCCTACAAAGTCGAAGAAACGCATCCACCATGTCGATTCACGTAATCCTAACCCGACCTTTTCGAGACCCAGTACTGCAGCGTCTACCCCAGCGCCAAAGTCTTTTAGTGAGCGCATGTCCGAGATGAGGGATCGGCATCAAGACCGTGAGCGGAAGCACTCGGCCGTCCAGAATGCAAGGTCCTCGCATTTCACCTTGGACAAGAAGGAACTAGATGGCTATCACCACGCTGCACATCCGCACGTCAACCCTCCCACCAGCCAGACTTCCTACTACCATCAGGACAAGGGCAGCAATGGCCAAGGGCTGAAACATTCGCATAGTATGCCTGCCATCCGCCCAACACCTACTGCTGCTCTCACCTCGAGCAAGACTGAGCCAGATCTGGTCAAGGGCGACCCCTCACTCTATGAAGCCTTCTCAAGCACCCACCTCTCAACACGCATCCTACCACACTCCTTCCTCAAAAGAACTCTTCCAGAAGATCAGTTCTCCATCTACACTGTACCCAAACTACTCAAGAACGTAGCCTCGCCAGACTACCAAGTACCAGACCATGTGACCGACTATGTCGTCTTCGGTATCATCGCCCGAAAATCTTCACCGCTCGACCACAAGGCAAAAGCGGCCGACACCAACACCAAGTCGTCGGCTGAATGGGAAAAGAAATGGAACGATGGCTCTGCCAACAAACAAAAGTTCATCATCCTGACGCTGACTGACCTCAAATGGACCGTCGACCTGTTCCTCTTCGACACCGCCGTGCCCCGCTACCACCGCCTCACACCCGGCACCCTGATCGCAATCCTCAATCCCGGCATCATGCCGCCCAAGAAAGGCCGCGAAGACACAGGAGCGTTCAGTCTTGCAATCCACGACGGAGAAGACCAGATCCTCGAAATCGGCACAGCAAAGCATCTAGCATACTGCTCCGCCAAGAAACGAGACGGAGGCTCCTGCGGCGACTGGGTCGACGGCAGTAAAACCGACATCTGCGAGTACCACCTCAACGCCCAACTCACCCGTGTTCGCTCCGCCCGCAGCGGCATCAATTCTATGACCTCCTTCGGCAATGACCGCGACCGCAACAACCCCCAAGCCAAGCCTCAGCGGACCCGCGGCTTCGACCACGAAAGCCAGACCTTTTACTACGCCGTCGGCGGCACCGCGCCCAAACAAGAATCCCAACCCCGCTGGTCCTTCGCCCCGACATCCAACTCCTCCCTCAGCACCGCCAAGCTCCTCGACCGCAACCCCGGCGACCCTTTCATAGCCGAAGGCCAGATGGCGCAGCGCGACAAACAGGACCGCCTGCGCAAGCGCATGGCCGCCATGCAGAAGGAGCACGAGATCGCCCGCCGTCTCGGCAGCATCAGCGCCGGCGCCGGCGCCGAGTACATGCGCAGCCGCACCGTGGATGCCAACGCAAAGAAGGACTCAAAGGAGTTCGACGCGACTGGGGCCACTAGCAAGGGCGTCACCAAGGCGGATATCCTGGCTGATCGGCCGGGGGAGACGAAGAAACGCGCGGCCGAGAGTGTGAGGCTTGGCCCGGTGAAGAAGCAGAAGAAGACGCGGTTTGTGACGGAAGAAGGGATCAAGGAGGCGGGGAGGGAAAGTACGAGTTTGGGGTTGGCGATGGGGGCTAGGAGCGGTGCTGCGCCTGCGTCTGCGGCTACGGTTAAGCTTGCACGGGACGATTATCATGACGACGACGACGACGATGACGATGATTTGGATATCGTTTGAGACGGCACGACTCGAAAGCATAGCCATAACGTCAGCGTCTGTGAAGCCACAAATCCAAAGTAATGTGAGAGTGCAGACCTCTATCGTATCTTGTTCGCGATGCTACCTGTCATCATGCGTGTGCATCGCTTCTGTACTCGCTATGTAGCATGTCATGCTACTGACCTGCCTACTCTCCTAGCGGCCTGTCACAACACAGCACAGCACGTCGACAAGATCACGCCTTCCTCCGTCATTAGCCAACATCTAACTCGCACTACACATACTTCTCTCCCCTCCCTTTCCTGTGTGAGTCGCTGGCCTCCTAGGGAAACATCAAAGAAATCGCCGCGGCAGCTTGCCCGGGCGAAGCCACGGCGATGTTTCAGCCGGCGACGGTGTGCGCGTCGCTCTCCGCTTCCTGTGGTTCTTTGCGATGCGCGTGGAAGATCGTCGGGTAGCCTTGGCTGACAATGGTGCGGCACAGAAACTTGCGGGTTCTTCGTACGTCGGGTCCCGGGACGAGTCGGACTCTGGAATGCTACCGCTGTCACTGTCGCTGTCTGTACCTGTGTCGGTCCATCCTTGCGTGGCTTCATTGACGTCTTCGATTTGTCCGGCTGCGGCCACATGTTGCTCGGATTGAATGTGGAAATGATCGTTCATACCTTCGAGCAAAGGTCTTTGGTTCGGTCGCAGGCCTTCGCCGATGATCTAAGATTGAGGTCTTGGATTGTACTGTGGCGGTGTTGCACCTGGTGAAGATACTTGAATCTGATCTAGCTTTTGCGAGCGAAGAATTATGACTCTCGAGGCAGCTGCAGGTCGCTGGGCAGTGTGGATAATGGCCAGTGCAGGTGCAGCAACATTTTGTTGCATGGTTGTGTCGTTGGGCTCAAAACTCTCACGGATGGACAGTCCTCGAACGTATGGTGTTGTGCTCATCTGCCTACTGCACAGAACTTGAGTTCGAGGTTGAGTGACAGCAGCGTCTCTGGAGGAGGACCTAGCATCTACAACAGATATGCCAGGCTCTTTTCCAAGGCTGCCGGTATCGTATCTGTGAGGACCGTTCTGTCCTGTCAAACACTGTGGATAGGTGTGTGGAAGGGTTGTGATTGGCAACGGTTCGCTGGGAGGTATTGCATAGTCCACTTTCAAGTGCAGAATGTTCGCCTCGTGGTGGTAAGTGTTTCCTTGCCGTTGTTGTGAGTTCATGAACCTCCGAAGGACAAGCGGGTACGATCCTGGATTTAATAACGTGACTGGTCCCAGGTCATCCATATAGACCAGTCGATGGACTTGCTCGTCGAAATACATGACGCCGTTCACTTCTTTCTTGAGGATCTCGATGAGTGAGTCTCGCGTGAAATCTATAGGCTGCAGGTCACTCTTCTTCTTTTTGTCGTGGATGGGCATGACTTCTGCCATCAAAAATGTTATTGCTGGGTTGCCTAGTATACCAAGATCTATGTGTATTTCGATATCGTCCCAATTGATTGGAGGGTCTGATTTTGCGGGAGCTGGAGATGGTGGTGAGTTGCTTTCCCTTCTTGATAAGTTTCTTCGGTCTCGGAAGGTCGACGATCAGGGCCCGTTCGGCACTGGAGCCATCTGGGGCTGGTTGTTGGGCCATGATAATTTGGTTGTTCTGAGTAAGTGTCGGGGCCAAGTTCGCAAATTTGAGATTGCTAGTTCCAAGATCGTGTGATACATTGGACGGTCGTAAATAACCCTCTTGTGCTCGAGCAGGCAGCAACCACAAAATTTCAACCAGTGAAGATCAGGCTTATCTTGTTTCAGATCTTTAGCGCAAACATCTTTCTGTCTGATTCGAACAGGGTAATCGAGCGCGGGTGCCTCTAGTGATTCTTCACTCCAAGGTCGTGATCTGCCCCACGGTACATGACCATAAGATACCGCCTGACACCTTCCTGACCCAAACTATAGCTTCTGACAGCGTATCAGCACAATCGTGGTGATACGACGATCATCAATTTGACGAACTTGTTATCTAGTTTATTTTTCACAGTAGATTTTGGATCAGTCCGGACTTATTTCTTCATTTCTGCGACAATGCTCGCTGAGGTCAGAACGTCTCTGTCGGTACAGGAGCCAGGGAGTCGTAATCGGTGAACGTGAAGTTGGAACCAAGACTCATGGTATACTCGAAGTTATCGTCTTGTCTACTGTGATTGGTGCAGAGCTCAGTTATACAAGATTCACCGTCAATCGTTGTGGTCAGATCAGGAACGGCTGACACTCTTGCCGGTATTGGCTCGCCATGGAAGTATGTGCTCGCTGTGTCGTTGCTCGGCTCTTGAGGAACCGCAACTTCTTTCCAAGGTACTGTTTTTGTGGTGAGAACGAGTCTGACACAACCTAACGATGACATCGAAGCATTTTTGACAGCCAAGTGAGCCGAGTGTTCAAGCTGATCGACCACAAATGGACAGGATGGGTCGGCTGGCTCGCAGATAGCGGCATTGTAGGTCTCAGAGCATGAGTCTGGCTTACCTGCGCCAAGCTGACATATACAGAATCATATGGTGCTCTTCGGTGGCCTAGGAAACTCGGAATACATCAGGAAGAAGCTTATTGAAAGATACATCACCAGTTGAAGAACAGCACATCAAAGCGCCATAGATAGGCAGATCAGTAGGTCGAGACACGCGCGAGTAGCGTAGTAGTGCTGCATTCGCCTTCTGATGTTGGGATTAGGCAAGCTGCTCCTGTTCACGGCCTATTATTGCACGATCGCGTGAGCAAGCAGACGACGGGTCAATCGATCCTGACGGAGAGAACAAGCCGATTCTCCATAGGCACGCAGTGACTTTTGCTCCTAACTCACTGTCGCAGGCATGAGCGGTTCCCAAGACTCATTGAGCAGTCTCGAGGAACAAGGAAGTCGCCCTGATTCAGCAAAAGCTCTCTTCCTGCTGATGGCTTCGGGTCCTGCCCGATTCGTGCATTTCTTGCGAGACCGTACTTGCCTCGGTCTCCAAAGACTTGAAGCTGACTGCACGCTTGCCGTCGCGAGGGACGTTCAAAGCTTGTCAATGACTGGGACATGCCCGTTCGAGTGAGGATACTTTATCTGGATACCTAGGTAGGCAACTGGTCCGTACCTAGGTAAGTAAATAGTCTTAATTTTCAGAAGTGACGCAAGCTTGCAGATCGGCAAGAGCCGCGGTTCACTTTGTTGTGCCTGCAGGCGCGTTCGAGTGCACATGCTTGTCACCTCCACCTCCCACCACCACTTAAGTAATCGCATTCCTCAAGCAAGGCTCACTCCACTTCCCCAGACTCGCATTGACCAGCACTTCATTCAAATCGAACAGCACAACAAAGATGGCAGCCCCTCCAGAAATTACGATCAAGAAGCTTTCTGGAAAGTTTGTAATGGTGCGTAAACAAATAACCCCCAACCACGTCCATAGTCCAGGACTTCTACTGATGCCACTTAGAACAAATCCCTGTCCGACGATACAAACAACCTTCTTGCCCTACAGGGGATCTCCTGGCTCACACGCAAAGCAATTGGCCTCGCAACTGTGGTCCTTACCATCAAAGAATACACCGACAACCAAGGCGCAGTCCACATTGATGTCACATCTAACGCCTCGGGCTTAAGCTCAACACAAGAAGACCGGACCTTAGACTGGCAAGATCGTCCGCACAAAGACAAGATCTTCGGCAATGTCGCTGGCCGCTCGCGCATGATCGATCTGAGCACCGGCACCTTTGAGCCATGCGTATCATACTCCGAGGCTGAATCACAGTTCCTCCAAGCAAAATACCTCAAAGATGGAAAGACATCGTCTAAATTCGAGGACAACAGCGCACTAGTACAAAGCTACGTCAAGAACCAGGACTCCGGCAGCGGTTGGACCGCAGAACAGCTTTGGGGCTTCGAGATGGTCAATGGAAAGAGATATTACACTCGGCGAGTGGTGGTGAAGAATGCCAAGGGAGACAAGAGTGAACGAGTGAGGTTGGTGTATGACTACCAGGGTTCTGCCAGCAATAACGAGGACGATGGGTTAGCTTATGGTGAGGAATGAATAGATGGTCCGGAAGACACGGATGAGGATGAGGCGTTGGCGTATGGTGGTGGTGAAGGAGAGGAGGGAGCGGTCACTAGTGACGCAGCTGCCGATACAGAAGTGGAAGGAGTGCTGGATAGAGACGCGGTGTTCACGAGCCAAGACAATAGCAGTGAACGGCACATTGGCCTAATGGGGGTTGAGGCTTCTTCAGACACGGAACGGGAAAATAGTGTTATCGTGCCACAAGGAACCAGCAGGGACACTGGCACGACCAGGGATATTGCAGACCTTGGCATTGTCGCTAGTGAGCTCGGCGCCGAAATTAAGAGCGACGACGACGACCATGGTACGATAACAGACGACTACGAGGCTGACAGCGAGGAACCAGTGACAGCATTTGACAACAGGCGCTACAGTGAGGTTACAGGAGGCATGTCAGAGATGAGCTTGATGGATACTATTATTTGTGTTGGGTTTGGTTATGCGCTTGTGTATGCATGAGTATCCTATTGAATGAACAGCTTTCTGACCTTTGCAAGGTATGCTACCTATCGAGAACGGTCTTCATTGCATGATGCACCCAAGATTGCTTAGCCCGTGATGACATCTGCTTTGTTGGGATATTGCGCACCATCGCACTGCTCCCCAAAGATGGTCTGCCGGTGAACAAACAGTAGCAAACGAATGACAGGGCGATCGCGTTGAACATGTATCGTTTCCGGTTCTGCACTCCACTGTGTGGTTAAAATCAACTTTGCCTCATCGACCTTCTTGCAGTACATCTTTATATACCACCTCATCTCATCACATCAAATCACAGTTCTCATCGCAATCGTAACTTTTCGTACCCCAAAAATGCAACCTCCTCGACCTGGCTACTGATCTCGCGACGACCCGTTCTGACTCTCCTCCTCTTTCCACGCATCCTGCTCCAACTTGGAGATATCAACCCGATCCGCCCGGGCACTCAACGGGCTGCCATTCAGCCCGTCGCTCGACGTCATGTACTCCCTCAACGGACTCTGCATCGGCCCGCCGACGTTCAACTGCTCGAGGGCCTGGATCTCGCTCGCGCTGAACTCGCGTATGTGGCGCGGGCGGAACGGCTTGGGCGTGCTGACGCGGCTGGTCAAGAAGCCAGAGGCGGCGCTCAGCAGCGCGATCAAGCTGGCCTGCACCACGTCCTCGTGGATGCCGACGCCCCAGACCTTCTCGTGCGGGTTGCCGCTGACCATGCACTCGATGTAGGTCGCGGCCTTGACGTCCTTGCCGGACGCCAGCGCGTGCTCCTTGTAGTCGGCGACGTCGAGGTCGATGCCGAGCGAGTGCAGGGCGTTGGCGAGCGACGAGATGGCGCCCGTGCCGACGCCGATGAGCGGGTGTTGCACGTTGTCGATGGCGATGACGCCGGCGAACTGACGCTTGTTGCTGCTGGTGTTTTGCACTGTAGATTGGGATTCAGATTGAGGTTGTGTCGCGGTGGCTTGCGGTGGTTGCCCGGCCGACGTTTTGTCTTTGTTCGCTTCTGCGCGCACCGCGCTGATGTTGTAGTCGATGAGCGTGAATCGGGGGTTGCGCTTGAGGTGGTATGCCTCTTCGAAGAGACCGGCGATTTCTCGCGGGAGCAGCTCTCTGCCTTTAGCGTCCGCTTCTTTCTGCACGATCTTTGAGAATGAGACCTGAAGACCTCGTGGCAGGTCGAGACCAAGCGAGTTCATGATGATCCAGGCCACGCCGCCCTTGCCAGACTGCGAGTTGACGCGTATCACAGCCTCGTACGTGCGTCCGATGTCCTGCGGGTCGAGGGGGAGATACGGCACGACCCAAGGATCCTCCGAGTTGTTGCCCTCGGCTTTCCGCTTCTGGAAGCCCTTCTTGATCGCGTCCTGATGCGACCCAGAGAAAGCGCACACCACCAGGTTTCCACCATACGGCCACCGCTCGTTGATTGGAATCTTATTGCTCTCCTCCACAACCTTGATGATGCTGTTGATGTCACTGAAGTCCACCCCTGGATGTATGCCCTGCGTGTACAGATTGAGCGCCAACGTCACCAGATCCACGTTCCCTGTCCTCTCGCCGTTCCCAAACAACGTCCCCTCCACCCTTTCCGCGCCCGCCATCTGCGCCAGCTCCGCCGCCGCAACCGCGCAGCCGCGGTCGTTGTGCGGATGCAAACTGACGCAAAACTTCTTCCGCTCCGTCATGTTCGTGCAGAAGTACTCGATCTGATCCGCGTACACGTTCGGCGTACTCATCTCCACCGTGGCCGGCAGATTAAAGATGAGGGGGTTCTCCTCACTCGGCTCCCACGCCGCCTTGACCGCCTCGCAGATGCGCACCGCAAACTCAGGGCTCGTGTCGGAGAACGTCTCGGGTGAAAATTCATATTGCCAGTGCGTGCTCCTAATCTCAGCGTCCTCGCTATCCTTGGTTATCGACCGCGCGTACTTGGTGCACTTGACCGCAAGCTCCACGCTCTGGTCCTCGCTCATGCCGAACACAATGCGCCGGAAGCAGTCGCTGGTGGCCAGGTACATGTGCAGGATGCCCTTCTTGCAGCCGCGCAGACTCTCCACGGTCCGCTTGATGAGTTCCTCGCGACACGGTGTGAGGACTTGCAGGTATACGTCCTCGATGCCAGGTACCAGCTTCCCGCCGTCTCTCTGGTCCTCAGCGAGCATGCGAGTGAAGTCGAAATCTGTCTGGGATGCGCTGGGGAACGAGATCTCGATCTCCTTGTATCCAATCTCAACCAGCATCTTGAAGAAGCGGAGTTTCTGTTCGCCGTCCATGGGGTCAACGAGGGATTGGTTGCCATCTCGCAAGTCCGTGGCTAGCCATCTCGGAGGCTTGTCGTTGGTTTTCGTGGGCCACTGTCTGTTGGGGAGGTCAAGAGGCTTGAATTTGCGATATTTCTTGCTGGGATCTTTGAGCCTGCCGTGTGTTAGTGGTACTAGACAAATGGACTACCTGACCGGTGCGAAAAGTACATGGGCATTTTGTCGGTGTGGGTGCTCAAGGCACAGCGAGTCGTGGGAGAAGTTCAGAATTAGAGATGATTTGAGCTTCGATTATATCAGAGCAAGCACGTAGTGAGTCAAAGAGCACTCGAGAGGTCGCAGAATTGCTTGCGGCGTTTCGTGAGTCACGTCAAAGTTTGTAGCAATACAAGAACGCAGATTGGAAACATTTACCATGCAAAAGCGCACATGAGAGAGACCCTCTTTTGTCTCTTCGGTCAGCTAAGTTCCCTCGGCGAGGGACAGCAGTGTGCTGATCAAGAGTGTGGGGTAACTACGGGCGGGGGCTACCGCACCTTTCCTGTTTATTATTTTCGGACTTTGCACATTCTATGAAATCGTGAAATCGTGAAATCGTGAAATCGTGAAATCGTGAAATCGTGAAATCGTGAAATCGTGAAATCGTGAAATCGTGTATACTGCTTCCGCTGTCGCTATCGCTATCGCTATCCTCGTCCTTGCTATGCTACCGATAGCTGTATATACTACCGTAGGTCGCTTAGGCGTTAGTAGTTAGGTATTAATGTATACCCGTAGTGTATATACGTTTCGGACTAAGTAGATATAAGTAGGTCTAGTACCTATCGCTTAATGCTTTCTTTACTTATACGTAGCTATGCTAGCCGGTTATCTTAAGGTTAATCTTAGCCTATTAGCTATTAAGATTCACGACTTCGTCGTCTAATATAGTTAGATGTAAAAAAAGATTCTTATTTAGATTAATAGAGTCCGTAGTATTAAGTGCGGATATAACGTACTTAAGAAGTTTCTTAAAGTAAAAGGTATTACCTCGAACTAGTCTATAAAGAAAGGTCTCTACTAGGATAATAGGTTTATCTTATTAATGCAACGCGCTTATAAATAAACCCTATAAGATAACGAGAAGATTATATAGAGCTTACAATAGGAGCTCGCTTACGTAGTAGTTAGTACTTAGCTTATTAAGTCTATATAACGGAAGTATAATTAGTCTCGAAGAGACCGTGCTATCGAGAATTAACTAGAGCGCCTTTAGCGTATAGAGGCTATTATCCTTAAAACTATTACGTTAGGTATTAGACGCAACTAGGGCCGAAATTATTTCTATATCTATCTTTAGGTACGCTATCTAGCACTTTAAATACGAGAGGATTACGTTCGAAAGGTTCTCTATAATATTAATAATATATATAGATATAATCGAAAGCCGAAGTATAAGGTTATATAACGCTACGAAGCTATCTATAAAGAGCTAGATTACGTATAGTCTATTAATAGCTATAAGAAGTTTATAAACTTTAGTATTAAAGTCTATACTGCGATAGACGCTTATTTAAGACGAATTATCTAGGTTTACGTTAAGGTCGCTAGCTATAGGTAAATCGCTATCGTAAAGCAGTATATTTAGATAGTTCGCGAGTATAATATTATCTCTTATCGTATTCGTTCTAATCGTAGATTAAAGATACCTTTTATTACTAATTTATAGTTTTAATTCTACGTTTAGCACCTCTAAGATACCGAAGTTCTTAGTAACTAGTCCCTTATAGACGAAGAGATATAAAAGCGCCTTTAAGAGTGCTTCGTCTATAAAATAAGTATATAAAATATTCGAATTAAGAGTTTCTAGTCTCGGATTAAAAAGCATTAGTTAGTACCTTAGCTTATAAGTATACTCGCTATTTAGCATCCTCTATATACGTTACTAGCTAGGTTAAAGGCGTATATATATATTATAGGTAGAAGACGTCTTACCTAGTAAGTTAAAGCTTATAGGAAGGTTTATCGAATACCTCGTATCCTAACCGCTTTTCTATTCTTAAAGCTAATAATATATACTATATTAAGTCTTATTTAAGAATCTATAACTACGATAGTTCTATTAAAGCGAGAATAAGTTAAATCGTATTATATAGGTATATATCTTCTTACCGCTTCTTTAAGAGGAGATTAATACCTTTATAGAAGTTTAGAACGTATATCGAATACGTAAATAGCGTAATTAACTATATTACGTTACTAGAGTTCTTAACTAGCTTTACTTCGAGCGCAACTATCTTCGATATAATTAGCTTAACGCTAAGCGTCCGACTAAGGGCTATAGACCTAATACTAATTTATTAAATAAGTAGGAGCGATTACTTAAAGACTATAGTACGTAATAGCTTAATCGCCTCTTTCGTTACGTATACTAATATAGCTAAAGATAAGAACTAAGTCTTTATTATAAGTACTAAGGTATAGCTAGATAAAACGCTATACTAGATCTTCGCCGAGGTTAATAAGTAAGACGGTATTACCGCTAATAAATTTATTTAATAAATTCCTAAGCGAAGGATTCTTATCTTGAAATAGTTTTATATATTAATTCGATAAGTACGAGACTATACTTTTATTCGTAGTAATACGCTAGACTTTACTACCCTCTCGGATACTACTAGAGAGTAGAGAGATATATATCCTAATCTAGCCTTTAATATAACGCTTATCGAATAAAGATAGAATAAAGACTAACTTTAGACTACTATTAAGGACGAATTACTTAACGATTTCGATACGTATAGTCTTAATTAAGTATATAGTTATAGTAAGTACGGTATACTAGTAGAGATAAAGGATTAGAACTCTAGAGACGATAACTTCGCTTATATATACTAAGGGGGTTATAGACTAGTATATACTAGCGAGTAGTACTATTTTAAGCCTATATAATCGTTACTATCTTATTATTTAATACTCTTCGTTTCCTACTCTTTACTCGCTCGTCTATTACCTTAACGCTTATACGCCCCCCCTCCTCTTCTCTTCTCTTAATATCGTCTCTTTTATCTTCTATCTATAAGTATATTAAGGCTCTAGACTCTATCTCTTCTCTCCTTTCGGCTCTTACGTTCCTCTTATTACGTATTTAAGCTACTACGTATCTAGTTAAAATAGTTATCGCCTACTACGATTATAATAGTTAGTATCTAGCGAACGTTAATCTCGAGTATAAATTTCTTCTAAAGGATACGCTTAAATACCCGAGATATCGAAAGAAGAATATTATAATATATCTAACGCGCAGGTACGATAGACCTAAAAGCCTTCCTTAATTAAGTAATACTATGCTTAAGATCAATTTACCTACTAAGCCTAAACGGGATTCGATTACTAAGTCCTTTAAGAAGTCGATATCGTTATTTATACCGCTAACTATCGAGTTTAAGGAGTTATCTACTTCTATAAGCTAACGAAGTATTAAGCTATCTAGCTAGCTTCGCGATAATACTAAACCTATAATATACCCGCGTACCTAGGGAGTAGGCGTAGTAGCTCTTAAAGAGTCCGTCGATAAAGAGCTACGAGCGAAGAAATCCGAGTAAAATAAGAAGACCTACTACTAGATCTGCTTAAAGGTTTCTTTATTAAAGTATAACCTCGACGAAGATAATAAATTCGAGTACTACGAGTTTAAGGTTAATCTTATTATTAACGACCTACCTATAGATACCGAGGTACTAATAATACTAATAATAGACCTTATACTATAGAAATATAAAAGAGAAGATATCCTTAAGTACGCACCTATAGCTAATATAAAAGGTAACTATCTTTTTACTATTAGCAAGCCCTTCGTAGATAGTATTAATATTACTATTAATATTCTATACTCGCACTAAGTACGAGCAGGTAAATTAATAAGTATTATAGGATTTTAAGAGCTAAAAAGGACCGGTAACTAAGGTAAAGATAAAGATAAAGCTTATACTAGAATGCCGACTTAGCATATCTTTCTCGTTAATAAGCCGGTAAAGGCTAAGAAACGAAGAGCTACGACTATAATACCGATATCGATTAAGTAGATAAAGACTAGGCGAGATAGTAAAGTAGCTAACTTAAATAGAAGTAGAACCCGTGCGGCGAACGATAATAAGGATAAATAATTTATTAATACTATAACTATAAAGGATAATAGCCGTTCTCTTCCTAATATTAGTACTCTAGAATAGTAGCTTAATAGTATTAAGAAAGAAGTAAAGTTAGAGGTACGTGCTAAGTCTCGTAGCCTATCTAAACTACGTAGCTCTACTAAACTACGCAGCTCTACTAAACTACGTAGTCCTAGTAAGATATAGGCTAGTTTATCTAAGCTAAGCAGTTCGAGCAAAATAGAAACCAGCTCTAGAAAGGTACTATTAAAGGAAAAGCTTCGATATATTCCTATTTAAACTAAAGAACGTCGAACTTGTATATAAGGACTTTATATATAGTTATAAGTATAAGTCGAACTATAAGCTAATTGTATATTCTTTACCGAATAGAATAAGCTCGTCTTAACGCTTACGAAAGATAAAATAGATACTAGGTTAATAGAATAGCAAGACGGTAATAGGATAATAGTATCTTAAGATAAAGGCGATAAAGATAAGACCGTTAAAGATAAAGATTTAGGAGAGGGAGAAATATCTCCGTTATCTTCTGCTGCTTAATTAGATCTTTTTTAATAATAGCGTAAAGCGTATAATGCGTACTAAGTTAAAGACGGATTTAAAGGAGGTAGAGTAAGCCGCATAGTTATCTACTCGGCTAATAATAAATTTGCGCTTCGTAAGAACGTTTAACGCCGACCGATCTAATTTAGCTAAATATATTTAGCTAAATCTAACTTTATAACGAGATTAAATCTAGCTAGACGGCTTAAGATATAGTATTAGCTAGTATTATTTGCTATACTAGTATTATTTAAAGAGATTCGAGAGAGAATTAACTATATTGCTACTTAATAAGAAAAAAGACTATTTGCCTAAATATATTTAGGTAAATACTCTAGCTCCTTAACCCTCTCTACCCTCTTTTAATCTTCCTATAGTTATACTTACTAGCTACTTACTTTAGATAGACTAGTCTAAGCCTGCGTTTAAATCGATATAGTGATAGTTAGGTGAAAATATCTATAGCTAAGTAAAAATATCTTTCTATAACTATTATCTTATTACTTAAGCTTAGTATATTATTATAGTCCTACTTATAGTATTCTTATAACTAATAGTATCTATATATCGCCGCTTAAACTCGGTTAGATAGGCTAATATAAAACGTTAGAGTGTAAGTCTACCTATATAAGAAAGCTACTCCGTCGCCTTTAATTTCTAGTCTTTAAACCTTAATTATCATCCTCTCTAAAGTATCCTAATACTTTTATTATGCCCCCTAAACGCAGCTCGTCTAGAAAAGGTATAGGCTAATAAGGCTAATAAGGTTAATAAAGCTAATAAGGTTAATAAGGCTAATAAGGTTAACAAGGCTAACAAGGTTAATAAGGCTAGTAGAGTTAATAAGGTTAAGCTACTAGACGATTAACTAGATAGTTAGTTATTCTATAGCGATTCTAAGCATCTGCACCTCTTGCTATATAGACTAGTTAGATTGCGTAACCCTCTATCCTACTACCGCCTATACTAGGTAACCTATCTTATATACTTTAACCCTTAGATATTACTAGTCGCCGTTTTAATTTCTAACGATAAGAGTAAACTATTAAAGAGTTCGTAAACGATCTCTTAAATCTAAAGAGTACTAAGTCGTTAATACTTCTTACCCTTTAAGACTTCGTCTAAAACGTAAATACTACTATCGCTATAAACTAGATCCTTACATATACCTTTACTTAAGCACTTAAAGGCTATATAGAATATATCGACTAACGTCGACGTACCTTCGGCGATTATTTAAAGACTATAGTAAAGAACGTTAAAGAAAGCCGTACGACGTACGATCGTATATATCGTATAAAGCGAATCTTACGAAACTATTTTAGTAGTTAATAGTATAACTAGTTCTTCTATCTCTATATAACTACTACGATAGCCGATATATTTAATAGAGAGACTATATCTAATCGACTTAACGAACTCGCTTCTAGGGACGATACTGCTAATATAGCGTTATATATTACTTAGCGAATATAGTCTACTTAGGTAAGACGACTCGAAGTCTCGATATAAGGCGATAAACGAGGTTAATACTATATTAGCAGCCTTATACTCGCGGATATTTATAATAGCTTACCTAGTCTTACTAATGTATAAGAAAGAGAACGAGCTAAATTACGAATACTAAATAACGCTATAGCTACGGCCGACCTTATCGCTAGATAGAACGCGCATATTAGTAATATTAACTAAAGTAAGTAAGTAGATAAACGTTAACTATTTATTATAAGAGATAGTTATAGCTTCTTATACTATCGAAATCCACCGCAATAACCCCTTAGTAGATATAACCTACCTCGCCTAATTCTAGCCGAGGTTAAAGAGGTTACTAGTTAGGCGCTAGCTTTACCTAGAGGGACTTAGGCGCCGGCTTTACCTAGAGGGACTTAGGCACCGGCTTTACCTAGAGGGACTCCTAGTTTAGGGCTATAGAGCAACTTACCGATAACGAGTTTACCTCTAGTATCGGGTATAAAGCGTATAGTATTTTCTCTTCTAGTAATACCTCGATATCTACTAGTTCTTCGTAGCGCCTCTCTAGTTAACGTACCTAATACTAGACTAGTACTAAGCTTTTAAAATCGAGCGCTTACTAGTATAGTCCTATAGCGAGTATAAGAGATAACCGCCGCTATTAGTAAGAGAACTTCTAGACGTATAAGTAATCTACTATAACGAATAAGAGACTCTTCTATATAAGGCTTAAGAGCATTAACGGTATCTTCTAGTACCTTATAAGGTAGTTTTAAAAGACTCCTACGCGAGTTCGACTTTATTCTTCCTCTCGAGGCTAGTACCCTAGAGAAGAAGCTAGCTTTCTAGGCCGTCTAATTCTATAAATAGCTATATAACCCTAGTATTACCGTTCGAGAATTTAAATAGAGCTTCGGCTAGTATAGAGACGCCGAGATATAGACTACTATTAGCAACCTTAGCTAGATAGCTTTTAGGATCTAAACTACTAGCGGTCTACTATAAGCAGCAATAGCCGAATAGAGAGGATTCTTAATATATGCTCTATCCTCGTTCTAAAGTACGTAGTAGCAACGTTTAATCGAGAAATCGCTATACGAGGCTAAGATTAAGCTACTATTCGCCTAAGTCCTTGCTTAAGTCCGCTAAATAGGGCGAAATATAAACGAACTTTTGCTAAGGCGAGATAGTATATATACTATCTCTATAAGGCTAGATCGACTAGATAAGAATAACTATATCTATAACTCGCAGCGTAACCTCTATAGCTAGCTAGATACGTCTACTATTATTAAAAACGCGCGTTTAAGGATCTAAGCTAGTAGTAACTATAATTAATTCTAGGCTTAAGTAATTAATAGATAGATACTTAATATATAGTATAATAACCTAGACGATCTCGATCTAGATCTAAATCGTCGGCCTTCTACGCTATTAGTTATATCTAATTAGGTAACTCGGTTCTTTATCTCGATATTAGTTCTAGGTACTACTAAAGCAAGTAATTACTTCGTTTTATTTATCGTTAATCCTCGTTAACGAGAAATTCGACTTTTTAACTTACTAAATATAGTTAAGGCCGAGGGCTAGAGAACGCGAGTAATAGCCTAGGTATAGCTTATATTCGAGGAGTCTATAGAGTAGCGATAAGCAACCTAGATTATATCGTAATAGACTAACGGTGCGAACTACGAATTCTAAATAATTAAAAATACTCGAGCCTAGTCTCGCTACTTTTAATTAGCAATAAATATTTTAACTAGTTAACTTCGACTCGAGGTTATATAAATATTAGCCGCTGCTTTTAGAGATGCTCTAGAAGAAAAGTAGATAGTAGGAGGTATATTATAACTTTCCTTTACTAGCCTATTAGCTAGATAGTCTATAATTAATTCTCTTATTTAGCCGTTAATACTAGTACTAGCTTCTTAACCTTAAAGACTAGTACTAATTCCTCTACTAACTCGCTCTTCCTCTAGTAGTCTATCTTCTACTATAGATATTAATATAGCTTCTACTATACCTAGTAAACGTTAGACGTCGTAACCTTCTCGAACTTTAATACTATAAAGTTAGACTCCTTAAGGTCTAGTATTATAAGCTTCTGCTTCTTAAACTCTAATACTATAACGTTAGGCTCCTTAAACTCTAATACTATAACGTTAAGCTTCTTAAACTCTAATACTATAAAGTTAGGCTCCTTAAGGTCTAGTATTATAAGGCTCTTCTTCTTAAGCTTTATTACTACGAGCTCCTCCTTCTTAAGCTTTAACTTTAGAAAGTATAGGGTACTAGCATCCGAACCTAGATACTATAGATAGAGTTTAGATCTCGATTATAGCGCTACGAGAAAAGCGTTAGCTTTAACGATACTAAGGATAGGTGATTACTATAACCCTAGTCGGCTAGATAGGCCTTAAGCGTTCTACGTTAATATTTTATTTAATCTACGAGTAACAGAGTAGTTCGAGCTATAGTATTATAACTAGCGTTTAAGAATTAGCGTTTAAGAATTAGCGTTTAAGGATATATACTATATAGGTAGCAAAATAAAAAGAAACCTTTATAATATATAATCTACTTA